>Escalade_p1__coassemble_3458_pt1 | contig 3717 bp, 6 predicted proteins | sample Escalade_p1__metabat2_high_PE_026 | metagenome-assembled genome bin Escalade_p1 | reverse complement strand
AAATTAAACATTAAAATATGTAAAATTAAACAAAAAAAGGAGTGATATATATGTTTAGAATATATTCAAAAGAAAAAATATCAAAAGAAGTTTTTAATGTAAATTTAGATTCATCAGAATTACAAACAGTAATGGGAGGTAATGTATTCTTAGACCACCCAGAATTAAATCCTCAAGATTATATAATCACACAAGAAGAAAGAGCTTTTGAACACCCTACTTATCATGCTGAAACAGATACTATTGAGGAAATGACAAAGTATGAGAAATATCAAAATGGATTGTATGAGTTACAATTCAATGAAGTTATTTATAAAGATGATGTTCTTGTATTAGAAGTAGGTCAATATGTAGATGAAAAAGGAGTTCTTCAAACTGTTCCTAAAATTGAGGGTACAAGAGTAGAGTGGAACTGGAAAACTCATGAGTGGGAAGAAAAAGCAACTAACCTAGAAATCGTACAAGCTCAATACTCAGAATATGAGGGCATGGATACTCCAAGTACATTAGAAGAGATGAAACAGCAAGATCCAGCTATGGCAGAAGAGTATATTGGAATGATGATAGAACTTAGAGGACTTATTTATACTTTAAGTGCAGGTGTTCAACCTCAAGCTGCTGAAGACAAGGCTGTAGGATTTGCTGCTTTACCTATTCCACAACCAAGCAAAGCATTAAAAGAATTTAAAAACAAATTTAAACTAACAAAATAAAGGAGATGATGTTTTATGTTAAAAGATTTAAAAGCTATCGTGAAATTATTAAGAGAGATTAAGGAACTTTTAGTTGGTAAGAATGATATGAGTGATTTAGAGAAACAGTATCAAGAATACAAATATCTTGCTGATACTAGAGGACAAAAACTATTAGCTGAGCAGGGACTACTTGACGAATATAATGCTTTCATGTCTGACTGTGAAGAAATTATATTTTCAGATGAAAAAGTATCTACTTTTGCTGTAAGAATAGAACTTCCTAAGCCATCACCTGCACTAGAAAAATTTAAAAATAGATTTAACAAATTTTTCTAAAAAATTAAAGGCATAAATAGTAATTAGCCTAGATTAAATCAGTAGTCTAGGCTTAATTACAAACTACGAAAAATAATTTTAAGAGCCTGTAAAGGCTCTTTTTTACTATGTTAAGGAAGTGATTCTATGAAATCAAAATATTTTAAAATTCAGGAATTAGTCAGTAAAAAAGTATATGACAAGCATGGAGAACAGGCTTGGATGTTTATTGATACAAAATTAATTAAAGTCTTAGATTTGTTAAGAGAACATTTTAATAGACCTATAACAGTAAACAATTGGCTATGGGGCGGAACTCTTGAGCAAAGAGGACTAAGAACAAATTTAGATGAGCTAGTAAAAGATAAAACAGAAAAAGGAACTTTATATATTTCGCAGCATATCTTAGGGAAGGCTGTAGATTTTAATGTTAAAGGTCTCTCTTCCGAGGAAGTATATAAAGAAATTTTAAAAAACAAAAACAAGTTCTATTTAATATCTCGTATAGAAAATATAGATAGTACACCAAATTGGGTGCATATAGATTGTGCCAATACTGATAAATTTATTATATTTTAAAGGAGGTAAAGTATGAGTAAGATTATTATTAAGTTCCTGAAATTTTTCGTCATTAAATATTTCGGAACTGTAGCAGTAGAAAAAATGACAATTATTTTATTGGGAGAACTGGTTAAAAGAACGGACTCCAAAGTGGATGATAAACTGTATCATGCAGTCTTTCACAATACTCAAGAATTTGAAAACTGTAAAGAGTGCAGCAAGTAGGTGAAGTGATGACAGAAAATTTAGAGCTATACTTAAAAATTGTTACAACAGTCGCAGGTATTTTTATTGCATATCATAAGTTTATCATGTCTGAGCTCAATAAAAAAATGGACAGAGATGATTGTGGGAGACAGCAAGAAATACTCGCAGAAAAAAGGGAAAAATTAGAAACTCTTATCGAGGAGAGAACAAAAACACAGTTTAATCAGCTAAAAGATATTAAAGAAGATTTAAAAATTATCAAAGAGCATATCACTAAAAAGTAAAAAACCCAGAGAGATTTATTTCTTTCTGGGTATTTTTTATAGTATATCACGAATTAAAATTATGCTATAATATACAGAAATATTTATAAGACACAAAATATATAAAAATACTCATATGACACACGTAGACACAAACACATTAATAAAGTATTGAAAAATAAATAATTACGGAGGTATAGAAAATGATAGGAGCATTCTTTGATATTGACGGAACAATCTGCAGAAATTCTCTTCTAACAGAACATTTTAAAAAAATGATAAAATATGAACTTATAGATTCTCTTGAATATGAAGAGAAAGTGAGAGACACATATATGCTTTGGGCAGAAAGAGTTGGAGATTATGATGGATATCTTTTAAAGCTTACTGAAACATATGTAAATGCCATGATAGGAATTTCAGAAAAAGATAATGATTTTGTTTCAGATCAGGTTATGAAATTAAAAGGAAATAGAGTTTATAAATATACAAGAGACAGAATAAAATGGCATAAAGAACAGGGACATAAAGTTATTTTTATTTCTGGAAGTCCGGATTTCTTGGTAAAAAGAATGGCTGAAAAATGGGAAGCAGATGATTACAAAGGTTCAACATACCATATAGAAAATGGAAAATTTTCCGGTGTGATAAGTCCTATGTGGGATTCAAGAAACAAGATAAAAAGTCTTAATATGTTTTGTGAAAAGTATAATATTGATTTAGAAAAAAGTTATGCCTACGGAGATACAAGCGGAGATTATAGTATGCTTAAATCTGTGGGAAATCCAATTACAATTAATCCGTCAAAAGAATTTTTAGATAAACTTAGAAATGATGAAAAAATTCGTGATAAAGTTCAAGTGATTGTTGAAAGAAAAGATGTAATTTATAAAATGAAATTAGATGTTGAAGATTTATAAGATTTAAATTTTATAGTAAATGAAAAGGAGCTGAACAAATTTATTTGAAACAGCTTCTTTTATTTTGTGGTATAATGAAGATAGAAAATTTTGAGGAGATGAAATAAATGGAAGAATTTAAATTTTTAAACCCAAAAAAAATGCTTCACCCAAAAAATGGAATGACTTTAGAATATCTTGATAAACAGAGTGCAATAGCCGCTCTTATAGTTTCAGCTGACGGGAAAAAAGGATATTTTGTAAAACAGTTCAGACCGGGAATAATGGGAGAGACTATAGAAGTTGTGGCAGGACTTATTGATCCGGGAGAAGTGCCTATGGAAACTCTTTACAGAGAAGTTAAAGAGGAAGCGGGATATTATAAAGAAGATTACGATATCATTTATGAAGAGAGAGAACCTCTTGCAATTTCGCCGGGATATACAGCAGAAAAACTTAGCTGTTACATTTTAAAATTAAAAAGCGGCAGCATAAAACAGAAAGATTTGGATCTTGATGAGGGAGAAGAATTAGTTGGAAAATGGTATGACTTAGAAGAAGCTCTTGAAGTTTCATGTGACTTTAAAACACATTTCCTTGTTCGTATGTATGAACTTTTAGAAATAAAAAAAAGATAGGATTTTATGCAGATAAAGATTATAAGAAAATCTGTTAAAAATTTAATTTTAAAAATAAGACCAAACGGAGAAATTGAGGTAACAGCTCCTAAAAGACTGAGTGAAAATTATATCAGAGATTTTATTTTAAGAAAGACCC
>Escalade_p1__coassemble_3179_pt1 | contig 3998 bp, 2 predicted proteins | sample Escalade_p1__metabat2_high_PE_026 | metagenome-assembled genome bin Escalade_p1 | reverse complement strand
ATAAAATATAAACTTTATTTAAAAAAATGAAATAAAAAAATATTCAAAATTCCTACTGAGTTTATAAAAAAGGAAATATATATGTATTACATAACGATGTTCTATTATAAAAAATTATGGACATTTTCATAATATATATCTATTTAATAAATTTTTTGTATGAAATCAGAAAGAAAAAATAGAATATAGAAAATGGAAGATTTATTTTTTTTGAATTTAAAACTATAATGATGATGGGATTAAAATATTATTATGGAGGGATAGAGAAAATAATGAAAAAAAATATTATGAACAAACTTTTGATTTCAGCATTTCTAACAACTACATTAACTGCTTATGGAAATACTGTATATCAATTTGAAAACGGAATGCCTAAAAACTTTTCTGTTTCAAAAACATCAAAAATTTCTTTGACAGAAGAAAAAGCAAAAGACGGAACACATTCTTTAAAATGGAAATTTAAAGGGAATGACAGTTTAACAATAAAAGGAGATACTGAGTATACTGCTTTTGATCCAACAAGCAAAGAAAAAGCAAGATCAAGTTACGCTATGTGGGTTTATAACAAAAAACCTATAAATGATATTATGAAAATAGAGTTCAAAAAACAAGGAGAAACTAAATGTTCATTTGATATGAATATGAATTTTGAAGGTTGGAGAACAATGTGGGTTCAATATGACAGAGATATGAATGGAACTGCAGAAGTTGGAATGGATGAAATAGTTTTAACAGCTCCAAAAACATCAGGAGAAATTTTAATTGACCAGCTTTATCCAAGTCCAAAAATTGACCCAAGACACAATGCAAGAGATGAACAAGTAGATTTTGTAAATATGCCTGCTGATTCTGCTGCAAATGCACACTGGATGGCTCTTTACAAAAACTATAACAGAATAACTCATGAAGAAATAAAAGAAAAGTTATCAGAAGAACAAAAAGCAGGGGTTTTAGCTATTGAAAGCAAATTTAAAAGCGACATTATGAAAAATGTGGAAGTTAATTCTGCTGTTATAGAAGAAAATGAAAAGAAATTTGCAGAGTATCTAAAAAAATCAATAGAAACTCCTCAAATAAAAGAGTTATATAGAGGATTTACAGAAGAACAAAAAGCAAATTTAAAAGCTATCCAAATCAGAGAATATGGAACTTGGCTTAGAGAATTAGGATATATGTATAATTCAACTGACAATGCAGAATATAAAGAAAAATTATATGATATATTCCAAAGAGCTTTAAACAATCTTTACGATGAAGGTTGGGTAAAAGGAAGCTGTCAAGGAACAATTCACCACCTTGGATACCAAGTTAGAGAACTTTATCAATCAATTTTCTTAATGAAAGAACCTTTATTAAAAAGCGGAAATCTTAAAAAAGCAAAAGATATGGTTACATGGTATAGTGCTATGGGAATTTTATACACTCCTGCAAATGAAATAAAAGGGGTAAACGTTGACGTTCTTAATACAATGCTTCCTGGAATGCTTGCTGCAGCTCTTTTAAATGAAGATGTAAGCATTGAAGCACAAGAAATCACACAACTTAAAAATTATCTTTCTAAATCAATAGAATATGCTCCAGGTCTTCTTGGAGGATTTAAAGCTGATGGAAGTGTGTTCCATCACATGCAAAACTACCCTGCTTATGCAAAAGGAGCTTTTGATGGACTAACTCCAATTATGTATTATTTAGGAAATACACCTTTTGCTTTAGAAAACTATGATATTGTTAAAAAAGCACTTCTTATGACAAGAGTATATTCAAATACACACAGCTGGCTTCTAACTCTTAGTGGAAGACACCCTAACGATGCTTTCCAAATTTCTGATCATGTATTAGGATATGCTGCATTTGGAGGAAAAAGCGGAGTTGATAAAGAACTTGCTGAAGCATATTTAAGACTTACTCCAAATGGAAAATTTGCAGCTGAATTTGGAAAACTTGGATTTAAACCTGAAAAAGCACCAAATGGTTCTTGGACTGTAAATATGGGATCTCTTCAATTACAAAGAAGAGGAGAATGGCTTGCAGGTGTTAAAGGATTTAGTAGATACCTTGTAGGAAATGAAACATATATTAAAAATAATATTTTCGGAAGATATATGAGTTATGGAACATTCCAAGTTTTAGAAAAATCTTTAAAAGACAGTGGATTCGTTCAAGAAGGATGGAACTGGGCTCATTATCCTGGAACAACAGCAATAGCTCTTCCTTTAGAAAAAATGAAAGGAACAATATCACAAGTTGATATTTACAGTGGTGTTGAAGAAATGCTTCTTTCTGATGAAACTTATTCTGGAGGAAACTCTTTAAACGATAACGGTATGTTTGCAATGAAACTTCATGAAAATCCAAAATACAATGGAAGTCACAGAGCAAGAAAATCTGTATTTTTCTTTGATAACAGAGTAGTTCTTCTTGGAAGTAACATTGAAAATAATGATAAAGAAAATGAAACTCACACAACTTTATTTCAAAATTATTTAAAAGATAAAGAAAAATTTAAATGGAAATAATTTTATTTTAGACAGCCAAAATAATTTATATAAAGTTGTAAACGGTGAAGTTGTTTATACAAAACAATTACAAAAATCTTATGATCAAAAAGTTGGAACACCAACTGAAAATAATTATGAGCTTGCTTATATAAATCATGGAAAAAATCCTAAAGATAAAGGATATGAATATGCAATTTTAATTAAAGCAGATGAAAAAGAGCAAAAACAATTTAAAAAAGACAGCGGATATAAAGTTCTTCAAAAAGATTATAATGCTCATATAGTTGAAGATAAAGCTTCAGCTTTAAGAGGATATGCTTTATTTGAAGCTGGAGAAATAAAAAATGATAAGATTGTAAAATCTGTGGATACTCCATCAATGGTAATGGTAGCTCCTGAAAAAGAAAATTTAAAATTAAGTTTTGTTGATCCTGATTTAAGATTATATGAAGGAAGAGATGAAAGCCAGTACGATGAAAATGGAAATATGAAAGAGGTAAGTATTTATTCAAGAAGAGAATGGAATGGAAATGAGTCTATACCTCATACTTCAACTCTTGTTTTAAAAGGTAAATATAAACTTTCAGAAGAAAATAAAAATATTTCTTTAGAAGTAAAAGGAAATGAAACAATTTTAAAAATGACAACAACATATGGAATGCCTGTAGAAGTTGTTCTTAAAAAAATCAAATAAAATCTCTCAAAGAGCTGTTGCAGATTTGCAATGGCTCTTTTATATTAAAAAAATGGTGATAAAATATAAAAATAAGACAGCGGAAAAATTACCACTGTCTTTATTTTTATATTAAAGATTTTATCCATTTTCCAGATTTAAGTCTCGGGATAGTCATTACAACTTTAAATACATCTTCTAGGCAGACACAAAGATAAACTATTCCAATTCCTGCATGAAAATATATAGCAGCAATAAAAGCAAGAGGAACTCCAAAAATCCAAATTCCAAGGATTTCCGTCATAATAGCATATAAAACATCTCCTCCACCTCTTAAAATTCCAATAATCTGTGTAATTCCGAAAAATCTAAAGGGAACAGCTACAGCCATTATTCTGGAAACAAGAATAATATCTTTCTGTACCTTTGGTGAAGTGTTGAAAAATATATTTATAAGCGGTGCAGTTATAAAAAATAAAGCTCCTATAACAATTCCCACAAGGACACAAAATTCTGACATTTTATAAGCATCTTTCTGGATAGATTTAAAAGATTTTCCAGCTCCGATATTATTTCCTATTACAATAGAGCTTGCTACAGCAAGACCTGTTCCGAAAATATTAAAAAGGTTATTTGTTATAGTTGCTATCTGCATTGTGGCAATAGCATCAGTTCCAAGGATACCATAAACTTTTGAGTAAAGAGTTATTCCTGCAATCCACATAAAATCATTAAAAATTACAGGAAAAGCTGTTTTAAAATATATTTTTATAGTTGTAAAATCAAAGCTAAGAAGTTCTGAAAAATTTGCTTTAAGAATATTATTT
>Escalade_p1__coassemble_2958_pt1 | contig 4257 bp, 3 predicted proteins | sample Escalade_p1__metabat2_high_PE_026 | metagenome-assembled genome bin Escalade_p1 | reverse complement strand
CTATTAACTAAAAAATGATTTTGAGGAGGAGAGATGAAAGCATTTGCAGAAATTCAAAAAATTGGAAAAGCTCTTATGACTCCGGTTGCTATTCTTCCGGCTGCAGGACTTTTCCTAGCATTTGGTAACAAACTTGGTATACCTTTAATGGAGCAGGCAGGACAGATAATATTCAGCAACCTTCCGCTTCTGTTTGCTGTTGGGGCGGCAATAGGTCTTGTCGGAGGAGATGGAGTTGCAGCTCTTTCTGCTGTCGTTGCAATTTTAATTATGAATACAACTATGGGAATTATGTCTGATGCAGCTGCGGGAATAGCAGCAGGGGACAGTGCTTATGGAATGGTTATGGGAATTCCTACATTACAAACTGGAGTTTTCGGAGGACTTATTGCAGGAATTATAGCTGCTGTATGTTATAAAAAATTCTACAAAACAGAACTTCCTGCTTTCTTAGGATTTTTCGCAGGAAAAAGACTTGTTCCAATAACAACTGCTGTTCTTGCATTTCTTGTTGGACTTGCAATGCCTATTGTGTGGGTTCCTTTCCAAATAGGACTTGCAAAATTAAGTTTCCTTGCTAATGAAACAAATACAAATATTTCAACTTTTGTTTTTGGAGTAATTGAAAGAGCATTAATTCCATTTGGACTTCACCACATTTTCTATTCTCCATTCTGGTATCAATTTGGAGAATATACAAATTCTGCGGGACAGATTGTAAATGGAGATCAGGCTATCTGGTTTGCTATGCTTAAAGACGGAGTAACAAACTTTACATCTGCAACTTATCAAGGAGCTGGAAAATTCCTTACAGGAAAATATCCATTTATGATGTTTGGTCTTCCTGCTGCAGCTCTTGCAATGTATCACGAAGCTAAAACAGAAAATAAAAAAATTGTGGGAGGAATTTTGTTTTCTGCAGCTCTTACATCTTTCCTTACTGGAATAACTGAGCCTCTTGAATTTTCATTTCTTTTTGTTGCACCTGTGCTTTATGGAATTCATTGTATTTTTGCAGGACTTTCATTCATGCTTATGAATATGTTCTCTGTAAGAATCGGAATGACTTTTTCCGGCGGGCTTATTGACTATATAGTTTTCGGAGTTCTTCCTGGAACAAGCGGATTTGAAAATCATTGGTATATGGTAATAATAATAGGTCTTGTTTTCTCTGTTATATATTATTTCGGATTTAGATTTGCCATAAGAAAATTTAACCTTATGACACCTGGAAGAGAAGAGACAAAGGAGAAAAAACCTGAAATCAAAATTGATGGAGATGAACTTGCAGTTTTTGTTTTAAATGCTCTTGGAGGAAGAGAAAATCTTGTTTCACTTGATGCCTGCATAACAAGACTTAGAGTTGAAGTAAAAGATACTGGAAAAGTTGATGACAACGAACTTAAAAAACTTGGGGCTTCTGGAGTTTTAAAAGTTGGAGCAAACGGAGTTCAGGCAATATTTGGTTCTAAAGCACAATTTATCTGTAACGATTTAAAATCTATTACAGGAATTTAAAAAGTAAAATACACACAAACAATAAACACACAAATTTTTAAAACCTCAAAATAAAACTGTTACATTTTCTAAACAGTATAGAAAATGTAACAGTTTTTATTATTTTGATAGATTGCAGCATTTCTAATTTTCCTAATTCATATAAAAATTTTTCTTCACTTGTCATATGATGTGAACCTCTCCCACTTAAAATTACTTTGTAATTTTTGAAGTGGGAGCTTCTTCTTGGGAAACAGCTACTTGATCTGTACCCTGTCAAGTGCTCAACTCAATTATTGACAATGTGAATTTGTCAATAATATATATATCCTTTATGTGTATCATATCACTAATCAGCAATTCTTAGATATTTTTATATAAAATATTTTGATAAACAAATAAAAATATGGTAAAACATTTATGTATCTAAAACCGATTATATGGTATTTAGGGAATATATATTTTTATAGGGGGAACTTTTATGAAAAAAATAGCACTTTTATTAGGAACATTAGCAGTAATTTCAGGAGCAGCCTATGCAAAAGAAAAAACTCCAACTCTTGTAGTAACATATGTAGGACAATCAATCGAGGTTGATAATACTTCTGGAGGAGAAAATATAGGTCAAGAAGTTCATTTTGGAAATGCTGTTGGTTTAGAATATAAAGATTGGTCTTTTGATGTTTTCGCAAGAAAAACATGGTCTATGGATACAGATGAAGGAATACATTCTGCTGGAAATAGAATCGATTTAGATATCTGGAAAAATTATGAAAATTATTCTTTAGGTTTCAGATGGAGACAGGATTCAGATGTTGATGGATATTATTTAAGAACAAAATATGAATATGGAGCATTTTCAGGTTGGATAGATGCAGCATATTTCTCTACAAACGGAGACTCCGAAGTAGGAGATAATTACTACTTTGAAGCTCAGCCAATTAACTATACATTAGGACCAATAACTTTAGGATACTATATTGAAATTGGGGGATTAGCAGTAAATATAGAAGACGATGGATTTAAATATGACTATAGACAACAATTAAGAGCGTCTCTTCCAATTTATGAAGGAGAGAAACTAGCTCTTGGATTAGAATATAGATGGCAGTTTGATACAGATATAAAATATGATGAAGATAAAGCAGAAGGAAAATGGGTAGAAGCAAGTCCTAACTCTCATATTTTAGTTTTATCAGCAAGTTATACTCTTACAGAAAGTCTATCTCTTGATGGATACTATCAATATGATATGTATAAGTTTGACACTAGGGGGCATGGAGATAACTATATTGATGGTGGAGAAGATGATGGAAAATATTATGGTGAGTTCTACTTAGGATGGACATACACTTTTTAATATGAAATAAAATAAAAATATTTAAAATAACTTCATAATTATTCAGCTATAGCTTAAATTTAAGACTCAGATTCATAAAAATGAATTTGAGTCTTTTTTGATTTGATAAATTATAAAATATAGTACAACAAAAAATATAAAAAAATTTTAAATTTATAAAATATAATAAATATAGTTTAATGAACTCTTATGATATGATGTAAAAAAGTAAATGGCGGTGTTAAATATTTATGATAAAAAAAGAATTGATTATTGAAAATTTAAAAAAAATTTAAATTCTGATAGTTATATAATAGGAGCTGTAATAGGGAGTGGAATTAGTTTTTTAAATGCAGTTAATGCAGGAGTTGATTTTGCAATAGTACTTAGCTCTGGAAAATATAGGCAAATGGGAAGAGGCTCTTTAGCTAGTTTTCTTTGCTATGAAAATAGCAATGACTTAGTAATGAACATAGGAACAAGAGAAATATTATCTCTTTCTAAAAAAACTCCTATTTTTTTCGGACTAAATGCTACTGATCCTACAAAAGATTTATATTCCTATATAAAAGAAATTAAAGAAGCTGGTTTTTCTGGTATTAATAACTTTCCTTCAGTAGGTCTTATTGATGGAGTTTTCCGTCAAAATCTTGAGGAAACAGGAATGGGATATGGACTTGAAGTAGAAATGATAAGAAAAGCTCATGAATTAGATATGCTAACTATACCATATGTATTTGATGAATATCAAGCAGAAGAAATGGCTAAAGCAGGAGCAGATATTTTAGTTGCTCATATGGACTTAACAACTAAAGGAACTATAGGAGCTAAGACAGCCTTAACTTTAGACGGTTGCATTAAAAAAATAGAAAAAATAATTGAAGCAGGTAAAAAAGTAAATCCAAATATTTTAGTTATTTGCCATGGAGGACCTATTGCAGAACCAGCTGATGCAGAATATGTAATAAAAAATACAAAAGGAATAAATGGATTCTTTGGAGCTTCTAGTATTGAAAGATTTGCTGCTGAAAAAGAGATCAAAGAACAAGCTGCAGCATTTAAAGAAATTACTAAATAGTTTTAAATATATAAGGAGCTGTTACAAATTAATGATTTTTAATCACTAGTTTGGAGGGGGGAGTGCGGACAATTTCTTGGACAATATTTTTTATATTAATCCAAGACTTTGTCTATACTCCTCAGGACTTTTAAAGCCTAAAGATATTTTTATTCTTTTGCTATTATACCACATTAAATAATCATTTAATATAATTTTAAAGTTTTCTAAGCTAACATTTGACCATTCTCTAGAATAAAACATCTCATTTTTTATTCTACCAAAAAAGCCTTCACAAGCTGAATTATCAGGTGAACACCCTTTCTTAGACATAGAACGAGATATTTTAGCCTCTTTTAACAAA
>Escalade_p1__coassemble_2365_pt1 | contig 5261 bp, 2 predicted proteins | sample Escalade_p1__metabat2_high_PE_026 | metagenome-assembled genome bin Escalade_p1 | reverse complement strand
ATTTTGTTGATTCAATTTATTAAAACCTTTATAATTAAAAAGTTTTTTTACTTTATTTTCCCTCCCAAATTTTGTATCATACAAGAACACTAACTTTGGAGGTCTTTTATGCAATTTAGAAGTTCTTTTAATATTTTTAAACCTAAATCACATTTTTTTATTTATAATTTTTTTAAACAATCTTTTGATTTTAAAAAGATTTCTAAAAATCTTTTTTATGGTTTCTACTCTCAAAAACCTTCTAAAAATAATCCTTATGATCCTTCTAGTATGTTTAGACTATTTTTAATTCTTAATCTATTTTCTAAATCTCATACATATTCTCCACATAATCCTAAACTTGATTTATCTAACGATTTAATTGGATTATGCGGATTTTTTCCTTATCAAACTCCAACTTATTCTACATATTTTTATTTTTTAAAAAGAATAAAAGTTTCTACTTTTATGATTATTCAAATATTAAATAAAGCAAGAGTTCTTCTAACTAAATTTTTCTTTAAAAACTTTTATTCAAATGCTAAGCATATTATTTTAGCAATAGATTCAAAACCTATTGCCACAGATGGTTTACATTCAAAAGGAATAATCCATTCTCATAATAAATATCTCAATGGTAAACTAGGCATTAAAATTCATACACTAAGCATAGTTTATCCTTTTATTATGCCAATAATTTTTGACTTTACTCCTGCAAATCATAACGATAGTCCTATTTTAAGAAAATTAATCACCACAATAGCCCCTATCTCTGTTGACTTAAATACCCCTATTTATCTCACTGCAGATAAAGGCTACTATGGTTATGAGAACATTGAAGCCTGCACGCTTAACAATGTAATCCCCATAATCAGTCCTAGAAAAAATTCAAAAACTGAAACTTATGAAAAATTTTTTCAAGTAGAAGAGAAAGTATTTTGTATTTACTCAAAAACTGCTCTCTGCCGAAATGGTTATGAAAAACACAAAAACAGGATAAATTATCGTTGTTATGATAAAGAATGTACTCTTTCATGCTCTCATAGAGTATGGATTCCTTTAGGAAGCATGAAGTATCGCAAGATACCAAGCGAATATTTTTTATCAATGAAAAGTTACCTAAATAGTTCTGTAAGTAAATTTTTTAAAAATATTTATAATCATAGAAGTAAAATAGAATTACTTCATGGAATATGGTCTAAAAGCTACAATCTAAGAAATACAATCTATTTAAGAAATAACTCATCATTAAATTTATTTGAATTGAAGTTAATCAATCAAATAACGTATGATTCACTTTTTAAATTAAAATGTAGTCCATTACAAAAGTAAATTGTCTGAAAAATGAAAGCAATCCAACTTTTTTATTTAGACACAAGATTAAATTGAATCCACTCAGAATTTTAAATTATTATTTCAATATATTAAATATCATTTTTTTTCTGTAAAATCAATAAGTTTTTATAAAACTTCCCTTATATCATCTGCTGCATAAATTTTTTCAAAAGATTTTAAATTTTTTAAAATTTCATATCTTTTTCTAAGAGGAAGTTTTTTCGACCAGATATATTCTTTGTCAGAAAGTTCTTCTTCGTCTGTTATAATTATATTTTCTGGAATTATATAATTATCTCTTACAATCTTTCTTTCAGTGTTTTTTGGTTCATTTTTTATAAACACAAGAGAATTTTTAGGATAATCTAAAAGATTTTCATTATAGAAAATATAAAAATCATAATTTTCAATATATTTTTCTGAAATATCTCCATAATGTTTTATTTCATCTGGAATATCTTTTCCAACAAATAAAACTTTTTTACCCATATTTTTGAAATAAAGTGACACAGTTTTTGAAATAATTCCAACTCCTCTGTTTTCGTTATATACTGCTGTTACAGAATTTTTATTCCTAAAAACTTCAGCCAAAACTTCTTTTTGGAAAGAATTATAAGGGAACTTTCCAATAAGATGATTTTTTATTTCACTGAATATTTCATTGGGCTTAATCTTAAAACATTCAAATGAAAAATCCGGTTCTATTAAAATATGTACATTATAATTTTCCTCTGTAAGAACAATTTTTGAAATTTTTACAGAAAAATTTCTGTTATATTTTTCATGGAGTGCTGTAAGAAGATAGGAAACTGAATTATCAAGCTCTCCAACTGTTATTTTTCTGTCTGTTACAAAAACCATTCCCTCTGAATACATAAGTTTTAAATTTTCACTTATTTTTCTTCTTGTATAAAAAACAGTTTCAATAGGAAATTTTGTATCATAAATTTCTGCTTCTTCTAAGAATCCATTATTAAAACTTTTTTCTTCATCTGGCTTTTTCACATCTTCAATATACATTTTATACTGATATCTGTTTTTAAAAGTTTCCATTTTAAGTTTAAAAGATATATCCAGAACAGGATTTTTTTCTATATCATCAAACATATCTTCTGCCCCGAACCACACACAATTTTTAATTTCAACACCATTTTTTATAACATTCATCATAAGATGGCTCTGGTCTTTTCCTATTTTTCTTAAATTTGAATGTGTACAGTTTTTCATTGCAAAAAGCGGAGTCTGGTTTCCAAAACCAAAAGGTTTTAATTTTGAAATTTCTTCTAAAAAATCATAAGAAATTTTATGAAGCTGTATCTCTTTATCAATTTTCACAGGCTTTAAAAAATATGACTTATGCATATTTTCTTCAATAAATTTATCCATTCTCTCTGCAAAAATTTCTATATTTTCTATGGGAATTGAAAATCCAGCTGCCCCTGCATGCCCTCCATATTTTACAAATAACTCTTTCATAGAATTTATTGCTTCTACAATATTAAACCCTTCAATGCTTCTGCATGAAGCTGTAGCAATTCCCTCATTTTTTTTAATTTCCATTATAACTGCAGGTTTATAATATCTGTCTACAATTTTTGAAGCTACAATTCCTATAACTCCGTGGTGAAATTTTTCATGGGCTACAACTATTATATTTTTTTCAGAAAGTTTTTTTTCTTCAATCTCATCAACAACAATGTCATAAATATCACTTTGAATGTTTTTTCTCTCGCTGTTTTTTTCTGTCAGTGTATAAGAAAGCTCATCACAAATTTTATTGTCGCTGCTTGTAAAAAGTTCTACTCCCATTTTTGCATCTTCAAGACGTCCCGCTGCATTAAAAATAGGAGCAATTATAAATCCTATATCATATGTGTCGTATTCTCTCTCTCTGAAATCTGGAAATATTTTACGAAGAAGAGTGTTTAAACCGTTCCATTTGGTTTTACGAAGCTGTTCTAAACCTCTTTTTACAATTATTCTGTTATCTTCCACAAGTGGAACTATATCTGCTACAGTTCCTATTGCAGCAATATCAAGATATTTATAAGCTGATTCTTCTATATTTAACTTTTTAAAAAGAGCAAGAACAAGCATAAAAGCTGTCCCAACTCCTGCAAGACTTCTGAAATCATAAAGATTGTCTTCTCTCTTGCAGTTTATCACACAAAAAGCATTTGGAAGTTCATTATTTATTTCATGGTGGTCTGTTATTATCATATCTACTCTAAGTTCATTTGCATAATCAACTTCTTCCAAAGATGAAATTCCGCAGTCAACTGTAATTATAAGATTTCCACCATTGTCTTTTATCTCTTTTATAGCGTGTTTGTTAAGACCATATCCCTCATCTCTCAATGGAATATAATATTCTGTATTAATTCCTATTTCTTTAAAAGCCAGATAAAGAAGAGATGTTGAAGTTATTCCATCTACATCATAATCTCCGTATATCCAAATTGTTTCTTTTTTATCTCTCTTCTTCAAAATAAAATTTACAGCTTTTTCCATATCTTTTAAAAGAAAAGGATCTCTTAAATCAGAAAGACTGCACTGAATAAATTTTTCAATTTCTTCTTCTGTTGTAAGACCTCTGCTCTCTAAAATTGAAAGCATATCTCTGCTGTATTTTTTTATATTGTAATTTTTTTTATTATCTCTGTAAATCCATCTTGTATTTCTCATATCAGTCCTCATCTTTCCAAAAATATTTTCTATTATAAATTATCTCAAATAAACTATAAAATATCAATGATAAAATATATGTTACTTTTCTTTTTCCCAAAAAAGAAAAGTAACCAAAAGAAAATGAACATTTAATATAGAATTTTTTTCGTCAATGAAGTATAATTTATCTGAATACCATAATATTCTTTGTAACTTTTGGAGGTAAATGTGGGAATTATTAAAATTTTAGATGAAAAAGTGTCAAATATGATTGCAGCTGGTGAAGTTGTTGAAAATCCTGCAAGCATGATAAAAGAACTTTTGGAAAATTCCATTGATGCCGAAAGTACATATATAAAAATAAATGTAAAAAATGAAAATAGATATGTTAAAATTTCTGATAACGGAAAAGGAATGACAAGAGACGATGTTCTGCTTTCTGTAGAAAGACATGCTACAAGTAAAATTTCAACAAAGGAAGATTTATCAAATATTTTAACTTACGGTTTCAGAGGAGAAGCTCTTTCTTCTATCTCTGCTGTTTCAAAAATGAGTATATCCTCAAAAACAGAAAATGATGAAAAAGGAACTTTCATCTCTCTTTCTGGGGGAAAAGTTACAAATCTTAAAGATGTTCAGAGAGAAAAAGGAACTGAAATAGAGATTAAAGAACTTTTTTTCAATACTCCTGCAAGACTTAAATTTTTAAGAAAAGAAACGACAGAATTTAGATATATAAAAGATATTGTCACACAAGAAGCTCTTACAAATCCAAATATTTCAATAATTTTATCTTTAAACGACAGAGAAGTTTTAAGAACCAGCGGCCGTGGAATGAAAAACACAATCCTTGAAATTTTTGGAAAAAATACTCTGCAGAATTTGGTTTCTTTCCCTCTTGGGTTTTTAGGAAATACATCTTTAAATCGTTCAAATAAAGACGGAATTTTTATTTTTATAAATAATAGACCTGTTAAATCAAAAATAATTGAAGAGGCTCTTATTGACGGATACTACACAAAACTTATGAAAGGAAAATATCCTTTTGCAATTCTTTTTATAGAAATTGATCCAAAAGAAGTTGATGTAAATGTACATCCTTCTAAAAAAATAGTAAAATTTTCAGATGAAAAATATATTTATAATTATGTTTATGATGCTGTGAGGGAAAAACTTTCTGGTGATGAAGATTTTGTAAGTCCAAGTGTCCTTCTTGAAAAAAAGACAGAAAATAATTTTTTAGATATAAATGATTTCAAAGATTTTGCTCCAAAGACTTT
>Escalade_p1__coassemble_2030_pt1 | contig 6177 bp, 3 predicted proteins | sample Escalade_p1__metabat2_high_PE_026 | metagenome-assembled genome bin Escalade_p1 | reverse complement strand
TTGTCAATAAGCTATAATCTTTTCATATAAAATTTTAATTAATATTTTTTAACAATTAAGGGGGGATTTAAAAGTGGATTTTGGTATTATATCTGCAATATCTACAGTTGTAAATTTTTTGAATAATATTTTCTGGTCATACCTACTTATTATTCTTCTTATCGGAGCAGGAATTTATTTTACATTAAAAAATAAATTTGTACAATTTAGAATGATGAAAGAGATGGTTATTCTTTTAAAAGAAGGAACAGGAGAAGCTAAACATGGAATATCTTCATTCCAAGCATTTTGTATAAGTACAGCTTCAAGAGTTGGTACAGGAAATCTAGCTGGAGTTGCTCTTGCAGTTGCAGCAGGAGGGCCTGGAGCTGTTTTCTGGATGTGGCTTATAGCACTTTTAGGTTCTGCTTCTGCCTTTGTTGAAAGTACAATTGCACAAGTATATAAAGAAAAAAATGGAACAACTTTTAAAGGAGGACCTGCTTATTATATAGAAAAAGCTCTTCACTGTAAATGGCTTGGACTTGTTTTTGCTGTTCTTATCTCAATAACTTACGGATTAGTATTTAACTCTGTTCAAGCAAATACAATTTCATTTGCTTTTGAAAATGCTTTTGGAATAGGAAGAACTTCTGTTGCAATAGCTTTGTTTGTCCTTACAGGGCTTGTAATATTTGGAGGAATTCACAGAATTGCAAGCATTTCTGAAAAAATAGTTCCACTTATGGCAGTTATATATGTTTTAATCGTTCTTGCTGTTTTAGCAATAAATGTAAATAAACTTCCTGGAATAATAGTTCTTATTGTAAAAAGTGCTTTTGGACCTGAACAATTTATGGGTGGAGCTTTAGGAGCAGCTGTTATGCAAGGAATTAAAAGAGGACTTTTCTCAAACGAAGCTGGAATGGGATCAGCACCAAATGCAGCAGCAACAGCTCACGTAACTCACCCTGTAAAACAAGGACTTGTTCAAACTCTTGCTGTATTTACAGATACACTTATTGTGTGTAGTGCAACAGCATTTTTAATTCTTGTTTCAGGAACATATCAAACATCTTCTGCTAATGGTATTGCTCTTACACAAGAAGCATTAACTTCACAAATAGGAAGTTTTGGTGGACCATTTGTTGCAATTTGTATATTCCTTTTTGCATTCAGTTCTCTTGTTGGAAACTATTACTATGGAGAAGCAAATATTCAATTTATGTGTCCTAAAAACAAGTTTTTCTTAAATATTTACAGACTTGCATGCCTTTTCATGATAAGCTTTGGAAGTATTGCTGAACTTACATTCGTATGGAACTTAGCAGATTTATTTATGGCTCTTATGGCTGTTATAAATATTTATGCAATTTTAAGACTTGGAAAAGTTGCTAAAATTTGTCTTGACGATTATATTGCTCAAAAGAAAGCTGGAAAAGATCCTGTATTTAAAGCAAAAGATGTTGGTCTTACAGAAAATGTAGAATGCTGGGATTAATAAAATAATTTAAAATATTAATAATCAAACAGAGAAAAATAATTTTGATTTTATTCAAAGAATTTTTTCTCTGTTTTTTATATGCAAAATTTATTTTTTTTGGTATACTAAAAATACTGCACAAAATTAAAAATAAAAGTTTTATATTATAAAGGAGTTTTAGTTTTATGAGTATTTTAGATGTTACAAATGTCAGCCATGGATTTGGTGCAAGACAGATTTTAGAAAATGTTTCTTTCCGTCTTTTAAAAGGAGAGCATATAGGTCTTGTAGGTGCAAACGGTGAGGGGAAATCAACTTTCCTTAATATTATTACAGGAAAACTTATGCCTGATGAAGGAAAAGTTGAATGGTGCAATCATATTACAACAGGATATCTTGACCAGTACAGTACACTTGAAAAAGGAAAAACAATCCGTGATATTCTTCGTTCTGCTTTTAACCATATGTTTGAGCTAGAAAAAGAAATGATTGCTATTTATGATAAAATGGGAGACTGTACTCCTGAAGAAATGGATATATTAATGGAAGATGTTGGAGAAATTCAAAGTATTCTTGAAAGCGGAGATTTTTATTCTCTTGATTCTAAAATTGAAGAATATGCAGCAGGGCTTGGGCTTATGGATATAGGACTTGAAAAAGATGTAACAGAGCTTTCAGGAGGACAAAGAGCTAAAATTCTTCTTGCAAAAGTTCTTTTAGAAAACCCTATGATTTTAATACTTGATGAGCCTACAAACTTTCTTGATGAAAATCATATAGCATGGCTTAAAAACTTTTTACAAAATTATGAAAATGCTTTTATACTTGTAAGCCATGATATTCCATTTTTAAATTCTGTTACAAATGTTATTTACCACATGGAAAATGCAGAATTAACCAGATATACTGGAGATTATTATCAGTTCCAGGAAATGTATGAATTAAAGAAAAGACAGCTTGAACAGGCTTATAAAAAACAGCAAAAAGAAATTGAGCATTTAAAAGATTTCATTGCTAAAAATAAAGCTCGTGTTGCCACAACAAATCTTGCAAAAGACCGTCAAAGAAAACTTGACAGAATGGATATAATTGAAATGGCAAGAGAAAAGCCGAAACCAATTTTTGGATTTAAGGAAGCACGTACTCCAAGCCGTGAAGTTATAACAGCAAAAGATTTAGTAATCGGTTATGGAGAGCCTCTTACAAAACCTCTTAACTTTACAGTTGAACGTAACCAAAAAATTGCAATAAAAGGTGTAAACGGTCTGGGAAAATCAACTCTTTTAAAAACTCTTCTTGGAATTATAAAACCTGTTTCCGGGGAAGTTGAACATGGACAGTTTTTAGAAATAGGATATTTTGAGCAGGAAGAAATTGCTACAACTACAACTGCTCTTGATGAAATATGGAATGAATTTCCAAGTATGACAAATGCAGAAGCAAGAGCTGCCCTTGCAAAATGCGGACTTACTAGAGATCACATCACAAGCCAGATGAGAGTTTTATCTGGAGGAGAAAATGCAAAAGTCCGTCTTTGTAAATTAATGAACAGAGAAGCAAACCTTCTGGTTCTTGACGAACCTACAAACCACCTTGATATTGATGCAAAAGAAGAACTTAAAAAAGCTGTAAGAGAATTTAAAGGAACTGTTATCCTTGTAAGCCACGAGCCAGATTTCTATATGGACGTTGTTACTGAAGTTTGGAACGTTGAGAATTGGACAACGAAGATAGTGTAGAAAAAATATTTATATAATGTATAAAAGCACTCCTAAATTAAGAGTGCTTTTTGCATATTTTTATTAGAATTTATAAACAAGACGTCCTGTATAATAGAACCAATCATATTTAGAAACTTTTCCATCATAATCTGTTGTTTTTACATTAGGTTCCGTTGCAAAACCAACATTTAAAACAAAGTTTGGATTAAATCTATGTATAAAGTTAACACCATATCTATCTCTTTCTTTTTTCTGCTTTTTATTGCCGTCTGTCCATACTTCTCCACCTAAAATTTGAATTCTTCCATAAAACTCAACTGTATTTTTTTCACTTACTTTTAAAGAAAGCGTAGGTCTTATCTGTTGATGTCTCTTTTTATCATGAGCTAAATTATCATGTTCCCAATCATTTCCTTCTTCCCAATAATCTGCTAAAAGAAAACATCCAGGTGCAAATTTATAAGTAAATCCTGCATATATTTCATAGTCTGTACTATTTCTTTGAGCTTTTGATCTTTCTGGATCTCTATCATAAAAAATTCCTTTCATAAACATCACTTGGCTGTGAATATCTAGTTTATCAGTAATTTGATACTTAAAATCTGGAATTATTCTATATGAATTTAATTTTGAAGTTGTTTTTCCCTTAGAATTTTCTGTTAAATGCCATCTGTCTCTTAAAGCTAATCCAAGAGTTAAATCATCTGTTACTTTCCTTGAATATTTAATTCCTGGATATATTCTATACAATGTATCTCCATTTACATTATCAAAAAAATGTGTTGTATTTTTTTCTTGATGCATAAGCTCATAAATAAATGTCCAATTCGGATAATCTTTATGTTTCAAAGTTCCATTAAATTTTTTTATCCATGTGGGATGTGCTTCATCCTTTCCATAGTTATTTGAATCTTCAATTTCAAATCTTGGAACAATTTGTCCTGTCCATTTTGAATCATTGTCTGCATAAGCTAAAGAAGCTAATGCCATTAATCCTGTTAATAAATATACTTTTCTCATAAACTTTCTCTCCCAAACAAAAATATAATTTTATATGACTCGTATTTTATAACTTTGCATTTTTTATATCAATATTTCATTTTCTATTTTTTAACTTTAAATTATAATCATTTATAAATATTAATTTTATTAATTAACCAATAACTTTATATAGAAAAATAACTATTTACAATCTCTGCAATAAAAATATAAAATAAATAAAAAAATTAAATTTTAAGAGGTAAAATATGGATATGACAAAAGAACTTCTTCTTGAAACAGCTGATTTAATATGCAGCAAAACTTTTATCTTTAATCATAAGTGGGATATGGAAGTATGCAAAACTCCTGTTAAATTTGAAAATGAAATTGTATGGAATAAAATTCCTTTCAATGATGAAGAGTGGGTATTTATGCTTAACAGACATAAATTCTGGGCTTTTCTTGCAAAAGCATATCATCTTACAAAAAATGAAAAATATCTTAATGCCTTTATTGAGCAAATAAATTCATGGATTGATAATGTTGATATAAAAAATCCAGAATTTAAAGACTGCTCACGTACTATTGAAATGGGTCTTAGATGTATAAACTGGATAAAAACATTAGAAATTTTTGAAAAAGATTATAATTTTGATAAAATTTTAAAAAATAAAATTTATAATTCGTTGAAAGAACAGTGTGATGTTCTTATTGAAATATATGATGACTTTAGAATTTTAAGCAACTGGGGAGTTCTGCAGAACTGCGGACTTATTGCTTTTTCATTTTATTTCAATCTTACTGATACAGATTATTTCAAAATTCCTTTAGAAAGACTTGAACACCAATGTAAAATTCAAATCTTGTCTGATGGAATTCATTGGGAGCAGTCTCCAATGTATCAAAATGAAGTTCTAAACTGCCTTTTAGAAACAACTGTTCATTTTAAAAGAAATAATTTAGAAATTCCATCTTTTATAAAAGAAACAATCAAAAAAATTGGAATGTCAAATATAGCAATGAAAAAGCCAAATCATCATCAGCCTATGCAGGGAGACAGTGATGACACTGATTTAAGAGATATTATTACAAGATGTGCTGCTGTACTTGAAGACGGGGAATTAAAATTTGGAGGGTTTTCTGAAATTGATTTTGAATCTGTATGGGAACTTGATGAAAAAAGTTTAAAAAATTATTCAAAAATACAGACTGAAGAACCCAAAAATTTTTCTGCAGCTTTAAAAGAAAGCGGAAACTTTTATCTTCGTGATTCTTTCAAAGAAAATGGAAATTATTTATGGTTTTCATGCGGGCCAATAGGAAGCGGACATGGTCATGCTGAACTTTTACATTTTGATTTAACTTATAATGGTGAAAACTTTTTTATAGACAGCGGAAGATATACATATGTTGAAGGAGAACTGAAAAGAATTGAACTGAAAAACTGCTGTTCACATAATACAACAATAATTGACAACAAATTTTTTACAGAATTTTCAGGTTCGTGGGGAATAGTGAAAACTCCTCTTATATTGAATTCATATTACGATTTTACAGAAAAATATGATTATGTTGACGGAGGACATTTAGGATACACTGACCTTTCTGACCCTGTAATTCCATTCAGAAAAATATTTTATTTAAAACCTGATTTATGGATAATAACAGATGAATTTAATGCAGGAAGCAGCCATACATTTAAGCAGTTTTTTAATTTTGACACAAACATAAATATATCTTTTAAAAATAATTATGCTGTTTTAAATGGAAAAAATATTCTTTATATGAAATGGTCTGATGAAATAAAAAAAGAAATAAAAGATATTTTTATTTCAAAAGAGTATAATAAACTTGAAAGCTCAAAAAGAATTGAAACAGAAGGAGAATTTAATAAAAATTATTCTATATTTACAATAATTTCACCTAAAAATATTGAAATTGAAAAAATTCAAGTAAGAAGAGGAGATAACTCTTTAGTTGATGAAAATGAAATAAAAGCAATAAAAGTTAAAT
>Escalade_p1__coassemble_1804_pt1 | contig 7016 bp, 6 predicted proteins | sample Escalade_p1__metabat2_high_PE_026 | metagenome-assembled genome bin Escalade_p1 | reverse complement strand
TTCATAACTTTTTTAATCTCAGAAATATTTGGATTTTTTATACATTCTTCCAATTTATCAAAATATTCAGTAATATCAACTGCACCATCTTCTATTTTTGTAATAAATATTTTCTTATTATCTGTCTTTATTGCAGAATTTACATCATAAAGAAGTTCTTCAAAAAGTTTTTCTCCTGGTCTAAGTCCTACAATATCTATTCCTACATTTGCATTTGATAGTCTTATCATACTTTTTGCAAGGTCATAAATTTTTACAGGTTTTCCCATATCTAGAATAAATATTTCTCCGCCTTTTCCTATTGCTCCAGCTTCAATAACAAGCTGAGCTGCTTCAGGAATAGTCATAAAATATCTTGTTATATCTTTATGGGTAACTGTAAGATTTTTTCCTTCTGAAATAAGTTTTTTAAATATTGGAATAACTGAACCGTTGCTTCCTAAAACATTTCCAAATCTTACTGCCATAAATTTTGTATTTTTTGAAACTTTATTCATATGTTCTATTACAAGTTCACAAGCTCTTTTACTTGCTCCCATAAGGTTTGTAGGATTAACTGCTTTATCTGTAGAGATAAGAACCATTCTTTCTACACCATACTTATCTGCGCACTCTGCAACTTTCTTTGTACCAAATATATTATTTTTTATAGCTTCCTCTGGGTTATGCTCCATAAGAGGTACATGTTTATGTGCTGCTGCATGGAACACTACATTTGGTCTGTATTTATTAAATAGAAATTCAAGTTTATCTTTTTCTCTTATATTACATATTTCAGAAACTAAATCTAAGTTTGGATATTTTCTTTTAAGCTCAAGCGCTAAAAAATATGTATCATTTTCATTTACATCAAGAGTTATAAGCTTTTTAGGATTAAATTTTGCAATCTGTCTTGTAAGTTCTGACCCTATACTTCCAGCTCCTCCTGTTACAAAGATAACTTTTCCTTCAATAAGTTCTCTTATACTTCCATCATTTATAACAATCTCATCTCTTCCAAGAAGATCTTCTATTCTTACATCTCTTATCTGTGAAGCAAGAGATTCATTATCTAAAATTTCAGATATAGATGGAACTGTTTTTATCTTTACTCCATCTAACTTTTGAATTCTTTCAACTATTCTTCTAATATCAAGACTATGAATAGATGGAAGAGCAAGAAGAACCTCTTCAATCTTTTCATTTTTTATAATCATCTCTAAGCTATCTTTATTTCCTAAAACTTTAATATTATAGATTTCACTTCCGATTTTCTTTTCATCATCATCTATAAAACCAACAAGCTCATATGGGAAATATGGATTAGTCATAGATTCTCTTGCGAGAATCGCTCCTGCTTCCCCCGCACCATATATAAGAGTTCTTTTTATCTCCTTTACATTCTTGTGTGGTCTTCCGTAGTATCTTTTAAGCCTGAAAGCATATCTTCCAAGTAACTGCATAGATACTGAAAGAATAAGTGTCATCATAAGAGTTGTAATTGGAAATCTATGAACTTCATTTATATACATAAATCCTGTAAAAACTATTGCTGTTCCTGTATTTAAAATTAAAATATTCAAAACATCCAGAATATTTGTGTAGCTCCAGCTTTTTTCACTCATGCTTTTATACACATATCCAACAAGGAAAATTCCAAGATATGTGATTATATATTCAATTTTTAAATAATTCTGCCAGCCAAAAGAAAACTTAAGCATAAATGCCCCAATAATTCCTGCAATAATACTTAAAGAATCTATAAGAAACTTAACAATATTTCTTTCATTAAAAAGCTTAGGTGTATACCTGTTATCTTTTCCATAGGATAATTTTTTAAAAATTCTGTATAAAATCATCTGCCACACAGAAAAAACTAAGAATACAGTGAATATAGAGATGTTTTTATAGAAAAAAAGAAATATCATAAAGATAATGATATTTACAATGATAGGATTCTGTTTAGATTTTCTTTCAAATTGAAGGTTGTCAGTGGAATAGTAAAAAAAGATTAAAATTGCAAAAAGACCGTAAACAGCAGTATTAACACTGAATCCAGTAATTTTAAACATAACTTGATATATTGCAAATAGTAAAATTGTATAAATAAATGCCAATCTGTTCATCTGTCCCTTCTCCCTAAAAAAATCTTAATTATAATTCCTCTTCTAAATTTATACTTTGTTTAAATTTTACATACTTTCTTGGTTTTGCATGGATTATTTCCCCGTTCCCTCTTGGATCAACAACCATTCTTTCCTTAGTTTCTTTTACTTCAAAAGTTCCAAAGCCTCTAAAAACTATTTTTGGATATAAAGTTAATGCCTCTTTCATCATCTCAATAAACTTATCTACCTCTTCAGAAGCCTGAGAAAAATCCTCTATCTTATTGCATTCAGCATAAAATTCTACAAACTCTTTTTTTCTCATTACTCTCCCTCCAAGCATAAAGAATCCTGCAAGTTTTTACTGATTTTAAATTTTATATATTTTCTTGGTTTAGCATGAATAATATTTGAAGAATCTTTTGGATCTACAATAAGCCGTTCTGTTGTTTCCCTCACTTCAAACGAACCAAAACCTCTGAAAACTATTCTTTCATTCTCTTTAAGAGCAGTTTTCAGAGTATATATAAATCTATCTATTTTTTCTTCTGCTAGATCAAGATCTTTTATTTTATTAAGTTCTGAATAAAACATAACCAAATCTTGCTTTGTTGTCATTGTAATTTTTTATCTCCACTTTTTATGATTTTTTCTATTTTTTCATTATACCACATTTTTAAAAAAATTAAACCTTTTTTTATAAAAATTTCTTAGAATTTTTCTGATTTTATAATGTTATTTTCTGTCATATTCTTAAAAGTATTGAAAAATATAACTTTCTGCCATAATCCTTTATATTTTTTATATTTTTATTGTTTTTTATAAGAAATTTTTATATAGTTATTTTATAAAAAATATTTTTATGATATTTTTTTCATAGTTTGAGCTCTGCTAATTTCCCATAGTAGAGCTCTCCCTTTTTTTGATTTTTATTCTTATACAAAATATCACGGACAAATTTGTAATGAACCCTTTTTCTTAGACATTATATTTTAATTGTTGATGGATTTGTCAATATTTTTTAGACACTAAGTTAAGTGAAAATTATGAATTTTGTTTTTCATATTGAAGTGGAGATAAAAAGTTTAAAGAAGAATGCATTCTTTTGACATTATAATAAAGTTCAATATATTTAAAGATTTCTTTTTGAGCTTGTTCAGGAGTTTCAAATTTTGAACCTTGAATAAGCTCTCTTTTTAATGTCCTATAGAAAGATTCCATCAAAGCATTATCATAAGGATTACCTTTTCTACTTTGGCTGTGAATAGCTTTTTTAGACTTTAAAAGCATTCTAAAATTTTTACTAGTAAATTGACTTCCTTGATCTGTATGAACAACTAAACCAGAATTAGGATGTTCCTTACCATAAGCTTGATTAAATGCAGAAATAACTAAATGTTCTTTCATTTTAGTATCCATTGCCCAACCTACTACTTTTCTAGAAAAAATATCAATAAAAACTGCTAAATATAGTGTTCTCTTCTTAGTTGGAATATATGTTATATCTGCTACCCAAATTTTATTTTTGGCATCAGCTTTAAATATCTGATTTAATAAATTTGGACATTCTTCTTTCGAATATTTTTTAGAATAATTTTTGTATCTGTAACGAGTTCCATAAGGAATTAAAGCCATCAAGCGCATCAAGCGAGTTACTCTTTTTCTATTTACTTTAATTCCTTTTAATTCTAAAGATTTAACTATTCTTAAAGAACCATATCTTCCTTTATGTTCCAAAAAGATTTTTTTAATTTCTTCGCTTAATATTTTATTTTCTATTTCTCTTGCAGAAGGTTTTCTTTTTAGATATTTATAGTATCCTGAACGAGATACATTTAAAGTTTTACAAGCCTTCTTGATATTTAAAGAATGAGCATTTTCTTTTATGTATTTGAATCTTATATATTCTTTTTCTTCAAGAAGGCACGGAATTTTTTTAATAATTCCAATTCCTTTTTCAACTCTAAGTTTTCTTTTTTTAGTTTTTTAATTTCAAATTGATATGAATAAAGTGCAGTTCCTCGTCCAGGAAATGCACTTTCTCCATGTTCTTCATATTCATTAACCCAACGATACAAAGTATTTTGATGTATTTCTAATTCTTTTGCTACAACAGAAACAGGAACTTCTTCTTCCAATATTAACTTAACTGCTGCTATCTTAAACTGTTTATCATAGGACTTTCTTTTCATAAAGCACCACCTTTCATTAAATTCTCTTAACTTAGTGTCTACTTTATTATACCATTTCCACTGCACCCTCCATCTTAGTTGTCTAAGATTTTGGGTGCAACACAATTTGTCCGTGACTATTTTACCAACCTTTTCCTTTTTTGTTAATGAATGCATTTGCTACTGCTTCACTTTCTGGACTCATTGCTTTTATTTTATCCCCAATAAGATCAAATTTAGCATCGTCCCAAAGATCTAATTCTTTTTCAGCTTTTTCATTTCCTTCATCTGCTACCTTTTCAAGTTCAGCTATAATTTCATTATATTTAGCTTTTGTTTTTTTATCATTTTTTACAAAAACTTTTTCTAAAAGTTCTTTTTTATATTTCTTACTTGTTGTTTCCACTCCTCCAAAACATCCTGTGAAAGTTGCTGCTAAAAAATCATTAGTAATATTTTTTTATCTTTGTACCTCTAAAGGTTTTAATATTTCTTTTATTTTATCGGCCTTATTATTTTTTAGATTTTAACTTTCCTTGCTCTCTTTTCCATCTTAGAAATTCTTCGTATTCTGAATCTATAGTTTTTTGATTACTCTTTCTTTCTTCTACTACTTTATTTACTGCTTCCTCTCTTGAAGAACCATTTAGAATTTCTTTTAAAATCTCATTTTCTGATATTTCAAATTCTTCAATTAGAGATTTTAATTTTTTTGTTATTCTTGGCTTTTCTGTAACGTCATATCTTACATGAAAAGATTTTTCTGCAAAAATGGAATGTTTAGTGTTATATTTTTCCAAATGCATTTCATATAGTTTTTTGTATTCTTCTTCAGTTACTTTTACTTTTTTAATTTTAGAGTTAGTAATAATTTTCTCTTCTTTTGGTTTAATTTCTATGACCTCTGCCTGAATTATATCTTCATTTGAAGAAGAGTTATTTACTATTTCTGGTTCCACTACTAATACTTTGCTCTGTTCTTCAGCTACGGTTTCTATTGTTTTTACTAAGTAATTAATACTTTTAATTTCTTTATTTATTTCTTTGTATGCTTTATTAAGACCTTTTATTATAAGGTCCTCGTCAAACATCTGTAAAAGTTTCTCAATGTTATTAACATTAAGAAGTTTTACTAGGTATCTGTTTCTTTTAGCTTTTTCAATAACTTTATTTAGTCTTTCTGAAATAGTTATTTCTAAGGTATCGTTTAAATTCTTCTTTTTGCTTTTCCATTTAAATTTTATAGAAGCTATTTTTACACCTTTTTTTATTTTTTCAATTTTTAAATTTTCAAAATATTTTGAAAGTTCTTTTAAGGCTGGTTTTAAAATTTTCTGATCTATATTATACATTTTATAACTTTTAGGTATTTCAAGTATTTCTCTAAAATTTTCTATTTCAAAAATTCTTTCTTGTTTTGTATCCCATTGTTTTAAAAGTCTATATAGAGTTTTTAGATAATTTCCTTTTAGTGATACTAAAAGTTTAAAATCTATTATTGTGAAATTTCCCATAAAATTATGTACTAGATATTTAAATTTATCGTCTATAGGAATCTCAATAGTTTCTTCATTAGTATCTGTTGTTATATCTCCAAATAAAGAAAATGTATTAAATACTCCTGGTTTTGTTTCTATTGTTTGGTTTAGAGATTTAAGTTTGCTATTTAAAGATAAAATACTCTTTATAAAGCGAGAATTATTTTTATCTCCGTTGGAAAGCTCTTTTAACTCACTAAAAGAGATGTTAATAATATTTTCATCTATTTGAGCATCTCTTGCTTTTAAAAGCAATGTAAAAAATATATTTGTTTCTTTTTCAGTAAAAATTCCAAGTTTTAATTTGTTAATGTCATTATGGTATTTTAAAATTTGATATTTTTTATCAGACATAATTTCTCTCCAAAATAAGTAACTTTTTATTTTTCCTATATGATATCATATAATAAATAACCTGTATATAAAAAGTTATTCTTTTTTTATAGTTTTTGGATGCTTTTTTATTTTTGGTTATTCATTAGTTTATAAGTTACTGTTCTTTTTTTTATTATACATAATTTTTATAAAATTTTTTACGATTTTGAAAAGTACATTTTCTCTTTTCACATTAGGTTATCTATTCTCATTCACATCTAGTTATTCATTATATTTTACAATCAATATTTTAAAGATATTAAAAAGAATATTTTTTAAATATTTTCTCTTTTCACATTGAGTTATTTATTGGAGTACATAAAGTTATTCATTGGTTCACATTAAGTTATTAATGCTTTCACATTAGGTTATTCATTAGTTCACACCTGGTTATCTATTCTTTCACATTAGGTTATCTTTTATATACTTCAAATTATAAATTTATGAGTGTTTTAAGATTTCTAAACATTTTAAAGATCTTATAAAGATTATATAAAGAATTTTATATTTTTTAATAATTTAAAACCAATTTATTTAATTATAATTTAAATTTTTAAAATAATCATTTTTTTGACTTTCACATTAGGTTATTCATGTCTTCCTAAAATAAAATTTTATTTATAATTAACTATAAATAAGTATAAAATTATTTTGTTTTTTTATATAAGATTTTAAAATGTTTTCACATCAGGTTATCTATTAGCATTCACATTGGGTTATCTATTGTCATATAACTTAAACTTTTATAATATTTTATAAAGAACAAAGTGAAAGTACTATTCTTATTTTTTATAAATTTTTTCTTTAATTTTTTCACATCTGGTTATCTATTCATATTCACATTAGGT
>Escalade_p1__coassemble_1720_pt1 | contig 7375 bp, 4 predicted proteins | sample Escalade_p1__metabat2_high_PE_026 | metagenome-assembled genome bin Escalade_p1 | reverse complement strand
AAATCATGCTTTTTAAAATGATAATAAAAATTTTAAAAAAATATTTTTGTAAGAAAAGGTTACTTTTTTACCAGAAATATGATTATTTATTATTATGTTAAGTTTAATTTAATTTTTTTGTTTCTTTTTTATGAAAAAAAATGTATAATAAAGATAATATGACTAGAAGTATATTCAGGGAGGTAAAATGTTAAGTAATTCTAGCAACAAACAAATTATAATTCAAAGTACAGTTGGTTCTGTTTTTGCCACTACAGGAGAAGAAGAATTAAAGAAAGCTATCCAACAAGGGCAAAATGCAGTTGCAATTTCAGGAAGAGTATGCAACCCAGGTGTTTATGATATGCCTGAAAATGGTTCTCTTGCAGATTTAATAGAACTTGCAGGTGGAATAGTTGGGAAGAAAAAATTTAAGGCTGCTCAGTTTGGTCTTCCTTTCGGAGGATTTTTAACAGAGGAATCTCTTAATAAGCCTTTAGACTTCTCTTTATTCAACAAAAACACTCACAGAAATATTATCGTATTATCTGAAGAAGATTGTATAATCTCTTTCTCAAAATTCTATATTGAATTTTTATTAGGAAAAATGCAGCAAAGAGGATATCTTGAATATTCAAGAGTACAATATGAAATAGAAAGAACATGGAGAGTTCTTGACAGAATTTCAAAAGGAAAAGCAAACATGAGAGACATTTTCCTTTTAAGACAACTTTGTTCAACAATAAAAGATACTCTTCACCAAACTCATAACCTTGTGTTAGAATCAATAGATAAATTCTATCACGAATTCGAAGAGCATATTGAAGAAGGAAACTGTCCTGCAGGTCAATGTATCCAACTTCTAAAATTCAAAATAACTGACAAATGTATCGGATGTACAGCTTGTTCAAGAGTATGTCCTGTTCACTGTATTTCAGGAGAACTTAAAAAGAAACATACTATCGATAATACAAAATGTACTCACTGTGGTCAATGTGTAATTGCTTGTCCTGTTGGAGCTATATTTGAAGGAGACCATACACTTCAATTATTAAGAAACATAGCAACTCCAAATAAAACAGTTGTAGCTCAAATAGCGCCTGCTGTAAGAGTAGCAATCGGAGAAGCATTTGGATTTGAAGCTGGTGAAAACGTTGAGAAAAAACTTGTTGCAGCTCTTAAAATGATTGGTGTTGACTATGTATTTGATACAAGCTGGGCTGCTGACCTTACTGTAATGGAAGAAGCAACTGAATTCCAATCAAGACTTGAAAGATTCTACAAAGGTGACGACACTGTAAAACTTCCAATCCTTACATCTTGTTGTCCTGCATGGATTAAATTCTTCGAGCAAAACTATCCAGATATGCTTGATGTTCCATCATCTGTAAAATCTCCTATGGAAATTTTCTCTACTGTTGCAAAAGACATCTGGGGAAAAAATCTTGGTCTTACAAGAGAACAAATTTCAGTTGTAGCTATTATGCCATGTCTTGCTAAAAAATATGAAGCATCAAGACAAGAATTCTCAAGAGGAGATAACTACGATACAGACTTCGTTCTTACTACAAGAGAACTTATAAAAATATTCAAAGAATCTAACATAGATTTAAAAAATATTGAAGATGAAGAATTTGACAGCCCATTAGGAGAATATTCTGGAGCAGGTATAATCTTCGGAAGAACTGGTGGAGTTATCGAAGCTGCTACAAGAACTACTGTTGAAATGATAACAGGAGAAAAATTAGATAATATCGAATTCCACGAATTAAGAGGTTGGGAAGGATTCAGAAGTGCTGACCTTAAAATAGGACACATCGAACTTAGAATAGGTATCGCTCACGGACTTGAAGAAGCAGGAAAAATGCTTGACAAAATAAGAGCTGGAGAAGAATTCTATCATGCTATTGAAATCATGGCATGTAAAGGTGGATGTATCGGTGGTGGAGGACAGCCTAAAGCTCTTAAGAAAATGGAAGTATTAAAGAAAAGAGCTGAAGGATTAAACGCTATCGACCAAGAATTACCTATAAGACGTGCTCATGAAAATCCATCTGTAAAAGAAATTTATGACAAATATCTTGATTATCCAATGAGCCGTAAAGCACACGAATTATTACATACAAAATATTTCCCTAAATTAAAATAAGAATTTTAAAACTGCCGAAAATTTTCGGCAGTTTTTTATAAAGCTAAAAAATAAAATTATGGTTTCTTCAATAATAAAAAAACTGCTGCAAATTTATAAAATGCAGCAGCTTTTTTATTATTCATAAAGAATAACTTCATTATTATTTTTTATTGTTGCTTGAACATCAATTACCCTCTGATTTGAACTTCCTCTCCATTTTAAATTTACATCTTTCAGTTCTTCCGTAAATTTTCCATCTATAAGTACATCACATTGTTTTAAAAGTTCATATTTTTTAGGATCTTTTATTATCTGCTCCCAAGTAAAACCTGACCATATCCAGATATCTTTTTTAGGAAAACGTTTTTTAAATTCCATACAAAACTCTTTTAAAGTTTCCACATTTTTATGATATGTTGGATCCCCGCCGAGAAGAGATAAACCTCTCATTGCAGAATCAAATCTTTCAAAATATTCAAAAATATTTTCCTCTATTTCTTTTGTAAAAGGAACTCCATATTCACTGTCCCAAGTTTCTTTATTAAAACAGCCTTTGCATCTGTGTGAACACCCACTCACAAAAAGTGTAACTCTTATTCCTTTTCCATTTATCATATCAGTAAACTTAATATCTGAATAGTTCATTATGTAACATCTCCTACATGTGTTTTACTCTTGCTATAACCTCTTTTTGTTTTCCGCTGTTAAATGGTCTTGCATCAGGCTGACTTAAATATCCACAGACTCTTCTTATAACATTCATTTGAGTACTGTCATGATTTCCACATTGTGGACACGTAAAACCATCTTCTGTTGCTAAAAATTCTCCTGTATATCCGCATTTGTGACATTTATCAACAGGCTGGTTAATTCCCATATAATGTATTCCAACTGCTTTTGCATATTTTAAGATTTCATATACCGCTTCAAGATTATTTTTTAAAGAATCTGTCTCAATGTAACTTATATGTCCTCCCCAAGAATATTTATGTCCTGGAGCTTCCATTCTTAATTTTTCAAATGGATTTACTTTTATATGAGAAGAAACATGGAATGAATTATCATAGTATCCTTTATCTGTAATTCCTTTTACAAGTCCAAATTCTTCTTTATCTATTTTACAGAATCTATTGCAAAGTGATTCACTTGGTGTTCCATAAAGAGCAAAACCAAGATTAGTTTCTTTTTTAAATTCTGCAACTTTATCAGCCATATGTTTTAAAATTTTAAAAGTTTTTTCGTAAACTTCTTCGTCTTGTGAGAAATCTTTTCCATACACTAATTGAGAAACTTCACTAAGACCTATATATCCTATTGAAACTGTTGAATATCCTCCATAAATTAAATCTTTTATTGTATCTTTAGGATTTTTTTCTGCAAGTGCCCCCTCTTCCCAAATAATTGGAGCAATTTCAGCTTGAGTATTTTCTAAGTATTTTGCTCTGAATACAGAATTTTCTTTACAAAGTTCCATCACTCTATCAAGTTCTTTATAGAATCCTGCTTCATCACCTTTATTTTTTATTGCTATTCTTGGAAGATTTATAGATGTTGCTCCAAAGTTAAATCTTCCTGAATAAATTTCTTTTCCATCTTTATTATACCAAGGAGAAAGGAAAGCTCTACATCCCATCGGATATACAACTGTACCATTATCTACTTGTTCTTTTGTAACAAAAAGAATGTCTGGATAAATTGATTTTGTCATACAGCTGAATGCCATTTGAGATATATCCCAGTTAGGATCTTCTGGATTAAAATTAAGCCCCTCACAAGTTGCATAAACTATTTTTGGGAAAATTGCTGTTTCTTTTTTAGCTCCAAATCCTTCCATTCTTGTTTTGAAAACATATTTTTGAACTAATCTTCCTTCCCAAGAAGTTTCTGTTCCAATTCCTATGGTAGTAAAAGGTGTCTGACCGTTTACTGTTGAAAGAGAATTAATTTCATATTCAAGTCCCTGCATAGCCTGCTTAACTGATTCTTCTGTCATATCAGCCGCATAACTAAATCCTAAAGGAAATCTTTCTTTTAAAGAATTATTTGAATACTCTATATTTCCCTCTGCTATTACTTTTTCAACTATCTCATCATCAAGTCTTTCAACATATTTTAGACCTTTTCTAAAATGTTTTTTAAAACTCTTAATAATATAAGGAACTAAAACTTTATCAAGATATGGAATAGAACATCCTCCATATGTATTAGAAGAAACTGATGCAATAATTTGTACTATATGTCCTACTGCAACATCTACTGAATTTGGCTCAAGCATTTTAGCATTTCCTATTTTACATCCGCCTTTAAGCATTCTTGCTATGTCTACAAGTTCACAGTTTGTTTCTCTAAATAGAAGATAATCCAAATCGTGAATATGAATTTCTCCAGCTTCATGAGCATTTTTTAAATGCTTTGGAAGTATTTTATTTAAATAATAATCTTTTGATGAAATTCCTGCAAGAAGATCTCTTTGAACAGAAATTGTTTTTGAATCTTTATTTGCATTTTCATTCATCTGATCTTTATCTGTTGCATCTATAAGTTCATTAATTTGTTTATAAATATTTTTTTCTTTATCTCTTTTATCCGCCATAACAGCTCTGTATCCTTGATAAAGCATAGCCACATCTTTTCTTGAAGTAGCCATTAATTTTTTTACAACAAGATCTTGAATATCTTCAACACCTAATTCTTTTGTATCTAAATTTTCTATTTGTACAGCTATTCTTCTTACTGTGTCTGTATCCATTGGTTTTTCACTCTGACCAGCAGCAAGAGTAATAGCTCTTTCTATTCTTTCTTTCTTAAAAGGAACTATTTCTCCGTCTCTTTTTATAACTCTCTCTATCATTTTTCTCTCCTCTTAGTAATAATGGGCAAAAATAAAAACACAATATATTGTGTTTCCGTTTCAAGATGACTACTACATATTAGTATTTTTTCCACAAAAAAGCAAGGAATTTTTATTTTAAAAACTCTTAAAAAAAAAGTATTGACAGGCTAAACATTGAAACACAAGAATAAGATTTAAAAAAAATTTTTTTATGAAAAAAATTTTTTAAAAAATAAAGGGAAGTGAAAAGATTTTCCGAAAAATATATATAAGAAAAAAGAATTTTTTGTAGCAAGCAAAAAAATATATTTTTTTAATTTTGATTAATTTTTAATCTTTTTTTGGATAATTTTTAATATTTATTTGCATTTTTTTTAAAGATGATGTAAGATGTCTTTAGAAATTTATTTCTCGTTTGAAAATTTTATGGAGGAAAATTTATGAATAAATTAACTGTACATATTTTTTCAGATTCTTTTGGAGAGTCAGGAGAACAAGTTTTAAGATGTGCCTTAAGTCAATTTGATATAGAAAAATATAATATTGTAAGACACATTAAAGTTTCTTCTGTAGAAATTCTTGAAAAAGAGCTGAGAAAAATAAGAGACTATCCAAATTCATTCTTTCTTTTTACCCTTGTTAATACAGATGTAGTAAAAAGGATGAAAGAATTCTGTGCAGAAAACAAAATAAATTATTCCGATCTTTTAAGCCCGCTTCTTTCAGCTCTGCAGCAGCAGACAGGAGAAGAACCCAAACGAAGATCCGGAGCTTACAGGGTAATGGATGACAAATATTTTGGAAGAATTGAAGCCATTGAATTTGCAGTAAAATATGACGACGGAAAAGACCAGCATATGCTTCATGAAGCTGATCTTGTCCTTATAGGGATTTCAAGAACTTCAAAAACACCTCTTAGTATCTACATTGCAAATAAAATGTATCTTAAAGTTCTTAATATTCCTCTTGTTCCTGAGGTTGAACCGCCGAAAGAACTTTTTGAAATTCCGAAGAAGAAAATAATAGGTCTTACAAACTCTATAGAAATGCTTAATAAAATAAGAACAGAGAGAGTAAGATGTATCGGACTTAGAAACGGCTCTAATTATTCTTCACTTTCAAGAATAATAGAAGAACTTAATTATGCTGAAAAAATTATGAAAAAATTAGGATGTCCAATTATAGATGTTTCACAAAAAGCTATTGAAGAGACAGCACAAGTAATTTTGGAAATTATGAAAGAACAGGAACTTTTATAAATTTAAAAATTTGAACCAAATGTAATTTTTATACATTCGTGTAAATAACACTAAAGGAGGCAGTTATTATGAAAAAGTTTATCTACATGTTTGATGAAGGTAATAAGGATATGAAAAATCTTTTAGGAGGAAAAGGAGCAAACTTAGCCGAAATGACTAATATAGGTCTTCCTGTTCCGCCTGGATTTACAATTACAACAGAGGCGTGCAGTGAATTCTATAATCAGGATAAAAAAATATGGGACGAATTAAAAGATGAAATTTGTGAAAATATAAAAAAATTAGAAGAAAAAACAGGAAAAACATTTGGTCATGGAGAAAATCCTCTTCTAGTTTCTGTAAGATCAGGAGCAGCTGTGTCAATGCCGGGAATGATGGATACTATTCTTAACCTTGGTCTTAATGATATAACAGTAGAATCTTTAGCTGCCATAACAAACAACGAAAGACTTGCCTGGGACTCATACAGAAGATTTATTCAAATGTTTGGTGATGTTGTAAAAGAAGTTCCAAAATATAAATTCGATATTATTATGGATAAGGTAAAAGAAGCAAAAGGTATTACAAGCGATCTTGATTTAGATGTAGACGATTTAAAACTTATCACTAAAAAATTTAAAAATCTTTATGCAGAAGAAACAGGAGAAGATTTCTATTCAGATCCTATGGAACAATTAATAAGCGCAGTAAAAGCTGTATTTAATTCTTGGAATAACCCAAGAGCAATAATATACAGAGAGCTTAATGAAATTACAGGTCTTCCTGGAACAGCTGTAAACGTTCAGTCAATGGTATTTGGTAACATGGGAACAAACTCTGGAACAGGAGTTGCATTTACAAGAAACCCTGCAACAGGAGAAAATAAAATTTTCGGTGAATATTTAATGAATGCTCAAGGTGAAGACGTTGTTGCTGGAATAAGAACTCCTGAAAGCATTGATAAATTAGCTGAAGAAATGCCTGATATGTTTGAACAGTTTATGAATATCTGCCATACACTTGAAAAACATTATAAAGATATGCAGGATATGGAATTTACTATTGAGAGAGGAAAATTCTATATGCTTCAGACAAGAAACGGAAAAAGAACTTCAAGAGCTGCTATAAATATTGCTGTTGATATGGTTGAAGAAGGACTTATCACAAAAGAAGAAGCTATTTTAAGAATTGATC
>Escalade_p1__coassemble_1321_pt1 | contig 10294 bp, 8 predicted proteins | sample Escalade_p1__metabat2_high_PE_026 | metagenome-assembled genome bin Escalade_p1 | reverse complement strand
GAAGTAAACTTATTAAATAAGAATGAGCCGGAATTTCCCGATAAATTTATTCTCTACGATTATCAAAAAGAGGCAATAAAAAATTGGGAAAATAAAAATTTCTGTGGAATTTTCCATATGGCAACAGGAACGGGGAAAACTTATACGGGACTTTCAGCTTTAAAAAAATTATATGATTTTCAAAATGGAAAATTAGCTTGTGTCATTGTCTGCCCTTATCAGCATTTAGTGGAACAATGGGTTGAAGATATAGAAAAATTTAACATAAAACCCATTATAGGGTATAGTGCCTCAAAACAAAAAAACTGGAAAAGAAAACTTACAAATTCAATAGAGCTTAAAAATTTAGGAATAAAAGAAAAAGAATTTTTTTGTTTTATTTGTACTAATGCAACTTTTTCTTCAAGGTTTGTTCAAAATAAATTATCCAAAATAAAAGATGATTTGTTTCTCCTTGTAGATGAGGCACATAATTTTGGAAGTTCCAGATTGAAAAATTTAATGGATGGTAAATATAAATTTAGACTTGCTCTTTCAGCAACATTGGAAAGATTTGGAGATGAAGAGGGAACAGAGGTTCTGTACAATTTTTTTGGGGAAAAATGTATAGATTATACTTTGGAAAGAGCTATTACTGAAAAAAAGCTGACACCTTATAAATATTTTCCTGTTATTATAAATTTTACAGAAGAAGAAAGAGAAAAATACAATGCTTATACAGATGAAATGGCGGAAAATATTATTCAAGATGAAAAGGGAAATATAAAACTTAATGAATACGGAAAATTTTTGGCTATCCAAAGGGCAAGAATAATAGCAGGAGCTAAAAATAAATTAAATATTTTAAAAGAAAAAATTTTGCCTTATAAAAAAGAAAAATATATTTTAGTCTACTGCGGAGCGACTACTGTTTTAAGGGAAAACAGCGACAGCTCAGAAACAGATGAAAATGACATAAGACAGATAGATGAAGTTATAAGAATACTTGGAAATGAACTTGATATGAGAGTATCTCCTTTTACTTCTAATGAAAGTGTAAACGAAAGAGAAATAATAAAAGAAGAATTTAAAAAGGGAGAATATTTACAAGCATTAGTTGCAATAAAATGCTTAGATGAGGGAGTAAATATTCCAAATATAAAAACGGCTTTTATTTTGGCTAGTACCATAAATCCCAAAGAATATATTCAAAGAAGAGGGAGAGTTTTAAGGCTGGCAAAAAATAAAGAATTTGCAGAAATTTATGATTTCATAACTCTTCCGAGAGATTTGGAAACAGTTCCTTATACAGACCCTTATTTGATAAAAAAAGAAAAAGGATTAGTTAAAAGAGAACTTGCACGTATTCAAGAATTTGGAAAACTTGCTTTAAATAAATATGAATCAGATTTATTGATAAATAAATTAAAAATAAGTTACGGGATATATGACAATGAAAATTTGATGGAGGAAAATTATGAGTAATGTTAATCCAGAATTAGTAGAAAGACTAAAAAGAAAAATTTTATTTGAAGAGAAGAAAAATTTAAAGGAAAAAGAAAATAAAAGAGCTCAAATGATAGATAAAATAAAAAGAATTGTTGAGGAGGAAGTGAACAAATGGTAATCAAATCCATAGAAATTAAAAATTTCAGACAATTTAAAGATATAAAATTAAATTTTTCAACTGATTCAAATAAAAATGTTTCAATTATTACAGGGAATAACGGAGCAGGAAAAACAACTTTGGCAGAGGCTTTTACTTGGTGTCTTTACGGGGAGATAAGCAATACCAAAAATGATGTATTAAATAAAGATAAAATTCTGGAATTAAAAGAGGGATATTCTACAGGTATAATTGTTACAATAGAATTAGAACATGACGGAGTAGAATACAGAATAACAAGAAACCAGACTTTCACCAAAAATAGAAACGGAAGAATAACGGAACAAAAACAAACTCAAAGTGGATATAAAAAACTAATTAATGGAACGACAATGCTAATTCAAGAAGATGACGTTGAAGTGGAAGTTGATAAAATTCTTCCAAGAAATCTTTCAAAATATTTTTTCTCCAGTGGTGAAAGAATAGATTCAATGGGAAAAAGTCTGGAAAAAGGGGGAAAGAGTTCAGAATTTTCACAGGCAGTAAAAAGTTTATTGGGGCTTGCTCCTTTTATAGAGGCAAAAGACCATTTAGCAGGTCTTCAAAAAAAATATCAAGAGAGTTGTCAGGATAATGGAGATGAAGAGATAACTGAACTAAAAAAAGAAATTTCTAACTATATAGAACGTTTAAGACAAAATAATCTTAAATTAAAAGAAATAGAAGAATTGTTGGAAGCTAAACATAAAATAATAGAAGAGAGTTCAAAAGAGTTATCCAAATATGAAGAAACCAAAAAAAATGTAGAAAGATTAAAAGAAGTTGAAAAACTAAAAGAAAATGATGAAAAAATAAAGTTAGGTTATGAAAGAGATATAATAAAATTAATAAACAAAGAACTATTAAGTTTTATGAGTCAGTATTATATAGAAAAAGCAAAAAAATTATTGGAAAAATATGATTATGCTGATAAAGATATTCCAAATCTTCATAGTAAAACAATAGATTATCTTATAAAAAGAGGATATTGTTTATGCGGGCATAAAATAGTGGAGAATTCAGAGGAATATAAAACTTTAATAAAACTAAAAGATGACCTGCCTCCAAATTCAATAGGGGTGAGTGTAAGTAATTTTATAAAAGACTCAAATAGAAAAATTTCAAAATATGATTTTTATGAAGAGATTAAAGATAAATATGGAAATATAAAAGAAACTGAAGCAAGGATTTTTTCTCATGAAAATAAAATATTTGCGATACAAAAACAACTTTCAGGGAGAAATCTTCAAGGAATAATGAGAGAATTATCAGACGATATAGCTAATGCTAGAATAGATATTAAAAGATATTCCAAAGAAAGAGACGATAAAAGGGATTTTAAAAGTAAATGTGAATTGGTTCTAAAAAATAGAGAAAGTAAACTAGAAAAAGTTTTGGCAAGATATGCTGAAAATAGAAAAATTTTAAATTATAAAAAATATGTTGATACTATACTTGAACAAATTACAGAAACTTTAGAAAAAAAAGAAAGAGAATTGAGAGATAATTTGGAAATGGAAGTTGATAAAATATTTAATTCAATATATATTGGTGGACTTCATATTTCTATTGATGAAAAATATAATATTTCTACAACTGAAAACATAAATATTTCAACAGGACAAAGCCAGGCAATAATTTTATCTTTTATAGCTGGGATTATTAAACTTGCAAAAATTAATATGAATGAAGACAAAGATGAAATTTATACGCAGGCTTATCCGCTGGTAATGGATGCCCCTCTTTCTGTTTTTGATAAGACAGTTATAAAAAATATTTGTGAGTTAATTCCTAATATTGCAGAACAGGTTATTATTTTTATAAAAGATACAGATGGAGAGATAGCGGAAAAATATATGCAAAGTAAAATAGGAATGAAAGCTAAACTTATAAAAATAAATGAACACCAGACAAAAATAGAGGAGTAAAAAATGAATGAAGAATTTTTTAAAAGAGATTATTTTATTTATGGAGAACATAGCAGACAATTGGTAGCATTAAAAAATGACAGAGCAGAAGAAGAAAATAAAAAATTATTTAACAGAAATTTAGATATATTTTTATTAGCTCCCATAGTAGGATTTATTTACAGAAGAAAAGCAGAGAGAGATAAAAATGCAGAACTTAAAACAACCATTAATTCAACTCAATTAATCAGTGAGAAAGAAAGAATAGAATATAATTATCAGTTAATAATGCTTTTAGATGAAAAAAATGAAGAAGATTTTAATAAAAGAGTGGATAAAGCATTTAGGTATTTTGATGAAAAAGATTTAGAAGTTTTTAATTCCTATGTAAGAGGTGGAATAGAAGTTTTATATGAAGAAATAATAAAAAAATCTCCAACATCAGAAAATTATATAGAAAATTTTTATAAATTTATAGATGAGTTTCAGGCAGTTTACGGAGAAAAAGATTGTGAAACTATATTTAAAATGTATTAAAATTTGAGAAATTTTATAAAATAATAAGAAAAATAAAATATTTTAAAAAAATTTACTTTTCCCTCTTGATTATTTTAAGTTTATGGGCTATATACAATATTAGATAGAGAACTTTCTACACAAAATATTAATACGGAGGGAAGCACTATGAAAAACTATACTACTGATAAAATCAGAAACGTCAGCTTTTTAGGTCACAGAGGTTCAGGAAAAACATCTTTGGTTGAAGCATTACTTTTTGCAGCAAACGTTACAAGTAAAATGGGAAGTATAGAAAAAGGAAATACTATTTCCGATTACGACGACGAAGAAATAAATAGAGGCTTTTCAATAAACACATCTGTTGTTTCTCTGGACTACCAAGAAAAAATATTTAATATTTTGGACACACCTGGATATTTTGACTTTTCTGGAGAAGTTATTTCTGCACTAGCTGTAACAGGGGGAGCAGTAATCGTTCTTGATGCAAGTTCCGGAATAGAAGTTGGAACAGAAAAAGCATGGAGAATGTTAGAAGAAAGAAAACTTCCAAGAATTTTATTTATAAATAAAATGGATAAAGGGGCAGTAAACTATAAAAAAATTCTTCTTGATATGAAAGAAAAATTTGGTAAGAAAGTTGCACCTTTCTGTATTCCTTTAGGAGAAGGAGAAAACTTTGAAGGATTTATAAATGTTATAGAAAAAAAATGCAGAGTATTTAATGGTGAATGCTGTGTTGATAAAGAATTAGTTCCACATGAAGATTTTGAAGATGTAAGAAATCTTCTTCTTGAAGCTGTTGCAGAAACAAGTGAAGAAGCAATGGAAAAATTCTTTAATGGTGAAGATTTTACAGAAGAAGAAATTAAAGCAGGATTACGTAAAGGAGTTTTAAATGGAGATGTTGTTCCTGTTCTTGTAGGATCTGCTGCAAATCTTATAGGTGTTCATACATTATTTGATATGATGTTTAACTATATGCCTACTCCAGAAGAATCAAGAGGCGGAATAGTTTATGGTAAAAATCCTGACACTCAAGAGAAAGTTGAAAGAAGAGTAAGTACAGATGAACCGTTCTCAGCCTTTGTATTTAAAACAATAGTTGACCCATTTATCGGAAAAATATCTTTATTCAGAGTAGTTTCTGGAAGTCTTACAAAAGATATGGAAGTTTTAAATGCAACTCAAGGAAGAAAAGAAAGAATATCAAACTTATACTTTGTAAGAGGTATTAAACAGAGAGATACAGACAGAGTTGTGGCAGGAGATATTGCAGCAACAACTAAAATTCAAGATTTAAAAACAGGTGATACAATTTGTGATAAAGCAAATCCAATAGTTTATAAAAAAGTGCCTTTCCCTAAACCTTGTTTATATATGAATATTATACCTGTTAAAAAATCTGATGATGATAAGATAAGTTTGGCTATTCAAAAACTTATAGAAGAAGATCCAAGTCTTACTGTTATAAGAAATACTGAAACAAAAGAACTTCTTATCGGTGGACAAGGTAAAAAGCATTTAGAAATAGTTGTATCAAAATTATATAATAAATTCCAAGTACAGGCTACATTAAGTGTGCCAAAAATAGCTTACAGAGAAACTATAAGAAAAGAAGTTTCTGTACAAGGAAAACATAAAAAACAATCTGGAGGAGCTGGGCAATACGGAGACGTATTTATTAAATTTGAACCTCTTTATGATAAAGAATTTGAATTTGTTGATAACATAAAAGGTGGAGTTGTTCCTAGACAATATCTTCCAGCTGTTGAAAAAGGTCTTCATGAAGCAGCTAAAAAAGGATTCCTTGCTGGATACCCTGTAATTAATTTCAAAGCAACTTTATATGATGGATCTTATCACCCTGTTGATTCAAATGAATTATCATTTAAACAGGCTGCAATTTTAGCATTTAGAAAAGCAGTTGAACAGGCATCGTCTGTTATCCTAGAACCTGTTGTAAAAATGGAAATAGTTGTTCCTGAGGAATATACAGGAGATATTATGGGAGACATGAATAAGAGAAGAGGAAAAATTTTAGGAATGGATCCTATGGATTACAGTGAACAGAAAATAACTGTTGAAGTTCCTCATAAAGAAGTTTTAGGATATGCAACAGATCTTAAATCTTTAACTCAAGGAAGAGGAAGATTTGAATTTGAATTTGTAAGATATGATTATGCTCCAGATGAAGTAGCAGCAAAAATAATAGCTGAAGCAAAAACAAACGAATAGTAGTAGTTTTTTCATAGTTAAAAGCCCTGACATGATGTTGGGGCTTTTATAATATAATATAAATTATAGCAGTAGTTTGACAAAGAAACTTTTATAAATTAAAATATATTTAGCAAAAATATAAAACAAGGAGAATATAAAAATGAACTTTTTAACAATGGATATAAATATTGCATACAGTATGATTAATATGAAACTGAGAGATTTTTATTCTTCTTTAGATGATTTATGTGAGGATATGGATATAAGCAAGGGAGAACTTACAGAGCATTTTGAAAACAATGGATATATTTATAATGAAAATACAAATCAATTTACTGTTAAATAATTTAAAATTATAAAATGTAAAAAAATATATCAAAAATTTCAAAATATAGTTTCAAATTAGGTATAAAATTTAAGGAGGAATTTTAATATGGCAAACAGATTTGTATTAAACAAAATTTCATATCATGGAAAAGGAGCTATAGCTCATATTGTAGAAGAAGTTAAAGCAAGAGAATTAAAAAAAGCATTTGTATGTTCTGACCCAGATTTAATAAAATTTAATGTTACTAAAAAAGTAACTGATTTATTAGAAAAAGAGGGACTTGCATATGAAATATATAGTGAAATAAAAGCAAACCCAACAATAGAAAATGTTCAAACTGGAGTTGAAGCATTTAAAAAATCAGGAGCAGATTATACAATTGCAATCGGTGGAGGATCTTCAATAGATACTGCCAAAGCTGTTGGAATTATAGCAACAAACCCTGAATTTGCTGATGTAAGAAGTCTTGAAGGAGTTGCACCAACTAAAAATGATGCAGTTCTTACAATAGCAGTGCCTACAACAGCAGGAACAGCAGCTGAAGTAACAATAAACTATGTTATAACAGATGTAGAAAAAAATAGAAAATTTGTATGTGTTGACCCTCATGATATTCCTCTTATTGCAGTTATAGATTCTGATATGATGTCATCTATGCCTAAAGGACTTACAGCTGCAACAGGAATGGATGCTCTTACTCATGCAATAGAAGGATATATTACAAAAGGAGCTTGGGAACTTTCTGATATGTTCCATTTAAAAGCTATTGAACTTATTTCTAAATCTTTAAGAGGAGCTGTTGAAAATACAGAAGAGGGAAGAGAAGGAATGGCTCTAGGACAATATGTAGCAGGAATGGGATTCTCTAATGTAGGTCTTGGAATAGTTCACTCTATGGCTCACCCTTTAGGAGCTTTCTATGATACTCCTCACGGAATAGCAAATGCTATAATTCTTCCAACTGTAATGGAATATAATGCTGAAAGTACAGGAGAAAAATACAGAGAAATAGCAAGAGCTATGGGAGTTAAAAATGTTGACAGCATGACACAGGAAGAATATAGAAAAGCTGCTGTAGATGCAGTTAAAAAACTTTCTGAAGATGTAGGAATTGCTCCAAATCTTGTTGGAATAGTTAAAGAAGAAGATATTCCTGCACTTGCACAATCAGCTTTTGATGATGCCTGCCGTCCAGGAAATCCAAAAGATACATCTGTAGAAGAAATTGCTGCTCTTTACAGAAAACTTATCTAGTAAATATTATATTATAATGAAATTAAAAAAGCAGAGGGAAATAAAAATCTCTCTGCTTTACTTATTATAAAAAAATTAATTAATAATAAATCTAATCTCTTAAAGCCAATGGCATAAGTACATATAAATAACTGTCATTTCCATATTCTGTCATTGCAAACATAGAAGATGAATTTTTCCCTTTTATAATAATATTATTTGAAATATTATTTAAAAATTCTAAAAGGAATTTTGTGTTTAAAGAACCTTTAAAATCTTCTCCCTCTTTAAGCATATTTACTTTCTGAGTAATTTTTCCTTTTCCAGAATAAGTTTTTATCACAAGAGTTTTATTTTTAAAATCAAAGACAGCACCATATTTTGTTTCAAAACTTGTTTTAGCAACAGTCATAACTTTTTTCAAAGCACTTTTAAATTCATTTGTATTAAATTCCATAATTTTATCAAAATTATTATAATTTAATATAGCCTTAAAATCAGGGAATGGTACATCTATAGTTCTTGTAGAAAAATATGTTCCATTCCATAAGAAGATAAGCATATTGTCACTGAAACCTATTGTGATTTCTTCGTTAACATCTTTAAGAAGTTTTATAACTGCATTGACACTTTCTAATGGAACAGAAAATTCTTTTTCAAGTGAACAGCTTATATCTTTTTTCATGTAAGTAAGTCTATAGGAATCTGTTGAAACAAATTCAGTATATTTATTCTTGAAAAGTATTCTTATGCAGTTAAGAGCCAGATTTTCTGGAAGAGGATGAGCAGAAAATTTTGATTTTTCAAGTCCATCCACAAAAATTTCTCTTTGAGCCTTTGTAATTTCTAAAGGAAGCATCTCTTTTACATTTGGATAGCCTTCGCTGTTAAGAACTACAAATTCAGCCTGATGAACTTTTAAACTGCTGTCAGCAAAAGAAACTTCTATACTTTCTTCTTCAAGAAGTTTTACATATTCTAAAATAAGCTGAGGTTTAACAATTACTTCTCCCTCTTCTTTAATATTTCCTTCAACAGTTTTAATAAGAGTTGCTTCAAGATTTGTTCCTGTAAAAATTATTTTTTCGTCTTTTACTTCTATTTTAAGTCCAGCTAATATTGGTTTTATCGGATTATCTTTTAATATAAGAGTAAAATCTGAAAGAGTATTTGCAAAAATTTCTCTATTTATAGTAAATTTCATATTTCCTCCAAATTATTTAATTGTATTTAACTATATGATTATACATTATTATTCAGGTTAACACAAGTAAAATCAGTTGTGCATTTTAATTTCTTCCCAATATTTATTTTGAAGTTCAAGTGTCGGAGTTGTATCTTTTAAAAGTTCTGCATTTTCTAAATCTTCAAGTGTAAATAAAGGTTCTTCTTCCATAAATTCAACCGCTAGGACATTTATTGAAGGAAGCATAAGATAATCTGCTACAAGAGCATAAATTTCAGGTCTGTGGATAAACTCAATAAATTTATGAGCATTTTCTTTATTTTTTGAAGATTCTAAAATAACAAAAGAATCTATTGAAGCAGATCCTCCTTTTTGAGGAACAACAAAATCTGTATGTTCAAGCTGTTCATCAGAAAGTTCCATATATATATTTTCAGCATATCCCTGCACTACCCAGAAATCTCCACTGGCAAAGTTTTTACCAAAAGATTCAGAATCAAATTTTGCAATATTATTTTTCCAGCCGATAATTCTTTCAGCAGCTTTTTTCATTCCCTCTTCACTGTCAGTATCCTGTGGGTATCCTTCCATTCCAAGTCCTGCAATCAAAACTTCTTTCATATCATCTAAAAGAGACATTCTTCCTTTTAAGTCGCTTCTTTCGTATATGCTGTAGTCTTTTGTATAGTCAGGAACTTTTTCTGTATTTACTGCTATTATAGTAGCACTCATTGTGTAAGGAACGGCATATTCATTTCCTTTGTCAAAACTTTCAAGTTTTTTAAGGACTCTTTTATCTATATTATTATATGTAGAAATTTTACTTTTATCAATTTTTGAAAGCATTTTTTCATTCATCATAATTTCTGTATAATCTGGAGATGGAACGACAATGTCATATCCAACAGCACCAGCTTTTAATTTTGTAAACATCTCTTCATTTGTAGAATAAATATCTTCTATAACTTTTATTCCTGTTTCTTCCTCAAATTTTTCAAATATTTCTGTAGGGATATATTCAGCCCAAGAATAAAGATACACTGCATTTTTATAATCAGATTTTGGTGCAGTTCCAGTCTCTTCAGTCTTTCCGCAGCCTATAAGAGCAAAAGCTATTAAAGGAACAGCAAAATATTTTTTGATTGTATTTTTCATCTTAAATTTTTTCATTTTTATTATTAAATCCTCCAAAAAAATTAATCACTCATTAAAATGATATTCTATTTACTTATTTAAGTCAAGATAAATATTATATGGATAAAAACTTGTAAGTATAGTAT
>Escalade_p1__coassemble_1254_pt1 | contig 11023 bp, 13 predicted proteins | sample Escalade_p1__metabat2_high_PE_026 | metagenome-assembled genome bin Escalade_p1 | reverse complement strand
AAGTTTTCTTATTTTTAATTTTCAAATTTACGTTCTATAATTACATTGTAGAACGTACTTTTTTAAGTATTTTCAATAATTTTATATATTTTATAAAAAACTATTGTATTTTACGATCTATAAATGTTATAATTTAAAATATGAAACGTAAATTATAGAGGAGTTTTGTAAATGACAGAAGTTAGATATATATCAGATGAAGATTTAAAAAGAATAAGAGAGCTTTTTACATACAGAAACGTTCCTGTTATGTTAAATCTTTTGAATATGGGTGTGAACATGACACTTCGTATCTCCGATTTATTAAATTTAAAATTTGAAGATATAAAGTCCGATAACACAGTTTTTGTAAAAGAAAAGAAGACACAGAAAGGAAAAATAATAAAACTTAACAAAACATGTCAGCAGGCTGTGAAGGATTTAAAAAAATTTTATAAAAAGTCCGGTTATAAAAATTATTCAAAAGGATATCTTTTTAAATCACAGCACCACATGAACAAAGCATATTTTAAAGATGTGCCTATGACACCTTACAGTGCCGGAAGATATTTAAGAGAAGCAAAAGATTTATTATCAATAACTTATCCTATCGGAACACACAGTTTCAGAAAAACGTGGGGATATAATGTTTATACAAAAACAAAAGATATTGCTCTTGTAATGAAAGCATTTAACCACAGTTCTCCCTCAGTAACTTTGAGATATATCGGGATTGAACAGGAAACATTAAATGCAGCATACGACAGTATTGAAATTTAAAAAATAAAAAACTGCTGTTACATTTTATTTTTATATAGTTACAGCAGTTTTTATTTATATCTTTATTTTAAAATTTCTTCAATTCTTTTAAGTTCTTCTTGTGTGAAATCAAGTTTTTTTAGTGCATTTACATTATCTACTATTTGTTCAACCTTGCTTGCACCAATAAGAACACTTGTTATTTCTTTTCTTCTTAAAATCCAAGAAAGAGCCATCTGAGCAAGGCTTTGTCCTCTTTCTTCTGCTATTTTATTAAGTTCTCTTACAATTTCAATCTGTTTTTCAGAAAGATAACGGTCGGCTATTGTTGTTCCCTCTCTCATCGCTCTTGAATCTTTTGGAATTTCTTTTAAATATTTATTTGATAAAGCTCCCTGTGCAAGAGGACTGTAGCAGATGCACCCTGTTCCCTCTCTGTCTAAAACATCAAGAAGCCCCTCTTCACACCAACGTTCAAACATATTATATCTTATTTGGTTTATAAGGCATGGAACTTTCATTTCTTTTAACATTTTAACAGCTTTTTCAGCTTCTTCTTTTTTATAATTTGAAATTCCAACATAAAAAGCTTTCCCTTGTCTTACAATATCAGCCAGTGTCTGCATTGTTTCTTCAAGTGGTGTATCCGAATCTGGTTTGTGATGATAAAATATATCTACATAGTCAAGTCCCATTCTTTTTAAACTCTGGTCAAGACTTGCCATAAGATATTTTCTTGAACCGCCGTTTCCATAAGGTCCTGCCCACATATCATAACCGGCTTTTGTGGAAATTATCATCTCGTCTCTGTATTTCATAAGGTCGGATTTTAAAATTCTTCCAAAATTTTCTTCAGCTGAACCATCAGCAGGTCTTCCGTAATTATTTGCCAAATCAAAATGAGTTATCCCAAGGTCAAAGGCTTTAAATATTTTCTTTTTCTGCAGGTCAAGAGGAGTTTCTTCTCCAAAATTCTGCCACAATCCAAGAGAAACAGCAGGAAGATAAAGACCAGATTTTCCGCATTTTTTATAAACCATATCACCATATCTTTTTTCATCTGCAACATATTTCATAATTTTCACCTCTGTTAGTTTTATATTTTATAAATTACAAAAGATTTTCCGCTATTCTATAAAAGAACGGCTCATAATATAAAATTCTTCTTGGCTTGGAAGAAATTTTTTCTCCATTGGTTCAAGAGTATCATCATATTTCTGTGCCTCTTCTACACTTATATTCATAACAGGGCTGTGGCTGTAAACCCATTTGTGCCCCTCAAGAACATTTGGAATTAACTCTTTTACAAGCATGGCTGAAGGATATTTTTCATTTTCAATGGAAATATTATGTTTTTTACAGCTTTTAAATCCACTGCTGATATAATTGACAGGGCTTCCAAAAATAACAATTACATCATATCCCATATCTTTTGCTTTTATAAAAGAATGTTCCATAAGCATTTTTCCATATCCTCTTCTCTGATAAGCAGGAGAAACAGAGACAGGACCAAAGGTTAAAATATTTTTTTCCTTTCCTGTTTCATCTATAAGTTTTGCCTTTGTATACATTATATTTCCAATAACTTTTCCATTTAACTCCAAAACAAAATCCAGTTCTTTGATAAAATCTTTATGTTCTCTCATAATATGAATTAAATAATGTTCTACGCACCCTGGAATATAAATATTATAAAAAGATTTTCTTGTAATATCTTCAACCATTTTCATATCATTTTTCATTTCTTATCTTAATTATGTCCATGGAATTCTTCTCCCTTACACCTATTTTTATAAATTAATTATATCGTGAAAATTTATTTCTGTAAAACAAAAAATTGACTTCTGTTAAACACAAAAATCAATTTTCTTATATTAAAAATTATAATATACTTTTAAAATATTCCTGAGCTTCCTCGAAATCTTTTTCATTTGGATGAGGTTTAGCAGCTTCTATTCTTGCAAGCCTTTCTGGAGTAAGAGGGTGAACTAATTTAAGAGGGAATTTCCCCATTTTTTCAACAAGTTTTGGATCAATTTTTCCTCTGCATAAAAATCCTCCAAGAAGAGTATTTTTTTCACTGCATAGTTTTGAAACTCTTTCTCTTACATCATTTCCATGTTGTGACTCAGGGTCTGCTCCCAGTGTTCCTAAAAAGGCAATTTTTTTATTTGAAAGAGTTTTTATAAAATCTCTTGTCCTTTTATCAGCAGTTCCTTTATCAACCCAAAATCCAATAATTATTTTTTGAAAGTTATCAGTATCTACATTTTTTATATTATTAATAGATACAATCTCTTTGTCTCCTTCAATAATATCAAATATTTTTTCAGCCACAGCTTTTGTATTTCCTGTTAAAGATGAATAAACTACTAATGTTCTGTCTGTCATTTTTATCCTCCAAGTTATTTATTATCATTTATGATTTGTGTTACAAGAGAAGCAGTAATGCTGTTCCCCCAGAAAATTCCATCTATTGTATATTCCATTATATTTCCAGTGATTGTTACAAGCCCCTCTTCTTCATATTTTTTAATAAGCTTAAAAATATTTTCATAAGAGTTTCCTGAAAATTCTTTTATTTTATCTAATTCAACTTTTTTATACTGAAGAATTCCTGAAAGCTTTTTTACATTCATTTTTAATTCATTATCAAAAGCATAGAAAGATATAAGTTTATTCAGATGGAAAAGCTCATAATCTCTAATTCTTCCTCCTGCTCCAACTCCGATTGGAATTAAATCAGAGAAAGAATTTACATTTCTAATATATCTGTATTCGTCTTTTCCGTTTGTAATCTTTGTATGCTCTAAAACAGAATATCCATTTGCAAGAGTAATTTCAAGAAATTTGTGATGAAGTTCTTTATCTCTTTCCAGATTATATTTAAAAATAACTTTATTTTCTGCTCTGTCTTTAGAAATCTGAGAGCCGTCTTGAATCATAAGAGAATAGAAGCTTATGCTGTCAACACCAAGTTCACAGGCAGTTTTAGCGTCATCAATAATTTCTTCATCTGTCTGGTCCGGATAATTGTAAATGATATCTATACAGATAAGACCTTTAAATCTTTTTCTGATTTCTCTTATTTTTTCTGTAATGAAATCTTTTGTGTATGTTCTGTTTAAAATTTTTCTTCCTCTGTCAGAAAAAGTCTGAATACCGATACTTATTCTGTTTACTCCGTATTTTTCCATAATTTCTAATTTTTCCCAAGTAAGATTATGAAGAGTTGTTTCTAAAGTAAACTCACAGTCTTCTGTAATATTAAAATTTTCTCTTAAAGAAGAAAGAATTTTTTCAAGCTGATGTGCTTTATATATTGTAGGTGTTCCTCCCCCAAAGAAAATTGCAGAGATTTTTTTCTCTTTTATATATTTCTTTTCTCCATATTTTTTAAACTCTTTACAAAGAAAGTCAGTGTAATCATTAAGGTCGTTATCTATCTGTTTTCTGTTCATGTTGCAGAAAGAACAGATTTTATCACAATAAGGTGTGTGTACATATATTCCCCCATCAGAAGAGAGAGGTTTTTCTTTTAAAACTCTGTTAAAAGTGAAAGGAGTAACTATTTTCCTTTTCATCATTTTTTCAATAACATTTTTTACGTCGTGGTGTGATTTGTATCTTATATCAAACATTTTAAGTTCTCCTTTTAATTTTTTACTGCTTTGGAGTAAATATAAATTCTTTGTTAAAATATACTTTTATATTTCTGCCGTTATAAACAACAGGCTTAAATTTCCATTTTTTCAGTGCAGAAATAACTTCTTTGTCAAAACCGAATTTTTCATGTGATTTAATAATTTTTATATTTTCAACACTTCCATCAGTTCCTACTAAAAACTTTGCTTCAACAATAACTGTTTTATTGTATCTTGCCATTTCAGCCTGCCTTGGATAATTTGGACTTATCTCTTTTAATATTTTAAAGTCAATTCCTTTTGATGAAACAGCAGTATAAGTTCCGTCAGAATTTTCTATGAAATTAGTTTCTTTTATTGTATTTTCTCCAGAATTTTTATTCTCTTTTTTTGCTGTTTCAGATTTTTTCTGAGTTTTTTTATTTTCTATTTTTTCTTCCTTTTTAATATCCTTTTTCTCTTTTGTCATTCTGCTTTCAAATTCAGGAGCAGGTTTTACTTCCTCAGTTTTTACAGGCTCTGTTTTTTCTTCTGCAACTTCTTCGGTTTTTTCCTGTTTAATGATTTTTGCCCCTGAAATATTTTCTCTGCTGTTTACTGTATTGTAAGAGATGGGGATATTCTTTTTTATAGAAAAATCAGGATTTCCCAGAGTGTTTTTACTGCTTATATGAATAAAAAAGAAACTGTGAATAACAGCTGCTATTAAAAAATATTTTTTCATTTCCGCCTTTTTCTCTCCTATTCATAGAAATTTATTCCCAGATTTTCTATTCCATGTTGTTTAACTTTTGTTATAAGGTCCATTACAGTCTGGTATTTAAGATTTTTATCTCCTGTTATGGAAACCTCTTTCACATCTTTAAGATGTTCTCCCAAATCATCAAGATTTATTGGAAAAGTTTTTCCATCTTTTAAGATAAAATAATTTTCATTTTTATCTATAACAATTTCAATTTTGATATCTTCTGTTTTTTCAGAAACTTTTGATACTGGAACATCAATATCAATTTTTCCATATTTATTAAATGTTGTTGACACCATAAAAAATATTAAAAGCAAAAAGACAACATCTATAAGGGGAGTTAAATCAAGAGACATAATATTTCTTTTTTTTCTGTATCTGCCCATAACTCCTCCCTAATTTTTTCTTATTATATTTATAATATTTGTAGTTATCTTATCAATATTTGCTTCTGTTTCTTCAATTTTTTTATTTAAAAGATTGTAAACAACTATTGCAGGAATTGCTATTGAAAGACCTGCTGCAGTTGTAAGAAGTGCTTTTGAAATTCCGTCAGCTACAAGAGAGGGGTCTCCTGCTCCAAATGTTGAAAGATTTCTAAAAGCATCAATCATTCCTGTAACAGTTCCAAGAAGTCCTATCATTGGTGCAATATATCCTATAATTGCAAGAAGATGAAGTCTTTCTTCCAACGGGCTTATCTCTTCTAAGCCGATTTCTTTTACAAGCTGGTCGAAATGGTGAAAATCTCCGCTTCTGTCACATCTCATAAGAAAACATTTTACAGTATTTCCTACACAGTTTTTTTCTTTCACACAAATTTTTACAGCTCTTTCCATATCATTTGAAGATACACAAGTTATAATATTTGTTTTAAAATCTCTGCTTAAGTTTTTCTCTCTTCTCCAGAAGAAAACAACTCTTTCTATTATAATTGCTGTGGAAATTATTGAAAGAAAAAATAAAATCCACATAAGCGGACCTCCCACTTTTAAATAATACATCATTTTATATATTCCTCCTTAAAGTTTAAATTATTTTAATGTCGGCAGTTTTATAATATGGAAACACACACAGATAAAAACAATACTTAAAAATATAATTCCGTGAATATTTTCCATTTTATACATTGACCATCCTATTCCTATTGATAAAACAGCGATGGAATTTATTTTATTTTTCAAAGTTATTCCTTTTCGTTCGTGGTAATCTCTTATATATTTTCCAAAAATTCTATTGTTTAATAAAAACTTATAACATCTTTCTGAAGACTTTCCAAAAAGAAAAGCACTTAAAAGATAAAAAGGTGTTGTTGGAAGAAGAGGGATAACTATTCCTATTGTTCCAAAAATAAAAAAAATAATTCCGAGCAATATAAAAATATTTTTTTTCACTGTGATATTTCCTCCGATTTTTTATTACAGGAGCAATGATACTACAAAATTAAATATATGTCAACAACAAAAAATTCTATTAAAAAATAATTTGACTATAAAAATAAATTATGATATAACAAGAATAGTTTTTAGGAGAAAATATTTATGTGTGGATATGTTACGAAAGGGGAGTAAAATTTTATGAAAAAAATTATAATTATGTCGCTGATTGCTTCTGCAAATCTTTATGCTGTCTCTGAAATACAACTTGATAAGACAGTTGTTTCTTCAACGGCAGGTTTTGAAAAACCTATTATTGAAGAAAATAAAAATGTTGTCCTTATAACAGCAGAGCAGATTGAAAAAAAACAATATACTGATGTGGAAAGTATTTTGAAAGATACTCCAAATGTTGTCATTCAGGAAACTGAATTTGGTCCTGTTGTCAATTTAAGAGGAAGCGGAGAACGTTCTATGAGCAGGGTAAAAACAATGGTCGATGGAATTTCAATTACACCTCTTGAAGAAGCTATGGGAACACTTCCTATTAATTCCATTCCTGTAAATTCTATTGAAAGAATAGAAATAATTCCCGGCGGAGGAGCTGTCTTATATGGAAGCGGTACAACAGGAGGAGTTGTAAATATAATTACAAAATCAAATGCAGGGAAAAATTTTGTAAATGCTGATGTGAAATACGGCTCTTATGGAACAAGGGACACAGGTTTTGCATTAGGGCAGATGATAGATAAAAATTTTTATATAAATTTTGCAGGACAGTATGTAAATAAAAATGGATACAGAGATAATGATGAACTTGAATCAAAAAGTTTTAACGGCGGATTTGATTATAAAATAAATGACAGACACAGAGTTAAATTTCAAGCCAGCCACTATGATGACAACAGCACAAGTTCAACTGCTGTGGAAAAATATCTTTTAAAACATAACAGAAAACTTGCAGGAGAAAATATTTCTGCTGACTCTGAAAGAAAATCATTTGCATTGGATTATGAATATAAACCAAAAGATAATCTGACTTTTTATGCAAATGCTTTTAAAACAAAATATGAAAGAAATTTTGTTCAAGATGATACAATGAGTAAAGAGCAGACAGCTGAAATGATAAAAGGAAATATACCCTCTTCTTCACCAATGATGGAAGCAATAAAAAACAGCATAAAAATAGATAATGATGTAAAAGGAAGCATGACAGGAAAATTTGTTGAAGAAACTAAGGGTGTCAAATTAAAATCAAAATATGAATACGACAAAGGAACTTTAATTTTTGGCTATGATTATACAACAGCAAATTTAAAAAGAGACAGTTTTGTAAGTACAGAAAAATTTAAAGGCTCAGCCACAGCTCCTTTTATGCCTATACCAATATCTTTCACAGCAGCATTTACAACAGATACTTTTGTAGATATGAATAAAGATACTCATGCTGTTTATGCTTTAAATGATTATAAATTGACTGACAGATTAAATCTTACAACAGGACTTAGATATGAATATTCAAAATATGATGGAAACAGATTAACAAATACAAAACCAGAAGTTTCAATAATGCCTAAACCAATATCTGTTTCAAAAACTTCTGAAGTTGATGAAGAAACAAATAACTTTGCCGGAGAAATAGGACTTACATATAAATACAGCGACACAGGAAGTGTATATTCAAGATATGAAAGAGGATTTATTTCCCCTCTTCCAACACAGCTTACAAATAAAACTAAAGAAGGATATCAAAACAGCAATCTTGATTCAGAAACTATTGACAGCATTGAATTTGGTGTAAGAGATTTTATTGGAAATAGCTATGTTTCAGCAACTGTTTTTGCTTCTCAGACAAATGATGAAATTGCAACTCTTGACAGAAATGCAGACAATCCTGCAACAAAATTATGGAGATTTGTAAACATTGGAAAAACAAGAAGAGTCGGAGCAGAACTTTATTCAGAACAATATTTTGATAAATTAACTTTAAATCAGTCTGTTTCATATGTAAATGCTGAAATAATAAAAGTCGGATCTGTAAATAAAGATGCAGGGGAAACTTATTTGGAAAAAGGTGATAAAGTCCCAATGGTTTCAGACTGGAAAATCACTTTAGGTGCAGACTATAAACTTACAGAAAAATTATCTGTTGGAGCAAATTATACTTATAACAGCGGATATGAAAGAAGAGAACTTGCAGAAAACGGAGAAGTTCCAAAAACAACTAAAATTTCAGGATACGAAGTTACTGATGCTTACGTTCAATATTCTGTAAATGAAAACTTTATTTTAAAGGCGGAATAAATAACTTATTCAATGAAGAATATAATTATTATGAAACATCTTCAACATCTATTCCTGCTCCTGAAAGAAATTATTATGTTGCAGGAAGCATAGTTTTATAAAATTATAAAAATACAATCTTGGTGCAGATATTTAAAAATATCTGTGCCTTTTTTATTTCCCTTAACCATATGCTATAATTAAAAAAGAATATCCTGAGAAAGAGAGGAAAATCTAATTGGAATTTTTGAAAATAGAAAATAATAAAAAAAGATATATTGATTTGTTACTGCTGGGTGATGGAGATGAAAAAATGATTGATAAATATCTTGAAAGAGGAGAGATGTATATTTTAGATGATAACGGGATAAAAGCAGAATGTGTAGTGACTGATGAGGGGAATAAAATTCTTGAAATAAAAAATATTGCTGTTTCTCCAAAATTTCAAAAGCAGGGTTATGGAAAAAAATTAATAGAATTTATAACAGAAAAATATTCTGAAAATTTTTCTGTTATACAGGCAGGAACAGGTGACAGCCCCCTTACAATTCCTTTTTATGAAAAATGCGGATTTAAAAAATCTCATATTGTAAAAAATTTTTTTATTGATAACTATAAAAATCCAATTTATGAAGAGGGAGTTCAGTTGATTGATATGATTTATCTGCAGAAAAATTTAAAAAAATAAATGAATAAAATATTGTTAAAAGAAATTTTTTATAGTATACTTATACTAAGTTAAATAGATTACAAAGCTTTATACCCTAACGACGAAGAGGTGATGCTTATGACGTTAATTGTTTTTTGAAAAAATCAAAAGACAGTTTTGTCATGAGCATTTTTTTATTTAAAAACTTCAAAGAAAGGAGAAGAGATATGAACAATCCAATCAGTGATTTATACATAAAATTTATGGAAAAAATAGACCCCTATTTAAGAAGATACCCATATCTTGTTGGAGTAATAGGAGGAGGACTATTTTTCTTTGGAGCAATTTTCAAATGGAGATGGATTTGTGACCCAACAGGCTCAAAAAGGTTTATGAAAACTATTTATGAAATTTTTGGTGAAGGCGGGTTTAGATTTTTTACAGGATTGTTTGGAGCTATTATAATAATTTTTTCTTTATCTTTATGGTTGAAAAAATAAGGAGGTATAACGGCAGTAAATAATTTTTTATAAAAAATTAAACAAATTTGACCATATTGTTAATATATTTTAAAATCATTTTGAGAGGTGATTTTATGAAATATTATTCTATTGGAAAATTTGCAGAGCAAATAGGAAAAACGCCGAAGACTATCAGACTTTGGGATAAACAAGAAATTTTAAAACCAGCTCATGTTACTGCTGGTGGAACAAGATATTATTCTCAAGAACAAATTGATAATTATTGTGGAATAAAAAAAGCAAAAAAAAAGAAAGTAATTGGATATTGTAGAGTTAGTTCTTCTAAACAAAAAGATGATTTAGAAAGACAAATAGAAAATGTTAAAACTTATATGATAGCAAAAGGATATTCTTTTGAAATTATAAAAGATATAGGTAGTGGAATCAATTATAATAAAAAAGGACTTAATAAACTTATAGAAATGATAACTAATAACGAAATAGGAAAAATAGTTATTTTATATAAGGATAGATTATTAAGATTTGGATTTGAGCTAATAGAAAATATTTGTAATAGATATAATTGCTCTATAGAAATAATTGATAACACTCCAAAAACAGAAGAACAAGAACTTGTTGAAGATTTAGTTCAAATAATTACAGTATTTAGTTGCAAATTACAAGGAAAAAGAGCTAATAAAGCTAAAAAAATTATCAAGGAGTTAATAGATGATAATATCTAAAAAAGTAAGACTCTTACCTACAAAAGAGCAAGAACAAAAAATGTGGCAATCGGTAGGTACAGCTCGTTTTATTTATAATTGGACTTTAAATAGACAATTAGCAAATTATCAAAATGGTGGAAAATTTATACAAGATGGAGAACTCAGAAAAGAATTAACACAATTAAAAAAGAGTTCTCTATCTTGGTTAAATGAAGTTTCAAACAACGTAACAAAGCAAGCTATAAAAGATTGTTGTAATGCTTATAAGAATTTCTTTAAAATTAAAGATAAACATTTTTCTAAAGAAACTATAGAAAAAGCAAAAAGACAAAATAAACAATTAACTGTTTATGATTTAGAAGGACATCCTAGATTTAAAAGTAAAAAGAAAAGTAGAAATAG
>Escalade_p1__coassemble_1125_pt1 | contig 12770 bp, 10 predicted proteins | sample Escalade_p1__metabat2_high_PE_026 | metagenome-assembled genome bin Escalade_p1 | reverse complement strand
ATCCCATAGTTCTGAAACCTGTACTTGTATCTCTTACTCCGCCAAGTTTAAACATCTCTTCATATGATTTTCCAATATGAGATATATCTATTTTTCCCCCTTTTACAAAAAGACCTGTACTAAATTTTTTTGTTATGGGAGCTGCAATTTCAAATTTATAATTATATCCAGCAAACTCTTCTTTATCATCAAGAGAAATTCCTGAAAATCCTGTAACATTGCTGAAATTTCCTTTTGTAGGGAAAAATGTTTTGTTCATATTATCATGAAGAAGATACCAGCTGCTCCATGCATAATTTTTAATACTGTCTTCTGTGAAATTTCCTCTTTCTCCACTGTCATAACTGCTATTTACATTTTTATACCCGAATGAAATTCCAAAAAGATAATCTCTGAATATACTTGTTCCCATATCAACCTGTGCATTGAATATATTAGAAACATAAGATGAAGATTTATCTCCATCTCTATAGAAGAATACAGGAGACATTCCATAAGACATTCCGTATCCTCCTAAAAACTGAATATCTCCAAGACCAAAAGACATTTTATTTTTTAAAGTTATCTTAGGATATTTTGAAAGCTCAAAGTTTAAAATATAATTTTGTTTATGGCTGTTAAGACTTGGAACATCTAAATCTACACTTAAAATAGAACCATAATCAGAAACATATCCAAGACCTGCCATAAGTTTATAACCTTTTTCTTCTTTAACAGAAAAATTTATTGTATTTGTTTCTTCATCAATATTGTAAAAAACTCTCTGAACATATGAAAGATTATAAATTTCTCTTGCCCACAAATTTATATCCTCAACTGTAAGATATTCTTTTTTAGGCATAAAACGTTTTACCGCTTCTGAATTTAAAGATTCAGCTCCTTCAAGTTTTATATTTTCTATTTTTATTTTTGTAGGTTTTAAATTCTCTGCTTTTTCTTTATATTCAGCAAATCTTTTTTCATTGCTTATATTTTTGAAAATATGTGAGAATGATTCTCCAGCTTCTTCTCCCTCTTTAATAAGAGCTGGAAGCGAACCGAAATCAAGAGTATTATGTTCTTTTACCTTTGGAACAACCAAAATATCTGCATATTTTTTCTGTTCCTTTGTACTTTTATCCCCTTGGTACGTAGCGATTTTATTTACAACACTTATTATATTTGATTTATCTGTAATTATTTCTGAATCAGCTGTAATATCAACTGCAATTATAATATCCGCTTTTTCTTTCAAGGCTTCTATTATCGGAAAATTATCTATTACTCCCCCGTCGACATAATAATTATTTTTATGTTCAACCGGAACAATTACCGATGGAATTGCCATACTCATAAGAGCTGCTTTTGCTAAATCTCCCTCACTTACAATAACTTCTTTTCCTGTGTTAAGGTCTGTTGTAACAGCTCTGTAAGGAATTGGAAGTTCGTTAAAGTTTTCTATCCCTCCAGCTCTGTCAAAAATTTTTTTAAATTCTAAATATAAATATTCTCCATCTACAAAACCTTTAGGAAAATGAATCTCATTATTTTTATCTATCGTAATTTTTATTGGTCTCTCTGCATAAACAATTTTATCTGATATATCTTTTAAAGTCCTGTCCTCTGTATTTGAAAACAAATCCATAAAATCAAGATTAAGAACTATATTTTCTATTTCTTCAGGAGTGTAGCCCACAGAATACATTGCTCCTACAATGCTCCCTACACTTGTTCCTACAATGTAATCAACTGGAACTTTATATTTTTCAAGAGCTTTTAAAACACCTATATGAGCTGCTCCTTTTGCTCCCCCTCCGCTTAAAACCAGAGCTATTTTTGGTCTGTATCCATAAGGTATAGGTTTATTTATATCCACAGGACTTTCACTTATTCTTTTTTTCATAAGTTCCAGGTCAGCTTTCTGTTTTAAAAGTTCTTCTATTTGCCTGTCTATAGACTGTATCTTTTCAGCTTTTGTATAAACCTTTCCATATTCTCCTCCAAATACAGAAACAAAGTTCACCATAAATATCACTGTTAAAAAAGCTGCTATTTTTCTGTGAAACATTTTTTCCTCCAAAATATTTTTATTTAATCTCTCTTTATTTTTATTATACCATATCCCAATAAAATCAATTTATTTTTTACACAAAATAATTTTTAGCAAATCATGTAAATATTTAAAAAATTTTTTCATTATGAAAAATATTATAGTATAATACTAATAAAAATAAATATACATTAATTAATGGAGGTAATATTTTGAAAAAAACGTTTAAGCTGCTTATTTCAGCTGCTATTACTTTATCACTTACAGCCTGTACTGTTGGAAATATAGATAGAAGCAAAGTAATCTCTGCTCCAAGAGATTACGAACTTACTATTCTTCATCTTGGAGATACAAACGGACAGGTTGAAGGAGGACAAAATACAGGAATTGGATATTCAAGATTTTCAACAATTCTTGAAAGAGCAAGAACAGAATTTGGAAAAGAAAATGTATTATATCTTGATGCTGGAAACACTTTTTATGGAAGCACAATAGCTGAAACAGATAAAGGAGAATCTATTGTTAAAATTCTAAATGCCCTTAATCTTGATGCTGTGACTTTAGGAAACAATGATTTTAATTATGGTGAAAAAAATATTAAATCTCTTGAAATGAGAGCAAATTTTAAAATTTTAGCAGCAAACTTAAAAAAGCAAAACGGGCAAGACTACGTTACTCCATATATTATTAAAAATATAAGAGGGGTAAAAGTTGGAATTTTCGGTCTTGTAAGTCCTGACATCTATAACAACGAAAATGCTTTCCTTGATACATTAACTGTAGATGAACCTATTATTGCTGCGACAAAAACTGTTAAAGAATTAAAATCTCAAGGAGCTGAATTTATAATAGCTCTTACACATTTAGGAATGAACACCGATACAAACAGAGAGTGGCAAAGTTCAGCTGTTGCAGAATCAGTTTCTGGAATAGACCTTATAATTGACGGAAACAGCAAAACACCTCTTGAAGAAAAAATTATGATAAATGACACTGTAATTGTTCAGACTGGAGAAAATTTAAAAAATATCGGAGTTTTAAAAATAGATTTTGATGCTCCAAAACGTGATACAAATAGAATTTTTTACAAACTTATCAAAAAAGAAGATATTGTTATGATTGATGATGCTCCTGTTATAGAAACACCAAAGCAGGAAACAGCTCAAACAGAAAAATTTACAACTCATACAGTTGTAAAAGGAGATACTTTATATTCTCTTGCAAAAAGATATAACACAACTGTAGCTGAAATAGTTGCTCTTAACCCTACAATAGAAGATGGAAAAACAATAAGCATAGGGCAGACTTATATTATGACTTCAACTAAAAACCCTTTAGCTGAAAAAAATCTTCCAGATTTAAAAAACAGCGGAGAATATATTCTTCATACAGTTGTAAAAGGGGATACTTTATATTCTCTTTCTAAAAAATATGGAACTACTGTTGATGCCGTAGTTGCTCTCAACCCTGAAATCACTGACGGACAGAATATTAAAATAGGGCATACATATAAATTCCCTGCTTCTTCTAATGCTGTTTTACCTAAAGAAGCTGAAACAGAAAAAATCTATGAAGAAAATATAGAAAATGATTTTGACGAAGAAACTCTTTCTTCTGAAATGCCTGACAGTCCAAGTCAAAACTTAAGAGTGCCGACTTCAACAGGAATTGAAAAAGACCCTAAGATTGAAACTCTTATTGCTAAAATAAAAACTGCTCAGTCTTTTATGAAAACAAAATAATTTTAAAATTTTTTAAAGAGGAGGATAATTTTGGATTTTTCACTTAATATAAAACAGGAATTAAAACTTATTCTTACTCAGGAGATGAAACTTTCTCTCAATGTTCTTGAGATGTCTTCTATGGATTTGGAAAAATTTATAGAAAAAGAATTTTCTAAAAATCCTCTTTTGGAAATTGATTTTTCTTCTAAAAATTACAGTTCAAAAGGTGATGATTCTGAGGAGTCATCTCCTTTTGACTTTATAAGTGAAGAGAAAAATCTTATTGATTTTCTGGAAGAACAGCTAGGATTTTTGAAAATAAGCAAAGAGATGAGATTTTTATGCACATTTATTGTAAATAATCTTGATAAAAGAGGATTTCTTACTATAACAAGAGAAGAACTTAAATCTGGCTGCGGTTTTCCTCTTAAGGATATTGATAAAGCTGTTGAAATTGTAAAAAGTCTTGAACCTGTAGGAATAGGGGCAAAAAATTTGGAAGAATGTCTTATTATTCAGCTTCATAAAAAAAATATTATTGATCAGAAACTTGAATATATAATCACACATTTTATGCAGGAACTTGCATCTTCAAAATATGATATTATCTGTTCAAAACTTAATATCACTGAAGAATATGTTGTTGAATATTTAAAAATTATTCGTTCTCTTAATCCTTTACCTTCAAGAGGATTTTATATGGGAGATACAATAAGATATATTGAGCCTGATGCTGAAATTAAAAATATCGATGGAAAATATATCGTTGTTATGTCTGAAAAAAATATTCCTAAACTTAAATTAAAATCCATTGAAAATGCTCATGAAATCAGTGGTGAGATGAAAAATTATTTTAATTCGGCAAATAATATTATAAGATGCATTGAAAAAAGACAGCTCACTTTAAAAAACATTTTAGATATTATTCTTGAAAAACAGTACGGATATTTTTCAAATCCACAAGGAAAACTTAATTCTCTTACATTAAAAGATGTATCTTCAATTTTAAAAATCCACAATTCCACTGTTTCAAGAGCAATAAAAAATAAATACATTCTTACAGAACGTGGAATGAAGCGGGTAAAAGATATGTTTATTATCGATAATAAAAAAATATTCATCAAAGAAAAAATTGAAGAACTTATTTTAAATGAAGACAGATATACCCCTCTTCACGACAACGAAATTGTTCTACTACTTGAAAAAGAAAATATGAAAATTGCAAGAAGAACTGTTGTGAAATATCGTGAGGAGCTTGGGATAAAACCTGCCCACAAAAGAAAATTAACTGATTAATAAAACAGGAGGATAATAATGGAAAATTCTCTGATTGATATAAAAGAGCATGTAAAAAAATATGCAAATGTTATTACCAACCTTATAAATGTTGATGTTGGTATTGTTGACAAAAATATGAGAAGAGTTACAGGAACTGGTCTTTATAAAAATATTGAAGGAGTCTTGGCTCTTGGAAGTGTTTATCAGAACACGCTAGAAACAGGAAAAACAAATATAATAAGAAATCCCAGACAGCATGAACTCTGCAGTGAATGTCTCGACAAAAACAGATGCCGTGAAAAACTTGAGATTGCCACACCTATTTACTGCCGTGATGAAATTGTTGGAGTTTTAGGACTTGTGTGCTTTAACGACGAGCAGAAAGAAAAAATCTTAAATGCCCTTGATTCATATCTTAACTTTACAAAACAGATAGCTGAATTTATTGGAATAAAATTTTATGAATACCAAGAGGAAGCATCTCAAAAAGAGAGAGAAGAAACTCTTAACCAGATTTTTAACAATATGGCAAAAGGAGTTATTGTCAGCGACTGTAATGATGTTATTCTTATGGTCAATAATATTGGTTTAAAAAAATTAAAACTTACTTCATCTTCTTTGGGAAAAAGTATAAAACTTATAAGCCAGAACGAAACTATTATGGATGAAGAAGTCTTTAAACTTTTCATAGAAAACAGCGAGTATAATGTTGCAGGAAAAATTATTCCTCTGGCTCTTCCAAACAGCAAAAAAGCAAATGCTTTTCTTTTTGACGACATTCAAAAAATCAACAGCAGTATCGTGGAAATTGCAAATGCCGACAACACAATTACCTTAGATAATATTATAGGAAATTCTTCTGCCACTATGCAGTTAAAAGAAAATATAAAAAAAGTTGCCGACAGCACATCAACTGTTCTTATTACAGGAGAAAGCGGAACAGGAAAAGAACTTGTTGCCCGTTCTCTTCACAATCAAGGAAACAGAAAAGATAAGCCTTTTGTTGTTATAAATTGTTCTGCCATTCCAGATACACTTCTTGAGAGCGAACTTTTCGGTTATGTAAAAGGAGCTTTTACAGGAGCAAATCAAAACGGCCGTATGGGTAAATTTGAGCTTGCCAACAATGGAGTAATATTTCTTGATGAAATAGGGGATATGCCCCTTTATCTTCAGGCAAAACTTTTAAGAGTTATTCAAGATAAAAAAATTGAAAGAATTGGTTCAAATAAAAGCATCGATTTAAATATCAGAATTATTGCTGCAACAAATGTTGACCTTATAAAAAATATAAAAGAAAAAAAATTTAGAAGCGATTTATTTTACAGATTAAATGTTATCCCCATTTCTATTCTCCCTTTGAGAGAAAGAAAAGAAGATATTATTCCAATAATAAATAATCTTATATATAAGTACAACAAAATTTCGGATAAATTTGTTCACACAATAGAAAAAGATGTGCTTACAGCTCTTACTGAATACAACTGGCCGGGAAATGTAAGAGAACTTGAAAATGTCATTGAGCTTATGATTAATATGAGCAGCGAAGATGGAGTTATCACTAAAAAAATGCTCCCAGAAAATATTTTGAATATTTCTGAAAAGAATTTTTCTTCAGCAGACAAGGTTATCTTTAAAGATGATATGACCCTTGACAATTTTGAAGACATTGAGAAAAAATATATTGAAAAAGCTCTTTCTGTTTATGGAAATGATACTGACGGAAAAAAATATATTTCAGAAAAAATGAATATCGGGCTTACTACTCTTTATAGAAAAATGAAAAAATATAATATAAAATAAAACAATCCCTGCATTGAAAAATAGTTTGTGATTAATGCAGTGAACAAAACGTAAAAATTCATATGTTTAAGGACGTAGTCCGAGTTTATGAATTTTAGTTTTGAGAACAAAATTAATAAAACTATTTTTCACCAGCAGGGCAGGTTTCTTTTGGTTCGTTTTCTTTGACTGTTCAAAGAAAATGAACATAAAATTCTACTTCATAAAGAATATCGCTATCCCCATTACAGAAATAACCGCCCCTAATATCTCTTTAAATTTTACCTTTTCTTTAAAAACTAAAACAGAAATAGGAATTATTATAACAGGGCTCATTGAAGAAATTGTTGAAGCCACTCCTGTATTTATTCTGTTAAAAGCTGCCACAAGAAAAGTTATCCCCAAAGTTGAAACAACAGTCCCTGCAAATATAAGAGATGAAGCTTTTATATCTTTTGCTGTATTTATGACTTTCCCCCATCTTTTTGTAAATGTCAGATAAAATAAAAATACAAACAAGGCACATATCATTCTTATCTGTGTAGATGCTCCTGCATCATAATTTCTTGCCCCTACTTTTGTAAAAATATTCCCCAGAGCTTCCAAAGTTACTGCCAAAATTATAAAAAGAAGTCCCTTGGGTGTAAGTTTTCTTCCATTTGTATTTTCTGTCTGATTTTTATTCTTCGGCTTTATTGTAACCATAAGAATTCCAGAACATGTTATAAACATTGCTGCAATTTGAAGCAGAGTTAATCTTTCTCCCAAAAAAAGAAAACCGAAAAAACCTACAATAAGAGGCGTCATAGTAAGAAAAAGCATAGAAAGTCTGGCACCTATTAAAAAATAAGCCTCATATAAAAACATATCTCCAAAAAAAGACCTATTATTCCAGAAATTCCTAAAAAAGTCCAGTTAGTACTTCCAGCATCAGTCGGAATAAATAATCCTTTGGTAAAAAAAGTTATAATTCCGAGAAAAATAATTCCATAAAAAAGACGAATTACATTTACACTCTTACTGTCACTTTTCTTTGTAGCAGCTTCAAATATTATCGAACTCACTGCCCAGCTCACAGCTGTTATAAAAGCAAAGCTTTCACCTAAATAATTCACAAAACTCCCTCCAAAAATTATAATAATAACTAGATATATTATATTATAATTTTTATTTTTATACAAAAAAAGAGAGCCGAAGCTCTCCTTTTATTTTAAATTAATTTACAAGTTATTATTTAACTGCGATTAATTCGATTTCAACTTTAACGTCTTTAGGAAGTCTTGCAACTTCTACACAAGCTCTAGCTGGTTTAGCTTCTCCTAAGTATTCAGCATAAACTTCGTTTACAGCTGCGAAATCGTTCATATCTTTTATAAAGCAAGATGCTTTAACAACGTCGTTGAAAGTGTATCCAGCTTCATCTAAGATAGCTTTTAAGTTTTCTAAAGATTGTCTAGTTTGAGCTTTTACGTCGTCAGATACTAGAGTCATTGTTTCTGGAACAAATGGAATTTGTCCTGAAATATAAAGAGTTCCGTTTACTTCAATTGCTTGAGAGTAAGGTCCTAATGCTGCTGGTGCTTTTGGTGTGTTGATTATTCTTTTTGCCATAATAAAATACCTCCTGAGTTAATTACATATCTAATAATTTCTTAGTTTCTCTACTTATTATATTAGCATATATTTAAAAAAAAGAAAAGATTAACTTTTAATCATTTTTGTAAAAAAATATTATTTTTATAATAGAAGTAAAAAAAATTGTCACTATATGATACACTTTTAATGTTTATTTTCTGCACCACATTTTATAATTAGAAATTTATAAAATAATCATGTATAATATTTTTGAAAAATAAAGTTTCTCGATAGAAAAGGAGTTATATGAAAAAATTTATTATTGAGCCTGAATATAATGGTTTTAAAGTTGGAGATTATTTAAAAGAAGTAAAAGGATATTCTTCAAGAGGATTAAGAAATGCAGAAATTTATCTTAATGGAAAAAAAGTCCGTCTTGATAAAAAAGTAAAAAAGCTAAACCGTCTGGTTGTAGTTGAACAGGAAAAAGGAACAAACATTCAGCCTATTCCAATGGATTTAAAAATTGTTTTTGAAGATAAAAATCTTCTTATTATAAATAAAGATGCAAATGTCGTAGTTCATCCAACTTTAAAGAAAACAGATATAACACTTGCAAATGGTGTTGTTGATTATCTTTTTAAAGCAACAGGAAAAATTCAAGTACCAAGATTTTATAACCGTCTTGATATGAATACATCAGGGCTTATTGTTGTTGCAAAAAATGCTTTTGCTCAAGCTTTTCTTCAAGAGAAAGCTGAAATTAGAAAATTTTATCTGGCAATATGTGAAGGTATTATTGAAAAAGATGAATTTTTTATAGAAAGACCAATAGGAAGAGTAGGAGATAATATTAAAAGAGAAGAACTTTCTGTTGAAAACGGCGGACAGGAAGCTAAAACAAAGGTAAAAGTTATTGAAAGATTTCCAGAAAAAAATCTTACACTGGTTGAACTTGAACTTTTTACAGGACGCACACACCAGATAAGAGTTCATCTTTCACTTGAAGGACATCCAATTTTAGGAGACCATCTTTACGGAAAAGAGAATCCAGATATAAAACGTCAGCTTCTTCATTCCTATAAGTTTATATATACTGATATTGATACTCATGAGCAAAAAATTATCGAAATTGACCTTCCTGATGATATGAAAAATATAATAGGTGTCAAATAGTGACCACAAAAATGGTTAATTTTAATCTGTATGAAAATTGACAAACCTAAAATAAAACACTATAATCTAAGTATAAATGATGCAAATAAAAAAATTATTATAAATGTAAATTTAAGGAGGAAACAAAATGGCAGTTAAAGTAGCAATTAACGGATTTGGAAGAATTGGAAGATTAGCATTAAGATTAATGATTGAAAACCCTGAATTTGACGTGGTAGCAATCAACGACTTAACAGATGCTCAAACTCTAGCTCATCTATTCAAATATGACTCAGCACAAGGAAGATTCAATGGAACAATAGAAGTTGTAGACGGAGGATTCGTTGTTAACGGACACGAAATCAAAGTTTGTGCACAAGCTAGTCCAAAAGATTTACCTTGGGGAGAATTAAACGTAGACGTAGTTCTTGAATGTACTGGATTCTTCACTAAAAAAGAAAAAGCTGAAGAACATATAGCTGCAGGAGCTAAAAAAGTAGTTATTTCTGCACCTGCTACTGGAGATCTTAAAACAATAGTTTACAACGTAAACGACAATATATTAGATGGAACTGAAACAGTTATATCAGGAGCTTCTTGTACAACTAACTGTTTAGCACCAATGGCTAAAGCATTACAAGACAACTTTGGAATCGTTGAAGGATTAATGACAACTATCCACGCTTACACAAACGACCAAAACACACTTGATGCTCCACACAAAAAAGGAGACTTAAGAAGAGCAAGAGCTGCTGCTGCAAACATCGTTCCTAACACAACTGGAGCTGCAAAAGCAATCGGATTAGTTATTCCTGAATTAAAAGGAAAATTAGACGGAGCTGCTCAAAGAGTTCCTGTAATCACTGGATCAATAACAGAATTAGTAACTGTACTTGAAAAACCAGTTACAGTTGAAGAAGTAAACGCTGCTATGAAAGCTGCTTCTACTGAATCTTTCGGATACACTGAAGAACCTTTAGTATCTAGCGATATCATCGGAATCAACTACGGATCATTATTCGATGCAACTCAAACTAAAGTAATGACAGTTGGAGACAAACAATTAGTTAAAACTGTTGCTTGGTATGACAACGAAATGTCTTACACTTCTCAATTAATCAGAACTCTTAAAAAATTCGTTGAATTAGCAAAATAGTTTTCTGAAAACAGTTAGAAATTAAATAACAAAAGAATACGGAACCTTTACTGGTTCCGTTTTTTTTAAAAAATATTTTATATATGATTTTATTTTTGGAGGTAATATAGAATGGCAAAAAAAATCGTTACTGATTTAAACGTAAATGATAAAAAAGTTCTTATGAGAGTTGACTTCAACGTTCCTATGAAAGATGGAAAAATAACTAACGACAACAGAATCGTTGCAGCTCTTCCAACAATCAAATATGTTCTTGAAAATGGAGGAAAAGTTATAGCTTTCTCTCACTTAGGAAAAGTTAAAACTGAAGAAGATTTAAAAACTAAATCAATAAGACCTGCTGCTGAAAGACTTGCAGAACTTTTAGGACAACCAGTTAAATTCGTTCCTGTAACAAGAGGAGCTGAACTTGAAGCTGCTGTAAACGAATTAAAATCTGGAGAAATCATGATGTTTGAAAACACAAGATTCGAAGATTTAGACGGTAAAAAAGAATCTAAAAATGACCCTGAATTAGGAAAATACTGGGCATCTTTAGGAGATTTATTTGTAAACGATGCTTTCGGAACTGCTCACAGAGCTCACGCTTCTAACATCGGTATCGCTGCAAACATTGGAGAAGGAAAAGCTGCTGCTGGATTCTTAATGGAAAAAGAAATAAAATTCATAGGAGATGCTGTTGATTCTCCTGTAAGACCTCTAGTTGCTATCCTTGGAGGAGCAAAAGTTTCTGATAAAATAGGAGTTATCGAAAACTTATTAGTTAAAGCTGACAAAGTTCTTGTTGGTGGAGCTATGATGTTTACATTCCTAAGAGCTTTAGGAAAATCTACAGGAACTTCTCTTGTTGAAGAAGATAAAATAGAACTTGCAAAAGCATTACTTGAAAAAGCAAATGGAAAATTAGTTCTTCCAATAGATACAGTTGTTGCTAAAGAATTTAATAATGATGCTGCTCACACAACAGTTTCTGTTGATGACATTCCTGCTGACCAAATGGGACTTGACATTGGGGTTGCTACAATAGAATTATTCAGCAAAGAAATAGCTGCTGCTAAAACTGTTGTATGGAACGGACCAATGGGTGTATTTGAAATGCCTAACTTTGCAAAAGGAACAATCGGAGTTTGTGAAGCTATTGCAAACTTACAAGGTGCTACTACAATAATCGGTGGTGGAGATTCTGCTGCTGCTGCAATGCAACTTGGATATGCTGATAAATTTACTCACATCTCTACTGGTGGAGGAGCTTCTCTTGAATACTTAGAAGGAAAAGCACTTCCTGGTGTAACTTCTTTATCAGACAAATAATTAAATTAGTCAACACAACTCAATAATATTATAAAAAATTCCTGCGGTACATTTGCTGCAGGAATTTTATTTATATTTAATTAAATTTTAATCTTTTGTCTTTTGTATATTTCTTTCTTGAGGGATTTCCCTCTGTACGATATATTTTATTTTCATTCAAAATATAAATTGACGACCAGACTGTATCAGCACCTTTTTTTCTGTCATATTGACACATAAATCCATATTTTCCTGAAAGAATATTTTTCACAAATTCAAAAGAATAATTATTTTTATTTTCTTTTAAAGCTGTGTATGCTGTTTTATATCTTTCATCTGACTTCCAATCATCTACCCCTTTTGGATTTCTGTATTCTTCCATTTCAGAAGAATAAAAATTATTTGCCGACACTACAAAATTTTCATTTTCTTTTGGATAAATTATTTTTATTTTTTCAGGATTACATTCGATAACTGCCATATCCCCTGTTTTATCTGCCAAAGTTATAGTCTGTGCTGAAGCTATAGGAAGATTTTTTATTTTTTCCAAAACCTCTTCTACTGTCCTGCATTTTTCTAAAAAATATCTTACGAGCATTCCAGCATTTAATCCTGCTTTTCTTATTTTAGGATAAACAAATGTAAGACCTGTAGCAAGCCCATATTCATTGACTCCATCTTCCATTTCAACTTTCAATACTAACAGAATAAAAATTTTAAGTCAACAAATAAAAAAGATTGGCAAGTTCCTATCCTCCCAAAGGGCTGCCCCCTAAGTACT
>Escalade_p1__coassemble_1075_pt1 | contig 13428 bp, 12 predicted proteins | sample Escalade_p1__metabat2_high_PE_026 | metagenome-assembled genome bin Escalade_p1 | reverse complement strand
ATCTTATATTAAAGAAATTCAAGAAAGAACAGAAAATTTTTCAAAGGTGGATTTGAGAAAAGAGATGTTTACTTGGGGAGAAGTAAACGGTTTTTATAATGCTTTGGACTTAGAATTTACAAAATTAAAAGAGGAAAAAATTCTGCCTCAAGATATAAAATTTAATTGGGATTATGTTGCAAACCAAAACGGCGGTTTTATGTGTTATAATTTTGATAATGCTTTCAATAGATTGAATTTTGAAAAATATGGGTATTATATGCAGATTGAGGCAAGGGGAAGAAACAGAGGTGAAAGCAGGGGAGAAGATTATTTTGAAAAAGATTTAAGGTTTCCTGTAAAAGTCTGGTCAGATGAAAAAAATATTGATATTTTATACAAGGGCTTTGAAATATTGAAAAAAGAAAAAACTTTTTCTGATGGTATAAGACCGCTGAGATTTTCAAAAGGAAGATGGATGACACAGTTAATAATAACAGATTATTTGGTATTAAATGAAAACGGAACAATAAATATTTCAAAGACTGCATTAAATATTATAAAATATTTAAAAGCAATTGTAAAAATGGAAAGTAAATTAAAAAACTTAGAAGATTAAATTATTTTAAAAAATATTATTGATAAAAATATAAAAATGGATTTTTGCAGTTCTGCAGTAAATCCATTTTTACTTAATTCTCTATTTATTTTTTTTATAAATTTTTGGTGAAAATAGAATTAGTACAGGGAAAATTTCAAGTCTTCCTAAAAGCATACTGAAAGAAAGTACAATTTTATTTAAATTTGTAAGTGAAGAATAATTTTGTGTAGGTCCTACAATTTCAAATCCCGGCCCGATATTATTAAAAGTTGCTGCAACAGAACTGAATGCTGAAGCAAGGTCAGGAAGAGATATTGAAACAGTAAGAAGAATAATTACGAATACACCTATATAAACAATAAGATAGCTTGCAATACTTTCCATCAAATCTTTTGTTACAGGTTTTTCTTCCATCTTAAGACTTACAATTCTATTTATATTACCAAGTTTTTTAAATTCTCTTATGGCACTTTTCATAAGAATTACAACTCTTGAAACTTTAAGTCCTCCTGCAGTTGAACCTGCACACCCTCCCATAAACATAAGAAACAGAAGAATAATTTTAGAAAATAGAGGCCATTTATCAAAATCTGCAGTAGAATATCCTGTTGTAGAAACTATTGATGAAACAGTAAAGAAAACATCTCTTATCATATGTAAAATATTTTCATACATTGAATGTATATTCAAGCATATAAGAAAAACAGCTCCAAAAACTATGGCAAGAAACCATCTCATTTCTTCACTTCTGAAAAATTGTTTAATATTTCCCAGAAGAAGAATATAGTACAGGTTAAAGTTTAAACTGAATAAAAGCATTCCCACACCAATTGTGTATTCGATAACAGGACTGTTATAATAGGCGATACTTGTATTTTTTATACCAAATCCCCCTGTTCCTGCTGTTCCAAAAGCATGAAGTACAGCATCAAAAATAGGCATTCCTTCAAAGAATAAAATGACAGTAAGAACAAAAGTCATAATGAGATATATTATATAAAGTATTCTTGAATTATAACTCATTTTTGCCACAAATTTTCCAAAAGTAGGTCCGGGAACTTCTGCTTTCATAAGATGAAGCGACTGGTGATTACTTTTAGGGAGAATAGCAAGAGCTAAAACAAGAACTCCCATACCGCCTACAAGGTGAGTGAAGCTTCTCCAAAAAAGAAGAGAATTTGGAAGAGCTTCAACATTTGTTAAAATACTTGCTCCTGTTGTTGTGAAGCCGCTCATTGTTTCAAAGTAGGCATCAATAAATGATGGAATATATCCAGAAAAAACAAAAGGCATAGCTCCAAATAAGGATAGAAATATCCATGAAAGAGAAACTATTATAAGCCCCTCTTTAGCATATATTTTTTGATTTTTTGGTATTTTTCTTGAAAGAGCAAATCCACTTATAACCAAAAGAATTATAGTATATAAATAAGATTTATGAAGAAGCATGCTTTCTTTAAAATAAAAACTTACAAAAAGAGGAAGAATAAGAAAACCTGCTTCAAGTTTTAAGATATACCCTATGATATATCTTATCATTTTACTATTCATATTATATCTCCTTGTTGTTGAAAAAATCAAAATTGATAATTTTGTCAATATCATCAAGATATTGCTGTGTTGTAATGATTATAACAGTATCGTTAGGTTTTATAACGTCAAGTCCTCCAGGCATTATAAGTTTTCCGTTTCTTATAATATATGGAATAAGAACATTTTCTTTTATGTGGAGGTCTTTTAAAGGAGTTCCTACAACACGGCTGTATTCTCCAACAGAAAATTCTATTGCCTCAACTCTGTTGTCAGCAAGTCTGTAAAGGTTTTGAATATTATTTTCTCCTTGAGCTCCAGCAAAAGATCTTACTATTTTTACAATGTAGTCTGCAATTATTTTTTTAGGTGTAAGAATAGATTGAAGACCTACAAGTCCAAGAACATTTAAAAGAGAAGTTCTGTTGATTTTTGTTATAGTCTTTTTAATTCCAATTTTATCTGCAAACATAGAGATAATAATATTTTCTTCGTCAATTCCTGTAAGGGAAACACAAGCATCGTAGCTGCTGAAATTTTCTTCTTCAAGAAGATCAGTATCAATTCCATTCCCATTTATTATTTCAGCTTCTTCGTAATTTTCACTAAGCTCTTTTGCCCTGTCTTCATTCAGCTCAACAATTTTAAGTTTCATTTTCTTTTTAAGAAGAATATCTGCAAGATAGTGTGTGATACGTCCGCCTCCGATTATAAAAACAGACTTTATACGTTCTTCAGAATGACCTAAAGATTTATAAAATTCTTCAAGGTCAGTATGAGGTCCTGTTACATATATTCTGTCGTCTCCTTGAAGGATAAAACCTCCTGTTGGAACATATATTTCCTGTCCTCTCTGAACTATACACACAAGAAGATTTTTAAAATAGTTTCTTTTAAAATCCATAAGTTTCAAATCGTGAAGATAAGAATCTTTTTCTACAAGAATTTCTACAAGATTTACTTTATTTTTTGCAAAATTTTCTACGTTTAAAGCATTTGGATATTCAAGATTTTTACGAATAAAATCTGCTGCCTCAGCTTCAGGATTAAGCATTATATCTATTCCAAGAGATTCTTTCATAAACTGCATCTGTTCAGAATATTCAGGATTTCTTACCCTTGCAATAGTATATTTTGCTCCCATTTTTTTTGCCATAACAGATGAGATAAGATTTATTTCATCATTTGTTGTTACGGCGATAAAGATATCTGCATCATGAACACCTGCATCTGCAAGGACTTCACGGTTAGCTCCATTTCCAACTATTCCCATAATATCTGATACTGAAAGAACTCTATCGAGAATTTTTGAATCTTTTTCAATAAGGGTTATATCATTTCCCTCAGTAGAAAGATCTCTACAGAGACTTTCTCCAATTTTTCCTGCTCCCACAATTACAATTTTCATAAAGATACTCCCATTTTATTATTTTAAAAATATTATATCAGAAACAGAAGTTCTTCTCAATATTGCTGAAAAAAGTATGAAAGAATTTTTTTATTTTTGAACAGAAAATATTTTATATTTTCAGTTATATTTTTGAGAAAAAATTAAAGAAAAGCTGTATTACAACAGTTTCATTTTTGAAGAAAAATTGAATTAAGAAAAGTAAAAATATATTTTTAGAAAAAACATACTCAACTGTTGCACAACAGATGAATTTGACAAAATTGAATTTAAATATTATAAATAGAGTATAAGATATGACTGAACGAAAACAAAAGTATCTTATTTAAGAAAAATAAAACGTAATAAGAACATATTTAGCAATACGGAACGGATAATTTTAATGTGGATATTGTAAAATAATGTATTTTTAAAGGAGGAATGGATTATGCACGATTTAAAAGACAAAGGAATAGGAACAAAAGCTATACACGGAGGACACACTAAAAATGCGTTTGGTGCTTTAGCTACTCCAATATTCCAAACTTCAACATTTATATTTGACTCAGCTGAACAAGGTGGAAAAAGATTTGCCCTTGAAGAAGAAGGATATATCTACAGCAGATTAGGAAACCCAACAACATCAGTTATAGAAGAAAAAATCGCTTTATTAGAACACGGAGAAATGGCAGTTGCTACTTCTTCAGGAATGGGAGCTATCTCATCTACTTTATGGACTCTATTAAAAGCTGGAGACCACGTAATAGCTGACACAACTCTATACGGATGTACTTTCGCTTTATTAAACCACGGATTAACAAAATTTGGAATTGAAGTTACATTCTTAAATACTGGAGATATCGAAGCAGTTAAAGCTGCAATGAAACCTAACACAAGAATAGTTTACTTAGAAACTCCAGCTAACCCTAACTTAAAAATAACTGACATTGAAGCAGTTGCAAAAGTTGCTCACGCAAACGAATATACTAAAGTTATCGTTGACAACACATTTGCAAGCCCATACAACCAAAATCCATTATTACTAGGAGCAGACGTTGTTGTTCACTCTGCAACTAAATATATAAACGGACACGGAGACGTTTTAGCAGGATTTGCAGTTGGATCAAAAGAATTAATAACTCAAATTAAATTAGTTGGAATAAAAGACATGACTGGATCAGTTCTTGGACCTCAAGAAGCATACTACATCATAAGAGGAATGAAAACTTTCGAAGTTAGAATGCAAAGACACTGTGAAAGTGCAATGAAAGTTGCTAAATGGCTAGAAGGAAGACCTGAAGTTGCTAAAGTTTACTATCCAGGACTAGAATCTCATGAAGGACATGAAATTGCTAAAAAACAAATGAAAAACTTTGGTGGAATGTTATCATTCGAACTTAAAGGTGGATTAGAAGCTGGTAAAACTTTACTTAACAACACTAAATTATTTGGACTTGCAGTAAGTTTAGGAGATACTGAAACTCTTATCCAACACCCTGCATCAATGACTCACTCTACTTATTCTAAAGAAGAATTAGCAGAAGCTGGAATTGCTGAAGGATTAGTAAGACTTTCTGTTGGACTTGAAAACGTTGAAGACATCATTGCTGACTTAGAACAAGGATTAGCAAAAATCAAATAATTAAGCCTACAAAACATGAATGTATATATTTAAAAAGAGGAAGCAGGAAATTTATTTTCCTGCTTTTTCTTGTTATAATATAAAGAGAAAATATTTGTGAGGTGAAAAGATGAAAAAAGTATGGGCAGTTTATTTCAGCGGAACAGGAACAACAGAAAAGACAGTGAATTTCATAGCAGATAAATTAGCGGAAAAATTTAAAACAAAAAAAGAAATTTTTGATTTTACTTTACCTGAAGCAAGAAAAATAGTAAAAGAATTTGATAAAAATGATATAGTTATTTTTGGGACTCCTGTAATTGCAGGAAGAGTACCCAATGTACTTTTAAAATATCTTGGCACTTTAAAAGGAAAAGAAGCTTTAGCTGTTCCAATTGTACTTTTTGGAAACAGAGATTTTAACGATGCTCTTATGGAACTTTCGGATATTCTTGCAAAAGATGGTTTTAAACCAATTGGAGCAGGAGCTTTTGTAGGAGAACATTCTTTTTCAAAAATTTTAGGTCAAGGAAGACCAGATGAAGATGATATGAAAATAATAGAAGAGTTTTCAAATAAGATATATGAAAAGATAACAGAAGAAAATTTTAATCCAGATATTTTTGTGGAAATTACACATGGAGAAAGACCTTTTAAATATTATAAGCCAAAAGATGCAGCAGGAAATCATATAGATATAAGAAAAGTTATTCCTAAAACAGATGAGAAATTATGTGATAAATGTGGTGTGTGTGCTAAAGTCTGTCCTATGGGTTCAATAGATTTTAAGGATTTTTCAACAATAAACGGGATATGTATAAAATGTTGTGCCTGCATAAAAAAATGTCATACAGGAGCAAAATATTTTGATGCTGAAGGATATTTATACCATAAGAAAGATTTAGAAGAAAAATATAAAAGAAGAGCAGAACCTGAAATATTTTTATAATTTTTATTTAATATAAAGAAAAGGACTGTAATACTTTCATAAGTATAACAATCCTTTTTTATTTTTTATTAGAATGCAGGTACAACAGCACCTTTATAAGTAGTATTTATAAATTCAGCAGTTTCTGGACTGTTTAAAGCATTTATAAGTTTAACGATTTCTTCTCTTTTTTCACCTCCAGCTTTTACAGCTACAATATTAGTATAAGGAGATTCTTTTCCTTCAAGAAGAAGAGAATCTTCAGCTGGGTTAAGTCCAGCTTCTAAAGCATAGTTTCCATTTATTACAGCAAAATCAACATCTTTTAAAACTCTTGGAAGCTGAGCTGCTTCAAGTGTTTTGAATTTAAGTTTTTTAGGATTTTTTGCAACATCAAATTCTGTTGCATATAAATTTGTTGGATCATTTAAAGTGATGATTCCTGCATTGTGAAGAAGAATTAAAGCTCTTCCTCCGTTTGAAGGGTCATTTGGAATTGCAACAGTTGCTTTGTTTGGAATATCATCTATTGATTTTAATTTAGCAGAAAAAACTCCGATTGGTTCAACGTGAACTCCTCCTGCAACATTAAGTTTAAGTCCTTTTTCTTCACAGAATTTATCAAGATATGGTTTGTGTTGGAAGTAGTTTGCATCAAGTTCTCCATCTGCAAGAGCAAGGTTTGGAGTTACATAATCTGTAAAATCAACTACTTTTAAATCTATTCCTTCTTTTGCAAGTTTGTCTTTTACAGCATTTAATATTTCAGCATGAGGCACAGGAGTAGCTCCTACTTTTAATACTGTGTTTGCAAATGATGAAGCAGATCCTAAAATTAAAAGTGCAGCTGTTGAAAGTAATACTCTTTTGAATGTGTTTGTCATAAATAACCATCTCCTTTGAAGTAAAAATTAAAATTTTATTATTTAAAATAAATTGAAAACTAATTAAAAATTATTTGAATTATCTTGAGAATTTTTTTGCCAGATAATTTCCAAAAGACTGTAAAATCTGTACAAGAATAATTATAACCACAACAGAATAAAGCATTATATCTGTTTTAAATCTTTGGTAGCCAAATCTTATTGCAAGGTCTCCTAATCCTCCTGCTCCAATGCTTCCTGCCATTGCTGAAAATCCTATAAGACTTATAACAGTAACAGTAATTCCATGGATTATATGAGGAAGAGTTTCTGGTATCATAACTTTAAAAATTATTGTTCTGTTGCTTGCTCCCATGCTTGATGCTGCTTCAATAAGACCTTTGTCAATTTCATTTAATGCTCCTTCAACCATTCTTGCCACAAAAGGTGCAGCAGATATTGAAAGAGGAACAATTGCAGCGGTACTTCCTATTGTTGTTCCTACAATAATTCTTGAAAGAGGGAACAAACAAATCATAAGAATAATAAATGGAAAAGATCTCAAAGTATTTATAATAATTTCAAGAAATTGATTAAGTTTTGGTTTCTCCATTATATTTCCCTCTTTTGTAATAACAAGAAGTATTCCTATAGGAAATCCAAGCAGCAGAGAAAAAACTGTTGAAAAGAAAACCATATACATTGTTTCTAAAGTTGAAGTCCAAATCATATTAAATACCATTGTATATCACCTCTGCAATAACTCCTGATTCTTCTCCGAACCACTGAATAGCTTGTTTTTGTTTTTCTATGTCTCCTACAAGTTCGATGTAAAGATGACCAACCTGCATAGTTGAAAGATTATCTATTGAACCGCCTATAATGTTTAAATCAATATTAAATTTTTTTATAGCTTGAGAAATTATCGGCTCTTGCGCAATAGATCCTAAAAATTTAAGTTTTATTATATATTTATCTTTATGTTTCATCACATTTATATCTTTTTCATCTGTGCTTGGAAGATAAGAAATAAGCTCTTTTGTAATTTCTGATTGTGGAACTGAAAAAATATGATGAACTCCTCCCTGTTCTACAATTTTTCCTCCTGACATTACAGCAACTTTATTACAAATTTCTTTTATAACTTCCATCTGGTGAGTTATCATTACAACAGTAAGACCAAATTTCTGTTGAATGTTTCTGATAAGTTCAAGTATAGATTTTGTTGTTTTAGGGTCAAGAGCTGAAGTAGCTTCATCAGAAAGAAGTATATCTGGATTATTCGCTAAAGCTCTTGCGATGGCAACTCTTTGTTTTTGCCCCCCTGAAAGCTGGTTAGGATAATAATTTATTTTGTCAGAAAGTTCAACTATTTCTAAAAGTTCTTTTACTCTTTCTTTGATTTTGTTTTTATCCCATTTTGCAATTTCAAGTGCAAAAGCAACATTTTCTCCTACTGTTCTTGATGAAAGAAGATTGAAATGCTGGAAAATCATTCCGATTTTTTTTCTTTTTTCAAGAAGTTCATCTTTTGAAAGAGATGTTATATCCACTCCGTCAATTATTATTTCTCCGCTTGTAGGTTCTTCAAGCCTGTTTAAAAGTCTTATAAGTGAAGATTTACCGGCTCCGCTTAAACCTATAATCCCGAAAATGTCTCCTTTTTTTATTTCTAAGTCAACATCTTTTACAGCATGAAAACCATTTGAGTATATTTTGTTGACTTTTTTGATTGAAATCATAATATTATGTCCCTCCCCCATGATGTTGAAATAAAAAAATCTCTATTACCATCAAGATAATAGAGATTGAATGTATAACAAGTTTTAGCTCTTGCCATCTGTCTGGAATTAGCACCACACCTTTAAGGTAGGTTGCTGAAACGTCCTTGGGCCAGTCCCTCAGTCTCTCTTGATGGATATTAAATTTTTAAGTTGGACTAATCATATACCAAAACAAATTTTTTGTCAAATAAAATTATAAAAATTTTTTTACTTTGAAAAAGAAAAGTAAAGAAATCTTTTGAAAAATATAGAAAATAATGTATTATGTATGTGAGAAAAAATTGTAAAAAATTATTAAAGGAGGTCATATGAAAAGAGAAGATTATATAAATTGGGACGAATATTTTATGGGAGTAGCTCTTCTTTCAGCAAAAAGAAGTAAAGATCCCAATACTCAAGTTGGAGCCTGCATTGTAACAGAGGATAAAAGAATAGTTGGATTGGGATATAATGGACTTCCAAGAGGGTGCAGTGATGATGAATTTCCTTGGGAGAGAGAGGGAGAATTTTTAAATACCAAATATCCTTTTGTGTGTCATGCAGAATTAAATGCAATATTAAACAGCACAAGATCTCTTAAAGATTGTATTATTTATGTGGCACTTTTTCCATGTCATGAATGCAGCAAAGCAATAATTCAAAGCGGGATAAAAGAGATAGTTTTTCTTTCTGATAAATACAACGGAACAGATTCAGATCTTGCTTCTAAAAGAATGCTTGATGCGGCTGGTGTAACATATAGAAAATTAAAGCCTAATATAGATAAACTTATACTTTCATTTGATGAGAAAGATTACTAAGAGAAAATAGAATTCTATTTTCTCTTAAAGAAATCTTTAAATGAACGTTTGTTTGCATTTTTCATTTCTCTTTGTTCTCTATGATAGTTTGACCAATTTGGATTGTTTTTCATATTTTTTCTTAATTGTTTCATGTAATTGTAAGTAGCACGAGTAGAATTTATCTTGTATTTAATATTATTTTTAATATCTCTTCCTGTATCTATAATTCCTGTAAAAAATCCTTTTATTTTAAAACCAATAAGCATGAATGAATTAATCTTGTATATATTTCCGCATGAAGGACATTTATATTTTGCAGCTTTATTTAAAACCCTCATTTTTTTATGACATGAAGGACATGTAACTATAATTTTTTTCATTTTTGTATATATCTCCTTTTCAAAAATATCTGCATTTTATTATAAACTTTATTACGAAGATAGTCTATAAATATTTTTTACAGATTAAGATAATACAATTCTTAATGTGAAATTTTATATTTTAATAACTAAAGTGTATTATTACGCTTTGATTATTAAAAATTAACAGAATTATGATATGGTGCTATACTTAACTTAGGTAATAAAATGTTTTTAAAGTTTGGAGGTTGATTTTTATGAAGAAGAAGTTAGGTATACTTTTAGTTATTTTAGCTGTAATTTTAAGTGCTTTTACAGGATGTGGATCTCAAAAAGAAAAAGATGTTTTAACTTTAGGTTTTGTTCCACTTATTGATGGAGATAAACTTGTTGAGTCAACAGAACCTCTTGCAGAAGTTTTGAGTAAAGCTATCGGTAAAAAAGTTGAAATAGTAACATCTACAAATTATGTTGGAGTTGTTGAAGGAATTAGTGCTTCAAAAATAGATTTTGGAATTATTCCTCCTTTTGCTTATGTTTTAGCAAATAAAGAAAGTAATGCACAAGTAATTTTAAAGGCTCTTAACAAGGAAGGAAAATCTTTTTACCGTTCACAATTTTTTGTAAACAAAGACAGCGGAATAAAAACTCCAAAAGATATAAAGGGTAAAAAGGTTGCTTTTGTCGATCCGTCTTCATCTTCAGGATATCTTTATCCAGGAGCATTTTTAAAGAAAAATGGAATAGATTTAGAAAAGGATATTCAAGTTGTTTACAGCGGAGGACATGACAAATCATTACAATTGCTTTTAAATAGAGATGTTGATGTTATAGCTGTATATGAAGGAGCAAGAGAAAAATATCAAAAAGAATTTGAAGGAATTATGGAACATACAGAAACTTTATGTTATTCAGATAATATTCCTTATATCAGTGTAACTGTTAGAGGAGATATGTCTCCTGAATTAAGAGAACAAATAAAAGAAGGTCTTTTAAAAGGACTTAACGGAGAAGAAGGAAAGAGAATTACAATAGAATTGTTTAATTTATATGGATTTGAAGAAGCAAAAGATAGTGATTATGATGGAATAAGAACAACAGCTGAATTAATGGATATAGATTTAACAAAATAGGAGAATAAATGCTTGAAATAAAAAATTTAACAGTGGAGTATGGAAATTTCAGAGCGATTGATAATGTAAGTTTTACTGTAAAAGATGGAGAATTTGTAGCAGTAATAGGATCTTCTGGTGGAGGAAAATCTTCACTGATGAAAGCGATAAATCTTTTAGTAAAGCCAAAATCAGGAAGCATAAAAATAGATGGAGAGGAAATGACAGAGCTTTCTTCTCGAAAATTAAGAATGAAGAGAAGAAAAATAGGGTTTGTTTTTCAGGATTATAATTTGATTGACAGACTTAGTGTAATAGAAAATGTACTTACAGGAAGACTTGGTTACAAGTCTTCCTTAAAGTCTTTATTGGGAATTTTTTCAAAAGAGGAGTATGAAAATGCAGAAAAAGCTTTAGAAAAAGTCGGTCTTTCTGAAAAATTTTTTGTAAGAGGAGATGAACTTTCAGGCGGGCAAAAACAGAGAGTGGCTATTGCAAAAGCCTTAGTCCAAGAACCTAAAATAATTCTTGCAGATGAGCCTGTGGCCAGTCTTGATGTAAACAGCTCAAAAATTATTATGGAATATTTTAAAGAGATAAACAGGGTTCAAGGAATAACTGTTATTATAAATATTCATGATGTAAATATAGCTTTAAAATATGCAGATAGAGTAATTGCATTGAAAAAAGGAAAAATAGTTTTTGATGGAAAAGGAAGTGAAATAACAGATGATGTCCTTAAAAGAGTATACGAAAATTAAAAAAAGAAAAAAAACAATAAATTTTTTAATATTTTTAGGGACTGGATTAATTCTCGGATATTTTGTTGAAGTAGATATTTTTGCCTTTGTAAAAGGTATTCCAGATATGGCAGATCTTTTAGGGAGAATGTTACATCCAAATTTTTCGTATGGTGATTCAATAAAAACAGCTCTGAAAGAAACAGTGGAAATGAGTGTTTTTGGTTCTGTTGCGGGCATTATTTTTTCAGTGCCTTTTATTTTTATTACAGCAGAAAATATTGCTCCATCGAAAAAAATTGCTTCAATATTCAATGATTTTTTTCTGTTATAAGAACAATACCAAGTCTTATCTGGGCAGCTGTTTTGGTAAGTGTTTTCAGTATAGGAAAATTTTCAGGAACAACAGCACTTGCAATAATAGCTTTTTTAATGTCTCAAAAACTCTTGAGAGAGCGAACTGAAGAAATAAAAGAAGAAGAGCTTAATTCTATAAAAGCTGTGGGAGCAAATAAAATTCAGATTATGAAGTATTCTGTTTTTCCAAATTTAAAAAAGCATATTATTTCAACTTTTTTTATAATTCTAGAAAGCAATATAAGAAGTGCTACTATTTTAGGTTTTGTTGGAGCAGGAGGAATAGGTCAGCTGATGTGGAGAGACTTAAATCATATGAAATATAATAATCTTGCTGCGATTATTTTTATATTGCTTTTTGTAATATTTGTTATAGATTTTATAAGTCTTTTAATGAGAAGAAATATAAGCTTTATAAACTTTCATGTAAAAACTTTAAAAGGTTTTAAGTTTATGAAAATATTAAGAAAAATATTTTTTGCTTTTATTGTGTATGTGATTATGAGAGAAGTATGCGGATACTTTTCTATAAGTTTTGAAAGATTTGTAACAGGATTGCATCAAGGAAAAATAATAGGAATGAGAATGTTACATCCGAATTTTTTATATATTCCAAAAATGGCAGATGGAATATTTGAAAGCTTATATATAGCATTGTTTGCAACTTTTATTTCTGGCTTTTTTTCTTTGATAATTAGCTATTTTACAGCATATAACAGCTCACCGAATAAATTTGTTTCGGTTATATTTAAAATATTCTCAAATGTATTAAGAACATTTCCACCTATGATTGCTGCAATTATTTTTTTTAGAGGACTTGGTCCTGGAAAATTTGCAGGAGTTATGGCACTTGTGGTTTACACTGTTGGAAGTATAACAAAAATGTACAGTGAAGTTATTGAAAATGTAAATCAAAATTTAGAGGATAGTATAAGGTCAACAGGTGCCTCAAATGTTGCTGTATACTGGTCTGCTCTTGTGAAAGAAACCTATCCGTCTTTTGTAGGAATTTTTTTATATAGGTTGGAATCTAATATAAGGAACTCTACTATTCTTGGAATTATTGGAGCAGGTGGAATAGGAACACTTTTAAATATGAATATAATTTGGAGAAATTGGGAAAATGTAGGTATGATGGTTTTAGGAATAGGACTTATGATAGGAAGTGTTGATGCTATAAGTAGAAAAATAAGAATGAGAATAAAATAAAAAAATAATTCCCAGCTGATAAAAAATTTTTTATTAATCATAAAAATAATTTTAATGCTGGAATTTTTTATATTAAAATTTATTTTTTTATAAAAATTTATAAATTTTTTATGAAAAAAAATAAGAAAATTTTAAAAATAAATTTAAAAAGATTAAAAAAATTTTTACATTAAAAA
>Escalade_p1__coassemble_1059_pt1 | contig 13751 bp, 13 predicted proteins | sample Escalade_p1__metabat2_high_PE_026 | metagenome-assembled genome bin Escalade_p1 | reverse complement strand
TCCAAATACGAAAAACTGCCAATAGAAGTTCTTCTGCTGATATTCATAAATATTCCCCCGCTCTTAACTATTTTTATAGATATAGTATATCACTAAAAATAGTTCACAGTCAAGAATTTTACTTATACCATCTTATTTTTACTACATTTCCTTTATTAGAATAAGTTATTACTTTTTCAATTTCTTTTTCTCTATTATATTCAGTCCAATCTCCCACTTTTCTATAATTTTTATAATTTCCCTCTTCTTGAATATTTCCATTTTCCCAATATGTAACATATCTTCCTGTTCCGTTTATTATTTCATTCTGCTCCACAAGAAGTCCGTCTGTATTATACCACTCAACAACTCCTTCTATTTTTCCATCTTTATACGGAGTTATCGATCTTACTTTTCCATTTATATGATAAGTTATCTGATCGCCGTTTTTCTTTCCATCTGCATATTTTTCTCTCATTCCTACAGTTCCGTCATTTCCAAACCAAACTTTATCTCCATCTAAAATTCCTTCTTTATATTCTTCAAAATATAAAAGATGCCCTGCATATCTTATTGAAAATATTCCTGTGAAAAGTTTTTCTTCTCCCTTAACATATGCTTTCTTTTCTTTATTAAGTCTTTTTTCTTCAATATTAACTTCTCTTGTTCCTGGTTTTATTTCTTTTTCTTCTATTTGAATAAATCTTTCTTCTTCATATTTAAATAATTCTTCTGGTCTTGGCTGCTGATTTGTACACCCTGCTCCTGCAATCATACATAATATTACAAATATTTTTTTTAAATTTTTCATTTTTTTCTCCTAAAATTTATTTCTCGATAGCAATTTATTATATCATGGTCTCTTTACTGTTTCAAACAAAGAAAAAATAAAAATTCTATTTTCAAAAAACCTTTTATGGAAATTGATAAAAAAAAGTGTTAGAATATAGAAAATATTATTTTTAAGGAGGTTACTTATGGAACCTATTCTTGTTTTTGGTCATAAAAATCCGGATACAGATTCTATATGTTCAACTATTGCAACTGCATACTTAAAAAATGCCTGCGGAGAAAAAGCTGTTCCATACAGGCTGGGAAAAATAAATAAAGAAACTGCTTTTGTTCTTCATAAATTTGGAATAAAAGAACCTAAACTTCTTACAACTGTAAGTGCTCAGATTTCTGATCTTACTCGTGTAAAAAAAGAAGTTATAAATGTAAATGATTCTATTCAGGAAGCACTTGAACTTATGACAAAAGAAAATTTCTCAAGTTTTCCTGTGGTTGATGAAAATAATCATTTAAAAAATATGATTTATATTTCTGATATTGCTAATACTTATCTAAAAATAGATTATTCAGATCTTTTTTCAAAATACAGCACAACTTATGAAAATCTTATTGAAGTTCTTAACGGAAAAATAATAAGCGGAATATATCCAAGCGGAGAAATTACATCAAATCTTAAAGCAATTTCTGAACTTGATACAATAGAAAAAGGCGATGTTGTAATAACAACATCAATGGCTGACGGAATTGACAGACTTATAAAAGCTGGAGCAAAAGTTATAATTGTTTGCTGTAAAGAAGATGATTTTATAAGCCCGAGAGTCACTTCTGAATGTGCAATTATGATTGTAAATCATTCTCTTTTTAAAACAATATCACTTATCAGCCAGTCTATTTCTGTTGGAGCTATTCTTGAAAACAGAAATTTCTACAGTTTTAAAAAAGATGATTTCTTATATGAAATAAAAGATATAATGAAAGATTCAAGCCAGACAAACTTCCCTGTTATTGATAATGAAGGAAAAGTTTATGGAACTATAAGAACTAAAAACTTAATTAATTTTACAAGAAAAAAAGTTATTTTAGTTGACCACAACGAATTTTCACAATCTGTAAACGGACTTAATGATGCACAGATTTTACAAGTTATAGATCACCATAAATTTGCAAACTTCCAGACAAATGATCCTGTAAAAATTACTGCTGAAGCTGTGGGATGTTCTTCTACAATAGTTTATTCTCTCTTCAAAGAAGCCGGAGTTGTTCCGCCGAAAGAAATCGCAGGAATAATGTTAAGTGCAATAATTTCTGATACTCTTCTTTTCAGATCCCCTACATGCACTGAAAAAGATGAATTAACGGCAAAAGAACTTGGAAAACTTGCTGAAATAGAGGATATTCATAAATATGGAATGGAAATGCTTATTGCAGGAACATCATTTGATAACAATACTCCTCCTGAAATTTTAAATCTTGATAAAAAAGAATTTAATATGGGCGGAACAAGTATGGCTGTTGCTCAAGTAAACACAGTTGATGTTGAAGGGCTTTTAAAAATGAAGCCTGATTTTGAAAATGCGATAAACAGCGAGATAAAATCAAAAGGATATGATTTATTTATGTTTGTAATAACAGATATAATAAATTCAAATTCAACTATTCTTACTTACGGAGAAAAAACAAATCTTGTTGAGCTTGCATTCAATAAATCTCTTGTAAATAATGAAATGCTTCTTAAGGGAGTTGTTTCAAGAAAAAAACAAATTCTTCCTTTCCTTATGGCTGCAACACAAAGTTTATAACTAAAATAAAAAGAGAAGTAGCATATTTTCCGCTTCTCTTTTTTCTTTTTTTAATTTCAAAACAAACTATCTATTTTTAGGATTTTATGCTAAAATAATAATAAATTGAAAAAATCAAGTGAGGTTTTAAAAATGTTTTTGCCTACAACTTCTGAAGAAGTAAAAAAATTAGGTTGGGATTCTCTTGATATAATTCTTGTTTCAGGAGACACCTATATAGATTCTTCCTATAACGGTTCTGCCCTTATTGGAAAATGGCTTTTAAAAAATGGTTTTAAAGTTGGGATTATTGCCCAGCCGGATATAAATTCTCCAGCAGATATTACAAGACTCGGAGAGCCAAAACTTTATTGGGCTGTATCTGCAGGCTGTGTAGATTCTATGGTTGCAAATTATACAGCTACAAAAAAGAAAAGACACAAAGATGATTTTACTCCCGGGGGAGAAAATACAAAAAGACCAGACAGAGCTTCAATAGTTTATACAGGTCTTATAAAAAGATTTTTTAAAAATAGTAAAACTCCTATTGTTCTTGGAGGAATAGAAGCAAGTCTTAGAAGAATTGTCCATTATGATTACTGGTCAAATCAGCTTAGACGTTCACTTATTTTTGATGCAAAAGCAGATATTCTTTCATACGGAATGGGAGAAAAATCAATGCTTGAACTTGCTAAAAATATTCGTGATGGAAAAGACTTTAGAAATATAAGGGGGCTTGCATATATTTCTAAAGAGCCAAAAGAAGAATATATAACAGTACCTTCTTTTGAAGAATGCCGTGAAGATAAATTTAAATTTATAGAGATGTTTAATATTTTCTATAAAAACTGTGATTCTATAACAGCGAAAGGATTAAACCAAAAACACGGAGACAGATGGCTTATTCAAAATCCGCCATCAGAAAATTTTTCTTCAGAACTTTTAGATGAAATTTACGGAATGGATTTTGAAAGAGATGTTCATCCATATTATAAAAAAGACGGTGTAGTAAGAGCATTGGATACAATAAAGTATTCTCTCACAACACATAGAGGGTGCTATGGAGAATGTAACTTCTGTGCAATAGCAATTCACCAAGGAAGAACTGTTACATCAAGAAGTGAAAATTCTATTATTGAAGAAATTACAGATATTACAAAAGATAAAAAATTTAAAGGAAATATTTCAGATGTAGGCGGTCCAACTGCAAATATGTATCAGATGGAATGTTCAAAAAAATTAAAATTAGGTGCATGCAAAGATAAAAGATGCCTTTATCCAAAAACCTGCCCTGCTCTTAAGCCAAATCACGAAAAACAGATTGACCTTTTAAAAAAACTTAGAAGTGTAGAAGGAATTAAAAAAATTTTCATTGCTTCTGGAATAAGATACGACCTTATACTTGATGACCATCAATATGGAGATAAATATCTTGAGGAAATTGTGGCACATCATGTTTCCGGTCAAATGAAAATTGCTCCTGAACACACAGAAGATAAAGTTTTATCTTTAATGGGAAAACAAGGAAAAGATTATCTGAAAGAATTTAAAAATAGATTTTACAAATTAAATAAAAAACTTGATAAAAAACAGTTTTTGACATATTATTTAATAGCAGCACACCCAGGGTGTAATGAAAAAGATATGATGGATTTAAAAATTTTTGCTTCAGAAGAACTTAAAATAAGTCCTGAACAAGTGCAGATTTTTACACCAACACCATCAACTTATTCAACACTTATGTACTATACAGAAATTAATCCTTTCACAAATAAAAAACTTTTTGTAGAAAAGGATAACGGTAAAAAAGAAAAACAAAAAAATATTATTATTCCAAAAGATTATTCTCCTTCCAAAAATATAAAAAAAGGAATCTCTCAGGAGAAATCTTTTAAGAAAAATAATAATTCTGGAAAAAAATTTAAAAAAAGTTTTAAATAGAGATACAACTGCCTTAGGTATTTTTATTTAATATTAAGGAGGTAAAATGAAACCAATAGTTGCCATAGTTGGTAGACCAAATGTTGGAAAATCAACATTATTTAATAAATTGGTCGGAGACAGGGTTGCCATAGTTGACGACCAGCCTGGTGTTACAAGAGACAGACTTTACAGAGACACTGAGTGGAGCGGAAAAGAATTTGTCCTTGTTGATACAGGAGGACTTGAACCAAGAAATAATGATTTTATGATGTCAAAAATAAAAGAACAAGCTGAAGTTGCTATGAACGAAGCTGATGTTATTCTTTTTGTCGTTGACGGAAAAGCAGGGCTTAACCCTCTTGATGAAGAAATAGCTTATTACCTTAGAAAAAAACATAAACCAATTATTCTTTGTGTAAATAAGATTGATAACTATCAGACTCAGCAGGAAGACCTTTATGATTTCTGGGCATTGGGATTTGACAATTTAATAGGAATTTCTGCAGAACATAAAACAAACTTAGGAGATATGCTTGACCTTGTAGTTGATTTAATCGACACAGTTGAAATGCCTGAAGAGGAAGAGGGACTAAAAATTGCAATAATTGGAAAACCAAATGCAGGAAAATCTTCTCTTGTTAATAAACTTTCTGGAAAAGAGAGAGCAATTGTAAGTAACATTGCTGGAACTACAAGAGATGCTATCGATACTCCTATTGAATATGAAGGACAAAAATATGTCCTTATTGATACTGCCGGAATAAGAAGAAAATCAAAAGTTGAAGAAGCTCTTGAATATTATTCTGTTTTAAAAGCACTTAAAGCTATAAAAAGAGCTGATGTCTGCTTCCTATTATTTGATGGAAAAGAAGGACTATCTGAACAAGATAAAAGAATTGCAGGAATTGCTCACGAAGAAAAGAAACCTATTGTTATCGTTGTAAACAAATGGGACTTAATTGAAAAAGAAAAAAATACAATGAAAGAGATGAAAGAATATCTTCTTGGGGAACTTCCATTCCTTTCATATGCACCGATTGAATTTATCTCTGCTCTTACCGGACAAAGAACGACAAAACTTTTTGGAATAGCAGAAAAGATTTATGAAGAATATATAAGAAGAATTTCAACAGGACTTTTAAATACAGTTATAAATGAAGCTGTTATAATGAACCCTCCTCCTACAAGAAAAGGAAGAGTTACAAAAGTTAATTATGCAACTCAGATTGCAACAGCTCCTCCAAGATTTGTTCTGTTCTGTAACTATCCAGAACTTATGCACTTCTCTTATGCAAGATATATTGAAAATAAACTTAGAGAAGCATTTGGATTTGAAGGTTCACCGATAGAAATTATTTTTGAAAAGAAAAATCAAGAAAAACAATAAGTATATAATAAACGGGCTTTGGAAAATAAATTCCATGCCCGTTTTATTTATATTATAATAATTTCTCTAAAAATAACAATATCCATAAAATTTATCCAAAAAATAAAAAAAGGCTGTCATAAAAGGCAGTCTAAACTTTCTGGTGCATCATACTGGACTTGAACCGGTGACCGTACGATTAAGAGTCGTATGCTCTACCAACTGAGCTAATGATGCAATATATTTTTATAAAAAAATGGAGCGGGAAACGAGGGTCGAACTCGCGACATTCAGCTTGGAAGGCTGACGCTCTACCAACTGAGCTATTCCCGCAATCTTTATCACAGGTATGATTATAGCATTATAGAAAAAAATTGTCAAATATTTTTTTCTATATTTGACAATTTTTATAATTTTTATTTTATAACATTTTATTTTTAGAAAGCAGATAAGTAATAACAATACTTAAAAGTATTGAAATAATAATTACAGCTGCAAAGCCAAAAGGATTTTCAGCAAAAGGAACTGCAACATTCATTCCCCATATTCCCGAAATAATCGTTGGAATTGCAAGAACAACTGTAATTGAAGTAAGTCTCTTCATAACATTATTCAGGTTGTTTGACATTACTGTTGAAAAGGCATCTCTTGTTCCGCTCAAAATACTTGAATAAATACTTGCCATTTCTATCGCCTGTTTTGTATCAATAATAACGTCATCAAGAAGATCCAAATCATCAGGATATTTTTTTACAAGCTGCATTCTCATTATTTTATCAAGAACGGCTTCATTTGATTTAAGAGAAGTTGTAAAATAAACCAAACTTTTCTCAAGTTCAAGCAAAAGCATTAGTTCTTCATTTTCCATATATTTTTTTAAACGATTTTCTACAACATCACTTACACGTCCTATTTGTCTCAGATAATACAAATAGTATGATGTATTTCTAAAAAGAAGCTGAAGTATAAATCTTGTCTTTTTGTATGTGAAAAAACCTTTTATTCTTCCTTTTACAAATTCATCAATAAGAGGAAACTTTTCTGTTGTAACTGTTATAATATTATCTTTTAAAACTATGATACCAAGAGGTATTGTAGTAAATGAACATTTGTCTTTTTCACTGTGAATAGGAACATCTATAATAATAAGGAGAATATCCCCGTCTATTTCCAAACGAGATTTTTCTTCCTCGTCCAAAGCTGCTTTTAAATGTTCCACAGGAATATCAAAGGCCTCTTGTATCGCTGCTATATCTTCATCAGCAGGATCTGTAAGATTAATCCATGTATTTTTTTCTCTGAATATTGACACATCTTTTACTATTTCTTCGTCATCTTTGAAATAGATACTTTCCAGTTTATCCATAGGATTAGTTTTAAAAACTTGAATCATTTAGTCACCTTCCATTTTAGAACTCTCTATCATGGAAAGTTGATAAAGAGCCTAGATATTTAATTTTTTAGTTTCTTTTAGTGAAATATTCCGCGGGGAATATGTGTCCATCTAAAAACCACCTCATTTTTAATTTTAATATACCTTATTATTTTACATTATATTTCTATAATTGTAAATAAAAATAAAAAAGGAAAGGTTCTCTTATCATTTTTTAATAATAAAGTATCCTTTCTGCTCAGATTTCATAAATAAAAAATCATCTTATAAAATTAAGCAAAAAACTTAATTTCAAAGATGATTTTATCTTTAATATTTAAAACACATTTATTAAAATAACAAAATGCGGCTAATAACATTGGTGGAGCTGAGGCACAACATTCATTAGCAATGTCCATTACACTTCCTAAAATTTATAGAAAAGGTAGTTGTTAAAAAACAGCTACCTTTTTCAATTTTAATGTCCAACTAAATAAATTTAGATTCTATCTTCCAAAAAGCTATCCCTAAAATTGGCACTTTTGAGATACTTTACTTTCTTATATTATAATATCCTAAAATTAATAAAAAATCTTTGAGTTATCCTTTATTAATTTTAATACATTTTGAATAACTTTTCTTTATTTTTTTATAATGTATCTAGCTCCTCTGTTATTTCCTATACGCTGTAATTTATTTTCATCTACCATTTTCTTTAGAATTCTATATGCCTTATCACTGGTTATATTTAATAACTGAACAACATCCTCTCTGCTTATACCTTTAATATTTTGCTCTGCCAATTTCAAAATCATTTCTTCGTTTCTTATTAAATCTATTCCTGTCTGACGAACATAACCAATAACATTATCATTTTCTTTGTATATATTTCTGCTTAAAATATAATTTTTATTTTTTGCTCCGCCTGTCTCCTCTATAAGTCCTTCTTCAATTAATTTATAGATTGCAGCTTTTGCCCTGCTGTCACTTAAATTAATTTTTTCCATAATCCTGTGTAAGTCCACTTTATGCTCAAATTTTATTAATGATAATATCATTAAAGAATTAATAGATAAACTTTTTCCATTTCTATTTCCTGTCTCATAAATCATTTTTATAAATGGAATATCTGGTTTTGCTCTTTGGATAAATACTTTTACCACTGTTGAAGTTGATTCAGAGTAATCAGGCCATGGTCTTCCATATACTATTGAACCCTCAAATATACGGTCTATCCCTCTTCCTGTTCTTTCTGCAAGTCCTATTCTTTTTAAAGCATTCGCTAAAGTTTGATTTCTTCCATGTGGCTCTACTGTTAAAAGATTTTTAAGATTTACTCCCTCTATAAACCCCCCTGGATTGCTTATAGTCATTCCCTCGTCAGTTATAGCCAATCTTACACTTCCTATCATTGAATAATCTCTATGACAAAAAGCATTTACCAAAGCCTCTCTGAAAGCATTATATGAAAATTCAGGAACAGGTATTCTAAATAATCCATTTTCTACTTCCATTTCTGGATTCCATGCTTTAAAGTTTTCCTCAAAAATTTCAAAAGTTTCCAGTAAAGGTTTGGAAAATTCCTCATTTTTTCTTACAGATGTTCCGTCTAATACTTGAAATACAGCTTTGGCTGTCGGCATTAATTCTTTTAGTTTTTCCTCTTTTCCAATAAGAATCATACCTGTTATAGTAGGAATTATTTTTCCATTTTCTTCTTTTATTAATTGTAATGCTTTATCCAGTTCTTCATCATTTAATTCCAGTAAAGTACTATCCCCATGTCTTAATTCTATTATTTTTCTTAATCTTATTCTTTCATTAGGGTCTAAATCCTCATATTCTGCTCCTGCAAGTGTTTGGGCAGAGAAATCCAATAAACTAAGTTCTGATAATCTTGTATTTATCTCATAAGGATACATAGGAATATTCTCAGGACTGCCGTCAGCTTTTAATCTTCTTCTCAATATTTTTCCAGAAGATGTTGCTGTTATACTTTTACTCATAGGAATTTCTATTTTTAATATTTTTTTATCTTCTTCAAATAATATTTCTGCTCTGATACTCAAAGAGGGAACTGTCATATTTGCCACTAAAGCTCTTAATCCATTTAAATCTTCATGGTCTTTATGAAGCCCTGTAATTTCTCCATTGTCTTCAACTCCAAGATACAGTTCTCCACCTTTTGTATTAGCCATTCCAACTATTTCTTCTATTAAGAGAGTATCAGAATATTTTTTTCTATCACTTTTAAATTCCACTGTCAAATCTTCTTTAAATGGGACTGTTCTCATTTGTCTTCACTCCTCTATTTAATCATTTTTTATATTATACCACATAAATGCGTAAATACGCATTTATTATTTCTGTGAAAAATTTTTACGCATTCTTTACGCATTTATAATGTATCATAATAATATTTTTCATAGAAATCTTGCCTCATTCATAAACTAATTTTTATATATAGGCAGAAAAAATCCCACAGAATAAACTGTGGGATAATTTTATCAATCTGCTAATTGGTAATTATTAATTACATTCCACATCTTTACTAACACAGCATAAGTATCCATAATTATGATATTATTTCTGTTTTGTTCATTATTTAAAATCTTTTTAACTTTTGTAACTGCACTTTCTCTTGTCTTTTCATTTTCAACAGCTATTCCCAAAGTTCTTCTTAAAACCTCATAATCATATATATTACTTATATTTTGTAATATAAATACTTCATAATTTATTTTTCTTTCGGCTTTCTGTTTTATCAATTCTTGACTCAGCTCTATACTCCATTGATTATAAAGCTCATTTATTATCTGAAAGTTTAAAACATTCTGTAAAATATAGTTTTTATAACTTTCAAAATAGTTGCCAAGTATATCAAAATTAGCAAATTCTGAGCTATTAAATCCTTTTCTTAATCTTATTCTCTTGCTTACTTCCAATCTCATTCTATTGAATAAGTCCGGATATGTACTCACTGTTTCTTCAAATATTTCCTCCGGCAATTTACTTTGTAAATTTTCCCATTGATTATAAATCATCAAGCTATTATTTGAGGATTTTTTAACCTTACCATTATCTGAGTATGTTATTGTTTCATATTTACCCTCAAACATATCTAAGTAAGCCTTAGCTCTTGCTCCACGCTTCATTTTACCATAAACATGAGCAAATATATAAAATATATTCCTATAACTGTTAAATTCCTCTTCACTTTCCATAATATATGTAAAAGGAATATCCACTCTCGAAAGGATTAATTCTCCTATATTCTGCTTCCAATATTCATTTTCCATAATATTTTCTACAAAATATCTTTGAACTTCAAAACAGTCACTTCTGCTGTTTATAAGATAGGCATTATTCCCAAAGAAATATCTTGGATAAGATATTTTTATAATGATATTTCCTGCCTTTGATACCTCAAGTACATCACAAAATGTATACCCATGAGGACTTCTTAAACCATTTACCTCATTAATAAAAATCTGTACTAAATCCATTCCTAAATTACCCTTAAGTTCTAAACCAATTTCAATAGTATCCATTGCTGTTACCTCCTGTATTAATTTAATTAGTTATATAATTTCAGTGAGCATTCATTTTCACTCCGTTTCACTCTCGTTCACTGAATGCTCACTTATACATAAAAATATTAAAAAAACAGCTAAAATAGGCATTTTTTACCCTATTTTTAGCTGTTTTAACCAAAATAATATTTAAATACTAACTTCTTTAAATATCATTAAATTAACTATACCCTTAAATCTTTAAGGGGTTATTACTGAGTACAAAGATAAATTTTGTATTATGTACACGTATTTGTTGTATATAAAAAAAGAGAGGTTTTATCCTCTCTTGAACTTAGTATATCTTCTTTATGATTATTTCTTTAGTTTTAATATTATAATCAATATCTACTGTTCTATTATCTTCTGTTATACCAAGACTTCTTATTATATCTTGATTTATATTGATACTATATTGCTCTGAAATACCTTTCTTTGCTTTTCTATAAGATAATCTCTTTTTCATAACTTTACCTCCTGTGTATGTGTACACAGGATTGTTATATTTTAAAAGATAAAAATGTCAGAGATTTTTATTTCTCTGACATCTTTGTTTATAGTTATTTTTTAGGAATAGCTGTTCTAACTATACGAAAACCAATAGTATTCTCTTCATAAGAAGAACTAAAATGAAAAGAATCTGCAACATAACTAGAATCAGCTTCATTAATCCAAGAACCACCTTTTATTATTCTTTCATCTACACTTTCATCATATATATGGCTTATCATTTGATATATATCCTTTTGACTTTGTATCATAACACCATTCATCAATATTACCTGTACAATCATATAATCCCAGTGCATTAGGTTTTTTAGTACCAACTGTATGAGTTTGATATTCTGAGTTATAAGCACACCAAGCCACTTCTTCTATATCATCACTTCCTGCATATTTAGTATTAAAAGTTCTGTTTTCAATAGCTTTTTTCCACCTCTAGCAAACCATTCCCATTCAACTTCTGTGGGAAGTCTATATCCCTCTGTTTTAGAAAAATCTGCTAAATTAGGATTGACTTCTTCTCCAGTTTTATAAATTATCTTAACTAGTCTATTATTTTCTATTTTATATACAGGTTGAAAACCAAAATTTTCACTTATTTTGTTGCAAAATTTCAGAGTATCTATCCAAGTTACATTTTCAACAGGTCTTTTATCTTCTTTAAATGCACTAGGGTTTGTTTTCATATATTTTTTCCAATTATCTTGGGTTACCTGATATTTAGATACGTACAAATCAAGTATTTCTTTTTCTTGATTTAGAAAACTAGGTTTATATATTCCACCTTTAATTAAAATCATATCTGAATCTTTTTCTACTTTTTTACTTTTAATTTTTAAGCTCTCTGTTGTATTATTAATTATATTTTTTTCCGATAAAAAATTATCTATTTCGTTTCTATGAGTTTCTATTATATCTTTTAAGAGTAACTGTTGAATTATTTTATAAATATTTTGAGTATTTTTTTCTTGAGTGATTAGTAGAAGTTTATATTTTTCAAATAATTCTTCTTGATTTTTTTGAATTTGTTCAATCTTATTAAGTATTTTTTCTTGATTTTTTATAATCAATTTATTTTCATTTTCCAATTTGTCCACCTTTTTTAAATCCTATATTTTGATTCAAGAATTCTTATATCTGTAAATTCTATTTTTACTAAAGAAAAGATTGTTACTCCCAAGGCACGATTGCCGTCTTTATCATTAACAACTAATAAAATTTCTTTTTTATTTGAAACTCTTACTATCCTTATTGCCTCATGGCTAGTTATAATCAAGTCACCTATCTCATCAAATTTAAAAGCATTTTTGAATAATTCTTTATTAACTTTTTCAACTTCTTTTGTAAAATATAAAATATTCAGCCCATCTCCTTGAATTTTCATTGTACCAAGTTTCCAATTATCTTTTTCCCTCCAGCCTGTTATTGAAATCTTCGTACATTTAACTATTACTTCTTTCATTCTTCCAGCTCCATTACAGCAGTATAAACTATTTTTGTTCTTATAGGGTCATATTGAGTATCAAAGAAAGTTAGTCTATATCCTTTCTTTTTTATATCGTCAATCCAATACTGTATAGCTGAGTCTGAGGTATAGGATTTTACTAAACAACTTGAATTATAAATATTATCTGACATAAATTACCTACACTTTCAAAATGCTTTCTATTTCTTCATATTCTACTTCAAACCATTCATTTAATTTTAAATAAACTCTACATTTTACTTCTTCATCTACATAATCCATACTTTGTTTTATTGCAATAAGCATAGCTCCTATATCATCTGTATAACCAAGCCCTGCTATAAAATCTGGTATTAAGTCAATCGGTAATATAAAATATCCCAATGCTCCTACTATTACTCCTTTAGCTGCCATAGGAACATCTTCTTTCTGAAGCACATAATATAAGGTAAGAGCATAACAGATTACTTTTAAACCTGCATTTTTAGCAATTCTTTTCACTTTATCCCAAAACGATGAATTTGAATAATGTTTTTGGTATTTATCTGTTTTAATATCTTCATATTGACTGTTATAATTTTCTTCTTCATATGAATATTTCTCTTTATTTTCAAGATAATCTTCCAACATTTCATAAGCCTCATTTACTTCTTTTAATTTCTCTTCTGCTAAATATGCCAGAGGATTATTTTGATATAAGTCAGGGTGGTATTTTTTAGCTAATTCTCTGTATGAATTTTTTATATCTTCTAATGTTGCATTTTTTTCTATTTTTAAAACTCTATATGCTTTTTCTAATTCCATATTATCACCTTAATTCTATAATTTAATATACGTTGTTCCATCATTTCTTACAGAATATATTTGAGCCACTCTTTTATTTATTAGTTTAGCTTTTAAAGAATTTCTAAAATGAGAAAAATTACTTTCATTTATACAAGAAGATACTGAAAGTAAATCTTCTAATCTAAATTTTATTCCTTTAGAATATCTCATTTCT
>Escalade_p1__coassemble_1056_pt1 | contig 13785 bp, 12 predicted proteins | sample Escalade_p1__metabat2_high_PE_026 | metagenome-assembled genome bin Escalade_p1 | reverse complement strand
AGCAAGAGCTTCTAGGTCTCTTCCTGCAAGTCCTCCATAAGTGAAGAATCCTTCGAAAGAAATACAGTTAGCTTTTATTTTAAGAATTAATGGACTTTCAGCATCTTTAATACCAATAAGTCCTCCCATGTTAACAATAGTATCTTTTTTAGCAGACATAGTGAAAGTATCAGCATAGCTGAACATTTCTTTAACTATTTCTTTTATAGATTTATCTTGATATCCTTCTTCGTCTCTCTTAATAAAGAAAGCATTTTCAGCATAACGAGCAGCATCTATGTTAAATAGAATGTTATATTTTTTACATACAGCTGCAGTTTCTCTGATATTTGCCATAGAAACTGGCTGTCCACCTGCAGAGTTGTTAGTAACTGTCATAACAACTACACCTATATTTTCAGCACCTTTTTCAAGGATTATTTTTTCTAGTTTTTCTACGTCCATATTTCCTTTAAATTTGCAACGTAATGAAGGATTTTTAGCTGCTTCAACAACACAATCTATAGGTCTTGCCCCTGATAAGATAACATGAGCACGTGTAGTGTCAAAGAACATATTAGATATACCAAATTTTCCTTTACCTAATAATGTAGGGAATAAAACTTTTTCAGCAGCTCTTCCTTGGTGAACTGGTTGAATAAATCCGTATCCAAATATATCTTTACCAGCTTCAACTAATTTATAATAACTTGATGCCCCTGCATAAGCTTCGTCTCCACACATAACTCCTGCCCATTGTTTGTCACTCATTGCATTTGTACCAGAGTCAGTTAAAAGGTCGATATAAACATCTTCACCTTTAAGATTGAAAAGATTATATTTTGCCTCTTTAATTTTTTCAATTCTTTCCTCTCTAGTCAACATTTTAATAGGTTCTACCATCTTAATTCTAAATGGTTCTGGGATATACTTTACTGCCATAAAAAAACACCTCCAAAATTTCTAAAAAATAATAAAAATTTGTCTGTGCCCCGGTCATCGTACAGGCCGACTGGCGGGCGGCATCTTTTTAAAAAGCTGGTCACAGTATCCAGCATATTTAACAAAATTATTTTTTTCAGGAAAACTCTTGCTTTTCCCCTGTTGAGACTATATTATCATTTTTGTAAAAAAATGTCAATATTTTCTTAAAAATTTTTTGAATTTTTTATGATTTATTTGTACTAAAAAAGTTTTTTATTACCTGAAATAAATCTAAAATTTAAAAATTAAAAGAAAAGTTCATTGCAAAAACCTTTATTTTTATGGTATTGTATAGATGTAGATTTTTTTTAATAAATTCATTTCTTAAAAAATATTATAAAAGTAAAAAAAAGTCTAAAAAAACAAAAACAATATTATTTTCACGGCTAAAAATAAGACTTTATATTTGTTTTACGAAAGAAGTGTTTTAAAATAGATTGATAATTTACATAAAAAACATATATAATATATATTTTACATATTAGAAAAATGTATTATACTTAAGAGTGTAAAGTTAGAAATACTTCTCGAATAAAAAAATATGCAAGAAAAAATTCTTAGAAAAAGAAACGGGAGGTTAACATGACTTTTAAAGACAGCTTTGAATACTATTCTATTATAGTAAATTTTCTTGAAAAAACATTTGGAAATGTGGCGGAGATAACTCTTTATAGTTTTGAAAATAAAAAAGAAGGAGAACTTATATCAAAATCATCTAATTGTAGTTTTGAATTAGGAAGTCCTGTTCCAAAGACTTTGGGAAAAATATTGGAAAAGTATGAAAAAAATGAAGATCCTAATTTAAATTTTGTAACAAATTTTCCTGGTAAAGGGAATGATGGCCAGCTTTTTAGGGTTTCTACATTTTTTATAAGAAATGATAAGAAACGTTTGAGAGGAGCCTTTAACATAAGGATAGATATATCAAATATGATAGGGGCAGCAAATTTTCTTAATGAACTTTTAAAATCTATAACAGGTGGAGAAGAAAGAAATATTGCTAAGGAATCAGATGAAGTTGATGAATTAGGTACAATAGAGGAATATGCTAAGTATGTAATTAATCAATATTTTAGCAGTTTAAGAAAGCCTGTTGATGCTATGAGTACTTCTGAAAAGATAGAAATTGTAAAAAATCTTAATCAGAAAGGAATATTTCATGTAAGAGGAAGTGTCAGTGAATTAGCAAATAGATTTAATACGTCAGAAAAAACAATTTACAGATATTTAAGTACAGAACATTAAAAAAAGAGTGAAAGAATCATATTTTTAAACAGCTACACAAATAGAAATTGCAATTAATTTTATAAAGAGAACAAGAGGGAGTAAGTGAACGAAGTTAACTTTATAAAATAAAAAATAAATTAAGAAACTACGATTTTATCTTAAGGAGGTCTATCATCATGGCTGAAGCAAGAGAGTTATGGCAAAGTAGAAAAGGATTTATTTATGCAGCTGTAGGAGCAGCAATAGGACTTGGAAATTTATGGAGATTTCCATTCCAAGCTTATAAAAATGGTGGAGGAGCATTCTTCTTTCCGTATATAGTTGCTCTATTTACTTGTGCAGTACCATTAATGATATTAGAATATCAATATGGTAGAAAAATTAGAGGTGGTTCAACAAAAGCCTTTAGAATGTTAGGAAAAAAATATGAATGGGTTGGTTGGCTTCAAGTAATGGTACCGATAGTTGTAATGATGTTCTACAGTACAATTATTTCTGTATCTGTTGTATTTATGGTATGGTCTTTATTACATGCTTTTGGTGTAGTGAACTGGATGTCAAATCCTGGACCGATAATGGGAATGATAGCAGGAAGTGCTTCAGGACCGTTTGACCTTGCAGCAGGAATCAGTAAATATATGCTAAGTTTTATAATTGTTGTATGGCTTGGAAACTGGATAATTGTTAAAAATGGTATATCTGGTGGAATAGAAAAATGTTCTAAAGTATTTACACCTGTTCTTATGATTATGATGGTAATCTTTATGATTAACTCTATAAGACTAGATGGTTCTATACTTGGACTTAATACATTATTTACACCTGATTTCAGTAAAATAGCAAATCCTAATATATGGGTTGCAGCTTATGCACAAGTATTCTTCTCTACAACTCTTGCAGTTGGAGTTATGATTGCTTATGGATCTTATATTCCTGATGATTGGGATATAGTAAACAGTTCATTTATGACAGTATTCTCAAATGCATCATTTGATATTATTGCTGGTATAACAGTATTCTCTACACTTGGACACCTTGTTACAAAAATGGGTGTTGGATTTGACTCTTTCGGAAGCGGAGCAGGAGTTGCTTTCATAGCTTTCCCAATAGCAGTGTCAACAATAACTTCTAATACAGTATTACAAGGATTAATAGGATTTTTATTCTTCTTCTGTCTATTTATAGCAGGTCTTTCTTCAAGTATTTCAATGCTTGAGTCATTTGCAGCATCTGTTATGGACAAATTCAATATAGATAGAAAAAAACTTATATCTATTATATCTGTAGTAGGTTTCTTAGGAAGTGCTTGCTTCTCAACTTATGCAGGATTTAACTATATTCTTGATATAGTTGATGCACATGTAGGAAACTACATTATAGCAACTTCAGGACTTTTAGAAACAATTCTTATAGCTAGACTTTATGGTCTTGAAAGAATAAGAGAAGATGCAAACGAATTCTCTGATTTCAGAATAGGAAAATTATTTAATTTCTTATTAAAATATGTAACTCCTATAATTTTAGGAATAACAGTTGTTTCAAACTTAATAAGTGGATTTACAACAATGACTTCAGCAAAAATTGTATTTGGTTGGGGAACAATAGCAATAATGCTTATTACAGCTACAATTTTCTACAATAAAAAATGGGAAAAATCTATTGATGATTAGTTTAGTTGTTGAAGGAGGAAATATATGAATGCAGGAGCAATAATAATGATGCTTATAGGTTGTGGTATAGTTTGGGGCGGATTAATAACTACAGTTGTTATAGCAGTTAAAAAGGGAAATTTATAAAATATATGAAAGGGGCTTTGTAAAAGCCCCTTTTTATATATTTATTTATTTTTTGCAATTACTTCAAGAACACCGGAAATAAAAATTCTTACTCCTATGGACATGATAAATACCTGCATGACTCTTGAAAGAATATAAAGAACTAATTTTCCTAAAAGTTTTTCGATAAAAGTTCCAATGTAAAGGATAAATCCTATAACGGAAAAAGCGATAATAAGAGAAAGTGTACTTTGAACAACCCCAGTTTGTGATTTTACAATAAGCATTGTTGCAAGACTTCCGGGACCAACCATCATTGGAAAAGCCATTGGAATAACTCCCTGCTTAACTTGATCTTCAGCAGTAAGTGAAAGCATATCATTATCTTTGGCTTTTTTAGGAGGAAATAAAATATTTCTGAAAGCAAGACCAGCAAGAAGGAATCCTCCTGCAATTCTAAGCTCTTTCATCTCTATCTTATAAAGATTCTTCATAAGAAATTCTCCCACAAGACCAAATATAAGCATAATAGAAAAACCTGTAACAGCTATTGTTTTAAAAAGTTTTGCACGGACTTCTTTATCCATTCCATCACTCATGCTGACAAAAAGAGGAACATTCCCGAATGGGTTAAGTATAGCAATAAGAGTCAGGGCATCAGCAATCACATTGTGAAAAATCATAAAAATCAACCCTCCGATAAATAAAAAAAATGACTGAGAAATAAAATATAAAAAAAATAAATATATAAAATAATAAACATATATATTTAGCGAATACATAATAGTACAAATCTATTAAAAAGTCCAGCAAAAAAACATCTTATCACTTTTTTGTATAATAAAAATGAAAATGGTTAAAATTAATTATACATAAATCAAAAAATAAAAAAAGAGCCGCTGCATTTTCTAAATTGTAAAAATAAAATTTTATTTTTACAGATTTGCAACAGCTCCGTTATGTTTAGTCTTTCTGTGTGCTATAGAAAAGTTTTTTTGAAATCATATCTTCTTTTTTATTTTCAAGCATAAATTTAGCATGATCTATAAACATTTTTCTAATATCTTCCATCATACCAAGACTTGTAAGCTTAACTTCAACAATAAATCCTTCTTTTTCAAGTGCTTCTTTCCAGTCAACAGCGATATCATTATTAGCATGATCACCAGCAACAAACATGAAAGGCATAAGAATAACTTTTTTGATATTATCTTTTTTAAGTCCTCTTACAACATCATCAAATTCTGGAAAACCTTCAATAGTTCCAACATAGAATTTATATCCCATAGATTTTGCAGTATAATCCATAGCGGGATAAGCTGCATTTCCATTGTCGTGAGTTCCATGTCCTACAAGAACCACTGCTTCATTATCAGTAACTTTTCCAACTTCTTTGTTTATAATTTCAGCAACAGCTTTATAGTCTTCTGGAGTAGAAAGAAGAGCAGAACCTGTTCTTATTTCTTTAAATTTATCTTTGTACATTTCAAGCTGTTGTTCAAGGGTTTTTGATTCAACACCATTTATTACATTTGTAGGCTGAACTATTATGTGAGTGTATCCTTCTTTGGCAAGTTTATCAAGAGCTTCAGCAGGATTGTCTTTTAAAATTCCTCTTTCTTTTAATCTTCTCATAATAATTCTTGATGTGTAAGCCTCTCTTACTTCCATATCAGGAAATTCTTTTTTGGCTTCATCATTGACAGCATCGATAGTATTTTTTCTTGTGTCATCAAAAGTTGTTCCAAAGTGTACCATCAGAACAGATGCTTTGTCATTTTTTTCCATTGTTTTGTAAAAATCAGATTTCACAAATCCCCCTTCTTCACCGTATAGGGCAGCAGACATAGTTGCAGCCATCATCATTGCAGCAAATAATTTTTTCATAAAAACCTCCTCATATAAATTTTGGGAATAAAAAAACTCCCAATTAAAATTGAGAGAAGTCCATGACAAAAAGTCATTACTTCTCCTGTCCTCGCAGGCAGTAAAACACTGATTTTTACAGCAGGTCTCCTGATTTAGAGTCATCTTACCGGCATACCTTCCCAAAACATTTGTTTCAGTGGATTTTATGCTTTCATCATCATCACAGTGGCGGGACCATGGGAGAATTTCACTCCTCTTCCCTTTTAACTGCCCTAAGGCAGACTGTAAAAATATTTATTTATATATTAATTAAATTAAAGAAAAAATTCAAGAATAAATTTTTCCATTCCTATATCATTTTCAATTTGTCCTGTTTTTATTTTATACTCAATAATCAGTGTATCTTTCATTTTCTTTTTGTAAAAATCCATAGAGTATAAATCAAGATATTTAAATTTTAAAAACAGAGGATATTCAGCTGTAAATCTAAAAGAATTAATTTTAAAATCTTTTTTTATTGAAGGGTAAATATCAGTTTTAAATGTATTGTATGACATTCCTTTTTTTATAATTCCCCTTTGAGAAAGATCTTTAAGTTTAAGAAGAATTGTAAGCTCTTCTCCTAAAATATTAAGGAAAAGCATGTAATTTTTTTCTGCTCTTAAATGCTCAATAAGATTTTTATTTTCTTTATTGTAAAGAAAATTTTCTGTAAGTTTGTAGAGATTGTATTCAGTGTTTACAGAAAGAATATTTTTTATTTTTTCAAGATTAAATGGTTCACCGTTTAAAAAGTTTTCTACTTTTGCTATTTCATTTTTTATTTTTAAGAAATCTTCTCCAACCATTTCGATAAATTTTTCAGCTTCATATTCAGTGCATTTAAGTTCTTTTTCAACGAAGAACTGCAGAGATTTCTTTTCTTTCTCTTTTCTTGCACATATAGGCTTTGCAACAGCTTCAAGATTTTTCATAGTAAGAGCTTTTTCTAAAGGATTTTCTGTTTTTCCATAATCATTTAAAGTTTCTTCGTATATTAAAACTATAATCTTTTGAGAATAGTTAAATTCTCCTAAAGATTTAATAAAATTATTAAGACCTTTCATCTTTTCAAGCCTTTTTATAACAATAAGAGACTTTGGAATAAACATTGAATTTGTAGAAAGAGCCTGAAAAATACTATCTGTTTCATCTTGAGTGACATCAAAATATTGTTCAGGAATACCAATATTTTCTTCTTTTATTTTTTTTATAAGTTCATCATATTTTAATTGTAAAGGTATATCCCCATATAAAAAGTAAACCAAAATAAATCCTCCTTAAAAATTCTTACAACTAATTATACCATAATCTTAAATATAAAAATAAAATTTTCTATGTAAAAAATATTTTTATACAGAAGATAAATTTTATACTTTTTATATATTTTTTACGTCTATATGATATAATTATTTTTTAAAATAGATTTAAAGAATCAGGAGGAAAGAAAATAATGAGAATAGGAATTTTCTATGGAAGCACAACAGGAGTAACTAAAAGAGTGGCTGAAAGAGCAGGAGAGCTTCTTGGAGCAGACGTTATGAATGCAGCTGAAGTAGAAGAAAAGATTGATAATTATGATATGCTTATATTTGCAACATCAAGCTGGAACAGGGGAGATGTACAGAAAAGCTGGGAGAGTCATCTTAAATTTTTAGGAGGAAAAGATTTCGGAGGAAGAAAAGTTGCTCTTATAGGAGTTGGAGATCAGGAATTTTTCGGAAAAACTTTTGTAGAGGGAATGAATGTTATTTATACATATATAAAATATAATAATATAAAACTTATTGGAAGAACTTCAACTGACGGATATGATTTTGAAGAATCAAGAAGTGTTGAAAAAGGAAAATTTATAGGTCTTGCAATAGATGATAAAAATCAAAAAGAACTTACAGAAGAAAGAATAGAAAACTGGGTGAAACAACTGAAAGAAGAGATGAAAGATTAAAAAATATAAAAAATCAGGTATAAAAAAAAGACATGCTTTGTTAAGTAAAACAAGCTGTCTTTTTTTTAATACATATAAGTTATGAGTTTTTACTATTTGCTTAGAGCTTTAGTAATTCTTGGACTTAAAGTATTAGCGTTTGCTTTTAAAATTTGCATTAATTCAGTTTCAGAAGCTCCTTTTATAGACTTAAGAACTTTAGTACAAACTTTAAGTTTTAATGTTTGTCCGTTGATAACAACAGTAACTGGTTGTAGATTTGGTTTCCAAACTCTTCCTGTTAATCTGTGAGAGTGAGATATTTGGTTTCCGAAAGTAATTCCTTTACCAGAAATTTCACATCTTTGCATTGATCAGCACCTCCCCCTAAAATAATTATTGCAAATTATTATATCATTATATAGAAAATATATCAAGGACTTTTTAAACAAATTAAAAAGAAAAGTAAAAAAAAGAGTAAAACTTTCTAAAAAAAATTTACAGTGAAATAAAGTATTATCAATATTTCACTGTGGTATGGTATAATATAATGTAAAATTATATAGAAAAAAGGTGATAAGATTGAATACTCACAGCCATAATATATTAGAATTTAATAAACTTAAAGATGTTCTTAATGAATATATGGTCATTGAAAAAAACAAAGAAAGAGTTTATGAACTTGGAATTTATAAAGATATAAACTCACTAAGAAAAGATTTTGAAATTGTAAGAGATTTTATAGATTTTTCAAAATATGACGGTGGAATTGAAACTGCTGGAATGAAAAATATTTTAGAGATATTAAAAAAATGCGATCTTATGGGAATGTATTTTGAGCCTGAAGAACTTTATGACATAAATCAAAATTTAAGACTTTTTAGACTTTTTAAAAACAGACTTGAAGATTTAGATAAGTATAAAGAGCTGAAAGGAAAATTTTTATCAGTTCCTGTTGTAAAATTTATTGAAGATGTAATAAATAAAACTATAGATAATGAGAAAAAGATTCAAGATGATGCTTCTCTTGATTTAAGAGATTTGAGAGCTCAGAAAAAACTTTTATCAGCAAATATAAAAAGAAAATTTGATGATATGTTTTCAAATGAAGCTTATTCAAAAGCTATTCAAGAAAAGATAGTTACAATTCGTGACGGAAGAAGTGTTATTCCTGTAAAATTAGATTTTAAAGGTCTTATAAAAGGAATTGAACACGACAGATCTTCAAGCGGACAGACAGTATTTATTGAGCCTCTTTCAATAGTTTCTCTTAACAATAAAATGAGAGAGCTTGAAGCAAGAGAAAGAGAAGAAATAAGAAAAATTCTTTTAAGAATAACAGACCAGATAAGAATGAATGTTGAAAATATAAGAAAAATAGGGGAAGGTGTTTTAGAACTTGATTTCTTAAATGGAAAATCAAGATATGCAATAGAAAACAGTTGTGCAATTCCTGAGATAAATGCAAGAGAACAGCTTTTAATAGTTGAAGGAAGACATCCTTTTATTGAAAAAGATAAGGTTGTTCCTCTTACATTTGAAATAGGAAGAAAGTATAACACCCTTCTTATAACAGGGCCAAATACTGGAGGAAAAACTGTAGCTCTTAAAGTTGCAGGGCTTCTTACTCTTATGGCTCTTGCAGGAATACCAATTCCAGCAAAAGAAACTTCAAGTATAGGATTTTTCTCAGGAGTGTATGCAGATATTGGAGACGAACAGAGTATCGAACAGTCACTTTCATCTTTCTCTGCACATCTTAAAAATGTTCAGGAAATTTTATCAAGTGTGACAAAAAATTCTTTGGTTCTTCTTGACGAGCTTGGTTCAGGAACAGACCCTGTTGAAGGTTCTGCTTTTGCAATGGCAGTTATAGACTATTTGAAAGACAGAAAAGTAAAATCTATGATAACAACTCACTACAGTGAAGTTAAAGCATATGGATATAATGAAGAAGAAATTGAAACAGCTTCAATGGAATTTAATGCTGATACACTTTCTCCAACATACAGACTTCTTATAGGAATTCCAGGAGAAAGTAATGCACTTACTATTGCAAAAAGATTAGGTGTATGTGACGAAGTTATAGAAAAAGCAAAATCATATATAAGCGACGAAAATAAAAAAGTTGAAAAAATGATTTCAAATATAAAAGATAAAGCTGATGAACTTGAAGCTATGCAGGTTGAAGTTGAAAGACTTAAACAAAAAGCTAAAAAAGACCAAGAAGAGTATGAAGAAAGATTGAGACAGCTTGAAGCTGAAAAAAATCTTATTCTAAAAGAAGCATATGAAAAAGCAGACGCAATGATTAAAGATATGCAGAATAAAGCTGCAGCTCTTGTTAAAAAACTTCAGTCCGAAGAAAATAAAAAAGATGATATGAAAAATGTTCAAAAAAGTCTTAATATGCTTAGAACAAGCCTTGATCAAGAGAAAAAAGCAAATGTTGAGCAGAAACCTAAGACAGTAAGAAAAGTTGATATAAAAGAAGGAGAAAAAGTTCTTGTTTTAAGTCTTAAACAATATGCTGTAGTTTTAAAAATAAATCTTTCTAAAGAAACAGCATTTATTCAGGCTGGAATCTTAAAACTTGAAGTACCTCTTGATGATCTTAAAAAGATAACAGAGAAAAAAGAAAAAACTTATACATCTGCTTCTACTTCAAGCAGAACAAGTGTAAAACCAAAAATTGATTTAAGAGGAAAAATGGTTGAAGAAGCAATTTATGAACTTGAATCATATTTTGACAGAGCTATGCTTAATGGATATAAAGAAGTGCAGGTTGTCCATGGAAATGGAACAGGAGCTTTGAGAAAAGGAATTGTTGAATATTTAAAAACTTGCAGATATGTAAAAGAATTTAGATTTGGCGGACAAGGTGAAGGTGGTGTAGGTTGTTCAGTAGTAACTCTGAAATAAGATATACACTTATAGTTGCAGCAGCAGGAGTAGGAAAACGTATGGGTCTTTCTTACCCAAAACAATTTCTTGAACATAATGGAAAACCTCTTTTTATAAATGTTCTTGAAATAGGTGAAAAATCAAAATTAATAAGTGATATTATTATTGTAACAGGAAAAGAACTTATAAAAGAAGTAAAATATATGTGTGAAAAATTTAAAATCACAAAGGTAAAATATATTGCAGAGGGTGGAAGAGAAAGACAAGACTCAATATATAATGCCCTTAAATTTTGTGATAAAAATTCAATAATAGCTGTTCAAGATGGAGTGAGACCATTTTTTAAGGAAAAATATTTAGAGAATGCTCTTAATGAACTTAAAGGTAATTCACACATAGATGGTGTTGTTGTAGGTGTTCCTGTAAAAGATACAATAAAAGTTGTAAATGAAGAGGGAATAATAATTTCAACTCCTGTGAGGTCAACTCTTGTTGCGGCACAGACTCCTCAGGTATTTAGAGGAAAAATTCTTATTGAAGCTTATGAAAAAGCAAAAGATGAAAATTTTCTTGGAACAGATGATTCATCTCTTGTAGAAAAATACGGCGGAAAAGTTAAAATATTACTTGGTGATTATGGAAATATAAAAATAACAACAATAGAGGATATAAGTTTTTTGAAGCGGGAAGGAGACTAAAATGAAAATTTTAATTTCGCAAATGAAGCCATATCTTGGAGATGTGGAAAAGAATTTGGAAAAAATATTAAGAGATGGAGAAGAAGGAGTAAAAGAAAATTGTGATGTAGCAGTTTTTCCAGAGCTTTCTTTAACAGGAACTCTTCTTGAAGATGGAGTTTTTCAAGTAGCTCTTTCTGAAATTCCTGAAAAGTTTTTAGAATTAAGTAGAAAAATAACTTTAATTTTCGGTGGAGTTTTAAAAGAAAATAAAAAATTTTATAACTGCGGATACTGTCTTGAAGATGGAGAAATTTTAGCTGAGCATAAAAAAGTATTTTTATCAAATCGTTTCGGCGGAAGCGAATCAAGAAGTTTTTCAAGAGGAAAAGAGATAAAATCTTTTAAAAGCAGACATGGAGTTTTTGGAATAACTCTTGGAGAAGAGGGACTTAATCCAATGGTAAATGGAATTTTATCACAAGATGGAGCAGAAATTATTTTTAATCTTGTAAATGAAAGTCTTCCTGCAGAAGATGAAGTTTCTATTTATGAAGCAGTAGCTAAAGCAAGTTCAGTATATAATAAAAATTTTACATTAACAGTAAACAGAGTTGGAACTGAAGATGGTGTTGTTTTTACGGGAAGTTCTTTTGCTGTTTCTCCATATGGAAAAATTATAGAAAAAACAGAGAAATTTGCAGAGAAATTAAGTATAATAAATATAGACTTAAAAGATATAGACAAAGCAAAATATAATTCATGTTTGGATAATGAAAATAATTTGGAAGTTATAAAAAAAGAGATAGAAAGAATAATGAAATAATTATTTTAAAGTCAGGAGGATTAATGAGAAGATTAGTCAAAGCATTGCTGTCTGTAATCATAATAGCAGTGTTTGGAGTTTTAATTTTTAAATATTTGTATAAACTTACTCCCGATGATTTTATAACTGACAGAACAACTTTTATTTACATCAATAAAAATATCAATAGGGAAAAATTGAGAAAAATTGAAGAAACTTTTGGAACAGAAAAAATAGCAGAAAAAGATATAGTAGAAAAAATAAAAAATATTTGTCTTCTATCTCAAAGTAAAATATACAGCAGCAGATTTAATATAGTAGGTATAGTTGATATGGGAGCTTACCATCCTTTTATGCTTATAAAATTAAAAAAATATTTTGATTTTAGAGAAGATTATTTTTACGAACTTAAAGATGAGTATAAAGATGAGATTGGAATTTCCCATAAGGAAGAAATATTTTTAAAACCTCACAGAGGTCTTTTCTTTATTGGAGGAGATACAGAAAAAATAGATGAAATTATTTTTAATAAAAATAAAAAAAGTCTTAAAGCTATAAAAATATTAAATGAAAAAGCAGAATCAGGGCTTGGAGCTTTGATGTTAAATCAAGAGAGAGAAAGACTTTTCGGTATTGACAGAATAATAGTTTCGGGAGATACTAGAGGAAATAAAGTATTTTTAGATGGATGTATATATGGGGATAATGAAATTATAAAAGATTTAAATGTTCAGCCTAAAAGAAGAAGAATGAATAAATATATTGCAAATAATAGGCTTTATATTTCTACAGCGAATCTTAAAAAAATGGATACTTTTATTTTAAGAGCATTGTCATATAAAGCAAAGAGCAGTCACAAAACTAATCTTATTCAGGAGCTTTTTGCCAAAGGTTTTGCTGATATGATTTCTGAACTTAATGGAGAAATGGTAATTGACCTTGAAAATGGCAATTACCTTTTAGGACTTAAATCTTCTCAAAATGCTGAAATGTTTGTAGAATATTTAAAAAATGACGAGAATATAAATATTGAAAAAGATATAAAGGGAAATATTTATATCTGTATAGGAAAAGATACATTTGTTCCTGTTGAAAATCCAAAAGTGGTGGAAGATAATCAATTTTTGACAGGAGAACTTGACACATACTATGGAAAAGTTCAGGTAGATGGTTTTTATGCACCTGATAGACTTAGAATAAAAGCAGAAATAGAATTGGAAAAATAATACTAGGAGGATAGATTTATGATAAGAGTATACAATACAATGAACAAAAGACTTGAAGAACTTGTTCCTTTAAAACCAAATGAGATTTCAATGTATGTATGCGGACCGACAGTCTACAATTATATCCATATTGGAAATGCCCGTCCAGCAATATTTTTTGATACTGTAAGAAGATATTTTGAATACAGAGGATACAAAGTTACTTATGTTCAAAACTTTACAGATGTGGACGATAAAATGATAGCAAGAGCAAATCAAGAGGGAGTTTCTCTTAAAGAAATTGCTCACAAATATATAAATGCCTACTTTGAAGATACTAAAAAAGTAAATCTTAAAGAAGAGGGAATGATAAGACCTAGAGCCACAGAACATA
>Escalade_p1__coassemble_1031_pt1 | contig 14186 bp, 10 predicted proteins | sample Escalade_p1__metabat2_high_PE_026 | metagenome-assembled genome bin Escalade_p1 | reverse complement strand
AAATTATGCAAGAAAAAGTAAAAAAGATGTAATAATTTATGAAGGAGAAGATAAAAAAATAAAAAGTTTTTTAAGAAAATTTGGATTTAAAGAGATAAAAGGAAAATTTTTAGTTGAGACAGTGGAAAAAGATAGCAGAAAAAAAGAGGGAGTTTTTGTGGCTCTTGGCTCTGTATTTTTAAATATTTTTCTTGCAGTCATAAAAATTTTCGGAGGAATAAAAGGAAAGTCAAATGCTCTGGTTGCAGATGGTTTCAACTCTCTTTCAGATGTAATAAGTTCTGCAGCAATTCTTCTTGGAATACATTTCAGTAATATGCCTGAAGATGAAGACCACCCATATGGACATGAAAAAATTGAAAGTATAATAGGAATAATGGTGGGGCTTTTTGTTGTAATAACAGCTTTTGAAATTGGAAGAGGGGCAGTTTTAGATTTATTAAAAGGCGTTCCAAAAACTATGCCGTCATTTTCAACAATTTATCTTGCCCTTATTTCTGCAGCAGTAAAATATGGAATGTATTTTTATAAAATGAAAGTTGGAAAAGCTACAAAAAATGTTGCTCTTATAGCTGATGCAAGAGATTCAAAAAGTGATGTTTTTTCATCTCTGGGAGTTATAATAGGAATTCTTCTTTCAATCTATGTTTCTCCTATATTTGACACAGTGGTAAGTTTAATTGTGGCAGCTCTTATATTAAAAGAGGGATTAAGTACAATTTTTGAAACTTCAAATATAATTTTAGACAAGCAGGAAGAAGATTTTATAAAAGAGATTGAAGAATATATTTATAAAAATACAGATATAAAAAATGTTCATGAAATTTATATGAGAAGATCAGGAGATAAAATTTTCTTAAGTTTTCATATAAGACTTGATAAAAATACAACAGTTTATAAAGCTCATCATATTTCAGATGCTCTTGAGCAGTCTATTATGATGGATTTTAAAGAAGTAAAAGAAGTTATGATTCATGTTGATTATTTAATGGATTAAAAAATGGTTTAATTGATAGAATAAATATCTTATGGTATAATTTTTAAGGAGATGTAATGAGTATACTTGATAAATTAAATTCTGAACAGAAAAAAGCTGGAGCAAAAGTAAACGGTCCTCTTTTGATTTTGGCGGGAGCAGGGTCAGGAAAAACAAGAACGATAACATATAGAATAGCTTATATGATACAAGAATTAGGAATTTCACCTTATTCAATTTTAGCTGTAACATTTACAAATAAAGCTGCCAAAGAGATGAGAGAAAGAGTTGAAAATTTAATCGGCGAAGATGGAAAAAGAGCAATGATTTCCACATTCCACTCATTTGGTTTGAGACTTTTAAGAGTTTACAGTAAAATTATAGGCTATGACTCAAATTTTACAATTTATGATACAGATGACCAGAAAAAAGTTGTAAAAGGAATAATGAAACAGCTTGTTATAAAAAATAAAGATCTTACTGAGGGAAAAATTGTTTCAAGAATTTCAAAATTAAAAGAAGACGGTATTTCTCCTGAAGAATATGAAAAAGAACATAAATTTGAATCTGATGCAAATATAATTTATGAAGTATATAAAAGATATAATCAGACTTTAAAAGAAAATAATGGAATGGATTTTTCTGATATTTTAACAAATACTTATAAACTTCTTGAAAACAGAGAAGTTCTTGAAAAGCTGCAGGAAAAATTTAAATATATAATGGTTGATGAATATCAGGATACAAATAATATTCAATATAAAATCATAAATAAAATAGCTGCAAAATACAGAAATATCTGTGTGGTCGGAGATGAAAATCAAAGTATTTACGGATTCAGAGGAGCAGATATAAGAAATATTTTAGATTTTGAAAAAGATTACCCTGATGCTGTTGTAATAAAACTTGAAGAAAATTATCGTTCTACAAAAATAATTCTTGATGCAGCAAATGAAGTTATAAAAAATAATAAAACTTCAAAAGATAAAAAACTTTGGACAAAAAAAGTTTCTGGAGATAAAATTATATTAAAGCCTTGTTCTGACGGACGTGATGAGGTAAATTTTGTTATTGAAGAAATAGTTGAAATGAGAAAAGACGGCAGAGGATACAATGACTTTACTATTCTTTACAGAACAAATGCCCAGTCAAGACTTTTTGAAGAGGGATTTTTAAGATACAATATTCCTTATAAAGTTTTCGGCGGAATGCAGTTCTATCAAAGAGCAGAAATTAAAGATATCTTAGCTTATCTTTCAGTTATAAATAATACAAGAGATGGAATAAATCTTGATAGAATTATAAATGTTCCAAAGAGAAAAATTGGGGATAAGACAATAGAAAAAATTAAAAACTATGCAGAGGAAAAAGGGCTTTCAATTTATGACAGCTTAAAAGAGGCTGAAAATATTCCCGGGCTAAGTTCGGCAGTTACAGAAAAATTAAAAGAATTTTCAAATATGATGGCTGAACTTGAAGAATTTAGTTTTGAACTTCCTGTGTCAGAACTTTTTGATGAAGTGATAAAAAAAGTCGGGTATTTTTCATATCTTAACAGTTCTTATGATGATGCAGAATCAAGAATTGAAAACGTGGAAGAACTTAAAAACTCAATTATAGAGCTTGAAAATGTTGTGGATAATTTAACTTTAAGAGAATATCTTGAAAATGTTTCTCTTGTAAGTGCAACAGATGATCTTGACAGTGAAAGGGAATATGTAAAACTTATGACAATTCACAATGCAAAAGGCTTAGAGTTTCCTATTGTATTTTTAGTTGGAATGGAAGATGAAATTTTTCCAAATACAACAAAGGTTATGATAGACAATGAATCTCTTGAAGAGGAAAGAAGAATCTGCTATGTTGCAATAACAAGAGCTGAAGAAAAGTTATACATAAGTCATGCTGCCATGAGATATATGTATGGGCAGATGGACTACAGAACAAGATCGAGATTTGTTGATGAAATTCCAGCAGAACTTCTTGAGTTAAAAAGAACTCCTGAAATGGAAGCAGCTGCAAGGGAAGTTGAAAGAAAAATAAATAAAGTTGCAGAAAGCGGACTTAAATTAAATGTTATTTCAGATACAAAAAAACTTGGAAAGCAGCTTGAAGCTGTAAAAGAGTTTCCATATAAAGTCGGCGAGACAGTTACACATATAAAATTTGGAATAGGAAAAGTTGTAGGTGTAAATGAAAAGAAAATACAAGTTCAATTTGTAGACGGCAAAAAAGAAATTGCTATGATACTTGCAGACAAATTTTTAAAAAAATAAATATTTTTAAGAGATAAATTTTTAAAAATAGGAGGCATTTATTTTGAAAAGAAAGACGTTAATGAATGAGATATTTTATGAGGGGATAGGACTTCATAAGGGAAAAAATATAAAACTTCATCTTATTCCTGCTGAAAAAGGGGGAATAATTTTCAAAAGAGTTGATATGGAAGAGGGGAAAAATGAAATTCTTCTTGATATAGAGAACACTTTTGATCTTACAAGAGGAACAAATATAAAAAATGAATATGATGCAAAAGTTCATACAATAGAGCATTTTTTATCAGCTCTTTATATTTTTGGAATAACAGATTTAATTGTTGAGCTTGATGAAAATGAACTTCCAATAGGTGACGGAAGTGCAAGAATATTTATTGAGGAAATAGAAAAAGCAGGAATTAAAGAACTTTCTGAAGACGTTGAAGAAATTGTTGTAAAAGAACCTGTATATCTTACAAAAGGAGATAAACATATAGTTGCTCTTCCATGTGATAACTATAAACTTACTTATACAATAAAATTTGATCATACATTTTTAAAAACACAGATGCTTGAGCTTGATGTTGATTTAGAAAATTATAAAAATAATATAGGAAATGCAAGAACTTTTGGTTTTGATTATGAAATAGAATATTTGAAAAAAAATAATCTGGCTCTTGGAGGAACTCTTGAAAATGCAATAGTAATAACAAAAAACGGGGTTTTGAATCCAAGCGGGTTAAGATATGAAGATGAATTTGTAAGACATAAAATGCTTGATATAATAGGAGACTTAAAAATTTTAAACAAGCCGATAAGAGCTCATATTATAGCAATAAAAGCGGGACATGCTCTTGATATAGAATTTGCACATTTATTAAAAAAATTATAAAATTAGATAAAAAATTTGGTATAATATATTGAGAGAATATTTAGGAGGAAAAAATGATGTTAGATACACTTGAAATAATGAAAAGAATACCACACAGATATCCATTTTTACTAGTAGACAGAATACTTGAACTTGATATGGAAAATCAAAGTGTAAAAGGAATAAAAAACGTAACTGTAAATGAAGAATATTTTAATGGTCACTTTCCAGGACACCCAATAGTTCCAGGAGTAATAATTGTAGAAGGAATTGCACAATGTCTTGGAGTTTTAGTTTTTGAACAGCAGGGAGATCCTGAACACCCAAAAGTTCCTTATTTTGCTGCTATTGAAAGTGTAAAGTTCAAAGCACCTGTAAGACCGGGAGACCAGCTTGTCTATGAAGCACAAATAGAAAAGCAAAGAAGAAATATAGTAAAAGCTAATGGAGTAGCTAAAGTTGACGGAAAAGTTGTAGCGGAAGTTAAGTTTACTTTCAGTATTATGGACAAATAATATAATTTCTTGATAGGGGGAAGAAAGTGGTAGAAATACATAAGACTTCCATAATAGAAGAGGGAGCTGTAATAGGAGACGGCGTAAAAATAGGACCTTTTTGTATTATTGGCAAAGATGTAAAAATAGGAGCAAATACAGTTCTTCAGTCTCATGTTGTTATAGAGGGAATAACAGAGATAGGAGAAAATAATACAATTTATTCTTTTGCTTCAATAGGAAAGGCATCTCAGGATTTAAAATATAAGGGAGAGCCTACAAAAACAATTATAGGAAATAATAATACTATAAGAGAGTTTGTAACTATTCACAGAGGAACAGACGACAGATGGGAAACAAGAATAGGGAACAACAATCTTATAATGGCATATGTTCACGTTGCCCATGATGTTATAATAGGGGATAACTGTATTTTTTCAAATAATGCCACTCTTGCAGGGCATGTAGTTATAGATGACTATGTAATTGTAGGAGGAATGACTCCTGTACATCAGTTCTGCAGAATTGGAGCTCATGCAATGGTTGGAGGAGCTTCAGCAGTAACTCAGGACGTATGTCCGTTTATACTTGCAGATGGAAATAAAGTTGTTCCAGCTGGGCTTAATAATGTAGGGCTTAGAAGAAGAGGATTTACAGACGAAGAACTTCTTGAATTAAAAAGAGCTTATAGAACTATATTCAGAAAAGGTCTTCCGCTTAAAGAAGCACTAAGAGAGCTGGAGGAAACTTATCCTGACAGTAAAAATGTAATGTACCTTGTTGATTTTATAAAAAACAGCAAACGGGGGATAGCAAAATAATGAAGAAGATAGGTGTAATAGTTGGAAATGGAAAACTTCCATATTCTTTTTTGAAAGAGATAAGCAGAGAAGAAAATAAAATAGAAGTTTTTCCAATAGGACTGTTTGACACTATAGAAGAAGAAATAAAAAAATATAAAAATTTTAAAAGATTTAATATAGGCGAAGTTGGAAAAATTACAAAGCATTTCATACTAAATGGTGTGAAAGAAATTGTTATGCTTGGAAAAGTAGAAAAAGAAGTAATTTTTCAAGATATGGAGCTGGATAAATATGGAGAGGAAATAGTCAATAGTCTTCCAGACAAAAAGGATGAAACTCTCCTTTTTGCCGTTATCGCTTTTTTTAGACTTAACGGAATAAAAGTTCTTCCACAAAATTATCTTTTAAAAAATATAATGTTTGAAGAAAGATGTTATACAAAAACAAAACCTGTTTTAGAAGATAATAAAACAATAAAAATAGGAGTTGAAGCTGCAAAATACCTAAGTGAAATAGATGCAGGGCAGACAGTCGTATGTAAAGACAGTTCTGTTGTGGCACTTGAGGGTGTAGAGGGAACTGACAAAGCTATTTTAAGAGGGGGAGAACTTGGAGGAGAAAGCTGTATTGTGGTAAAAATGGCAAGACCACAGCAGGATATGAGAGTTGATATTCCAACTGTTGGAATAAATACTATTAAAAGACTTGTAGAAATAAAAGCAAAAGGAATTGTGGGAGAAGCAGGAAAAATGATTTTTGTTGAACAGGAAGAATCAATATCCCTTGCTGATGAACACAATATATTTATTATAGGAATAAAGCCTTAAATAAAAAGGAGGCAGAATGAAAATATTTGTATCAGCAGGAGAGGTTTCAGGAGATCTTCATCTTTCCTATTTAGTAAAAAATATTTTGGAAATTGACAGCAGTATAAAATTTTATGGAGCAGCAGGTGATTTAAGCAGGGCAGCAGGAGTTGAAATTATTCAGGATATAAAAGAACTTGCTGTGATGGGATTTGTTGAGGGAATAAAAAAATATAGTTTTCTTAAAAAGAAAGCCAAAGAGTATTTGAATTTTATAAAAGAAAACAGAATAGAAAAAGTAATACTTGTGGATTATGGCGGGTTTAATCTTGCTTTTCTAAAACTTTTAAAAAGAGAAGTTCCAGAAGTTGAAGTTTATTTTTATATTCCTCCAAAACTTTGGGTTTGGGGAGAAAAAAGAATAAATACTCTAAAACTTGCAGACCATATACTTGTGATTTTTCCATGGGAAGTGGAATTTTATAAAAAACATGGAATAAAAGCAGTGTATTATGGAAATCCTTTTTCTGAGAAATATCACCTTATAGAAAACAGGGGAGACAGAATCCTTCTTCTTCCGGGAAGCAGAAAGCAGGAAATACAATCTCTTATGCCTGTAATGCTGGAAGTAGTAAAAGCTAGACCAGACAAAATTTTTGTTTTAAAACTTCACAGTGCCAAACCTTTTGAATGGGTAGAAAATGATCTGCTTAAATATCCAAATTTAGTAATTGAAACAAATAAAACTTTGGAAGAAACAGTAAAAGAATGTGAAACAGCGATAGCAGCTTCTGGTACTGTAACTCTTGAACTTGCACTTATGGGAGTACCAGCAATAGTTCTTTATAAAACAAGTGTTGTAAATGCTTTTATAGCAAGGCATATTTTAAAAATAGGACTTGTATCTCTTCCAAATCTTACCCTTAATAAAGAAGTTTATCCGGAGCTTTTACAGGAAAAATGTACAAGCAGAGATGTTTTGTTTTATCTTAATGTTCTTAAAAGCAAGGAGGATAAAATAAACAAAGATATAAAAGAGATAAGGGAAAAACTTTCTGGGGAAAACGTTGTTAAAAATTATGGAAAATATATATTGAAAGGATAAATTGATGATAAAGGAAAAATTAAATCAGGTTTATAAAAGTGATGCTCTTGGCGGCTTTTTGAAATACAGTTTAAGATATAAGGGTTGGCTTATCTGGACAATATTTATATCATCACTTTCATCAGCTCTTGGAGCAGCACCTGCTTGGCTTACAAAATATTTGGTTGATGATGTTTTGATTTCAAAAAATGGAAAGGTAATGCTTCTTATAGGTATAGCAATTTTTGCTACAACAGTTTTAAAGCTTATAACAGCATATTATTCATCAACAACATCAGCATATCTTACTGAAAAAATAAGAAGAGATATAAAAATAGATATATTTGAACATATAGAAAATCTTCCAATGTCATATTTTACTCAAAATAAGCTTGGAGATATAATGGCAAGACTTTCAGGAGACTCTTCAAGTCTTGGAAGAATTGGATTTTTACTTTTTGAAATGCTGAGAGAATTTATAACCGTTCTTATTTTTCTTATAAGAATGTTTCAGGTTGATTTTATTTTAGCTCTTGTATCAATAACAGTTCTTCCTTCAATGCTTGCAGTTGTAAAAAAATATACAAAGAAGATGAGAAAATCAGGGAAGGTAAGACAAGATACAATAGGTCAGGCAACAGCATTTATGCAGGAATCTTTAGCAGGAATTCAAGTTATAAAAGGTTTCAATAAGACTGATATGGTAATTGATAAATATAAAGAAGTTACAATGGGAGAACTTGAAAGAATTTACAGGACTCAGAAGATAAAAGCAAAAATTTCTCCTTTAAATGAACTTCTTGCAACTGTTATGATACTTCTTGTAGCGGCTTATGGCGGATATCAGATTGTTTATACAGGTTCTATAACAGCTGGAGATTTGATTTCGTTTATAACAGCAATAGGTCTTATGCAGTCTCCTCTTAAAAAACTTATAAGCAGGAACAGCGAGCTTTATGAGATTATTCCATCAGGTGACAGGGTAATGGAGGTTTTAAAAGAGGAAAAAGAGGTAGATTCATACAGTGAAAAGCCTAAAATATTTAATGAAAATATTGAAAATATAAAGTTTGAAAATGTAGATTTTATATATCCAAATTCAGAAGCAAAAGTTCTTAAGAATATAAACCTTAAAGTAAATAAAGGAGAAGTTGTTGCTTTTGTTGGAAGCAGCGGAAGCGGAAAGACAACTCTTGTAAATATGATACCAAGATTTTATGATCCTGTTTCGGGAAGCATAAAAATAAATGATATTGATATAAGAGATTATTCTCTGAAAGAGTTTAGAGGGCATATTGGAATGGTTCCTCAGGAAACTTTCCTTTTTAGTGGAACTATTGCTGAAAATATTTCTTTTGGAAAAGAAGGAATAACAAGAGAGCAGATAGAAAAAGCAGCAAAGATGGCAAATGCTTATAACTTTATCGTTGATCTTGACAAGGGATTTGAAACAGAAGTAGGAGAAAGAGGAGTTCTTCTTTCTGGAGGACAGAAACAGAGAATTGCAATAGCCAGAGCTTTAATTCAAAATCCTTCAATTATGATTTTGGACGAAGCAACATCGGCACTTGATACAGAATCAGAAAGACTTGTTCAAGATGCTCTTGAAAAACTTATGGTAGGAAGAACAACTTTTGTTATAGCTCACAGGCTTTCAACAATAGTAGGTGCAGATAAGATTGTGGTTATGGAGAAAGGTGAGATTAAAGAGATTGGAAATCACAGTGAGCTTTTAATGAAAGGCGGAATTTATACAAGACTTTACAATATACAATTTAACAGAGATAAAGAATTAAATAGGGAGATAGCAGAATAATGGAAAAAATTTTAAGAGAAGATGGAAGAGAAGTAGATAATATAAGAAAAGTAAATGTTATAAGAAACTATACAATTCATGCAGAGGGGTCTGTTCTGATATCTTTTGGAAATACAAAAGTTATTTGTACAGCTTCAGTTTCAGATAAAGTTCCTCCTTTTTTAAGAAATCAAGGAAAAGGATGGATAACAGCAGAATACTCTATGCTTCCGAGAGCAACAGGTGAAAGAACACAGAGAGAATCTGCAAAAGGAAAACTTTCTGGAAGGACAATGGAGATACAAAGACTTATAGGAAGATCACTTCGTTCTTGTATAGATTTAGAAAAACTAGGAGAAAGGACAATAACTATTGATTGTGACGTAATCCAAGCTGACGGAGGAACAAGAACAGCTTCTATAACAGGAGGATATATCGCACTTGCTATGGCAGTTGAAAGAATGGTAAGAGATGGTGTGCTTCCTGAAAATCCTATAAAATCAAAAGTGGCTGCTGTAAGTGTGGGAATTGTAAGCGGAATACCTATGACAGATTTAAAATATAGTGAAGATTCAGCTGCTGAAGTTGATATGAATGTAATTATGAATGATAAAGGTGAATTTATAGAGGTTCAAGGAACAGGAGAAGAAGCAACTTATACAAGAGCTGAACTTAATGAACTTCTTGATATGGCAGAGGCTGCTATAAATCAGCTTTTAGAAATTCAAGCTAAAACTCTTCACGAAGAATTTCAAGTTAACGGAATACAAGAATATTAATAAGGAGTCTAAAAAATGAAAATATTTTTAGCTACTGGAAACAAGCATAAAATAAAAGAGATTGAAAAAATTTTTAGAATGGATAATGTGGAAATATTATCTATAAATGACGGAATAGAAATTCCTGAGGTTGAAGAAGACGGAACAACTTTTGAAGAAAATTCAAAGAAAAAAGCTCTTGAAATAGCAAAATTTACAAATATGATTACAATAGCAGATGATTCAGGATTATGTGTAGATGCACTGGGTGGTGCTCCGGGAGTTTATTCTGCAAGATATGCAGGGGAACACGGAAATGATTTAGATAATAATAAAAAACTTGTGAAAGAACTTCAAGGAGTTGAAAACAGAAAAGCAAGATTTGTGTGTGTAATCACTCTTGCAAAACCAACAGGGGAAACTTATTCTTTCAGGGGAGAAGTTGAGGGAGATATAATTGATGTTCCACAGGGAACAGAGGGATTTGGATATGATCCTCATTTCTTTATGAAAGAATATGGAAAAACTCTTGCTGAAATTCCTGAGATTAAAAACAAAATAAGTCACAGAGCAAGAGCTTTGGAAAAATTAAAAGAAAACTTAGATGAAATATTAAAATAAAAAATTAAAAGGGGGCTGATGCAACAGTCCCTTTTTATAAAATAAAACTAGGAGACGAATATGATAGACAATAAACTTGTTCCAAAAAAAATAGTGGAAGAACTTGATAAATATATTGTTTCTCAAGATGAAGCCAAAAAAAATGTGGCGATTTCTCTTAGAAACAGATACAGAAGAAAAGAAATAGAAAATGAAATTTTAAGAAAAGAGATTACTCCAAAAAATATAATTCTTATGGGGTCAACAGGAGTTGGAAAAACAGAAATTGCAAGAAGACTTGCAAAAATTACAGATTCACCGTTTTTAAAAGTTGAAGCTACAAAATATACAGAAGTAGGTTATGTGGGAAAAGATGCTGAAAGCATAATAAAAGATTTAGTGGCAGTGACTATTACAAAATTAAAAAAGGAAAAAATAGAATCTCTAAGAAAAGAATATTATATGAACGCTGTGGAAAATGTGGCAAAAAAATTAAATAATCTTGATACTCTTAATGATGAATTTAAAAATGAACTTGTAAATCATATTTTGGAGGGAAAATATGATAATGAAATCATAGAAGTTGAAAAACCTAAATCATCAAATATGGGTTCTCCAATAGTTGAAGTTGTAGGAGCTGGAGATGAAAGAGAAATAGGAAGTGTTCTTGAAAATATTATGTCATCTTTTGAAGGAGGGGTAAAAAGACCTAAAAAGATAAAGATGAATGTAAAAGATGCTATTGAGTTTATGCTTAATAAAGAAATAAACGAAAATATTGATATGGACGAAATAATTCCGCAGGCACTTAGAATGGCAGAAGAAGACGGAATAATTTTTATAGATGAAATTGATAAGATTGCTGAAAGAGAAAACAGCGGAAGAAGTGAAGTTTCAAGACAGGGAGTTCAGAGAGATATTCTTCCAATAGTTGAAGGCACAACAGTGATGACAAATTACGGCCCTGTAAAAACAGACCATATTCTCTTTATTGCTGCAGGAGCTTTTTCAGAATCTGATTTTTCAGATTTAATGCCTGAACTTCAAGGAAGATTTCCAATAGTTGTGGAAATGAAAAATTTGACAAAAGAAGATTTTATAAAAATTCTTACAGAAGTAGAATTTAATATAATAGAGCAGTATAAAACTTTATTAAAAGCAGATGATGTAGAAATAAGTTTTTCAAAAGGAGCTGTTGAAAAAATAGCCGAGACTGCATTAAAACTTAATGATAATGTAGAAAATATAGGAGCAAGAAGACTTGCTGCAATAGTTGAACTTGTTTTAAGAGAAATAATGTTTGAGGCTCCTTATGACGAGCCTAAAAAAATTAATATAGATAAAAAATATGTGGAAAAAGTTTTCAAATCACAGTTTGAAGAAGAAAATCTTGACGAATATATATTGTAGCAGCTGAAGAGGGGAGCAAAATGTACTTAAAAGGTGTAGAGATATACGGGTTTAAATCTTTCGGTGAAAGAATAAAAATAGATTTTGAGGGAGGAATAACTTCTATTGTCGGACCGAATGGTTCGGGAAAATCAAATATTCTTGATGCAATTTTATGGGTTTTAGGAGAACAGTCTTATAAAAATATAAGAGCGAAAGAAAGTAAAGATGTAATATTTTCCGGAGGAGATAAAAAGAAACCAGCAAATAGTGCAGAAGTTTCTCTTTATATAGATAACAAAGACCGTTTTTTTCCAATTAATGAGGATACAGCAAAAATAACAAGAAAACTTTATTACAATGGAGAAAATGAATATTTTATTAATGAAAGAAAAGTGAGGCTTAAAGATATAAGTGATCTTTTCATGGATACTGGAGTTGGAAAATCAGCTTATTCAGTAATCGGTCAGGGAAAAGTTGAAAGAATAATTTCATCTTCAAAAAAAGAAGTGAAAGAGATAATTGAAGAAGCTGCGGGAGTAAAGAAATTTCAACAGAGAAAAACAGAATCAGAAAAGAAACTTGAAAATGTAAGCAGTGAAGTTGAAAAGATAGAACTTATTTTAAATGAAACAGGTGAAAACAGAGCCAAAATAAAAAAACAGGCTGAAAAGGCTTTGGCTTTCCTTGAAATAAAAAATGAGAGAGACAGTATAAACAAAGGTATTGTTATCTTTGATTTGGAAAAAAACAAAGATACTTTTGAAAAAACAAAAGTTAAAATTGAAGACAGTGAAAAAAATCTTGATGCTGTGAGAAAAAATAAAGAAGAAAGCAGTGAAGAACTAAATAAAGTAAGCAGTGAAAGAAAAGAGCTTAAAATCTCTATTGAAGAAAATATAAATAAAAATGAAGAACTAAAAAATGCAATAACTTTTTTTGAAAAAGAAAAAATAAGACTTTCTGAAAGACAGGAAAGCTATAAAAGAGATGTGGAAGACAGAAAAGAAAGACTTAAAAACTCTGAAGAAAAATTAGAAAGAAATCTTTTAAAAGAAAAAGAAAAGATAAAAGAAAATATATCTTTAGGAGAGAGCAATTTTCAGAGATATGAAAATGAAATAAATGAAAAAGAAATAGAGAAAAAAGAACTTGAAAAAGATATTGAAGTGAAAAAAAGACGGATACTTGATTTTGAAGTGGAAAAACTTCAATATGTAAATGATATTGAAAGCTCATCAAGAAGAATAAAAGGAAGTAATTCAAAAATAAATTCTCTTAAAGGTGAAATTGCAGAGACAGAGGAAAAAATAAAAGATAATAAAGAACTTCTTGAAATTGCTCTTAAAAATAAAACTTTAAAAGAAAATCTTTTAAAAGAAACAGAAGAGAGACAGATTTTCTGTGAAAAACAGATTTCTGAAATAAGTATAAATACAAATAAAATTTCTGAAATTTTAAGAAGAGATGAGGGAGAAGAAAACAGAAGCAGAGTAAAATATGACAGCCTTGTAAGATTTGAAGAAAACAATGACGGTTTCTTCAGAGGTGTAAAAGAAATTTTAAACTGTAATTTAAAAGGAGTAAATGGAGCCTTAATTTCCTTAATCTCAATTCCTGAATATCTTGAAAAAGCTATTGAATCTGCAATACCGGGAAATCTTCAGGATATTGTTGTTGATGACAGTGAAACTGCAAAAAAATGTATTGGGATTTTAAAAGAAAAGAAAGTCGGAAGAGCTTCTTTTCTTGCTCTTGACACAATAAAAACTTTTACGAGAAAAGAGATGCCAGATTTTGACGGTGTTGTCGGGAGAGCTTCTGAACTTATAAATTTTGATAAGAGATATCAGAAAGTTGTGGATATGATTTTAGGAAATCTTCTTATTGTAAAAGATGTTGATACTGCAATAAATATTTCAAAGAAAAATCTTTATTCTGGAAATGTTGTAACTCTTACAGGGGAATTAATAAGCGGTTCAGGAAGAATTACAGGGGGAGAAAATAAGAACTCTGCAATTTCTCAAATGTTTGAAAGAAGAAAAGAGATGAAACGTCTTGAAAATCTTCTTAAGGAACTTGGAGAGAGAATAGCAGAAAATAGAAAAAAATCTGATGATTACAGCAAAAAACTTGAAGAACTTGAAAATGAAATTTATCATATTGATGTTCAGGAAGAATCTCTTAAGAAAAGTATAAAAGCTTATACTGAAGAATATGAGGGGCTAAAGCAGAAAGAGGAAAAACTTCTAAAAAATAAAAATATGTTTACTCTTGAAATGCAAGAAGAAGAGCAGTATGCTAAAGAATATGAAAAGCGTATGAAAAATTCCAGCCTTGGGAAAGAAAATGTTG
>Escalade_p1__coassemble_1018_pt1 | contig 14461 bp, 13 predicted proteins | sample Escalade_p1__metabat2_high_PE_026 | metagenome-assembled genome bin Escalade_p1 | reverse complement strand
AGCAAATTAAAAATTTAATAAATAAAATTTTTAATCCGTCGGCTCTGCTAGTCGCTGAACTCTTTATCAGTCGTTCATCTCCTGCATCGACAAAAAAAACAGGCATCATATAAGCCGGGTTTTGTATGTGCTAATCATTTATCTAGACTTTTAATTACTTAAAAGTTCAAGCAACTTACCCTGAAAGCTGGACGAGCAGCCCTTAACCTTTCCAATTTAGTCTTGCTCCAGAGGGGGTTTACCAAGCCTCTTTAGTTTCCTAAAAAGCTGGTGGTCTCTTACACCACCTTTTCACCCTTACCTTTAAAAAAGGCGGTCTATTTTCTGTGGCACTTTCCTTAAGATTACTCTCAGCAGTCGTTAACTGCCCTCTTGCTCTACGGAGCCCGGACTTTCCTCTTGAAATATTCCAAGCGATTAACTATGATACCTGTTATTATTTAATTTTTTATATGTTTTTTACATACCTCAATATCATATCACAAACTTATTTCAATTTCCATATTCTTCTATGGATTTTTTGAAAATATTCTTCTTAAAAAGCCTTTTTTTGTTCCAGCACTATCCTCTGGAAAAGTTTGTTCCTCATCATCTTCCTTCTGCTCTAAAGTTATAAAATTTCCAACCTGCTCTAAAAGTGCTGTTGTATATCCTACATAATTTTTTTCAAAAAGCTGTTCCTTCAAAGCATCTAAAATAAGATCTATCTCCTGAGACTTGTCTCCCATTCTTAAATCTTCTGTAAATTTAAGTTCTGTTACAACTACATTTTTTCCTATTTTTTGGTAAGTGATTATAAAAGTTTTCTGTGGATTTTCAATCTGGAAACTTTCCTCACCGATAACAGTATTTAAATATATTTTTATTTCTTTTTCTTTTTCTAATTTTTCTATTGCTTCATTTACAACTGCTGCATCTTCTTCTGAAAAAAGCCCTATATTGTCTTTCAATTCTCCAAAAGAAATACTGCACACCAAAAGAAAAATTGTTAATATTATTTTTTTCATATTAAAAACTCCTCTAAAAATATTAAATTCTTTTTAATACAGGCTCATCATTATATATAAAATCTTCAACTCCTGAAAGCTCTGATAAAATTTTTCCAATTAGAATATTGAAAAAATGCTCACTTTCATAATGGCCGACATCAAGAATGTACATTCCCTCTTCCTTAGCATCAAAAGCTTCATGATATTTTAAATCTCCTGTTACAAGAAGATCTGCTCCCATTCTTTTAGCTTTTTTCCAATAGCTGCTTCCAGATCCATTGACAACTGCTATCTTTTTTATCAATGCATTTTCTATATCATAACCTGAAATCACTGCATTTTCCAAATTTAATTTTTCTTTTATACTTTTTATCACATCTAAAAGATTTTCTTTTTTCTCAAGAGTGTAAACTCTTCCTATTCCACTTTCAACATATTTATTTTCAAGTTCAAAAATAAAATATTCTCCGCATATCAAAGACTTTCTGTTTAATTTTTCTAAGATAGAATACACTTTCTCTTTCTTATGAACAAAAATAAATTTCGTTTCTTCTTCGTGAAGTTCAATCTTAAAAGAAATATTTTCTTTCTGAAGTTCTTCTTCTGCTTTTTCTCTCTTGTCAGAATAAAATTCTCCCCTGTAAAAATTTTCTTTTACAGGATCTATTATTTTACCATTTACAAATCCTAATTTTTCACCTACTAAATCATTAAGTCCCAACATTGTAGAATCAAGATTCGTATGAAGTGAATAAACAGCAATTTTATTTTCTATAAGTTTTAATATTTTTCTCCCTATAATACTGTCATTATTTATATCTTTTATAGGAGAAAATATAAAAGGGTGATGAGAAATAATTAAATCCACATTATTTTCTACAGCATTTTCTATCACTCTCATTGTAACATCTAAAGAAATTTGTATTTTTTTTATTTCATTTTCTCTGTTTCCTATTAAAAGCCCAACATTATCCCAGCTTTCTGCATTTTGTCTGGGAAATTTTTCTTCCAGTCTGTTTATAATTTCACTTAGTTTCATATTACAAACATTCTTCCTCCTATACTTGATATTTTTCCAAGAGCATTATAAAATGCCCCTTCTCCTGTATCTTTTAAAAGAGAAAGTTCTTTTTCTATATCAAGTATTGAATATCTTTTATCTTTTCCAAGTCCAAAATAAAGCTCAATTATTTTAATTTCATTTTCAGAAAGTTTAAATGGAACATCTCCCATTGTTGTTCTCTCAACATTTTTCACTTTATTTTCTTTTTCTTCTTCTGTAATTTCAACTTCGTCCATATGAGTTTTTGTTAAATAATAAAGAAATTCTGTTTTTGTCTGTTCAAATTTATCTTCCACAGCTATTGCCATTTCTCTTCCTATCCAAAGAGAAATATATTTTTTCAAATCTCCGTTATCATATGAATAATTGTTAAGAGCTTTTATTATACCCATTGTTCCATCTTGAACAAGTTCTATATATTCAACTCCCTGTCTGCAAAAATATAATCCTATTCTTGCTGCCTCTGGAAGATTATCAAGAACTACTTTTTCTCTTACCATTTCATCATCTAGTTCTTCATAAAAATTTTCTCTTTCTTCGTCTGTTATGTCCTCTGTAAGATTTATTTCTTCAAGATAATTTAAAACCATGTCATCAGATGCTTCGTCTTCATTATAAGCTCCCTCTGTAAGAAATTCATTTTCTCTTTCTAGTTCAAGAGTAAATTCAGGATTTTCTCTTAAAAATTCTGCAAAATCATTATCATCTCTGTATTTTTCTGTCACTAATTTTTCAAAATTTTCCAATGTCATTGAATATTTCTCCTTTTTATATGTTTATGAACAATAATATTTTTTCATTCAATTAAAATTGGGGTGCTGCATTTCTTGCAGCAGCCCCATTATTTTGATTTTAATTTCTATTTTTGTTTAAAATCTTCAAGTTTTTTTCTTCTGCTTGGGTGTCTTAATTTTCTAAGAGCTTTGACTTCTATCTGTCTTATTCTTTCTCTTGTTACTTTAAATATTTTTCCAACTTCTTCAAGAGTTTTTGGAGCTCCGTCATCAAGTCCGTATCTATATCTAAGAACTTGTTTTTCTCTGTTATTTAATGTATCAAGAACTTCATCAAGCTGTTCTCTTAAAAGAACTCTGTTAGTAAGTTCATAAGGATTTAGCATTTTGTTGTCTTCAACGAAATCTCCTAATTCACTATCCTCTTCACTTCCTACAGGAGTTTCAAGAGATATTGGATCCTGGTTCATTTCTTGAATAGCTTTTACCTTTTCTACTTCCATTCCAAGTCTTTTTGCAAGAACTTCTGCTGTAGCATCTCTACCTGTTTCTTGAAGATAAATTCTTGCTTCTTTTTTGATTTTATTAATTGTTTCTATCATATGAACAGGTATTCTTATAGTTCTTCCCTGATCTGCAATAGCTCTTGTTATTGCCTGTCTTATCCACCAAGTTGCATAAGTTGAGAACTTATATCCTTTAGTGTATTCAAATTTTTCAACAGCTTTCATAAGACCTATATTTCCTTCTTGGATTAAATCAAGAAGTTTAAGTCCTCTGTTTGTATGTTTTTTAGCAATACTTACAACAAGTCTTAAGTTTGCTTCTACAAGCTGTTTTGCTGCAAACTCGTCACCTTCATAAGCTCTTTTTGCATACTCAAGTTCTTCGTTATGATTTAAAAGAGGAATCTGACCGATTTCTCTAAGATACATTTTTATAGGCTCATCTACACCCATATCTCCTGATATGTTAAGAAGCTCATCATCAAGAAGTTCGTCTCTTGAAATTTCTTCAATAGAATCTATATCCATATCTTCATCATCAAGATCTAAGTCATCAAAGTCTCCAAAATCATCCTCATCTTCGTCTATAAATGATTTTTTTGAAAATTCTTCATATTTTTTATCATCAAACTCTTCTTCAGTATTTTTTTTCAAATCTTCTTCTTTTACGATATCTATACCTTGGTCTATCATACCTTCTATAAGGTATTCTATTTTATCAACAGGAAGTTCATCTTTTAATTCTCTGTTTATCTCTTCGTAGGTTATAGTTTTCTCTTGTATTGCCTTACGAAGCAACCCTAAAACTTTTTCATTTTTAATAAACTCCTTCATCAATGAAGCGCCTCCTCTATAATATGTGATTTCCTAATAAAATTTTTTTAAACTGTTCGTATTTCCCTAAAATCTCTTCAAAGCTGAGTTCGAAACGAAGTTCTTCTTCAATTCTCTTAAGCTTTAAGTATACCATTATGTTTTCCCGTACTTCCTGTGCTGATTTAAGTTCTTTTCTGAACCAAGATACAAATATTTCTTTCAAATCAGTTTCTCTTTTTTTTGCATCACCATAGTCAGTTATAGAATACATATTTAAAGTAAAAATCTTTTCCGCTTCTGCTGCAGAAAATATTCCTGAATTTAGGTATTCTTTCAATTCTTTTCCGCTGATATTTTCTTCTCCTTTTTCTCTTAAATTTTTGAAAAATTCAAACATTTTCCTGCATAAAGGAGTTTCAATATCTTTATCTTTAAAATACTCGTAGTAATTTATGTCCGCAAGTATAAGTTCCATTGTTATGTCTTCAAGAGCATTTTTCACTACACTCTTGCTGCTCTGTTCTTTTTCTTCTGTATAGAAAGACGGCTTCATCTCTCTATATTTATTATTGGTGATAAGCATATCCTGCAGTATTGATTTTTCTATATTAATCGCCTTTGAAAGCTTATCAAGATAAAGTGTTTTCTCAAGATTTGACTCTACATTCTGAAAAAAATCTTTAAATCTTTCTATAAATTTCTGTTTTGACATTATATTTGACAAATCATATTCTTTTGAATAAAATTCATATAAAAAATCAAAAATTTCCAGTGAATTTTTTACTGCTTTTAAAAATTCTTCTTTTCCATATTTTTTTAAAAATTCGTCAGGGTCTTTTGCATTCTGGAAATTTAAAACCCTTATATTAAATCCAAGATTTTTTAAAATAAATGCAGTTTTTTCTGTAGCTGTCTGACCTGCTTTATCCATATCAAGAGACAGTATTACATTATTAGTGTAGCGTTTTAAAAGCTGCCCCTGTTCCAATGTAAAAGCTGTTCCAAGAGATGCCAGAGCCACATCAAATCCATATAGATGTGCTGACAGCACGTCCATATATCCTTCCATTAAAAGAGAATAATTTTTCTTTCTTAAAATATTTCCCTTATCTTTTATTCCATAAAGATTTTTTCCTTTTTTAAAAATTGGAGTATCTGGAGAGTTTATATATTTAGGTATCTCTTTGCTCGTTTCAAGTGTTCTTCCTCCAAAAGCAATTATACTTCCCTGAGGAGAATATATAGGAAACATTATCCTATTTCTAAAAGCATCGTATATTCCTTTTTCTCCTTCTTTTGCAAGCCCGAGAGAAATTATATCATCTTTCTCAAAACCACTTGCTATCAAATGATCATATAAATCATTCCAAGAATTCGGAGCATAACCTAATTCATTTTCTCTTATAAATTTAGGATTAACCCCTCTTCCAGACAGATATTCCATAGCATTTCTTCCTTCATTTTCAAAAATTTTATCTTGAAAAAAACGGTGAGCTATATTCATTATTCTATAATACTTGTCATTTTCCTTTTCCTGCTTATCATTTATTTTATAACTTCGTAAAGGAATGTTATATTTCTTTGCCAGCTGTTCTGCTGCTTCCTCAAAAGATATCTTGTAATATTCAGAATAAAATTTTACAGGATTTCCTCCTGCTCCACAGGAAAAACATTTGCAGATATTTTTACTTGGACTAACCGAAAAAGAAGGAGTAGTATCTTGGTGAAATGGACATAATCCTTTGTAGTTTGCTCCAGATTTTTTCAGCTCAACTACTTCTCCAACCACTTCTTCTATTTTTAATTGGTTTATCAAATTGTCAATATCTTCTGACCTGTATTTCATTCTATTCTCCAATACAAAATAGTGAAAAAAATAATGGAATAATTTTCCACTATTAAGTATAGTACATTTTTTTTCAATAAGCAAATTTTATTATTATTTTGGCAAAAAAAAGGATAGAAAATCCTATCCTTTTTTATTTAAATATTTTTTAATAAACAAAAATTTATCTTTTTAAAATTCCTTTATTTATTAATGTATTTCTTGAAAAATCATCAGCAGGTTCCCACCCATTTTCAAGAAGTTTAGTTGTATAGAACTTATTATATAAAAATGCCAGTATAAGATTTGCAATTCCGCAGCTTGCTAAACCTAAAAGCAGCATTATAACAAGCCATAACCAATCTCCTCTAAATAATGGAACAAAGAAACCAAAGAAAAATGTAGTCCAGCTAAATCCCACAAATCCTTTTTTGATTAAATTTCCTTTTTGTAAATTTATTTCTGTTGCCATTTTTTCCTCCAGGCTTAAAAATCTTTAATTTTATTTTTCAAATATTGATTTTAATTTTTCAAGAGATTTTTCATTTACATATTCATTAGCTACTCTGTCTTTCACTTCTGAAAATTCAGCTGATTTATATTTATTCTCTCTTGTTTTTTGGAATAAAAATACATCATCACCCATTCTCAAAGTTTCAACTTTTTGAAGAGGAGCTTTATAAACTGCACCTGCAAGTTCTTCATTAAATCCTATTCCCGGAATATATCCTGTTTCACTTATCTTTTCAAAAAGTTCTCCCCCTGTATATTTATCTCTTGGAAGATCTTTGAAAGTGATTTCTCCAGAAGAAATTTTTTCAGCAGCTTTCTGAGCTTCAGCTAAAGCTTCTTTCATAGTTTCTTCAGATACTTTATAAGACACAAGAATATGACTTGCTTTTACTTTATTTTCAGCTTCGTTTTTGTCTGTTACATAAATAATATGCTGACCAAATTGTGTTCCTACAACTTCAGGATAAATTTCTCCAACTTTTCCTTCAAATGCTGCCTTTTCAAATTCAGGAACCATCTGGCCTTTTCCAAACCAATCTAAATCTCCGCCTCTTGAAGCACTTGGGCAGTCTGATTCAGCTTTTGCTGTATCAGCAAAATTATTTACAGTTACTTTTTTCATTATATTTTCTGCTTTAGCCTTTGCTGCATCTTTATCAGCTTGAGAAGGCTCTGTTCTTAAAATTGCTATATAAGCATCTGCTGACGGATAGATGTCATATCTTCCTTTGTTGTCTTTGAAATATTTCATTAAATCTTCATTATTATAAGTTATTTGTGATTTTACTTTTTCGGCAATTCCTTCATAAGCATCTTCTACTCTTATTAAAACAGGAAGATTTTCATCAACTTCAACTCCATATGATTTTGCAGCATTAAGAATTTTTGCCTGATAATCTAATACTTTATCAAGCTGAACTTCTGCATCTTCTGGCTTCATTCCTTCGCCAAGAAATTGTACATAAAGTTTACTGTAGTCAACATTTGTAAAATCTATACCATCTTTTGTTACCTGTACTTTTTCTTCAAATCCTGCAAACTGCTCTCTCACATCATCAAGTTTCATATTTTTCTTCATATTTTGAAGTTCTTTATAAAACTCTCTGTTTCCTTCTGTCTGCATTAAAGATTTTTTTAGACCGTCTTTTATAGTTTCAAAATCTGCTCCTGCAAACATAGTATATTTGTTGTCATTATACATTTTTAAAACTTCGTCGTCAGATACCTTTGCATTTTCAGCAAAAGTTTCTAAAACTTTCATTCTTTTTAAAGATCTTTCTATCTCTTTTTTGAAAGAAGCTTTTGTATATCCTTGAGCCTGAAGCATTCTTTGAAACTGTTCTTTATCTTTTATTCTGTTTTCTATTGTTTCATATTCTCTGTTTACATCAGAACCTGATACTTTTATTTTTAGATTATCAGCCATTTGTTGAACAAGTTCGTCCTCTATTGCCTGATCTACTGCAAGAGTTTCTAAAATTTTGTCATCTCCTCTGTTTTGAAGATTTGCCGAAATCATATTTTTAGCTCTTGCTATATTTACTGCATCAACTTTTTCACCGTTTACTTTAAAAGCATAGTTTTTTACTGCAAGCTGAGATGACATTGTGTAGTATGCTGCTATAAGTGATGATAAAGCAAATGCCAATGTAATAACTATTACAATAGGCTTCATTTTACTTCTAAATTTTCTGATTGCCATGGAAATTCTCCTTAGTTAGTTATTTTTATTTGTCGTCTAGTTTATACTTTCTAATTTTTTCGTATAATGTTGTTCTTCCTATTCCAAGTATCTTAGCTGTTTCTTGTTTATTCCATCTAGTTCTTTGAAGAGCCATAGCAATAACAACTCTTTCCACATCATCAAGACTGAATATTTCTTTTTCAAGAATGTCTTTAAGTGGTCCTAATCCAATTACAGTTTTATTTTCAACTGTATCTGATTTCATTTTTATTTCAAGAGGAAGATTTTCTACTCCGATAATTTTTTCATCAGATAAGATTATCATTCTTTCAAGCATATTTCTTAATTCTCTTATATTTCCAGGGAATGAATATTCCATTAAATATTTCATTACTTCTCCAGAAAGAACAGGAATTGGTCTGTTTAAATCTTTTGCTATTCCATTTATAAAGTAGTTTGAAAGTAAAGGAATATCCTCTTTTCTGTCTCTTAAAGGCGGAACTTCAACTTTAAATCCTGTAAGTCTATGGTATAAATCTTTTCTGAATTTTCCTTTTTCTATTTCATCTCTTAAATCTTTGTCAGTAGAAACTATAAATCTTACATCAACTCTTTTTGCTCTAGTTCCTCCAACTCTTTTATATTCTCCATACTCAATAACTCTTAAAATTTTAGTTTGAATTTTTATATCAATACCTGCGATTTCATCTAAGAATAAAGTTCCTCCGTCTATTTCTTCAAGTACACCTTTTTTGCTTGAAATAGCTCCAGGGAATGCTCCTCTTTCATATCCAAAAAGTTCTCTTTCAAGAGTTTCACTTGTCATTGTTCCACAGTTCATAGTAACATAATCTTTCTTTCTTCTGTCACTTTTTCTGTATATTTCTCTTGCTACAAGAGTTTTTCCAACTCCGCCCTCACCTGTTATAAGGATTGGTAAGTCTGTTGAAGCAATTTTATCTATTTTTGATTTTACTTCTTTTATTTTTATAGACTGCCCGACAATTTCTTTTTGTTCTTCAAGTTCAGCAACTTTTTCTTTTAATTTTTTATATTTTTTTATTGTTTCAACGTTAACAAGAGCAGGTTTTATTAATTTCACAATAGCTTCTCCGTCTATTGGTTTTACTGCATAACTGTAAATTCCTGCTTTATCAAGTTCATCTAAAACTTCATCTGTTTCTTCATCAATAAGTCCTATTGTAACAAACTCTTTTCCAACACCATTTAATTTTTTCTTAGCGTCAGAAAAATTGAACCATGTTAAATATTGATCCAATATAACGACATCAAAGTCACTTTCTCTAAGCATATCAAGTCCGTCTAAAAGATTATTGAATGTTATTACTTCATAATACTTTAACAGCTCTTTTCTAAGCTCTTTTAATACCTCTTTTCTTTCTGAAATAGCCAAAATCGATTTTTTCATTTCGACCTCCTATATTAAATTTAATTTTTATACACAATTTTACTTTTTATACTATCTGTATTATAATAGATATTCTGTGTTTTTTCAATACTTTTTTAAAATTTCTGTACTATTTTTATAAAGTTTTGATTTTTTAGTGAACTCATATTTTGCTGAAACAAGACACCTATGCTGTTTCTACTTTCCAGTAAGATTAAAAAAGTCATTGGTAGTAATAAAAATAATCAAAATGAATAATATAAGTATTCCAACCTTATGAACGTTCTCTTCAATTCTTTTATTTACTTTTATTCCAAACATTTCCAATATAACAAAAATTATTCTTCCTCCGTCAAGTGCCGGAAATGGAAGAAGATTAAATATCCCAACATTTACAGAAAGTATTGCCATTATCCAGATAATTGAAAAAACTCCCTGCTCGCTGGCTTCCCCTACAATATTTACTATTCCTATAGGACCGCTTATATCACTTCTGCTCACTTTTCCTGCAGCTATCATCTTAAAGCCGTTTAAAATTTCTCCAAAAATATTTATAAATCCTTTTCCACTTATTTTAAGAGCTTCGCCTACTCCAAATTTTTCTATTCTGTAATCTGGAAGTATTCCAAGATAATATCTATCATCAGACCCTTTATTAAGTTTTACATCTAAAACTTCTCTTTGTTTATTTCTTTCAATCACAACTTTTTTTAGTTCATCTTTATTAGGAAGTTCTGAAATTATTCCTCTTATCTCTGTCCATTTCTCTATTTTATGATTTTCTATCTCAAGGATTAAATCTCCTTCTTTAAAACTGCTTTTTGAAGCTTCTGCTACTTTTCCTACAACCGGCAATGGATTTAAAACAACTTCCCCCTGACTCATAGTTATTCCAAAAAGAATAAAATAAGTCAAAAGGAAATTCATAAATACACCGGCAAAAAGAACTGCAAATCTGACAAAAGGATTTCTTTTATTAAATCCTCCTTCAACATCATCATCTACTTCCATTCCCTCAATATTAACAAACCCTCCGACAGGGATAGACCTAAAAGTGTATTTTGTTTTTTCTCCTTCATATGTATATACTTCAGGACCCATACCTATTGCAAATTCTGAAACAGGTATCTTAAAAAATTTGGCACACAAAAAATGTCCAAGTTCATGTATCATTATTATTATTCCCAATACCAAAAGGGAAATTAGTATTTTCATCTATCCTCCAAAAATTTCGCTTTCAACAGCTTTAAAAATATCATCTGATATTTCTTCTATAGTTTTAAGTTTACCGTCTTTTACACATAAAATCTCTGTCCAGCCTTCTGATTTTGCAATTTCACAGGCATTTTTATAAGATTTCAGCATATATTCTGGATCTTTCTCGTGTATATCTTTTTTCATTTCTCCTGTAATCTTATTTTCTCTGTTTCTCATTAACTCTTGAGCAAATTCAAAAGGCATATTTATAAAAATAATCATGTCAGGCTTTGGTATTTCCATTTTTTCAAATTCTAAATCCACAAGCCACTTCATGTATTTTTCTTTTTCTGCTTTATCTTCTATCTTAGAACCTTGATGTATCATATTTGACTGAGTATATCTGTCTGTTACAACCACTCCGCCGTTAGTATAAAAATCTTCCCACTCCTTTTTATATGAAGCATATCTGTCTACTGCATACATAGTTGAAGCAGGATAAGGGTTAACACTTAAAGCATTTTTTCCAAATTCTCCGGCAAGATACATTTTTACAGGGGCACAAGCTGGACTTTCATAATTTGGAAACGTTATTTTTTTTACATTTATTCCTTTTTCTGCAAGTCTTTCATATAATTTTTTAGTTTGTGTCTCCTTACCGCTGGAATCTGTTCCTTCGATAACAATTAATTTTCCCATTTTTTACCTCATTATTTTCCGTAATTTGCATATACCCATTTTCTTGTTTCTTCATCAACTTTTAAAATTATTTCAAGATTTTCAATTTCCACAGGCATATGATTATCCATAGCTTTTTCTATTACATCATATATTTCTAAAAATTTTATTTTTTCTTTCATAAAAAGTTCAACTGCAACTTCATTGGCAGCATTGAATACAACAGGCATAGTTCCCCCTGTTTTTCCAGCTCTGTATGCTAAAGGAAGCCCTTTAAATGTCTCCATATCAGGTTCTTCAAAAGTAAGATTTCCTGCTTTCATTAAATCTAATTTTTCCAGAGCAGTGCTTTCTTCTCTTTCAGGATAAGTAAATGCAAGCTGAATAGGAAGCTTCATATCTGTTGCCCCAAGCTGTGCAACCATAGCATTATCTTTATATTCAACCAAAGAGTGAACAATACTCTGAGGATGAACTGCAACCTTTATTCTGTCATAATCTATTCCAAAAAGCTCATGAGCTTCTATTACTTCAAGACCCTTGTTAACAAGTGTTGAAGAATCAATAGTTATCTTTTTACCCATAGACCATTTTGGATGTTTTAAAGCTTCTGAAACAGTTATTTCTTCCAGTTCATCTCTTTTTTTCCCTCTGAAAGAACCACCGCTTGCTGTTATAATAAGATTTTTAACATCTTCTCTTCTTCCTGCTGAAAGAGATTGAAAAAGTGCTGAATGTTCACTGTCAACAGGAATAATTTCTGCCTCAGGATATTCTTTTAAAAGTCTATTTATATATGCTCCGCCTGCAACCATTGTTTCTTTGTTAGCAAGTGCAATACGTTTTCCTTTTTTTATTGCTTCAACTGTTGCTTCTATTCCTATAACTCCGCTTACTGCTGTAAGAATTATATCTGTTTCCTCAAGTTCTCCAAGTTTTTTTAATCCCTCTCTTCCAAAAAATAAATTAACTTCAGGAAACTCTTTTTTTATTGCTTCAAATCCCTCTTCTGTTCCTATTGAAACATATTTAGGACTAAATTCTTTTATCTGTTCCATCACAAGTTTATAATTTGTGTGACCGCTCAGTGCAACTACATTAAATTCATCTCTTTTTTGTCTTATGACTTCTAAAGCATTTGTACCTATGCTTCCTGTTGACCCTAATATAGTTATATTTTTCATTCTGTTACTTCCCTTCAAAAATTAATAAACAAAGATTTTTAATAGATAATAAACTGTTGGAACAACAAATATCATACTGTCAAATCTGTCTAAAATTCCACCGTGTTCTCCTAAAATTCTTCCTGAATCTTTTATTTTAAATTCTCTTTTAAACATAGATTCTGCTAGGTCTCCAATTTGTGCAACAATACTTACAAGAAAACCTAAAACTCCGACTATAAAATAATTTTCAGGAAGCAGTTTAAATTTCATATTTATAAGAGATATTGCAAGTATTGTAAAAACAATAGCTCCTATTGCTCCTTCTTTTGATTTTTTAGGACTTATTATACTGAATCCCTCTTTAAAGAATTTTCTTCCTATATTTATTCCTACAAAATATGCAGCACTGTCGCATACCCATACCATAACTTGAACTGCTATAAGCCATTTTCCTCCGTCTGGAAGATAAGTAAGAAGAATAATATGGCTGAATAAAACAGAGATATAGGCAACTCCAAGAGCTGTCACTCCAATATCAATGCTTGCATTTTCCACTTTATTTTCAAAAATTCTTATTCCCATAGTGCATATTATAAGAGCAACAACAGGAAGAAGAATAAGAGTATCCACTTTCAGAGGATTTGAAAAATAAATAAGATTTGGGACAACAAGTCCTGCACATATTCCAAGTTTTGAAAATGGTTTCTGTCCTGCAAGTTCAGACATTTTGTAAAACTCATATAATCCAATTCCGATAACTGCATTTGTAAACAGAAGAAGAGGAAGTCCTCCGCTGTAATACACATACATTAAAACCGGTATTCCAACCAATGCTACCAGTATTCTATTTAACATCTAATCTTCCTCCAAATCTTCTTTCTCTTTTACTGTAACTTAATATTGCCTTTTCCATTTCTACTTCATCAAAATCAGGCCAGTATTTATCTGTAATATAAATTTCTGAATAAGCTATCTGCCATAATAAAAAGTTTGATATTCTAAACTCTCCGCTTGTTCTGATGACAAAATCAGGATCAGGAATATCATTATAAAGATATTTTGAAAATTCTTCTTCTGTTATAGAAGTTTTCCCTTCTTTTAAAATTTTATTTACAGCATCTGTTATCTCTGCTCTTCCACCATAATTAAAAGCTATATTAAGAGTCATCTCATAATCTTTTGAAGTTACTTCTTCAAGTTCCTTTATAGCCTCCATAAGAGATGGATTAACTCCCTCCTCTCTTCCTGAAACCATAAATCTTATTTTATTTTTCAAAAGATTTTCTCTTTCTGATTTTATATAACTTTTAAAAAGGAACATAAGAGCATCTACTTCTTCCTGTGATCTTTTCCAGTTTTCAGTAGAAAAAGCATAGACAGTCAGATAAGTTACTCCTATTTTATTGCAGTATTCCATTATTTTTCTTAAAGTATTTGCTCCTGCTTTATGTCCAAATACTCTTGGCTTGTTCTGATTTTTTGCCCATCTTCCATTACCATCCATTATAATGGCAATGTGATTGGGAACATTTAGTATTTTTTCCAAGCTATCACCTCACTTAATCTACTAAATTCTATCATAATATGCTATTTTTTTCCATAAATAAAAAAAGTGTACTGATTTTTATATTTATTACAGCTTTCAAAAAATATAAAATAAAAAATTTTATATTTTCTGCAAACATAATAATATAAAAAGGCGGCTGTTTCGCCGCCAGTTTATTTTAATTTTAATTTCTCAATTATTTAGAAAGGTTGTAGAATACTTCTATTCCTTTGTATTGAGCCATATCTCCTAATTCTTCTTCAATTCTTAGTAATTGGTTGTATTTAGCCATTCTGTCAGTTCTTGAAGTTGAACCAGTTTTGATTTGTCCTGCAT
>Escalade_p1__coassemble_893_pt1 | contig 16525 bp, 19 predicted proteins | sample Escalade_p1__metabat2_high_PE_026 | metagenome-assembled genome bin Escalade_p1 | reverse complement strand
GTATCATATCACAGATAAAAGGATATTTTCTGATTTTGCTTTTTACAACATATTTTCTCTCCATAGACTTTCTCCTTAAAAAATTTATTCTGATTATATTCTATCATATTTATATTTTTTGTCTATTTTCAAAGGTTATTATCTTATTCTATAATTCTCAGAAAATCCATAGGCTGTTGAAATTACAGCTCCCTCTTCTTTTGTCAAATCAACTTTATCTTTTTCCAGAGCCTTGAATATAACATTGTATGCTGAGCTTATACTTATAAATTTATGATAAAGTTCTTTCATAATATGCCCATGGTCAATCATATGATTTACAGCTTTTTTTATCATATAGTAGGAAGCAAGCTGACTTTTATTAATTTCTATTTTTTTATTTTCTCCCATATAAATAATAACTTTTTCAGGATAATTTATATTTGGAAAAGCTCTTTCAGCACAAATTTCAGGAATAAATCCCATAAGTTCTTCAGCTAAATCATAATCTCCTATTTTATCTCCAAAATTTTGAAGCATGTCATCTAAATCTTTTTCTGTTTCAACTTTTTCAAACATATCAGCAGTTTCAAGAACAAATTTTTCAATCTGTTCTTCATTATATGGATATGGTATATATGTTTTATCGTCTTGAACTGCAAAGAAAAATTGTTTTTTAAGCCCAAAATTTTCTGTATTCCATTTAGAAATATATTGTGTTATAAGTTCGCCGAGTTCTTTTATCGGTTCATCATTTATACGGCATTCTCCTGTAATATCATCTTTATTTTTTGCTGCAAAAACTTTTATATAAGATATCTTCTGATTTCCCAGATATTTAGGAATCTCATTTTCAATAATTTTCCATATTTCACTTGGATTTGTAGTTTCTGGAACATCACCCATTGCTACAATATCACTGCTGTACATTTTCCAAGAATGAGAGCCATTAAACTCTGTTTTTATTTCTTTAAAAAATTCATCTTTCATCGTATATTTTATACCTGACATAATTCCAAAAATAAATCCCTGCTCTGCCAGAGAAAGAGCCTGCTTTCTATTTTCCCCCATACTTGCAGAACATTCAAAAATTTCTCTGTCCCAATTTTCAGAATATAGATAATAATTTATAACAGCCATATTGCTGTCAGATTTAGTTATCTGCGGACGTATTGAAAGAGAATATTCAGGAATGAAAAGAGTATTGTCTCTTATCTCGCACTCTTCTCCAATCATTTCTCTTATATTTTCAATTAAATAATAATTTAAATCTTCTGTTTCTATTTTTTCAAAATCTTTTTCATTTATATCTGTCATTTTGTCTCCTTTTTTTGTTCTATGCTTATAGACTTTATAATATATTTTTCGTAAAAAATCAAACATTTCCTTTTAAAATTTTAATTTTTGAATTATTAATTAAAAAATCTCCTAAAATAAAATTAAAACTTGATTAAATATTTTTATTGTAATAAAATAAATTATTAGAGGTGTTGAAAATGATAAAAATTAATTATGACTTAGAAATGCAAAAGATTTTAGAAAATTTAAAAAATGAAGAGAGAAAGCCTAAACTTCTTCTTCATTCATGCTGTGCTCCCTGTTCTTCGACTGTAATAGAACTTTTAAAAGAATATTTTGATATTACAATTTATTATTACAATCCAAATATTACAGAAAATGAAGAATATCATAAAAGATATGATGAAATGGTAGAGTATGTGAAGAAAAGAGAATATGATATTTCTGTTTTAGAAGGAAGATATAATCCTAAAGAAGATTTTTTTGAAAAGGTAAAAGGTCTTGAAAATGTACGTGAGGGTGGAGAGAGATGTTATAAATGCTATCATCTTCGTATGGAAGAAACTGCTAAAAAAGCTAAAGAAGAGGGATATGATTATTTTACAACCGCTCTTTCTATAAGTCCCATGAAAAATTCTGCATGGATAAATGAGATTGGAGAAAATCTTTCGAAAGAATATGGTGTGAAATATCTTTACGGAGATTTTAAGAAAAAAGGAAGATATGTGGAGAGTATAAAAATATCAAAAGATTATAATCTTTACAGGCAGGATTACTGCGGGTGTATATTCTCAAAGGTAGAAAGAGAAAACCATTTAAAAAATAACGGATTATAAAAATAATATACAAAACTTCCCTGTATAAAATACAGGGAAGAAAGTATCAATATAGATTATTTTTCTACTGAATAGTAACATCTTTTTGGAGAAATTACTGCTTCCTCTTTTTTTAAATCTTTAAGAGCTTTATCTACAGCTTTTTTATCTTCCCCAAGAGCTTCGGCAATTTCTCCGCCTTTCATTGGTTCAGATTTTTTTAATAAGTCTACAATTTTATCTTTTAGTTCCATATTTAATACCTCCATATAAATTAGTTATTTACTATTTTTCTCTATTATATAATTTTTAATTTAGTAAATCAATATTAATTTGTAATGATTATAAAATAATTTTTTAATGAATAAAGGAGGAATATGAAAATTAAAAATAACAACGACAGATTTTATTCTTTAAATAATTATTTAAAAGAAAAGTTTGGATGTAAAATATATAAGGTCTCCATTGACGGAGGGTTTACCTGTCCCAACAGAGACGGAAAAATTTCACATAAAGGGTGTCTTTTCTGCAGTGACAGAGGGAGCGGAGAATTTACAGGAGAAAGAGGAAAGTCTATAAGCAGTCAGATAGATGAACAGCTTGAATTTATAAAAAATAAAAACAGTGATAATAATGTAATTGCATATTTTCAAAATTTTACAAATACTTATGCTCCTGTTGAATATTTAAGAAAAGTTTACTATGAAGCATTGTCACATAAAAAAATTATGGGAATTGCCATTGCTACAAGACCCGACTGTTTAAATGATGAAATTTTAGATCTCTTATCAGAAATCAATGAAAAGTTTTTTCTTTGGATAGAACTTGGATTACAAACTGCAGAAGATAATATTGCAGATGTAATTAATCGTGGATATAAGACAGGATGTTATATAGAAGCATGTAAAAAATTAAATGAAAGAAAAATAAAATTTGTAACTCACATGATAATAGGGCTTCCTTTTGAAGAAAAAGAAAATCTTTTTGAAACTATAGGTTTAATAAATAGTGTCAACTCATGGGGAATAAAAATTCATCTTCTTTATATTCTAAAAAACAGCAGACTTGAAAAGTATTATTATGAACAGCCTTTTAAAATTTATGAAAGAGATGAATATACAGATACTGTAGTAGAACTTATAGAAAGATTAAATCCTGAAGTTGTAATTCACAGACTTACAGGAGATGCAAAAAAAGATGATCTTGCTATGCCATTATGGAGTGCAGACAAAAGAAGTGTTTTAAATGAAATTCAAAAAAAATTAAAATTAAAAAATACATTTCAGGGAAAGGAGTATAAAAATGAGTGTAATATCAAAAATGAAAGAGATGCAGAGTGAACTTACAGCAAAGGAAAAAAAGATAAGTAAATATATCCTTCAGCATCTTGATAAAATTGTATATATGAATACATATCAAATTGCAGATAAATGTAAAGTAAGTCAGGCTTCTGTTGTAAGATTTGCAAAAAAACTCGGGTATTCAGGTTTTCCAGAATTTAAAATTTCTTTTGGAAGAGATATGGGGAGACGTGATGTTGAAGAAAAAATTAATTTCATATATGAAGATATTCAAGAAACAGATGAACTTGATGATCTGATAAAAAAAATTGTATATGCAAACAGCAATATAATTCAAGATACTTATTCAATTCTTGATACAAATACAGTAAAAGAAGCGGTTGAAATTATTAAAAATGCAAGAAAGATTTTTATATTAGGAGCTGGGTATTCTGGAATTGTTGCCAAAGATTTCCATTACAAACTTGGAGAACTTGGAATGAATTCTATATGTGAAGCAGACTATCATATTCAGCTTGCAAGCATTTCTACACTTAATGAAAATGATGTGGTTTTTGTTATTTCTCAAGGAGGAAAAACTGTTGACATTTATAATCTTGTAAAAGAAGCTAAAAAAAGAAAAGTAAAAATAATTTCTGTTACTCAAATGTCATCAAATCCTATAAGAGATTTGGCTGATATAAAAATAAGTACAATAATGGAAAAAAATAATTTTCGTTCAACAGCTCTTTCGTCAAGAATCGCTCAGCTTACAATTATAGATATAATCTACGTTGCACTTATAACAGAAAACAAAGAGCTTGCAGAAAAATATATTGGTGATGCAATGAAACTTGTAAGCGATTTCAAGATGTAAGAAATATAAATGAATCAAAAATAAATTTTTGAAAAAATAATTCAAACTTCATAGAAAATTTTGTATTTTTATTTCTTTTTATAGTTGCTTTTTTTTCATTAAAGTGTTATCCTATTTATATGAGGATAAAGTGAATGTTTTTAGGAGGATAAAAATGAGATTAGTAATAACAGAAAAAAATTTTTGTGACTGGGCTGCTGTACATGTAGCAAGAAGAATTTTAGAAGCTAAACCTACTAAAGAAAAACCTTTTGTGTTAGGACTTCCAACAGGAGGAACACCTGTAAATATGTACAAAAGATTGGTTCAATTTTATAAAGATGGGATTTTATCTTTTGAAAATGTTGTAACATTTAATATGGACGAATATGTAGGGCTTGAACCAAGCAACGAACAGAGTTATTACAACTACATGCATACAAATCTTTTTGATCATGTTAATATTAAACCTGAAAATATAAATATGCTTAATGGAATGGCAACAGACTATAAAGCTGAATGTGAAAGATACGAAGAGAAAATAAAATCTTATGGAGGAATAAATCTTTTCGTTGGTGGAATAGGACCAGACGGACATATTGCTTTTAATGAACCTGGATCTTCTCTTACATCAAGAACAAGAGATAAAGAACTTACTCAAGATACTATAATAGCAAACTCAAGATTTTTCGGAGGAGATATAAATAAAGTTCCAAAAATTGCTCTTACTGTTGGAGTAGGAACTGTAATGGATGCCGACGAAGTTTTAATTCTTGTAAACGGAGCAGGAAAAGCGAGAGCTTTAAGACATGCAGTGGAAGAGGGAATAAATCATATGTGGACAATTTCAGCTCTTCAAATACACAGAAAAGGAATTATTGTTTCTGATGAAGATGCAACTCTTGAGTTAAAAGTAGGAACTTACAGATATTTTAAAGATATTGAAAAAAATAATCTTGATACAGATAAATTAATAGCAGATTTATATGCTGAATATAAAAAATAGTTTTTAAAAATATTAAATATTCTAAGTGAAGAACTTCTTTGATTTAAAAGTCAAAGAAGTTCTTTGTTTTCAACAAAATTTCAATAAAAATATTTTCTTCAAATATTTGTTGATTTTTATAAAGGCATGTGCTATATATAAAATATCATAAAAATATAGGAGGGTATATATGAAAAGTAGAAAAACTTTAGGGCATATATCTGCATTGATTACAATTTTAATATGGGGCGGAACTTTTACATCAATAAAGCTTCTCTTAGAAAAATCTACACCTTTAGAGATTCTTTTTCTTAGATTTTTAATTGGATTTGCAGTTTTATGTATAATATACCCAAAAACTTTAAAAATAAAAAAGAAGAAATTTATTTTATGAGAGCAGGCTTATGTGGTGTTACTTTATATTATCTCCTTGAAAATATTGCATTGACTTATACTCTTGTAACAAATGTAGGAGTAATAGTTTCCATAGCACCTTTTTTGTTGCTCTTTCAACGTATTTTTTTATAAAAGGAAGTGAAAAACCGGGAAAAGAATTTTTTATAGGATTTTTAACAGCTATTACAGGAATATGTCTTATAAGTTTTAGCGGCTCAGATATTAAGATAAATCCTTTTGGAGATTTTTTAGCACTTGTTGCTTCTTTTATGTGGTCATTATATGCAGTATTTACAAAAAAAATAGGTGAATTGGGATATAATGTTATTCAAACAACAAGACGAACATTTTTTTATGGAATAATTTTTATGATACCGGCTCTTTTCTTCTTGGATTTTAATTTGAACTTTGAAAATTTTAAAAACTTTTCTTATATATTTAATATCTGTTTTCTTGGGTTTGGAGCTTCAGCTGTATGCTTTGTGACGTGGAATAATGCAGTAAATTTAATAGGAGCAGTAAAAACAAGTGCATACATTTATGCTGTTCCTGTTCTCACAATTACAATTTCAGCCATTGTTCTTCATGAAGAAATTACAAAACAGGTTATAATTGGAGCTGGTCTGGCTCTTCTTGGATTATTTGTATCACAGATAAAATCATTTAAGAAAAAATAAAAACAGCTGGTACATTATATTCTGTACCGGCTGTTTTATATTATAAATCTATTAGATCAAGTTCATAAAACCACATTGGAAGTTCTGTCTCCCAAGAAGCTTCAGTATGTTCTCCCTCTATTATAAGATGTGGAAAAACCTGAGCCCCTTTCGTTGAAAAAATTCTTGTCATAATAAGATTTTTTTCTGTCCCCAAAGCCAATCCTTTTGAACCTCTAAATTCTTTTCTTCCCCAGCTTATATAAATTTTTGTATCAGGATTAAAATCTGCATTTGAAACTTCATCAACAAGTTTTCCAAAAATATGTTCATAGAAAGGAGATACACAGGCAGCTTTTGAAAAAACATCAGACCTTAATCCTATAGCATACACAGACATAAGTCCTCCCATAGAACTTCCTCCTATTCCCGTAAATTCTCTTTCAGGAAGAGTTGGATATTTTTCATCAATATAAGGTTTTAAAACATCAGCTATCCAATCTGTTGTAACTTTTCCAAGTCCTTTGACAAAACCAAAATATCTGTCTTTGAATGAATATGGAGAAAATTCACAAAGCCTCATGTTTCCTTCATGGTTACATTCAAGTCCTACGATTATTATTCTTCCGTTTGCTCTGTCCAAAAAATTTTTTATCCCCCAAGATTTTCCATAAGTAGCATCTTCATCAAAGAAAAGATTATGACCGTCAAACATATACATTACAGGAAATCTTTCCCCCTCCTGAATATCATCAGGAATATAAATATGTAAAAGTCTTGAAAGATTAAAAGGTTCTATAAAAATTTCTTCTTTTATTACCATATGAAACTCTCCTTGTGCAAAAAGTTTTGTATAATAAAATTATAGCACATGACTAAGGAAATATGGAAGCTGTACTTTCCACCAAGGCCAGTCGTGGTCAACATCATATCCCCAATAATCAATCCATGCAGGGACTTGAAGTTTTTCAAGAATATTTTTCATTTCAGTTGTATCTCTTCTGCATTCATCTTCCCATCTTCCCTGTCCGACACAGATAACTATTTTTGAGTTTCTGTACATATTAAGATAATAATGATTCCATGGAATATTTGGCAGAAAATCTATTGGTGAGTTATCATAGATTAAACTGTTATTAAAATTTGGAAAGAAAAATCTTGCATCATAAAGTCCACTTAAAGCTATAAGATTATCAAATATATCTGGACGGCGGAAGAAAAAGTTTGCAGAATGATAAGCACCCATACTGCATCCTGTTGCCATAAATTTTCCTTGATAATCTTCACAGGCTGTTTCATTGTGAATTTCTCTGAACCTTGGAACAGCTTCATTCACAACATAATTAAACCAACGTTCATGCTGTGATATTCTTTCAGAATAATCTCCATCTTTTTTTGACCAGCTTTCAAGGTCTATACTGTCCACACAGAAAAGCTGGAGCTTTCCCTCTTCTATAAAATTTTTAACTGCATCTACCATTCCAAAATTTGCAAAATCAAAAAAACGTCCATCTTGTGCAGCAAAAACAACACAAGGTTTTCCACTGTGACCATATACCATAAATTCCATATCTCTTCCTAAAGAATGGCTGTATTCTTTATAATAAGCTGTGTGCATAAAATCCCTCCCCGCAGTTTTATAAATTATTTTTTAATATTTTTTTAAATATGTATCTATAAATTCAAGACATTCATCTAAACTTTCAAATCTTGCTGTTATCATGCTGTTTCCCATTGCACCTGAAAGAACTTCAGGCATTCTTTCTTCCATTACAATATTATTTTTGTATCTCTCTTTGATTTCATTGTATGGATAAACATAATTGTGTTCATCTCTTCTTGCAGCATATACACAGTGGTATGGTCTTGAATTTTTATCAAATCTTCCCTCATCAAATACAACCATATTTGCCCAGATTTGGTAGATATCAATATTATTTGCAAAGTTCATCATATCAGGTGTATATCCTCCAGGTGGACGCATATTTACTTCAAGTCCTACAATATCTCCTTTATTTCCAAGCCCCGGTTTATCTTCAAGAAGTCTGAAAAATTCACAGTGGAAGAAACGGCTGTTTGTATCAAAAGATTTTACTGTTTTTCTTCCTGCATCTTTTAAATCTTCAGGAATTTCTCTATATGAATAATACATAACATCTTTATGTTCATTTACAACGTCCATAATAGGAATAGGATAAGCATGAGCAGTTTCAAAAATTATATTTTTTTTACTGTCAGCAATTCCATCGTAAGAAAGAAGTTCTCCGTTTATAAATTCTTCCATTATATATTCTACATTTTTATCATGTGTAGCATAAAAATATTGAAGTTCCTCATCATTAGAAAGTCTGTAAGTTGCAGCAGCTCCTACTCCATTATTTGGTTTTACTACAACCGGATAACCTGCTTTGTCAGTAAATCTTTTTCCATCTTCATAGTTTGGAGTTACTATGTGATAACGGGCTGTTAAAACTCCCGCATTTTTATAGAACTCTTTCATTTGGCTTTTATATTTTATTCCACCTATTTTATCTTCTTTTAAACCTGTATTAATATTAAATTCTGTACGAAGTTTAGCATCTCTTAAAAGCCAGTATTCATTATTTGATTCCAGCCAGTCAATATGCCCATATTTAAAAGCAAAGTATGCACAAGCACGATAAACTTCATCATAATTTTCAAGAGAAGATACTTTATAATATTCATTTATAACACTTTTAAGTTCTGTGCTTAAATCATCATATTTTTCATCTCCTATTGCCAAAGTATTTACACCATTATTTTTTAATCCCCTGCAAAAATTCCAATAGCTTTTTGGAAAATTTGGTGATATAAATACAAAATTCATAGTCCCTCACCCTTTCTTTAAAAAATATAAAAAAATATTAAATTAATATTAGCACAATCAAAGTCCTTATTCAATATGTTTTTTATGTTTAAAATGAATATATATATTTTGTTGTTTTATATATAACCATTTTGATTTTTTTATATCCTATTTACTCCTTATTTTTTATTATAAAAGGGCTGTTTTTTTAATATATTTTTTAAATTAAAAGTATCTATATAAAAAATTATTTCATGAAAAATGAAAGAAGTTACATTTTCATTGTAAAATAAATTTTAAAATGCTATCATTAAGATAACAAAACTACAAGGAGGTATTATTATGAATAAAAAAATTATTGTTCCTTTTTTATTGATTTCATCTATGGCATTTGCTGATATTCAGGTGGACTCTATAAAGAAAGAAAAAGATGCAAAAGATTTCAACTACAATATCACACTGCCGCAGTTTAAACTTAACGGGAAACCAATGAAAGATTTAAATGGAGCATTTACAAATGAAATTTTAACTGCTGTAAGAAAAGTTACTGCTGAGGGAGAAGAACTTAAAAATGCAGGTTCTGCTGCTAAAGCTGAAAATATTATCAATTTTAAAGAATATAAAAACAGCTTTGGTGTCACTTCTGTTGTTACAGATAACTATACTTATACAGGAGGGGCTAATGGAATGACTGTTTTAAGCAGTTATAACATTGACAGCTTAAATGGTAAAATTTTAACTTTTAATGATATATTTATCAGAAGTGCAAAGCAATCTTTTGAAAAAGGTATATTACAAATTGTAAAAAATAATAAATCTGGTAAATATTTAAGTGATATCGAAAGCATAAACCTTGATGATGCTATTATGTATTTTGATGGAGATTATATAGTTTTCAAATTCCAGCAGTATATGATTTCTCCACGTTCATCTAGAAACCCAGCTTTCAGATATAATAAAGAAGCAGTAAAATCATTTATTAAATATGATTTCAATTCTCAAAAATAGAATTTATAAAAAATATTTAATAGGACTATTTGTTTAGCGATAAAATTATAGAGCTGTGTCTATATAAAAAATTGAACCAACCATTCAAAAATTAATTTTCAATTTTACTTTCATATAAAACAGCTCTATATATTTCTTCCTTTAAAAAAGTCCTATTATTAAAAATATTTAAATATCATTAAAAATATACCATGAAGCTCTGACAAATTTATATAAATTATTTAAAGTAATTTTTATTTTTATAAATTAAATAAATTTTATCTATATAATATTAATTATATCTAATTTTATTTTTAAAATAATAATTATTTTTGTGTTTAATTATTTTTTATAATTTATAATTAATTAAAAATAGAGATCTATTTTTATTCTTCTTGTAAATAGTCAGGCAGTTTTGAAATTACCTTTTTATCTAAAATATTTTTTGCATTTATATAAATTTCAGTTACCCGAGTATCAGCATGACCTAAGAAATCTCTAATTTCTAAAATATCAGCTCCATTTGCAGAAAGTTCTGTTGCAATAGCATGTCTTATGTTATGCGGGCTGATATCCATACCAACAGATTTTCCCATTTCTTGGATTATATTATAAAGTGCTTTATAAGAAAGCTGACTGTTTTTTTCAAATGAACTTGGAAAAACAAATTTCTCTTCCATTTCTTCCTCTGAAAAATTATACATATTCATCACAAAATTTTTATACTCTAAAAGTTTTTTCACAAGAATATCGTGAACAGGTTTATATTGTTCTCTTCCACTTTTTGTTTTTTCTAATTTTATAAAATAATCATTGTCTCTTTTAAGAATATTATTGTATCGGACATTTATTAATTCTTGACTTCTCATTCCTGTATAGAAAAGAGTATAAAGAATTATTGTGTTCCTATACTCCTTTTCCCCATATATTTTGTAAGTGTTTAAAATATTTTTAATATCCTCGAAAGAGACTTTTAAAATATTATCTATATTTCTGGCTGTCTTAAAAAGTTTTACAAATTTAAAAGGATTTTTTATTCCATGTTTTTCAAGTTCATTGTATAGAGATTTAAGAGCTGAAATAATTTTATTCACAGATGTCTTTTTTAAATTCCTTTCATATAGAAGATGAGAAAGATAGTCTTCAGCATCTTCTTCTGTAATATCAGACATCAGTTCTACAATTTCATCCCTCTGTATAGGCTCACCGTTATCATATACAAAAAGTAAAAAATCATTTAGATAGAAAAGATAATCTTTCATTGTTTTTTCACTTCTGTAAATTTCAAATATGGATTTCTTATTTTCTTTTTCTCTTTTTTTACGCCGTCTGACTGTAACTTCACTGCTGTTTCTATTTACTATATCAAAATCCAAGATTATCCCTCCTTTTTCGTTTTTAATATATAAAGTCCTATTAAATATTATAAAAAAATTATATAATATCTTCTATATTTACTTCTCTGACTTCTCCAAGTTCCATATCATTTAATTTTAAATTTCCGAAAGAAATTCTTTTCAAATACACAACTTTATTTCCTACTGCTTCCAACATTTTTTTTACTTGATGGAATTTTCCTTCTTTTATTGTAAGATGAATTTTTTTATCCTCAATTTTTTCTGCACGAGCAGGCATTGTTATATATCCTCCAATATCAACACCATTTCTTAATTTTTCTAAATCATCTTCAGAAATATTATTTTCAAGTTCAGCATAATAAGTTTTATCCACATGACTTTTTGGAGAAAGAAGTCTGTGATTAAGCTGTCCGTCATTTGTAAGAAGTAAAAGCCCCTCTGTATCTTTATCAAGTCTTCCAACAGGAGCAAGAGCTTTTTTTATTACCCACTCAGGAAGAAGATCCATTACAGTTTTATCTCTCGGATCATCAACAGCTGTAATATAACCACTTTTTTTATTTAAAATATAATATCGGAATCTTTTATATTTTATAATTTCATCTCTATATTTCACAACATCTTTTTCTTCATCAACATTTTCTTTAGAAGATGAGATAATCTTATCATTAACAGAAACTAACTTCCCATCAATAATTTTTTTCACTTCTTTTCTGCTTCCAATTCCACATTCAACTAAGTATTTATCAAGTCTCATTAAAAATCTCCTTTCATATCATACATTGATTATACCATATATCGCCAAAGGAATAAATCTGTTGTGAATTTACTTTCAATAATGTATAATAAATGTAATGTTGTTAAAAAGGAGAGATACAAATGGTTGATTTTAAAAAAGTTGATGAATATATAGATTATATTGAAGAGGGAAAAATCCCAGAAGGAATGACTTTTAATGAATTTGCTATGGAATTTTACCACGAAAGCAAAGTTATTCCAATATCAAAATACCTTAGAAGCAGAGGAAGAACTTCTAAAATGCCGAAGATTATGAATACTAAAAAAGCTGGAGAAATTTTAAGTGAAACAGAAAAATCTGGAGATGAAGTGAGAACTTTTCTAAAAAGAAGAGGGTATTCTGAAATCCCAGAACTTAATTACACCCTTGTAATGCTTGTAAGAAAAGTTGAACTTCTTGATAACTGGAAAAAAATAATTGCTTATCTTCAAGGAGATAAAACAATTGAAGAAATAAACAACTCTACAAAAAGCAAACTTCTTCCAGGAGAAGTTGCAAGGTTAGAAAATTATATAATGGAAGAGCTTAATCTTGATGAAGAAAAAATGAACTGGTTTTTAAGTAAATTTAAAAAGCTTGAAAGTAATAAAGAGCTTTTCCGTGCAGTAAAAAAATTGAATAGACAGTAATACAAAAGAGGCTGCTGCATTTTTACAGGTTTGCAACAGCCTCTTTATTATTTTTTATAATCTGTAATTTATATTTAAATTTTATCTGTTTCCGTATTTATTATATGAAACTTATCCCAATTTACGTCTTCTTCGGTATAAACAGGTTTTTCTTCATCTGGATACCCAACAGCTATAAGACACATTACAGTAAATTTATCTGGAGCTCCAACTAAATTTCTAAAAAATTCTTCAGAAGTTCTTCCATCTGGAGCAGTTCTTTCATTTACATGCACCCAGCAAGTTCCAAGTCCAAGTTCATGTGCTTTCACCTGCATAGCAAAAGCAGCTATTGAACAGTCAGCAAGAAGTGTTGTTGATTTTCCAATCTCACCCATAACACCTATAAGAAGAGGGGCATCTTTTGCAAAAGTTGAACCATGTTCTCTAAGACCTGCTATTTCTTTTATAAGATTTTTATCATCAACGACTACAAATTCACATGGGCGAGAATTTCTTCCTGTTGGTGCAAGAAGCGCCGCTTTTAAAATTTCATCAATCTTTTCTTTTTCTACAGGCATATCTTTATATTTTCTAATACTTCTTCTAGTCATAAAATCCATAAAACCACTCTCCTTTTTAGTAATTATTAATATAAATTTTATTTAATAAGACTGTATAAATATTCTATTTCCTGCCTCCATATACTGCTGTCAATAGTTTCCAAGATTATAGGAATGTTATCAAATCTTTTATCATTCATAAATCTTATAAAAAATTCTTCTCCAAGAACACCTTTTCCTATACTGTCATGTCTGTCTTTTCTTGACCCTGTATCAAATTTACTGTCATTAAGATGAACTCCTTTAAGATATTTGAAACCAATAATTTTTTCAAATTCATTCATTGTATTTTCATATCCCTCTTCATCTTTTAATTCATAACCTGCTGCAAGAGTGTGACAAGTATCAATACAGACACCTATTCTTGATTTGTCTTCTACAAGATTTATAATTTCAGAAATTTCTTCAAATCTGCTTCCCATATTACTCCCCTGACCAGCTGTAGTTTCGAGAACAACTACAACATTCGGCACTTTTTTATGAGCAATATTTATTGAATCTGCTATAAGTTTTATACACTCTTCAGGAGAAATCTCATTAAGATGACTTCCTGGGTGCATATTAAGATATTTAAGTCCAAGCTGATTACATCTTTCCATTTCATCTATAAATCCATTTAAAGATTTTTCTCTTTTTTCAGCATCTCCGCTTCCAAGATTGTGAAGATAACTATTATGTGGAAGAATATATTCTGGAGATATTCCAGATTCTTTCATAAGTTCTTTAAACTTCTTTATTTCTTTTTCTTCAAGAGGTTTTGAATCCCATCTTCTCTGATTTTTTGTAAAAATTGCAAATGCTCTTGCTCCTATCTCTTCTGCATTTAAAAATGCCTGTGAGACTCCGCCTTGGGTACTCACATGGGCTCCTAAAAATTTATTTTTTATTCTCTCTTCTCTGTTTTCTATATTAATACACCTCTTTAATTTTATTTTTATATGAGTATTATAGCATAAATTTTTTGATTATAGAATAATATTAAAAAGGTATCTTAGTCTAAAATTTTTATAAATAAATTGAATTTTATAAAAAAAAGTTGTATATTTAGTAGTAAATATTTTTATATTAGGGGTGGTTTTATGAATGAAAGCAGTTTGAGAAGAAGTCTTATTGCTCTTGCTTTCGGAACTTTGGGTTTAGGAATAGCTGAATTTGTTATGATGGGAATTCTTCCAAATGTAGCTGATTCTTTAAATATCTCAATTCCAGCTGCAGGACATTTTATTTCTGCATATGCTTTAGGTGTGTGCTGTGGTGCTTTAATGCTTCTTATTTTACGTAAGTATCCAATGAAAAATTCTTTAATATTTTTAGTTTCTCTTATGATAGCCGGAAATTTTTTAGCAGCTTTATCACAAAGTTATCATATGATGACTGCTGCACGTTTTATTTCTGGTCTTCCACATGGTGCATATTTTGGAGTAGCTTCTATTGTTGCTTCTAAACTTGCACAAAAAGGAAGAGAATCTGAAGCAGTCTCAATTATGATAGCCGGAATGACAATAGCAAATCTTTTCGGTGTTCCTCTTGGAACTCTTTTAAGTACATTTTTATCTTGGAGAATTATTTTTTGCATAATTGTTATTTGGTGCATACTTACAATTTACTCAATTAAAAAATATGTTCCTTATATAGCTCCTCTTCCTGATACAGGATTTTTTGGACAGTTTAAATTTTTAAAATCTCTTGCTCCGTGGCTTCTTCTTGGAGCAACAATGTTTGGAAACGGCGGTGCTTTTGCATGGTATAGTTATGTTACTCCTATGCTTATACAAATTACAGGATTTAAAGCTCAATTTGTAACAGGGCTTATGGTACTTGCAGGGGGAGGAATGGTACTAGGAAATCTTATCGGTGGAAAACTTTCAACTAATTTCTATCCTGGAAAAGTTGGAGCAGGCTTTCAAGGTCTTATGTCACTTACTCTTTTTTCAATATTTTTCTTGGCACCATATAAAATACCAGCAGTAATTCTAATGTGTATTGTAACTTTTTGTTTATTTGCAGTGAGCAGCCCGCAGCAGTTTCTTCTTATAAAATTTTCTCCAGGTGGAGAAATGCTTGGAGCTGCAGGGGTACAGATAGCATTTAATATGGGAAATGCCTTAGGAGCATATTTTGGCGGACTTCCTATTGCACATGGAATGGAAATACAGTACTCAGCCCTTATAGGTTCATCTTTTGCGGCTATAGGATTTATAATTTTTAGTGTTTTCAATCATTTATATTCTGAAAACAAATAATTTTTAAAAGAAAAAGACGGTTAGATTTAATTCTAATCGTCTTTTTTATGGTTGGAGTTATATTAAAAAATTTCTTTAAATTTATCAAAATAACCTGTTATTTACTTATTTTTTTAAATTTTAAATTTTTTTCTATCATGGCAAATACATCATCATGAGTAAGATTCTTTTGACCTTTTAAAGTTTCAAGATATTCTTTTACAGCCTCATGTTCTTTCTTGTGGTATTTGTTGATGATGTAATGTACATCAGCTTCCTGATTAAAGTTTACGTATTTATGTTCTTTCATATAAATCATCTCCCAAATCTCCAGCCAACTTTATTATAAATCTTTTTATTCAAAATATCAAGCTTTCTGATTTTTTATTACACTCAGCGGAAGAAGAACTGTAAAAATTATAAGTAAGATTAAAGTTATTATAAGAGAAACAAAAGCTCCTTTTACAATCCAGATATCTAATAAAATACCTACGATAACAAAGCTCCATGATGTTGCTGCATAACATAATGTATGATCTGCAAAAGCAGAACTCTTAAGTTCTGGATCACATACTCTTAAAAGAAGAAGCCCTGTTATAAAAATTCCTGTGTTCATTCCAAAACTTATAACAGCATGTTCAAACCAATCTTCCTTTATATAAAGTCTGCTGAAAATAAAAATATATAAGAAAGTCATAAGAAATCCTAAAACTGATACAAAGATTATAGGCACAATATATTCAGCTATAATTTTTAAGGGCATGCTTGCAACAGCTGCTATAATTGCATATTCAGTAAGCATTCCAGAAAGTTTTCCCTTTACTCTGCTGTCAAC
>Escalade_p1__coassemble_816_pt1 | contig 18624 bp, 18 predicted proteins | sample Escalade_p1__metabat2_high_PE_026 | metagenome-assembled genome bin Escalade_p1 | reverse complement strand
TTTTTATAAAACTCCGTTTTCAAATTTAAGTCCGGCAATTAAAAGCTGAGCAGCTCTTTCATTTGTTGCCATTGGAACTTTATGAACGTCGCAAAGTCTTCCTAAAGCTCTAATGTCTGGTTCATGAGGCTGGCTTGTAAGCGGATCTTGGAAAAAGAAAACAGCAGAAATAAGTTCATTTGCTACATCAGCACCAATTTGCTGGTCTCCTCCAAGAGGTCCTGAAAGATATCTTTTAATAGTAAGTCCTGTAGCATCCATTATTCTTCCTCCAGTTGTTCCAGTTGCTACAAGTTCGTAGTTTTTGAAAAATTCTACATGTTCTTTTACAAATTCAACAAGTTCATCTTTCTTTTTGTCATGTGCAATTAATGCAATTTTTTTATTCATTGTAGTATCCTCCGATAAAATAATTTTGTAATTTATGTTTTCTATAAATAATTATATAATATTTTATTATTTCATTAAAGTGTGATAAAATACAAGAGAGATTTTTTTATAGTATCTTTGTATAGCTTTAATAATTATATAATAAAGAAAATAAAAAATCTATAAAAATAACGTAAAAAAAGAAAATAAGTATCAGGAGAAGAAATGGAATTTAAGCAGATAGAATATATTAACAGGGATACTGATAAAATAGAAATAGAAAAAGTTCCTGGAGAAAACTTTCTAAAGTTTTTATATTACAATCCTTTTGGAAAACTTTCACTTGAAGCGTTAGTAAAAAGAAAGTTCCTTTCAAAATGGTATGGAAAGAAAATGGATAGTCCTAAATCATGCAGTATAATAGAAAATTTTGCAAGAGAAAACGGAATAGATTTAAATGAAGCAGAGAAAAGTCTTAATGAGTTTACATCTTTTAATGATTTCTTTATAAGAAAATTAAAAGATGGGGCAAGAAAAATAGATTTTGAAGAAAGCACTCTTGTTTCGCCGGCAGACGGAAAAGTTTTAGTAATAGAAAATATTCACGACAGCAGTAAATTCTTTTTAAAAGGTGAAGAATTTACGTTAGGAGATTTCTTTAAAAATGAAGTTTTGGCAGAAAAATATCTTGGAGGAATAATGGTCATTGTAAGACTTGCTCCTGTTGACTACCATAGATTTCATTTTCCGGCAGATGGAAAAATTTCAGTGAATAGAAAGATAGAGGGGTATTACTATTCTGTTTCTCCCCATGCAATAAGACAAAATTTCAGAATTTTCTGTGAAAATAAAAGAGAATATTCAATTTTATCAACAGAAAAATTTGGTGATATATGTATTGCTGAAATAGGAGCAACAATGGTTGGTGGAATAAAACAGACATACGAACCTAATACTTTTGTAAAAAAAGGAGACGAAAAAGGATATTTCTATTTTGGAGGTTCAACTGTTATAATGTTCCTAGAAAAAGATAGAGTTGAAATTGACAGGGACATTTTAGAAAACAGTATAAATGGAATAGAAACAAAAGTATTTATGGGAGAGGGAATAGGAAAAAAATTCTAAGGAGTAAAAATTTTGAAAAGAAAACCTTGCTATTTTAAAAAAGGTGATATTATAATTTATTCTTTGCTTTCACTTTTTTTCTTTTTTGCAGTGAAATATGCTTTAGGAATAGAAGCTGTGAAGGGAAACAAAATAGAAATATATGTTGATAATCAGCTGAAATATGTTTATCCTTTAGAGGAAAAGAAAAAAGAATATTTTGTAGACACAAATCTTGGGGGAGTAAATGTCTTAGTAGAAAAAATGAAAGTGAGGGTTACTTCTTCAAACTCACCATTAAAAATCTGTGTCAAACAGGGGTGGATTTCAAATACGGGAGATACAATAATTGGTATTCCAGACAGGCTTTTGATTAAAATTGTGGGAGATAAAAAAGGAAACGAAGAACTTGACGGAATTATAAGGTGATATTATGAAATACAAACATATATTTATAAAAGTTTTTATTGTAGGAACTCTTCTTGTTATTATTCAGACAATGCTTCAAAATATGAATGGTTTTTTAAGTGTAATAAACGGGCTTACAAAATATCTTCGCCCTTTTATATATGCAATGTTTATTGCTGTGCTTCTAAATCCAATGGTGGAGTTTGCAGAAAAAAAACTTAAATTTAAAAGAGGCTTGGCAATAGCAATGTCTCTTGCTGCATTAATTCTTTTTCTTACAGGAACACTTCTTTGGTTTATACCAAATCTTATAGATAGTTTTGAAGAAATTATAGAAAAATTTCCAGCTTTTCAGGAAAACTTTAATAAATACTTAGAAAAAATATTTGCATTTTTAAGAGAAAAAAATCTCCTTCTTATGGACGGGGAAGAGATAAAGCAGACAATAGAAGATTTCTTTGTGAAAAATATGAATAATATAAAGGCTCTTTTAATTTCACTTGGGCTTAATGTTATCGATTGGATAGTAGAAGTATTTATAATTCTTTTAGGAGGATTTTTAGCACTTTATTTTATTTACAACAGAGAATATTTTATGCAGTATATAAAAAATATGATATTTATTTTTTATGGAGATAAAGAAGCTGATGACGGCTTAGATTTTTTAATAGAATGTAAAAATATATTTTTAAATTATATGGCAGGAAGAATAATAATTTCTGTAATAGTGGGGCTTATAGCTTTTGCTGTTATGAAAATTGCAAAAGTTCCTTATGCTCTTTTAAATGCAGTTATGATTGGTGTAGGAAATATGATTCCATATTTTGGTTCAATAGCTGCAGGAATTATTGCATTTATTCTCGTACTTTTATCAAATCCGATAAAATGTTTTTATCTTCTTCTGGCAATAATAATTGCTCAGAATGTTGACGGATATATAATCGGGCCGAAAATTTTAGGAAAGAGTGTGGGGATAAGCTCTTTCTGGATAATTGCTTCTGTAATTATTATGGGAAATATTATGGGAACTCTTGGAATGTTTTTAGGTGTTCCTATATTCGCAATAATAAAACTTATTTATATAAGAATATTAAAAAATAAAAAAGAAAAACGAAAGATTGAGGAGAAACAAAACTAATGAAAGATTTTACAATAATTGCATCATCAACTATGGGTCTTGAAAGCATAGTAAGAGATGAATGTATTGAGCTTGGGTTTAAAGATGTCCATGCATTTAACGGAAAAGTTGAATTTAAAGGAAATTTTAAAGATGTGGTAAAAGCTAACATTCATTTAAGATGTGCAGACAGAATATTTATAAAAATGGGAGAGTTTAAGGCTCTTACTTTTGAAGAACTTTTCCAAAATGTAAAAAAAATAAAATGGAGCGAAATAATAGAAAAAAACGGAGAGTTTCCTATAAGCTGGGTAAGTTCTGTTAAATCAAAATTATTTTCAAAATCTGATATTCAAAGAATTGCTAAAAAAGCTATTGTTGAAAATATGAAAGAGATTTACGATATTGAAAAATTCCCAGAAAACGGGCCGTTATTCAGAATAAAAATTCAAGGGAATAAAGATATTTTTACAATAATGATTGATACAAGCGGAGATGCACTTCACAAAAGAGGATATAGAAACTTAATAAATGAAGCTCCTCTTAAAGAAACAATGGCAGCTGCCCTTGTAAAGCTAAGCCGTTGGAAAGGTGGAGACAGACCTTTTGTAGATCCAATGTGCGGGACAGGAACTATTGCCATTGAAGCTGCAATGATTGGAAGAAATATTGCTCCGGGAGTAAACAGAAATTTTGCTGCAGAAAGCTGGAAAGTTATTCCAAAGGATTTATGGATAGATTTAAGAGACGAAGCATTTTCACAGGAAGATTATGATAATAAAGTTATGGTTTATGCTTCTGATATTGATTTGGATACAATTAAAATAGCAGAAGAAAATGCTGAAAGAGCCGGAGTGGAAGATGATATTCTTTTTGAATGTAAAAACTTTTTAAATCTTGAAGCTATGGCTGAAAAAGGTTGTCTTGTAACAAACCCTCCATATGGAGAAAGACTTTTAAATGATGAAAAAGTTGAAAGACTTTACACGCTTTTAGGAGATATATGCAGAACAAGATTTCCAAAATGGTCTTATTATATAATCACTTCTTATCCAGAATTTGAAAAATATTTTGATAAGAAAGCTACAAAAAACAGAAAACTTTATAATGGTGGAATAGAGTGCCATTATTATCAATATTACGGTGAGAGATAATATGAATAAAAAAGATTTTAAAGATTATAATACAGAAGTAATGCTTCAGATTTTAAAAAAATCTGAGGTTGAACTTCAAAAAGCAGAAACAGAAAATGACAGGGAAAAAATAAAATTTATAAATGAAGAAGTAATTCCAAAATATGAAAAACTTTATCTTGCTCTTGCAGAACTTGACATAAGAGATAAAACAGAAGAAGAGATAAAGAATTTCAGGGAAACTGTTGATAAAATTGCTGAATCAAACGGACTAACAGAGGAGTTTATAAAAAAATGTATTTCTGTGAGAGAAGAACTAAAAGGGAAATCTGGAGCAGAAGTTACAAAGAGAATGTTTGAATATGCAGTGAAAGATCTTAAAAAGAAAAAAAGAATTCTTCTTGAAAGAATGGACGTTCTTTTAAAAGAGGAAGCACAGCTTGAAGCAGATTTAAAAGAATGTATTCAATATGATGCAGAGATGGAAATTTCTGGAAAAATTGTTGATGTAAGAGAAAAGAAAAGAGATTTAAAAGAAAATTTAGATGCAAATGATAAAGAGATTGAAAAAATTCAAAATCATATAAATACAAAATGGAGATATGAAATTTTTGGAACTGTTTCAAGAGACGAACTTAAAAAAGCGGCAGAGGGAGAATAATTATGTTAAAAACTCTTGTGATTTTTATAGTTGTAATATTTTTAGTTACAATAGGAAGAAATAAACTTGCAGGAACTCATGCAAGAAAAAATATAAAAATATTAGAAAATAAAGCGGAGGTATCAATGTCAGATTTAGTATTAAATGCAAAAATAGTAACAGATAAAGGAGATATAAATTTAAAACTTTTTCCAGAAGTTGCACCACTTACAGTATTAAACTTTGCTCATCTTGCAAAAAGAGGATATTATGACAATCTTAAATTTCACAGAGTAATATCTGATTTTATGATTCAAGGTGGGGACCCAACAGGAACAGGTGCTGGTGGACCTGGTTACCAATTTGGTGATGAATTTAAAGAAGGAGTTGTTTTTGACAGAAAAGGACTTCTTGCAATGGCAAATGCTGGGAAAAACACAAATGGATCACAATTTTTCATAACTCATGTGGAAACTCCATGGCTTAACTATCATCATACAATTTTTGGTGAAGTTGTGTCAGCTGCTGACCAAGATGTTGTAAATAAAATTGCTCAAGATGATGTAATTAAAACTATTGAAATCACAGGTGATTTTGATAAATTTATGACAGAAGAAAATAAAAAAATGGCAGCTCAGATTGATGAAATTTTAGACAGCCAATTTAAAGATTTAAAAAAATATTAAGAAATTTAAAATAAAATTTTATAATTTTGAAAAAGCTGGCTGTATTAATTACAAATTATTTTTTAATGCAGGGAGATTTTAAAGTAATAAAGATAAAAATTAAATTATAGAAACCATGAAAATGGTTTCTATTTTTTTGGAAAAAATGATATAATTATTGAGATTGAAAAATGGAAAATAAATTTAATTGTGTTTTATTTAGAAAGAAGGAAAAATGAAAATATTGGTAGTTGGAGATGTAGTAGGAAATCCGGGAAGAAAAACTTTATATGCTTATCTTGAAAAGATGGGAGATAAATATGATTTTATAATTGTAAACGGAGAAAATTCAGCTGGTGGATTTGGAATTACAACAAAGATAGCAGATGAATTTTTCAGTAAAAAAATTGACGTTATAACAAGTGGAAATCATATTTGGGATAAAAAAGAAATTTATACATATCTTGAAGCCTCAGACAGACTTTTAAGACCTCTTAATTATCCAAAAGGAACAACTCCGGGAAAAGGATATACAGTAGTTGAAAGCAGAAAAGGAATAAAAGTTGGAGTAATTTCAGCTCAAGGAAGAGTATTTATGCCTCCTATCGACTGTCCTTTCACAAGAATATCTGAAATTTTAGATGAAATGAAAAAAGAATGTAAAATAATAGTTGTAGATTTTCATGCAGAAGCTACATCAGAAAAAATTGCTCTTGGAAAATATCTTGACGGAAAAGTTTCACTTGTTTACGGAACACACACTCACGTTCAGACAGCAGATGAAAAAATTCTTCTTGAAGGAACAGGGTATCTTTCAGATGCAGGAATGACAGGTTCTGATAATGGAATAATTGGGATGACAGCAGAAGTTGTTATACCGAAATTTATTACAGCACTTCCTCAAAGATTTGAAGTGGCAGAGGGAAATGAAAGATTTAACGGAATTTCTGTTGTTGTTGATGAAGAAACAGGAGAATGTACAGAGATAGAAAGAATAAATCTTTCTTTAAAACAGATAGAAATATTATAAAGGCGGTGGCTTTTAATGAAAGTAATGGAAATAAAAGTAATTTTTGAAAGTGATGATACAGAAAAAGCAAAAAAAGAAATAGGGGATATTTTTTATGATTTTGGAGCAACAGGGCTTAAAATAGAAGAGCCTATGACACATAAAAATTCTCTTGATTATTATAAAAATGAAAAAGATTTTTTAATGGTTGACCATGCTGTGTCAGCATATTTTCCAGTGAATATTTATGCTGAAAGAAGAAAACAGGCAATTTTAAAAAGATTTGAAGAAACTTTTGCTGAAAGAGAAGATATTGTTTACACAATAGATTTTTATGATTTTGAAGAGGAAGATTATCAAAACAGCTGGAAAAAATATTTCTACACTCAAAAAATAAGTGAAAGATTTGTTGTAAAACCTACATGGAGAGAATACGAGCCGCAGGAAGATGAACTTGTGATTGAAATTGATCCGGGAAGAGCTTTTGGAACAGGAACTCACCCTACAACTTCTCTTTGTATAAAACTTATGGAAGAAAATATAAAAGAGGGAAATACTGTTATTGACGTTGGAACAGGTTCTGGAATTTTAATGGTTGCTGCTGAAAAACTTGGGGCAGGAAAAATTGTAGGAACTGATATAGATCCAATGGCTGTTGAAGTGGCAGAAGAAAATCTTCTTCTTAATAAAGTTGACATGGAAAAAGCAAAGGCTTATGCTGGAGACTTGGTTACAGTTGTACAAAATGAAAAATTTGATGTTGTTGTTGCAAATATTTTAGCAGATGTTCTTCTTATTCTTTTAAAAGATATTTCAAGAGTTGTTAAAAAAGACGGACTTGTTATCTTCTCTGGAATAATAGAAGACAAATTGGAAGAAATGAAAAGAGCTGTAGAAGAAGTTGGGCTTGAAATTCTTGAGGTGAAAGCTGATAAAGAGTGGAGAGCAATGCTTATGAGAGCATAGTTATAATTTTAACGGAGGAAAATTATGAAAAACTTTATAATGGCAATAGATGGGCCTGCGGGAAGCGGTAAAAGTACAATAGCAAAAATTTTGGCTGAAAAGAATAATCTTATATATCTTGATACAGGGGCTATGTACAGAATGGTAGCTTTGTATTTTTTTGAAAATAATGTTGATTTAGATAATGATATGGAAGTTAAAATAAATCTTTCTAAAATAAAAATGGATATTGAAAAAGATAAATTTATTTTAAACGGAAAAGATGTTTCAAAAGATATAAGAACACCAAGAGTGAGCGGGCTGGTTTCATTTGTAGCGAGAATAAAAAGAGTGAGAGAAAAACTTGTTGAACTTCAGAGAGAAATAAGCCGTGGAAAGAATGTTGTTCTTGACGGCCGTGATATAGGAACTGTTGTTTTTCCAGATGCACCACTTAAAATATTTTTAATTGCTTCAGCAGAGGAAAGAGCTAAAAGAAGAATGAAAGAATATGAAGAAAAAGGAATAAAAGAGGATTTTGAATCAGTTCTTGCAAATATAAAAGAAAGAGATATGATAGATTCTACAAGAAGTGAAAGCCCTCTTAAAAAAGCTGATGATGCAGTAGAAATAGACACAAGTTTTATGACAATAGAAGAAGTTACTGATGAAATAACAAAACTTGTAAAAGAAAAAACAGGTGAATAATTATGATATATAATCTCCTTAGAATTCTGCTTTGGATTCCTTTAAAAGTTGTTATGATATTAAGACCAAAGAAAAGAATTTTTATTGAAAAAAGACTTAATCAGAATTTTGACTTTTTAAAATCAGAAAAGCCGTATATCTGGCTTCACTGTTCATCTGTGGGTGAAATAAATCTTTCTGATGCCCTTATAAAAAAACTTCTTGCTGAAAGAGAAGAAGATATTTTAATAAGTATTTTTACAGATACAGGATATGAAACAGCACAAAATAAATATTCAAAAGAAGAGAGAATAAAAATAATATATTTTCCTTTAGACTGCAAAAATGAGATAAGAAAAATTTTAAAAAGAATAGATTTAAAACTTCTTATTTTAATTGAAACAGAAATATGGCCGAATTTAATAAGCTGTGCAAAGAAAAAAGGAAAAGTCATTCTTGTGAATGGAAGAATATCTGACAAGAGTTTTGGAAGATATATGAAGCTTAAAAGAATTTTAAAAAATGTTTTAGGAAAAATAGATCATTTTTATATGCAGACACCTCTTGACGGGGAAAGAATAGAAACAATAGGTGCAGACAGTGAAAAAGTTTCTGTTGCAGGAAATCTTAAATTTGATATAGAACTTCAAAATTATTCTGAAGAAGAAAAAAATGAGCTTAAGAAAATTATAAAAGCTGACGGCAGAAAAATATTTGTTGCAGGAAGTACAAGAACAGGAGAAGATGAAGTTATTTTAGATGCTTTCGGTCATCTTAAAGATTATATGCTTATACTTGTTCCAAGACACCTTGACAGAATTGAAAAAATAGAAGACCTTTTAATTAAAAGAAAAATAAAATTTTCAAAATACAGCGACTGTCTTGAAGGAAAATCAGAAAAGTCAGAAGTTATCATTGTGGATAGAATGGGAGTGCTAAGAAAATTTTATTCTGTCTGTGATACAGCTTTTGTAGGAGGAACTCTTGTAAATATTGGAGGACACAGCCTGCTTGAACCTTTATTTTACAGAAAAACTCCAATTTTTGGAAAATATCTTCAAAATGTAAAAGATATTGCTGATGAAATTTTAAAAAGAGGAATAGGTTTTAAAGTCGACAGCAGTGAAGATATAGCTGTATCAATAGGTGAAATTGATAATGGTTATGTAAGAACAGATGAAATAGAAAACTTTTTTAAGGCAAACCAGAATACTGCACAAAAAATTACAGATGAAATTAATAAACTAATATAAAATATACGGAGGAACAAAATTTAGATGGTAAAATTAGATGAAAACGACGACTTTTGGAAACATTTTTTTAAAAATCCCAAAAAAGCCTATAATCCATATATGTACAGATTAAAAGAATTTCCTGAATATATAATGTATGATAAAGAAATTATGGATTCATATAAAGGAAGATGGAATGAATATTTTAAAAATGATAATCCTATATATGTGGAAATTGGTTCTGGGAGCGGAAATTTTGCTCTTGGAATGTGTGAAAAATATAGAGACAGAAATCATATAGCTCTTGAGCTTAGATTTAAAAGACTTCACTCATCAGCTAGAAAATCAAAGAAATTAAATCTTTCAAATGTTTTATTTATCAGAAGATTTGGAGAAGAACTTACAGAATTTTTAGGAGAGTGTGAGATTTCAGGATTATATATTAATTTTCCAGACCCTTGGGAGGGAAATGAAAAAAACAGAATTATTCAAGAAAATCTTTTCTCTAGTTTAGATAAGGTGTTAAAGATAGGTGGTAAATTATTTTTTAAAACAGACCATGACAAATACTATGAAGATGTGCTACAATTAAGCGGAAATTTAGAGAACTACAAACTTGTGTATCACACTTCTGATCTTCACAACAGTGAAAAGGCTGAAGATAATGTTCTTACAGAGTTTGAGCAGTTGTTTCTTAATAAATTCCAAAAAAATATTAATTATATAGAGATTGAAAAAATAAAATAAATTTTCTGTATATGATAAGGTAATTAAATTTTTTTAGGAGGATATAAATATGGCAGGATATGTAGTTGTAGGGACACAATGGGGAGATGAAGGAAAAGGGAAAATAATTGATGTGTTGGCAGATAGAGCTGACTATGTGGTAAGATTTCAGGGGGGAAACAATGCAGGTCACACTGTAGTTGTAAATGGAGAGAAATTTATTTTAAAACTTCTTCCTTCAGGAGTGCTTCATGGAGGTTGCTGTATAATCGGGCCGGGAGTTGTAGTTGATCCAAAAGTTCTTTTAGATGAACTTGCATCATTAGAAACTAGAGGAGCAAAAACAAATCATGTTATAATAAGTGACAGAGCTCATCTTATAATGCCTTATCATGTAAAACTTGATGAATTAAAAGAAGCAAATGCAGGGGATAAAAAAATAGGAACAACAAAAAGAGGAATAGGTCCTTGCTATGCAGATAAAATTTCAAGAGACGGAATAAGAATGGTAGATCTTCTTGATATGGAAAAATTTGCAAGAAAATTAAAATATAATTTAGAACAAAAAAATGAAATCATAACAAAAATTTATGGTGCAGAGCCTCTTAGTTATGAAAAAATTCTTGCAGATTATACAGAATATACAGACAAAATAAGACACAGAATAGTTGATACAATTCCTATTGTAAATAAAGCTCTTGATGAAAATAAGCTTGTTCTTTTTGAAGGGGCTCAGGCACTTATGCTTGATATAAACTATGGAACTTATCCGTATGTTACTTCTTCTTCTCCAACAACAGGAGGAGTTACAACAGGTGCAGGAGTTTCTCCAAGAAAAATTGATAAAGGTATTGGAGTTATGAAAGCATATACAACAAGAGTTGGTGAAGGACCATTTGTTACAGAACTTCTTGGAGAGTTTGGAGAAAAAGTAAGAAAAATTGGCGGAGAATACGGTGCTGTAACAGGAAGACCAAGAAGATGCGGTTGGCTTGACCTTGTAGTTGGAAGATATGCTGCAATGATAAATGGACTTACTGATATAGTTATTACAAAAATAGATGTTCTTAGCGGGCTTGGAACTTTAAAAATATGTACAGCTTATGAAATTGACGGAAAAATTTATGAGTCAATGCCAGCTGATACAGAGATTCTTTCAAAAGCAAAACCTGTGTATGAAGAACTTCCAGGATGGGATGAAGATATAACTCAAGTTAAAACTTATGAAGAACTTCCAGAAAATTGTAAAAAATATTTAAAGAGAATAGAAGAAATTGTAGGATGTCAGATTTCTGTTGTGTCTGTAGGGCCAGACAGAAGCCAGAATATCCATATAAGAGAAATCTAAAATTATATTGTTCATTTTCTTTGTATGGTTAAAAGTTAATGAGCAAATTAAAAATTTAATAAATGAAATTTTTAATTCGTCGGCTCTGCTAGTCGTTGAACTTCTTATCAGTCGTTCATCTCCTGCATCGACGAAAGAAATTTAGAAAATAAAAAGGGCTGTTGTAATTTAGTTTATAACAGCTCCTATTTTTTTATTGCATTGTTGAAAATAAAATATTAAAATATGATATAAAATAGGGAAATATATTTTAAGAATAAAGCGGGAAAAATTATTTTGGAGGATAAAGTATGAAAAAAAATTTAATTATATTAGGGGCTTTTGTATTTTTATTAAGTGGCTGCGGGATAGAGCAAAAACCTAAAGAAGTGAAAATATCACTTACAGAACAAGAAGTGAAAGACAGTGAAAATAATTCAAATGCAGCAGCACAAATCCTTGTGAAAAAAGCTGTGTTAAAAGAAATGGAAAATGTTAAATACTCTGAAGAGGAGAAAAAAGAACTTGAAGAGATAAAAGAAAATATAGAGCTTGAATACTTCTTAAATAAAAAAGCTATGGAAACAGCAAATGTTGATGATATGGAAGTTCTTCAAGTATATCAAAACAATATTGATAAATTAAAAGATGTAGATATAACAGCTGTTCTTCCTCAGCTTAAAGATCAGATGCTTTTCCAAAGAAGAGAGGAAGAAAAAGTAAAATATATGAATTCTCTTGTTGAAAAATATAAATTGAATGATGAACTTAAAAAATATTTCCCTGAATCAGAAAATAAAGAAGAGACAGCAGAAGAAGTAAAACCAGCTGAAGAAAGTAAAGCAGAGGAAACAAAAAAATAAGAATATAAATAAATTTAGGAATAGGACTGTTGCAAATTTATAAAATGCAATGGTCTGTTTTTTATTTTTGTGCAAAATAAATTTTAAAATGGTAAAATATTATAAAAAGTCTTTTAAAATGGTGAAAATTTATGATTACAAAAAATATGATAGATAGTTTTTTTAAAGAAAGAAATCACAGTAAAATAATCGGTAGAGAAGCCTCTATGAATTCAGCTGTGATGGTTTTATTCTGTGAAATCAATGAAAAAATTTATGTGCTTTTTGAAAAAAGAGCAAAAGATATAAGACAGGGAGGAGAAGTTTCTTTTCCCGGTGGAAGAAGAGATAAGGAAGATTTAAGTTTTTTAGAAACAGCAGTGAGAGAAACTTTTGAAGAAATTGGGCTAAAAAAAGAAAGAATTGAAAATGTAAAAAAATACGGAACTCTTATAATTCCTACAGGGGTAATAGTAGAAGCATATGTAGGGTATGTAAAAAATTTTTCTCTTGATGAACTTAATGTAAATGAAGATGAAGTTGAGAGAATTATTCTTGTTCCTCTTGATTATTTTTTTGAAAATAACCCAGAAATAGAATATGTCACAGTAGAGAATGAGCCTTTTTATGTAAATGAAAAAGGAGAAAAAATAGAATTTCCTGCAAAAAAATGGGGGCTTCCAGAAGAATATACAAAACCTTGGAGAGGAAGACCAAGAAGAATGCTCTTTTATCTTTATGGAGGAGATGTTATCTGGGGAATTACAGGAGAAATTATTTACAGTGTGTCCAGAGAACTTAGAAGTTATTAAAAATTAAAAAATATTTTTTATGTAAAGAAAAAATACTTGACAAAGTTTTATAAAATTATTATAATGATTTGGTGATATTATGGAATTGACTGAAATGATTGAAATAGGAATTCTTTTAGATTATTACAAACCTCTTTTAACAGAAAAACAAAAAAAATATCTTGTAGATTATTTTGAGGAAGATTTATCTCTTACAGAAATTGCAGAGATGAACGAAGTAAGCAGACAGGCTGTTTATGATAATATAAGAAGAGGAAGCAAAATTTTAAGAGATTATGAAGATAAACTTAATTTCTATAAAAAAGATAGAAAACTTTACAATGAGCTTGTGAATTTGAGAAAGAATTTCACAAAAGAAAATTTAGATAAAATTATTGAGAAAATGAGCTAGTAAAAAGCACAGGAGAAAGAGATGTTAGAAAATTTAGGAAATAGATTTCAGGACATTTTTAAAAAAGTAAGAGGGCATGGAAAACTTAGCGAAAGCAATATAAAAGATGCACTGAGAGAAGTTAAAATGTCACTTTTAGAAGCTGACGTAAACTATAAAGTTGTAAAAGATTTTATAAATAAAATTCAAGAAAAAGCAATTGGAACTGAAGTAATAAGAGGAATAAATCCAGGACAGCAGTTTATTAAAATAGTAAATGATGAACTTGTGGAACTTCTTGGAGGAACAAATTCAAAACTTACAAAGGGAGTTAAAAATCCTACAGTTCTTATGCTTGCAGGACTTCAAGGGGCTGGAAAAACAACTTTTGCTGCAAAACTTGCAAATAAATTAAAAAAAGATGGTGAGAGACCTTATCTTGTTGCAGCAGACGTATACAGACCGGCAGCTATAAAACAGCTTCAAGTTTTAGGTGAACAAATAAATATTCCTGTTTATGCTGATGAAGAAAATAAAGATCCTGTTGATATTGCAAGAAAAGCATGGGGACAGGCAAAAGCAAACGATTATACATATATGATAATAGATACTGCAGGTAGACTTCATGTTGATGAAGCTCTTATGGAAGAACTTAGTCAAATCAAGAAAACAGTAAGACCTCAAGAAATACTTCTTGTAGTTGATGCTATGATAGGGCAGGATGCAGTAAACTTAGCAAAGAATTTCAATGATAAATTAAATATAGATGGTGTAGTTCTTACAAAATTTGACGGAGATACAAGAGGGGGAGCTGCCCTTTCAATAAAATCTGTTGTAGGAAAACCGATTAAATTTGTTGGTGTTGGAGAAAAAATTGAAGATCTTGAACTTTTCCATCCTGAAAGACTTGCTTCAAGAATTTTAGGAATGGGAGACGTTGTTTCTCTTGTTGAAAAGGCTCAGGAAAACATCAATGAAGATGATGCAAAATCATTGGAAGAAAAAATAAGAACTCAAAAATTTAACTTGGAAGATTTCTTAAAGATGCTTCATATGGTTAAAAAAATGGGGCCTCTTGCAAGCATATTAAAAATGCTTCCGGGAGTTGGAAATGACCTTGGAGATTTATCTCTTGCTGAAAAAGAAATGAAAAAAGTAAGAGCAATAATTCAATCAATGACAAGAGAAGAGAGAGCAAAGCCTGAAATCCTTAAGGCAAGCAGAAAAATGAGAATTGCTAAAGGAAGCGGAACAGACGTTTCAGATGTCAACAGACTTTTAAAACAATTTGAAATGATGAAAAATATGATGAAGATGTTCAGCTCAGGGAAAATGCCAAATCTTGGAGCTATGAAAAATATGGGCGGTGGAATGCCTAATATGAGAAATGGTAGAGGAAAAGGAAGATTTCCTTTCTAAAATAAATAAAGTTAAAAAAATAAATTTAAAATAAAATTAAAAAAGAATATAAAAGGAGTGATTTTTAATGTTAAAATTAAGATTAACAAGATTAGGAAGCAAAAAAAACCCAGTATACAGAATTGCAGCAATGGAATCTACTACTAAAAGAGAAGGAAATGCAGTAGCATACTTAGGAAACTACTATCCATTAGAAGATTCTAAAGTAACTTTAAAAGAAGAAGAAATCTTAACTTTCTTACAAAACGGAGCACAACCAACAAGAACAGTTAAATCTCTTTTAACTAAAGCTGGAGTTTGGGCTAAATTCGAAGAATCTAAAAGAAAATAATAAAAATTAAAAAACTATTAGATTAAAATAATTTATATATTTACTTTTATATGTGATATATGGTATATTGTATTTAGCACAAGAACAAGGGGAGATAAAAATGAATTTCACGAACACTATAATAATAATATCATCAATAATACGTTAGACGACAATATTATAGATGTTATTATGTGGCGTTGTAAATAATTATTCTTCCTGAATATAAATTATTTTGTAAAGATTAAGGCAACCTGCATGGTTGCCTTTTTTATTTATCTGTTAATAAAAAAATATAAATGATATAAACTTTTATGAGGAGGTTTTTATGTACAAAAAAGTATCTACCAGTCTAAATTTCGTAGAGAGAGAAAAAGAAATCGAAAAATTCTGGGAAGAAAATAAAATTTTTGAAAAAAGTCTTGAATTAAGAAAAGGAGACAAAACTTACACTTTCTATGACGGACCACCTACAGCAAATGGTAAACCGCATATCGGACACGTTCTTACTCGTGTTATAAAAGATATGGTTCCAAGATACAGAACAATGAAAGGGTATGATGTTCCAAGAAAAGCAGGTTGGGATACTCATGGACTTCCTGTTGAACTTGAAGTTGAAAAACTTTTAGGAATTAACGGAAAAGAACAGATAGAAACTTATGGATTACAACCATTCATTGAAGAATGTAAAAAAAGCGTTTGGAAATATAAAGGAATGTGGGAAGACTTCTCTAAAACTGTTGGTTTCTGGGCTGACATGGAAAACCCATATGTTACTTATGATAACAACTTTATAGAATCTGAATGGTGGGCTTTAAAGAAAATCTGGGAAAAAGGATTACTTTACAAAGGATTTAAAATTGTTCCTTACTGCCCAAGATGTGGAACACCTTTATCAAGCCACGAAGTTGCTCAAGGATATAAAGATGTTAAAGAAAAATCTGCAATCGTAAGATTTAAAGTTAAAGACGAAGATGCTTATATCTTAGCATGGACAACTACTCCATGGACACTTCCATCAAACGTTGCACTTTGTGTAAACCCTAAAGAAACTTATGTAAAAGTTAAACATGGAGAATATACTTACTACATGGCAGAAGCTCTTGTAGAAACTGTATTAAAAGAAAATTTTGAAATTCTTGAAAGATTTACAGGAAAAGATTTAGAATATAAAGAATATGAACCATTATTCAGATTTGTAAACCCTGATAAAAAATGCTGGTATGTAACTTGTGACACTTATGTTACTCTTACAGACGGTACAGGTGTTGTTCATATTGCTCCTGCATTCGGGGAAGATGACGCAAACGTTGGAAGAATTTATGACTTACCTTTCGTACAATTAGTTGATGCTAAAGGGGAAATGACAAAAGAAACTGATTGGGCAGGAGTTTTCTGTAAAAAAGCAGATAAACAAATCTTAATCGACTTAGATAAAAAAGGACTTCTATTTGATGCACCAAGCTATGAACACAGCTATCCACACTGCTGGAGATGTGACACTCCTCTTATCTATTATGCAAGAGAATCTTGGTTCATCAAAATGACAGCTGTTAAAGAAGACCTAATTAAAAATAACAACAAAATCAACTGGATTCCAAAATCAATAGGTAAAGGACGTTTTGGAGACTGGCTTGAAAATGTTCAAGACTGGGGAATCAGCCGTGACAGATATTGGGGAACACCACTTAACGTATGGGAATGTGAATGTGGACACAGACATGCAATAGGAAGCATTGCTGAGCTTAAAGAAATGTCACCAAACTGTCCAGAAAATATTGAACTTCACCGTCCATATATTGATGCAGTAACTATAACTTGTCCTCACTGCGGAAAACAAATGACAAGAGTTAAAGAAGTTATAGACTGTTGGTTTGACTCAGGTTCAATGCCTTTTGCTCAACACCACTATCCATTTGAAAATGAAGATTTATTCAAGAAACAATTCCCAGCTGACTTCATTTCAGAAGCAGTTGACCAAACAAGAGGTTGGTTCTATTCACTTCTTGCAGTTTCTACATTAATCTTTAATGAAGCACCATATAAAAACGTTATAGTTCTTGGACACGTTCAAGACGAAAACGGACAAAAAATGTCTAAATCTAAAGGAAATGCAGTAGATCCATTTGATGCATTAGCAACTTACGGAGCAGATGCAATTCGTTGGTACTTCTATATAAACTCAGCTCCTTGGCTTCCTAACAGATTCCATGGAAAAGCAGTTCTTGAAGGACAAAGAAAATTCATGTCAACATTATGGAACACTTATGCATTCTATGTTCTTTATGCTGAGATAGATCAGTTTGATCCTACAAAATATACACTAGATAAAGAAAAAATGACTGTTATGGATAAATGGCTTATGTCAAAACTAAATACAGTTGTTAAAGGTGTAGATGAAAATCTTTCTGATTACAAGCTTCTTGAAGCGGCAAGATTACTTCAAGACTTTGTTGATGAATTAAGTAACTGGTATGTAAGAAGAAGCAGAGAACGTTTCTGGGTAACTGATATGACAGAAGATAAAATCACTGCATACATGACATTATATACAGCTCTTATTACAATAGCTAAGACAGCTGCTCCAATGATTCCATTTATGACAGAAGAAATTTATCAAAACCTAGTAAGAAGCGTTGATGCAAATGCTCCTGAAAGTATTCACCTTTGTGATTTCCCTGTTGTTGATGAAACAGCAATCGATAGAGATTTAGAAGCAGATATGGACGAAGTTTTACAAGTTGTTACACTTGGAAGAGCTGCAAGAAATGCTGCAAACATTAAAAACAGACAGCCAGTTGCAAACATTTATGTAAAAGCTGGACACGAAGTTGGAGAATTATATCAAAATATCATCAAAGAAGAATTAAATATTAAAGAAATTCACTTTGTTGAAGATACATCACAATTTACTTCTTATACATTCAAACCACAACTTAAAACTTTAGGTCAAAGATATGGTAAGAAAGTAAATGAAATAAGAACTCTTCTTGCTGAAATAGACGGAAGCAAAGCTAAAAAACAACTTGATGAAACAGGAGTTTTATCACTTACTCTTTCTGATGGAGAAGTTGCAAACTTAGCTGTAGAAGACCTTCTAATTGAAAGCGGACAAACTGAAGGATATATGCCTTTAGAAGATAGAGGAATAGTTGTAGTTCTTGATACAAAACTTACTCCAGAATTAGTTGAAGAAGGATTTGTAAGAGAAATTATAAGTAAAATCCAATCAATGAGAAAAGAAGCAGACTTCAACGTAACAGACCATATTGTTCTTTACGAAGAAGGAAACGACAAATTAAAAGAAATCATTGAAAGAAATGCAGCTGTTATCAAAAACGATACATTAACAGATGAATTTGTATTTGGAACAACTGAAGGATTTGCACAAGAATTTAATGTAAACGGAGAAAAAGTTAAACTTGGTGTAAAAGTAAAATAAAAATAAAATTTTAAAGGGGCTGTTGCAAATTGATGATTTTTAATCATTAATTTGCTCAGCTCTTTTT
>Escalade_p1__coassemble_738_pt1 | contig 20968 bp, 20 predicted proteins | sample Escalade_p1__metabat2_high_PE_026 | metagenome-assembled genome bin Escalade_p1 | reverse complement strand
TTTAAATGCTTTTTTACTTATACCAAAATAATCATAAATTTCTTCTGGAGAAGTTTTATCATTAAAATAGAAAGCACTTTTTAAAATTTTCATTTTTTCAAAAATAAGTCTTGAATCTTCGTCCATCTGCTGATAAGCAAGCATTCTTGGAGCAAGGTCAAGTTTTCCATCTTCACGAACTCTTATTACTCTGGCTGTTACTTCTTCACCTATTTTGAAATGTTTGAAATATTCATTTTTGGGAATCATTCCAAAATATCTGTCGTCAACTGCAACGAAAACTCCAATTTTTTCATCTATGCTGTAAACTGTTCCTGTAACTGTATCATTTTTCTTGTAATCTTTACATGGAAGAAGGAAACTGTAAATTTTCATCGTAGCAGAAATACGTCCTTTTTTATCTTCATAAAGACCTACAAGATATTTCTTTCCAGGCTCTATTTTGCATATTTCTTGTCCTTTTGGAAGAAGAAGCTCTTTTTTAAGCCCCCAGTCAAGGAAAGCTCCAAGTCTTTCATTTACATCTGTTGCTGTAAGTTTTGCAAGCATTCCAACTGTTGCTGCTGTCTTTCTAAGTGTAGCAATTGGTCTGTCTTCTGAATCCATATATATAAGTACGTCAAGCTCGCTTCCTATTTCAGGCTTTTCTTCCATATCTTCAAGTTCATTTTTTGGAAGCAGAATGTTATCATCTTCATTTCCTGTTTCAGCATCTAAATATAATCCAATAGCAGTATAGTTGTTTACTTTCAACTTCTGTCTTTTTCCCATTTTTATCATTTTAAACTTCACTCCTTATATTATGAAAAATAATATTTATTTTAAAATTATTTTGATTTATACTTAATATGTTTCAGTAATAACATATTATACATGGTAAGCAGAAAAATTACAAATTATATTTATTTTTAATAAAAAGAAATGTTTAATGTGAAATAAATCTTGTGATATAATATAGAATATATTTTACTTAAGAGGAGAGGGCTATGAAAAAATTTCTTATTTTCATTTTAATAATATTTTCTTTCACCGGGTGTGCCACAGTAAAAAAGAAAAATAATTATAAAGTTTCAAAACATTTTACATTTTATGAAGCAACAAACAGCAGAACAGCAAAAAAATATGGTGTAAAAAATTATCCCAGCAGAGGGGATTTTAAAACTATAAAATATACTGCAGGACGTATGGAAAAAATAAGAAATATAGTCGGGCAGCCTCTTACAATAAACAGCTGGTACAGAAGCCCAAACCTTAACAGAATAATAGGAGGAAGCACAACCTCTGCCCACAGAGACGGGCTTGCAGTGGATTTTGCAATAAAAGGCAATGCAAGAATAGCTTTCGACAGAATAAAAAGATCTGGCTATAGTTTTGATCAGATGATTTATTATAAAAGAAGAAACTATGTTCATATCTCTTTCAGAAAAAATAAAAGAACTGAAAGAAAGCAGACTTTTATAAAAAGACATTAAAGCTGCTGTAATATCTGTAAATTTAATTATTTTACAGAAAAACAGCAGCTTTAATATTAATTAAAATATTTATTCGTCTTCATCATCATCATTAATATCGGACAGAGAGTTTATTCTATAAAATTCCTCTCTGCTTACTAAAGGAGAAACAGGTATGCGGTATTTCTTTTCTTGAGTAAATTCTCCTATGTACACTTTATTTGATAAAATATATTTTATTGTTGTGAAATGCAGAGAAACACAAAAAACATTTTCAATATATCTTGATATTTTTCTATAAGAAAGTTTTCTTCCTCTCAGCATAAAAATACATTTAACTATGTGGGCTGTATTTTCATCAATCTGCAGAAAATCACTGTTCACTAGTTTATACCCAAGAGGAATTTTTCCCCCTGCAAAAAGTTTTTTCTCTACTTTATTCTTTTTTCCGCTCATGGTTCTTATATTAATCATATTTTTTTCAAAAGCGGCAAAAGCACTTATTATATCTTTCATTAATTTTCCAGATGGGTCATCATCAAATTTTTGGTCCACTGCCAGAAGCTCACACCTGCATTTTTTTAATTCAAACTCCAAATAGCCTAGTAAAATCGTATCTCTTGCGAGCCTGTCTAGTTTCTGAACTATAATATATTCTATATCTTCTTTTGATTTTCTCAGATAGCTGAAACATTTTCCCAATCCATCTCTTTTTTCAAGATCTTCTGCACCAGAAATTCCCTCATCTGAAAAAATCTCCAGAAGCCTTATCTGATTTTTTTCACAAAATTCAATTATTGCTTTTTTTTGAATTTCAAGTCCGCCGCCTTCTTTTACCTGTTTCTCGCTGGATACACGAATATAACCAACAGCATTTTTCATTCAAGCAACCTCTTCTTAAAATATTTTTAAAAATAATCACAAAAATAATGATATCATTAAATCTATAATAATACAATAAGGTCATTTTTCTGCCATATTATTTAAATGCTGTAAAATATTTCAACTGAAAGACTTTTGAAATAAAAAAGCAATATTCTTATTGAATAATTAAATTAAAAATAAATTTTTAGTTTATATTAAAATAAAAACTTTTTGGATTTGCAAGATATAATCCGCACACTGTACTTAAAGGTTTCATTGCAAAAGATGAGGTAAGTTCTGCCCCTGTTTTTTCTCCCTCAATTAAGTCAAAAACTGTTTTCTTAATTGAATGTTCTGGAAGAGAAGGGTATCCCGGAACAGGTCTTATATTCGTCTCCCATAAATTTTTATCAACATATCTTTGAAGATATTCTGCCCCTGCTTCAGCAATTCTTGTAAGAATTAAAGTCTCAAGAAGTTTCATATAATCATCATCTTTAAAATAAGAACTCTGCACAGAAACAACAAACATTCCTGCATAATCTTTTTCGTTTAAAAAATCACTCAATGAAAGCTGAATCTTTTCAGGTTTATAAAAACCTCTTGTAAGAGGAATTATATACTCTTTTTTATTTTCATAAATTTTTATGCTGTCATCTTCTTTTTCACAAGAGAAAACACCAAAAGAACATTTTATTTTAAGATTTTCTGATTTCATTTTATTCAAAATAATCTTAATATCTTTTTCAACTCTCTCTTCTTCTGATGTATTTTTTACACCTAAATTATGAAAAATAAGTCCATATTTTATAAATGGTTCAACATCTTTTAATAAAAATTCTGCATAATATTTTCCTGTCTCTTTTGGAACAACTGCAGGTGATAAAAATTTTGTATTTTTATTGCTTTTTGAAATATTTTTTTCAATATTTTTATTATTATAATAAATTTCAGATAAAGAATGAAGCTCTTCTGATTTTTCTTTTAAAAAATATTCTTTTTTATCTGAACATATTTTATTTACAGCTGAAAGAGTATCAAGAGCATCTGTTACATAAAGAGTTTTATCTTTATAAAGAGGTTCTAATTTTATTGCTGTATGAAGTTTTGAAGCTGCTGCTCCTGCAATAAGAACAGGAATATTTAAATTATTTTCTTCAAATATTTTCAATACTTTTTCCATCTCTTTAAGCGATGGACTTATAAGCCCGCTCAAAGTTACAACATCAGCCTTTTCTTTTACAGCTGTTTCATAAATTTTTTCTTTTGAAACCATAACACCTAAATCAATTATTTCATAGCCGTTGCATTTTAAAACTGTTCCTACAATATTTTTTCCTATGTCATGGACATCTCCCTCAACAGTTGCCATAACAATTTTTCCCTTAGTCTGAACTTTATCATTTTTTTCTAAAAAAGGAGTTAAAATATCAATAGCTTTATTCATAACACTTGCTGAACGGATAAGCTGTGGAAGATAAAGTTCTCCTTTTTCAAACATCTCTCCGACTCTGTCCATTCCTTTCATAAGAATTTCTTGAATAATTTCAAGTGGAGAATAATTTTTTAGAGCCTCTGAAATATCATCTTCAAAAGTTGTGCTTCCTCCATATAAAAGGGCATTTTGTATTCTCGCTTCCAGTGTATCTTCTTTTAAAATTTTTTTAGAAGTTTCTGATTTTTTTATTGAAAGGGAAAGAATATCATCTAAGCTGTTTTCCTCTCCATTTATTAAATTTTCTATAACAGAGACTTCTTTTTCAGAAAGTTCCGGAAATTTTTCTCCTGGATTCATTATTGCAAAATTCATTCCTTTTGCTTCTGCTTCATTTAAAAATACAGAATGTATTGAAGCACGAAGAGGGTTATTCCCCCTGAATGCAAAAGAAAGATTGGAAAGCCCCCCTACAACTCCTCCACATTTTAAATTATTTTTTATCCATTCACAGGCACGGATATAATTTATTCCGTTTAATCTGTCATCTTCGCTTCCTGTCCCTATTGTAAGAATATTAGGATCAAAAACAATATCCCATTCATTAAAACCTAAATCTTTTAAAATTTTATATGAACGGCTGCATATTTCAATTTTTCTTTCAAATGAAACTCCCTGTCCTTTTTCATCAAAAGCCATTATAATAACAGCTGCCCCGTATTTTTTTATAATTTTGGCTTTTGCAGTAAACTTTTCCTCTCCCTCTTTCAGACTTATGGAATTTACAATAGATTTACCAGCAATATTTTTAAGTGCTGTTTCAATAGTTTTAAAATCTGATGAGTCAATCATCACTGGAACTTTTGAAACAACAGGGTCATTTTGAACAACTCTTAAATATTTTTCCATCTCTTCACTTGAAACAAGAAGTCCGTCGTCCATATTTATATCAATTACAGAGGCACCTTTTTCAATCTGTGTACGGGAAATTTCTAAAGCCTTAGTATAATTTTTCTTTTCTATAAGTTCTTTAAATATTTTTGAACCTGCAACATTATTTCTTTCTCCCACAACAGTAAATCTGTCTTTAAAATCATAGATTTCATTTCCTGAAAGAAGATGAGTTCTTCTTAAATTTTCATTTGGTTTTCTAGGCTCTTTCCCTTTAACAAGTTTTGAAATTTCTTCTATATGTCCGAAATGAGTTCCGCAGCACCCTCCTAAAATATTTACATTTTTTCCATCTACAAGTCTTTTTAAAAATCCTGCTGTAATTTCAGGTGTCTCTTTATACTCTCCGTTTTCATCTGGAAGCCCTGCATTCGGATAAAGGGATATATATTTATTTGTAAATCTGCTTATTTTTTCCACAATGGGAATTAAATCTTCTGCACCGAAAGAGCAGTTAAGCCCAAAAGAAATAATATAATCTCTGTCAAGGGCAGTTATAAGTGATTCTACACTCTGCCCTGAAAGAAGTTTTCCCTGTTTATTTACAGTTGCAGAAATCATAACAGGAAATATTTTTCCTATTTCCTCAAAAATTTCTTCTGCACCAATAAGAGCCGCTTTTGCATTTATCCCATCAAAAATTGTTTCAATAAGAATAATTTCTGCTCCTCCGTCAATCAAACCTTTTATCTGTTCCTTATAAGCCTCTTTAAGTTCATCAAAAGAAACTCCTCTTTCATAAGGAATATCCCCTGTGGGAATAGAAGCACTTTTACTTGTAGGTCCTACAGAACCTGCAACCCAGACTTTTTTTCCGGAAACTTTTCTAAACTCCTCTGCTGCTTCTCTTGCAATTTCTGATGAAATTTTTGAAAGCTCATACACCTTATCTGTTAAATCATAATCTCCCATAGAAATTTTGTTACAGTTAAAAGAGTTTGTTTCAACAATATCTGCCCCAGCTTTCATATATTTTAAATGAATTTCTTTTATAATATCTGGTCTTGTAATATTTAAAATTTCATTACAACCTTTTTTACCTAAAAAATCTTCATCAGTTAAATCATATTTTTGTATGGCTGTTCCTGTAGCACCGTCAAGAACTAAAATTCTTTTTTGAAGTTCCTCTGTAAAATCTGTAAAACCCATACTACACAGCCTCCTCAAATTCTTTTCTAATATTTTGTATGCTCTCCATTATCTTTTTAGCTGTTTCAACTTTATTCATTGTATAAATATGAATTCCGTCAATATCAGAAGTTATTAAATCAATTATCTGCTCTGTTGCATAAGCAATTCCTGCTTCTTTAAGTGCTTTTGGATTATTTTCATATCTGTCTAAAATCTTTTTTAATTTCTCAGGAATTGTACATCCACACAAAGAAGTTATTTTTCTTATCTGCTTTGCATTGGTAACAGGCATAATTCCTGCCACAAGAGGTATGTTTATATTTAATTTTTTTAATTTATCACGAAATTCATAAAACTGCTCATTATCAAAAAAAATCTGTGAAATTAAAAAATCTGTCCCTGAATCAACTTTTATTTTTAAATTAAAAAGATCTAATAAATCATTTGTATCTTGATGTCCTTCAGGATAGTAAGCCCCTCCTACAGAAAAAGATTTTTTCTTTTTAAGATATTTTACAAGGTCACAGGCATGAGAAAAATCTCCTGTTTTCATATCTGTTTTATCTTTTGGAAAATCTCCCCTTAAAGCTAAAATATTTTCTATATTATTTTTTTCAAGTTCTGAAAGAATATTATCTATTTCAAATTTTTCAGCTCCTATGCATGTAAGATGTGCAAGGGCTTCTATATGGTTTTCATTTTTTATTTTAGAAGCTATCTCAACTGTTCTTCCCCTTGAAGCTCCTCCAGCCCCGTAAGTTACACTTATAAAATCCGGCTTAAGTTCTGCAAGTTCATCGATAACTTTGTACACCTCGTCAAGAGAATAAATTTCATTTGGCGGAAACACCTCAAAAGAAATTGTTGGTTTTTTCTTTGTAAACAGATTAGCAATTTTCATAAATCTCCCCCCATAAAAACATTTGTATATATTTAAAAATTTAAATAAAAAAACTTCTTTTTATCTATTCCAAGATAGATGAAAAGAAGTCTAATGTTTTTAGAGATATTACCATCTATCAGGAATTAGCACCACACTTTTTTAAAAGCAGGTTGCTGAGGTATCAAAGGGCCTGTCCCTACACCTCTCTACATGGATAAATTTTTTATTGTAGGAATTTTAGCACAAATCAATTTAACTGTCAATAAATATTATGTAAAACAATAGACTGATTTTTTAAAACGTGATAAAATTTTTTTACAAATTAAGTGTAAGGAGAAAAAGATGTTAAAGTATATAAAAGAGATTTTAAAAGTTGCACTGCCTGCTGTTGGAGAAATGGTGCTTTATATGTTAATCTGGGTTTTTGACACAATGATGGTTGGAAATTACGGAGGACAGCTTGGAGTTTCTGCTGTGGCATTAAGCTCAGAACTTCTGTATACATTTATAAATATTTTAATGGGAATGGGACTTTCCATAGCACTTACTTCAATTATTGCAAGAGCCATGGGAAACAAAAATATATCTCTTGCACAAAATTATGCAAACCAAGGAATAAAAATAGGAATTCTTATTTCTTTTATTGTTACTTCTACATTTTTTATTTTTGCAGAAAATATTTTAAGTGCTGCAAATGCTGAAAAAGAAATTCTTACAACTTCTACTGCTTATATGAGAATATGCTGCAGCGGAATGTTTTTCTATATGTGTGCAAATATGTTGAATGGAATATTCAGAGGGTGTAAAGATACCAAAACTCCTCTTTATGGAGCTGTCATAATGAATATTGTGAATTTAAGCTTTGACTACCTTTTAATTTTTGGAAAATTTGGTTTTCCAGAGCTTGGTATAAGAGGGGCTGCAGCTGCAACTGCAGGAGCTCAGATTTTATATTTCCTTTTTATTTTCAGCCAGAGAAAAAAACTTCCTTTTAAAATATCTCTTTCTGAAAAAATAAATTTAAGAGAAATGAAAGAGCTTACAAAACTCGCTGTTCCCTCTGCAATGCAGGAAGGAGCTTACAGCATTTCAAGACTTTTGGGAGTTTTGATGGTTATGAGGCTGGGAAGCCTTTCTTTTTCTGCAAACCAGATAGCTGTTACTATAGAAAGCATTTCTTTCATGCCAGGCTGGGGATTTGCCATAGCCTGCACAGCCCTTGTTGGACACAGCATAGGTGAAAGAAATTTCAGGCAGGCAAAAAATTATGCCAATGCTTCCGCCTTTATTTCTGCTGTTGTAATGGGATTTTTCAGTCTGATTTTCCTTTTATTTTCAGAGGAACTTATTTCAATGTTTATTAAAAAAGATGAAATCGAAGTTATTAAACTTGGAAGTATGTGTCTTATGATTGGGGCGGCACAGCAGATTCCAATGGCGATAGATATGGTTCTTGCTGGAGCTTTAAAAGGAAGCGGAGATACAAAAACACCTTTTAATATAGCTTTCATATGCAACTGGGGAATAAGACTTCCTCTTATGTTTTACTTCATTTATGTAAAAAAAATGTCTATTACATATTTCTGGATTATTACAGTTATTCAATGGTTTATAGAATCTGGAATTCTTACTTATAAATATAGAAAAAAATTTAAAGCAATGATACAAAAAAATATGCTATAATCTAAATACGATTAAAAGAGTTTTAACAGACAAAAAAAGACAAGGAACTACCACTTCAATAACCTTGTCTTTTTTATTTTTACATTCTACTTTTTTAGAATGATTTTCTAAAGTTTACTATTGGAAGAACTGGAAGAACTCCGTTAGCTGCATAGTTTACAAGTCCAACCTGTACCCCTTCAAGATCTCTTGTAGCATTTACAAAACCAAATTGAAGTCCTTTTGTTGTTTCAGCATAGTTTACAAATCCAAGCTGAACAGTAGCTTCTCCTTTTGTTATGTTCACTCCTCCAAGATTAAATACAGAATTTCCGTCAGTTGTATTTACAATACCGATTGTTCCTCCGTTAAGATTTCCATGAACATCATTCCATAAAGCAAGAGAAACACCGTTCATATTTCCATTTACTCTAAAAGCTTCAAGCCCGAACAAAGCTACATGGAAACCACTGAAATTTCCGTTTACTTGTCTGTATCCCACTAAAGAAACATCAAGACCTGAAACATTTTGGTTTTCTGCTCCTAATAAATTAAAACTGAAATTTGCTACAGAATCATATTTTGTTGCTCCAAATTGTACACCTGGAAGAACTGAAAATTGTGCCGGCTGTACTGCTCCAAAAGAAACTGTTGAAGCTAGAACTGCTCCTGCTGCTAATAATTTTAAATTCATAAGTTACCTCCCCTGTTAATGTTTTTAAAACTTATTATCATTATAGTCTAATATCAGTAAAAAGCAAGGAAAAATTTATTCAAATTCAATTACTGCTTTTTCTGTAACCACTTTTATATTTTTATAATCTTCTTCCGGAATACTATTTGAACATGAAGAGCATGAATGTTCCTCTCCACCGCAGCAGTTTTTCCCGCATGAAGAACTGTATCCGCTTTCTTTTTCCTTAAAACTGTTTTGTGTTCTTGCAAGATAATTCTCATAACTTTCAAGATACCCCTCTTCAGTTAAAATTTCATAAGATTTTTTTAACTCTTCATAATCAATCCCTAAATTTTTCATAATTGCAGTGTCACTGTATGCTTTTCCGCTCACCAAAAATTTTATAACTTTAATGTCTATATCTCTCATTTTTTATATCCTTTCTTAAAAATAACAGCTTATTGTCAAGATATTATACCATAAATATATTTTTTTATGGTATAATAAAACCTAAAGATTTTTACGGAGGATTAAAAAATGAACGAAAATTATATACATATAGAAGAAACTAAAAACTTAAAAGACGACACTGTTCTTGAAAGCCTGAGAACTTCTTACAGAAAAAAAATATGGAGAAAATTTGTAAAAGCTATAAATGATTTTAATCTTATAGAAGATGGAGACAAAATAGCTGTTGGAGTTTCTGGAGGAAAAGACAGCCTTTTACTTTGCAAACTTTTCCAAGAATTAAAAAGAGATAAAAGCAAAAATTTTGAAGTGGCTTTCATCTCAATGAACCCAGGTTTTGAAGCTATGGATATGGAACAGTTTGAAAAAAATCTAAAAATTTTAAATATCCCTTGTGAAATTTTTAATTCTGACGTTTGGAAAATAGCTTTCCATGAAGATCCAGAAAATCCTTGTTTCTTATGTGCAAAAATGAGAAGAGGAGTTCTTTACAAAAAAGTTGAAGAGCTTGGTTTTAATAAGCTTGCTCTTGGACACCATTTTGATGATATTGTAGAGACTGCTCTTATAAATATGTTTTATGCAGGAACTATAAAAACAATGATTCCAAAAGTTTCTTCAACAAGCGGAAAACTTGCAGTTATAAGACCTATGGCTTATGTTAAAGAAAGCGACATAATCTCATTTGTAAAAAGAAACGAAATAAAAGCTATGGGGTGCGGCTGTCCTGTGGAATCTGGAAAAGTAGATTCTAAAAGAAAAGAGATAAAACTTCTTTTAAAAGATTTAGAAGAAAAAAATCCAAATGTAAAACAGAGCATTTTTAATTCTTTAAAAAATATTAATATTGAATATGTTATGGGATACACAAGAGGAAACAAAGAAAAATAAACAAGGCAGGGAGCTTTATGATAAAAATAGAAAATATTGAAAGCCTTCACGGTTTGACAGAAAACAATAATACTTTTTCTGTACTAAATAATGAAAATAAAATTATCATTGAAAATAAAAAAGATAAAATGAAAACAGAACTTATATATAACCCTGACAATGTTATAAGTGTTCTTGAAAAAATAAAAAAACTTACTGATACAAAAATTATTCTTAATAACATGAATGACAGGGAAATTCTTTCATACATTCAGTCAAAAGGATATGATAAAGTTCTTTGGAATTTAATTGGAAAAGCAATGCACAAATTTAATATGATTGAAGAGGGAGATAAAATTGCTGTGGGAATTTCAGGGGGAAAAGACAGCCTTGTAACCCTTAATGCTTTTGTAAGAGTAAAAAAAATCACACAGATTAATTTTGAAATAATACCGATACATATTCACCCAAAACAAGATTTGGCAGATTGTTCTGAGATTGAAGAATACTGCAAAAAACTAGGACTTCAGTTAAAAATAATAGAAACAAACCTAGATGATATGCTTTTTGGAAAAGAAAAAGAGAAAAATCCTTGTTTCCTATGCGGGAGAATAAGACGTGGAATTTTATACAGAGTTATGAAAGAAGAGGGAATAAACAAACTTGCTCTTGGACATCATAAAGACGATATAATAGAAACTTTTCTTATGAATATCTTATATCAAGGAAACAGAAATATTATGAGACCTGCTTATATTTCTGAAGAATACGGAGTAAAAATTATAAGACCTCTTGCTTTTGTAGAAGAAAAAAATATCATAAGCTATGCTAAAAAAATATCTCTTCCTATTATGAAATCAAAATGCCCTTATGAAACAAGTGAAAACTCAAAAAGATTGAGAGTTAAAAATATGATAAAAGAACTTTCTAAAGAAAATGAAGATATTAGAAGTGTTATTTTGAACAGTATAAAAGATTTATTTTAAAAAATATTTTAATAATCAAAGTTTTTGCTTGACTATTAGTATGGAATGATGTACAATATTTTAGAAAATGAGGTTAAGGAGGGCTTATATGATCATTCCATTAGCTTTTGCAGAATGTAACAAATATCATAGAATAAAAAATATTAACGGAAAAAATAAAAATATCTTAGCAGAAAAAGGATTTTACTGTGGCAGTGAAGTCTGTCTTTTAAAAAATCTTGATAACAATTTTGTTGTTAAAATGGGCTGCTGTCAATATGTAATCGGTTTTGGTTTTGCTAAAGATATTATGGTTGAAGCATAAAAATATAATATAACACATAAACTTATACAGCCTTCGGGCTGTAAAAATTTTCTCTATTTATTTTGAACAACAAAATATTTTAGATTTAAATATACAATTTTGGGGAGGATTATATGAAATTAAACGAACTGAAAAGAGGAGAAAAAGCCAGAATTATTAAAATTGGAAAAATCGGCGAGCTTAAAAAAAGACTTGTTGATATGGGAGTTACTGCCGGAGAAATTATTTATTTAGAAAGAAATGCACCTTTAGGAGATCCGCAGGAATTTCGTGTAAAGGAAAATGGAATTGCAATTAGAAAAGAAGATTCAGCAAATATTGAAGTAGAACTTATTGAAAGATAATTACAGGGGGACTAAATTTATGATTAAAATAGCTTTTGCAGGAAATCCAAATGTTGGAAAATCTGCTCTTATAAATGCTCTTGCCGGTTCAAAATTAAAAGTTGGAAACTGGCCAGGGGTTACAGTAGAAAAAAAAGAAGCATACTTCACATATAAGGGACAAGAAATCACAATGGTTGACTTACCGGGAGTGTACAGTCTTAGTCCTTTCTCTTTAGAAGAAAAAATTACAAGAGATTTTATACTAACTGAAAATCCTGATGTTGTTATAAACGTAATTGAATCTACAAATATCGAAAGAAACCTTTACCTTACACTTCTTCTTCAAGAATTAGGAAAACCTATGGTAATGGCTCTTAACTTTTATGATGAATTTGAAAAATTAAATTATACTCTTGATTTAAAAAGACTTTCTTCTCTTATGGAAATGGATGTAATAAAAACTTCTGCCATAAAGAAAACAGGACTTACTGAACTTCTTGATAAAGCAATTTCCATTGCAGAGAAAAAAGAAAATAAAAAGCAGTATAAAATATCTTTCGATTCTTTTATCGACAAACAGTATGAAGCAATGAAAAAAGAACTTCAAGAGGATAAATCTTTCAAAGATATTTTAAGTAAATATAGTTTAGATTTTGTAACTATAAAACTTTTAGAAAAAGACAGTGATTTCTTGGAAAAAATGCAGAAAGATTACAACTTAAACTGTGAAAATTATCTTGATTCATATATAAAAGAGATTGAAGAAAGATATGATGAAGATATTGATACAATCTTAGCTGAAAAAAGATATGGAAAAATTAAAGGAATAATTGCAGAAACTTTAAAGACATCTCTTAAGTCAAGACTTGATTTTACTGAAAAAGTTGATAAAATTTTACTTAACAGAGTTTTAGGGCTTCCTATTTTCTTGCTGATAATAGCTGGTCTTATGACAATTGTATTTAATGGAAGTGCTCCTTTCATTGACTGGATAGATGGATTTGTTGGAGGATTTATTGGAAAATATGCTGGTATTCTAATGGAAGGAACTCCTGACTGGTTAAATTCACTTGTTGTTGATGGAATAATCGGAGGAGTTGGAGGAGTTATGACTTTCGTTCCTCTTATGTTCTTCCTGTATTTCTTCCTTTCTATATTAGAAGAAAGCGGATATATGACAAGAGTTGCTTTCCTTATGGACAAAATTATGAGAAAACTTGGTCTTAACGGTAAAGCATTTGTTCCTATGGTGCTTGGATTCGGATGTACAGTACCTGCAATCTATGCAACAAGAACCCTTGAAGATGAAAAATCAAGAAAGCTTACAGCTGCCCTTGCACCGTTTATGTCTTGCGGAGCGAGACTTCCTGTATATGGTCTTTTCACTGCTGCCTTTTTCGGAGCAAAAGCTGGGTTTGTAGTAATGTCGCTTTATCTTTTTGGAATAGTTGCTGCTATTATTTTAGGAGTAATTTTAAAAAGATTTGAATACTTTAAAGTTGATAATAAAGCTCTTCTTATTGAGCTTCCGCCATACAGAATCCCTAGTTTTAAAGTTATCATGAAATCAACTCTTACAAGAACAGGGGGATATTTAAAGAAAGCAACAAGTATTATACTTGGAATTTTAATTCTTCTTTGGGGGCTTACTTACTTCCCAAATAATGGAGATGCAGAAAAATCTTATATGGCTGGTATAGGAAGAATTATTGCTCCTGTATTAAAACCTACAGGATTTGCTGACAGATGGGAGACAGTTGCAGCTATAGTTCCTAGTATTGCCGCAAAAGAAGTTGTAGTAGGATTTATGGCTCAGGTTCTTGAACTTCCTGAAGATGAAGGAGCAGAAGAGGAAACTACTTTTGCTGAAGATTTAAAAGAACAGATTTCTGGTCTTGGAAGTGCAGTTAAAGATTCAGCAGCAGGAATTATAAGTTTTGATGTAAATTCTCTGTTTGCAGCACCTGATGCAGAAGAAATCGAAGAAGAAGGAAGAGGAGTGGTTGAAGCTACTGCAAGTCTATGGAAGGGAGACCCTCTTGCACCTTTAAGAGCTTACTCATTTATGGTATTTATTCTTCTTGTTGTTCCTTGTGCTGTAACTCTTGGAGCTATCAAGCAGGAATTTGGAAAAGAATACCTGTTTAAACTTATTGGAATTATGCTAGTTGTTCCATATATAGCCTCAACACTTATATTCCAAGTGGGACGTTTATTCTTTTAGTATAATATAAAGATTATCAATTTCATTGAAAGAGGTGAAATTTTATGAAAACAATAATTATTATTGCTGTTTTAGCTGTTGTTGTCTTCTATTCTTTAAGAAGTATTATAAAACATTTTAAAGGGGAAGATAACTGCTGTGCAGGCTGCTCTGCTGCAAAAAACGGCGGACAATGCCACTGCGGACATAAAAAAATCAGCTGATGAATAATTTAGGAAAATAATATATTAAATATATAAAAAAAAGTTTAATCATAAAAAAAAGTGGTTGAACTTTTTTTTTCTATATTATATAATAGCAAAGTGATTAAAAATATTTATATTTTTCTTATATAATATATAATTAATAAATCATAATTAAATAAATTTTACCTAAAATATTTTACAAAGGAGATACTTACTATGAACACTGAAATTTTTAAATACACTTTTGGAATGCCTGAAACGCTGGCAATAGCTGTGGCACTTTTACTTCTTGGAAGATGGATAAAAGAAAAGGTGACAATCTTAAAAAAATTCTTTATCCCTGCTCCTGTTGTAGGAGGACTTATCTTTTCAATTATAACTTTAATCGGACATGAATATAACTTTTTCCAATTTTCTTTCGACAGTCAGCTTAAAAGCCTTTTAATGCTTGCTTTCTTTACTACAATAGGATTTGCTGCAAGTATAAAAATGCTTTTGAAAGGTGGACTTTCTGTAATGATATTTCTTGTTGTATCAATCATCCTTATTATAATTCAAAATGTAGTTGGAGTTACTCTTTGCGGAGTTTTAGGAATAAATAAGCTTCTTGGCCTTGCAGCAGGTTCAATCGCTCTTACAGGAGGGCATGGAACTGCAGCAGCTTTTGGCCCTGAACTTGTAAAAGCAGGAGCAGAAGCAGGAGTTTCTGTTTCAGTGGCAGCAGCAACATTTGGTCTTGTGGCAGGATGTATGATTGGAGGACCTATTGCTAAAAGACTTATGCATAAACATAATTTAAAATCTACTTCTGAAGGAGAAAATACAGAAATTCTTGAAGGTAAACTTACAAAAGATGAAAAAAATATTGATGAAAACTTGTTATTTAATGCATTAATGTATATAATAATCAGTATGGGAATAGGAAGTTTCATTATTTTAGGATTTAAAAAACTTGGAATGGTTTTCCCTGCATATCTTGGTCCTATGATAGTTGCTTCATTTATAAGAAACTTTATGGACAAAAAAGGAAAATCACTTCCTCTGCATTGTATAAATATAATAGGATCAATCTCTTTACAGCTTTTCCTTGGAATAGCTCTTATGACAATGCAGCTTTGGGAACTTGCAAACCTTGCTGTACCTTTAATCTCAATTCTTCTTGTACAAACAGTTATAATGGCATTATATACTTATTTTGTCACATTCAGAATTATGGGAAAAGATTATGACGCAGCTGTTATTGCAACAGGACATTGTGGATTTGGAATGGGAGCAAGCCCAAATGCCATAGCAAATATGGAAACTTTTACAAAAGCTAATGGATATTCTCCAAAAGCATTTTTCGTTGTTCCTATTGTTGGAGCTATGTTTATAGACTTTGTCAATGCACCTATAATTACATTTTTTATAGAGGTATTGAAAACAAAATAAAAAATGATGGTGATATAAAATGGATAAAAAATGTGATATAGGTATATTTGATTCTGGTGTCGGTGGAGTCAGTGTTCTTAAAAAAATAATAAAACTTATGCCAAATGAAAATATAATGTATTTCGGAGATACTAAAAATGTTCCTTACGGTGGAAAAACAAAAGAAGAAATTCAAAAATTATCCAGAAGAATCGTAGAATTTTTAATTTTAAATAACTGCAAAGCTATTGTTATTGCCTGCAATACTGCAACAATTGCAACACTTGATGTTCTTAAAACACAATGCAATATCCCCATTGTAGGAATAATTGATGCTGGTGTTGAATCTGTTTCATCAAATGGATATGAGGAAATAGCTGTTTTAGGAACTCCTTTTACCATTGAAAGCGGAGAACACTTTAAAAAAATAAAAAAGAAAAATAAAAAAATGAAAATAAATGCTGTTCCTTGTGAAGAGTTATGCCCTATGATAGAAAACGGATGGGAGAATTTTGAAAACAGATATGAAGTTTTAGGAGAATATATGTCGCATATACCAAAAACTTCTGAAGCTCTTCTTCTTGCATGCACTCACTATCCTTTTATATTAAATGATATACAAAAAAGATTTGACGGCACTGTAATTGATCCAAGTGAAGAATGTGCAAGAGAACTTTACAGAGTTCTTAAAAAAGAAGATATTCTTACAACAGAAAAAAATAAAGGAAAAATAGAATTCTATGTTACAGGAGATAAAGAAAATTTTAAAGAAAAAGCTGAAAAATTTCTTGGAACAGAGATAAAAGATATTTATAAAGTTAATATTTAAAAAAGAAAAGTTGTGTAAAATGATTTATTCAAAATACACAACTTTTTATTATTTTAATAATTTGCAAGGGCTTCAAGAAAATCTTTTTTCATCTCTTCACGAAGTTCTTTCGGCTCTAATATAACTGCTTCTTTTGAAAACTGTCTGAAATAAAGTTTGGCATTTTCATTTGAAGTTTCAAAAGTATAGATATCATCATTTTTTTCAATAAGCTTAGGACGGTAGTTTGTAAGACCTTTAAACATTTTCATTCCCTCTTCTGTAAGTCTCACTTTTATAAAGTTTCCATTTCCTAAAAAAGGATCAAAGTTCTTTCTTACATTCTCAATATATTTTTTATCCTTACCTTTTATTTTTTCATCAAGGATAGAAACTACTTCCAAATCTTTCAGCTTATAATTATGATATTTTTTTTCTGTCTCACAATAGCAGAAAAGAAAGTTTTCATCTCCCTGCTCATCTCTTTTTATAAAATAAGGTTCAACAGTTGTAAGCTTTGCTCCGTATTTCAGTTTTAATTTTTTCTTTTCTCTTATTGCTTCTAAAATCTGTTTTACTGTATCTTGAAATACAAAAAGTTCTCTGATATATTTAAATTTTGAGCAGTATTTTTCAAAAAGCTCTCTGAAAAATTCAGCTTCAACGTCAACACCGTTGTCACGAAGCACATCATAATATATCTCTTTGTTAGAAACATTAAGGTCAAATTGAATTATTTTTTTAAGAGGTCTCCCTTGAGTTTCTAATTCTTTTTCTGTATCTATTTCTTTTCTATATTTTAATTTTTCTAATATATAATTACATAATTTATTGTTATTTATCCCAAACTCTTCAATATCATTTTTCATCATACGCCAAATGTCTTCGGGAACTGTTACTCTTATCTTCTTCACTTCTTTCCTCCCAAAAGTCTTTTGGTCATTATATCATAAATTATGCAGTAAATAAATCTTTATCGTTTATATTTCCTTTTACTGTCTGGAATTTTTCTAAAAGTTTTTCAGGAGTAAGATTTTTCTTTTCTTCACCAGAAACATTTAAAACTATACTTCCATTATGAAGCATTATAATTCTGTCTCCATAAGTAATTGCATCTTGAAGATTGTGAGTTATCATAAGAGTTGTAATCTCATTTTTTCTAACTATTTCATCTGTCTTGTCCATTATTATTTTTGAAGTTTTTGGGTCAAGAGCTGCTGTATGTTCATCAAGAAGAAGAAGTTTCGGCTTATTTAAAGTTACCATAAGAAGTGCAAGACATTGTCTCTGTCCTCCTGATAGAAGTCCCACTTCTGTATCCATTTGTTCTTCAATTCCAAGTCCAAGCTCTTTTAAAAGAGTTCTGTAATACTCTCTTCTTTTTTTATTAAGCCCCATTGTAAAGTTAAAACTTTTTCCTTTATTGTCTGCCATTGAAAGATTTTCAAAAACAGTCATTGATGGAGCTGTTCCAAGAGATGGATTTTGATAAACTTTTGATATGAAACTATTTTTTTTATAAAGTTCTATATTTGTTATATCTTTATCATCAAGAGAAATTGTTCCACAGTCAGGCTCAATGCTTCCCATTACAAGATTAAGAAGAGTAGATTTTCCTGCTCCGTTGCTTCCTATAACAGTAACAAATTCTCCTTTATTCACTTGTAAATTAAGATTTTTAAAAACTTCTTTTTTACTCCCTAATTCTGATAAAAAAGTTTTTCCTATACTGTTTAAACTAAGCATTTTTTTTCACTCCTTTTCTTAATTTTGTAAAGTTGCTGTTTTTTACAGCTAAAATTCCCACAACGATTATTGATGTTATAAGTTTTAAGTCGCTTGCATTAAATCCTATTTTTAGTGCTGCTGTAATAATTGCTCTGTATAAAATTGTACCAATTATTACTGTTGTAGTCATAGCAAACATTCTTTTATTTCTTATTATTGATTCACCTATTATTATTGAAGCAAGACCTGTAACAATTATTCCTGTTCCCATTCCAACATCAGCAAATCCTTGATACTGTGCATAAAGTCCTCCTGCTAAAGTAACTATTGCATTTGAAATCATAAGACCATATATTTTAAGTCTGTCTTTATTTACTCCCAAAGAGACAACAAGAGTTTCGTTGTCTCCAAGGGCTTTTAACACAAATCCAAATTTTGTTTTTAATAAGAAATCAAGGGCAATTTTACAAATTATTACAGCAATCCCTATTATGATTATAGGTTTTATTCCTTGGCTGAAAAGATGTTCAACCTTGAATAAAGATATGTTTGATCTTCCCATTATTTTTATATTTACACTGTAAAGTCCTGTCATAACTATTATCCCTGCAAGAATATTTGCAATTTTAAATTTTACATGGATAAATCCTGTTATAAATCCTGCAAGAGCTCCTCCTAAAAGAGCAAGTATAAGGGCAAGTACAGGATTAATTCCTTTAACAAGGCAGCTTGCAACTATTGCTGCTCCCATAGGGAAACTTCCGTCAACTGTCATATCTGGAAAATCAAGTATTCTAAATGAAATGTACACCCCCATAACCATTATAGCAAATATAAGGCTCTGTTCTATTGTCCCTAGTAGCATTTGTAAATCCCCCTCTTCTTAAATCCTATATTATTTCAGCTCTGGCTTTTAAATCTTCAGGTATTTCTATATTTAATCTTTCAGCCGCAGCTTTATTTATCATAAGTTTTGTATTTTTTAATGTCTGAACTGGAATATCTTTTGGCTCTTCTCCATTTAAAATTCTAACTGCAATTTCACCTGTCTGGTAACCAAGCTGTTTGTAATCAAGTGTTTCTGTTGCAACTGCTCCTTGTTTTACCTGATCGTCAATACATCCTATTACAGGAACATTCTCTGCATTTGCTTTTTCTAAAACAATCGGTGTTGATGCAACTATTAAGTTATCTGTCGGAGTGTAAAGAACATCAATTTCTTTTAAAATTACATCTAAAGCCTGTCCGACTTCATTTATATTTGTAATTCCTTTTTCAATTACTTTATAACCATATCTTTCGCTTTCTATTTTTAATTTTTCAACAAGAACAAGAGAATTTTCTTCACTTGTGTTATAAACAACTCCTATTGTTTTTGTTTCTGGAAGAAGTAAGTTTATTAAATCTACCTGTTTATCAACTGGAGCCATGTCACTTGTTCCTGTAATATTTTCTCCTGTAAGTCCCACTGAAACAGGATCTGTTACAGCTGTTATCACTATTGGAATATCTTTTGAAGCATTATACATTGCCTGAGCAGACGGTGTTGAAACTGCAAGAACTAAATCTTTTCCTCCTTGAGCATAAGATGTTGCTATTGTCTGTGCTGTTCCAAAATCTCCCTGTGCATTTTGATATTCTATATTAACTTTATCTTCTCCATACCCTTTATCTTTAAGTGCTTCTTTAAATCCTTCGGCTGTTGCATCAAGTGCAGCATGTTCTATTATCTGTGTAATTCCTATATCTATTTTTTCTTCTTTAGCTCCTCCGCACCCTGTAAGCATTAAAGCTCCTAATAATAAAATCCCCATTTTTTTTATGTTTATCATATGTATCATCTCCCCTTTTCACTAAAGCTTTCTTTATATGTGATTATGATATCACTTATCCTTCTTTCTGCATAGATAACAATTAAAACAATCTTTTGTTCCTAATTTCAAGTTATTTTTTTAAGAAAAGCCTTATTTTTCAAGGATTTTTATTTTTTGATTTTGTTCGGTGGAGTATTGTATTTTGAAAATAATAATTTAAAATATAATATAAAAAGGGAACTGCCTTAACAGTTCCCCAAAACTTTAGTTTTTATTTTTGACTGATTTTTAATTCTGTTTCTGGTGAAAAATGAATTTTCTCCATTAAAACAGTATCTTTTTGAGCAATTTGTGCTAAAGTTTCTTGTGTATATCCATTGATGTTTAATCCAAAGTTTTCTGACATAACCATTTCTGTTTTGTCTTGTCCTTGTAAAGTAAATGCAAGTGCGAAAATCCCAATAACTATTGCTATTTTCTTCATAATATCTCTCCTTCTATATATCAAAATTTTTATATAATAACTAATTAACTACCACTTTCTTACCACAATTTCAATTATAACACTTTAAATATAAATGTCAACAAATGTCGCTATTTTACTCGCTTTAAGTAGTTTTTTGTTCATTTTCAGCCTTTTTTATATATTTTTAATTCATTTTTTGTAAGACTTTTTTCTTATTTTTAGTAACTTTTATGATTTTTGTCTATTTTTTTCAAAAAATTTTTATTTTATTTTTTATTTCAAATAATATTTTCACAATTATATAATTTTCTTTCAAACAATATGAT
>Escalade_p1__coassemble_685_pt1 | contig 23439 bp, 20 predicted proteins | sample Escalade_p1__metabat2_high_PE_026 | metagenome-assembled genome bin Escalade_p1 | reverse complement strand
GTTTAATTTTTTATCATTTATGTTAAAATATTGTAAAATAACATTTTCTGTCATTTGCTCAATTTTTTACAGATTATTTTTTCACCATTTCTTAAAGAATTAATATAAAATTTTTTAAGAAAAAAAGAGAGCTGTCTCAAGAAATAGAAATTTATAATTTCAGCTTTTCTTTTAATCACTCTCTTTTTATTTTTATTATTCTTCTGGTGCTTCTTTTTCTGCAGCTTTATAAATTATCCAATCTTCTGTTCCATTAATAATTCCCGCAAAATCTATTGTTTCTTCCTGAGATATTTTTGTTTTAAATTTTTTGGCAATCTCTTTATTTGCACCGTCTGCATCTTTAAATTTAATCACTATCTCATGATTTATTCCTTTTACATAAACCACACCTTTTTTGTTGGCTCTTATGCTTTTAGGTTTATCAGCATTTTCCCCATCAACTATATATGAGACTCTTGCAGGAACTTCTGCCCCATCTGCTCCGTTTATCAGCATAACTTTGTGCTGTTTCCCTGTTACAAAAAGAAGGACAGATATTATTATTGTAACAGCTCCAACTACTGCCCAGCTTAAAATTCTCTTCATTATTCATCACCGCCTTGTGATTGAGAAGCTCTTTCTTCCATAAGTTTTCTTCTCAATTCTTCTCTTTCTTTCTCTCTTCTCCATTGATGAAGTACAAGAGTAAGGGCGATTACACCATAAGAAACAAATACTCTGAAGTATTCTCCAATTTGTGCAGAACCCATAAGTTCTTTACCAGCCATTGGTGAAACTATAAATAGCATATGGAAAAGGAAAATTCCGCTTATTGCATTAAGTATTGTTGCTCTTGAAGCACTTGCTCCTCCAACAAGAAGAGCTGCTATTGAGAACATTCCAATCTGCTCATGACTGTTATAAGTATTCATTGTTCCAATATTTTGTAAATATATTATTTGACCAAATCCAGCAAGTACTGTTGAAATTACTATTGCTATTATTCTTGTTCTTTCAACATCAATTCCTGCTGTTTTTGAAACTTCCATATCCTGTCCGATAGCTTTCATATCCTGTCCAAGTTTTGTTTTTCTGAACCATATAGTAAACCATGCAAGTGCTGCAACAATTAAGAAAATGAAAACAGGAATTTCAATTTCTCCAATTTTTAAAGAAAATACAGAATCTAAAACTTTTCTTACATCTTTAAGGTCAATGGCATTTCTTATTCCATATCCTCTTGAAAGTACAAGTTTATTATTTGTAATAGGAATTACTTTTCCCATTCCATAAAGAACAACCAGCTGATAAACACCGTTTATAAAGAATCCTAAAATCATAGATGTTATCATTTCTCTTCCTTTAGCTCTATTTAATATCATACCGCTCATTATTCCAAGAAGTATTGAAATAGGTACAGATATTATTGCTGCAAGAAGAACTCCCTGCATTCCCACAACCTGCCAATCAGTTATAAACACAAGAGCAATCTGACCTGCCATAGCTCCAAGAACTATACCAAAGTTAAGTCCCATTCCTGCAATAATCGGAATAAGAAGAGAAAGAACAAGGAAAAGGTTTCTTGAAAGTCTAAGAATCATTTCCTGAATTGTATATGTTACACTAAGTCCTGATAACGGGAAACAAAAAGCAATTATTATTAATATCAATATAGGTACTATATTATTTATTAATGTATTTTTTAAATTATTATTCATTTTATAGTTCCCCCTTTCTTGTAAGAGCATAAAGTATCATTCCATTTGATACAATGATTCTTATTGTTTCTGACATATCTGTTTTGATTATTCCATTTACAACACTTGGAGTCATTGTAAGTATTCCTTGGAAAAGGAATGTTCCTATAATTACGTTTACTATAGTAGCTTTATTAACTGAAGCTCCTCCAATAAGTATTGCTGCAATAGCAGGGAATGCCATATAGAAAGGTGCCAAATATAATTGAATAAATCCAAAACTTTGTTGGTAAATTATAATTCCAATAGCTGCAAGAACACTTGATAAAACAACAGATTTTATTCTCTCTCTATCAATGTTTATTCCTGTTGCTCTAGCAAATTTTTCATTTGTTCCAACAGCTTTCATTGCAAGCCCGCCCTTTGTTCTAAAGAAAAGCCAGATTGCAAATCCTAAAACTGCAAACATAATTATCTCTCCAAAAGGAAGACCTGTATTTCCTATTTCTAGTATTTTATGCCAATAGTTTTCAACACTGATTGTTGTACGAAGCCCTTCTCCACCATAAGCCCAAATCATATCCTGACTTTTGAAAGGAAGTATAAGCCACATTATACACATAATTGCAACTGATGAGAATCCTATATATGTTGCAATCATCATTTCTCCACCTTTTACTTTATTAAGAATAGCTCCATAAAACCACCCAAAAATAACTGCAAAAGGAATTGATATTAAAATAGCTCCAAAAAATCCAACTATTCCTGTAAGACCAAGCTCAATACTGATTACAGCTCCTAAAAGCCCTGCTTCAACACCAAGAGGCATACCAAAGTTAAGTCCTGTTCCTGCCTGTATCATTGGAACAAGAGAAAGAACAAGAACTACATTCATTCCAAATCTTATAATTGTATCACTTATAGCAGCTTTAAGATTAAGACCTATAAATGGACAAGATACATACATAAGTAAAAGGAAAATCCCTATTATAATTCTTGGCCAACCCATTTTTTGTATCGTTTTATTTAGACTAGTCATTTTTCCCTCCTACTCCTACCATATATTTACCAAACTCGACTATATCTGCTTGAGGAGGAAGTATTCCAGCTACTTTCCCTTCATTTATTATAGCTATTCTGTCACAAACAGATCTAAGTTCTTCCACTTCAGATGAAGTTATAACTATTGTTACACCTTTTTCCTGATTATATTGTTTTAAAAAATCAAGAACAAGTTTTTTCGCTCCTACATCAATTCCTCTTGTAGGTTCTGATACAAAAAGAAGTTCAGGTTCCATTGTAAAAGCTTTAGCAAGACATACTTTTTGCTGATTTCCTCCACTTAACTCTTGTACTCTCTGCTCTTCTCCCATACATCTTATTTCAAGACTTTTAATATATTTTTTAGCATTTTCTTTTATAGCTTCATTATCTTGATATTTTATAAATCCGGCAAAAGATTTTAAAAACTGCTCTTTTATTTGAATTGCTGGATAAGCTATATTCATTTCTATTGATTTATCAAGAAGAAGTCCAACACCTTTTCTGTCTTCAGACATGAAAAATAATCCTTTCTTTAAAGGATCTGCAGGTTCATTTATTTTTATAGGTTCGCCGTTAAATAAAACTTCACCTGTTGTAAGATAAAGCCCCATAACTCCGTTTGCAACTCCTATCTTACCTTGTCCTGCCATTCCTCCAAGTCCTAGGATTTCCCCTCTTCTTACTTTTAAATTAAGATTTTTTACTGCCTCTCCCGGCATATCTACTGAAAGATTTTTTATATCAAGAATAATATCTTTATCTTCTCCCGAAATATCTTTTGTTTCTGTTTCATCTGTACTTTCTATCTTTCTTCCTATCATCCATTGTGTAATTTCATCTACATTTGTTTCTGTTGTAGGAACAGCATTTATCATTACTCCATCTCTTAAAACAACAACTTTATCGCAGGCTGCTATTATTTCATCAAGTCTGTGAGTTATAAATATTACTGCAATTCCTTTTGCAGAAAGTCTTTTTATTGTTTGAACAAGAACTTCTGCTTCACTTTCTGTAAGAACAGCTGTAGGCTCATCAAGCACAAGAAGTTTTGTATGTTCTCTTTCTATTTCTCTCGCTATTTCAGTAAACTGCATATGAGCAACTGGCATTTGTTCAACGTACTGCTCTTCATTAATAGTTACTCCCAAATGACCTATTGCATCTTTTGCTCTTTCTTTTATGGTTTTTCCATCAATTACTCTTATTCTTTCTCCAAATAAAAGTTCTAAAAGGCTGTTTTTAGTAGTTTCTCTGTTAAGAACTATATTTTCGCTGGCTTTAAATCCAGGAATAAGTGAAAATTCTTGGTGAACCATTCCTATTCCAGCTGCTAAAGCATCAAAAGGGCTGTTGAAATTTACAACTTCACCATTTACTCTAACTTCTCCATTATATCCTCCTGTTTCTTTAATAACAGGCATTCCAAAAATAATCTTCATAAGAGTAGATTTCCCAGCACCATTTTCTCCTACAAGCCCTATCACTTCACCTTCTTTTATTTCAAGGTTTATATCTTTCAAAACTGTATTTTCTCCAAAAGACTTTGATAGGTTTTTTATTTCTAATAACATATTTTCCATCAATTCCCACCTTTCATATTAATAAAAGGGTAGTTTTTTAAAACTACCCTTTTTACATTACTATTGAATGTCAAGATATTTCTCAGGTACCTCTAAGTCTGTCATGTGTAAATATCCTTTACCAAATACATAAGTATCCTGATAAATTAAGATATAGTTTTCTCTCTCAACACCATCTGCATCTACAAGATAGTTTCCATTCCATCCAGCTCCTGATGTACTGTTTGATAAAGCAGACATAATTGCATCAAAGTCTAATACATCACATTTTCCTTCTATAACATTAACTGCATGATCTCCTAGAGCTACTGCTGTACTGAAGTTATATGAATAAGCCCATGTTCCCATTCTTCCAGCAGCACCTTTATCTACAACAGCTTTTTCAACTTTTTTTAGTATTGCCGGCCAGTTTCCTTTTTCTGAATCATCAAATTTTATTCCTAAAGCACCAGGATATCCAATTGTTGGTGAAGGCATATCAGCTTCAACAAAGTATCCTCCTTCATCAGCTATTCTTTTTAATAATGGTTCTGTATGAGCATCATTTGTTGCAAAGAATGCTATGTCTTTACCGTATTTTTCAAGCCAGTTAGGTACTTGTTCTAATATATATTGTTGTGCTCCTGCAACTCCAACATCACTTACTGGATCTGGAGCTGAAGTATCTATAAATTCCATTCCTAAATCTTTAGCAGCTTCTGCCATTATATTTCTTCTTCTTGAAAGAAGTTCATAGCTTAAGTGTCTTGGGAATGAAATGTGCATAAATTTAGTTGCTCCCATCATATTTGCAGCTTTTACTATTGTATATCCTCTTATAATGTCATCAGGATAAAGTGCTAAGTCTGCAACGTCAGCTATCATATCTGGATCTTCATGAGCTGTATTTGCAATAAGTAAAATATCTGGTCTTTGAGCTCTTATTCTTCTGAAAGCTTCAACTGTTCCAGGTATTGCTTCTGTCATAACAACAGCTTTCATTTTAGGGTCATCTGCAAGAGATGCTATTTGAGAAATTGTTGTTTCCATTTCCTGCATGAAGTTATCTGGATAAGTTACGTGAACTACCATTCCGCCTTTATCTGCAGCTCCATATTTAGCCATCACAGCTTCTGCTCCTCTTAAAGAGTCTTCTGATTGTGACACTGTTCCGCTTACCACTCCAATATGGTAATCAGCGGCAAAAGTTAATGCTGAAAGTACAAGCATTAAAATCCCAACTAATAATTTTTTCATAAAACGCCCTCCCAAAAATATCTTAGAAATGTCTGCTTCCCGTATTTTATTTTTTAACTGCAGTACATTTCATATCTTTTTTATTTATAATATTTCGATTATACTCCTAAGAAATACCAGTGTCAATAAATTTTGTAAGGAATTTAAACAACTTTTTCAATAAAAATCGTATAAATTTTCTAGGATAATTTTGGGGAGGCACAAAGTGTATATTTTTATACACTTTGTGACCATTTATGAAATTTATTCTTAGGGAATAAAATATTCATAACCAAATTTTTAAATTATTCAAATTTTAAATACTTCCTATTTATTATCTAATATCAAAATATTTTTCAGGAACTTTTACATCTGTCATATGTAAATATCCTTTACCAAATACATAAGTATCTTGATAAATTAAAATGTAATTGTCTCTCTCAACACCATTTACGTCTACAAGATAGCTTCCATTCCATCCTGCACCTGGTGTGTTTGCTTTTAAAGTATTCATAACTGCATCAAAGTCTAAAATATCACATTTTCCTTCTATAACATTAACTGCATGGTCTCCCATTGCTTGAGCAACACTGAAGTTATATGAATAAGCCCATGTTCCCATTCTTCCTGCTGCACCTTTATCAGTTACAACTTTTTCAACTTTTTTAAGAATTGCAGGCCAGTTTCCTTTTTCATTATCATTGAAATCTATTCCTAAAGCTCCTGGATATCCCATTGTAGGAGATGGTAAATCAGCTTCTACAAAGTATCCTCCATCTTCAGCTACTCTTTTTAATAATGGTTCTGTATGAGCATCATTTGTTGCAAAGAATGCTGTATCTTTACCATATTTTGCAAGCCAGTTAGGTACTTGTTCTAATATATATTGTTGTGCTCCTGCAACTCCAACATCACTTACTGGGTCTGGTGCAGAAACATCTATAAATTCCATTCCTAAATCTTTAGCTGTTTCAGCCATTATATTTCTTCTTCTTGATAACATTTCATAACTTAAGTGTCTTGGGAAAGAAACGTGAACAAATTTTTTAGCTCCCATATCTTGTGCTGCTTTAACAATTAAATATCCTCTTGCTATTGCATCTGGATAAAGTGCTAAATCTGATACATCTGCTATCATTTCTGGGTCTTCATGTGCTGTATTTGCCATAAGGATTATATCAGGTCTTTTATCTTTTATTCTTCTGAAGGCTTCAACAGTTCCAGGAACTGCTTCAGTCATAATTATTGCTTTCATTTCTGGATCATCTGCAAGAGAAACTATTTGAGAAATTGTTGTTTCCATTTCCTGCATAAAGTTATCAGGATATGTTATATGAATTACTTTTCCTCCTTTATCTGCGGCTCCATATTTAGCCATTACAGCTTCTGCTCCTCTTAAAGAGTCTTCAGATTGCGATACTGTACCACTTACTACTCCAATATGATACGCAAAACTTACTGCTGATATTGCAGTCATAAACATTGCTATTAACGCTTTTTTCATAAACATGCCTCCCATTTTAACATAATCTTTAAAAATTAATATCTCATAATATCACAGTACATTTTTTTAGTATAATAGTCACTGTTTTACAAGCAATTAATTTTAGAGAAATTATACTCCTAATTTACTGCAAAGTCAATATAACTATTATATATATTTTCCCTAACTACCATCTATTTTTTTTATCATTATTTCAACTTCATTTCCTGTTAAATTTTATATTTTTTATACAAAAAAGCAGCCAGAAGCTGCCTTTTTACTTTATTTTAGTCTTTCATTGAATCAACAATTCCATCGATAAGAACTTCCATTTCATCAACTTTTTCTTCACTTAAAGATGATACAACCGTAAGTCTTTCATTTAAAACTGACATCTGTTTCATTCCATCTAAGAACTCTGCCATTAAGTCTCCTGACTTGCATGCCCACGAACCGTTTTCCACTATAGCCACTGTACGATTTTGAACATTAAGTGCTTTCATATCCATTAAGTAATTGTGCATTAAAGGATAAATTCCTAGATTATATGTCACTGATGCAAGAACTATATGACTGTATTTAAATGTTTCTGAAATAAGCTGTGATACATGAGTATTTGAAACATCATACATAACAACATTTGTAATTCCTCTTTCAACAAGTCTTGAAGCAAGAGCAGTTGCTGCACTCTCTGTATTTCCATACATAGAGGCATAAACTATCATAACACCTTTTTCTTCAGGCTCGTATCTGCTCCATTTATCATACTTGTCTATAAAATATCCTAAGTTTGAACGCCATACAGGACCATGAAGAGGACATATGATTTTAATATCTATACCAGCTGCTTTTTTCAGAAGAGCCTGCACATGCGGACCATATTTTCCAACTATATTTGTATAATATCTTCTCGCTTCATCAATCCAGTCTCTATCAAAATTAACTTCATCATTAAATAATTTTCCATCTAAAGCTCCGAAAGATCCAAAAGCATCAGCTGCAAATAAAACTCCGTTTGTCTTATCAAATGTTACCATTGCCTCAGGCCAGTGAACCATTGGTGCAGATACAAAAGTTACAACGTGTTTTCCGAAAGATTTTTCATCTCCCTCTTTAACAACTTCTTTTCTGTCTTCAACATCAAAACCAAATTGATGCATAAGCATAAATGCTTTTTCTGTACTGATTACTTTTACTTTTGGATAACGAAGAAGAATTTCCTCAAGAGATGCTGCATGGTCAGGTTCCATATGATTTACTACAAGATAATCAAGGTTTCTTCCCCCTAAAACAGCTTCTATATTTTCTAAAAATTGACGGCATACAGACCAGTCAACAGTATCAAACAATACTGTTTTCTTATCCATTAAAAGATAAGAGTTGTATGATACCCCACGAGAAATAGGATGTATATTTTCAAAAAGATTTAAACGGTGGTCATTAGCTCCAACCCAATATAAATCTTCTGTAACTTTTCTAACACAATGCATAATTCTGCCTCCTCTTTTTATTTATTAAACTTCAATAAATTCATCTTTTGATTCTCCACATAATGGACAAATCCATTCTTCTGGAAGTTTTTCAAAAGGTGTTCCAGCTTTAATTTCATTTTCTGGATCTCCAATCTCTTTATCATATTCATATCCACAGCCGTTGCACACATGAACTTTGTAACTTGGAGCTGATTTTTTAATAAATGGTTTTTTCATTTTCTTCATAGGAGGTGCTTCTTTTTTAGGCTCTCCGTTATCAAGAGCTGCTGTTAAAACAGGAAGTACTTCCTCTATTGTTCCAACAATTCCATAATCTGCATTTTTAAATATAGGTGCATTTGCATTGCTGTTGATTGCTACTATTGTTGTTGCATCTTTTATTCCTTTAAGGTGCTGTCCAGCTCCAGAAATTCCGCAGGCAATGTATAAGTTTCCATTAAATTTCTGTCCTGACATTCCAACATAACGATTTAAAGGAACATATTTCCATTCTTCTGCTACAGGACGAGATGATCCTATCGCTGCTCCTGCTTGAACTGCAAGATTTTTTATAAGTTCCATATTTTCTTTTTTACCAACGCCTCTTCCTGCACTTACAACACGATCAGCTTTAGTTATCGGTGTATCTAAATCTATTCCAACAGTAAAATCATATCCGTCAGCTTTTAATGATTCAACAAGAGTTTTTACTCTCTCTTCCACTGTTCCGTCTTTTAAAATCATTTTCTTTCTAAGCCCTGCAATAGGATTTTTCTTTTTAGAACTTCCTTCTTCTTTTGCTATTTTTCCAATTATGTGAGCAGCTATAACCACTCTTTGAATTTCGTTTGTTCCTTCGTAAATTGTACAGATTTTTGCATCTCTGTATGCTCTTTCAACCTCCATTCCTTTAAGATATCCTGAACCTCCGAAGATTTGAAGAGCATCATTTACAACTTCAAGGCAGATGTCTGAAGCATATTGTTTTGCCATTGCTGATTCCATTCCATATGGTTCATGGTTTTCTTTAAGTTCAGCTGCACTGTAAACTAAAAATCTTGCTGCTCTTAATTTTGTTGCCATATCAGCTAATTTAAAAGAAATTATCTGCTGATGAGCTATTGGTTTTCCAAACTGAATTCTTTCTTTTGCATATTCAAGAGCATGCTCATAAGCTCCTTGTGCAATTCCAAGTGCCTGAGAAGCGATTCCGATTCTTCCTCCGTCAAGAGTTGCCATGGCAATTTTAAATCCTTCTCCCTCTTTTCCAAGAAGATTTTCTTTTGGAACTTTTACATTATTAAATAAAAGCTGTGCTGTTGATGATGAACGAATTCCTAGTTTATCATAGTGATCTCCAAAACTGAATCCTTCCCAGCCTTTTTCAACTATAAAAGCACTGATTCCTTTTGTTCCAATATCAGGAGTTGTTACTGCGAATATAATATATGTATCAGCTTTAGGAGCATTAGTTATGAATATTTTCTCTCCATTAAGAATGTAGTGGTCTCCTTCTAAAACTGCTGTTGTTTCTGTTCCACCTGCATCACTTCCTGCATTTGGCTCTGTTAAACCGAATGCCCCGATTTTTTCTCCCTTAGCAAGAGGTACTAAATATTTTTTCTTTTGTTCTTCTGTTCCAAATGCCATTATTGGATAAGAACCTAGTGACACGTGAGCCGATAAAATTACCCCTGTTCCTCCATCAACTCTTGAAAGTTCTTCAACAGCTATTGCATAGCTTAAAGCATCAAGACCAGCTCCTCCATATTCTTTCGGATATGGAATTCCCATTAAATCCATTTCACCTAATTTTTTAATTGCTTCTGTTGGAAATTCATTATTTTTATCTAACATAAAAGCAATTGGTTTAACTTCACTTTCAGCAAATTCTCTCACTTTTGCACGTAGAGCTTCGTGTTCTGCAGTAGTTTTAAAAAGCATATTCCTACCTCCTAAATCTTCCTAAAATTTTTATCTGTCAATTTCCGTTTTGTTTTTATAAAAATAGTATTTTTATCTTTAAATATAGAATATCAGAATTGTATTTTATTGTCAATATTTTTTTGTTATTTTTTGAATTTATTTTTTCGGTTATATTACATATATTGTTTTTTTGATACTTAATAAATTTTAATTAAAAAAAGAGACCGCAGCATAATTTCCTGCAGTCTCATAAAATTTTTACCTATTTTATTTTAAAAGTGTGAAAACAAACTCTGAACCTTCATTTTCAGAAGAAGTAACCTCTATTTTTCCTCCGCAGATATCAACAGTTTCTTTTACTATCGAAAGACCTAAGCCAGTTCCTGCAACATTGCTTGTTCTTGCTTTGTCTATTCTGTAAAATCTTTCAAATATATTTTCCTTTTCCTGCTCCGGAAAACCTATTCCATTATCTTTTACAGAAATTCTGTATCTGTCGCTTTCTTCTTTTATAGTTACTACTATATGAGGTGTTTTATTATTATAAATTATTCCGTTCTCAATAAGATTTTTTAAAACTGTAACTGTTTTTTCAAAATCAATATTCATATAATTATTTTCATCACGAAGTTCCAATTTATATTCTATCTCTGCACCAGATTTTTTAACTTTACCATTAAGAATTTTTTCAACTTCATCTTTTACCCTTTCAAAAGGAACTGGTGCAAGATTGATTATTTTTGAGCTTTCTATTTTTGAAATATTTAAAAAATCCATTGTTATATTTTCTAATTTTTCTACGTTGCTTCTTATTATATCTAAGAAATTTTTCTGTAATTCTTGAGGTGCATCTTCAAGAGCTATTAAATATCCTTTTATATTTGTCAGAGGAGTTTTTAGTTCATGGCTTACATTAGCTATAAAATTCTTTTGAACTTCTCCAAGCTCCCTGCTTCTTGTTATATCTTTTATTGTTATTAAAAACTCTTTCTTAAATTCGAGATATTTTACTGTAACTAAAAGATATTTTTTAAGACTTGCTATAAAAATTTCTTCCTTTACATCTTCTTTCTTTTTCATTGCCTTTGTTATCACATCAAGGACTTCAATGTATTTTACTTTTTGATATAAAGTGTCCATCTTTCCACTTACATATAGGTATCCTAAAGAATTATTTTTCATTATTATTCCAGAATTTTCATCAACAAGGATAATAGACATATCAACAGCTGATATTACTCTCTTCAGTCTTGTTTTTTCTTCGTTCAGCCTTTTTATGTTCTTTAAATTTTCTTTCTGCCAGTCTCTTACAACCTTCCAGAATTTTACAAGCCACACATCTCCCTTAGCATAGATAGTTTTTATCTCATCTCCGCTTTCAAGAGCCTCTCTTATGCTTTCTATTTTTTTGAAAAGATCTCTCTTCAAATAATTTTTATAGCATATATAAATTGCAATATTTAACATTATAAAGAAGAAAATCTGAGTTCCTAGAAGAGTTCTCAAGTCTTTTATTTCTTCATCATAATTTATGGAAGTTCTTATTACTGTTTTTTCTCCCTCGCTGTTTTCATTAAGAAGTCCATAATAAGCCATATTTTGTCTCAATGTTTTACTTTTTCTTATAGCAAATCCTTCACCTGTTTCAAAAGCTTCTTTTACTTCTTCTCTGTTTTTATGGTTTGCCATCTCATCTTCTTTTGTGTATCTCTCAGAATCATAAAGAATATTTCCATTTATATCAATAAGTGTAAATCTTTTCTTTACATGTCCAAACATATCCTGAAAGTTTTCTTTTGTGTAGCCGCTCGTCATCTCTTTTACCATAAGAGCATCTTCTTTTAATGTTCTTTTTGCTGTGTCACCATACAAATTTGATATTTTGCCCATATATGTATTTACAAAAAGAACTTCTAAAAACAATATAAAAATCAGGGCAATTATCTCTTTTCTTCTAATTTGTACCCGACCCCCTTCACCGTTTTAATATTTTCGGCAATACTTTTTACTTTTTCTCTAAGTTTTGAAATATAAATATCTACTGACCTATCTCCTGTGTAGTAATTAGATTCCCACACTCTATCCAGAATTTTTTCTCTGGATAATACTATTCCTTGATTTTTTATTAAAAGAAGAAGAAGATCAAATTCTTTTTTAGAAAGTTCAACCTCAGTTTCCCCATCTTTTACAATACGTCTTTTTTCATCTATCACAACTTGTTTAAAACTGTATCTTCCAGATTTTCCAACATTTTTTCCCTCAAGAAATTTTCTTGCACGAAGAACAAGCTCTCTCGGATCAAAAGGTTTTTTCATATAATCATCAGCACCAAGCTGTAATCCTTCTAGTACATCTTCTATCTCTGTTTTTGCTGTAAGCATAATAATAACAGGATCTCCATATTCAGAAGACATATCCCTTACTATACTTGTGAAATTTTTCCCGTCAAGGCTGGGAAGCATAATATCTAATACAATAAGGTCAGGCTTAAAGCTTTTTACTGCTTTTAATCCTTCCAGTCCATCCCCAGCTGTCTGAACTTCATAATTTTCTTTTTTGAAAAAATAGCTCACCAGCTGTTGTATTTCCATGTCGTCTTCCACTATCAACACTCTCATTGTTTCCTCCTGACTTTCTCAACTAAGCCTCTTCGTCTTCATCTTCTTCGCTTTTATGTTTTTCTTTTTCAAGAAGTTCCAGCACCCTCATGTTTTCTCCGCTGAAATTATATATAGAACTCATAGTAAGCTGAGTTATTTTATCTGACACTCTTTCATATTTTTTATTGATAAGAAGCATTAAAACTCCAGCCTCAATATTTTTAGAATCTTCTTTCATCTGTTCTACAATTATTCCATCTATTTCTCCCCTGATTTCATTTATCTCTTCATCCATTCCTAAAAGAACGTAGGCTTTTTTCTCATCTTTTTCAATGAAAGCTTCAAGGTATTTTTGGAAAATATCATTTATCTTAATAAGGAAATTCTCTAAAATTCCAAAGTCTCTTTCCATATTTCCTTCTTTTTTTTCTATTTTTCTCATAAGAACAAGCGAGTCTAAAAGAAGATCACCCATTCTTTCAAGCATTTTACTTGATTCAATAAATGTTATTAGAGATCTTAAATCGCTTGCTGCAGGCTGAAATCTTGCTATTGCCATAATTGAAGTTTCTTTTACCTTTACATCAAAAGCATTTATTATATCTTCAACAAGTTTTGCTTCGCCGTAAAGCCCTCTGTCAAAACTATCTTTTCTAAGCATATCGATATTTATTCTAAATAGTCTGTCTACATTTTTACATAATTCTATGTAATGTTCTGTTATTCCTTCAATACTCTCATGAAGATTTCTCATTATATCACTTCCTTTTTCATTTTATTTTATCATATTTTTATAAAACTTTTTATATTCTATCCGAATTTTCCTGTTATATAATCTTCTGTTTTCTTCTTATGCGGATTAGTAAAAATAACGTCTGTCTTATCAAATTCTTCAAGTTTTCCTTGATAGAAAAATCCTGTATAATCTGAAATTCTTGCAGCCTGCTGCATATTATGTGTTACAATTATAATTGTATAATCTTTTTGAAGTTCTCTTATAAGTTCTTCTATTTTTAAAGTTGAAATAGGGTCAAGAGCAGATGTAGGCTCGTCCATTAAAAGTATTTCAGGTTTTACTGCAATGGCTCTTGCAATGCAGAGTCTCTGCTGCTGTCCTCCTGAAAGACCAAGTGCAGATTGATGAAGCTTATCTTTTACTTCGTCCCACAGAGCAACTGCCTTAAGACTTTTTATAACTATTTCATCTAAAACTTTTTTATCTTTTTCTCCGTGAAGTTTTGGACCGTAAACAATATTTTCATATATTGTTTTTGGGAATGGATTTGGTTTTTGGAAAACCATTCCTATTTTTTTTCTAAGTTCAACTATATCGTTGTCGCTGTCAAAAATATTTTTTCCGTCAAAAGCAATCACACCTTCATATCTCACTCCATCAATCAAATCATTCATTCTGTTTATTGATCTTAAAAATGTTGATTTCCCACACCCAGAAGGTCCTATAAGGGCAGTTACTTTATTTTCCTGTATCTCCATATTTATATCTTTAAGAGCTTGAAATTTATCATAGTAGAAATTAAAATTTTCTACCTTAAGCCTTAATTTATTTTCCATTTTATATTTTCCTCCTCAAAAACTTTTTTAATTATTTTTTACTGAATTTTTTTCTTAAAAATGCTCCCAAAAGATTAAATCCTACTGTAAGCACAACTATTACAAACACTGTTCCATTCATTATATCCTCCGGCATATTTGGAACTTGAGTGGCTATTACATAAAGGTGATATGGAAGAGCCATTACCTGATCCCAAACTGACATTGGAAGGAATGGAAGATAAAATGCTGCAACTGTAAACATAATCGGTGCAGTTTCTCCTGCCGCTCTTGAAATACTTAAAATTATTCCCGTAAGTATTCCCGGAAGTGCTGTTGGAAGAATTATTTTCCAAGTTGTCTCCCATTTTGTTGCTCCAAGAGCAAGTGAAGCTTCCCTCAAATCTTTTGGTATTGCAAGAAGTGCTTCCCTTGTTGCTGTTATTATTACAGGAAGACACATTATTCCAAGAGTCAATGCTCCAGAAAGAATTGATGAACCAAACTGTAAAAATATTACGAACAGCGACATTCCGAAAAGTCCGTATATGATACTTGGAATTCCTGCAAGATTTACTATTGTAAGATTTATCACACGTCTTATAATATTATCTTTTGAATATTCAACAAGAAATATTCCTGTTAAAATTCCAAAAGGAACTGATACTGCTATTGTTCCAATTGTAAGAAGAACACTTCCTACTATTGCCGGGAAAATTCCTCCAGCCCTCATTCCATCTGTCGGACTTGATACTAAAAATTCCCAAGATATTGCAGGCACACCTTTTAAAATTATATAAATTACTATGAGAACTACAGGCAGAACAGAAAGATAACCAACTGTCTTAATAGTTCCCTCTATCATTTTTGCCCCTCTTCCTTTTAATATACTCATTGTTTTATGCTCCTTATTTTCTCATTATCTTTCTTGATTTGTTAATAAAATAATCTGCTATTGTATTTGTAACAAAACTTATTCCGAAAAGCACAAGTCCCACTGCGAAAAGAATATAGTAGTGTGTACTGCCATTTACAACTTCTCCCATTTCTGCAGCTATTGTTGCTGTAAGAGTTCTTACCGGCGATAAAATTCCTCCTCCTAAAATTGGAGCATTTCCTGTTACCATTAAAACTGTTATTGTTTCTCCTATTATTCTTCCAAATCCAAGCATGATTCCTGCAAAAATCCCCGGAAATGCAGCTGGAAGAATTATTTTTACAATAGTTTCAAGTTTATTCGCACCCATCGCAAGAGAAGCTTCTTTATATGATGGGTCTAAAGCTCTTATTGCATCATCTGATATACTTACCATTGTTGGAATTGCCATAAATGAAAGAAGTATTCCTCCTGTAAGAGCTGTGAGCCCTGTATTTAAATTAAAAACATTTTTTACAAGAGTTGAAAGTACATAAAGACCAATATATCCAAGTACAACAGATGGAAGTGCTGACATTGTTTCTATTAAAAGTTTAAATATATCTCTTGTTTTCTTGCTTGCATATTCAGACATATAAACTGCACTCATAATACTTATTGGCACAGATATAAAAAGTGCTACAAAAGTTACACGGAAAGAACCAGAAAGCAAAGGTAAAAGACCATATTTTTCTGAAAGCGAAATCCAATCTCTCCCAAAGAAAAATTTTGAAAGCGGTACACTTTCAAATGCTTTTATACTGTTCGTCAATATAAATAAAAATATAAGAAAAACTATTACAACATTAAATCCGCCGATTAAAAATATACAATATTTCATACATTTATCTGTGATTTTCCTTAGATTCATTTTCTACCCCTTATCTTTTTTATCATTCTTTTAATCTTGTTTTAATTTTACTCTGGCTTTGTAAGAGATATATAAATTTTATGTAAAAATAGTGTAAAAAAATACAGACCTAAAAAATTAAGTCTGTATTAAAAATATTTTTATTTAATTTTTAAAATTATTAAGCAATACACCTTCATAAGTTTTCCAATTTGTCCAACCATTTACATCTCTGCCTAAAATAAGCATGGCTGCTTGACTTGGAGTACATAAATAATCTTCTTTAAAAAAATAAATTTTTTCTTGTTCTTCTAAAATGTTTCTTTCTTTTAAACTTTTTATTATTTTTTCAAACCTTTCTTTTATATTTTCAGATGCTTCTTTAGAAATATAAGCTCCTTTTAATAATTTAAAACTTTCATATCTTTTGTTATTATTTAATAACTTTCCCTGTCCATAACTATTTTTACCTTTTAGTATAAAGATTTCATCTTCAAAATTTTGTTTTTCTTTTTCTTCAGGTCTTTTCCAAATTTTTATAATATTATTGTATAATATTTCAAATCTTTCTTCCATTTTTAAAAGGTTCCATTCTTTTTGTTCACCTAAATATTTGTTTAAAAATAATTTACTGTTTTTATAACCATGCTGTTCTTCATCTCTTTTTTCTATAAAAGATTTATTGCTTAAATTAGAATTACTTCCAGTAAGAGTAAGATTTGAAATTGTATCTTTATATTCCAGCATTTCTTCAAGTTCTTCTTCAGAATATTTCTCTTTCCAATATTTATTTGGGTTTTGCGGAAGAATATGTTCTATTGTTATCTTTTCATTTGAAAAATCTATAACTTCATTATGAAAAGAATTTTCCAATCTTTCAAAGATATATCTTAATTTTTCTTTGTCTTTGTACACTGCTTTTATTTTTAAATTATTTTTTAATTCTTCATCAGTTGGAAAAACATTTAATAATAAATTTTTTTTCAAATCTTTTACATAATTTTTTTCTTTTGAAATTTTAGTATACATATTTTGAAATATTTTATTGAGTGAATTAGATGGCTCCCCTGTAATATATCTTCTCCACAAATAACTTTGCAAAATTTCTAAAATTTCTTTTAGGTCTTCTTTAGAAATTAAATTATCTCTATAATCTTTTAATATTCCTATTAAAAAAGGATTAACAACAGTCTGGTCTAATACTTTTAAATACTCTAAATTTTTTCTTATTACTGGCTCCTTTTCTAAATTCGGTTTTTTTAACACTGCATAACACTTAGAATATTCTTTTATTTCTTCTAAACTATCTGTATTTCTATAAAAACTTTTAAATTCTTCAAAAACTTTATTTTTTACAGGAATTTTATTATTTTTTAATGTTAAATAATCTCTTAAAAAATCAGAAACGTAATTAATAATTTTTTCTCCGTCAGTTACCTTACAGTTATTTTCTATGGGAACCCATATTTCTTTATATATTTTGCTTTGTTCTTCTCTTTCAAGCCCCATTAAAATATAGTTTCTTATAAGGTCCCCTTGAGATAAATCAAGCCCCGTTGAATTTAAACTTTCAAATATTTTTTGTGGGTCATCTTTTCCTTTTTCCAAAGATATTTCTACATAAATAAGTTTTTCCATTCCTATAAAAAATTTTTCTAAATCTTCTTCTCTAAAATTTTCTATTTTTTCTTTAAAATAAAAAAAATTCTTTACTATATTTTTATCTCTGTCTTCTTCCAATTCATTTAATCTGTTTTTTGCTATTCTTTCTAAAATTTTTAAATTTTCATCAGGCGGTACTAATTTCAACGTTCCATCGTCAATGTATTCATTTATTATATATTGATTATAAATTTGTCTGGCTTTTCTTTCATTACCTACTTCTCTTAGTTTATAATGCAAAGCTAAAAATAATAACGTTAAAGTTGTCATTCTCTGCTGACCATCTATTATATCTAATCTTGTTCTACCAGTTATATAAACTCCATCGTGAATAAAAACAATACTACCTATAAAATGAGAATTTATATCTGAATTATCCGCTAAATTTTTTATATCATTAAATAAAGTCTGGCAATGTTTTTCCTGCCAATTATAGTCTCTTTGATAAACAGGTATAGTAAATTGTGTATTGGGTATTGCAAAAAAATCTACTATTCTTTTTTCGCTGGCTTTCATAACGCACCTCTTCATTTTTGGTATTGTATTAAAATTATGTTCTATTATCTTATATAATAATATTTCACTCATACTTTGTCAACTTTTCAAGTGTATCACATACTCTTTTCAAAATTAACTAAAAAAATAGGAACTGTAACAATTTAACTTGTACAGTTCCCTTAAATATTTTTATTTTACATTTTTGGAGGTAATGGAGGCAGTGGAGCATTTCCTCTTTGAATTCTATCCTGGTTTTCAAATCTATACTTCATTCTTTCAGTTAAAGCCTGAGATTTTTTTACTGCAATTTCTGTGTTAAGTTTTTCAATTTTATTCCAATCAGGTTTTTCATTTAAAAGTTCTTTTCTTATTTCAAGTCTTTTTTCTGCCATTAAAATTCTCATTCTTTCATTATCAGGATTTATTCTGCAGTTTTCTCTTCTGTAATGGTGATGATGTCCTCTTCCTGTTTCATTTCTATACCCCTCATAATGATGTATTCCGGCAAAAGCTGATGTTCCTATTGTAAGTGCCATTAAACTTCCTATTATAAATCTTTTCATAAATAATCACTCCTTTTTGTTTATCAATCTTCTTTATGGTATGATTATACAATCCGATTGTTACCTCAATGTGACAAAATGTCAAACCAAAAAATAAATTTTTTATTTTCTGTTTTCACTCCGCACTTTATCATATGAATATCAAAAATTCTTTTTATAAGAGAAAGCCCTAATCCGCTTCCTTCAATTTTAATTTCAGTAGCATTTTTTCCTCTGTAAAAAGGCTGAAATAATTTTTCTGCATCAAATATTTCATCAATATACATTGGATTTTCAAAAAATATTTTTCTGTCTTTTTCATAAATATTTATTTCTGAATTTTCTGGAGAATATTTAAGGCTGTTTTGAACTATGTTATTAAGAACTATTTTTATTAATTTTTTGTTCCCTGTTATTTTAATATTTTTGCAGTCTATTTTCCAGCTTATGTCTTTTTGAAGTTCTAAAAATTCAAACTGTTCAATGCTTTCTTTTAAAATTTCACACAGATTAAATTCTTCTTTATTTAATTTTATTTCAGAAGTTGAAAGTTTAGACATAAGAAGTAGGTCTTTTACTAAAGTATCCATATATCTGCTCTCGTTCAAAATAACTTTAGCATATTTTTTTCTCTCTGCTTCTTCTGTAATTTTTTCTGCAACAAGAAGCTGAGCATGAGTATTTATTACTGCAATAGGAGTTTTCAGTTCATGAGAAGCATTTGACACAAAAGTATTTAACCCCTCAATAGAAGATGAAATACTTTCTGCCATAATATTTATACTTTTACTCAAATCTTTAAGCTCATCACTTGTTGTTACCTCTGACTTTTCAGAAAAATCGAGGTGTGATATTTTTTGTGCCACTCTGTTTAAAGCATCAATATTATCTGTTATTTTTTTTGCAAAAATTCTGCTTATAACCATACTTATCAGCATTGCACCTACAAGAGTTATAAGGTTTAACATATAAACTTCCTGTCTGTGGCTTCCCATAACTGAAAGAGAAGTTGTCACAAAAAGAGTTTCCAACGGCGATATATTTTCTTTATAGACCAAAAGAATTATATTGTTATTCGGCAGAGAAACAACGTGAAACCCTTCATTTATATTTCCATATCTACTTCTTGGTCTTTTTCTGTGGTGAGAATTTTGATTTTGTCTGTTTTCAATATAAATATTTATTCCCTCTTTGTCTCTTATATTTTCAACATACTCTTCCAAAACATCTTCATTTCTTAAATATTTTACTGCTGTATCTTTTATTTTTATAATTTCACTTTTCTTTCTGCTTATATAAAATGTATCAGCAGCAAAAGTACTTAAAACATAGCTTAAAAATACTGTAAAAATTATTATAAAAAGAGAAAAAAGAAATATTTTTTTGAAAAGATTAATTTTTATTTTCATCTAAAACATACCCCATTCCTCTTATTGTCTTAAGAATAAAATCATATTCTCCCAATTTTTTACGGACACGTCTCACTAAAGTATCAACAACTCTGTCGTCGCCGCCAAAATCAAATCCCCACACCTCATTTAAAAGCTGGTCTCTGGAAAATATTATTCCTTTGTTCTTAAACATATATTCTAAAAATTGTATCTCTCTTCTGGTAAGTTCTTTTGACTCACCTTTTATAGAAATTTCTCCTTTTTTAGCATCAAAAAAAAGATTTTCAAATTTATACACACTGTTTCCATCAATTTTTAAAAGTTTTTTTATTTTTAAAGCAAGAATTTTCAAATTAAAAGGTTTTGTCACATAATCATCTGCACCTATGCTCAAGCCATTATATTCATCAATATCAGAATCTCTTGCTGTCATTATTATAATTGGAAGATTTGAAACTTTTCTTATCTCCCTGCATACATCCCAGCCTGTAATTTTAGGCATATTTATATCAAGAAGCACAAGGTCCGGAGTTTTTTCATAAAACTTTTCAAGTCCCTCTTCCCCGTCAAAAGATTTTATTATTTCAAACTCATCTGAAAGAAAATCAAAAAGAGCTTCCATTAAATTTCTTTCATCTTCTATTATCAATAATTTTTTCTTCAATTTTTACCTCTTTAGTCATCTAAAAAATAAGGTTATTGCATTTTTTTATTATAAAATTCTGCAATAACCCTGTAAATTTTAAATTTTATTTAATAATACAACACAATATGATTTTATTCCTTCTTCATTTCCTGTAAATCCAAGTTTTTCTTCAGTAGTTGCCTTAACACTCACATTTTCAATATCAGTGTGAAGAATTTCTGCCATTCTTTTTCTCATTTCATCAATATAATCTTTAAGCTTTGGTTTCTGAGCGACAATTATACTGTCAAGATTTCCAATTTTGTAACCTTTTTCACTCATAAGCTCATAAACTTTTTTAAGAAGAATTTTGCTGTCTATTCCCTCATATTTCATATCAGTGTCTGGGAAATGTTTTCCTATATCTCCAAGAGAAAGAGCTCCCAAAACTGCATCCATAACAGCATGAATAAGAACGTCTCCGTCAGAATGCCCTAAAACTCCTTTTGTGTGAGGAATTTCTACTCCCCCTAAAATAAGTTTTCTTCCCTCAACAAGTTTGTGTACATCATAACCGTTTCCTATTCTTATCATATTAATTCCATTCCTTATAAATGTCATTGTAAAAATCTATAATTTCTTCTTTTGTCACAGTTGATGTCCCTATTTTTCCAACAACAACTCCTGCTGCTGTGTTTGCTATTCTTGCAGCCTCTGTCCAAGTTGCTCCAGCTGCTTTTGCAAGAGTATAAACAGAAATGACTGTATCTCCTGCTCCTGTTACATCATAAACTTCTTTTGCAAAAGTAGGAATATTTGCAACTCCCTCACTGTCATAAAGACTTACACCCTCTTCACTTCTTGTAAGAAGAAGATTATCAAGCTGTAACTTTTCTCTTATTGTTGTTCCAACTGTATCAATATCTGTTCCCTTAGGAAGTTTGGCACATTCAAGAGCTTCTTTTTTATTTGGCGTCATTGAAGATGCTTTTATATAATTCATAATATTTGACGGTTTAGGGTCAACTGTTACTATTTTTCCATATTTTCTTGCAAGTTTTATAGCTTCTTTTGCCACTCTCTCTGTAAGAACACCTTTATCATAATCAGATAAAATAATCGCATCTATATTTTCTATATTCTTTTTTAAATTGCTTAAAATTGTTTCTTCCAAAATTCCATTTATATTTGTAGGATCTTCCCAGTCTATTCTAAGAAGCTGCTGATTTCCACCAAGAATTCTTCTTTTTACTATTGTCGGTCTGTCTTCACTTCTTATTAATCCCTCTGTATTCACTCCAAGAAGTTTTAAAGATTTTTTTAATCTGTCTCCGTCAATGTCGTCTCCTATAACTCCATAGCAGTAAGTTTTTACTCCAAGAGTTGCAAGGTTATTAATTACGTTTCCCGCTCCTCCAAGAACAAATCTTTCTTCTTTTACAGAAACTACAGGGACAGGAGCTTCCGGTGATATTCTTTCAACATTTCCTATTATATAATCGTCAATCATAAGATCTCCGATAACAGCCATTTTTACTTTTCTGAAATTTTCAATTATTTCTAATAATCTTTCCTTATTCATTTTTCCTCCAAAAATACACCACTATTTAAAAATGCTTTTCACTTAATATTTTACTAATAATTTTTAATAATGGCAAGAAATATTAAAGGTTTTCAAAAGTATTCATGCCTGCATCTTTAAATCCCCCATCTTTTACAATATCTACTTTAAGCCTTATGTATAAATCTGTCACCTCTTTTCTTTCAGAACTGTTTTTAAATAATTCTCCCACAACAGGAACTGAAGAAATAAACGGAATACGGCTTTCTGAATTTTGTATTATTCCCTTTTTAAGCCCGCCGATAAAAACAGTATCCCCGTCTTTCATTCTCACAGTTGTTTCTAAATTTCTGGAAATTTTTGAACCACCCTGCCCATCATAATCATTTTCTTCGTCATCTGTAATATAATTCTGCATCTTAAAATCACTGGTTTCAAGATTAATTTTTAAAACTATCGAATTATCTTTCATAATTTCTGGAGTGACATTTAAAATTATTCCTGCTTCTCTAAAAATTGGAGTATAAGTTGTTTTTCCATTATCATCATTTTCTGTTTTCTCCTGCCCGATTATTCTTTCTTCTGTGATCTTAAACACTCCCTCTTTTCCGCTGGTTGTGACAATAGAAGGAACAGCACTTATTGTTAGGTCCTGTGTTCCCTCCAAAAGATTAAAACTCATTCTTAAAATATCTTCATCATTATTAAAATTTCTTACAAGAGAAAAAACAGATGAAAATAAAGTACCCGTTCCTGTTACGAAAGAATTTGTAAGAACTCCCGTACTTATTCCATTTTTTTCATTATTTGAATTTCCGCCGTAAAGCCACGAAAATCCCAAATC
>Escalade_p1__coassemble_635_pt1 | contig 25194 bp, 25 predicted proteins | sample Escalade_p1__metabat2_high_PE_026 | metagenome-assembled genome bin Escalade_p1 | reverse complement strand
TCAAAATTAAACTTTTTTTTAAATTTATCTTGACTTTTCATAGTTGGTCTCCTTTTTTGAAAATAAAAAAACTCCAGCTTAATATAAACTAGAGTTTTGTTTTTATAAAAAAATATAAAAAATTTCTTCATAACTTCCCTCCGCCGGTATTATCCGGTTCAGGTAATAAGAGTCGAGAACGAATCTCCTCTCAGCCGATTAAAGCTCCTCTAGTTCATATTATTTATTGTTTTCCACTTAAAATTATATAATTATATTTTATCACTGTCAAGAAATCTTTTTATCTTCCTTGAAATAAAAAACTCTCACATAAAATTACAAAGAATTATATGTAAGAGTTTTTTTACAAAATTAGAATTTGAAAGTAGCAGAAAGTCCTATTGCATTTACTTCTTTCTTAAATGTTGTAGTTTCTTGTCCTTTTTCATTTACAGCAGTTCCGTTTTTATAGTCTACATAAGCATAAGAAACTATAAATTCTTTTGTTTCGTCTGGAGTATATTTAACTCCTACACCATACATATCTGCATCAAGTGCATAGTCTGTATCTTTGTAAGTATTTTCATTTGCTCCTGTGTCAGTGTATTGGTATCCTGCCATTAAAGTCCATTTGTCATTTAATTTATAATCTACCCCAACAGAGATTTCATATCCGTTGTCGTAGTTATCATAGCACCCATTTCTGTTTGCATCTTTTATAAAGTAATAGTTTCCAGATGTAAGAAGTGTAATTCTGTCTGTAAGTTCATAAGAAACTCCAAGTGCCATCATAGCTGGAAGATTTCTTCTGTCATCTTCAAGCCATTCAGCAATAACAGGGTGAGCTTCTAACTTTTGATCAATTCCACCAATTATACTTTGGTTGGTAGTGGGATCAGATGAAAGAAATCCTGTTTGTGTAGTATCTAATTTTCCATCTGCATCAAGATTTAATTCAACTTCTGTTTCGTATTTAAAACCGATATTTAATTTTTCTGTCGGCTGATAATGGAAACCTATTACTCCTCCAATTCCCCAACCTGTTCTTTCAGAATCTATATCTACTCTTATATTTTCTTTACCTTGAGTTAAAGGAGTTCCTGTTGTATCAAGATCATAACTTGCAGTTCCATTAAGCTCTCTCATTGCATACATAAATCTTAATCCACCTGCAACACTGAATTTAGAATTTATTTTTTGAGCCATTCCAAAAGTTGTATTGATATAATAAGATGAACCATTAACAGTTGAACCTCCTAAATAATCAACAGTTTTTTGAAAAGTATTTTCTATTTCTTCTCCAATAACTTCAAAAGCAGAAATTCCATTTTTATATTTAACAGCTCCACCACCTGCAGCAGCTCCTGCATGTAAGAAATAAGATCTGTCTCCCTCTTTTTTTACAATCTGAATACTAGGAACAAAAGCTGACGGATGGTCGCTTTCGTGTGAAAGTCCACCAAAGTTTTCTTTTGTATCCATTTCATAAGTTTTAAATAAAGTCTGTGAGTTTAACTGAACATAAAGCCCGTCTTCTAAAAAAACAGTTCCAGCTGGGTTGTAGTATGCTCCAGATACTCCAACTTTTCCAATCATAGCTGGGTGTGCAAAATATTCTGCATCCTGTTGTGCAAGATAGTCAATACTTCCTGCAAAAGCATTTGCAGAAGCTAAAAGTGATAAAATTACTAAAGATTTTTTCATTAGTCCCCCTAAAATATATTAAAAATTTAATTACTAACCAAACAAAATTATTTTTATTTTTTCTCAACAGCATGAACAATGACAGATCCCATATCACGAAGTTCTTTTTCAATAACTTCATCACTTGGATTGTAAAATCCTGAACAGATTAAAGAGGCATATCCTTGAACATACCACCACCCTTTTTTCAGCATCCATTCAATAACATCATCTGGAAGATTTTTATATCTTTCATCAGCTTTAAAACTTGCTATGATAAGATTTTTTAAATCTGTTATAATCTCTTCAATAAAATCTTTTGAAAGATCTTCTCTTAAAAAAATTGATCTGAAAAGAGCTTTCTCTTTTTTAGCAAAAATACATATTCCTATTCCGATATTTAAAAGTTTCTGCTCTGTATATTCAATTTTTGTAATATCAAGAAGCTTGTTTTTTGCCATTCTTGAAAGATCATTTTTAAGATTTGTCATAGAGCCAAAGTTTGAATATATTGAAATAGTGGAAGAACCAAGCTCCTTTGCCACATTTCTTGCTGTGATATTTTTCATTCCCTCTTCAATAAGAATTTTATAAGCTACATTTAAAATTTCCTCTTTGGAAAAACTTAATTTTCTTGCCATCAATCCCCCAAATTTTATTTCATAACACAGTAATGAAATAAAATAATAATTTTATAACAAAACACAGTAGTAATTATATATCAAAAAATATTCAAAATCAATATATTTTTCAAAGAATTCTTGAAAATAAAAAAATAAATTTCATAACACTGTTTTAAAATATTTCATAACATGTTTATAAAATATATAAAAATTGAAAAAATAAATTAAAAGATATAAATGAGAAGAAAATTATAGTATAATATGCTAAAAGGAAAAAGAGCATCAAAAGGAGGAAATATGAGTTTTATATTTATTTTCATATTTATATTTTTAATAATAATTCTTCTTGCATTTCATGTTAGAATAGTATCTCAATCAAGAGCATATGTAATAGAAAGATTGGGAGCATATCTTACAACATGGCAGGTAGGTCTAAATATTTTAATGCCTTTTATAGACAGAGTAGTAAAAATAGTTTCACTTAAGGAGCAGGTTATAGATTTTCCGCCGCAGCCTGTTATCACAAAAGATAATGTTACAATGCAGATAGATTCTGTTGTATATTTTCAGATAACAGATCCGAAACTTTATACTTATGGTGTTGAACACCCTATGAGTGCAATAGAAAATCTTACAGCTACAACTTTAAGAAATATAATAGGGGAAATGGAACTTGATACAACACTTACCTCAAGAGATACGATAAATACAAAAATGAGAGCAGTTCTTGATGAGGCGACAGACCCTTGGGGAATAAAAATAAATAGAATAGAGCTTAAAAATATTATTCCGCCGAGAGAAATTCAAGATGCTATGGAAAAACAGATGAAAGCTGAAAGAGAAAAAAGAGAAGCTATAAGAAGAGCAGAAGGGCAGAAAGAGGCTGCAATACTTGTTGCCGAAGGAGAAAAGAAATCTCAGATTTTAAGAGCAGAGGCAGAAAAAGAAGCTGCTATATTGAGAGCTGAAGCTAAAAAAGAAAGCCTTGAAAAAGAAGCAGAGGGGCAGGCAGCAGCAATTCTTTCGATTCAAAAAGCAAAAGCAGCAGCTATTGTAGCTTTAAATGAAGCTGGAGCAACTAAAGAAGTCCTTGCTCTTAAAGGAATGGAGACTTTTGAGAAGGTAGCAGATGGCAAATCTACAAAAATTATCATACCTTCTGAACTTCAAAACCTTGCATCTCTTACTTCTGTATTTGGAGAAATGCTTAAAAAAGATGAGGTTAAAGAATAGATAAAGTAATAATAAATTTTATAATTATTAGCTGTTTTAAAAGATAATCAATGTAAAAATCAGTATAAAAATTGATAATGAAATTGCAGGGAGATATTTTTCTATGAAAAAGGTTGTTTTATTTTGTTTTTTTATATTTATCTTGTGTGGGTGTACAAACACAATAATTGAAAGACCACGTAAAACACAAGGAATTTATACACCTGTGCAGAAAGATGGTGAAATCCTTGTTGGATTTATGATGACAAGTGACAGACCTGACAGAAACATATCTGATATCTCGGAAAAAGAGCTTATTGCTAAAAAATTAAGAATTCCTAGAGAACTTATATTAGATGATAAAGAAAAAGTGATTTATTTTTATGATGAAAGGGCAGTAGAGGGGAAGAATAAGATATTTATAGTCTATAACTTTGAAAGTTATGAAAAGATGACAAGTGAGTTTTATAAGAAATTTATAAAAGAAGACGGGTACTCAGACATAATGAAATACAGTGATGAAGCTGTTACTCTTGGAGAAATTATATGGAATATGCAGAATAAAACTTTGCATATAATAGCTAATGAAAATGAAAATTATTATGTTATGGATGCACTTCATTATGTAAAACTTAAATACTGCCGTGAAAATTATTTTGATGAAAAAATAAGGGATATGAGGCTTGATATAATTTCAGTAAACAGCCCTCTGTTTTTAGAAAAACATTTAGAGGGATATACTAATTCAAAAGTAAAATATTACACAAATGAAAATGGAAATCTTTACGAGGGAAAAGAAGTAACAACTTCTGAAAATATAGGTTACGGTACAAAAATTTTTATGTATGGTGTGACAAAAGGATTAGAAATAATGAGCCTTCCGAAAGCAGGATTAAAAAAACTGCTGGGTGCTGAAAATTAAATAAATGCGGGGTGAAATTTATGAATTTGACAAAAGCAGATAAAAAAGAGATAAGAAAAAATGCAGTAAAAAAATTAGAGGAAGAAAAATTAAAAGGAATAACTTTATTTCCCCCTGCAGTTCAAGTTTTTCACGACCCTAGTCTTGAATGTTATTTTAAACCTCTTTTAAGTGTAAAAAAACATATTTTGGGAAAAGAATATACGGTACATCTTCTTTCAACAGATGGAGTATTTCCAGAGAAAGTGTTTTTAAATTCAGAAAGACATTTTTGGGGGTTTAAATATGAAGAGGGAAAATACCGTTTTCTTGGAAAAACAGAAACTTTTGGAAATTCAAATTTCACAGAACTTTATTCTGCTTTGAAAAAAGATTTTCAGAAAAATAAAGAGGAATATTTTGAAAATAAGATTTCTTATAAAGATTATTATAAGAAAAATAAAGAGTGGATAAAAAATACTGCGAGATTTACTAAAGAACAAGACCCTCAGTATTTTGCAGAAGCATTTTATTGTTACGAGTTTACAAAATATTATTTTGAAAAGACAGGAAGCTTCTGTCATATAAATGAACTTACAGAAAATTACGGGTATGATGAAAGAGATATTTCACTTTCGCCGGAAGATGTTTCTTACTGTATAGAAGAATTCTTCTTAAATTTAGAGTATAATCTTGAAAACAGATATAATCTTTCGCCAAATATGGCTGTATGCGGGGCTGATGGTTTCAGATTTACCTGCTGGGGAGGAACAGTGGTTGCTTTTATTAATACCGAGCAGGATATAATTTATATTTTAGAATATCATAGTTAAATTATAAAAAGAACTGTTACAGATATATAAAATGTAACAGTTTTTTTGTTTTTTTGAAAAAATTTTATAGGGTGGCTACTGTTTTATAATTTTGAAAAATAAAAAGTTATAAATAATTTTTAGCAGTAATATATAAATGTGGCTAAAAAAATATTGACAAATAAAAAAAAGTATAGTACATTATGTATGTGGTTAGCAATCCTGTATAACGAGTGCTAACAGGAGGGTGAGAAGGAATGTTGACAGACAGAGAAAAATTGGTTTTAAATGCAATAATAGATTTTTATCTGAGGTTTGGAGAAACAATTGGTTCCAGAACTCTGGTAAAAAGATATAATATAGATTTATCTTCAGCAACAATAAGAAATGTAATGTCTGACCTTGAGGATAGAGGATTTATAGAAAAAACACATTCATCTTCAGGAAGAATTCCCACAGACCTTGGATATAAATATTATCTGAGCGAACTTTTAAAAATTGAAAAACTTTCAAGGGAAGAAAAAAATAAAATAAATATTGAATATGAAAGAAAAGTAAATGAACTTGACAACATACTTCAGCAGACATCAACTCTTCTTTCAAGACTTACTTCTTATGCTTCCATAGTTATAGAGCCTGATTACAGAAAAGAAAGAATTAAAAAAATCGAGCTTGTACATATAGATGATTATATTATTCTGGCAATAATAGTTACGGAAGATTTAAGTGTTGTTACAAAGAAAATTAAACTTGAAGAAAGTATCACAAAAGAAGAATTAAAAAAATTATCTCAAACTTTAAATGAAAAAATTAAGACTAATAGTATAAAAAGTTATGAGATTGAAAACTTCATAAAAACAAATTATCAAAAATATGCAGATCTTGAAAAAGAAATTTATCAGGATATTGAGGGAAGATTATTTGTTGACAACTCATCAAGCATATTTAAAGATAAAAATGTAAGTGATGTTTTAGATGTCTTAGAACTTTTCAATAAGAAAAAAGATGTCAAAGAAATCTTTGAGGAAATGGTAAATTCAAGACATACTGAAGAAGGACAGGTGAATGTAATCTTGGGAGATGAGCTTCCAATAAAAGGACTTGAAGATTACAGTTTTGTTTATTCAATATATAAGCAGGGAGATGCCAAAGGTGTTATTGGTGTTATCGGTCCAAAAAGAATGCCTTATTCAAAGACAATGGGGCTTATTCAATATGTGAGCAGTGAAGTTGAAAAAGTAGTAAACAGCGAAAAGCTGTTAACCAATAAAAATAAAAAGAAATAAGGAGTTGAAAAATGTCAGAACAGGATAAAGAAATATTAAACGAGGAATTAGAAAAGGAAACTATGGAGACTCCTGAAGCAGAAAATGTAAAAGAAAATGAAGAAACTGCGGGAGAAGCAGATAAAAATGCAGAAATAGAAAAATTAAAAGCTGAACTTGATGATTGGAAGCAATCATATATGAGAAAACAGGCTGATTTCCAAAACTTTACAAAAAGAAAAGAAAGAGAAATGGAAGAGCTTAGAAAATATGCATCAGAAAAGATTATAACAAAACTTCTTGACGGAATGGATAATCTTGAAAGAGCAATAGCTTCATCATCTCAGACAAAAGATTTCGACGGACTTGTAAAAGGAGTTGAAATTATTCTTGGAAATTTAAAAGATATTATGAAATCAGAAGGTGTTGAGGAAATAAATACAGAAAATGCAGAATTTGATCCTCACGAACATATGGCTGTGATGGTTGAAGCAAGTCCAGAACATGATGACAACAAAATCATTATGGAACTTCAAAAAGGTTATAAAATGAAGGGAAAAGTAATAAGACCTTCAATGGTTAAAGTTTGTAAGAAATAATTTATTATAAATTAAAAAATAAAAAATTTAATTTTAAGGATACATTAGGAGGCTAGATTAAAATGGCAAAAATTATAGGAATTGACTTAGGAACAACAAACTCTTGTGTGGCAGTAATGGAAGGAGGTTCTGCAAGCATTATAACAAATGCTGAAGGTGCAAGAACTACTCCGTCAGTTGTGAATATAAAAGATAACGGAGAAATAATTGTAGGAGAAATTGCAAAAAGACAAGCAATAACAAATCCAACTTCTACAGTTCTTTCAATCAAAACTCAAATGGGTTCTGATTACAAAGTTCATATCAACGGAAAAGATTACACTCCACAAGAAATTTCAGCAATGATTCTTAAAAAATTAAAAAAAGATGCTGAAGCATATTTAGGAGAAGAAGTAAAAGAAGCTGTTATTACAGTACCTGCTTACTTTACAGATGCTCAAAGACAAGCAACAAAAGATGCTGGAGCAATTGCTGGTCTTGAAGTAAAAAGAATTATAAACGAACCAACAGCAGCAGCTCTTGCTTATGGACTTGATAAAAATAAAGATGAAAAAGTTCTAGTATTTGACCTTGGAGGAGGTACATTTGATGTATCTATCCTTGAAATTGCAGATGGAGTAATTGAAGTTCTTGCAACTGCAGGAAACAACCACTTAGGTGGGGACGATTTCGACGCAAGAATAATTGACTGGTTAGTATCTGAATTTAAAAAAGAACAGGGAATTGACCTTTCAAATGATAAAATGGCTTACCAAAGATTAAAAGATGCAGCTGAAAAAGCTAAAAAAGAATTATCAACAATGATGGAAGCTCAAATTTCATTACCATTCATTACAATGGATGCAACAGGACCAAAACACTTAGAAATGAAATTAACAAGAGCAAAATTCAATGATTTAACTAGAGACCTGGTTGAAGCAACTCAAGGACCTACAAGAACAGCTCTTTCTGATGCGGGATTATCACCAGCTGATATTGACGAAGTATTACTAGTTGGAGGATCAACAAGAATGCTTGCAGTTCAAGAATGGGTAGAATCTTACTTCGGTAAAAAACCTAACAAAGGAATCAACCCAGACGAAGTTGTTGCAGCAGGAGCAGCAATTCAAGGTGGAGTTTTAATGGGAGATGTTAAAGACGTATTACTTCTTGACGTAACTCCATTATCACTTGGTATCGAAACTCTTGGAGGAGTTTGCACAAGAATTATTGAAAAAAATACAACTATTCCAGTTAAAAAATCTCAAGTGTTCTCAACTGCAGTTGATAACCAGCCAGCTGTTACAATAAATGTATTACAAGGTGAAAGAGCAAAAGCAGCTGACAACCATAAACTTGGAGAATTTAACCTTGAAGGAATTCCAGCAGCACCAAGAGGAATCCCTCAAATCGAAGTTACATTCGATATTGACGCAAACGGAATTGTTCACGTATCAGCAAAAGATTTAGGAACAGGAAAAGAAAATACAGTAACAATTTCAGGATCAACTAACCTTTCATCAGAAGAAATTGAAAGAATGAAAAAAGATGCTGAAGCAAACGAAGCTGAAGATAAAAAATTCAAAGAACTTGTTGAAACAAGAAACAAAGCAGATATGCTAATCGCTTCTACTGAAAATACTTTAAAAGATCACTCTGGAAAAGTAACAGAAGAAGAAAGAAAAGCAATCGAAGCAGCTCTTGAAGAATTAAAACAAGTTAAAGACAAAGAAGATAAAGCAGCAATTGAAGCAGCAATAGAAAAATTATCAAAAGTAGCACAAAAATTAGCTGAAGAAGTTTACAAAGAAGCTCAGGCAAAACAACAAGCTGGTGCAGCAAATGGACAAGCAGGAGCAGAAAATGCTAAAAAAGATGATGATATAGAGGACGCTGAAATAGTAGACTAATGACAGTTAAGTTATAAGATTTAGTTGGGAATAGAGGAGTTCTCTATTCCCAATTACTTTATATAGAGGAAATATTTGGAGGACCATGAAAGGAATTGACTATATAAAAAATGATTTCATAGGGTATCTAATTATAACAGAAGAGGAAGATGGAATAAGTTCTATAAAGCAGTGCAGTAAAAAACCAGAAATTGAAATAATTAAAAGTCCTGAAGTTGAAAAATGCAAGAAACAGCTTGAGGAATATTTTTCTGGAAAAAGAAAAAGCTTTGATTTGAAACTTGATATGAGAGGAACTGAATTTAGAAAAAAAGCATGGAATGAACTTTTAAAAATTCCTTATGGGGAAACTATAACCTATGGAGAACAGGCAAGAAGACTGGGAAATCCAAAATCCTCAAGGGCTGTGGGGCAGGCAAACGGCGACAATAAAATTTTAATTGTTGTTCCATGCCACAGAGTAATTGGAAAAAATGGAAAAATGACAGGTTTCAGTTCTGAGGGGGGAATAAAAATAAAAGAATACCTGCTTGAACTTGAGAAAAATAATAAATAGGGAGATAGAAGATGGAATATACATTAAAGAATGATTTTTTGGAAGTAAAAATAAATAGTTTTGGTTCAGAACTTACAAGCATAAAAGATTTAAAAACAAATGAAGAATATGTTTGGCAGAAAGATCCTAAATTCTGGGCTAAATCTTCTCCAGTATTATTTCCTTTTGTAGGAGCAATAAAAGACAACAGATATTCATATAATGGAAAAACTTATGAATTTTCAAAAAAACATGGTTTTGCAAGAGACTATGAACATAAATTATCTTCTTCAGGGGATAATTTTGTAGAATTTGTGTTCAGTTCAAATGAAGAAACAAAAAAATTATATCCGTTTGAATTTAATTTCTATATGAAATATATTTTAGATGGAAGAAAACTAAGACTTGAATACAGAGTTGAAAATTTAGGAAATGAAGACATGTATTTTTCACTTGGAGCACACCCTGCATTTGCAGCACCTCTAAAAGATGGAATGGATTTTTCTGATTACTATATTGAATTTGAAAAAAATGAAGATGGAAATGCAAAAGTTTTAAATGGAGCTTTAATTGCGGCAGGAAAAGAAGAAAATATTTTCAGTGGAAATATAATGAAATTATCAAAAGACAGATTTATAAATGATGCAATAATATTTGAAAATACAAATTCAAAAACAGCATATTTAAAAAATACAAAAGACAAAAGAGTTTTAGGATTTAACTATGATGGATTCAGATATATAGCTTTCTGGAATGTTCCAGGAGCAGAATATGTATGTTTTGAACCTTGGAATGGAATTTCTGATTATGATAACTGTTCTGGAAAGCTTGAAGAAAAAACAGGAATAGAAAAAATAAGCGGAAAAGAAATATATACAAGAGCTATTGAAATCACTGTTTTTGAAGTTTAATAATAAGTTTGTAGTTTGGAGGAATAAAAAATGAGCAAAAAAGATTATTATGATCTTTTAGGGGTAGAGAAAACAGCTAGTGAAAATGACATAAAAAAAGCATATAGAAAACTTGCTATGAAATATCACCCTGATAAATTTAGTAATGCAAGTGAGAAAGAAAAAAAAGAAGCTGAAGAAAAATTTAAGGAAGTAAATGAAGCTTATCAAGTTCTTTCTGATGCAGACAAGAGAGCTAAATACGATAGATTTGGTCATGCTGCTTTTGAAAACGGCGGAGGCGGAGCTGGAGGATTTGGCGGTTTCGGCGGATTTGAAGGATTTGGAAATGCTGAAGATATATTCTCATCATTCTTTGGCGGAGGCGGAGGTTTCGGTGGCTTCGGCGGAGGAAGACAAAGAGGACCAGAACCTGGAGCTGATTTAAGAGTTGACGTTACACTTACTCTTGAAGAAGTGGCAAAAGGTGTTGAGAAAGAAATAAATTATAGAAGACAGGCAAAATGTAAAACTTGCAACGGAACAGGTGCAGAGCCTGGAAGCAATTTAAAAACTTGTGACAAATGTAACGGAACAGGAAAAATTAAAGTTACTCAAAGAACAGTTTTTGGAAACTTCCAAAGTGTTGAAGAATGTGATAAATGTAAAGGTAAAGGAAAAATCCCTGAAAAGAAATGTAAATCTTGTAATGGAACAGGACTTGAAAGAGAAACAGTTAAGAAAACAGTTAAAATTCCTATTGGTATAGAAGACGGACAAAGATTAAGACTTTCTGGAATGGGAGATGCAAGTACAGAGGGAGGACCAAACGGAGATTTATATATCTTTATTCATGTAAAAGAACATGATTTCTTTGTAAGACATGGTGATGATATTATCTGTGAAATTCCTATTACGTTTGCAAAAGCTGCTCTTGGTGGAGAAATTGATATTCCTACATTAAAAGGAAAGAAAAGTATAAAAATTCCAGCAGGAACTCAAAATGGAAAAGTATTTAGATTAAAAGGTGAGGGAATAAATAATCCTAGAGGATATGTTCCTGGAGACCAGCTTGTAAAAATTATAATAGAAGTTCCTACAAATTTAACTGATGATCAACAGGAACTTTTAAGAAAATTTGATGAAAGTCTTAAAGACAAAAATTATAAAATGAATAAAAGTTTTATAGAAAGATTTAAGGATTTCTTCAGAGGATAGTTTTAAAAATAAAGGGAGATTGAAAAATAACTCTCTCTATGATATACTTTAAATTAAGCAAAATATAAAAATTTCTGGGAGGAAAGTAAAAGTATGAATGAAATAATGGCTAAATATGGTACTTTCATAATGATTGCTGTTTGGATTGCAATTATATACTTCTTTATGATATTACCAAACAAAAAGAAACAGAAAAAACAAAAAGATATGATGGATTCTCTTAAAGAAGGGAATGAAATAGTAACTATTGGTGGAATAAAAGGAACTGTATCATCAGTAGAAGATGACTATATCCAAGTAAGAGTTGACAAAGGAGTTAACCTTACAATAAGAAAATCAGCAGTAGCAGTAGTTTTAAAATAGTTAAATAAAAATTAAAGAGGACAGCTTGAAAGTTTTATTTGATGTTGTCCTCTTTTTTGTAATTTATGGAATAAATCAGGAGGAAGCAAAAATGCAGAAAAAAATATTTGCTGTATTGCTGTTTTTAGCAGCAACAATATTTTCGTTTGGATCGGTGGTGGAAAAAGTTAGATTTAATGAATATCCTCCACAGATGGTTTTTGATTTGAGTGAAGATGCTCCTGTTTATTCCGCAGATTATGATGAATATAACAGACTTCTTTTTCTGGATATCGGAAATAATTCTTCAGCAAAAGATAAAAATACAAGAAACGGACTTCCTAAATATATAGAAAAAGTTCAGAGAGTAGATTATGGAACTTCCAGCGGATATTTTGTGACACTTAATAAAAATATATTTCACAAAGTTTCTTTAAGAAAAAATCCAAACAGAGTTGTTGTTGATTTTTCTAAAAATGCTCAGAATAAACAATATACTGTTGTAATTGACCCGGGACATGGGGGAAAAGATCCCGGGGCAATAGGAATTGGCGGAACAAAAGAAAAAGACATAGCTCTTGCAGTTGGGAAATATCTTCGTGATGAACTTAAAAAAGATTTTAATGTTGTTATGACAAGGGATTCTGATGAATTTATAACACTTACTAATAGAAGCAAGATTTCAAACGGAATAGGTGCAGATTTATTTATAAGTGTTCATATAAACTCTGCTGAAAATTCAAAATTAAGTGGAATGGAAATATTTTATTTTTCTAAAAAATCTTCTCCTTATGCTGAAAGAATAGCAGAATTTGAAAACAGTGTTGGTGCAAAATATGGTGAAGATGCAAACAGCATTGTGCAGATAATGGGGCAGATAGCCTATAATAAAAATCAGGAGAAATCAATCAAGTTGGCAGAGGGATTAAACAGAGATCTTTCAGCAAGAATGAAAATGAAAAATAGAGGAATTCACGGAGCAAACTTTGCTGTTTTAAGAGGGATAAGTAGTCCGGGAATTCTTATTGAACTTGGATTTATAAGAAATCCTGAAGATCACAGAAAAATGACAAACAGAACAAATCAAAAAATAATGGCTCAAAAAATAGCAGAGCATGTGAGAAAATATTTTTATTAATTTGGGAGAAAAGTATGTTTAAAAATTTGAAAGAAAAAAATATTAAAAATAGTGAAAAAATTATTGAAAAATCATCTGAAGAAAAAACTGAAAAAAGAAAAATAACAAAAGAAAAAATGTATATGATAATGGGGGCAATGTGGAGTGCTGCGGTTATCTTAGGATTTGTAAATCACAGAATTGAAGCAAGAGCAAAATCTCCAGAAATTGTTTTTACAAGAACAGATGGAACAGTAAAAGAGGAAAATGATAAAATATATGTTTTTTATCCAAAAGATAACAGCATTACAAATGAAGAAATTATAGTTTCAAAAGTAAAATCTAAAGATGAGTTTTTAAAAGCAACAATTTTTGAAACTTTGAAAAAACTTGAAGAAGGAAATTTTGTTCCTGAAATTGATAAGAAAGATATTGTTTATTATATTTTAGATAAAAAAATATATTTAGATCTTCCAGAAAAGATTTTTGACAATGTGACAAATGCAAAATCAGAACTTCTTATTATTTATTCTTTTGTAAATTCTCTTACTAATGCAGGTGGGATAGATAGTGTGAGAATTTTAATAAATAATGCTGATTTAGAAAAAGTTAAGTATGCAAATTTATTGAAAGATTATAAATATAAAAAAGATATCTAGTAATAAAAGTTGTTGTATTTTATCTATTTTATAATACAACAGCTTTTTTTAGAAATAAGGAGAGAAAAAATGGATATAGATAAATTAAGAGAAAAAGTAAAAGAAAAACTTTCAGCAAAAAGATTTAAACATGTTTTAGGTGTAGAGGAAATGTGTGTGATTTTAGCTGAAAAGAATGGGGTTGATATAGAAAAAGCAAGAATTTCTGCTCTTCTTCATGATTATATGAAAGAAACAAATATAGAAATTTTAAAAGAGATGTGTAAAGATGTTCCAGAAATAAAAGGATATGAAACTCTTTTTGAAATTCTTCATGGTTTTGCAGGTGGGATGGCTGTAGAAAAAGAATTTGGAATAAAAGACAACGATATTTTAAATGCTATAAAATATCATACTATTGGAAGAGAAAATATGTCTGTTCTTGAAAAAATAGTATATATAGGCGATGCAATAGAGATGGGAAGAAATTATCCGTGTGTAGATGAAATAAGAAAAGAAACATTAAAAGATTTAGACAGTGGAATAATAATGGAAGTTAATAGAAAAATAGAATATTTAAAAGAAAAAGGTGGTATAATACATATAGATACAATTAAAATGAGAGATGATCTTATAAAAAATAAAAGGAGATGAGAAAATGAACATAGAAAAAGATTTACAGAAATTAAAAAAGAATTTGAACGAGAGAAAAAAATCTTTAACTCTTGACGAAATTTACAGTATACTTGGCTGGTCTCCTAAATTTAAAAAAGAAAATAGAGAAATAGTAAATTCTTGGGTTGAAGTAGGGGAAATTGTAAAAAATAATAAAGGAAGATATAATGTGCCTGAGAATGTTGGAATTGTAAAAGGAACATTTTCGGTAGTAAAAAATAAATTTGCTTTTGTTGATACGGAAGAAGAGGGATTTTTTATTCCAAGAAGAGATTTTAACGGAGCTTTAAATGGCGATACTGTTCTTGCAAGAATTAGAGAGAGTAGCTTCAAAGATGGAAAAAGAGAAGGAGAAGTTGTTAAAATCATAAAAAGAGAAAATGATACTGTTGTTGGAATTTTATCAAAAAGAAAAGATTTTGGTTTTGTTGTTCCTACACACTCTTTCGGACAGGATATATATATTCCAAAAAAATATTTAAAAATGGCTGAAGACGGAGATCTTGTTCTTGTTAAAATTGATTTCTGGGGAGATAAAGATAGAAAGCCGGAGGGAAAAATTGTTGAAAAACTTGGAAATCCTTTAGACAGTGATGTTATGATAGAAGCTCTTATAAAAAGAACAGGATTAAATCCAGAATTTCCTGATGAAGTTTTAAGTGAAGCAAGAAATATTAAAACAGAAATTTCAAAAGAAGAATATCAAGGCAGAAAAGATTTGAGAAATCTTCCAATAATAACTATTGACGGAGCAGATGCAAAGGACCTTGATGATGCTGTCTATGTTGAAAAACTTGAAAATGGAAATTTTAGACTTATAGTTAGTATTGCAGATGTAAGTCATTATGTAAAAGAAGGAACAGCTCTTGATAAAGAGGCATTAAAAAGAGGAAACTCAGTTTATCTTGTGGACAGAGTTCTTCCAATGCTTCCAAAAGAAATTTCAAATGGAATTTGTTCGTTAAATCCAAATGAAGATAAACTTACTTTTACTTGTGATATGGAGATAGCTCCAGATGGAAAAGTTGTTTCAGCGGATACATATAAATCTGTAATAAAAACAGCTTTTCGTATGACATATGATAATGTAAATAAAATTTTTGACGGAGATGAAGAGATAACAAAACAGTATGAAAGCATAAAGGAAATGTGCTTTAATATGCTTGAACTTTCTAAAATAATAAGAGAAATTAAACATAAAAGAGGAAGCATTGATTTCGAGCTTCCTGAAATTCAAGTTGTTCTTGATGAAGATAAAAAAGTAAAATATTTGAGAAGACGTGACAGAGGAGAAGCTGAAAAAGTAATTGAAGATTTTATGATTGAAGCTAACGAAGCTGTGGCAGAAAAACTTTTCTGGCTGGAAATTCCAAGTATTTACAGAACACATGAAAAACCAGACAGTGAGAGAATAGAAGCTCTTAATGATGTTCTTGGAAAATTTGGTTATAGAATTCATTCAGTTGAGGGAATTCATCCTAAAAAATTTCAGACAATAATAGAAGATTCAAAAGATAAAGGACTTAGCCTTATAGTCCATAAGATGGTTCTTATGGCCCTTAAACAGGCAAGATATACTCCAGAAAATGTAGGACATTTCGGCTTGGCATCAAGTTATTACACACATTTTACTTCTCCGATAAGAAGATATTCAGACCTTATGATTCATAGAATTTTAGGTTCAGTTCTTCATGGTTATCCAAAAGAAAAATATATTAAAAAACTTGAAGAGACTCTTGGAGGAATCTGTCTTGCAATTTCTAAAACAGAAAGAGATGCAATGAAAGCTGAAGAAGAAAGTGTAAAAATAAAAGTTGTAGAATATATGCTTGATAAGGTTGGTGAAGTTTTCAAAGGAACTATTACAGGTTTTGCCAATAGAAAAGTATTTATTGAAACAGATGAACTTGTTGAATGTATGTGGGATGTAACAAATTCACCTCATTATTATGAGTTTGATGAAGTAAATTATACAATGGTGGATAAAGACAGCGGAGAAATATATAATCTTGGAGATAAACTTGATGTTATTGTTGTAAGAGCTGATATGGCTGAACTAGAAGTTGAAGTTGCACCATATACAGAAGAATTTATGACAGGACTTAGAAAATAGAGATAAAAAATTAAAAAAGCCTTGGCAGGGGAGTGCTAAAGAAAAAAATTATGGTATAAAAATTTATTTTTATATTTTAATAATCTTTTTCAAAAACTCTTTTTAATTGATATAGTTCTCTGCATTGAAAATTTTTTCATCAGCAGGGCGGGTTTCTTTTAGTTTGTTTTCTTTGCCCGTTCAAAGAAAATGAACAGTTTTTTTAGTATATAGATGGAGGAAACATGATATTAGCAAATAATAAAAAAGCATACTTTGATTATTTTGTAGAAGATACCATTGAAGCTGGAATTGAGCTTGTAGGAAGTGAGGTTAAATCTGCAAAAGCAGGAAAAGTAAGTATAAAAGAAGCATTCGTAAGAATAATAAACGGCGAAGTTTTTATTATGGGAATGTCAATAGTTCCGTGGCAGTATGGAAGTGTGTACAATCCTGAAGAAAAAAGAGTAAGAAAACTTCTTCTTAATAAAAAAGAGATAAAAAAATTTCATGAAAAAGTTACTCAGAAAGGATATACAATAGTTCCTCTTAATGTTCACCTATCAAAAGGGTATGTAAAAGTTGATATTGCTCTTGGACGTGGAAAGAAAACTTATGATAAGAGAGAAAGTATAGCGAAAAAAGATCAGAAGAGAGACATGGACAGAATGCTGAAAGTCAGATAAAATATTGATTAAATAAAAAATAAGTGCTATAATATAATGCAATAAAAAATTGAATATTGGGGCTGCAAAGGTTTCGACAGGGCTGGAAGGTCATAGGTAGCAGGTCAGGTTGACCGCTGTGAGAGGTCAAACTCATCGTTTAGATGGAAACAACGAATACGCTTTAGCTGCTTAATAAAGTCAGCTGCTCCGGTTTTCTCAAGGCCGTTAAGAGAATTCCAAGGGGTATAACCAAATTTACGGATTACTCAAGATAGAGTCTTGATATTTTGAGGAAATTTTAAAGACTGGTATTATCTGTCTGTGTCTGTGCAGTTGGGTGGTACGAGATTAATCACAGAATAAACTTGTAGAAGCTTATGGTGCTTTTAGTTTTGGACACGGGTTCGATTCCCGTCAGCTCCACCATCTTTAGCTATGTCCATATGTGGAAAAAGTCTGATATGTAAAGTAATTGATGTTTTACTCACAATAATTTTTTTCACAAATGTTTGAATAACAGTTTTAATGAGAGAACTATCTTTTGAATTAAGATTATTTCCTAATTCTTTAAGATAGTTTTTTATATTTTCTTTGCTTATATTTTGTATGGAAAAATTATATTTTAATTTTTCTTCTTTTAGTGCCAATATTTGCATATCTATCTCCTTTTTTTTATCTTTATACTCATAATCTGTAATTGTTCCATCTAAAGAATAATCAAGAAGTTTATTAAGTTTACATTGTAGAGAAACTATATTTTTTTCAATTTTATTTAATATAGTATTTGAAGTTTTTAAATTACTAGAAATATATGAATAAATCTTATTTGTGATAATATCAATCTGAGAGGTAGAAAATATTTTTTCTTGTAAAGCAGAAATAACTATATTTTCTAATATTTCTCTTCTGATAGGTGTATTTCTGCAGTCGTTAGTTTTATCTTTTCTGTTTCTGCATTGATAACCATAGTAAACACTTCTATCTCTGTTTACAGTTCTATAACCACCAGAATAACTACCACCACATTCTCCACATACACATAAACCAGTAAGCAGATATGGTGTTTTAGCTGTACAACGTCCTGCATCGGTTCTTTTTCTTGTTTTGATTTTTATTTGAACTTTTTCAAAATCTTCTTTTGAAATAATGGCAGGAATACCATTTTCTACTCTGATTTCTTTTTCTGTCAGTTTTCCATGCTTATCTTTTTTTCCAAAGATGAATGTTCCAGTATATTTCTCATTTAACAACGTATCTCTGATACTTGTTTTTCTGAAAGGCTTCCCTAATTTGTTGGTAAATCCTTGAGAATTTAATTCGTCAGCAATATTTGCATATCCTAAACCATCTAGGTACATTTCGAATATTAGTTTCACTGCTTTAGCCTCTGTTTCATTTATTCTATATGATTTATCTTCATTTAGGTCATAGCCAAGAGGACAAATACCACCATTATGAATACATTTCAAAGCATTTTCTTTTTGTCCTTTTTTCACTTCTCTTGCAAGGTTAAGAGAATAGTATTCGTTCATTCCTGTAAGTACTGATTTAAGAATAACACTTTCAGGAGAATCTGTTAATTGCTCAGTAACAGAAATAAGTTTAACACCATTATCTTCTAATTTTTTTTCATACATAGCATGGTCATATCTATTACGAGCAAATCTATCAAATTTATGGACTATCACAAATTTAAAATCTTTATTTTTTGAATCATCTATCATCTGAAGAAATTGTTCTCTGTCTTCAGTAGAAGTTCCAGAAATAGCCTCGTCTTTATAAATTTTTATGAGACGATACCCATTTCTTTTACAATATTCTTCAATAGCTCTTACTTGAGCTAAAATACTTTCTGCTCTCTGATTTTCAGAGCTAAATCTTGCATAAGCAACAACATTTATCATAAAATCAATCCTCCTAAATCTTACAGGGCTGAGAAATTCTCAACCCTGTTTGTTTGATATTATTTATTTTGTCCAAGCATTTCTTTAACAAGCATTGCTATTAAAGAAGTGCAGTCAATTTCTGTTTCAATAACAGTAATGTTAACGTCTTTTGGCATAATTATCCTCTCCTTTGAAAATAGTTATTACTAATTTCTCTTGGACATGATATACTTTTAATGCGGTAAGAATTATCACTCAAGAGTTCTTAGTGGTGGTTCTTTTGTCCCTGCCTAGAGTACCAGTCTAAGCAGGGATTTCTTATATAATGATATATAACTATATACTTTATAATTAATCTATATCATAAAATGAATATTTTGTGATGAATTCCGCATCTTCATTAATTGGATTCTCTATCTCTCCGGTTAAGAAATTGTAATTTAGGTAATTATTCCTTAGATTCGGATTTCCTGTCACCAATGGCATTCCCAATCCTGTATTATTATATTGTGGTACAGCAGGAGCTGTTAAAAAGTTGCGAGTGCAAGAGTTAAGATGAGTTAAAGTTCCGTCATCTTTTATTTCTGACTGCATTCCTCTTTGAACAAGAATTCTATTTTCTTGCTGATTCAATTCAATACCCATAGCATCTAGGGGACGTTTTATAATAGTTCCGTCTCCGCCATCTATAATAAGTCTGTGAGGAGTTACAGCATAAGGTTTATCTATGTTGAACATTAAACGTTTCAAATTTAATTTTAAATTTGGAAAGTTTCCTCCTCTGTTAGTGCAGGGATTTATTTTCTTAAGGGTATTATCAACTGTTAGTCTCATTTCAACACTTCTTTCCAAAAGAAATAAAAGCTCTTCATTGGGAATATCAGTTTTACCACAGTAAAGCAGTTTTAATAGACCTTCAAGGTTTTTCTCAACAGCTTCAGAGCAGCGATTATTAGGATTTCTCCATGTTTCCCTAATTCCTACATAAACTCTTTCATAAATTCTTTCATAAATATTCTTTATGAATGAAGAATTTATATCAAGTTCTTTATCTCTTAAAACGGGGATAACAGCTTTTAACAGCTCTACATTGTACGAATCAACCTTTTCTGCTTTCATAGATGAACTGAACTCTCTGCATCCCCAAGAATTTGGTAATAATGTTATTCTTGAAATAAATGCTTCTCCTCTATCGATTGTATCTTCAATGATTGTATCGTAGAAAAGGGTTATTGCCTTTCCTGATTTATCCTGATTGTCAGAGTAAATATATAATAAATCCACCCCGTCTTTGACATTTCCCAAAAGGATAGAAGATACACTTGTTGGTCTCTTATCATCTCCTGATACGACCATTTCTCCTTCATACTTGTCGCCACTCATATAGTTTTGAAACTGTACGAGAATCTGCTCATCTTTTAATCTATGTGCTTCATCTATTATGAAAGCTGTATCTTCATAAAAGAAATCTCCGCCTTTTTTGTTTCTTCCATCTATAAAAGCACTTGCCTTAGAAACGTTAGTATTATAAAGATTAAAATCCAACTGTTGATAAGTGTGGGTTTTTCCTATTCCTTTCTTGGAAAAATCTATTGCCAACACTTTCTTTACAACCAGTGGGATTAATCTTACAACAGTAATAATTTTTTCGTGATACAGCATTTTCTCAGGATTCATACCTAATATAGAGACTAAAATATCAATTCTTTCACGTAAAGTTTTACCTTCCATTAATTTCTCCCATTTTTTTAATGGGTCTTGGACTGCAAAAACTTTCAGTCTATGGATTGAAAAGATGTTTAATGTAGGGCTGTATAAGATTGTAACCTCTCCGAAAAGTTTTTTCTTATCTCTGTAGTCAGAACAAAACTTTTTAAAAATTTTTCTTGACGTTGGATAAAAAAATTTTATTCGGTTTTTTCCTATATTTGCTGTAAGATTAATTTTCTTTTCATCGTCGTCAATGTCAACAAATAAAGGAATAATTCCTCTAACTTCAATTACATCTTCATTATCTCTTACGGCTTTTATATCAGCAGGAGAAATTTTTTTCCTTGAGTTGAAATCCTTTGGAATATCAGCTTCCACAAAATAGTCTTTATAATCTTCTGCTGTTTTACTTTCCAAATATTTCAAAATATCTTCCACTGATAATTTTGAAAAAGCAAATTTAAGCAGAGCTTCTAAATTTAAGTTATCTTTTTCCATATTTATTCATCGTCCTCCTCTTCTATCTCGACTTTAACTTTTTGAACATCTCTGTTTTTGATAGCATAGTTTTTTAAACTTTTACCGATAAGATTAAAAAGTTCAACAGTAGTTTTACGTGTTCCCACTATTGCATAAACTTTATCAGCTTTTTTATACAGAAATTCTCCTCTTAACTTATAGCTGGCTTGAAGAATATTGAAGATTTCTTCTTGCTGTTCAGGGTCTATTTTGGGAATAATATCTTTTACATTTTTAAATAGTCTCTGTTCTTCATCAGCTTTGACCAGCTTATAATTTTCAATCTCTTCAGTAAATTGCTTTTTAAAATTTTCAATTTCTTCATCAGTTGTCAATGGAATGAAAGTTTCCATTATTTTTAAAACATCATCTTCTTCAGTTTCCAAGGTCATATTTGATGCTTCAACTACACCACACCCAAGAATAAAATATCCGTATTTATGCTCAGGTTTGTTTAAGAAAATTTCAAGTTCCGATAGTTTTTTAGGCTTTCCCAATACTTGATAAAAGTATTTGTCTTCTCCTAAATCTACAAGATTTTGAATAAACCATAAAAGATAGCTTTTTGGAATATCTGTTGTCATATGTGTTACACCTCCTTTCGTATGTAATTTTCCAATGTACTCAGTATAGCCACTACTGTGTCTGTGAATAAGGCTGTATTTTGGCTTTAATACATTCCTTTACATTCTTGCAATTTTATCACCGTCCTTGTAAGATAAAAAAGAGCCACACTATTTACAATTTCTTTTAAACGTGCTACAATGCACTTAACAGCAAAATCCATTGTAAAATCATTCTAAATCCTTTATAAATCAACCTTTTCTTACTTTAATTTTATCAGTCGTATTTAAAATAGTGAAGGGGAATAAACATTTTAACGTTTTGTGCATTTTTTGTTTAAAAGGAGTTTTTTATGAGTGTTTTGAAAAATGTTGACCAAGGAATATCAACAAATGATTCAAAATATGTTTTTGATTTTCCATTTGAGATGAATGAAGAAGTAAAACGTAAGGGAGATGAAGCTGACAGAAGGGAAAGAGAAAGGGACAGATTAAAAAAAGAAAGAAAGAACACAGTAAAATTACTTACATCTTTTTTAAAAAATTTATATATGGGAACAGATGTATCTTTAGATAAGTTTTGCCAAGGTTTTGGTCTGTCTCGGGAAGAATGCAAAAAATATATAGATGAACTTATAAACACAGATGAAGAACTGGTAAAAAATAAAAAATATTTGGGAAAAAGAATTGTAGAAAGCGATATAAACAGAAATCTTTTTAGTGAGTTGGAAAAAAATACAGAGGATAAAGATATTTCTCTGTTGGAAGAAAAACTTATAAATTTAATTTACGAAGACTCAAAAGAAAAAATAAAAGTAGATTACAGAAGCAATTTTTATATTTTTGAAGCAGATAAATTAAAAAGAATTTTGGAAGCTGAACCTGAAAAATATAAATTTTTAATAAATTTGGAAAAATTATCAGAACAGCTTATTAAAGCCTTTGAACTTACAAGACGTGAGGTCATAGGAAAATGTCGTTTCAGTTTAATAAAAGTATTATATTTTAATTATATCAGCGGAGAAATTTTACCAAGAATTAAATATGAAATTATTTATGAAAAGGATAAAAAAATAAAATTTTATAAATATCTGTTGCTTTGTCTTCATATTTACTTCATAATAAATGAAGAGAAATCTTATCTAAAAATGATGCATCGGATTTTAGATTTAAATCTTACAATTCCTGTTGGAAAGGAAATAATGGGAACGGAAGATATAGGAAAAAAATCATTTTTAGAAAAAGCTATTTATAATGGTGAATATAAAAGAGATAATTTTTTTATGGACAAGGTAAAAGCAATCGAGGTTTTTCACTTTACTTCAAATGATAGAATAGAGCTGATTCTATACAATAGAGAAGATTTTTTGACACCGCAATTAGTAGCGGCTTATTACAGAGGAATATATTTAAATGATGTTAAATATAAAGGGAAAAAATTATCATCATATTTGGAAAATTATAGAAAAGCAGAGTTTATTTTAATTATACATAAAAGAACGGAATCTAAAACATTAACTAAATCATATTATGAAACATTAAAAAAATTTTATTTGACAGAAAGTGAAATTGAAAATAAATTTTCTCAAAAGGAAAATGAAGACATTCATGAAGAATTGATAGACCCTTATTCTGTCGAAAAAGAGGAAAATTTTGTAAGGGCAATAGTAAAAATAGGAAATTCAAGAAAAAAATTTGAAAAGAAGATAGATGAAATGTATGCAGTCACATCAAAATACTTGGAGATAAAGAAAAATTATGGAGAATATTTTCAGGAAGATACAGCAATAAAAAGAGATGTGATGACATTTATAAATTATATTTTCTACTTTTTTTATATGGCAAATCTCAACAGCGGAACAGATTTTGCTAAAGAAAGAGGAACAAAATTCTTAAAAAGAATAAAAAGACGTGAATATTTAATTATAGATTATATAGTTAAAAGAATTAAATATCAAAACATATTATATATAAGATAGTTATATATAATATAATGTAACATATAAATACTAGAGAAAGAATTTTTAAGCAGCTTACAAAAATGTAGGCTGCTTTTTATTTTGCACAACAGGAAAGGAGGGAATTTTTAATGATAGGATTAGGAGCTATTGGCGGCATATTTATTGTAATAGGTACTGCTTTGGGAGCTATTGATGATTTAACAAATAAAAATTAAAGGAGTTGATGAAAAAATGGAAGGTTTAAAATTATATGAAATAAGTCAGGAAATGACAAATGTACTTGATATGCTTTTAGATGAGAACGGAGAAGATATTGACATAACTATTTATAAAGAAGCTATGGATTTGTTAAAAACAGAACTTAGAAACAAAAGTTCATCTATTTTAAAATATATTCAGAATTTAAAAGCACAAAATGTATCAGCAAAAGAAGAATATGAAAGACTTCAAAAGCTATACAAGGCTAGAGAAAATAAAATAATACGTCTTAAAAATTACGTTGTCTCAATACTTCAGGAGTTGGAGAGTAAAAAAATTGTTACGGATTTAGGGAGCTATGGTCTTAGAAGAAGTTCTTCAGTAGACGTTTATGATATGTCATCTCTTCCTAAAGAATTTTTGAGAGTAACCGAAGAAATCAAGGTAAACAAGGAAAAAATAAAAGAATATATTAAATTGCATGGGGAAATTCCCGGAGCAAGAATGTTGGAAAGTTATTCCCTTCAAATAAGGTAGATATGAAAGAAATACTACAGGAGCTGAAAAATATGGTTTATGGGTATAAAAGCAATTTCAACGGTAAAGTAATTTCAAAAGGAGAAGTGATTGAAAATGATGGACGGAAAAATGATAAAACTTAAAAATGGAATTGATGAAAAAATCAATGAATTTATTAATGATTCACTTGAACTTAAAAAATTTATTTCATTCAGAAAAAATAATTTCTATGACTACAGTATAAGAAATACTATTCTTATATATAAACAAAATCCAAATGCAACTTTAGTTGCAGGTCTTAAGAAATGGAATGAGCTAGGATATAGAGTAAAAAAAGGCAGCAGGGCAATTTCGGTACTTGTTCCTCTTATTAGAAATATTATAAAAGACGGTAAAGAAAAAGATGAAATTTACGGCTTTAAACCTGTGTCTGTGTTTGACAGATCTCAGGTTGAAGCAACAGAAAATGCAGTTGAAATTCCAAGCATAGATGTAACCATGAAATCATCAGAAGATTTTAAGTATACACCTATGAAACTTTATAGAGCTGTAAAAAAATGTATAGAACAATATGCACCTATAGAACTCAAAAAGACTTTTTACAATGATGAAATCTCAGGTCAGACAGATGGAAAAACAATTTATATGATAAGTTGTAAAATATAATGCGACAAAAAGAAAAATATAAAAACTCATAACT
>Escalade_p1__coassemble_627_pt1 | contig 25612 bp, 18 predicted proteins | sample Escalade_p1__metabat2_high_PE_026 | metagenome-assembled genome bin Escalade_p1 | reverse complement strand
AACCAATCACCTACTGATTACAAGTCAGTTGCTCTACCAGATGAGCTAAAGCGGCGCCTTCAACAAGATTGATTATATCTTATCTCCATTGTTTTGTCAATAAATTTTTTTCATTTTTTAATATTTTTTTACAGCACTTAAAAAAATTCTATATTTTCCAAGGCTTCATTTATTGGGAGCTATTTGTAAATTGCATTTAATTCTTCCTGAGAATATACTCTTTTAGCTTTCATATTTTCAACAAGCTCATCATTTTTTTCTATTTTTTCGTTGTCTTCTATATGAAATTTTCCTAAAATTTCAATATCATGCAGACCTTTTTTCTCAAGATATTTTTTTATAAAATCGAGTCTCTCAAAAGATGCAGGCTGAACCCATTTTTCTGTTCCAGGTCTGTCAAGTCTATTAAGTTGAAGTTTTGTATAATTTACATCTTTTAAAAAATCGTAAAGCCCGTCAAGTTCTTCAAGGCTGTCATTTATTCCTTCAATGATAAATGTTTCAAGATAAATTTTCCCCTTAAATTCATTTCCCAAAGCCTTTATTCCTTCTTTTATTTCATCCATTTTTATTGTTGCTTTAGGTCTGTTTATTTTTTTCATTGTAATTTCATTTACACTGTTTAATGTAGGAATAACTATATCAGCACGGCTTATTTCATCTCTTACTTTTTTATCATGAAGAAGTCCTGAATTTGTAATTACCACAACATTTACATCAGTATTATCTTTTATCCAATTCATCATTTCTCCTAAATCACTGCTTAATGTAGGTTCTCCATCTCCAGAAAAAGTTATGCAGTCAGGTTTTACTGTTTTTAATATATCTAATATTTCTTTTTTTGCTTCCTCTATATCTATATAAGATTTTCTTTCTGTTACAAGTTCACGTGTAACTCCGCATTCACAGAATACACAGTTCATATTACAAGTTTTAGGTGCTACTAAATCAAGACCTAAAGATATTCCTAATCTTCTTGATGGTACAGGTCCAAACAGATATTTATACATAATTCCTCCTTAAGTAACCTCTTGTTAATTTTCCATTTTAATTATACCTTAATATATATTCTTTTCAAAAAAAAATTTTACAAATTGTAACAATACAATTTCCTATGTAAAAAATGTTGTTTTTATTTCAAAATAATGTTAAGCTGTGATATGAAAAATTTTATATTATACAGGAGGTGTATACTATGATAAATATATCAAATGCACTGGAAAAAAATCTTCTGCTTGAGGTTAAGAATAAACTTATTCTCCTTAACCCCATAGATATTGCCTCTATTTTGGAAACACTTTCAAAAGAAAATACTTTGAAAGCTTTCAGAATTCTTTCAAAAGATTTGGCAAGTGAAGTTTTTTCATATCTTTCTTCAGAAAAACAGCAGGAAATAATAGAATCCAGCAGTGATGAAGAACTAAAAAGAATTATTGATGATATGTTCTTAGATGACACTGTAGACCTTATTGAAGAAATGCCGGCAGGAGTTGTGGCAAAAATTTTAAAAAATACTTCAGTTGAAAATAGAAAACTGATAAATCAATTTTTAAAATATCCTGAAGATAGTGCCGGAAGCATTATGACGGTTGAATATGTTTCTCTAAAGAATGATATGAATGTTAAAGAATCCCTTGAAAGAATAAGGGCAAAGGGAATTAAAAATGAAACTATAAATGACTGTTTTGTAATCGACAAAGAGAGAAAACTTGTAGGAACTCTCCCAATAAGAGAGCTTATTATTAATCAAGAAGATACTCTTATAAAAAATATTATGACAGATAATTTTGAAAAAGTTCAGGCAGATACTGACCGTGAATTTGTTGCAGACCTTTTCAGACGTTACGATCTTTCTACAATGGCCGTTGTTGATACAGAAAACAGACTTGTAGGAATTATTACAATTGATGATATCATAGATGTTATCGACCAAGAAAATACTGAAGACTTTCAAAAAATGGCTGCTATGGAGCCTTCTGACAAAGAATATCTTAAAGAATCTGTTTTTGCTCTGGCAAAACATAGAATTTTATGGCTTCTTATACTTATGATTTCTGCAACTGCCACAGGAACAATAATAAGACGTTATGAAGATACACTTCAATCTGTAGTTGTTCTTGCAGCATTTATTCCTATGCTTATGGATACAGGAGGAAATGCCGGATCTCAATCTTCTACACTTATTATCCGTGGACTTGCTCTTGGAGAAATAAAAACAAAAGATGTCTGGAAAATTTTATGGAAAGAATTCAGAGTAAGTATTATTGTTGGAGTAACTCTGGCAATGGTAAACTTTTTAAGAATTTTATATTTTGACAAAATTGGATTTACAATGACATCAGTAGTATGCTTAAGTCTTTTTGCAACAGTTGTTATTGCAAAAGTTGTAGGAGGAATACTTCCTATTGCTGCAAAAAAATTAAAACTTGACCCTGCTATAATGGCAAGTCCTCTTATTACAACAATTGTTGACGCTTGTGCTTTAATGATTTATTTCACAATGGCAACAACTCTTTTACATATATAAAGAAAAAGCCCTGCACTAAAAATTGTGCAGGGTGTATTTTTATTTACTGTGATGGTGAAGTCTTTCTTCAATATTTTTTTTTATTTTATTATAATGTTTTTCAATAAGAGCAGCTTTATCGCCGAAGATTATCTGTAATCTATTTTCTCCAACTTTTATAATTCCTTCTGAACCAAGTGCTTCTATTTTTGCTGAATTTATTTTTTCTGCTTCTTTAACTTCAATTCTAAGTCTTGTTATACATGAATCTACAAGTATAAGATTTTCAAATCCTCCAAGTTCTTTTATAACAAGTTCACAAAAATCATCATCTGACATTTTGCTTGTATCTATTTTTTTAGGTGCTTCTTTTCCTTGAATTTTATCACTGAAGCTCTTAAAAAAACTGGAAAGTCTCCCTCTCTTCTCAGTATCTTTCATAATTTTCCTCCTCAAAATAATACAATTACTTTATGTTATTAATTTTTAAAAAATTTCTCCTATCATACATCTGGCAGAACCTCCGCCATAGTATTCTATAGTTTCTACATCTGAATAAAGAATATCCGTATCTCTTAAAATTATATTTTTTTGTTCTTCAGTTAAAGATTTATATGCTGTTTCAGACATTACTACAAATCTTTTCCCGCCTTTTCCTCTAAGCTCAAGAGTATTTCCAAGAAATTTTTTCACCTGCTCCAAAGAAATTTCAATTATTTCTTTTCCACTTTCTTCAAGCTCTCTTCTTAAAATTTCTCTCTCTTTTATATCTTTCACAGATTCAAGACATATAATAGCTCTATTTTCTCCTATACTCATTATCACATTTGTATGATATACAGGATACCCTTCTTGAAAAGCTGAAAATACAACAGGCTTATAATTTAGCTCTTCACAAAATTTTCTGAAAAGTTTTTCATTAGAACGAGGTGATAAACAGCAGTAGGCTTTTTTATTTTTTCTGTCAAGAACAATGCTTCCTGTTCCTTCTAAAAAAATATTTTCTTTTGATTTTAAGCTGTAATCAATTATTTTTAAACTTTTTCTTCCTACTATGTCATACACTTTATTTCTAAATTTTTCAAGTTCTTTTCTTCTGTTTTCTGCAAACATAGGATAGAAAAACAAGATTCCCTCTTCGTGAGAACTAAACCAGTTGTTTGGAAATATGCTGTCAGGTGTACTTGGTTCTAAAGTATCTTGAATAATGTCTACCTGAACTCCTTTTTCTGATATTTTTTCAGCAAGAGTATCAAACTCTGCCAAGGCTTTTTTGTTTACCGTTTCTGCTGCTTCATTGTCAAAATTTTGATAATGGTTGTTGACTGCTGTTTCTTTATTGAAATAAAATAAAGCAGGTCTTACCATTACAATCCTATTTGTAACCTGATTATTCATAGCGGTCTCCTTAAATTTTTTTATTTTTAAAACCCTTGCCTGCTAAACATATTATCTTTCCTTTTCTATTATATCATTATAACTGTTTTTCGTATAATTTTTTTTAGGATAACATAAGTTTATTAAGATATTTTCTTATTTTGAAAAGAATAACTCCCATCACAAAAAGTATTGTTGAAAGAGAAGCAAATATTGTAAAAAATCCTGCATTTTGAGTATAACCTGCAACTTTACCAGAAATAAAACTTGCTGCAAACATTGTCATATACCACATTCCCATAAAGAAAGTAGAAAATCTTTTTGGAGCAAGTCTGTTGAACATTGCTATTCCAATAGGAGCAATACAAAGTTCTGATATTGTATTAAAAAGATAAGCAAAAACTATAAATAACATGCTCGCTTTTATTCCATTTTCTGTTCCTCCTGTTGAAAGAACTGAAGCTGTCATAAAAATAAAAGCTGTACCCATAGAAAATATTCCTACAGCCATCTTTACCGGAGTAGTAAATCCTCTGTTTCCAAACTTTCTCCATATTTCTGCAATCACTGGAGCAAGAGTTATTCCAAGAATTGAATTAAGGGCTGCAAACCATGGAACAGGAACATTAAAACTTCCTAAATTTCTATTTACATGGTCCCTTGCATAAAGAGTTATTGAACTAAATGACTGATAAAAACTTGTCCAGAATAAAATTGCAAAAACAGCTGTTATACCCATAGCTTTAATTCTTTTTTTCTCACTGTCAGAAAATTTATAAGTAAAAATATTAGATTTTTTCTGTTCGGACATCTTTTTAAAAGGCTTTCTTCCTATTTCTCCAAGATATTTAGGAGCTGCAAGTATAAAAAATGTTGTTCCAAGAGCTGCCATAAGACCTGCTATAAGAAACATTTCTCTATATCCAAAATGAAGCACTGTCCCCGCTGCATCTCTTACAGCAAAAATTTTATCTGATACAATTCCTGCTGTAAAAGGTGCAAGGAAAGAACCTAAATTTATAAACATATAAAAAATACTGTAAGCTACTTCTTTTTTATTTGGTTCTTCATTGGAAAAAATATTTCCTATAAGACTGCTTCCACTGGCTTTAAAAAATCCATTTCCTATTATTATACATATAAGACCAAAATATAAAATTTCTTTCACAGGGCTGTAAAATAAAATTATATCTCCAAGGGCTACAAAAGTTCCTCCAAGTATTACAGATTTCTGCTGACCTAAATAAGAATCTGCAAGCCATCCTCCTATAAGCGGAGTAAGATGAAGTATTCCCACAAAAGTTCCATAAAGAGATGTAGCTTCTTTAACTGAAAGACCTATTCCCCCTTGAATAACCTGTGCTGTAAAATAAAGCACTAAAAGTGTTGATATCCCATGATAAGCAAATCTTTCCCACACTATTGTTGCACACATAAGCCAGAAAGATTTTGGATACCTTTTTTTCTTTTCTGTAAAATTGTTCTGCATTAAAAAACCTCCTATAAAGTAAATACTCTACATTATAACTTATTTTTTTTACTTTTGAAACAACTATGTTTTTTACTGAAAATAATCTTTTTTATTTTCTTGTAATTGAAATAGATTTTTTTATAAAATATGATATAATAAAAATGCTATACTTAATTTTACGGAGGCTGTAAAAAATGGATAAAAATTATGACATCAGTTTTCTTGATGAAAATAAAATAAATGAAATTCTTGAAAACTCAAAAGCAAAATCAAAAGATAAAGAAGAAATAAGAACTATTATAGAAAAAGCAAAAAAAGCAGAGGGACTTTCTCCTGTAGAAGCTGCTGCTCTTTTAAATATTAACGACATTGAACTTCTAAAAGAAATGTTTGAAGCAGCACATATTGTAAAAGAAAAAATTTATGGAAAAAGAATTGTTATGTTTGCACCTCTTTATGTGAGCAACTATTGTGTAAACAGCTGTAAATACTGCGGATATAAACATGAAAATGACGATCTTTGCAGAAAGAAACTTACAAGAGAAGAGCTTATTGCAGAAGTAAAAGCTCTTGAAAAATTAGGACATAAAAGAATTGCCCTTGAAGCAGGAGAAGATCCTATAAACTGTTCTCTTGATTATATTCTTGACTGCATAAAAGATATTTACTCAATAAAATTTGATAATGGAAATATAAGAAGAATAAATGTAAATATTGCAGCTACAACAGTTGAAAATTATAAAAAACTTAAAGATGCTGAAATAGGAACTTACATTCTTTTCCAAGAAAGTTTCCACAAACCTACTTATGAAGAAGTTCACCTTAAAGGGCCAAAAAGAAATTATGAATATCACACAACTGCTATGTTTAGAGCCAGAGAAGCTGGAATTGATGATGTAGGTATCGGTGTTCTTTATGGACTTTATGACTACAAATATGAAACTGTAGCTATGATAGTTTATGCAGATGCTCTTGAAAGAATTACAGGAGTAGGTCCTCACACAATTTCTGTTCCAAGACTTAGACCTGCTGAAAATGTAACTCTTGAAAATTATCCTCATCTTGTTTCTGATGATGATTTCAAAAAACTTGTAGCAGTTTTAAGGCTTGCAGTTCCATATACTGGACTTATTCTTTCAACAAGAGAAGAAGCTGAACTTAGAGATGAAATAATTGCTCTTGGAGTTTCTCAAGTAAGCAGTGGTTCTTGTACAGGTGTAGGAGGATATTCTGAATCTGCAAAAAATACTATGCAGTTTGAAGTTGGAGACAACCGTTCTCCTATGGAAATGCTTGAAAGCTTAATTAAATCTGGATATATTCCAAGCTACTGCACAGCCTGCTACAGACAAGGACGTACAGGTGACAGATTTATGGAAATTGCAAAAAGCGGAAAGATAAATGTTATGTGTGAGGCAAATGCTCTTATGACACTTAAAGAATTTCTTCTTGATTATGCTGATGAAAATTTAAGAAAATTAGGGGATGAAGCTATTTTAAAAACTCTTGAAGCAATGCCTAATGAAGAATTTAAAGAAAAAATAAAAGGATATTTAAAACAGATTGAAAATGGTGTAAGAGACCTGAGAGTATAAAGCAGGAGCGGAAATTTCCGCTCCTATTTTTTTATTACACCTTTTATCCCTCCTGAAACTAAAACAGCTATATCGTTAAGAGTTGACGGCAGGCCAAAATTTCCTGAAAGTGCAATATATTTTGGTCTCCATTCTGGATTAAATTTATTTTTAAAATTTTTAAGTCCGAGAAAATTATAAAAGTTTCCACCGTTTTTAAAAACAAATGAACCTAATTTATTCCAAAGAGAAGTTGTTCCTCTATATTCAAGACCTGAAAGCGGAGCCATTCCAAGATTAAATCTTTTATATCCCTCTTCTTTTCCCCAAAGCATTATATTTATAAATAAAAATTCCATGGAATCTATAAGAGCTTTTTCATTATATCTCATAAGGTCAATAGAAAGTTCTTCCTTATTATAAGTTTCCCAAAGATTTGCAAAAGCCGTAATCTCTCCATTATTTTTAAGAACTGCCACCTTAAAATTTTTAAGATACTCCTCATCAAACTTTCCAAGAGAAAATTCTTTTTCTACTCCATTTTTGCTCTTAAGCCAGCTGTCAGAAATTTCTTTTAATTTATCTTTTATCTCCTCAAAATTCACAACTTCAAAAATTGTTCCAGACTTTATTCCTCTGTTATATGTATATCTCAATTTTCTTTGTGATGGACCTTCAAGAGTAAATTCTGTTAAATTTACAACTGCTTCTTCCCCAATTTTAAAAAGTTTTAAGCCAATATCAAGATAATAATTTAAATACTCTCTGCTCACTTCATAAAAAGCCACATTATATCCGCTTCTTCTGCATATATTATAGAAATCCCAGATAGTATCTCTTATATCTTTCTCTTCTCCGACAGGGTCTCCCATAACTATAATTCTGCTGCGGCTTTTTCCATACATAATAAAATTAGTTTTTTCTTTATTAAAATAAATATATTTATCTTCTAAAAAAGCAAGATTTGAATTTGTTACCTTTGAAAATTTCATAATTTCCATAATTTCATCTTTTACATCACAGCTTTTTATTTTATCAAGCTGAATAACTGGATGAAACATTTTAAGCATTAAAAACGAAATAAAAATAATAACACTTACAAGAGATGCTCTCATAAACATAGGAGCTTCATCTGTAATAGTAAACTGCCACCAAAGTTTATCAGAATATTTAATTCCTTTGAAAGAAAATATTCCAATTCCTATTGTAAAAATTATTACAAATCCTATTGAAATCAGCCATTTTGAATTTATGTGTTCGTTAAAAATTGAAGATTTTCTATAAAACTTATCTCTTTCAAAAAGAAGAAAAATAAGTGTTATAGAAAGAACAAAAAATATTGGATAATGAAATCCTTTAAAAATAAGAAAAATATTTCCCAATGAAATTAAAATAACTGTAAGAAAATATGCTGCATCAAGTCTTCTTCTTAATCCATATGCAAGTATCAAAAGCAGAGTTCCTGTAACACTTGCTAAAAAATGTGAAACTATAATCACATTATGAGGAAGAAGTTTTATATGTGCTGCATTTGGAGGTATCGCTCCAGAAAATAAAAGCAGAGCCCCTGATATAAAAACTAAAAATGATAAAACTTCTATTGAAAGATTTACCATAAAAGAACTGATAAAATTTCCAAAACCTTTAAGTGAATCTTTCACCCAAAGAAGTTTATAAAAAACAAATGATACAAAGGCTATAACAAAAGGTGCAAGATAATAAAGCACCCTGTAGACAATTAAAATTGCTACTACAACATCACTAGGATAATAATTATTTAAAAGTTTCACAAAAACTATATCAAAAACTCCAAGTCCTCCTGGAATTGTACTTAAAACTCCTAAAATTTGAGCACACATAAAAATTGATAAAAATATTCCAAAATTTATATTTGACTCAGGAAGAAAAAGATATAGAATATTGCTTACTAAAATCCAATCACATAAACCAAGAAGAAATTGTATAAAAATGTCCAACGGTTTCAGCTGTTTCTTTTTCAAAAAATAAAAAATAAAAAATATTCCCATAATAACAGCAGCAACACCTATATAAAAAGTGCTTTCCAGCATAAAATGAAATCTTGTAAGGTCATTTGGATAAATTATCTGAGACATTCCCCCTACAAGAAGAACCCCTATCAAAAATCCTATGTAAATATTTTTTATAATATTTAAAATAGATTTATAATTAATATTCCATAATGAATAAAGGTTTATTCTTATTCCGGCCGAACTAAGCCCTGAAAGACCTATGAAATTTGTAAAAGCATAACTTATAAATGATGTGAACATTATTTTTCTTTTTTCCAGTTTTACATTTGTAATATTAAAAGCAAGAAGTTCATATCCAGTAAGAATAAGATAATTCAAGATAACTAAAAATACAGCTAAAATCAATTTGTAAAAAGATATATTTGCAAGGGCAGATTTTATGCTTGAAAGACTGTAATTTTTAAGCTCATGCCAAATAAAAAACAACATGATAAATATTATCACTGCCTGTACAATCATTCCAACTTTTTTTAAATTTAATTTTAACATAAACTCTCCTTTTTTTATTCTAAATATAAATAAATGCTGCTGCATTCTATAATTTTTATAAAATGCAACAGCTTTATTTATTTTACTCTTTATTTTATACAAAGAACATGATATGTTCCATCAATAACTTCTGTTCCCTCTGTATCATGTTCAAATCCAGGGAATGCATGATCCCAAAGTGAAAGTGCTTTCAAGTATTTTATCTGAGGACTGTTTTCATCTCCAAAATTTTCACCTGAAATAAGCATTGGTATTCCTGGCGGATATGGAATTACAGAGTTAGCTGCAATTCTTCCAACAAGTTTTTCTGCTGGCACAAGTTCAACTTCATCTGCAACAATTTTATTATATGCTTCTCTAGGTGTTATTACAGGTTTTGGAAGAGTTGAATATGCTTCGTTTAAAACTTCTCCAGGATTATTTTCTCTTAAGTATGCAAACATCTTATCACCTAAATCTTTTACACCCATATTTTTGTAAACATCTTTGTGTTCTTGATAAAGCTCAGGAAGAACTTCTTCAAGAGGAGTGTTGCTGTCATAATATTTTTTAAATTCAGAAAGTACACTTACAAGAGTTCCCCATTTTCCTTTTGTCACTCCCATTGAGAATAAAAACATAAGCTGAAAATCTGTTGTTCTTGTAGGAACTATTCCAAATCTATTTAGGTAAGCCGAAACTAAACTTGCAGGGACACCTTTTTCAAGAAGTTTTCCATCTTCTCCCATTCCAGGAGTAAGAATACTTACTTTAATCGGGTCCAGCATACACCAATCTTCCTGCAGATTTTTAAATCCATGCCATGTATCCTCTGGGTGCATTATCCAAAAATCTTGGTCTTTTGTCAATAGTTTTGTATCAGCCTCGTAGAAAGGAATTGTTTTTCCTGATTTTACATCATGATATTTTTCTGCATTCCAAGGTTTAAAGAACCAGTCTTTTTCATTTGTATAATGACTATATAATTTTCCCATAACTTTACGAAATTCTACAGCCTCTTCAACCACTTCATTCATTAATGATTTTCCTGATTCTCCATCCATCATTGCAGTTGCAATATCGTTTGAAACAGCTATTGCATAAAGAGGAGATGTTGTCGCATGCATCATATATGCCTGATTAAATCTTCCTTCATCTATAACTTTTTTACCATATCTTACATGGATAAATGATCCTTGTGAAAGAGCATTTAAAAGTTTATGTGTTGAGTGAGTAGCAAAAATTGTAGGTCTATTTTTATCTTCTTTAGGTTCTCCTCTCATGGCATAATGATTTCTATACACATCATTAAATCTTGCATATCCATACCATGCTTCATCAAAATGAATAATATCTGAAGATTTTTCAAGAAGATTTTCTACTTTTTCTGCATTATATGTAACACCATCATAAGTACAATTTGTTACAACTGTATATACTACTCTCTCGTTTTCTTTTCCTCTTTCTTTTATAAGAGGATTGTTTTTTATTTTTTCTTTTATTGTTTTTTCGTCCATCTGTTCAGGTAAGATAGGCCCTATTATTCCGTATCTGTTTCTTGTAGGAGTCATATAAACAGGAAGTCCTCCTCCAAGAATAAGTCCTTGTTCTATTGATTTATGACAGTTTCTGTCTGCTATAACTATATCGTTATCTTTTATGCAGGCCTGCATAATTGTTCTGTTAGAACCTGAAGTTCCTCCAAGAACAGAATATGTTCTGTCTGAACCAAAAACTTTTGCTGCATATTCTTCTGCATCTCTAAAATATCCTGTGTGGTCAAGAAGAGAACCAAGCTCAGCTCTTTCTATTCCCATATCAGTTCTGAAAAGATTTTCTCCGTAAAAATCATAGAATTTTTTTCCTACTGCAGTTTTAGTAAATCCAACTCCTCCTTGGTGTCCTGGAGCTGCCCAAGAATATTCAGCTTTTTTCTCATAATTCATCACAGCTTTTGCTAGTGGAGGAAGAAGCTGTTTTCTGTATCTTTCAATAGCAGCTGAAATACGTTCTGTTGTAAACACAGGAGAATCTTCAAGAATCCATACATATTCGTTAATATCTCTGAATGTCTCAGCTTTTAACGAATCTACTGCTTTTTCATTTTCAGCAAGTAAGAATACTGGAACATTTTCCTGTCTTGCATGAAGATTTTTTATAAATCTTTCAAGCTTTTCTTCCTGACCTTTCACTCCATGTTTTGAATCCCAATCAACTAAAAGACAGTCTATATTCTTATCAACTTTTATAACATCTTCTGCATCTTCTAAAGAATCTGCTGTTACAATTTCAACTCCTCTTTTTCTGATTTCATCTTTAAGATTTTCAATAACACCTTTAATACTGCTTTCTTCATTTTCTTTTACATTTTGTACCAATAATATTTGATACATTTCACCTTCTAAATTTTTCATTCTGCATCACTCCTTTTGTAAATTAATTCATATTTAATTTTCCTGAAATTAAGAGAATAAAAGATATAAGTCCTATTGCCCCAAGAATAAGAGCAATAACTTTATTTTTTCCAACAAAAATATTTTTTTCTCCAGCTTCTTTTCTAGAATATTCATACACTCCTATTCCAAGTGAGAATATTGTTGTAGAAATAAGAAGAAGTTCCATTTTTGATGAAAATAAAAGCCATACTGTAAAAATACATGCTACAAGTCCTGATACAAATGCCATTCTTATCTTTCCTGAGCCTATATCTTTCAAATTTCCATTTCTTACTTCTTTAAGAAGGAAAAGTGTACTTGCTGTATAAGGAGGAAGTATCATAAGCCCTGTTATATCAACAAGAGTAAGCCATGCATTTGTACTGTAAAGAACAATAAACATTGCAAGTTGCATTGCTATTGTTGACATTAAAAGTGAAGCTGTAGGAGTATCATTTTTATCTGTTTTAACTAAAAATTTTGGAAATACTCCATCTTTTGCTGCTATATAAGGAACTTCTGCTGTTATTATTGTCCATGACAGCCAGCAACCTAAAAGTGCAATAATAATTCCTACATTTACAAATGTTGCTCCCCATTTTCCTACAATAGCTTCAAGAACATAAGCTGTTGATGGATTTGGAAGATACGCAAGTTTACTTTGGTGAAGGACACCAAAAGAAAGTATTGAAAGAGCAGAGAATATTATTATACATATAAGTATTCCTAGAAGTGTTGCTTTACCAACATCTTTTGGATTTTTTGCTCTTCCAGAAAGAACAACTGCCCCTTCAAGACCTATAAAACACCATAAAGTTATAAGCATTGTACTTTTTACCTGCTGAGTAAGAGGTCCTAAGTTTTCTATTTTTCCAAGCATATCATATGAAGCCACATGAGGATTAAATCCTTTAGCAAAAAAGAAAAGTATTACTGCAAGAACCACAAGTTTTGCAAAAGTAGCAATGTTATTTAGAAATGTAGCCTTTGTAACACCACAAATTACTATAAAGTACATAAGCCATATAAATGCTGACCCTCCAATAAATGACTCAATATTATGTCCGTTAAATACTGGATAAAAGTACCCTATTGTCTGCATTAGAAGCACTGCAAAAGCAACATTCCCGAATATTGAACTAAGCCAATATCCCCAAGCTATTTCACAACCTACAAATTTTCCAAATCCAGCTCTTGCATAAGAATAAATTCCTGAATGAAGATCCGGATTATTGTCTGACAAAATACTGAAAGTATTAGCGAGGAAATATATTCCTACAGCTGTTACTATCCAGGAAATTGTGACACCGATAAAGCCTGCATCAATACTCATATTTGAAGGAAGATTGAAAATTCCTCCTCCTATCATGGAACTGACTACAATGGCTATAAGACCGATAAGACCAAGTTTGTTATTATCTTGTTCCATATACACCCTCCGTAAATTTAATATATTTTGTAACAATACCCTTTTGATGATTATATTTACATAAAAGTTTAAAATAATTTTTTGATTTTTTCAGCAATAACAATTAATTTAAAATATTTAGTTCTCTTATAAACATAAAAATTTTTTTCTTTTTATATAAAAATAATAATTTTTAAAATATAAAATAAAAATAAAAATTTTTTCTCTCTACAATCCCTAAAAAAAATGGTGTAAACATTAATTTTATGGTATAATATAACCTAGACAAAATTTATGTGAGGAATTTAGGTTAAATGAATACATTTGAAGAAAGTAAAATTTATAAAAGTGAAAAAGAAATTTATTTTATGTTGAAAATTGACGAAAACGGGGGATATATACAACCGGTTTCATACACAGGAGAGATAATTGATTCTTTTCAATTTTATAAAATAGAAAATGAATACATAAAAAAAATTGTCTCTCTTCTTCTTGAATCAAGAGAAGATGATTTTCTTATTGATTGGGAAAAAAGTTCTTCATCAAATATTTATCTTGATGATTTTTATGATTTAGCGGAAGATCTTAAGCACGTAGAAAATTTTGTAGATGAAAATTTTCAGAAAATTGTATGGAGTTTTTCAGAAAATGAGCTTACTTTAAAACTTGAAGAAGTTGACTATGATACTGATATGCTTAAACCTTCTATTCTTTTAAATAAAAAATATGAAAATTTTGAAGTTATTTCAGAAGGACTTATTTACAGAAAAGGTGTTATATACTGCTTTGATCTTCTTGATGAAGATTTGCAGGTGCTTAAGAAAAAACTTGACCTTATAAGCAAAAATGAATTGGAAGTATTTCTTACTCTTTCACGTCATTATTTTAAACATATAACATTTGATTACATGGGATATACAACAGAAGTTCTGGAAAAAATTGAAGGTATTCCACAGCTTACTATTGAAAAAATATCTCAGGACAACAGCCTTTATCTTAAAGTTGACCTTATTTTTTCAACAATAACACAAAATCTTATTAATGAAAATGAATTAGAAGAGATTGTAATTGTTAATAACCTTGAGAAAAAAATCTATATCTGTACACCTTCCGGTGATATAGATGAAGCTGTAAATGACGTTACAAACTCTCTTGTAAGACACCAGAGAAAACTTGGAAAAGTTTATTCATATTTTGTTGATGACGATAATCTTATAATCATAAATGAAAAAGTAGCAAAAGAATTTGTTACAAAAGAACTTCTTCAGCTTGCAGGAAAATATAAAGTTGTGGGAACAGATAAGCTGAGCAAGTATAATATGAAACCTGTTAAACCAAAACTTATTGGAAAACTGAGCCACTCAATAGATTTTCTTGAAGGAGAACTTCAACTTGAAATAGGAAATGAAAAATTTGGACTTCTTGATGTTCTTTCAAAATTAAAAAAAGATTCCTATATAGTTCTTGCTGATGGAACAAATGCAATTATAAATAAAAAATATATTGAGAAATTAGAAAAAGTTTTCAAGAAAGTTGACGGAAAAAAAGTAAAAATATCTTTCTTTGATCTTCCTATCATAGATGAACTTATAGAGGATAAAATTTTAAAAGAACAGATAAATCAAGGAAGAGATTTCTTTAGAGGAATAAATGAAATAAAGGATTATAATGCTCCTCTTCCTTCTCTTAGAGCTGATTTAAGAGAATATCAAGAATACGGATATAAATGGCTGTGTTATCTTGTAGATAATAAACTTGGAGGCTGTCTTGCCGATGACATGGGACTTGGAAAAACTCTTCAGGCAATAGCACTTATCACAAGAACACATTCATTAAGCAAAAGAAAAAAAAGAACTCTTGTTGTAATGCCAAAAAGTCTTGTCTACAACTGGGAAAGTGAAATTCAAAAGTTTAGTCCAACTCTTACAACTGGAATATATTATGGAAACAATAGAGATGTTTCTGTTTTTAAAGAATGTGAAGTAATTCTTACAACTTATGGAACAGTAAGAAATGATATTGAAAAAATAAAAAAATATAAGTTTGAACTTATTATTCTTGACGAATCACAAAATATAAAAAATACAAATGCACAGACAACAAAAGCTGTTATGCTCCTAAAAGGAAATAACAGAATTGCTCTTTCTGGAACTCCTGTTGAAAATAACTTAGGAGAGCTTTACTCTCTTTTCAGATTTTTAAATCCTCCTATGTTTGGTACTGCTGAAGAATTTAACAGATATTATGCAGGGCCTATTCACAGAGAAAATGATGAAAGTGCTATTGAAGAACTGAGAAAAAAAATATACCCATTTATTTTAAGAAGAATTAAAAAAGATGTTTTAAAAGATCTTCCTGATAAAATAGAAAAAACTTTATATGTAGAAATGAATCCAGAACAGAAAAGTTTTTACGAAGAGAGAAGAATGTATTATTACAACATGGTACACGAAAATATAAAAAGCAAAGGAATAGGAAAATCACATATTTATATTCTTCAGGCACTAAATGAATTAAGACAGCTTACAAGCTGCCCTGAAAGTAAAAATCCTCATGTGATTTCCAGCAAAAAAGAAGTTGTTGTTGAAAATATTATGGATGCAGTTCAAAACAATCATAAAGTTCTTGTATTTGCAAACTATATTCATTCAATAGATGCAATTTGTAAAGAGCTTAAGAAAAATAAAATAAAATATCTTTCAATGACAGGAGCAACAAAAGACAGACATATTCTTGTAGATAAATTCCAAAATGATAAAGAATACAAAGTCTTTGTTATGACACTTAAAACTGGAGGAGTAGGGCTTAACCTTACAGCTGCAGATACAATATTTATATACGACCCTTGGTGGAATAAAACTGTAGAAAATCAAGCTGTTGACAGAGCATACAGACTTGGACAGGACAGAACTGTTTTTTCTTACAAAATTATTCTTAAAGATAGTATAGAAGAAAAAATATTAAAACTTCAGGAAACTAAAAACAAACTTGTAGAAAATCTTATTTCTGAAGAGGGAACAGCAGCAAAAGTTTTAAGTGAAGACGATATAGAATTTCTTTTGGGAAAATAATGAAAGAGAGAGATAAATATGGCAATAAGCAAAACTAGATTTCGTGAAGCATTAAATAATTTTTATACAAAAGAAGAATTATACAGAATTTTTAAAAAATATCTGCTTAACTGGATTGCTGAAGGTTATATCGGGAGTAACTTAGGTTTGTTTGAAATTTCCCTTATAACAGCTGACAGCAGTAAAAATAAATTTTTAGATTTGATTGAACAAGTATTTTCAAAAAAAGAAATATTCCTTACTATATTCAATACTTTACCAAAAGATATACAAGATATTTTCACTGTAATTGCCTGGGAAGGAAAAATGCCCATAAAAGACAGAGAAAAATTTCAAGAAATAGGAAAAGAATTTGCCACTTCAGTAGATTTAAAAGACGAATATCTTTTCTTTAAAATGGGAGAGGGAGTAAAAAAAGATGAGTATCTTTACATTGACAATGACATTGTAAGAATGTATAGACCCTTTCTTCCTAAGGTAAGAGATTATTACATATATTCTGTTCCAGAAAATCCAAAACTTTTAAAAGATAATAATGAAAGCTGTATAGTTGAAAATCTTACCAGCTATTTTAATTTTTTCAATGATGGCAAACTTCAGCTTTCAAGCAGCGGAAAGCTTTTAAAAGCTTCCAAAAATGATATGTGCAGATATTGTAATATAAAAGAATACTATACAGATGCGAAAGATTTAGATTTCTTAAAAACAGAAACTCTTGCTCTTTTCTTTTTCCTTATGAAAAAAGAATTTTTAAATCGTGAGTATTTTAGAATAACAAATTTAAAAAAAATTATTTCTGATTTTCTTAACGGGAAAAATATTAAAAGTGAAAATTCTGTCTATATAGGTCTTTATCTTAACTATCTGAAAGGTGTAAAAAAGATAGACAAAAATAACGAAGAGATAAAAAGAGCTATTATAAGTATAAAAGAAGCTCTTCTTGAACTTCCAAACGATAATCCTGTAAGTATAGACAATATTATAAAGTATATTTTATACAGAGATAAATTCATAGAAATTTTAGATATTAAAGATGTCTATGAAAATATTTATATAAATGAAGCAAACTATGAAAGAACAAAAATTCATTCATACTTTAAATATAAAGCATATATCATAGAGCCTTTTATAAAATCAGTTCTTTTTATACTAAGTGCTTTGGGAGTTCTTGAGATATATTATGATCTTCCTTCAGAAAATAATGCTCTTTACCTTAAGCATGGTTATCTTTCAAAATTTGACGGCTTAAAAGCTGTAAAATTTACAAACCTTGGGAAATATATTTTTAACAGACAGGAAAAATATGATTTCAAAGAAGAGGAAGAGGGAGAAGCTGTTCTTGAAGATGACAGGCTTATTGTTACTATCTTGGGAGAGTCCCCTGTAAAAGTTCTTTTCCTTGAAAGTATAGGAATAAGAATTGCTGATAATAAATTTAAAATTACACAGGAAAGTTTTTTGAAAAAAGTTTCATCAAAAACAAGTCTTTTTGAAAAAATTGATGAATTTAAAAAGAAAATACAGCCTGAATTTAATGATTTGTGGAAAAAATTTTTCGAGGAGTTACTAAAAAAAATGGAAAGTGTGCAACTTGTGCCTGAATACAGAGTTTTAAAACTAGAGCAGGATAAAAACCTTATAAATATTATTACAAAAGACAGAAGACTTTCAAATATTATTTTAAAAGCTGAAAATTTTCACATTCTTATAAAAGAACAAGATGTTGAAAAACTTGCTAACGTTTTAAAAGAAAATGGATATTTCTTTAAAATATAAAGAATATAGAAACAGCCGATGGATAAAATTTCCACCGGCTGTTTTTTATTACTAATCTTGATTTTCATCTTTATTATCTTGATAAATGCTGTAAAGACCTTTTGTACTTAAATCATGGCAGTATTCGTCAATCTCTTCTATTTCAGCAGAAAGAATTTTTCCTAATCCTCCTGTTGCTATTACATAAGCATCTTCACCAACAATTTCTTTTATTTTTTTTATGATGTGTTTTATCTGCCCTGCATAACCATAAAATACTCCTGCTTGAATTTGTGTTATTGTATCAACACCAAGAACTGAATCAGGAGAAGTAAATTTTACTTTTGGAAGTTTTGCTGTATTATTGCAAAGAGCATTTATTCCCATTTCTATTCCAGGAAGAATTCCTCCACCGATACGAACATTTTTTTGAAGCACATCATAAGTTGTAGCTGTTCCTAAATCAAAAATTATTAAATTTTCTTTATCAGGAAATTCTTTTAAAGCTTGAACAATATCAATTATTCTATCTGCACCAAAACCTGTAGGGTTTATATTTGAAGCAAAAGTAAAAGGAAGTTTCTGCTCAAGGCTTACAAGCATTGGTTCAATATTAAAATATTTTCTTCCAAAAAATTGAAATATTGTTATAAGATTTGGAACAACAGAAGAAATTATTATTCCGCTTACGTCCTGTATTTTTATATTATTGAATTTTGAAATATTTCTGAAATATGAGAAAAATTCATCTTCAGTCATTCTTTCATTTGTTGCTATTCTAAAAGTCAGTAAAATATTTCCTGCATTATCAAAAACTCCTGTAACTATATGAGTATTTCCTATATCACAAGTTATAAGCATAATTTTTAGCCCCCGATTTGAATTTATATTTTAAACATACTAAATTATAGTATAAAATCAAAAAAAATACAAAGAATAGTTTTAAAATTTATGGTATATTATAAAGTAAAGAAGAAACAAAGGAGTTTATTATGATAGGAGTAGGAATTGTTGTAGAATACAATCCTTTTCATAACGGACACAGCTACCATTTAAAAAAATCAAAAGAAAATGGAGATGTTGTAATCGCTGTTATGAGCGGAGATTTTGTACAGAGAGGTGAGCCTGCTCTTTTAAACAGATGGGAAAGAGCTGAAGCAGCTCTTCGTGAAGGAGCAGATATTGTTGCTGAACTTCCTGTTTTTTATTCTGTACAGAGTGCTGAAATTTTTGCAAGAGGTTCTGTTGGAATTTTAAAATATCTGGGAGCTGAAAAAATGGTATTCGGCTCTGAAAGCAGTGATATTAAAAAATTTGAAAAACTTATAGCTCTTGAAGAAAATAAAAATTTTACAGAGGAACTTCAAAAAAATTTAAAAAATGGAAATTCATATCCCACAGCATATAACAATGCTGTTCAAAAATTTCTGGGAGAAAATTTTTCTTTAAAATCAAATGATATTCTTGGAACAGAATATTTAAGAGCAATAAAATTCTGGAATGCAAAAATTACTCCCCAAGCCTTAAAAAGAGAGGGAGCAGAATATCACTCACATGATTTTTCTGGAAATATTGCAAGTGCCAGCGGAATTAGAAAATTTATAGAAGATAAAAAAAATTTTGAAGATATTAAAAAATTTCTTCCTGAAAGTTCTGCTGAAATTCTTTTTAAAGCTGTAACAGAAAAAAGAACAGCTGATATTTCAAAATTTTATAATCTTATAAGATTTGCTGTCCTTTCACAAAAAGAAAATCTTAAAAATATTCAAGATATGGAAATTGGATTTGATAACAGACTTTATGAAGCTGCTCTTATATGTGAAAATTATAAAGATTTTTTAGATAAAATAATAACAAAAAGATTTACAATAGGAAGAGTACAGAGAGTTCTTATTCATATTCTTCTTGGAATTACATCTGAAATTACAGAAGATGCCAAGAAAAAAATACCATATATAAGAATTTTAGGATTTTCACAAAAGGGAAGAGAATATCTCAAAAATTTAAAAAATGAAAGTGATATAAAAATTATAACATCACTTAAAAATATTCAAAAAATTCTTTCTGAAGATGAAAGAAAGTTCTTAGAGCTTAATGAAAGAGCTGGAAAAATTTACGGGATTATAAATCCTTATAAAAATAAAAACATACCTTTGATATACTAGGGAGGAACAATGAGTTTATCAAAAAAAACACAAATCTTTTACGGAATGGGAGTGAGCTATGCAATAGCCGACCAGATTTTTGCACAATGGATTTTATATTTTTATCTGCCACCTGAAAGTTCAGGCTTAAAACCTATAATGGCACCAATTTTAATTTCAGTAGCTCTTGCTATTTCAAGAATTGTTGATATGATTACAGATCCTGCTGTTGGATATATTTCAGATAAAGTAAACACAAGATGGGGAAGACGTATTCCTTTTATTGCAGCTGGAAGTATTCCTTTAGGGCTTGCAACTGTTGCATTTTTTTATCCTCCAATAGGAAATAATACAATAACATTTATTTATCTTGCTGTTGTAGGATCTTTATTCTTTACTTTTTATACAATAGTGGGAGCTCCTTACAATGCTCTTATCCCGGAAATTGGAAATACAATGGAAGAGAGACTTGACCTTTCAACCTGGCAGTCTGTGTTCAGACTTTTATACACTGCTGCTGCAATGATAATTCCCGGTGTTCTTATTAAAATAATCGGGGGAAGAGATACTGTTTTTGGAATAAGAGGAATGGTTATAATTTTAAGTATCGCTGCATCTCTTGGAGCATATATAACTGTATTTGGTGTTTCAGAAAAAAGTTATTCAAAAGGTGAAACATCAAAAATTTCATTTAAAGAAACTGTAAAAATTATTACATCTGATAAAAGTTTTATATATTATCTTTTCGGGCTTTTATTTTTCTTTGTAGGATTTAATACTTTAAGAGCTACAATGAATTATTATGTTGAAGATATTATGGGATATGGAAAAAGTCAGATAACAATAGCTTCTGCAATTTTATTTGGAGTTTCTGCACTGTTTTTCTATCCTACAAATAAGCTTTCTAAAAAAATAGGTTACAGAAAAGTTATGCTTGGGTGTCTTATTCTTCTTACAATTTTTACTGTAATGCTTTTTCTTCTTGGAAAAATAATTCCTGTATCATTTGGATTTATTCTTTTTGGTCTTATTGGAATTCCTGTTGCAGGAGGAGCATTTATTTTTCCCCCTGCTATGCTTAGTGAAATAAGCAGCAGAATAACAGAAAGAACAGGAAATAAAATAGAGGGTATTTGTTTTGGTATTCAAGGATTTTTCTTAAAAATGGCATTTATGCTTTCAATATTAATTTTACCTTTTATTCTTGTTTTAGGAGGTACAGCAGGAGCTGTAACAAAATATGGAATTTATGGAACAGCTTTATTTTCTGCAGTATCTTTTATAATATCATTTTTCTTTTACTACAAATATAAAGAAAAATAGTGTATTACAAAAAATAAAATTTTATTTTTTATAATTTATATATGGGGGAAACTCATATGAGTAATATAATATTTATCGCAGTTGAAATTTTACTTCTTGGGGCAGGGTTATACTTTGTCCCATTTTTTACATTGGTTTTTATGACTGTTTTTTCTCTTTTGTATCTGTGGTTCGGTTTTAAAATAAGGAAAATTTTGTATTATATCATTCCTATTTTATTTCTTGGAAGGGTATTCTTTTCTGTTAAAAAACTTAAAAGCATAAAAAAATATATTTCAAATAACTGTGGAAATTTTTTACAGGGTGTTGTTTTAGGAGAAAGAAGATATATTCATAGAAATATAAGAGACAAATTTACTTACTGTGGAACTGCACATCTACTTGCAATTTCGGGGCTTCATATTGGAATTGTAACAGGGATAATCATATGGGTTTTAAATTTTTTTAAAATTAAAAGAGAAATAAAATACACTTTAGGTTTTTTATTTTTGACAATATACATGACAGGGATTACAAAAAGTCCATCTTCTATAAGAGCATATATAATGGGAGGAATTTTTCTCATTGGAAAAATATTTTATGAGAAAACAGATATAAAAAAATCTCTGGCTCTTGCTATTATCATAAACTTTTTTATTTATCCTGTATCTTTTGGAAATATTTCATTTATTTTTTCGTATTTATGTTTATTTTCAATCGTATACATATTTCCAAAATATTATATTACAAAAGAAAAAAGATATAAAAATATTTTAAACTTATTTATTTTCACAGGAATTATTCAAGTTTTTATAACTCCTGTTTCAATTTATTTTTTTAAAACAGTTCCTCTTTTATCATATTTTACAAATTTTATTCTTACGCCCCTTGGAACTATTTTTATAACTTTTGGATTTTTATGTTTCTTTATTCCAGAAACTATTTTTGCTGTATTTTTTGCTCCTGTTCTTCAAGGAATCTATAATATAATTGAATTCGTTTTAAATTTTTTCTCAAAAATTCCATATCTCACAATTAAATACAATAGGAATTTATCATTGAAATTTATAATTTTTATCTATATAATATTGATACTGTTGTTTTATTTAAAAAAAGAAAGGAATAAAAATGTTTAATGAAATAAAAAATTTTTTTGAAAAAGTTAAATATGAGAACGGAGGTTTTCCAATAGGTGTAAAAATACTTGCTGCCGTTCTTGCTGTTATGATTTTATATAAAATAGGATTTAATCTTATATACAGACCTTATATTTTTATTCATATAATTCTGCTTGTTTTCTCTCTTCTTCTGCATGAACTTGGACACGGATATATGGCAAAATTATGCGGAGATAATACAGCTTCATATTATGGAAGACTTTCATTAAATCCTTTAAAACACCTTGACCCAATAGGAACAATTCTTCCAATTATTTCAATTATAGCTGGATTTCCTTTTATAATGGGCTGGGCAAAACCTGTTCCTGTAAATTATAATTATCTTAGAAATGGAAGAAAGGGAGAATTTTTAGTTGCTTCTGCTGGAATTATGGTAAACTTTTTTCTGGCTGTTACAGGCTGTCTTATTTTTAAATTTTTTTATTTTGGAAGCCACACTTTAATGTATTTTATTTATATAAATATTGTTCTTGGAGTTTTTAATCTTCTTCCAATTCCTCCTCTTGATGGTTCAAGAATAATTGCCAGCATGGGAGATGATAGTTTAAGATATAAAGTTTTTGAATATGACAGATATGGTTTTCTTCTTATAATGTTTCTGGCTTGGTCAGGACTTTTAGAGAGAATGATAAATACAATGACTGATGGTGTATACTTTTTAATTAATCTTATTATTTTTTAGGAGAGCAGATGAGGACAGTAGGAAAAGAATGTGTAATTGAATTTGAAGAAAAAAAATCAAAATTTATCGGCTATATAAAACCTGTATCCACAAAAGAAGAAGCTGAAAAATTTATTGATATGATAAAAGCAAAACATAAAGATGCTACTCACAACTGCTCAGCTTATAAAGTTACTGATAACGGACAGGAATATTTTAAAGTTGATGATGACGGTGAGCCGAAAGGAACTGCCGGAAAACCTATGGGAGATATAATTACATATATGGAGGCTGAAAACCTTGCAGTTGTTGCCACTCGTTATTTTGGAGGAATAAAGCTTGGGGCAGGAGGACTTGTAAGAGCTTATGCCAAAACTGCAAAACTTGCTATTCAAGAAGCCGGTATTGTAGACTATGTTAAAAAAACAAATTTTCTTTTAGATTTCGGCTATGAAAAAACTGCTGAAGTTGAACAGATAATTTATAAAAATGGTGATGAAATTTTAGAAAAAGGATACCACGACAGGGTTACTTACAAAGTTTCTCTTTCTGATGAAAGTATAAAAGAACTGAAAGAAAAAAAAGATATTACAATAATTGATATATAAAAATCTAATAAGAAATATAGAAATAATAACTAATCGTAAAAGAAAATTTTATTTTACGATTTTTTTATTTAAACTTTTATTATGTTTCTGCCCTCTAATTTAAAGTATTAATTTTTAGAAAAAGGAGGAAAAAACATAAAAAATGAAAAAGAAAATATTTTTTACTTTTTTAACAGTTTTTTTTACAGGCTGTCTGGCAATTCCAAAAACTGAATTTGCTGAAATTACAAAACCAAATGACATTCTAACAGAAATGAAAGAGAAAAATCCCCTCGTTTTTGAAAACGAAAAGTGGTGGACAATTTATAACGATGCCTCTTTAAATTCTCTTATAAATCTTGTCCTTTCTGAAAATAAAGATTTAAAAATTGCAGAGCTTAACACAGAAAAATCTCTTGAAGCTGTAAATCTTGCAAAAGCACAAGGAGGACTTCATGTTGATTTTGAAGGAAACTTCAAAAGAGAACGGGAGACTGAAAACGGAACTGTTCCAAAACTTCTTGTAAAAAAACTTTTCAATATAAGCACTCTTGGGCTTCAAGCTGGATACAATGTTGATATTTTCAATAAATTTAAAAATCTTTCACAAGAACAAAAATATCGTGCTGAGGGAGTTAAAATAAATTCTAAATGGATTGAACTTTCCATCTCTGATAAAACAGCAAAACTTTATGTTTATTGGAAATATTTACAAGAAGAGGAAAAAAATCTTGAAGAACAGAAAGAAATATTATCTGAAATAAAAACTCTTACAAGAAAATCTATAAAAATAGGAACAGGTACAGAAGAAAATTTACGTAATGCTGAAAATAATATAAGACTTTTAAATTCTCTTATTGATGAGAATAAAATGAATCAGCACATTACACTTAACACACTTAATCTTCTTGCTGGAAACTCTCATATGGAAGATATAAAAAATATTTTAGCAGAAAATAAAAATTCTATGGAAAATATTTTTAAAGATAAAGTAAAAATTCCTGAAAAAATAAATTCAGATATTATTGCTGAAAGACCTGATGTAAAATATTATCTTATGATGATTGAAGCTCAAAAAGAACATTTAAAAGCAGCTAAAGCAGATTTCTATCCTCAGTTTTCAATAAACGGTTCTTATGGATTTGAAGCTGTAAATTTTAATAACCTTATTAAAAAAGGTTCTCTTTTAGGATTTATAGGGCCAAGTGTATATCTTCCGATTTTCCATGAAGAAAGTATAAGAAGCAATTATAAAATTGCAGGTATGGACGTAAATATTTTTATTGAAGAATACAATAAAGCTGTCATAAATGCCTATAATGATATTGACAATGAATTTTATAAAACAAAAACTATAAAAAAAGCTTTAGAAAATTCAGAAAAAAATCTTTTAAATAATAGAAAAACTCTTGCTGAAAATAAAACTAAATTAAATATAGGAACTGTTTCAAAATACGATTATCTTTTAAAAAAATATAATTTTATAAATAATTCTCTTGAAAATAAACAAAATCATTTTAAATTTTATATTCAGCAGATTAACCTTATAAATTCAATTGGCGGAGCATACAAAGAATAGGAGGAAATTATGGACGAACAAAATATTAATATAGATAAAAAAGAA
>Escalade_p1__coassemble_567_pt1 | contig 28320 bp, 19 predicted proteins | sample Escalade_p1__metabat2_high_PE_026 | metagenome-assembled genome bin Escalade_p1 | reverse complement strand
TTTCTCGGCTTATCAACATCAATTCCTTTTGCATCAGATGTATAATAAGCAAGAAGCTGTAAAGGAACTATTGATAAAAATCCTGAAAACATATCATTGCATTCTGGTATTCCTATAAAATTATCAGAAACATTTTTTAAATTTTCTTCATCATCAAATCCAATTGTAATTATGTAAGCTCCTCTAGCTTTTACCTCTTTTATATTTGAAACTGATTTATCTATAAGATTTTTTTGAGTGGCAATAACTACAACAGGAGTTCCCTCTTCTATAAGAGCGATTGTTCCATGTTTTAATTCTCCAGAAGCAAAAGCCTCTGTATGAACGTATGAAACTTCTTTTATTTTTAGAGAAGCTTCAACAGCAACTTTATAATCAAGCCCTCTTCCAATAAAAAATCCATTTGTTCTGTCTTTAAAATATTCTGCTGCTGTTTTTATTTCTTCACAGTTATCTAAAATATCTTGGATTTTTTCTGGCATATTTTTTATTTCAGAAAGATATTCTTCATATTTTTCTTTTGAAATCACTTTTCTAAGCTCTGCCATGTAAAGAGCAAAAAGATAAAATATTGTCACCTGAGTTGTGTAGGCTTTTGTAGAAGCAACTGCTATTTCAGGACCTGCCATTGTATAAATTGTTTTGTGTGCTTCCCTTGAAATTGTAGAACCTACAACATTAGTAACAGCTATCGTTAAAGCCCCTTTTGACTTTGCTTCTTTAAGAGCAGCAAGAGTATCTGAAGTTTCACCTGACTGACTTACAAATACTACCATTGTTTTTTCATCAATGAAAGGGTCGTTGTAACGAAATTCTGAAGCAATATCTGCTATTGAATCAAGTTTTGCTATTTTCTGAAGAGCAAACTGTCCTTGAAGTCCTGCATGATAAGCTGTTCCACAGGCAACTATATAAATCTTATTTATATTTTTTATATCTTCATAATTTAAAACATCTGAAAAATCAACTCTGCCATTGTGAACTCTTTTTTCAAAGGTTTCTTTTACTGCCTGTGGCTGTTCAAATATTTCTTTCAGCATAAAATGAGGATATCCGCATTTTGTTGCCTGTTCTAAATTCCATTCTATATATTTTTTCTCTCTTGTTACAGGTTTTTCATCTCTGTCAAAAATTTCAATACTTCCTGCTTTTAAAACTGCAATATCTCCATCTTCAAGATAATAAACATCTTTTGTATATTTTAAAAGAGCTGAAATATCAGAAGCTATAAAATTTTCTTTTTCACCAATTCCAACAACTAAAGGGCTGTGTTCTCTTGCACAGATAAGTTCATCTGGATGATTTTTGTGAAGAACTCCTATTGCATAACTTCCCTCTAATTTTTTTACAACTTTTGAAACTGTATCCAAAATATTTCCATTATACATATCTTGAATTAATTGAGAAATTACTTCTGTATCTGTGTCTGAAGAAAAAATATAACCTTTTTCTTCCAATTCTTTTCTTAAAACTTGATAATTTTCTATTATTCCATTATGAACAACAGCAACAGACTTGTCCATACTATAATGAGGATGAGAATTTCTGTCTGAAGGAACTCCGTGAGTTGCCCATCTTGTATGACCAATTCCTATTTCAGAAGAAAAATTTTTTCCTTTCATGCTCTCTTCAAGATTTTCAATTCTTCCAGCTTTTTTTTCTACAAGAATTTCTCCATCTGACATAAGAGCCATTCCAGAAGAATCATACCCTCTGTACTCCAAAGTTTTAAGTCCGTGCAGGATAATTTCTTTTGTATCCCCGTGACCTACATAACCTACAATTCCACACATAATAAACCTCCTGTAATTTTTAAATTGTCTGTGTGTTTACTATGAGAATTGCCGCTTAAACTCTTTTGTTCCACAAATCACTTTATGGGTTTGTAAAGTTTCTCAGGGTGCAGCTCCCTCTGAAGTACCCGCCGAATTTTCGAATGTCTCCAGTCCTCGTCAACTTAAATTTTTTTATTTAAGTTCTGGCGCTTTCTCTTTTTTCTAAAACTCATAGTTACCCAAGAAAGATATCATATTTTTTTTAATTTATCAATATTTTTTTATGACTTTTTAATACAGAAACAAACACATCTTATATACATTTTTTTAATTTTAAAAAATTATTTATTGTAAAATGAATTTTTAATTAATTACCTTTTTTATTTTTTTATTAATTTTCTGAAAATGTAAGTTGTGATACAATAAAAGGCGTAAAAAATTTCTCGGGCAATATAAAAAGGGTGCAGCAGTACACCCCTTAATTTTTATTTTATAAATCCGCTTCCTATAACTTCATAGTTTTCATCATAAAGAACTACACCTTGACCCGGTGTTACAGCTCTTACTTTATCCTGTGTAAATAAAACTTTTATTTCATCATCTGAAATTACAGAAATTCTGCATGGATGGAATTTATCTCTCGATCTTGTTTTTGCAAAGCATTCCATTCCCTCAAGTTCCTCTATTTTAGAAACCTTTAAAAGATTTATCTTTTCAGCAGTCAGATATTCTTTAAAAAGTTCTTCGTTGCTTCCCATTATAATCGAATTTGTTTTCTCATCAAGTTTTAAAACATAAATAGGTTTTTCAGAAGAAATCCCAAGACCTTTTCTCTGTCCTATTGTATAAAAAGCAAGCCCCATATGTTTTCCTAAAACTTTTCCCTCTGTATCAACAATATTTCCTTCTTTTGCAATTTTTCCATTTGTTTTTTCAATAAGAAATTCTTTTAGTTTTCCATCTTCAACAAAGCATATTTCCTGAGAATCTTTTTTAGCATAAACTCTTACACCAAGATATTTTCCAATTTCCCTCACATCTGTTTTTTCTGTTTTTCCAAGAGGGAAAACAATATATTTTAATTTTTCTTTATTTACCTGAGAAAGAAAATATGCCTGATCCTTGCTTAAATCATTCCCGACTTTTAAAACTCCATTTTCTATGTTGCTGTAATGTCCTGTCGCAATAAAATCAGCACCTTTTTCAAGAGCAAAATCTATCAATGCTCCCATTTTTATATGTCTGTTGCACACCATACATGGGTTTGGAGTTCTTCCATGTTTATATTCTTCAACAAAATAATTTACAACTTTCTCATCAAAAGATTTTGTAAGGTCTAAAACATAATGGTCTATTCCTAAATCATCACATACTTGTTTTGCATCAGCATCAACACCTGCTTCACAAGTTATCATTGTGACACCAAAAACTTTATATCCCTGTTTTTTTAAAATATATGCTGTTACTGAGCTGTCAACTCCACCGCTCATTGCAACTGCTATCGTTGTATTTTCATTTTCTTTTTTATATTCAAGTAACTTTTCAAATTTTTTTATATCAAACATTCATACTCCTTAAATTAAACTTACAATAATATATCCAAGTGCTATTATTCCAAAAGTTAGAATTATAAAACTTGAAATTTTTGAAAGTTTTATAAGAAGGTCATCTGTTACAAATCTTTTGAAATATGTAAGTACCTGAACATTTATAAACCACGAAATAACTCCTGCAGTTCCAATTCCTCCTGCAAGTAAAAGATAATTATCTGCATCTCCCACTACACTAAGAAGAGTGTAAATAAAAATTATTGTCACTATCCCTGTGACATTTATAACTGAAAGAAAAAATCCTGAAAAATAATTTTGAATATTATATTTATTTATTTTTGTAGGTTTTTTTATCACCACTGGGGTTCTCAGTTTTTTTATTCCTAAAATTACCAGACAAAGCCCGACCAATCCTTTAAAAAAAAGTTCATAACGAAGTATAAACTCTTCAGCCTGATTAATAAAGAAAAAAGCAATAAGACCATATACTACATCAGAAGTGACCATGCCAAGTGCCGTTGAAAACCCATCTTTTTTTCCCTCTGTCAAAGTCTTTTCCATGCAATAAAGTCCAACAGGACCAAACGGAAGAGACAAAATAATCCCTGTTGCAATTCCCTTAAAAAAAGTAATATTCAAGTAACCACATCCTTAAACTTATTTTTTATTTGGGAGAATATTTTTTATATTCCTGCCCCTGTATTAATTATCCCTATTAATAATTTTATCACAAAGAAAGAGAAATATAAAACAAAATTTTTCAATAAAAATTTAGAAATAAAAAAGGACTGCATAAATTTCTTTAATACAATCCAATTTTACATATTTCTCCCTGCATTGAAAAATAATTTGTGATTAATGCAGTGAGCAAATACTAATTATCATTTAATTTTAATACAGAAACAAATGCCTCTTGAGGTATCTCAACATTTCCTATCTGTTTCATTCTTTTCTTACCAGCTTTTTGTTTTTCAAGAAGCTTTTTCTTTCTTGTTATATCTCCACCATAACATTTTGCAATAACGTTCTTTCTATATGCTTTTATTGTTTCTCTGGCAATTATTTTTGCTCCAAGAGCTGCCTGAATAGGAATTTCAAACTGCTGTCTAGGAATAACTTCTTTTAGTTTTTCACAGATTGCTCTTCCTTTTGAAACTGCATTATCTTTGTGAGAAATAAATGAGAATGCGTCAACAACTGTTCCAGAAACTAGAATATCAACTTTTATAAGTTCCCCAGGTCTGTAATCAATAAGTTCATATTCAAATGAAGCATAACCTCTTGTTCTTGATTTTAATTTATCATAGAAATCTAAAACTATTTCTGCAAGAGGAAGTTCATAAGTAAGCATAGTTCTGTTGTCATCAATATAGTTCATTCCAATATATGTTCCACGTTTTTCCTGGCAAAGCTCCATTACTCCACCTACATAATCTTTTGGAACAATGATATTTCCTTTTATGTAAGGTTCTTCAATTATGAATTTAGCTTTTCCTGCTTCTGGGAAATCACATGGATTGTCTATAACATAAGTTGGTTTTCCTTCCATTGTAATTCTGTATTCAACTGAAGGAGCTGTTGAAAGAAGATCTATATTATATTCTCTTCTTAATCTTTCAACAATGATTTCCATATGTAAAAGTCCTAAGAATCCACATCTGAAACCAAATCCAAGTGCAAGAGATGTTTCAGGAACAAAGTTAAGTGAGGCATCATTAAGCTGAAGTTTTTCAAGAGATTCTCTAAGTGCTCCATAATCATCTGTTGATATTGGATAAATTCCGGCAAATACCATTGACTGTGCAGGTCTGAATCCTTGAAGAGGCTCATCACATGGTCTTCCAACATGAGTAATTGTATCCCCTACTCTTGAATCTTTTATTGTTTTAAGACCTGTTATAATATATCCAACAGATCCTGAAGTAAGTTCTCCTGTAGCTTTCATATTTGGAGAGAAAATTCCACATTCAAGAATTTCTGCCTCTCTTCCTGTTGACCAGATTTTTATTTTATCCCCTTTTTTAATAGAACCGTCTTCAACTTTTACATAAGTTATAACTCCTCTGTAATCATCAAATTTCGAGTCAAAAATTAAAGCTCTAAGTGGTGCTTCCTCATTATAATTTGGTGCAGGAATTCTTTCAACGATAGCTTCCAATAAATCTTCTATTCCAAGATTTATTTTTGCAGATGTAAGAACTGCATCATCAGCAGGAAGACCGATTACATTTTCAATCTCCTCTTTTACTCTTTCTGGCTCTGCCGCAGGAAGATCTATTTTATTTATTACAGGAATAAGATCCAAATCATTTTCAAGAGCAAGATAAACGTTTGCAAGAGTCTGTGCTTCAACTCCTTGAGCTGCATCGACAACAAGAAGTGCTCCCTCACAAGCTGAAAGTGATCTTGAAACTTCATATATAAAGTCAACGTGTCCCGGAGTATCTATAAGATTAAGTTCATAACGATTTCCGTCTTTTGCATCATAATAAAGAGTAACAGCCTGAGCTTTTATTGTTATCCCTTTTTCTCTTTCAAGTTCCATAGAGTCAAGAAGCTGAGCTTTCATATCTCTTTCTGCAACTGTATGTGTAGCTTCAAGAAGTCTGTCAGCAATAGTTGATTTTCCATGATCTATATGTGCAATAATAGAAAAGTTTCTTTTAAATTTTTGTAACACTTAAACCTCCCAAAATAATTATATTCATCATATTATTATAAAAGAAACAGAAGAAAAATGCAATTAATTTTCTGTTCATTTACTTTGAAAAAATTAAATGGGCTATCACAATATTTTGCAATAACCCATCCCTGAAAGGAAAAATTTTTCCCCGTATAATTTCTTTATCTGGCGATTCTGATGCGAATTGAACGCATGGCCTACGCCTTAGGAGGGCGTTGCTCTATCCAACTGAGCTACAGAATCACTCAATTATTATACAACACTTTTCTTTTTTTTTGAAGCATTTATTTTTCCAGTCCTTTTAAGCCATAGACAAGATGCTTCTGCCCAAGTCCCCCAAGAAGTTTTACTTTTTGGAAATAATCCTCTGCTATACTCTTTTTTTCTTTTATTTCATTTATATAATTATAAAAGTTCTTCACTTCGTCCATAAAATGACTGTCGCTTCCAAAAGTAATTCCAAGATTGTATTTTTTTTGAATATCTTCTGCTATAAGATTTCTTGAATTTGGAAGAGCATGATTGTGTATTTCTATTGCATCAACCCGCCCGATAACATTATAAATATAATCTTTATTTTTTATAAAATTTTTCTGGGCAACTCCCGCTATATGAGGAATTGATTTATAGCATTTAAAATTTTTTAAAGCCCTCAGATAATATTCAATATCTTTCGTGGTCTTTGCCATTCTTATTTTATTTTTATTCGGCTCAACATATCCCTTATAAAAATAAACCATATCATCTTCTGAAGCAAAATAAACCAAAAGTTCAAAACCGTCACAGCACCCAAGCTCTATTCCCGGGATAACATTTATTCCAAGTTTTCTCAAAAGAATATTTCCACCTATTGCATTATGATCTGTCACTGCTATCAAATAATTTTTATCCTCAAGATAATGTAAAAGACTTTTTCCGCTTATAAATCCATCTGAATAATTTGTATGAAGATGAAGATCTATTAAAGTTTTATCTTTTCCTCTGTCTGTATAAAACTTTTTTAAAAATTCATCTAAACTGTCAAGTCCCATTTTTTCCTCCTTAAATCACTGGAGATATTAATCTGCAAACCGCTTCTTTTATTTTTTCGCTTACTTTTCTTTCTTTCATAACTTTATAATCAAGAGTAGCTGATTTTGAAATATCTTGGAAAAATATCTGTCTCAAATGCCCTACAAGTTCTAAATCATAAACATTGAAATTAATCTCAAAGTTTTGATACAAACTTCTGTAGTCAAAGTTTGAGCTTCCAAAAGATGCAACTTCATTATCAATTATTATAAGTTTGCTGTGGAAAAATCCGTCAGTATATCTATAAACTTCCGCTCCCATTTCTAAAAGTTCCATAATAAATGCCTGATTTGCCCAATAAACAAATAAGTGATCCCCAACATAAGGAACAATAATTTTTACCTCTATTCCAGATTTTATTGCTATCCTCAAGCAGTCTAAAAGCAAGTCATCTGGAACAAAATAAGGTGTTTCAATATATATGCTTCTCTTTGCACTCATTATAAGATTTAAAAAACAGTCACGTATTGTTCTCGTCTGATAATTTGGCCCGCTACTTACTATCTGCATAGCATTTATATGAAATCTGTCTTTATATTCTGCTATGTCGTCAATTTTTTTACGAAGATGTCTGTCTATATCTCTTAAGTTTACCCCTTGATGAACAAAGTTCCAAGAGATATAAAATTCTCTCTCAGCATCAACAGCTATTTCTCCGCTTATCCTTGCTCCTGTGTCTCTCCAGTTTCCAAGTTCTCCCTTTCCAATATATTCTTTTCCAATATTAAAACCTCCTGTATATAATATTAGACTGTCAATTATACACATTTTTCTATGGTCACGGTAATTTGCCCTTAAGTTTCCGAAACGGAAAAAAGGAAAATGCGACGGAAAGAAAGTTTTAACTTTTATACCGGCTTTTTCAAGTTCCTTAAGTCTTTTTCTTTTAAGAATTTTTGTCCCTATACCGTCGATAATTATTTTGATTTTAACTCCCTCATGAGCTTTTAAAATAAGTTCATCATAAATCATGCTTCCAAATTCATCATCATTAAAAATATAATATTCCATGTTGATGCTTTCTTTAGCATTTTTTATGTCCTCTCTCATTCTTCTGAAAAAAGAATTTCCTTCTTTGAAAAAATAAACGTTGTTTAAATATGTAACTTTATTACCGACTGATTCGTTAATATAGTTTACCAGTTTACTTCTTTTTTCAACAAGCTGAACTTTAAAGTGGTTGTCTTTATATATCTGTCTTAAAAAATTTCTTGTATAAAATTTTTCAGTATTTCTTTTTTTATAAAATTTCATACCAAAAAACAGATATGCAATAAAACCAAAATATGAAGTTAATAGCAAAATAGTTATCCAAAACAAAGTGTACATAGGTCTTTTTCGTTCAAAGAAAATAACCACAGATGCCAAAAAAATGTTTGCCACAAAGATGTAATCCCCTAGTAAATGAAATACTTGATGTAACATATTTCCTCCTTTGAATAACTTTTATTTTTCTGTTAATATATTATACCTTATTTTCTTCAATAAAAAAAATTTTTACACTTTTTATTTTTAAAAACTATTTTTTAATTATTATTGAGAATTTTATAATTTTATTATATACTTATATTGAACACATAAAATTTATTTATAAGCGAGGTTGTTATATGAGCTTTTTTGAAAAACTTGACTTAGAAAAAAAACTTAATATATGTACAGGCAATTTTTTTGAAAAATCTAACGGCTTCCCAAGCAGAGACGGATTGGTTGAAATTTTATCCAATCAGATTAATTTTAAAAATATTAAAAGTTTTAATGACAGACACTCTCTGTTTGAAGTCAGTCAAAGTTTTGTAGACTCTGTAACAGGCACTAAGCAGTCATTGTATAAAAAAATACAAGGAATTTATGAGTATAAAAAAAGCAGCAATAGTTATCTTGACACTCTCATAGAAGCTGACCTGGTAGGAGCAATTATAAATACAAACTATGATTATTCAATAGAGGAAAGTACAAAAGTAAAAAAAATTATCCCTTATGATAAAGAAATTTTTACAGATGGGAAAATAAGACTTTATAAAGTTTTGGGAGACCTAAACTCCTATGAAAATTGTGCAGTAACAGAGCAGGATTTCAGAAGACTTAAAGTTCTTCCTTTTTATAATGTTTTCTGGGAAAGCATAAGATATGAGTTAAAGCACAGAAGTACAATATTTTTAGGTGTAGATTTTGATGATTCAGACTTTTTTACAATCATGGATTTCATCTTAAGCAAAAATTGCGAAGATATAAAACCAATGTATGTAATTACATCAAATTCTATTTTAAATCCAAAAGTAATGGAATTTTTTAATAAATATAATATTAAAGTTCTTGCTTCAACAGAATATGAATTCTTTAGAGAACTTAAAAATTATACTGGAAACCAAAATATTGATTTAAATAAGTTATTTCCAGAATTATTAAGCGAGATGATGAACGAAAAAAAGTTTCAATGGTAGTATCCGAAGATGATGAAGAAAAAGAAGATACTACTGAGAACTGCCTTGAGGAAATACTGGAACAAGAAAATTTAACAGAAAAAAATATCTGTCAGGAAGAAATTTTACAGGAAATTCCTGCAGACTATGAAGATAAAAAAGAAGAAATAAAGGAAGAGTTGGAAAATTTTGATATTATAACAGAAAAACAATACAATCTTTTTGAAAGTATTTCATCTGAAATTAATGATGAAGAAAGCGAAAAAATTGAAGAAACTAAAGAAAACAAAGAAATAGAAAATCTTCCAGAAGAAAATTTTGAAAATAAAACTTCAGAAGTTTTAGAAAATACAAAAGCAGAGGAAGATAAGACTCCAACTCCTATGGATATAATGGAAGAGACAGAAATTATTGATGAAAGAATTGAAGAAACTGAACATGAAGAGGCTGAAGAAGTTTTAGAAGCTGAAGTTAAAGAAGAAATTTATGAGCCAAAAACAGTTACTGTAGATTTTACAAAAGAGACAGGAAAATTTGAAACTGCTCTTGAAATAAAATACAGCTCTCTTAAACTTTCACAATTTCCTATAAAAATTTCTAATATTCCTGAAGGAATGACTTTCCCTGATATAGTTGTCATTGGAAATACAGATATAAAAATAGGAAACGAAACAATTAAAAACTGTCATTTAAAAATTCTTTCAAATGAATCTATAAAACTTTTAGAAATTAAACACAGAGAATTTAAACTTGCTTTAAGTGTATCTTTAAATAATGACACAATAAAAAATTATGGAACTATCCGTGTTTATGAAATAAGTTCTCTTATAAAATATTCAAGAATGATAAAAGTTCTTGAAATGCTTGAAAAAATATTCAACGGAGCTGTTATCTCTTTCAAAGTCAACAGACTTTATGGAGATATTGAAGCTGAAGACAGAATTGAGCTTATGAAAATAAAAACAATTCAAAGTTTCTTTAAAACTTTTGAAAATTCAGGATGTAAATTCCAAGCGGATAAACTTTCAAAATGTGAAAATATCTACTATCTTCTTGAGCTTTATGCAGCTTTAAAAGAAAATAGAATAATTGAAACATGGTGTAATTTCAATTTTAACAATGAAAATATTAATCTAAAAGAAAAAGATTCTTTAATTGTAAAAAGAAAATATCCATTTGATAAAAACCTTGTTATTGAAGAAAAAATAACTCTGAAAGCTCCTATTGATAAAGGAAGTTTATTCAAAGATAAAGCAGTTGGATATAGAAAAATCTGTACGATAGAACTTTCAAAAGCTGAAAAATAAATATATGGAATAAAAAAACGGAAGAGGTGAAGAAATGCTGGACAGAAAAAGTTTTTTTGAAAAATTTTCCATTGAAGAAGAGTATTTTAAATCAACGGGGCTTGATTGGGATGAACTTGTAAAAATACATGATGATTACCTTGCTTTAGTTCCCAGCCTTGAAAAAGTAGCAGATAAATTTACATTTCAGTTGATTGATACAAAGACTGTCCATTCAGTAAGAAGAAGAGTAAAAAAACCTGCTCATCTTATAGAAAAAATTATAAGAAAAGGTAAAAAATATGTTGATAGAAACATCTCTGTAGAAAATTATAAAGAGATTGTAACCGACCTTATCGGTGTAAGAGTTCTTCATCTTTTTAAAGACGATTGGATTGATATTCATAATGAAATTTTAAAATATTGGAGTGTTGCAGAAACTCCTCAGATAAATGTAAGACCTGGGGACTACAACATGGAAATTTTAAAAGAAACTATGAAACATTTAAATTGCGAAATCATTGTCAGAGAACACGGCTATCGTTCTGTACATTATCTTATTCAGACACAATCTGAAACAGGAGAAAAACTTTTTGTTGAGATGCAGGTAAGAACCGTTTTTGAGGAAGCATGGAGTGAAATAGACCACATTATAAGATACCCTTATGATGTAGACAATCCAATTTTAAACGATTACTTAAGCATCTTTAACAGGATTGTTGGAAGTGCTGACGAAATGGGAACATTTATTAAAAACCTTAAACCAACTGTCAGTGAAAATATGGAATACTTTGAAGAAAGAGAGCTGGATAATAAATTTAAATAATATTATATGTTTTGTATATAAAAGGGAGCTGTTGAAAATAAATTTCTGGCAGCTCCTATTTTTATTTTATAAATAATAAATTTTCATTTATCCCTACATTGAAAAATAATTTGTAATTAATGCAGTGAACAAAGCGTAAAAATTTATATGTCTGAACGAAGTGAGTTCGTCGATGCAGAAGTAGAACGACCAATAAGAGTTCTACGACTAGCAGAGCCGACGAATTAAAAATTTTATTTATTAAATTTTTAATTTGTTCACTAATTTTTGTCTGTACAAAGAAAATGAATATTTTTTTATTTCATAAGTTTTTTTAAATATCTGAAAAAGTCTTCTTTGCTTTCAGGATTTACGATACAAGCATTGGAAAACATTTCCATTATTTCTTGATTGACACTTCCAAGAGCTGATTTTACTGCCAGAGACTGATTTAAAATATCTCCGCAGTATTCACCTTCAAGAAGCATTTTTTTCATTCCTCTTATCTGACCTTCTATCTTATTAAGTCTTGTGATAATTTTTTTTCTTGCTTCTATTATTTCTTCATTATCAAGCTTTGAAACAGTAGAAACTAAGTCTTCTTCTTTCTGCCAAGCCTTAAGCCCTCCAGAAAGTTCAAAAACTTTTTCAAAGCCAAGTTCTCTCATAAGTTCACAGGCAGATTTACTTACACGGCCCACAGCACAGTAAACAAGATAATTTTTATTTTTATCAAACTTTTGAATTTCTCTTTTAAAAATACGGGGTTTTAAAAAATCTAAATTAATTGAATTTTCAAGTTTCCCCTCATAAAGATATTCTGATTCTGTTCTGGCATCTATTAAAATTAAATCTTTTTCTCTGTCTATAAGTTCTTTTGCCTCTTGAGGTAGAAGTCTTATATATCCATCAGCTTTTTCCATCTTTTCCCTCTCATTTTTATTTATTAAATTTATTATACCTTTTTACACAAAATGATGTCAATTTTTTTACTCACGGCAATTTTAAAAAATATTCCCATTATACACCATACAAAAAGTGTCATATATGATGCTGTATTAAGAGAAGTTGAAAACACAGGAACAAGCAGAAGAATAACGAAAACTCCCCCTGTTATAATTCCAAGTATTCCACAAATAGAAAATACTTTTTCAGATTTATAAAGTTTATATGCTGCATAAGAAGTATAAAGATAACCAAAAGCAGCTCCCACAGATGAAACATCAAGTGCCCATAAAACTGTATGTCTTCCTGAAAATACAGTGATACAACTTAAAATACATAAAAGTATAAGAGCATTCACAGGATTGCCATTTTTCTGCTCAGCAAAACATTTAGGAAGATCTCCCTCTTCAGCCATTGCAGACATAAGACGGCTACTTGACATATAGAATCCATTTATTCCTGCAACAATAGCTGTAAAAAATGCAAGTCCTAAAAAAAGCACCCCTATTCTATGAAAAAAAAGTTCCACAGCATATCCAGCTGCCCAGTTTACATCTGTCATTAAAAGCTGTTCCTTAGTAAGCCCGTAAGAAGCAATAAATGTCAAACAGATATATAAAAATCCTCCTAGAAAAATTGAAAGCCCTGCAAGCATTGAAAGTTTTTTTGTGTCAAAATTAAGTTCCTCTGTTATCTGAGGAATACAGTCAAAACCTATAAATAGAAATGGAGCTACAGAAAGTATTTTCAATATATTTGAAAAATTTAAAGGTTCTTTCATATGCCCTATAAAAACAGAATGGTCAAGACCATTTAGATACATTAAAAGCCCGGCTGTCGTAAGAACTATTCCCACAAGAAAAAATACCATTATATTCTGTACCATTGAGGCAAATTTTATTCCTCTTATATTAAAATATAAAAATATTAAAAGAGAAATTATTCCCGCTGCAAGTTCTCCAAAAAATATATCTCCCTTAAGAGTATAAAGATAACCAAATTTTAAAATCCCTGGAAATATTGTGTCAATAACCACAGGCACTGCTGTAGCATTAAGAGGTATGATTGTAAAGTATGAAAGAACTAAAAGCCATCCACAGATAAAAGCATTTTTTTTTCCTATGACATTTTTTACAAAAATATATTCTCCTCCTGCTTTTGGAAATCTTTTTATAAGAAAACTATAATTTTTTTCTATTACAAAAACTAAAACTGCTCCAAGGGCTATTCCAATAACAGTATTTAAAAAGCCTATCTTGCTTAAAAACAAATCTCCTGGAAGAAGAAAAGCTCCTGTTCCTATAATTGACCCTATCGCAATGCTTATTACTTCAAATTTTCCTATTTCTTTTTTTCTTACCAATTCTCTACCCTCAATTCTATTTAATAAAAGAAGTTGCTGTATTTAGATAACTTTATCTTTTACAAATCTACAGCAACTTTTTTGTAACAACTATCTTACTTTTTCTGCAACTTTATTTCCTAAAATTCCTCCAGCAACAAGGAACACAAGGAATATCCAACCTGATAATGAGAAGTTTGCAATAGGAGTATATAATGCTCCAACATTACATCCATTTGCAAGTCTTGTTCCATATCCCATTAAAAATCCTCCAATAGCAAATAAAACCACATCTTTTACAGATATTTTAAGTTCAGACACAAATACTTCTCTGAATGATCCTGCAAGAAGAAGACAAACAAAAGTTCCTAAAACTATTCCCATATTTTGTACATTTATTCCGCTCTCAAAGAATGGAGAAGTATAAGCTCCAGCTGCTTTATTTGATATTTCTCCTAAAGTTTCAGGAGATACGCCAAACATCATAAGAACTTTACCAAACCATATTCCATAAGGAGTCGATGCTCCCCAACCTGCTTTAGTAACACCCATAAGAAGAGTAAATACAGCGATTATAACTGATGCTCCCGTACTCATTCTCCAAGGTTTTACAAAAACTTTTTTATAAGTTTCTTCACTGAAAAGAACAAAAGGTTTTTCCTCTTCTTCAACGTGTTTGTACTGTTCTATTTCACTTCCAACACCTTTAAAAGTTCCATTAGCTTTTTGAGAATTTTCATATTTCATTGAAAGCCATACAACTATTGTGGCAAAAATTCCTGTAAGAATCATTGCACCTAAATATCCATTAAGTCCGTCCCATTTGAAAAGGTCTGGAAGATAAACTCCTCCTGCAAGTTTTGCTCCTGTTTCAGATGTGAACCAAGAATTTTTTACCCATGCTCTACTTTGAATCGGGTATCCTAAAAATACTCCCATTCCAAAGAAAATTATTACAACAAATGCTCTTGGAAGTCCTGTTACTAAGTCTGTAAGAACCCCTGATGCGCAGCACATAGAAAATGTCATTCCAAATCCAAACATAATTCCCCCTAGAATAAGCCCAAGGTTGATTGGATTTACCCAAAGGTCATATGATGCTGGATCAGCATTAAATAAAAACGCTATTGAAACAGCAGCTGTTGCTGTAAACATTCCCATTAAAACTCTCATAAGTTTTGTAGAACCTGTTTTGTAAGCTCTATTTACACTTCCTGCAAATCCCATAAAACTTCTTGTAAGTGCATAACCTAAAGTCATTCCCATTATAAGTCTAAAGAATAACATGCTTGTTTTTAAATAGTTATGCCCTATAAATAGAATTAATAGCAGAATAACTGCCCCAAGTAAATTTTGTGTTTTTTTCATTATATCTTGCTTCCCCTTGTTTAAAATATTAGTCAAAATTATAATCTGTTAAAATAGGCTGTCTATTCATTGCCTTATCATTAAAGTATTCGTAAAATGAAATTCCCATAAATCCTGCTGAAATATTGAAAATGTTTGTAAATCCAAGATGTTTTAATAATAGGCAAACATTGTAACTTCTTTGTCCGCTTCTGCAATGAAGATATACTGGTCTGTCTTTTGGAATTTCGTTTATTCTCTGTCTTATTTCACTCATAGGAATATTTACAGATGTATTAAGATGGCTAAGTTCATACTCACTTCTTTCTCTTACATCTATTATATATGCTCCGCTTTCAACAAGGTCTCTCACTTGTGAGAAGTGAACTTGTCTATAATCGTCGTTCATTAAGTTTGTTGCAATGTATCCTGCAAAGTTTGTTATATCTTTTGCTGTTCCAAAAGGCGGTGCATAACAAAGTTCCAAATCTTTAAGATCATCTATTGTTCCACCAAATTTAATAACTGTTGCAATTACATCTATTCTTTTGCATACTTCTCCTTTTCCTATTGCCTGTGCTCCTAAAACTCTTCCTGTTGGAACTTCATATATCAATTTAAAATGAGCAGGTCTTGCTGTCGGCATAAGTCCAACTCTATCTCCAGGAATCATATCAACTGTTTCATAAGTTATATTTAATTTTCTATCTCTTATGATTGCTTCTGTAAGTCCTGTTGATGCTCCATTATAATCAAATACTTTTATAACAGATGAACCGATAAATCCTCTATTGTCAATTCTCATTCCGTTTATATGGTCTGCAACACCTCTTGCCTGTTTTTGAGCTGGCCCTGCAAGAGAAAGTTTAAAGTAATCATTAAAAAGAGATCCGTAAACTTCAATTCCATCTCCAACAGCATAAATATCTTTATCATTTGTCATGTAATTTTGATTTACTTTTATAGCTCCTGTTTTTCCAAGTTCTATTCCTGCTTTAACAGCAAGTTCTGTTTCAGGTGTTACACCTATTGCAAGAACAACAGCTTGAGCTTCTATTTTCTTTCCAGATTCAAGAACAACCATATCTTTTTCAAATCCTGTCACTTTATCTCCAAGGATAAGATTTACTCCCTTGTCATAAATTTCTTTGTGAAGAATCTGCACCATGTCATAGTCAAATGTTCTCATAATTTGGTCTGCAGCTTCAATAAGAGTTACGTTGAATCCAGCCTCTTTTAAGTTTTCAACAACTTCAACTCCGATAAATCCTCCACCGATTACAGTAACATTTTTAGAATCCATATTTTTTACAAATTTATTAAGTTTGTCTATATCTACAACGTTTCTTACAGTAAAAGTGTTTACATTTTCTATTCCAGGAATTCTTGGAACAATTGGTTTTGCTCCCATTGACAAAATAAGTTTGTCATAATTCTCTGTATACTCCTCCCCAGTAACAACATTTTTTACAGTAACCTCTTTTTTCTCTCTGTCAATATTTACTACTTCATTATTTACTCTTGCTTCTATTTTGTATTGAGCAGCAAATTTTTCAGGTGACATAAGTACTAGTTTGTCAGCCGTTTCAACAACTCCACCTAAATGATATGGCAGACAGCAGTTTGAAAAAGATACATGAGGTCCTTTCTCAAACATTATAATTTGATCTTCCTCACTGTGTCTTCTAAGTCTTGCAGCAGCTGAAGCTCCCCCTGCAACTCCACCGATTATAAGTATTTTTTTCATAAAATACCCCCCTCTGATTTTGATATTTATATCTATTTTTATTTTTAAAATCCATCCTTTATTATACCCATACCTAGTATAACAAACAAATATCAATAAAGTCAAATGTTTTTAATGCTTTTTTGACTTATATTTTTTTTATTTTATTATACCCTATAGATATTTTAAAAATTTTATATACAAAAATAAAAAAGACCACTGTATTTGACAGTTATAAAAATAAAATTTTATTTTTATATACTCACAGCAATCTTTTTTATAATATATTTGTTTTTTATCTGTAAATTTTTTCTAAATAATGCCCCTCTGCATCTTCAGAAGATGTTCCAATAACTTCATAATCAGGAAGAAGTTTTTTTAATTTCTCGCTTGCATTCCCCATTATTACCCCTTTTCCAACAACTTGAAGCATCTCTTTGTCATTAAGCCCGTCACCAAAAGCTATAGCTTCCTCTGGTAAAATTCCTTCTCTTTCAAGGATTTCTGTCACTGCATTTCCTTTTGTTGCTTCTTTTGTCATTATCTCAAGGCAATTATCCAAAGAAGCTGTTATATCAAGTCTTTCTGTAAATTCTTTATTTGCTTTCAAAACTTTTTCCAATTCTTCAAGAGCTTTTATATTATCGCTTATATAAAATATTTTTGAAATTTCTTTATCTCTTATCTCTTCAAAATCAATCACTCTCGGCTTAAATCCCGATTCAACATGATACTCATCAAATTCAGAAATATGAAGTTCTGTAAGCCATTCGTCTCCTAGATATACTCCCCTTATAACTTCATCGGAAACTTTTATGTCAAGAAGTTTATTTGTAAGTTCTTTTGAAATATTATGAGAAATTATTTCATTATTTTTATTATCATGTACCTTAGACCCGTTTGCTGAAACAAGATAAGAATCTGCTCCAAGCTGATTTTTAAAACAAAGAGCATCTTTATGATGTCTTCCTGTTGCTATAATAAATTTTATTCCTTTTCCAATTATTTTTCTTATAACTTCTTTTGTGTATTCTGATATTTTATGTTCACCATTTAAAAGTGTCCCGTCCAAATCAGAAATTATTGCTCTATATTTCATATGCACCTCCTGTATATGTTCTATTATATTATACCATATTATCTTTTTTAATACATTTTTATTTTTTGAAAATTTTTTGTTGACTTTTTTTCAATTTTCGTATATAATAATTTTTGTCAGTGAAAAAATGTATTGGGGTGTCGCCAAGCGGTAAGGCAACGGACTTTGACTCCGTTATGCGTTGGTTCGAATCCAGCCACCCCAGCCATTATGACATTAACACCCAACGGTGTTTTTTTTATGAAGTTCATAATAAAATTTTAATATATAGTCTCAAGAAAGAAAAAGTGTTGTTTATTCAGCACTTTTTTCTTTTTTTATTGATGCAGAAAACGAACGACTGATAAAAAGTTTGATAACTAATAGAAACAACGAACCGAGAAATTTTATTTATTAAATTTTTGGGTTTGTTCATGTCACGATATAAAATTTTATTTTTACAAAATATTTTTAATAATTATAACAAAAGGAGCTGAATAATTCAGCTCCATTTTTATTAATCATCAATATAGTTGTCAAAGTAACCTTGAATTAAGATAATTGGAGTTCCTTTATCTCCACTTCCTGAAGTAAGGTCACATAATGATCCTATAAGGTCTGTAAGTCTTCTTGGTGTAGTTCCTTGAGTTATCATTTGTCCTTTAAGGTCAGAATCTTTGCTTCTTATTGCGTCTGCAACAGCTTTGTTAAGTTCTTCACCTTTTAATCCTGCAAGGTCATTATCTGCAAGATATTTTAATTTAATTTCGTTTGGTGTTCCTTCAAGACCATCAGTATATCCTGGTGATACAACAGGGTCTGCAAGTTCCCAAATTTTTCCAACAGGATCTTTGAAAGCTCCGTCTCCATAAACCATAACTTCCATATGTTTTCCTGTTTTTTCTAAAAGCATTTTTTGAACTCTGTCAACAAGTTCTTTACAATCACGTGGGAATAATTTTACTGTATCTTCTGTAGCTTTATTTGAACCAAGAAGTCCATAGTCTTCATTAAATCCGCTTCCGTTTATTGATGATGACATTATTTCGTCCATACCGTAAACTATTTTAGCTCCAGCATTTTTAAGTAATTTTTTAGTTCTTACACGAGTATGAATGTCACAGTTTAAAACACAATCTGTATATTTTAAAATAGCTGTAGGATTATTAGCAAATATTACTTCAACTTCTGCTCCTTGCTCTCTAATTAATTCAGAATAATATTCAATGTAGTTTACTCCTGTAAACACATGAATAGGATTTCCAAATTTTTCTGTAAATTCTGCTTCTGTTAAAACATCACTCCATGGATTTACTCCTTTTTCATCAAGTAAATCATAATCTATAAAGTGGTTTCCAACTTCATCAGATGGATAACTGAACATCAAAACAATTTTCTTTGCTCCTCTTGCAATACCTTTTAGACATACAGAAAATCTGTTACGGCTTAATATAGGAAATATAACACCTATTGTGTTGTCTCCAAATTTAGCTTTCACGTCTGCTGCTATATCATCAATAGAAGCGTAGTTACCTTGAGCTCTTGCAACTATAGATTCTGTCATTGCAACAATATCTCTGTCTCTTAAAACAATATTATCACTTTCAGCAGCAGCTAGAACTGCATCTACTACGAAATTTGCAATATCGTCACCTTGATGAATAATTGGTGCACGAAGTCCTCTTGAAATAGTTCCGACTAATCTTCCCATACTTAATTTCTCCTTTGATACTAAATTTATCTTTTAACGGTTAATTATAATATTTTTTTAAATGTTTGTCAACTTTTAATAATACTGAAATTATATTTTTTTAGTATAGATTTTTTCTTCTCTCTATTTTTAAGTATAACATTTTTATAGATAAATGTCTAATATTATATTTTTTATAAATTTTTAAATAAAAAATGCCTTGTACGAAAAAAAGATTTTTTGTAAATTTTAAAATCTATTTTTCAACAAGGCAGTTCTTATTATTTCTTATTATCCTTCAATAAGATCTAAATCAGCCATTCTTTCATAAATGTCGTCAAGTCTCTTCATTTGAGATAATCTGTTATTTTTAACAGTTTCATCTTTATCATTTATCATAACAGAATTGAAATAGTTATTTACAATTTCTTCACCGTTTAACACAGCATCAAGATATCCTTTATAATCTTTTGCTGCAAGAAGTGCTGCAGTTGTTCTGTCAAGTTCTTCTACATAATCATATAAAGAAGTTTCTGCTGCTTCTTTAAATAATTCTTTATTAACTCCTCTTTCGCTGTAGTCTTTAACAATGTTTCCAACTCTCTTTATAATTCCAACAAGGTTTTTAAAGCTGTCTTCTTGAACTTCTTTTTCAAGAACTTCAATCATAGCTTTAGTTTCTATAACATTGTCCCAAGCTTTTGCAACAACAGCTAAGATTACATCTCTTCTGTATCCCATATCTGTAAATACATTTATTACTCTTTGTTTTAAGAATTCTAATACTTCTTTTTCAAGAAGAGCTTTGTCTTTTTGTAAAACTCCAGCTTCATCAAGAATTTCTATACTTTTTTCTACAAGTTCTTTTAAAGATACGTTAAGTTTAGAATTAATTATAACATTTACAATTCCAAGAGCGGCTCTTCTAAGTGCAAATGGATCTTTTGAACCTGTAACTACTACACCAACACCTAGACAACCTGCAAGTGTATCCATTCTGTCACAAATTCCTGCAACAATTCCTTCTTTAGTTTCAGGAAGTTTATCTCCTTTAAATCTTGGGAAATAATGTTCTTGTATTCCTTTTGAAACAGTTTCTTTTTCTCCAGATTTAAGAGCATAGTCTGCTCCCATAAGTCCTTGAAGTTCTGTAAATTCTTTTTCATTTATCATATTTGATACAAGGTCTGCTTTACAAAGTTTTATTGTTCTGAATATATCTTCTTTTTCAGCAGTGTATCCAAGTTTATCTGTTAAGAAATCTGCAAGTTTTGTAACTCTTGCCATTTTATCAGCAATAGTTCCTAAATCTTTTTGGAATACAACAGTGCTTAATTTAGGCACATTTGCTTCTAAAGGATTTTTTAAGTCTTCTTGATAGAAGAATCTTGCATCTGCAAGTCTTGCTGATAAAACTTTTTCGTTTCCAGCTTTTACTTTATCAGAATATTCGATTCCGTTTCTTACCACAACAAATTTTGGAAGAAGTTTTCCATTTTTGTCAAGGATTGGGAAATATCTTTGGTGAACTTCCATTGATATAATTAAAACTTCTTGAGGAACTTCCAAGAAATCTGAATTAAATGTTCCAACTATTGGGAATGGATATTCAACTAAGTTTGTAACTTCGTTTAATAAGTTTTCGTGAATTAAAACCTGTTCATTTTCTTTTGTACAGTTTTTATCGATAAGGTCTCTTATCATTTGTTTTCTTTCTTCAATATCAATTATTACATTGTTTTCTCTTACTTTTGTGAAATAATCGTCAATGCTTTCTACTGTGAAAGGTTTTCCAAAGAATCTGTGTCCTTTTGAAGAAAGTCCGCTTTTTATTCCTTCTATTTCAAATTCAACAGCTTCATTATCAGCCATAGCTAAGAACCATTGAATAGGTCTTGCAAATTTAAACTTTCTGTCTGCCCATTTCATTGATTTAGGAAATTCAAGTTCAAGTACAAGAGATTTTAAAATTTCAGGAAGTAAAGTTTTTGTTGCAACTCCTTCTGAGAATTTTCTTACAGCAATGTATTCACCTTTTGGAGTGTCTACTATTTCTAAATCTGTTCCTTCTACACCTTGAGATTTTGCAAATCCTAATCCTGCTCTTGAAAGTTCTCCGTTTGCATCATAAGCAACTTTTCTTGCAGGTCCCATGTTAAGTTCGTTTAAGTCTTCTTGTTTTTCAGCAAGCCCTTCAACAAGAATAACCATTCTTCTAGGTGTTCCAAAAGTTTTTATATCATCATATTTTATTCTTTCATTTTTTAATTTATTCTCTAAATTTTTCTTTAAATCATCTAATGCTTTTACTAGGAATCTAGCTGGATTTTCTTCCATTCCTATTTCAAAAAGTAATCTCAATTTATTCATCTCCTTTTATTTTTCTAATTCTTATGAAACTATTTTATCATTATTTTTTTAATAAAGGATAACCTAAATTTTTTCTATTTTCTACATATATTTCAGCACATCTTTTTGCTAAATCTCTAACTCTTAAAATATATGCCATTCTTTCTGTTGTAGAAATAGCACCTCTTGAATCTAAAACATTAAATGTATGAGAACATTTTAATACAAAGTCGTAAGCTGGAAGTACAAGACCTTGTTCAAGAATTTTTTTAGCTTCCCTTTCATATTCGTCAAACCATTTGAAATATAAGTCTAAATCAGCAAGTTCAAAAGAATATTTTGAGTTTTCATATTCATATTGGTATCTCATATCACCATATTTTACATTTTCTGTCCAATCTAAATCATAAACATTTGATTTATTTTGAATATAAAGAGCTATTCTTTCAAGTCCGTAAGTTATTTCAACAGGAACTATATCAAGTTCTAATCCTCCAACTTGTTGGAAATAAGTGAACTGTGTTATTTCCATTCCGTCAAGCCAAACTTCCCAACCAAGTCCCCATGCTCCAAGAGTAGGTGATTCCCAGTCGTCCTCAACAAAACGAATATCGTGTTCTTCTGGTATAATTCCTAATAGTCTTAAACTTTCTAAGTAAAGTTCCTGAATATTATCAGGTGATGGTTTCATTATTACTTGAAACTGATGATGCTGATACACTCTGTTAGGATTTTCCCCGTATCTTCCATCTTTTGGTCTTCTTGATGGTTCTACATAGGCTGTTTTCCATGGTTCTGGTCCTAAAGACATTAAAAATGTGTTAGGGTTAAATGTTCCTGCACCTGTTTCCACGTCGTAAGGATTTCCTAATACACATCCTTTAGATCCCCAGTACTGTTGAAGAGTAAATATCATCTCTTGAAATGTCATTTCTTTTCCTCCTAATCTTTCCTTCTTTTTAACAGTAAATCAAGGAGTAAGAGAATTACTCCCAAATTTATATATACATCTGCTATATTAAATACAAAACTCCAAATTCCTCTGAAATCAATCATATCTACTACATAACCTCTTAAAAGTCTGTCTACCATATTTCCTATTGCTCCAGAGATTATAAATACATAAGCCATTCTTTCAAAAAGATTGGATTTTTTAACATTTTTTAAAAAATAAATAATAATTCCCAATATTGCTATTATGGTAGCGATACTGATTACATCAACTTTTCCTTGAAATATTCCAAAAGCTATTCCTCTATTCTGCACATATGTTATATGGAAAAAATTATTTATAACAGGGATTGTATCCCCAAACATCATGTGTCTGTCAACCAAAATTTTTACAATTTGGTCAACGATTATAAGCACTGCTATTCCCACACAGTAAAAAATCATGCTTTTTTCTCCCAACTAAATAATATCTTTTCTAATTTTATAATAATATTTCTTTTTTCGCAAATATTTTTATTATTCGCTTTCTTCTTCCTCTTTTATATTTTCTTTAAACATATTTAAAGTAATTTTTATTGTTGTTCCCTCATTTTCCTGAGAATTAAATTTAATTACACCACGACAGTCTTTTATTACTCTCATTGCAAGAGGAATTCCAAGCCCAGGAGCATCATCTTTGTAGGTTACAAAAGGCTCTTGAATTGTTTTAAGCCTCTCTTCGCTCATTCCAACTCCGTTATCTTTAATATCAATTTTTATTTTATTTGCATGTTTGTCTCTTATAACAATAACATTTATTTTTCTTGGAAGATTTTTTCCAGCCATTACAGCATCATAAGAATTTTTTAAAAGTTCAATAAATGCTTTTTTAAGACGTTTGTTGTCTCCAAAAACATCTCCTGTATAACTTATAAAAGATGAAATTATAATATCTTTATCTCTTCCTTCTGCTGTAAGAAATTCTTTAAATTCTTCTATAACTTCAGCCATCAAATGTTCTATGTTGACTCTTTCAAGTTTATTTCTGTTCTGGCTTGAATACTCTATAAGAGTTTTGTTACTTTTTCTCAATTTTCGTATCTGGCTTTCAAGCTCTTGTATTGTTTCTGAAATATTTTCATTTTCTTGATTTTTTGTTTTTTCTAAAATTTCAAGAAGTTTATCAAGAGCCGCCTGCCTTGTATTTAAAAATCTTTCAGAAATTTTATTTATTGTTGTATTTCTTTCTACTTCTATTCTGTCTTCTTCATTTATTTTACTCTTAAGTTTAACAGAAATATTCATAAGAAGAAGTCTTAAAAGTTCAATATCTTCCTCTGTTATCTCTTTATTTTTTGTAAAATAATCACAGATAATTACACCAGAATAATAATCAACATTAAAAATTGGAAATACTAAGAAGTTTTTAATTCCCAGACTTTTAAATAAATCATTCCCCAAGTCATACTTATATCCTTTATCATTATAATAAATTATATCCCTGTTTTTCAAAGCTCTGCTGAGTATGTTATCTTCTGAAAAAGGAATCTTTATAAGAGGAACTACGTCTTTTAATTCTTTTATTTGGAAATCAAATCCGCTTTTTCTCTCTTTCAAAATGTCATTTTTTATCTCTGCTATATGAGAATTTATCTGAGTACATTCACCCATAAGGACATCTCTTTCACGGCTGTATCTAAAAAACATACATCTGCTGAAACCAAGCCCCATTTCAGAAGTAAAGGCTGACATTATTTTTCTTACAGTTGCTGTTACATCATCTTCTATCTGAATTCCGATAAGAAGCTGTTCTATGGTTGTAATTTTATTTAAGTTTTCTTTAAGCTGTTTGTTCTGCTGTCTCAACTTTCTTTGATTTTCCTCAAGTTTTCCAAGCATTTTTTTTATAGAAACCGCAAGAGTTTTTATCTCTCCGCTCCCTTCAAGTTTCAACTGTATATCGTAATCCCCAAGACTTATTCTTTCTGCTGCTTCTGTAAGTTCTTTTAGAGGAAGCAGAAGTCTTCTAAACCATCTGCCGAATGTTGTTGTACATATTCCTATAAGCATAAGAACAATCACACTTATAAATACTCCAACAATAAGTTTTGTTCTAAAAAGTTCTTTTCTTGATACAGCAACTCCAAAATTTCCTACATATTCATTTTTATAATCTCTTAAAGAAAGAATCGCCACATAATATGCTTCTTTCTGAATATCAAATTTTCTGTAAAAATATTTATTCTGATCTTTTTTCAAAGTATTCAAACTTTCAAAAGAAATAAAATTATCTCCGTTTTCAATAGAAAAGTCTCCGTTCACATACTCATTTCCCACAACAGAAAATATTTTATCATTATTTCCAAGTTCTATAAAACTTTTTACATATTGAAGAAAATTTAAATCCAACGGAACTGCTGCAACAATATATTCTTTTTCTGGTTTATTATTTGGATAAGGAATTATTACTTTAGAAAATATTTTTCCGTCAATTTCAACCAAATAACTTCCCTCTTCAAGCCCTCTTGAAATTCCAGAAAATTTAAAACATTCTCTAGAATCAAGAACTTCTTCCTCTCCAGCTTTGCCAACTATTTTTCCTTTATCATCAATAATTGCAAGACCTATCCTGTAATAAGTTTGAAAATCTCTTCTTAAAAGCTCACTTTTTAAAAGCTGAACTGCTATATCATAATTTTTTAATCCAAATGCTCCATTCATTGCATCTTTTCTTGAAACTTCATACAAATCTTCTCTTATTTTTGAAAGATAATTTGTTTTCGCCTTATCAAGAAGAGAAACTTTTTCTTTTGCTGTAGCAGCAAGTCTGGCTTCCATATCTTCAAAAGTTATGAAAGTTGTCATAAAAGCAACTGTTATAGCAGTTATTATTATTGCAATATTATTATAAAAAATTGTTTTTACAAGAAGAGAATCACGGTTTATTCTCATATTACATTCCTTTCTTAGTTAAGCCCACTCTTTCCCTTTTTAAATCTACATCTTTTATTTTTACTTTTATTATCTGTCCCACAGAAAGCACTTTGCTTGGGTCATCAATATATTTATCTGAAATTTCAGAAATATGTAAAAGAGCATCATTTTTAAGACCAATATCAACAAATGCTCCAAATTTTACAACATTTCTTACAGTTCCTTCAAGTTCCATTCCCTCTTTAAGATTATCAATTTTTAAAATATCAGATTTTAAAAGAGGTTTTTCAAGTTCATCTCTTGGGTCACGTCTATCTCTTATAAGAGCTTCATAAACATCTTTTACTGTTTCTTTTCCATAACCTTTTTCATCAGCAAATTTATTAAAATTAAATTTCTTTAATTTTTCTCTGCTTTCAGAAAGATTATTTCTGTATTCTTCCATTGAAATTCCAACTGATGAAAGAATTTCTTCACCAATATTATATGATTCAGGGTGGATTATTGTATTGTCAAAAATATTTTCTCCATCTTCAATGATTAAAAATCCTGCCATCTGTTCATATGCTTTTGCTCCGACACCTTTTACTTTTAAAAGCTGTTTTCTATTTTTAAAGTTTCCATTTTCACGTCTGTATTCAACAATACTTTTTGCAGTATTTTTCTTTACACCTGAAACATGTTCAAGTAATGCCCATGAAGCAGTGTTTACATTTATTCCTACACTATTTACCACAGAAGCTATAACTTCATCTAAAGAACTGTCTAATTGTTTTTGGTCAACGTCGTGCTGATACATTCCAACACCTATTGACTTTGGATCGATTTTTACAAGTTCTCCAAGAGGATCTTGAATTCTTCTTCCTATTGAAATTGCTCCTCTTACTGTTACGTCTAAATCTGGAAATTCTTCATTAGCAAGTTTTGAAGCTGAATAAACAGAAGCTCCTGCTTCATTTACAATTATATATTTTACATCTTTACTGCACTCTTTTAAAGTTTTTGCCACAAAACTTTCTGTCTCTCTTGAAGCAGTTCCATTTCCTATTGCAATAATATCAATATCATAATCTTTTATATATTTTAAAATTTTATTTTTAGCTGTTTCAAGCTGTTTTGGTGTATTCATCTCTTCAACAAGGAAAAATACATCATTTGTTACATAAAATCCATTTTTATTAACTACTGCAACTTTACACCCTGTTCTGTATCCCGGGTCAAGCCCTAAAACATTTTTTTCTTTTAAAGGAGGCTGTAATAAAAGATTTTTTAAATTTTCTTTAAATACAGCTATCGCTTCTGTTTCACTTTTTTCAGTTAAAATATTTCTTACTTCTCTTTCGATTGATGGGAAAATTAATCTTTCAAAAGCATCTGATGTTATTGTTTTTAAAAATTCTAAAACAGATTTATTTGAAAATTCTCCTAAAAGAATGTTATCCATTCTCTCTCTTATATTATCTTCAACTTTTAAAGAAACAGAAAGTATATCCTCTTTCTCTCCTCTGTTCACTGCAAGAACTCTATGAGATGGAATAGTTTTTATAGGCTCTAAATATTCATAATAATCTGCATAAACTTTCTTTACATCAAGTTCTTCGGCTTTTTTAGTGTTTTTAGAAACTACTATTCCATTTTTCAAAAGCATTTCTCTTAATTTTTCTCTGTATTCTGCTTTTTCAGAAATTCCTTGAGCAATTATAAGTTTTGCTCCCTCAACTGCTTCTTCAACAGTTCCCACTTCTTCTGTTATAAATTCTTCAGCTTTTTTCAATAAGTCTTCTTCTGATTTCATAAGATAAATATATTGTGCTAAAGGTTCTAGTCCTTTTTCTATTGCAATATCTGCTTTTGTTTTTCTTCTCTTTTTATAAGGAAGATAAAGATCTTCAACTTCTTGAAGTTTTTCAGCTTTTATTATTGCTTCTCTTAATTCTTCAGTAAGTTTTCCCTGTTCATCTATAAGAGAAATAACTTCTTCTTTTCTCTTTTCAAGATTTCTTAAATATGTTATAGATTTTAAAATATCTCCAATCTGATTTTCATCAAGATTTCCTGTTACTTCTTTTCTATATCTTGAAATAAAAGGAACTGTTGCCCCTTCATCTAAAAGTTTTACTGTATTTTCAACCTGAGTTAATTTTAAATTTAACTCCTTTGCTACGACTTCAAAAAGATTATTCATTAATTCCTCCAATTTTGTTTTCACATTAATTAAACCATTATATTATATCATAAATTGAACATAATTTCTAAGAAGTTGTTACAAATATATAAAAATAAAATTTTATTTCTAAATTAAAAAATATAACAATTTTTTTAATTCAAAAAGACAGCCCGAAAGCTGTCTCTTAAAATTTTATTTTTATTTTACTTTTACACCTAGTTT
>Escalade_p1__coassemble_493_pt1 | contig 32991 bp, 33 predicted proteins | sample Escalade_p1__metabat2_high_PE_026 | metagenome-assembled genome bin Escalade_p1 | reverse complement strand
ATATTTATACCATATTTCAAAAAAGATAACAATAGAATTCTAAATTTGTATTTTTTTAATTTTTATTCAACTATAAAAATTTCTATATTCTCTGTTCCTGTATATTTTTCCAAATATTCTTTTGACTTATTTAATATTTCTTCTAAATTTTCATCTTTAGAAAAACAGTAAATAAGTGTAAGTATTTTTTCAGAATTTAAAGTTACCATAGCTTTTGTACTGTCACTTGTCGGACTTCCAAAAGCTCCTTCGCTGTCAGCAAGGACAGGAAGATTTTCTATGTTTATATCATCTTTTCCAATACCTTTATAAGTTTCTCCATCTGCTCCCTTTCTTAAAACTATATCTCCTTTTACATTTTTTAAGTCATAAGAGCCAACTGAAAAACCTGTTTCCAGAGATATTAAATTATTTGTATCCACCACTGTATTTATCTGATACAAGCCTTTTCCCTGCTTAACTCTTCTATAAAGAGCTTCTGAAGAAACTCTGTAACGATTGGGATCTTTTCCTAAAGACTTATATGCTTTTTTTGAAGAAAAAATATTTTCTACTCCATTTATTCCCTTTTCTTCAATAATAGAAATAAGCTGCGGAAATATTTCATTTTCTAATTTCTCCCACAAATCTTCATTTTTTTCTTTTACTTTCACATCATAGACTAAACACCCAAGTCTTACACTTTCAACTTTTTCTTTTACACTGCTGTCTATTGTTACTTCCATCTTTCCCATCTCCAAAAATTTATAAATTTTATTTTCTTTAGTAGATATTCTTAAAATTTTATACCTTTCTTAACAGAATAACACCAAAAAAATCCCATGGAATAAATCCATGGGATAAAATATCTTTGAAAATAACAATTATCTTTTTGAGAATTGTGGAGATCTTCTTGATTTTTTCTTTCCGTATTTCTTTCTTTCAACCATTCTTGAGTCTCTTGTTAAGAATCCAGCTTCTTTTAAAGCTCCTCTTAATGTTTCATCAGCTTCAAGTAATGCTCTAGAAATTCCGTGTCTGATAGCTCCAGCTTGTCCAGCATTTCCTCCACCGTAAACGTTAACGATTACTTGGTATTTGTCTAAAGTTTCTGTTAAAACTAAAGGTTGCTCAACTATTTTAGAAAGGATTTCTCTTCCTCCGAAATATTGAGACATTTCTTTTCCATTTATAACTATTCCTTTTTCTCCAGGAATTAATCTTACTCTTGCTACAGAAGTTTTTCTTCTTCCAGTTCCTCTACATTGATTCATATCTGCCACTGTTAATACCCCCTTAAATTTCAGCCTTTACTGGTTTTTGTGCTGCATGATCATGTTCTGCACCAACAAATAGTCTTAATCTAGTTAATTGTTGTCTTCCTAATCTGTTTTTTGGAAGCATTCTTTTTACAGCTAGCATTAAAGCATCTTCTGGTTTAACTTCTAAAACTTCTTCTAAAGTTCTTTTCTTAATTCCTCCAGGGAATCCAGAATGTCTATAGTAAAGTTTATCTTTCATTTTGTTTCCAGTAACTACTAATTTTTCAACGTTTGTTACAACAACATAGTCTCCTCCGTCAATGTGTGGAGTGAAAGAAACTTTTTCTTTTCCCATTAATTTTTTAGTAACTTCTACTGCTAATCTTCCTAAAACAACTCCTTCAGCGTCGTAGTGGTACCAATCTCTAACTACATCTTCTTTTCTTTGCATTACAGTGTATTTATTCACTTTTTTCCTCCTAAAATAAGTTATATTTTCATAATATAACGCAACGGTCCTTTGTGGGAAAGGTTAATTTACCGTAATATTATATATGATTTTCAAAGTATTGTCAACATATTTAATTATTTTAAAATATCTTTTAAGAAAAATTTAAAATATTTTTTATTCTTCTGAAAGTTTTTCTTTTATTTTTTTATACACATCTTCTCCAAGACAATTTATTATTGTTTCTTTATACGTTTCAATAACAGGTCTGTATTCTCCCTCAAAACCTTTTGGATTTTTTCTTCTAAAAAGAGCTGATGATACAAAATCTTCATTTATACATGGAATTTCATAATAGTCTTCTATTGTAAAGCTGTTTGTAAAATCATCTGGAAGAGTTATATAAAGTTTTGAATTATCATCTTCAGCTAAAATTTCTATAGGCCATAATGAACATACAAGAGGTTTTGTATCGCAAATTTCTTTTCCTGACATTCCTTTTTCAAGACACATAGAATGAAGACTGCATAAAGTTGTTTTGTTATCTTTTTTGTAAGCATAAAAACACATCTCTGTTGCATCTTCAATTTCTGGAATTATATTTCTCTCTTCGTCCTCATTTTCTATATTTTCTAAAAGTTCATCACTTTCATATCCCATATCTTCTGCAATTTCAAAATTCGAAGTAATTTTTTCAAAATCATCAAGATTTTCTAAAAGAAATTTTTTAGTTTTTTGGGAAAGTTTTGATGGACTATCTGCACAGCAGTTTATATTACAATTAAAACAGTCAAAATTAGACGGTTTATCAAACATTTCATAATCTATCACTGCATTATATTTTTTTCCCTGAATTTCAATTTCTGTTTCTATAACAGGGATTGTTTCAAAATATTTTCTTGCAGCTTTTTCATTTTCTTCATTTACTTTGTATACTTCCTCACCTTTTGGGTGATTTAAAAATAAAAAATAGTTCATTCTTCGTTACTCCTCAAGACAGGTTATAGTATTGTAAAAAATAAAATTTTCTTCGTGAAAAATATTTTCTATTTATTTTGTTCATTTCACTAAAAACGACAAACTCACTTCGCTCAGACAGTGTCGTTTTTCACGTTCAATTCACAGCATAAATCACGAAAAATTTTTCAATCTTCTAAAATTTTATTTTTTACATTTTATTTAAGATACAGTCATATAGAATTACTTCATCATTTTGTTTAATGTTGTAATAAGCTCCTCTATTATCTGCTCGTCACGTCCCTCTTTTATTCCGTCCACGACACAATGTCTCAAATGTCCCTCAAGAACCTGCTTAGAAACCCCTGCAAGAGCAGCTCTTACAGATGCAATCTGATTTAAAATATCATCACAGTAAGCATCTTTTTCTATCATATTGTTTATTCCTCTTACTTGTCCTTCTATTCTGTTTAATCTTGCTTTTAATTTTTTCTTTGTTTCAGCAGAAGTACAGTATCTTCCGTCACACTCTTCAGCTTCCATTCTTATTTTTTTATCCATATTCTCCCCCTTTTTAGAGATTATTTTCTAAAATTTCTAAGTCTTAAAGCATTCGTTACAACAGAAACAGAACTCATTGCCATAGCTCCTCCAGCTATCATAGGATTTAAAAGGTGTCCTGTTATTAAATAAAGAACTCCTGCTGCAACAGGTATTCCAAGACTATTATATAAAAATGCCCAGAAAAGATTTTCTTTAATATTTTTTATAACTGCATGGCTCAGTTTCATAGCAACAGCAACATCTCTTAAATCTCTTTTCATAAGAATTATGTCTGCACTCTCCATTGCAATATCTGTTCCTCCGCCTACTGCTATTCCAACATCAGCCTGAGAAAGAGCAGGTGAATCATTTATTCCATCACCAACCATTCCAACTTTAAATCCGTCATTCTGAAGTCTTTTTACTTCAAGATATTTATCTTCAGGACTTACCTCTGCAAGAACAACATCAATTCCAACCTGTTTTGCTATAACTTCAGCAGTCTTTCTATTATCCCCTGTTATCATTGCAACTTTAAGTCCCATCTCTTTTAAAAGAGCCACACTTTCTTTTGAATTTTCTTTTATAACATCTGCTACAGCTATAAGTCCGGCATATTTTCCGTCAATTCCTACAAAAATTGGAGTTTTTCCCTCTGCAGCAACTTTTTCACTTTTATTATTTTCAGGAATTATTATACCATTATTATTAAACAGTTTGTAGTTTCCAACAAGAATTTTTTTCTCGTTAATTTCTCCTGTTATTCCTTCTCCAGAAATACTTAAAAAGTTTTTAACTTTTTCAAACTCTATTCCTCTTTTTTTAACTTCTTCTACAACAGCTTCTCCAAGAGGGTGTTCTGAATGTTGTTCCAAAGTTCCTACAAATTTTAAAAATTCTTTCTCAGAAATATTTTCATCTTTTATTTCTATATCTGTTATCACAGGTTTTCCCTCTGTAATTGTTCCCGTTTTATCAAATACTATCATATTAAGTTTATGAGCTTTTTCAAGAGCCTCACCAGATTTTATTAAAATTCCAAGTTCTGCACCTCTTCCTGTTCCAACCATTATTGCTGTTGGTGTTGCAAGCCCTAAAGAACATGGACAGGCTATAACAAGAACAGAAATAAATATTGTAAGAGCAAATATACTTGGACTCATTGAAAGGTTTACTATTCCTAATTTTCCTAAAATGTACCATATAACACTTGAAACAAATGCTATAAATATTACAGCAGGAACAAAATATCCAGAAATTATATCAGCCATTCTTGCAATAGGAGCTTTTGATCCTTGAGCATCTTCCACAAGTTTTATTATTTTTGCTAGAACTGTATCTTTTCCTATTGCTGTAGCTTCAATCTTAATACTTCCATTTTTATTTATTGTTGCTCCAAAAACACTGTCTCCTATTTTTTTTCTCACAGGAATACTTTCACCTGTAAGCATAGACTCATCAACATTTGTACTTCCCTCAACAACTTTTCCGTCAACAGGAATACTTTCTCCGGGTTTTACAAGAACAACATCTCCCTTTTCAACTTCCTCTATATCCACAAGAACTATTTCATTATTTTTTACAAGAGAAGCCTTTTTAGATTGAAGACCCATAAGTTTTTTTATTGCATCGGAAGTTTTTCCCTTGCTTCTTTTTTCTAAAAGTTTTCCAAACATTATAAGGGCAATAATAACAACTGCTGATTCATAATAAAGAGCATGAACATATTGATTATTTCCTTTAAAAATTTCATATGTTCCAAATATACTGTAAACAAGAGCTGCCCCTGTTCCTGTTGCTATAAGCGAATCCATATTGGGAGCTTTCTTTATAAGGGCTTTTATTCCCACTGTATAAAATTTTCTTCCTATAATTGTTACAGGAATTGTAAGCACAAGCTGAATTAAAGCATAATTTATTGGATTTACATTTGGAGAAATTATTTTCGGAAGAGGAAGACCTATCATATGCCCCATTGTAATATAAAAGACTATTGCAGTAAAGAAAATAGCCGTTTTAAATTCTCTCAGTTCTTTTTTAGATTCTTCAATTTTTTTAATTTCATCTTCCGGTTTTGCTTCTTCATCTCTTACTGCTTTATATCCGCCAAGATTATTTATTACTTCTATTATTTCAGAACCTTTTATTCTTTTACTGTCATAAATAAATCTTCCTCTGTTTGTGGCAAGATTTACTTCAGCACTTATTACACCATCTAGTTTTTTTACTTTTCTTTCTATGTTTGCAACACAAGCCTGACAACTTATCCCTTCAATATTAACCTGAAGTTCAGAAGCTTCTATTTTTTCTTCTATACCATATCCTATTTCCTTAACTTCATCTTCTATCTCATTTTTATTTATTCTTTCATAATCGTACTCAACTGTAAGTTCTTCTGTAGCAAGGTTTACAACTGCTGATTTTACTCCCTCCAGCTTGCCGACTTTTGTTTCTATTCTTCTTACACAAGCCTGACATGTTACACCTGAAAGTTTAAACTGCTTTTTCTCTAAATTTTCAGATATGTTTTTTTCTTCATTTTTTTTATTTTCTTTTTCTTCTTTTTGAAATTCACATACAACAATTTCTTCTTTGCTTTTTTCAAAAGAATTTTCATCGTATTCTTTATCTACACCATAACCAAGCTCAACTAATTTTTTTTCTACTTCATTAAAGCTTATTTCACTTTCATCAAAATCTATATTCATTATTTTGGTTTCAACATCAACTTTTATATTCTCTACACCGCTAAGCTCTGAAAGATTTTTTTCTATTTTTGCAACACATTTCATACAGCCTACACCTGTTAATTTATATTTCTTTTTCATTTTTTTGACCTCATTTCTATTTTTATATATAGGGTATACCCCTATATTGATAATATCATTCATTTATTTCTCTGTCAAATATTTTTATTTCAAAATAAATAAAAATAAAAAACAGAAAATAAATTTATCATTTCAAAATTTTATTTTCTGTTTATTTTATAATTTTTTATTTTTTTCCAAGTTCTGTCATAAATTTTACTCTTTCAAATCCACGTTTAACTGCATTAGCTTTAAATTTACTTAAAACTTCTGAAAGTTCTTCTATTGTTGCTTCTTGAATTTTACTTAACTGCCCGAATTTTTCAACCAGACAATCTACATCTTTCTTTGTTAATTTTCCAAATTTGCTAAGAAGACGATAACCTTTTGTTATAACAGGATTATCTAAAGATTTTGAAGTTTTTCCAAATCCTAAAATAGATGATAATTTGGCAAGATCAAGAAGTTCTGTATCGTCAAGAGCCGCCATTTCCTCTGCTAGCTCCTCTTCTTTTTCTTCTCCTTCAGAATAATAATCTTTTAAAAATTCAAGTTTTTCATCTCTCAATCCAAAAATTAAATCTTCCAGCTGAAGTCTTAAAAGTTTTCCTTCACTTCCAAGCTCAAAAAGACATTCAATAACATCTATTTTTATTCTTTTAAACATTTCAAATTTTTGAAGAACAATACAGACTTCTTCAACAGTTGCTATCCCGTCAAGCTCTAAAAGTGTAAGATTTATAAGAGCTTTATCAAGGACATATCTGTATCTTTCAAGAGTATTTATTCCCTGAGATGCCTCATTCATAAGACCTTCAACTGATCTTAATTTATATCTTACCTCTCCTTTATAAAGAGTCTGCACTCTTTTTCTTTCTGAAATTGCTATTACAACTCTATCAAGCTGTTTTGCTATACGTTGTGCTGTTCTGTGTCTTGTTCCACTTTCATCTGTCACATATCTTTTATCAGGCTGAAGATGTACATTGGCATAAAGTATGTGTTCCACAGTGTCATCTAAGATTATTGCTCCGTCCATTTTGGAAAGTTCAAATAATCTTTCTGGAGTATATTCACAGTCTAGTTTAAAACCGCCGTCAAGAACTTTTTCTACTTCTTCGTCTATTCCTACCACTATAAGAGCACCTTTTTGTCCGTCAAGAATATTGTCAAGACCTTCACGAAGATTTGAACCAGGTGCTACGAGAGACAATATTCTTTCCCACTCTGTTCTTTCCATATTACATCCTTTCTAAAAATTCTTCCAAATTTTTTAAATAAATCAGCTTTAATTTATATTCTTTTTTTTCTATCTCTTTACGATTTGCTTCTGGAACATACACACCTTTAAATCCTAATTTTTCAAGTTCTCTAAGTCTTTTATCAATAAAAAATACTTTTCTTATTTCTCCACGGAGTCCAAGTTCTCCAATAGCTGCAATTTTCTGACTTATTGCTACATTTTTATAAACAGAAAGAAGAGATATTAAAGCTCCCAAATCTGCTGATGGATCTTTTATTGAAATTCCACCTGGAATATTTATAAATACATCTTTCATTCCAAGATTCATTCCCATTCTTTTTTCACCAATAGCCATAAGAATTTGTATTCTGTTTCTGTCAAATCCTTGAACTATTCTTTTAGGAATTCCTATTCCTCCACTTTCTGTAAGAAGACTCTGTATTTCAAGAAGAAAAACTTTCGTTCCTTCAAGAACAGGAACTATCATACTTCCTATATTTTTTTCTTCTCTTTCACTCAAGAAAAATTCAGAAGAATTCTGTACTTCTCTCATTCCATCTTCTTCCATACTATAAACTGCAAGTTCATTAGTTGAACCAAATCTATTTTTTGTACTCCTTAAAATTCTGTAAAAAAGTCCCTCTTCTCCTTCAAAACTGAATACAGCATCAACCATATGTTCTAAAAGTTTAGGTCCTGCAACTTTACCATCTTTTGTTATATGACCAACTATAAAAAATGATATTCCCATTCTTTTTGCAAGTTCAACAATTTTTAAAGTTGCCTCTCTTATCTGTGTTGGCGTCCCTGCTATTGAATCACTGTTTTCGCTGTAAAGAGTCTGAATAGAATCCACTATTACAACTTTTGGCTTTTTCACTGAAATGTATTCTGAAATTTTATCTATATCTGTCTCAGACATTAAGTAAAGAGTCCTGCTTTTTATTCCAAGTCTTTCCCCTCGGCTTTTTATCTGAGCAGGAGATTCCTCTCCGGAAACATAAAGTACATCACCATAGTCACCGTACTCTTTTGCCATCTGAAGAAGAAGTGTAGATTTTCCTATTCCTGGATTTCCTGTTAAAAGAACTACTTCTCCTTGAACCAGACCTCCCCCAAGCAGTCTGTCAAATTCACTCTGCTTTGTTTTAAATCTAAAACTCTCTTCTATTATTATATTAGAAAAAGGAGAAACTTTTTTTTCTGTGTCTACCAAAGATAAAGAATTTTTGTTTATTTTAGAAGATGAAACAGACGAAGACATCTCCTCCTGCTCTTCCATGGTTCCCCATGAACCGCAGTTCATACATTTTCCAACCCACTTGGAAGTTTTGTATCCACATTCACTGCACACATAAACTGATTTTCCTTTAGCCACTTTTTCTCCTTACAATTTTAAAATATAATTATTCAGCAGGCTTGTATAATTTTCCTCTTTCGCTTACCATATCTGCTATTTTTTCATCTACATAAGCTGTTACTTTTCCGCCGTATCTTGCAATCTCTCTTGCAGCAGTTGAACTTACATAAATATATTCTTTAAGTGCTGGAAGAAAAATAGTATCAACTTTTCCCTCAGATATATCCATATTTCCGCTTGCAAAATAAAGTTCTAAACCGCAGTCATCAACAGTTCTTATTCCTCTTACAATAGTTCCTATATTGTTTTTCTGACAATAATTTACTAAAAGTCCTGAGTCTGCTTCTATAACTATATTATCATATTTTTCTAATACTTTTCCAACCATTTTTTTTCTTTCTTCAAGAGTAAACCAATATTTTTTTTCGCTGTTATTTGATACAAGTATCACAAGTTTATCAAAAAGTTTACTTGCTCTTTCGATAATATCTTGATGTCCTTTTGTTATGGGATCAAAACTCCCCGCATACACTCCGACTTTCAACTATGCCTCCTATTTTTCCAAAAATATATCATATCCTGTTATATTATTTATCTCCTCTGAAGAAAGAGAAAGTTTTTTTCCTCTACTTTTTAAATAATCAACCATTATATCATAATATATTTCTTTTATTTTATTTATTACTCTTTTTGAAGAGGCTATTTTTACATATTTAATATCTTTTTCTTCTGCCACTTTTTTAAAATCTTTAATTATATCTTCTATTATTGAATCCACAGATTTTACTTTTCCTTTTCCGTGACATGTAGGACACTCCTCTTCATAAAAATAACTTAAGTTCCTTCCCACTCTTTTTCTTGTCATCTCAACAAGACCTAAATCAGTAAAATGAACTATATTATTTTTTGTCCTGTCTTTTTTTAGTTCTGCATCAAGCTGCTGAAGAACCAGATCTTTATCCTCTTGGAATTTCATATCAATAAAATCTATTATTATTATTCCGCTTAAATTTCTAAGTCTTAATTGTTTTGGTATCTCTCTTGCTGCATCAAGATTAGTATTAAGAACTGTTTTTTCAAGGTTAAAACTTCCTGTATTTTTTCCTGTATTTACATCTATACTTACAAGAGCTTCTGTTTTTTCTATTACAAGATACCCTCCGCAGTCAAGCCATACATTTTTATCAAGTGCTTTCTGTATCTCTTTATTTACATTATATTCATCAAATATATCTCTGTTGTCATCAAAAAGTTTTACTTTTGTTTTAAAATTATTTTCACTGAAAGCATTTATATAATCGATAATCTCCCAATAAACTTCTTCATTATCAACAACAAGTTCATCAATATCATTTGATAAAATATCTCTTAAAATTGTTGTTACAATACTGTTGTCATTGTAAAGAACTTCTCCTATTTTTGCTTTTGCTATTTTCTTTTCAATATCTTCCCATTTTTTTACAAGATAACTTATCTCTTTTTCAAAATGATAGACAGATTTTCCTTGAGCTGCTGTTCTTATTATTACACCCATTTTAGCAGGCTTTATCTCTTCAAAAATTTCCTGAAGTCTTGCTCTTTCAGCTTCATCTTTTATTTTTTTAGAAATTGCTATATGATCGCTGTTAGGCATAAGAACTAAATATTTTCCTGGAATTGTAAAATTTGTTGTTACCCTTGCACCTTTTGTTCCTCTAGGAACATTAAGCACCTGCACAACAACTTTGTCTCCTACAGTAAGAAGATCCTCTATTGGTTTTCCGCTGTTCACTATTCCATTTAAATATTTTTCTTCAAATTCTCTCAAGTCATCTACAAAAAGAAAACTATTTTTTTCAAGCCCTATATCGACAAAGGCAGATTCCATTCCTGGAAGGACATTAGCAACCCGCCCTTTATAAATATTTTTTATTATATTTGACTCATCTTCTCTTTCAGTTAAGACCTCTACAACTCTCCCCTCTTCAATTATAGCGGCTCTTTTCTGAAAATTATTTACATTTATAATTATTCTATTCATCTGCAACCACTCAATTCTTCTTTTAAAATATCTTTTCTGCTGTATTTTTTTCCATTGACCACAATTTCAGATGTATCCAAACAGCTGTCTATATCTAATTGAAATTTTCCAAGTCTTATACTGTTTTTCTTTTTTATTCCTACAATTTTTGATATATTTTTTTCATTAGCTTTTATATTAAGTATTCCATCTTGCTCTTTTATTTTTTTCAAAAAATCAAAATAAATCTCTCCATCAACAAGCTCTCTAAAAGCTGGATGAAAAGCTCCTTCAACTGCAACTCCGCCATTTCTTAAATCATCAGAAGGCTGAAGCCCTACTCTTATGATATTTATTCCGTTAACTTCAAGAAGAGAACAAATTTTTCTACATCTTTCTATTGCTTCTTCAAGAGAAAAAACATCGTACTCGCCACGATAATACATTCTTTCCATCTCTGTATCTTTTATGATAAGAGTTGGATATACTCTTGCATTTTGAGGTCCAATTTCAACTGCTTTTCTGGCACTTTCCATATCTGTTTCAAAAGTTGAACCAGGAAGCCCTGGCATAAGCTGTATTCCTAAATCTATTCCATAAGATTTAATCATTTCACAAGCCTTATAAACTGTTTCAATAGGATAATATCTGGCACTTTTTTTCAAAACTTCCTCATCAAAAGATTGAACTCCAAGTTCAATGGTTGTCACATTATATTTTTTTAACTGCTCCATTACCTCTTTATTTATATAGTCAGGTCTTGTAGAAAGTCTTATCCCCTGCACAAGCCCTTTATCCAGATATTCTTTTACACCTTCCAGATATTCTTTCTGCTTTTCCATTGAAATTCCTGTAAAAGTCCCACCGAAAAAAGCTACCTCTTTATAAGAGTTTTCTGGAAGAATTTCAAGATACTCTTCTATGATTTTTCTCAAATCTTCTAAAGTAACATCTGTCTCTCTTCCATTTATTTTTTTCTGATTACAGAAAACACAGGCATTCGGACAGCCAAAATGACTTATAAATACAGGTATATTATAATGTTTCTTTTCCATTAACTTACACCTAATTTTTTGCATAGAGCTTTGGCTGCTCCCTGTTCTGCAATTTTTTTACTTTTCCCAACACCTATTGCTTGGGCATTGTCTCCAATTTTAACTAAAATTTCAAAGGTTTTTTTATGATCAGGACCTTTTTCCCCTATAACTTCATACAAAGGAACTGTCTTATATTCTTTTTGGCTGTATTCTTGTAAAATTGTTTTGAAGTCAAGAATATCTTCATCTTCTTCTATATGATCTATATAATCTTCAAGATGATTTAATACAATTTTTCTTGCTGTATCAAAATCTGAATCTAAATATATTGCTCCAAGAACAGCTTCAAAAACGTCACAAAGTATAGAACTTCTTTCACGTCCTCCTGTCATTTCTTCCCCTTTGCTAAGCAAAAGGTAATTACCCATACCCAATTTCTTTGCTACTTTAGCCAAAACTGGTTCACTTACTGCCATAGATTTTATCTTTGCTAAATCTCCTTCTGAATAATTTTGGAAATGTTTGTATAAGTATTCGGCAACAATAAGATCTAGAACTGCATCACCAAGCAGTTCTAGTCTCTCATTATTTATTTTTTTGTATTTTTTGTTTTCATTACCAAAAGATCTATGGACAAGTGAATTCTTTAATAAATCTATATTCTTAAAAAAATATCCTATTTCTTTTTCTAAAGATTCTAATTTCACTTCCAATTTTCCCCTTTTATTTATATTTTTTCATTACGATTACTGCATTGTGTCCGCCAAATCCAAGAGAGCTTGACATTCCTACTCTTATTTCTTTTTCTTCTGCTTTATTTGGAGTATAATTTAAGTCACATTCAGGGTCAGGATTTTCATAATTTGCTGTTGGTGGAATTATTTCCTCAGCAATACTTTTTGCAAGAATAACTCCCTCTATTCCTCCAGCTCCACCAAGAACGTGTCCTGTTGCTCCTTTTGTTGAAGAGATGTTAAGTCTTCTTGCATCTTCTCCAAAAACTTCTTTTATTGCAGCTGTTTCATTTTTATCATTAAGACCTGTTGATGTTCCGTGTGCATTAATATAATCAACTTCAGAAACAGAAGCTCCAGATTCTTCAAGAGCCATTTTAAATGCTCTCACTGCTCCATCAACTGCTGGTGCTGTAATATGGTGTGCATCACAAGTTTCTCCATATCCAACTACTTCAGCATATATTTTTGCATTTCTTGCAAGAGCATGTTCAAGTTCTTCAAGAACTAAAACTCCTGCTCCCTCTCCCATTACAAATCCATCTCTGTCTATTGTAAATGGTCTTGATGCTGTATTTGGATCAGGATTTGTTGAAAGAGCTTTCATATTTGCAAAACTGTTTACAGCAAATTTTGTTATACATGCTTCAGTTCCTCCAGCAAACATAACATCAGCTTTTCCAAGTTTTATTGTTTCAAAAGCATCTCCTATTGAATGAGTTCCAGCTGCACAAGCTGTTACTATTGATTTATTTGGTCCTTTTGCTCCAAGATAAATTCCAACATTTCCAGATGCCATATTTGCTATCATTCCTGGAATTGTAAATGGAGAAACTCTTTTTGGTCCTTTATTCAAAAGAACTTCATGCTGAGCTTCAAATATTTCCATTCCTCCTATACCAGAAGAAATTATTACTCCTACTCTTTCTGCATTATTTTCATCTATTGTAAGTCCTGAATCACTAAGAGCCATTTTTGCAGCTCCTATTGCAAACTGTGTATTTCTTGCAAGTTTTTTAATTTCTTTTTTCTCTATTCCAAATTCTTCAGGCTGGAAATCTCTTACTTCACCAGCAACTTTTACAGGAGTATCTTCTGTATCAAAAGATTCTATTGTTTTTATTCCTGTTTTTCCGCTGACAATTCCTGCCCAAGATTTTTCAAGTCCTGTTCCCAAAGCTGTTATAAGACCAAGCCCTGTTACAACAACTCTCTTCATTTTATCACCTCTTTAACTTCTGTAAAAATATTTCCGTTTATAAAAATTAAAGGGGACCATTTCTGTATCCCCTTTACTGTTCATTACTGTTTACTACTTGTTTTCTTCTATGTAGTCCATTACATCTTGTACAGTTTTGATTTTTTCTGCATCTGTATCAGGAATTTCGATATCAAATTCTTCTTCAAACGCCATGATTAATTCAACTGTATCTAATGAGTCTGCTCCTAAATCATCTACGAAATTTGCTTCTGGAGTTACTTGTTCTGCGTCAACTCCTAATTGTTCTACTACTATTTCTTTAATTTTATCTAACATATTTTCCTCCTTAGGTTTCTTTTATATAAATTTTTATTTTCAATATAATATTATCAAATTTGTTTATAGTTTTCAACTTTTTATCAAAATAAAATTTGCAAATTACCAAACTTTATTTTTGAGATAATTTTATAGTTTTTCAATATCTTCTAAAGAATTAATATTTATAACTGTTAATTCTTTATCTATTTTTTTAATAAGCCCTGCAAGAACTTTTCCTGGTCCTATTTCGTAAATTATGTCAACACCATTTTCTTTTAATCTGTTTACAGTATCAACCCATTTTACAGGTCCAAAGCTTTGTGCATATATCTCTTTTTTTATCTCTTCAGGTGAAGAAATAATTTCAGCTGTTGTATTTGCAACAAGTTTTGCTGTTCCTTCTCTGAAATCATACTTTTCTGCTTCTGTTTTTAATTTTTCCCCTGCAGGCTTCATAAGAGATGAATGGAAAGGTCCAGATACTGCAAGAGGAAGTGCTCTTTTTGCTCCAGCTTCTTTAAGTGCTGTACATGCTTTTTCTATTGCAAATTTTTCTCCTGCTATAACAGTTTGTTTTGGTTCATTAAAGTTTACTGCTTCAACAATTCCATCAACTGTTTTTAAAACCTCTTTTATTTTTTCAGAATCCATTCCTATTATTGCAGCCATTCCTCCATTTACAGATTCAGCTATCTCATTCATTGTTTCTCCTCTAAATGCTGTAAGTTTTACTGCATCAGAAAGAGTTAAAAATTCTCCAGAACCAAAAGCTGCATATTCTCCAACAGAGTGTCCTGCAACAAAATCTGGTTTTATTCCTTTACTTCTTACAAGTTTTTCAAGTACAAGACTCATTGCAACTATTGCAGGCTGAGTATATTTTGTTTTCTTAAGTGTTTCTTCTGGTCCTTCAAACATAGCTGTTTTTAAATCAAAAGAAAGACTTGAAAATATTTTGTCAAATTCTTGTCTTGCTGTTTCATTATTTTCGTATATATCTTTTCCCATTCCAACAAATTGTGCCCCTTGTCCTGGAAAAACGAAAGCTATTTTGCTCATACTTCCTCCTAAAAAATGAATTACACATGTAATTTTATCATAACTATATTTTTAATGTCAATATCGCTTATAAATTCTTTGAATAAAAAGTTAAAAAACTATTTGCTCCATTTTAAAATTAACGAACCGTAAGTAAGTCCAGCACCAAATCCTGTAAGGGCAAGCATATCTCCCTTTTTAACTTTTCCTTCTTGAACAGCTTCTCCAAGTGCAAGTCCTACTGAAGCTGCTGAAGTATTTCCATATTTTTGAAGATTTACATAAAACATATCCATAGGAAGTCTTAATCTTTTAGCTGCTGATTCTATTATTCTCATATTAGCCTGATGAGGAATTACAAGGTCTAAATCTTCAACTGTTAAGTGTCCAGCCTCAAGAGCTGAATTTGTTGCTTTTGGAAGTGCTTTTACAGCAAATTTGAAAACTTCCTGCCCATTCATTTTTAAATAAACATCTCCGTTATCTATCGCTTCATGAGTTACAGGATGAAGTGTTCCACCGACATTTATTCTTAAAATATCATCTGTCACTCCTTCTGTTCCAAGGAAAGATGAAATTATTCCATATCCATCTTCTACTTCTTTTAAAACTGCTGCTGCTGCCCCGTCTCCAAAAAGAATTGCTGTATTTCTATCTTTCATATTTAAAAGTCTTGATACAGATTCAGCTGCAATTACTAAAATATTTTTATACATTCCTGATTGTATCATTGATTTTCCTACTGTAAGAGCATATATAAATCCGCTGCATGCTGCACTTAAGTCAAATGCTGCTGCATTTACTGCTCCAAGTTTTGCCTGCACAAGTGATGAAGCATTCTGTGCTCTATAATCTGGTGTACAAGTTGCAAGAATTATAAAATCTACATCTTCTGGCACCATTCCTGCATCTTTAAGGGCATTTTTTGCCGCTTCAACTGCAAGGTCTGATGTTCCCTGTCCCTCAACTGCATATCTTCTTTCTTGTATTCCTGTTCTTGTTCTTATCCATTCATCTGATGTATCAACTAATTTTTCCCAGTCAGCATTAGTCATAACCTTTTCAGGTGCATATATCCCCAAGCCAACTATTCCAACACTTTTTAACACTCTTTTTCCTCCTGTGAACTTATCATATCTTTTAATTTTTCCACAAATTTATTTTCAGCAAATTCGTTTGCCACTCTTATTGCATTTTTTATTCCAACTGCATCAGAATTTCCATGAGCCTTTATTGATACTCCGTTAAGTCCTAAAAATAGAGCTCCTCCATATTCTGAAGAATCCAGTCTTTTCTTTAATTTCTTTATAACAGGTATCATAAAAAATATACCTATTTTGGCAAGAAAACTTTTTCCAATTTCTTCTTTCAAACATTCAAAAATATATTTTGCTATACCTTCACTTGTTTTTAAAACCATATTTCCTGTAAACCCGTCTGTAACCACAACATCAACTCTTCCATTCATCATGTCACGGCTTTCAATATTTCCTGCAAAATTTATATTTTTATTATCTTTCATAAGGTCATAAGCATCTCTTGTAAGCTCATTTCCTTTCCCCTCTTCACTTCCTATATTAAGAAGTGCAACAACAGGATTTCTTCTATGAAGAATTTCTTCTGCAAATTTACAACCTATTACAGCAAATTGATTTATAAACTCAGGTTTTGTATCTGCATTTGCACCTACATCCATAAGAACAATATTTTTTCCCTTAGCTGGAAAAACTGTAGCTATTGCAGGTCTTAATACTCCTTTTATTCTTCTTAATTTAAGCTGGCTTGCAGATATTAATGCTCCTGTATTTCCTGCTGAAACAAAAGCATCTCCTTCGCCATTTTTTACAAGTTCAAGTGCCACATTCATAGATGAATTTTTTTTCTTTCTCACCGCTGAAACAGGTTCGTCAGTCATTTCTATAACTTCATCTGCATTTACAACAGTTAGACGTTTTTCATCATATTTATGATTTGAAAGTTCTTTTTTTATAATTTCTTCCTTACCAACAACAATAATTTCTATTTCAGGCATTTCAAGAAGAGCAAGTCTTATCCCTTTTAAAACTTCGACAGTTCCTCTGTCTCCTCCCATACCGTCAACAACTATTTTCATTTCTTCTCCTAATTTTTATAAAACAAATTTTTTTTAATTATACCATAATCTACATTTAATATATAGGTTTTATGTTAAAAAAACAAACTTTATTATTCTTAAGATTTGATTATTTTTAATATTTTATAAAAAATAAATAACAAAAATATAATATTACAAAATTATAAAAGAGCTGTCATAAATTTATTTATAACAGCTCCACCTAATTTTAATCTATTTTACTTTTTCAAATCCTCTGCTGCCAAAAATCCATACATCGAATGAGATGAAAGAACAGCTTTATTAACTGCACGAGCCATAACAAGCGAAGCAAGAGTTCCCACTACATTTAAATCTGCTTCAACTTCTCCAACAGAAAGTCCGTATATACTATCTCCGTCGGCTGTTGTATGAACAGGACGGATTGTTCTTGCATAACCATTTTGTGCCATAGCTGCAATTTTTTTCATTTGTACTTTATCAAATTTTCCATTTGTTATAACTGCACCTATAGTTGTATTTCCTGTAAAAAGATTTTTCATTCTGCCGCAAGTTTTATAAAATTCTGTTTCAGTATCTCCAAAATTAGTTTTTTCATTATTTAAAAGCCCCGCAAGCTTTTCTCCTGTTTCTACATGAAAAATATCTCCTAAAGCATTTACAGCTACAACTGCCCCAACTTTTAAATCTCCAATTTGAACAGCATAACACCCTAAACCTGATTTCATTGTATAATCTGGTCCTAAAAATTTTCCAACTGTTGCTCCCGTTCCTGCCCCGATACATCCTGAATCATCTCTTAAATTTTGTGCATCTTCACAGGCCTTATAAGCCATAGCAGCATTTGGTCTCACCTTGTGATTTTTAACATTCAAATCAAAAAGACATGAAGCACATACAAGAGGGACAACTGTACTTCCAACAGGAAAACCAATTTCTCTTTCTTCAAGATATTTCATAACTCCCCCTGCACCGTCAAGACCAAAAGCACTTCCTCCGCTCAGAAGCAGAGCATGTATTCCCTTACAGTCTGCAACAGGATTTAAAAGTTCCGTTTCTCTCGAAGCTGGGCCTCCTCCTCTTACATCTACACCTGCAGGAGCCTCTTTTTCACAAATTAGTACTGTACAGCCAGTTCCATTTTCAAAATCTTCAGCATGTCCTATTTTCACATTTTCAATTTCAGAAATTTTTATTTCCTTTAAAAGCCCATTCATATTTTCCCCCTTTTTATTTTAATGCAATTTTTTTTAGTTCTTCAAATATTATTCTGCTTCCTTCAATCACATCTTGAAAATTTATTTTTTCATCTTTATTATGACTTATCCCCTCTCTGCATGGAATGAAAACCATTCCAGTAGGACATATCTCTGCAAACTTCATTGCATCATGTCCTGCTCCACTGTTTATAATCATGTATTCTGATTTTAAATTTTCTGCTGTTTCAGTAAGGCTTAATTTTAATTTTTCATCTAGTTTTACAGGTTCAGCTTTTGAAATTGAAATCAATTTATATTTTAATTTTCTTTTTTCACATACTTTTTTTATAAATTCAACAATTTCATTATCAACTTTTTCAATACTTTTTTTCTCTATTCCTCTTATATCTATTCCCATTTTTACATTTCCTGAAATTACATTAAAAGCATTAGGTGAGTTTTCTATAAATCCAACTGTCCCGACTGTACTATTTTCAGCTTCTTCATCTGCATATTTTTCTAACTCTGTAACTATTTCTGCAGCAGCACACAAAGCATCTTTTCTCATTCCCATTGGAGTTGCTCCAGAGTGATCTTGCCTTCCCTCTATAAAAAGCCAGTATCTCGTAGCAGCTGCTATTCCATTTACAATTCCTATTTTTTTATTTGAAACTTCAAGAACTCTACCCTGTTCTATATGAAGTTCAAAATATCCTAAAATTCCATCTATCTTTTTACAATGAGGATTATATCCTCTTGATTTTAAAATTTCATAAAGAGTCTGTCCTTCTTGATTTTTTACCTGCTTCATTTTTTCTATATCAATAGTATTTGTTATAAGTGAGCTTCCCACAGTTGCTATTCCAAAAGAACTTGATTCCTCACATCTAAAAGCAGCTGTTTTTACAGGAATGTTAAGCCCCTCTTCTTTTATCCATTTCATTATTAAAAGCCCTGAAAGAACTCCAGCAACTCCGTCATATCTTCCGCCGTTTATTACTGAATCTAAGTGCGAACCTATTATATAATATTTATCATAATTTTTATCATGGATATATGTATTTCCAACTTCATCACTTGAAGATTTAAACCCCAGATTTCTGGCAATGTTTCTTATTGCTCCGTGCATAACGTCTTCTGTCTTAGTGTATCCTAATCTTGTAACTCCGCCTGTTGTATCTTCTCCTATCGGCTCAAGTGCTTTAAACCATTTTTTTATTGTCTCTAAATCCCTATTTAAATTCATATCCGACCTCTATTTCTTTTATCTCCTGTATAGATTTATTATAGCATTAATTTACAAAAAACAAAAAAAGAGATGAATAATCACCTCTTTTTTATGTGAAATTATCTTTCTGTTCTTGTGTAAGGAATTAAAGCGATATTTCTAGCTCTTTTTATAGCTTTAGCTATTTTTCTTTGTAACTTAGCATTAGCACCTGTTACTCTAGAAGGATTGATTCTTCCTTTATCAGAAACAAATCTTTTTAAAAGATCAACGTTTTTATAATCAATTTCTTCTGCTTTAACTCTTAATTTTGCTCTTCTTCTTCTGAATTCAGCCATTTTAAATACCTCCTTTTTGAAATAAACTTTTGATACTGTGATTAAGTCTTATAGAAATTAGTCTTGTTTTACGATGATATATCTCATAACTTCTTCAGTTATGTTAAGTTTTCTTTCTACTTCAACTAATCTTGTACCGTCCATTTCTAAAGTAGTTAGTACATAAAATCCTGTTTTCTTTTTGTCGATAGGATAAGCTAACTTTCTTTCTCCCCATTTTTCAGTCTTAGTAAGAGTTGCTCCAGATTCAGTTAATATAGCATCAACTTTAGCTATAACTGCATCTCTTCCCTCTTCTAATATAGTTGGGTTGATGATGTACATAATTTCGTATTTAGTCATTCGTCATTTACCTCCTCCCTATGGTTTTAGCCCAAAAAACTTTTGTTCTTGAGCAGGGCAATAATTATTATACCATATCGTTCTTTTATTTTCAATATTTTTTTGTGATTTTTTCTCTTTTATTTGCTGCTTCTTATCCAAGGCGGAAGATCTAATTCTATTCTTTTTTCTTCATCAGCTTCTTTATTCTCTTCTTTCTGCTCTTCAGTTTTATTTATAGCAACATTTATAAACGGCTCATTTTTTTCAACTGTATCGACAAAGTTGTTAGCTATAATTGTAACTTGAATTCCATCTTTTAAATCTTCATTTAAGTTTACCCCGAACATAACATCGTCTGCACTCTTACCAGCAGCATCTTTTACTATATTTGCAATAGATTGTGCTTCCATAAGAGTAAGATCAGATGATCCTGCTATATTAAGAAGTATTTTGCTCGCTCCAGAAATTGATTTTTCAAGAAGTGGAGACATTAGAGCTTTTTCAGTAGCTTTTATAGCTCTGTTTTCACCTTCTCCTTCTCCAAATCCAAGTACAGCTATTCCTGAGTTCTGCATAGTTGTTTTTATATCGGCAAAGTCAAGGTTAATCAGACCATTTCCTATCATAAGATCTGCTACACCTTTTATTCCTATTTTTAAAATATTATTAGCTTCTTTAAAAGCATTTTGAAGTGTTATTGTTTTATCGGGAAGTTCAAACAATTTATCATTTGGAATTACAACAAGAGAGTCTACAAACTCCTTAAGTTCTTCTATTCCTTTTTCAGCATTGGTTCTTCTTTTTCCACCTTCAAATCCGAAAGGTTTTGTTACTATACCAACTGTAAGAACTCCTAATTCTTTAGCTATTTTTGCAATAACTGGAGATGAACCTGTTCCTGTTCCTCCACCCATTCCTGCAGTGATAAAAAGCATATCTGTATCTTCAAGAAGCTGTTTTAATTTTTCTAAATCTTCTTCTGCTGATTGTTTTCCTATTTCAGGATTTGCTCCTGCTCCAAGTCCTCTTGTAAGCTTTTCTCCAAGCTGAATTCTTACATCAGCAAGAGATTTTCCTAAATCTTGTGCATCTGTATTTGCAGCTATAAATTCAACACCAGATACTCCAGCTGAAATCATATCATTAATTGCATTTCCTCCTGCTCCACCAGCACCAAGAACTTTTATTTTTACGATATTGTTCTCCATATTGTTTTACCTCCCCAGAATTATATAAAGTTAGAAAGCCATTCTTTTACAGATTTAAATCTCTCTTTTTTTACTTTTGGTTTTTCTTCTGTTTTTTCTTCATCTAGTTTTATACTTGCTTTTAATAAATTTTCCTGCTCTTCTTTTTTCTTTCTCTCTTTTTCCATTTTATTATATTCTTTTTCCATAACTTCTAAAAGAATACCAACTACCGCTGACATTTCAGGTTTTACATCTTCTAGTCCTGCAAGCTGCACAGGAAGAACTCTTTTTACAGAGTAGCCAAGATTACTTTTTACACCTTCAAAAATTTCATCCATTTTTGTGGCTCCTCCTGTAAGATATATTCCTTTTCCAAGATACCCAGTAAATCCTGATTCTTCTATTGTCTTTTTAATAAATGTTACTAAATCACCTGTTCTGGCATCTATAACTTTTCTTATATTTCCAATAGAAATATATTTATTGCCATTTACAGGAAAATTAAAATCTTGTTTATCTTTAAGCTCACCTATCTGTCTTATTATTTCTTGAGCATCTGATTTTGGAATACTGAAAATATATTCCAAGTCGCTTACATAGTGCATTCCTCCAAGAGGAAGTGATTTTGCATATATAAGTTTATTATTTTTATAGATTATAATGTCTGTTGTTCCCTCACCTATATCAATAAGAGCAACACCCATTGTTTTATCTTCTTCCATAAGAGTAGCTTTAGCTGAAGCATATGGATTTAAAACTATGCTGTCCACTTCCAATTTAGCTCTATTTACTGCTTCTGTAAGTTCTTCAACTTCTGTTTCATTTACAAAAATAAGATGAACATCTGCCTGAAGTTCTCTTCCAGTAAGCCCTACAGGATTTTTTACAATTCCTGAGTTATTAACTCTTATATTATACATTTCGCTTTCTAAAACTTGTTCAGATTTTTGTTTTAACTCTTTTTCTGATGTAAGAAAAAGTTCTGTAATATGAGAATTTGTAATAACTTTTTCTTCATCAAAGTTTATTCTTATATTCTTTGTTCTTGAGTATATATTTGTCCCGCCTATACCTAAGATTACTTTTTTAACCTCAAGTCCTGTCGCTGCTTCCATTTCTTTTACAGCATCAGCTATACTTTCACTCAGATAAATCTGGTTTTCTATCACATTTTTTCTTATTCCCCTACTTGGAACTTCCACATATTTAAGCACTCTAAGTTTTTCACCATAGTTGCTCAGCTCTCCTGCAAGCATTTTAATTTTGGAATTTCCTACATCTAGGATAAATTTTATAATACTATCTTCCATTTTTATCCTCCATATATTTTACTATATAATCCTCGTAGCGAAGATCCATATAGTCTATTTTTTTCTTACTTGACAAATCAAAGAAAAGATAACTTCCTGTGTCATATTTTTCTTTGGTCACATTTTTATCTGTTTTTATCACAGCGCCGTCTGAAAGAACTATTTTTATAATTTTTTTATTTTCTGTATATATTTGCGATATTATATCTTTAAAATCAGTTGCTTCAGCTTTATCAAGTACTCCTAAAATTACTTCTATTTCTTCTTCAGAATCTGCTACTATAAAAGGAAAATCTCTCTTTTTTAGATCATTTAAATAGCCGTAAATTTTTCCTTCTTTGTCAAGAAGATAAATATTTTTTTTATACTGAAGATAATATTTTGGCTCTCTCTCCTCTACTGATATTAAAATTCCATTGAGAGAATTTCTTTTTACAGAAACTTTCTGCACTCTTACATCTTCAGATATTTTCTTTTTAATATCTTCAAGATTTATATCATTTATATTTTTGCTAATAATCTGTTCCTTTAAAGGCTCAAAACTTCTTTCAAGTTTTTCTGAAGCCCCCTCAATTTTTATACTTTTTATTTCAAACACAGGTTTTTTGAGAAAAAACCTATCTGTTTTAATTACTCCAAATGTAAAAAGAGTTATTAAAGCTATTCTAAAGATTAATTTCAACAAAACCACCTGTCTCTTTAATTATCCATTATTTATCTAAATTTTTCAACAATTTTTCTTGTAATATCATCAAAAGTATATCCTTTAAGTGTTGCAAGCTTTGGAACAAGGCTTGTTTCTGTCATTCCTGGACAGCTGTTTACTTCCAAGAAATATAATTCCCCGTCTTTTAAAATAAAATCGCTTCTTGAAACTCCCTTCATTTTTAAGCTATTATGAATTATTGTAGCATATTCCATGGCTTCTTGGTAGGATTTTTCACTTATTTTTGCAGGATATTCATATTCTGTCATACCTGCTGTGTATTTTGATTTATAATCATAAAGACCAATCTTTGGAGTTATTTTTAATACTCCAAGAGGTTCACCTTCTAAAACGCCTACTGTAAGTTCTTCACCTTTTATAAATTCTTCTATAACAAGGTCTTTATCTCCTGATTTTTCTACTGCATCTAAAAGCTCTTCTTTATTGTGACAGATATATAAACCAACTGTTGACCCTTCTGTTGACGGTTTTACAACAATAGGAAATTTATCCACATCTTCAAGATTTTCTTTTGTATAAGATTTTGGTGTTCTCACACCAACTGCCTGTGCTATTTTTTTGGTAAGATCTTTATCCATTGAAACAGCACTTGAAATCATACTGCATCCTGTATATTTTTTTCCAAGTATATCAAGAAGACCTTGAATTCTTCCGTCCTCTCCATATTCTCCATGAAGAGCAAGATAAGCTAAATCATATTCATTTTCAATAAATGCTGTAAGTAAATTATCTTTATCAAGGATTACACCATAAGCATCATAACCTTGTCTTATTAAACTATTAAGTATTGCTGTTCCTGTTCTCACAGAAACTTCTTTTTCAGAAGATATTCCCCCCATAAAAACTGCTATCTTCATATTTTTTCACTTCCCTTTTTATTTCAAAATTATTATTTCTCTTTCTAATTCTATTCCAGAGTTTTCTTTTACTTTTTTCTTAACTTCTGCAATAAGATTTAATACATCTTCAAATGTTGCAGTTCCATCATTTACTATAAAATTAGGATGCTTCATTGACATTTGAGCTCCACCTATTTTTAAACCTTGAGCTCCTGCTTCAATTATAAGTCTTGCTGCAAAATAACCTTTCGGATTTTTAAATGTGCTTCCTAAATTTGGCATTTCAAGAGGCTGATTATTTTCTCTTTTAGCCTGTATTTCTTTTACCAAATCTTTTTTATACCCTTTTTCAAATTTAAAGTTTGCACTTATAATTACCCAGTGATTTTCTTTTATTTCTGTTTTTCTGTAATCAATTTTTAAATTTTCTTTTGAAATAACTTTTATATTTTTATCAGCATCTAAAATTTCAACTGATTCTATACAGTCAAATATTTCCTTTCCGTAAGCTCCCCCGTTCATAAAAACAAGTCCGCCTACAGTTCCTGGTATTCCTGCAAGTTCCTCAAGCCCTGATAAATCATTTTCTTCCATATATTTTATAAGTTTTCCAAAATCAAGACCTGCTTCAACATTTATCCTTCCTTCTCCAAGATCTGTTATTTTATTAAGACTTTTTAAAGAAATAAATGTTGTATCTAAAAATTTATCATTTAAAAGAGTGTTCGTCCCATTTCCTATGATAAAACAATTTTTATTTTCTCTTAAGATTTCTGGAAGTTCCTCTTTATTTTCAACTTCTATGAATTTTCTAGCTTCTCCGCCTATTTTCATATTAGAATGTTTTTTCATATTATAGTTTTCTAATATTCTCATTAAAATATTCCCTTCTTTTATTTTTCTAATTTCTCAGCAAATTCATGAGCTATTGCGGAAATGCTTCCTGCTCCCATAAACATATAAACATGATTTTCTTTTCTGCTTAAAAGATCTTTTTCAAGCTCATCTTTATCTTTTACTATTCTGCTGTTTTCGTGCCCTATTTTATTTAATAAATCTTCAAGCGAAACACCAAATTCATCTTTTTCACCAGCACTGTAAACAGGCATAAGAATAAGTTCATCTGCACTCTTAAAAGTTCCTGCAAATTCTTCCAATAAAAATTTCAGTCTGCTGTATCTGTGAGGCTGGAATATTACTGTTATATGATCTTTTTCTATACTTCTTGCTCCCTGAAGAGTTGCTTCTATTTCAGTAGGATGATGAGCATAGTCGTCTATAACTTTTATATTTCCATTATCAAAAAGAATATCATATCTTCTTTTTGCCCCTTTAAATTCTGCTATTTCTTTTTTAACTTTCTCCATATTAAGACCAAATTCTCTTGCAAGATAAATTACAGGCAGAGAATTATAAACATTATGAGTTCCTGGAATTGAAAGAGAAAATTCTCCAACATATTCACCTTTTATATAAACATCATAAATTGTTTTGCCATCTTTTATTTTTATTCCCTCTGCATATATATCTGCAGATTTATCTAAAAGACTGTAAGTTACTACATTGTCTTTATATCCTATCAATTCTTGTATATTTTTATTATCTTTGCAGACTATTACTTCTCTTTCTGTCTGCTGCATAAAAATATTAAATGATTTTTTTATATTTTCAAGACATCCATGTTTTTCCAAATGATCTGCTTCTATATTTGTTATTACAGAATATTTTGGTCTCATATAAAGAAAAGAATTATCACTTTCATCTGCTTCTGCTACAAAATATTCTCCTGCTCCAAATTTTGCATTTGATTTTATTGAATCAACTATTCCCCCTACAACAATAGTTGGATCTTTTTCTAAAAGAACTGTTGCCATCATAGAGCTTGTAGTAGTTTTTCCGTGAGTTCCTGCAACTGCAACTCCTGTTTTTTCATTTAAAAGTTTAGCAAGAAGTTCACCTCTTTTTAAAACAGGTATTCCTTCTTCAACTGCTCTTTTATATTCAGGGTTTTCTCTGCTTATTGCTGTTGAAACAATAAGAGTGTCCATATTATCTATATTTTCTCTTTTATGTTCAGAGTATATTTTTATTCCTTGATTTCTCATTTCATCTGTAAGGTAACTGCTGCTTGGGTCAGAACCAGCTACATTATAATTAAGCTCTTTCATTATTTTTGCAAGCCCGCTCATTCCTATCCCATTTATACCTACAAAAAATACATTTTCCATTAATTAATTCCTCCAAATATCCAAACTGTTAATTATATTTTCAGTAGCATTTGTATTTCTCAATGCTTTTATTCTCAGTTTCATTTTTCTAAGCTGTTCTTCATCTTGTATTAAATCTATAGCTGTTTTCACTGCTTCATCTGCATCACTGTTATTAAAAACAAGTGCCCCTTCTCTTTCTTCGAGAATTACAGCATTTTCATACTGTCCTACTTTTACTGAATTATAAGGGATTAAAACTGATGGCTTTTTAAGTTCTATAAGTTCAGAAATTGTTAAAGCTCCAGCTCTGCATACAACTAAATCTGCTGCTGCCATTATATTTATAAGATTATCAAAATATGGTTTTATAATATCTTTCATATTTCTTTTTTCAATTTTATCGAATATTTTATCGTAATGTGTTTTTCCTGTTGCCCAATATATTCTTATATTTTTTTCCTCTTTCAATTTTTCCCATTCATTTAAAACAGCATCATTAATACTTTGAGCTCCAAGACTTCCCCCAGTTATTAAAAGAATTTTTTCTCCCTCTTCAGCTTTTAAGCTCTCTCTTTCTTCACGGCAGTCAATATTATAAATTTCTTCTCTTAAAGGATTTCCTGTCACTTTAAATTTATTTTGATACTTCATAGGCATATCATCATAAGTTTTTTCAAAAGCTAAAAATGTCTTTTTAGAAAATTTATAATAAAGTCTGTTAGTCATTCCAAGATTTGCATTCTGCTCTTGAAGATAAAAATCTGTTCTTGTTAGAAATGCTGCTGTTATCATTGGAAGTGAAATATAATTTCCAAATCCTATAACAACATCTGGTTTCTCATTTTTTATTATTTTAATGGATTTTATAACTGCTGAAACAAGTTTAAAAAATGCTTTTACAGATTTTACTGGATAAATTTCAAGCCCTTCAAATCTTATATTTTCTTTTGGAACCATTTCATGTTCCATTCTGCTCTGGCTTCCTACAAACAAAACGTCAACATCTCTTCTTATTAATCCTTTTGCCACTGAAAGTGCCGGATATATATGTCCTCCTGTACCTCCTGTAGTTATTATTGCTTTCTTCACAACTCTTCTCCCTCTTTAAAATACTTTCTTACAAGGTCTTTAAATACTCTTCCTCTTGTTTCAAAATTTGGAAACTGGTCAAAACTTGAAGTTGATGGAGAAAGAAGAACAACTTTTTCCTCATCTCCAGAAAGTTTTTCTCTCAAAATTTTAACTGCATTTTCCATATCTCCTGCTGTATGAATTTTTTTATTCGGATAGCCTCCTAAAAGAAGGGCTTCCTTAAATCTTTCTGTCATTTCACCTATAAGATAAACTTCACTTATTTTTTCTCTTATTTTTTCTACTAATTCATCAAGAGGAAGTCCTTTTTCTTTTCCTCCGCAGATAAGAACTGCATTTTCATATGCATCTATTGCAAAACAAGTAGAATCTATATTAGTTCCTTTAGAGTCATTTATAAAAAATATATTTTTCCATTTATAAAATTTTTCCATTCTATGTTCCAAAGGTTTTGTTGAATATAAAAATTCTCTTACAATGTTTTCATCTATTCCTATACATTCTGCAACAGTTAAAATAAATAAAACATTTTCAAGATTATGCTTTCCTCTTAAAGAAAGTTTTTCTTTTTCTAAAATTACTTTTCCATTGTACACAACATATGCATCAGTTATGTGGCAGACTGCATATTCTTTTCCTGCTCCAACTGTAACACCAAGTTTATGCCCCGTTATTTTTTCTATTCTTTTCATTGAATCTTTATCATTCAAATTATAAATAAAAATATCTTCATTTGTCTGATTTTTTCCAATATTAAATTTTGCATCAAAATATTCCTGCTCTGATTTATATCTGCTTAAATGATCCGGTGAAAGATTTATTACCATAGCTATATCTGCTTTAAATTCTTTTAAATTTTCAAGCTGAAATGAACTTAATTCAAGAACAACATAATCAAGATCTTCTCTTTCACAAATCAGCTCTCCAAAAGAATTTCCTATATTTCCTGCATGCTCACATTTGTACCCGGCTTTCTGCAGAAGTTCTGTTATCTTGCTTGTCACTGTTGTTTTTCCGTTGCTTCCTGTAACCGCTATAATTTTTGTTTTTATTCCAGTTTTTTTCATATATCTGTATGCAAGCTCTATTTCGTCAACAACTTCAACTTTCATTTCAAATGCTTTTTTTACTAAATGTGTATAAGGTATCCCTGGGCTTTTTATAAAAATATCTACCTTATCTATCAATTCTTCTGCTGAATCTGAAGGCATTCCTGTCTTATCATCAACCATAATTATTTCATACTTCATTTTTTTTAGGACTTCTCTTGCCCCTCTTCCACTGACTCCCTTTCCGAAAATCATTCCTACTTTCATTTCTGCCTCCAAAAAAACTTCCTACATAATTCCTCTTAATCTTATCATTCCAAGAGCTAATATTCCAAAAAGAAGAGCTACAATCCAAAATCTCATTGTAACTTTATTTTCAGGAACTCCCATAAGCTCAAAGTGATGATGTATCGGTGCCATTCTAAAAATTCTTTTCTTTCTCAATTTGTAAGAACCAACCTGAAGAATAACAGAAACAGCTTCCATTACAAATATTCCTCCAATAACTGGAAGAAGAAGCTCCTGTTTTAAAAGAATTGAAATAACTCCTATCACTCCTCCAAGTGCAAGAGAACCCGTATCTCCCATAAAAATCTGTGCAGGATAACAGTTATACCATAAAAATGCAAGCCCTGCTCCTATTATTGTTGAAAGAAAAACAGCTATTTCTCCAGAACCTGGAATTGAAAATAAACGAAGGTGAGTGCTAAGTTCTATATGTCCGCTGAAATAAGCTATTGTCCCTAGAATAGAACAGCTTATAATAACCGGCATAATTGCTAAACCGTCAAGTCCGTCTGTTATATTTACAGCATTTGAAGTTCCGTTTACCACAAACATGATAAAGAAAAGCATGAAAAAACTCCCAATGTAAAAAGTTGCATCAGGAATTATTGGATTTGAAAGAGAAAAGTCTACTGCTTTTGAACCTGTAAGTCCAAACTCTTTAATAAAAATCCATACAATTATTGAAATTAGACTCTGTCCAAAAAGTTTTTTCTTTCCTGAAAGACCATTTTTATTAACGGTAAATTTTTTATAATCGTCTACAAATCCAATAGCACTGAAACACAATGTTGTGATTATAAGAAGTATTGTAAATTTATTATAAAGATTTCCCGCTATTAAAATTGTCAGGAAAGAACCAAAAAGCATAAGCACTCCACCCATAGTAGGAGTTCCTTTTTTACTGTAATGAGAAGCAGGACCTTCTTCTCTTATTGATTCTCCAAATTTTTTCTTCTTTAAAAAATTTATAAACGGTCTTCCTATTATAAGTACCAATAAAAAAGATAAGATAAATCCTATAAAGGTTCTAAAATATATAGATTTTAAAAATTCCAACTGTTCATAATAAAGCCCAAGCATATATAACATTTCTTTTTTCTCCTATTCCATTATCTCCCAAAGATGATTGAAGTTTGAACCTTTAATAAGCACCACTCTGTCTGCAAAATCTTTTCTGATAATATTTTTTATTTCTTCTTTTGTCTCTGCAATAATTAATTTTTCTCTGTTTTCTATTTTTTCTGCTGCCTCTTTCATAATATTTCCAAAAACAATAATTTTTTCAATATCAAGAGCCACAGCATATTCAAGAACTTCTATATGATATTTAAGTTCATCTTTACCAAGTTCTCCCATATCTGCAAGAACTGCTATTTTTGAAATTCCTTCGTAAGCATCAGCTAAAGTTTCAAGAGAATATTTCATTGAAACAGGACTTGCATTGTAAGAATCATTTATGTATTTTATTCCATTCTTTTCTATCTTTTGAAATCTCATTGGAGTAACTTTACAATTTTCAAGCCCTCTTTCTATCTCTTCATAAGAAAGACCTGCTATTTTTCCAATAACAGTTCCAAAAGCTGCATTTATACAGTTATGTTTTCCATTCATTTTAAAATTATATTTTTCTTTTTCTATTTCAAAACTTACTCCATCAGAAGTTTCAGTATAATTTTTAATAATAAAATTATTATTTTTTTCAAATCCGACTTTTATTCCATTTAAATTTTTTAAATAAAAATCATCTCCAAAAATTATTAATCTGTCCTTATCTACATAATTTTTTATTTCACTTTTTTCAATAAAAACATTTTCTCTATTTAAAAGAAATTCTAAGTGAGAATCTCCTATATTCGTAATTATTCCATAATCTGGAAGTGCTGTTTCACAAAGAAATTTTATTTCTCCACGACTGCTCATTCCCATTTCTACAACTGCAAATTCATCATTTTCTTTAATCTGAAGCAGAGTATAAGGAACACCTATATGATTATTATAATTTCCCTCTGTTTTTACACATTTATATTTTGATGAAAGGACAGAATACACTATGTCTTTAGTTGTTGTTTTTCCATTGCTTCCTACTACTCCTATTATTTTTACAGGAAGTGATTTTCTGTATTCTTTTGCAATTTCCTGCATAGCCTTAAGAGTATCCTCCACAACTACAACTTTTTCATGACCTTCCCATTTTTTATCGTCACATATAACAAGAGAAGCTCCTTTTTCAAGCACCTGCGGAATATAATTTTTTCCGCTGTTCAATGCAAAAAATATATCATCTTTTTCTATTTTTCTGCTGTCCATTTGAACATTGCCGATATTTAAAATTTTAGTTTTTATTGGCAATATTTTTGTAATAATTTCAACCAATTTTTTCATTTTCAATTCCTTTACACATATCTTTTATTTTATCATTTTCGAATTTTTATAACAACTGTTTCTATTATTTTTTCTGATTATTTTTCAAGCTTTCCTGAAGGCTTTTGGCAAATTCACAAATTGAAGAATATATTTCAATTTTTTTCTCTTTTATTTCATTTGTTATTTCTTTTCCTGTTTTAACTATTATTGGTGTCACTCCTGCATTTATTCCAGCTTCTGCATCTGAAAGTTTATCTCCAATCATAAAAGATTCTTTAGGATTAATCTCAAATTCCTTTATTCCTTCAAAAATCATTCCTGGTTTTGGTTTTCTGCACTCACACTCAATCTTATATTTTCCTATTCCATGTTCTGCATGATGAGGGCAGAAATAACATTTTTCAATTTTTATTCCCTCTTTTAAAAGAAGGTCCTCCATATGTCTGTTAAGTTTCTCTAAATCTTCCTCTGTGTAATATCCTCTTCCTATTCCTGCCTGATTTGTAACAACAATAAGTTTATACCCTAGATCACTAAGAATCTTTAGTCCTTCTACAGCACCTTCAACAAATTCAAATTCCTCTATCTTGTATAAATAATTTTTATCTACATTTATTGTTCCGTCTCTGTCCAAAAAAACTGCTTTATTTTTCATAAATTTTCTCCCTTTTTTAAAATTTTCAGACTATTATATTTTACCACAATTACAGATTTATTTCTTTTATTTTAAACTTAATTTTAATATTTTTTTAAATAAAAAAGAGATGATACAATTTTATTTGCAGCACCTCTCATCAAAATTATAAAAATTTTATTTTTTTATTTTTTCACTTATAAATGTTGAACCTAAAATTAAAATCCCGCCAACTATTTGAAACATTGTCATTTTTTCTCCTAAAAATACTGCTGACACAATAACTGCAGTAATTGGATCTATGTAACTTAAAACAGCTATCGTCTGACTGTTCAAATTTTTTATTGCCGTAAAATATAATGCATAAGCAAATCCTGTATTGAATACACCTAAAAATATCATATACATCCATGATTTTCCCGTCATATTTGAAAAATCAAATCCAGATGTTGCCATTACATAGGGAAAAAGAATCAAAGAAGCTAGAACAAGCTGGGCAACTGTTGTCTCCACTCCTTTAAGCTCTTTTATAAATTTATTCATAAGAATCACACTAGCATAAAATACTGCAGCACCTAATCCATAAATTATGCCCAATAAGTGATTATATTCTGTCCCTGTATTTCCTTTATTCGTTCCAACTATAAAAAGCATACCTAACATTGCCACACATACACATAAAAATTTTTTTAAAGATAATTTTTCTTTTAAAACTATCGGTGCTGCTATAGTCACAAAAATAGGAGCACAATAGTAGCTTAATGTAGCAATAGAAACTGTAGTATATTTATATGCTTCAAATAAAAATATCCAGTTTGCACCTATTCCTATTCCAGAAGCAGTCAATAAAAATTTATTTTTTTTCAAAGCTGAAACTGATATTTTTTTTTTTGAAAATACCATTACAGCTATTAAAAATAAACTTCCTATTACACCTCTTAAAAGAGCTATCTCTTTAGAACTAAGATTTATATTTCTTACAAAAATTGCCAAAACTCCAAAAATCAACACAGCAGTTAAAAGCATCACTTTACTTTTAAACATAACTCTTTCCCTCCCATAATAAAAATAATTAATTAATATGGAATATATATCATCTTAGGATTTTTGTCAAATTTTTTCCAAAAAATAAAAAAGATTGGCAAGTTCCTATCCTCCCAAAGGGCTGCCCCCTAAGTACT
>Escalade_p1__coassemble_458_pt1 | contig 36453 bp, 28 predicted proteins | sample Escalade_p1__metabat2_high_PE_026 | metagenome-assembled genome bin Escalade_p1 | reverse complement strand
AAGTAAAATAAAAAATATTTTTGGAAATAAAGTTTTAGATGAAAACGGAAAAATTGACAGGAATAAAATAAAAAAAATAGTTTTTTCAGATAAAGAAAAATTAAAAATGCTTAATAATTTAATTCACCCAAAAGTGATGGAAGAGTTTAAAAAAATAAAGGAAAAAGCAGATAAAAATGATATAATAATATTTGATATACCATTATTATTTGAAACAGGAATGGATAAACTGTGTGATAAAATCATGCTGATTTTTGTGGACATAAACACACAGATAAAAAGAATGATTGAAAGAGATAATATAACAGAAGAACTTGCTGTAAAAATTATAAATTCTCAGATGAGTCTTGATGAAAAATTAAAAAAATCGGAAATTCATATTGAAAATAATGGGACGCTTGAAAATCTGAGAGAGAAAGTAGAGAAGATTTATAGAGAGTTAAAAGGAGAATAAAAGTTATGAAAATAGTTGCTCCCGCTGGGAACATGGAAAGATTTTATTCAGCTGTAAATGCAGGTGCAGATGAAATATATATGGGGCTTAAAGGATTTGGTGCAAGGAGAAATGCAGAAAACTTTACTCTTGAAGAATTTAAACAGGCTCTTGATTATGCCCATGAAAGAGGAACGAGGATATTTCTTACATTAAATACTCTTATGAAAAATGTTGAAATAGAGTTTTTGTATCAAAATTTTAAAGCACTTTATGAACATGGGCTTGATGCAGTAATAGTTCAAGATTTAGGATATTTTAGATTTTTAAAAGAAAACTTTCCTAATATTGATTATCACGGCAGCACTCAAATGACAGCAGCAAACCATGTGGAAGCAGATTATCTTAAAAATATAGGATTTAAGAGAGTTGTTCTTCCTCGTGAAATGAGTTTTGAAGAAATAAAAAAAATTAGAGAAAACACAGATATTGAGCTTGAAATATTTGTTTCTGGTGCTTTGTGCATCTGTTACTCCGGAAATTGTTACATGAGCAGTTTTATTGGGGGAAGAAGCGGAAACCGTGGAATGTGTGCTCAGCCTTGTAGAAAATTTTATACTTCATCTGAAGGAGAAAAAGGTTATCTTTTAAGTCCGAAAGATCAGCTTATGAGTTTTGAAGAAATAAAAAAGTTAAAAGAAATAGGGATAAACAGCATAAAGATTGAAGGAAGAATGAAAGAAAAAACATATGTTCATGAAGCTGTTACCTATTTTAAAAATCTTATAGATGGAATAAAAGTAGAAGAAAGAGTTTCTTCAATTTTTAACAGAGGATATTCTAAAGGATATTTTTATGAAAATAGAGGAAATATAATGAATAAAAATTATCCTGCCAATATGGGTAAACCTATTGGAATAATTTCAGGGAAAGAACTTCTGCTTGAAGAAAATGTAATGCTTGGTGACGGAATAATTTATCTTTCAAAAGATTATGAAACTCTGGGCGGAGATTATATAAACAGAATTGAAAAGAAAAACAAAAAAGAAAAATTTAAAACTGCACAAAAAGGAGAAAAAATAATTCTTATAAATGCTCCAAAAGGTGCAAAATATGTTTTTAAAAATTATGATAAAAATGTAAATGATGATATAGAGTCAAAACTTAAAAATTCAGGAAAGAAAAAAGAAATTTCCTTGGAATTTATTGGAAAAGAGGGAGAACTTCCTGTCTTAAAAGCCTGTGCAGTAAATAACAGAGGAGAAAAGATTTCTGCCGAAATAAAAGGTGAAAATCCTGTTGAGAAAGCAGCTAAAAGAGGAGCTGAAAAAGAAAATATAATTGAAAAACTTTCTGAAACTGGGGAAACAGTTTTTAAAGTTAAAGATTGTAATGTGTATATAGACAATAATATTTTTCTGCCTCTTTCTGTTTTAAAGCAGATGAGAAGAGATGTTCTTGAAGATTTAAGAATAAAACTTGTGGAGAGCCATAGAAGAATTTTGGGAGAAAGAGAAATTTTCAGAATTCCTGTGGAAAAAGATAAGCCTAAGAATTGTGAAATTTCTGTTATGGTCACAAATGAAATCCAAGAAAAAACTGTAAGAGAATTGGGAATTAAAAAAATATACAGACGTGGGTTTGATGTTGCAAGGGAAAATAATTTAGAAAAAATTAATTTAAATGAAAAACTTGCTACAAATTTATATCAAGTTTTAGAAAATAAAAACAGCGATGTTACAGTCGGGTGGAATTTAAATGTGGGAAATATTTACTCACTTAATGAATATGGAAAAATACCAAATGTTGAAACTGTAATAATAACTCCGGAACTTAATTTTGAGCAGATAGAAAATATTGGAAAAGTTCCTGTGAGAAAGGCTCTTTTAGGATACAGCAAGCTGAAAGGAATGTATATTGAACTTCCGATTTTTAAAGATGGGGAAATTATTACAAATGAGCAGGGAGATAATTTTGTGATTCGTAAAAATGAACTTGGAAATGATGAAATTTATTTTGAAAAACCACTTAATGTTTTGAGTCAGGTAAAGAGACTTGGAAAAATAGGAATAGATGAGGTAATTATAGAACTTCTTGACGAAACTCCTGAAGAGATAAAATTTATTCTTGAAAATATTGATAAGAAAGAAAATTCATACAGTCCTTATAATTATGAGAGAGGTGTATTTTAATGAAAAAATCTTTGATAAAAAATTTAGCCACTTGTTTTGGTTTGGGAGATATGCCTAAAGCTCCTGGAACTTTCGGGACACTTGGAGGAGTTCCAATATATATAGGAATGCTTTTTTTAAGAAAAGTATTTCCAAACCATATGCTTTATAATTCTTTTTATTTTATGTTTCTTATGACATTTTTTGTTGTGGCTGTATATGTTTCAGATATTGCAGAAAAAGAGATTTATCATAAAAAAGATCCGCAGAATGTGGTTATAGATGAAGTTTTAGGATATCTTACAACTTTATTTTTAATAAATCCTGTTGGCTGGTTTCAAGCATTTGTTGCTATGGGTCTTGCCTTTGTAATTTTTAGATTATTTGATATAACTAAACCGGGGCCGATTTATAAATCTCAGTTTTTAGGACATGGTGTTGGGGTTGTAATTGATGACTTTTTAGCAGGAATAATAGGGAATTTTCTGCTTGCATGTATTTGGACTTTTATATTCTACAAATAATTGTTCATTTTCTTTGAACTGTCAAAGAAAACGAACCAAAAGAAATGCTATTAAGGAGATATTTTTAGAAAATGAAAGCAATGCTTATTTTGGTGGGGACAGAACTTTTAAATGGGGGTATGGTAGATACAAACAGTATTTATATGGCGGAAGAACTTAATAAATACGGAATAGAAATTTATTCAAAGATGACTGTAAAAGACAGTGTTCATGATATAATAACTGCTATTGAATTTGGAAGAAAAAACTGTAACCTTATTATAACTTCAGGGGGGCTTGGTCCAACAATAGATGATATTACAAAGGAAGCTGTGGCAGAATATCTTGGAAAAAAACTTATTGTTGATGAAGATGAACTTTTGGAGCTTAAAGAAAAATTTAGAGAACGTGATATAAAATTTTTAGATACTAATGTAAAAGAAGTTGAAAAGCCAGAAGGGGCAGTCACATTTAAAAATGGAGCAGGAATGGCGCCGGCAGTTTATATTGACGGGATAGTTTCTTTTCCAGGAGTGCCTGTTGAACTTTATGATATGTTTCCAAAATTTTTAAAATGGTATGCTGAAGAAAAAAATCTTAATTCAGATGAAATTTATATAAAAGATTTAGTGACTTACGGGATAGCAGAATCACATCTGGATAATATGATAAGCGACCTTTTTACAGAAGAGGGAATAGAATATGAGTTTCTTGTAAAAAGTTTTGGAATTCTTATAAGAATGCAAAGTAAGCTGAGCAATAAAAACATAGTGGAAAAAATAGTTGAAAAGATATATAATAGAGTAGGCGACAATATTTTTGGAGAAGATTCAGAAAGACTTGAAAGCCTGATAATAGATAGATTAAGAAAAGATAAAAAAACACTTTCTGTTGCAGAATCATGTACAGGAGGGCTTCTTGCAGACAGTTTTGTAAATGTTTCGGGAGCTTCGGAAGTTTTTATGGAAGGTGTTGTAACTTATTCCAATGAAGCAAAGATGAAAAGACTGGGAGTAAAAAAAGAAACTCTTGAAAAATTTGGAGCAGTAAGCGAAGAGACAGCAAGAGAAATGGTTTTAGGTCTTAAAACAGATGCAGGAATATCTGTTACTGGAATTGCAGGGCCTTGTGGCGGGACTTTAGAAAAACCTGTAGGGCTTGTGTATATGGGAATAAGAAATGGAAATGAAATTTTAGTAGAGAAAAAAATATTTAAAGGTTCAAGAAGGAAAGTGAGAGAAAGAGCAGTTCTGCATAGTTTATTCTGCTTAAATAAAATGTTAAAAAGGAAGTAAACAGATGACGATAGGAGAAAGAATTAAAAAGAAGAGAAATGAAAAAGGTTTTTCTTTGAGGGAACTTGCAGGAAAAGTGGATTTATCAGCAAGTTTTTTATCTCAAATAGAGCAGGGAAAAGCATCTCCTTCAATTGAAAATCTAAAAAAAATTGCTAATTATCTTGAAGTAAAAGTAAGTTATTTGATTGAAGAAGAAGATGAAGCCTTAGGTTCTTTCCATATTAAAAAAGAAGATAGAAAATATGTGGAAAGTATTGATTCAAAAACTTCGATAGCCCTTTTGACTTCTTCTAAAATAGAGAAGAATATGGAGCCTATCATGTATGAAATAAAGCCAGGAGGAGAAAGCGGAAGAGGCTTTTTTAACCATAATGGTGAAGAATTCATATATATAGTAGAGGGAACTCTTGATATATATATTGAAGATCAGCTTACAACTCTTAACGAAGGAGATAGTTTTTATTTTAAATCATCATTAAATCATAGATTTAAAAATAATGGGAAAAAATTAACAAAAGCTATATGGATAGTAACCCCGCCTACATTCTAATTGAACCTGAATGAAAAAAGACTTAAAAAATCGGAGGAAAGAATGGAAATAAAAGTAAATGTGCTTAATGCAATGAGACTTACAAAACTTCTTATTGCTGCAAGCAGATGGCTTTCAAGACATGCAGATATTTTAAATGACCTTAACGTTTATCCTGTGCCTGACGGAGATACAGGAACAAATATGTCAATGACTTTGCAGTCTGTTGAAAACCAACTTATAAAATTAAGTTATGAACCTGATATGGAAGAACTTTGTGACACAGTGTCAGAAGCTATCCTTTTAGGTGCAAGAGGAAACTCTGGAACAATTTTGTCTCAAATTATACAAGGATTTTTAGATGGAATAAGAGATAAAGAAGAAGCTACTGTTGAAGATACAATAACTGCTTTTGAACTTGCAAAAGAAAAGGCATACAAAGCAGTAAGCAATCCTGTTGAGGGAACAATGCTTACAGTTATAAGAAAAGTTTCTGAAGGAGCAAAAGCTTATACAGGAGATAAATCAGATTTTGTGCCGTTCTTAATACATTTAAAAAATGTAGCTGCAGAAGCTGTTGAAGAGACACCTAAACTTCTTGCAAAATTAAAAGAAGCTGGAGTTGTTGATGCTGGTGGTAAAGGAATATTCTACATTTTAGAGGGATTTGAAAAATCAATAAGCGATCCTCAAATGCTTGAAGATTTGGAAAGAATAGTTCAGTCTCAGGCAAAAAGACAAGAAAGACTTGATGCTAATGCAATAACAATGGAAGAAATCAAATTTAAATATTGTACAGAATTTATTATTGAAAATGGAAAATTTGATTTGGATAGTTATAAAAATGAAATAGGTGTTCTTGGAGATTCTATGGTTTGTGCTCAGACTTCAAAGAAAACAAAAACACATATTCACACAAATAATCCAGGGCTTGTTCTTGAAATTGCAGGAAAACTTGGAAATCTTTCAAATATTAAAATAGACAATATGGAACTTCAGCAACATAAAAATATGATGTTCTCTGATGATGCTTACAAAGCTGAAGACAGCAAGAATAAAATTCTTGTGAGAAATGAAAACAGCAGACCAGTTGCATATTTTGCAATAGCAGATAACAAAGAAATAGGAGAGCTTTTCTTAAATTCTGGAGCAACAGCTGTTCTTCTTGGAGGACAGACACAAAATCCAAGTGTTGCAGATATAGAAGAGGGTCTTAAAAAAATAGAAGCTCAGACTATAGTTATTCTTCCAAATAATAAGAATATAATTTCATCTGCAAAGATAGCAGCAGAAAGATCAAATAAAGATGTAACAGTTCTTGAAACAACAAGTATGCTTGGAGGACATTACATTGTAAAAAATAAAGATCTTAATATGGAAAAAATAGCTAAAAATCTTAACAGAAACTCATCTGTTGAAATAACAAGAGCTGTGAGAAATACAAGAGTTGACAATCTTGAAATAAGCGAAGGAGATTATATTGCTATGGTAAATGGCAGAATAAGAGAAAAGGCTTCTTCACTTAGAGAACTTGTTGAAATAATAAAAGAAAATTATATTACAGAGTATACTCTTAATGTATTTGTTTCAATAGGTAAAGATGCTGATAAAGAAGCAACAGCTGTTTTAAGAGAAATCGGCGAAGAAAAATCTTATACAGATATAGAAGGAAATCAAAACAATTATCCATATTATATTTATATAGAGAACAGAGATCCAAAACTTGCTGAAATAGCAATAGTTACAGACTCTACATCAGATCTTACACCTGAGTTAATAAAAGATCTTGATGTTGAAATTGTTCCTCTTAAAATTAAACTTGACGGAAATAATTATTACAGAGAAGGTGTGGATATTAGCAAAAGAGAATTTTGGAGAAAACTTCTTACTGAAGGGCAGCTTCCAAAAACATCTCAGCCTTCACCAGCAGAATTTAAAGCAATGTATGAAAAATTATTTGCTAAAGGATATAAGAAAATTATTTCAATTCATATTTCTGGAAAACTTAGCGGAACACAACAGGCCGCAAGAGTTGGTAAAGGAATGACAGCAAGAGAAGGGGATATTGCAATAATTGATTCTAAAACAACTACATTTGCTCTTGGGCACATAGTTACAGAAGCAGCTAAACTGGCAAAAGAAAGAAAAAGCTTTAAAGAGATAATAGACTGGATAGAAGAAACTAAAGAAAGTATGAAAGTATTTTTCGTTGTTAAAGATTTAGAATTTCTTCAAAAAGGCGGAAGAATCGGAAGAGCTTCAGCAATGGTCGGAGGTCTTTTAAAATTAAAACCTGTTCTTAAGGTTGAAAACGGAGAAGTATCTGTTGAGGCAAAAGCTATCGGAGAAAGAGGTGCTATGCTTCATATGGAAAAACTTATTAAAAACAGTAAAAACTCTATAATTTTATATACAGCTTGGGGTGGAACTCAAAGTGAACTTGCAAATGCAGATGCACTAAGAAATGCAGCAGAAAAAATGAAGAGAGTTGATTACAGAGGCAGAGTAGAAATAGGGGCAACATTAGGTTCTCATACAGGTCCTGTTTATGGTATGGGAGTAATGGATAAGATAAGATAAAACTTTTTTATAAAGGACTCTTTTTTGCTGAAAAGGGTCCTTTATGTATTTTTATTGGGTATTTAAGTTTTAAGGCAGAGATTTATTTTATATGGGGGAGATAATGGAAATTTTTAAACTTATTTTGGGTGTTGCTATTTTTATTGTGACATTCTACTATATCATTTCAGAAAAGTATCCAAAGTCTTTGGTAGCAATAATAGGGGGAAGCCTTATGGTTGTATCAGGAATTTTAAATGAGGAAGAGGCTTTGGAAACTATTGGTTACAATCTGGAGGTTATTTTTCTTCTTGTAGGAATGATGATGATTGTTGAAATCATGTCAGATACAGGAGTGTTTCAATGGGTAGCTATAAAAATAGCTCAGGTTGCAAAGGGAGATCCTACAAAGATTTTAATATTTATTTCTGTTGTTACAGCATTATTCTCAGCTATGCTTGATAATGTTACAACAATTCTTTTAGTTGTTCCTGTAACAATTTTCTTGGCAAAAAGATTGGAAGTAGATCCAGAGCCTTTTGTTCTGCTTCAAATATTTATGTCAAATATAGGCGGAACTGCAACAATGATTGGAGACCCGCCAAACCTTATTATAGCAAGCCTTGGTAATATAGGATTTAATGATTTTATAATAAATCTTGCTCCGCTTATTGTTATAAATACTGTAGTTCTTTTGGGAAGTGCTTCACTTTACTTTAAGAAAAAACTTACAGTATCAAGAGAACTTAAGATGAGTATTATGGAACTTGATCTTGGAAGAACAATAAAAGATAAAAAACTTCTAGTTCAGTCATTAGCTTTATTTTCAATAGTAATAATTGGATTTTTAACTAACAGTGTTACAAACATAGGTCTTGCGGTAATTGCACTTTTTGGATCAATAGTTCTTATTTTTGTAAGTAAGAAAAAACCTGAAGAAATTTTTGCAAAGATTGAATGGGAAACTTTATTTTTCTTCGGAGGACTTTTTGTTCTTGTTGAAGGAGTAGAAAATCTTGGAATAATTAAAGTTTTAGGGGAACGTATAATAGCTGTTACAGATGGAAACTTAAAACTTACATCAAGCTTGATTTTAGTTATTTCAACAATTCTTTCTCCTATAATAGGATCAATTCCTCATACACTTTCTTTTGGGAAAATAATTGTTGAAATTCTTCCTGGGTATACAGGACAGACAGATGTGCTTTGGTGGGCATTGTCTTTAGGAGCATGTCTTGGAGGAAATATGACAATAGTTGGTGCAGCAGCAAATATAGTTGGATCTTCAGTTGCTAAAAAGGTAGGAATAGAAATAAGTTTTAAAGAATTTTTTAAATGGGGAGTTATAGTCGTACTACAGTCAACTATTTTAAGTTTAATATATATTAATGTGAGATACTAAAAGTATCGAAGAGGAGGAAAAATGAAATTTTCTAATTATTTGGATTCCAACCTGATTTTTACAGATGTAAAAGGTTCATCAATGGAAGAAATAATTAAAGAGATGGTAGAAAAGATTGCATCAAAGGAAAAAAGTGTAAACTTAAGAAAAGATGAAATCACTTCAGCTGTCATAAAAAGAGAGCAGGAAATATCAACAGCTATAGGAAAAGGTGTGGCAATACCACATGCAAGAATAGAAAACTTTAATGACTTTATTGTTGCAGTAGGTGTTGTAGAAACTCCTTTCAGAGCAAAAGTTGAAGCATCAGCATCAAAAGATACTGTTGAGCTTGTATTTTTAATTATTTCAGATGTTTTAAAAAACAAAAATATTTTAAAAATAATGAGTGCTGTATCAAAATTAGTAATAAAATATCCGCATATAGCAGATAAAATGAAAACTATAAAAGATTCAGCAGAAATATTGAAGGCAGTTCAAGAGGCAGACATAGAAATAGGACATAAAATTACAGCAGAAGATGTACTTAGTCCTGATATTATTCCTTTGTCTCCAAATTCAACATTGGAAGAAGTTGCAAAAAGATTTATAATAGAGCATACAAGCGGTTTACCTGTTGTTGATGAAAATGGGAAGTTTTTAGGTGAAATTACAGAGAAGGAACTTATAGAATTTGGTATGCCTAAGTATCTTTCACTTATGCAGGATTTAAACTTCCTTACTGTTGGAGAGCCTTTTGAAGAATATCTTGTAAATGAAAAAACAACAACAATAGAAAATCTTTACAGAAGCAAAGATGAACTTATAATTCTTGACAGAAAAGCTCCTATCATGGAAATTTGTTTTATTATGGTAAGCAAAAATATCACAAGACTTTATGTTGTTGAAAACGGGGAATATTTAGGGCTTATAAAAAGATCAGATATAATTAAGAAAGTTCTTCACATTTAATTGAAAAAAGAAAATATGGTAAAGTGTTAAGGGAAAATTTATAAATTTTTTAAGGAGGAAAAATGCTTTACCTAATACTAGGTGTTTTAATATTTTTAACAGTTTTTTATTTAATGATTACAGAAAAAGTTCCTAATGCTTGGGCAACAATGCTTGGGGGACTTGTAATGGCACTTTTGGGAATAATAAATGAAGAGAATGCTTTAGAAGCTGTTTATGAGAGATTGGAAATTATATTTCTTCTTGTAGGAATGATGATAATAGTTCATATTATTTCAGAGACAGGAGTTTTCCAATGGTTTGCAATTAAGGTTGCACAGCTTGTAAAAGGAGAACCCTTTAGATTAATAATTCTTCTTTCTGTGGTGACAGCTCTTTGTTCAGCATTTTTGGATAACGTGACAACAATTCTTCTGATGGCACCGGTTTCAATACTTCTTGCTAATCAGCTTAGACTTGATCCGTTTCCATTTATTATAAGTGAAGTAATGTCAGCCAACATAGGGGGAGTGGCAACTCTTATAGGTGACCCGACTCAGCTTATTATAGGTTCAGAGGGACATCTTGGATTTAACGAATTCTTAATGAATACATCACCTATGGCAGTTATATCAATGGTAATATTGATATTGAATGTATATTTTATTTATGGAAAAGATATGCACGTTTCAAGAGAATTGAAAGCAAGAATAATGGAACTTGATTCAAGCCGTTCGCTTAAAGATGTAAAGCTTTTAAAAGAAGCGGCAATAATATTTTCTCTTGTTCTTGCAGGGTTTATTTTAAATAATTTTATAAATAAAGGTCTTGCAATAATTGCACTTTCGGGAGCAGTAATTTTAGTTGTTCTTGCAAAAAGAGAACCAAAAGAAGTGTTAAATAATGTTGAATGGGATACTATGTTTTTCTTCATAGGACTTTTCATGATGATAAGAGGGATAGAAAATCTTCATGTTATAGATATAATTGGAGGAAAACTTATTGAAATTACAGCAGGAAACTTTAACATGGCTCTTGTGGCAATAACATGGCTTTCAGCAGCCTTTACATCTGTAATAGGAAATGTTGCAAATGCGGCAACAGTTTCAAAAATTGTGGAAGTAATGATTCCTTCTTTTGATAAAATAGGAAATACTCAAGCTTTCTGGTGGGCATTATCGTTTGGATCATGTCTTGGAGGAAATATTTCAATGCTTGCTTCAGCAACAAACGTAGTTGCAGTTGGAGCAGCTGGCAAAGTAGGGTGTAAAATAGATTTTATCAAATTTTTAAAATTCGGTGCTTTAATATCTGTTCAGACACTTATAGCTTCAACAATTTATATGTGGCTGAGATATATGAATTAAAAGTAAAAGTTAATCGGAAAAAATAAAATAGTTGAAAATAAAAAGAGTGAAAATTTATATTTTTGCTCTTTTTTATATGAAAAGAATGAAGAGTGATAAATCGGTCACATATATCAGCAGTACATAAAATACTGCTGATATACTTTTGTCAATGATCATGTTTTAAATTTGAGAGTTTCTTTTACGTATTCCTGCAAATATTGATCCAGATATATTGTGCCAGACACTGAAAATAGCTCCGGGCAGTGTAGCCAAAGGATTTAAGGCGAAATTTGTAACTGCAAGTGATACAGCAAGCCCGCTGTTCTGCATACCAACTTCTATGGCAACAGCAGTTGCTTTTTTGTATTCAAGGTTAAAAATTTTTGCTGCAATCAGACCTCCCGCAATTCCGGTAAAGTTGTGAAGTATGACAACAGCAAGAACCAATAATCCACAGGCAGCTATTTTATCAGCATTTGCTCCTATTATTCCAGAAATTATAAGAATAATAGATACAGCAGATGTTAAAGGCATAATATACAGGATTTTTTCAATGTGATGTTTTAATAACTGACGAAGTATAAGCCCTGCCAGTATAGGAATAAGGATAACATTTACTATAGACTTGAACATTAAAAATAAGGATACTTCAACCCATTTTCCAGCTAAAAGATATACAAGTGCCGGAGTAAGAAATGGTGCAAGAAGAGTGGAAATAATAGTCATTCCCACAGATAAAGGCACGTCTCCATCTGCGATATATGTTATAACATTGCTGGCTGTTCCTCCAGGACAGCATCCAACAAGAATAACACCAAGTGCAAGATCAGGATTTAAATTAAATATACGTGCAATTATCCAAGCTGATAAAGGCATTATTGTATATTGAATGATACATCCTATTGCAATATATTTTGGCTGAAATAAAATATTTTTAAAATCCTCTGCTTTTATAGTCATTCCCATTCCAAACATAGCTACTCCTAAAAAGAAAGCCGTATGTTTTGTCATCCATGAAAAATTGTCAGGAATAAAAAAAGCTGTTATAGAAAATGCAATTATAATAAAACTTATATATTTTAAAATAAAGGCATTTATATTTTTTAAAAAGTTCATAGAAAACTATACCTTATAAGAAAAATTGTCTATAAGACGAGTTTTTCCAATATATACAGCCATAGCTACAAGAACATCTCTATCGATAACCTCAACAGGCTGCATATCGTAAAGTCCAACTATTGAAACATAGTCTATTTTTGCAAGTGGCTCTTGCTTTATAACAGCGATCATCTCTTTTAAAACATCCTCTGCTTTTTTTCCAGCAGAAATAATTTCTTTTCCTTTTTTTATAGATTTTGAAAGGCAAAGGGCAGCCTTACGTTCTTCTGAATTTAAATATGTGTTTCTTGAAGATTTTGCAAGTCCATCTTTTTCTCTTACTATAGGACAACCAATAATTTCTATATCAAAACTTAAATCTTTTACCATTTTTCTGATTATAGCAAGCTGTTGGGCATCTTTTTCACCAAAGTAAGCACGGTCAGGAGTAACAATATTAAATAATTTTGTGACTACTGTACATACACCTTTGAAGTGAATAGGACGAGATTTTCCGCAAAGAGTATCAGAAAGAGTATCAATATTTACAAAAGCATGTAAATCATTATACATTTCTTCAGGCTCAGGGTGGAATACAACATCTATACCGATTTCACGGCAAAGTTCACAATCTTTTTCGAAATCTCTTGGGTATGCTTCCAAATCTTCATTTGGTCCAAATTGGATTGGATTAACAAAATTTGAAGTAATTGCAATATCATTTTCTTCACGGCATTTTTTTAAAAGGCTGGCATGTCCTTCGTGAAGAAATCCCATAGTAGGAACTAGACCTACACTTTTTCCCTCTCTTTTCCATTGCTTAATTTTTTCTCTAAGCTCAGGAATTCTTGTGATAATTTCCATTTTTTCTCCTAATTTTGATTTTTTAGATAAAATTTATTTTCCTGTTTAAAAATTTTTACATATCTTTTAAAAGACCATGTTTTTCATAATTTGTTACACGGACAATTTTGTTTTCATCATCAACGAAAACAACAGAAGGTCTGTGAATTTTCATTTCTTCAGGATCACAGCTTCCATATGCCATTATTATAACTTTATCTCCAGTGCTTACACATCTTGCTGCTGCACCGTTAAGACATATTACTCCGCTGTTTCTTTCTCCGCAGATAGTGTATGTTTCAAACCTGTTTCCGTTATTTACATCAACAATTTGAACCTTTTGATATTCAAGTATTCCAGCCGCTTCTAAAAGAGCTTCATCTACAGTAATACTTCCAACATAATCAAGGGCAGCCTGTGTTACTGTAGCTCTGTGGATTTTTCCTTTAAGTACGTCAATTAACATATTTTATCACCTCCTCTTTTCTTTAAATAATATATTTTTTAGGAAAAACTAGAAATAAATTTTATCTTGTGAAGTATGATAGCACAAATGAAAAATTATGTTAAATATATAAAATATATGAGGGTATAAAATCAATCAATAATTCTGTTTGTTTTATATAAAAAACTTGTTAAAATCTGAATGATATTTTACAATAGAAATATGATATGCAGGGAGGTGCTTTTTGTGATAAGAATAGATGAGGTACTTACAGAAGAGATAAATAAAAGATGTTCAAGAAGAAGATTTTCTGAGAAACCAATTACAGTTCAAGAAGAAGTTGAAATTTTAAAAATAATCGAAAAGATAAATGATGACAGCGGACTTGAATTTGAATGCTGTATAAATTATGGTAATGAAGTTTTCGATGGGCTTACAGCATCTTATGGAATTATAAAAGGCTGTTCTTCTTATACTGCTCTTATAGGAGATTCAAGAGATGAACTTATAGAAGAAAAAATAGGATACTATGGAGAATATTTAGTTCTTAAACTTACACAGATGGGATTTGGAACATGCTGGGTGGGAGGAACTTTTGATAAAAAAGCAGTGGCTAAGGATATAAAAACAGAATACTGTGATAAACTTTATTGTGTTATTGCACTTGGAAATCTTGAAAGTGAAGAAAAAACAAATTTTGAAAAAGTGATAGGATTTTTTGGTAAGAACAGAAAGAGTGCAGGAGAAATTTTTACAAGTATTCAGAAAGTAAAAGATGAAGACAGAGACTGGATTTTAAATGGTCTTGAATGTGTGAGAAAAGCTCCTTCAGCTCTTAACAGCCAGCCGTGGATTTTTGGATATAAAGACGGAAGTGTTTATATAAAAGGAAATGGTAAGAAAACAGGCTTTGAAAAAATAGATTTAGGAATAGCAATGCTTCATTTTCAAATGGGAGCAGAGGAAAAAGGATATACAGGACAGTGGAAATTTATAAAAAACTGCTGGGAATTTGTGAATAAGGAGTAATAGAATGAGAATATTTAAATTTAAAGAAATAGATTCTACAAATAAATTTTTAAAAGAAATGAAAGAAAAAGAAGAGTATGATACAGCAATAGCAGAAACACAAGTTATGGGAAGAGGGAGAAGAGGAAATAAATGGTCTTCTGAAAAAGGGGGAGCATATTTCAGTTTTCTTTTAAAAGAAGATAAAAATATAGCTTTTGAAGAATATGAAAAACTTCCTCTTGTGATTGGATATTCTCTTTTAAAAACTTTTGAAAGTCTAGAGCCTGAACTTAATTTTATGTTTAAATGGACTAATGATATCTATATTTTTGACAAAAAAATAAGTGGAATTTTGGTGGAAAAATCAGAAGATTATTTCATTATAGGAATAGGAATAAATCTTAATAATGAAATAAAAGGTGAAGCTGAAAAAATAGCAATTTCAATGTGTAAAATAACTTTTAAGGAGTATAAAATTGAAGAAATAATTATTTCAGTTATAGAAGAGTTTAAAAAAAATTTAGATTTTTATTTCAATGGAAACTGGGATAAAATTCTCTTTGAGCTTAACCAGAAAAATTATCTTTTAGGAAAAGATTTGTGTATAGAATACGGCATGGGAAAAAGAGAGACAGGGAAAGGATTAAATATCCATAAAAGCGGACAGCTGGAAATTGAAATATCTGGAGAAAAAAAACTTTTTAATGTAGGCAAAATTCATATTACAAAAAACAACTGAAAAAAATGTTGAAAAAATTTATAAATCCGAGTATGATAAAAATAGTTTTGTTTTTAGTAGGAAAGTAGTATAGGAGGAGAGAAATGAATTTTTTCAGCAGTATGGTGGATTACATTAACAGTATTATTTGGGGGAAGAACATAATAGTTGTTCTTTTAGTCGGAGCAGGAATATTTTTTACTTTGAGCATGAAATTTATGCAGATAAGGCTTTTAAAAGATATGGCAGGTCTTCTTGTAAAAAATAATAAGGACAGTGAAAGAGGGATAAGTTCTTTTCAGGCTTTTTGTGTATCCACTGCAACGAGAGTCGGAGCAGGAAATTTAGTAGGAGTTGTTGCAGCTCTTTCAGTAGGGGGAGCAGGTTCAGTATTTTGGATGTGGATAGTTGCAGTTTTTGGAGCAGCAACAGGATTTGTCGAGGCTACTCTTGCAATCCTTTTCAGAGAAAAAGATAAAAGAGGAGATTATGTAGGAGGAGCAGCATACTATATTCAAAAAGGTCTAGGCTCAAAATGGAATATTAATATGAGATGGCTTGGTATAATTTTTGTTTTCTTTGCAATGATATGCTGGGGAGGAGTTCTTCAAGTTATATCAAATTCTGTGACAGAATCTTTTCATGTAGCTTTTGGAATAGATGTAAAAATTATGTCAGGTATTTTAGCTTTTTTTGCTGCGATAGTAATTTTTGGAAGAAAAGATAAAATAGTAAAAGTTTTAGAAAAAATGGTGCCTTTTATGGCATTTGCATATCTTATTCTTGTAGCATTTATCCTTGTAAAAAATATTGCAGTCATTCCAGATGTATTTAAAAGAATTTTTGAAGAAGCTTTTGGAATAAGACAGGCAGTAGGGGGAAGCTTTGGTGCAGTTGTTATGGAAGGAGTAAAAAGAGGGCTGTTTTCAAATGAAGCAGGAACAGGTTCAGCTCCAAGTGCAGCGGCAGCAGCAGAAGTAGATCACCCTGCAAAACAGGGGCTTATTCAGGCATTAGGAGTTTATGTCGATACTCTTGTAATTTGTACGGCAACAGCTTTGGTTGTTCTTGTAACAAAAGAAAGTGTGATTGAAGGATTGGGAGGAATGAAACTTCTTCAGGAAGCATTTAGATATCACGTAGGTGACTGGGGTGTTGTATTTATAGCTTGTGTGCTTTTTCTTTTTGCTTTCAGTACAGCACTTGGAATTACTTATTATGCAAAACCAAATTTAATTTTTATAGCTGACAAGGACTGGCTTCAAACAGCATTTAAAATATTTGCCTGCTGTATGCTTTTTTATGGTGGAATGAAGCAAGCATTTTTAGTGTGGGCTCTTGCAGATTTAGGTCTTGGTCTTATGGCTATAGTAAATATTTTTGCAATAATACCGCTTCGTAAATATGCTTTTAATTCTTTAAAAGATTATGAGAAAAAGTTAAAAGAAGAGAGAAATTTATAAAAAAGAATATAAAATAAATAAAAAAACCTTTGACATATTCTGCAAGATTTCCTATAATCATTAAAGGAAAAAATTTTGGCATTGTCAGAAAGTCAATAAGGAAATGACAAAAATTTATTTATCCCTATTTATCTTTCTGATAAGTAGGGCTTTTTTTATATTAATGGAGGTAGAAATGGTAAAAGGTAAAAACACACTTGCGGTAAAAATGACAATCGCACTTGTGGCAGGGATTGCAGCAGGATTTTTATGTATACTTTTGAGAGAAAATGTAGGAGCTCAAAGTGAAACTTGGAAAATGATAAATAAATTTTTATTCCAAGATATTTCAGCAAAAGGTGCTGAAAAAGCAGTTGGTATTTTCTACATAATCGGGCAGCTTTTCATAAATTCACTTCAGCTTATAATTATTCCAATGGTATTTACATCAATAACTCTTGCAATGTGTCATATAAGCGACTCTAAAAAACTTGGACGTATCTCTTATAAGACTTTAGGATTCTTCTTTGTATCATCTGTAATTGCTCTTATTCTTGCGGGAATAGTTGGAATGGCAGTAAAAGCATCAGGAGCTTTTAACATAGATATTCAATCTTCTGTAAATGTTGTGTCAGGAAAATCAGGAAGCAATCCACTATTAGTTTTAGTAAGTGTTGTGCCAAATAATATATTTGCAGCATTTTCAAATAACGGCGGAGTTTTAGCAACAGTATTTTTAGCAGTTTCAACAGGACTTTGTATCAATTTCCTTGGAGACAAAGTAAAATATTTAAAACCTGTCTTACAAGAAATAAATGATATTGTAATAACATTCTTAACATTTGTAATTAATAAATTTGGACCTATTGCAATTTTTGTTCTTCTTACAAGAACTTTTGCATCTTATGGAATAGAGCATTTAAAACCAGCTCTTGTTTATATGGGAGTTACAACTATAACTCTTTTAGTGTTCTTAACATTTGGATATTCTTTCTTAATAGTTGCTTCAACTCGTTTAGATCCATTTCCATTTGTGAGAAAAGCAGCAAAAGTGGCACTTTTTGGTTTCTCAACTTCATCAAGTGCAGCAACACTTCCATTAAATAAAAAGACAACAGTTGAAGAACTTGGAGTTCACGATGATATAGCATCTTTTGTTCTTCCTTTAGGAATGACAACAAATATGAACGGTACAGCAATAATGCAGGTTATAGCTTCTGTCTTTGTAGCAACAACAGCTGGATATGATATAGGGCTTGCAAATATTTTTATTATAGGTGTCCTTGCTCTTGTGGCATCAGTTGGAACACCAGCAGCACCTGGAGCTGGAGCAATAGTATTATTTACAATTCTTTCAGGACTTGGATATACAAACGATTCAGCAATTCTTGCATATTCTTTAATACTTGCAATCAACAGACCTATTGAAATGCTTGTTACTTCTTTAAATGTAATTGGAGACAGTGCTGCAAGTATTTATGTTGCAAAAACAGAAAATATGTTTGACCATGAAGTATATCACAAATAATAAAAATTAATATTATAAAATAGAAAAGGAACAGTACAATTTATGCTGTTCCTTTTGTTTTAAAAATATTTAATTATTTTCCAAAATATTCAGCCCATTTTTCAGCTTTAAATCCGATAAGGACAGTATCATCTGTTATAAGCAGAGGTCTTTTTACAAGCATTCCGTTTGTTGCTAAAAGTGCAAGAAGATTATCTTCGCTTTCAGATGCAACTTTTTCTTTTAAGTTCATTTCACGGTATAAAATTCCGCTTGTATTAAAAAATTTCTTTACAGGTTCGCCGCTCATAGAAAGCCATTTTTTTAATTCTTCTTTATTAGGATTATTTTCAACAATGTGTCTTGAATCAAATTCTATATTATTTTCTTCCAGCCATTTTTTAGCTTTCTGGCATGTAGAGCATTTAGGATAATTTACAAATAAAGGTTTCATTTTATTTCCTCCTCAGACTTTTTATTTTTAGTCTAGCAAAAAAATATGACAAATACAAGATTACTTAAAATAAAAATATATTTGGTAAAAATAAATGGTAAAAAAATAAAAAAGTTTTATTTTTTATTTTTATATAATATATATTAAATATTTATTTAAAAATAAAAATTTTGGTAAAAAAATAAAAAAATAAATTGATGAAAGAAAAATGATGATGTATAATGAAAAAAATTAAAAATGATGTTTAATAATAAAAAACAATCTGAAAAAAAACATAAGGAGGAAAAAATGAATACACAAATTCCTAAAATTGAATGGCTGGAAAATCCAGAGATATTCAGAGTAAATAGAATAGATGCTCATTCGGATCACTTATATTTTGAAACTTTACAAGAGGCTGAAAAACTAAATGAAATAAAATTAAAACAAAGTTTAAATGGTATGTGGAAATTTGCTTATGCAAAAAATCCAGATATGAGGGAAAAAGAATTTTTTAAAGAAGAATTTGACTGCTCAAAATTTTCAGAAATAGAAGTTCCAGGGCATATTCAAATTCAGGGATTTGACCAGATGCAATATATAAATGTAATGTATCCTTGGGACGGACGTGAGCATTTAAGACCGCCGTATATCTCAAAAGAATATAATCCTGTGGGGAGCTATATAAAATATTTTGAACTTGATGAAAAATTGAAAAATAAAAAAGTTTTTCTTTCTTTTCAGGGAGTTGAAACAGCTTTTTATGTCTGGGTAAATGGAAAATTTGTAGGGTACAGTGAAGATTCATTCACTCCATCTGAATTTGAAGTAACAGAATTTTTAAAAGATGGACAGAATAAAGTTGCAGTGGAAGTATATAAAAGAAGCAGTGCTTCATGGCTGGAAGACCAAGATTTCTGGAGATTTTCTGGAATATTCAGAGAAGTATTTTTATATGCTGTTCCAGAAATTCATGTGAAAGATATTTTTGTAAAAACAGATTTAGATAAAAAATATGAAAATGCAAAAGTAGAAGCTGAAATAAAACTTCTTGAAGATAAAAAAGGAACTGTTTCAGTAAGTGTTGTAAATCCTCATAATGTAGAATTATTTAAAACAAAAGAATATGAACTTAAAGAAAATATTAATATAGATTTTGAAATTGAAAATGCAGAACTTTGGAGTGCAGAAAATCCAAATCTTTACACTTTATACTTTATATTAAAAGATGAAAAGGGAGAAGTAAAAGAAGTTGTTCCTTTAAAAACAGGAATAAGAAAGTTTGAACTTAAAGACGGGCTTATGAAACTTAATGGTAAAAGAATAATTTTTAAAGGTGTGGACCGTCATGAGTTTAACTGTGAAAGGGGAAGAGCAGTAACAAAAGAGGATATGCTGTGGGATATAAAATTTATGAAACAGCATAATATAAATGCAGTGAGAACTTCTCATTATCCAAATGATTCATTATGGTATAAACTTTGTGATGAATATGGAATTTACCTTATAGATGAAGCAAATCTTGAAAGCCACGGTTCTTGGATGAAGATGGGATTATGTGAACCTTCATGGAATGTTCCGGGAAGTATTCCAGAATGGAAAGGTGCAGTTCTTGACAGAGCAGAATCAATGTTTGAAAGAGATAAAAACCACCCTTCTGTTTTAATGTGGTCTTGTGGAAATGAGTCTTATGCTGGAGAAAATATTTTAAGCATGACAAAATATTTCCATGAAAAAGATAAGACAAGAATAGTTCATTACGAGGGAAGCAACTGGAACAGAGAATATGAAAATTGTTCTGACATAGAAACAAGAATGTATGCAAAAGCAAAAGATATAGAAGAATATTTAAGAACTAATCCAGAAAAGCCGTATATAAGCTGTGAATATATGCACGCAATGGGGAATTCATGCGGTGGATTTATGAAATACACAGAACTTGAAGACAGATATGAAAAATATCAAGGGGGATTTATCTGGGATTATATAGATCAGGCTGTTAAAGTAAAAAGGGACGGGAAAGATGTTCTTTACTACGGCGGAGATTTTATGGAAAGACCTACAGATTATAATTTCTGTGGAAATGGAATTGTTTTTGCAGACAGAACAGTAACTCCTAAAGCTCAAGAAATAAAATATCTTTACCAAAATGTTGAAATAAGACTCACAGAGAGAGGATGCTTAATAAGAAATAAATCACTTTTTGATAATTTGTCAAAATATAAATTTATTTACAGCATAAAAGAGGAAAAAAATGTAATTTTATTAGGACAGTTTGAAGTTGTGTGTGAGCCTGGAGAGATAAAAGAGATTGAAATTCCTTGGGAAAAATCAGAAAAAACACATACAAGAAATATTTCAATGGTGCTTAAAAAAGATGAAATGTGGGCTTCTTCAGAATTTGAAATTGCTTATGGACAGGAAATTATTGAAAGAAAAGAAAAAATAGAAAAAACTGAAAATGAAATAAAAATCATAGAGGGAGATGGAAATATAGGTATCTATGCAGGAAAAACACAAGCTCTTTTCAGCAGAGATAAAGGACTTGTTTCACTTATTTTAGATGAAAAAGAACTTATAGCCGAAAGACCTCAGCCGGTATTCTGGAGAGCTTCAACAGATAATGACAGAGGATATTCACATCCTTATGAATGTGCAGTGTGGCTTGGAGCATCTGTTTTCCAAAAACTTCAGCATGCTGAATTAAAAACAGATGAAAATAAAAAATGGGCAGAAGTATCATATGTTCATGAACTTCCTGTTGTGCCAAAAACAGAAGTAAATGTAATTTACAGAGTTGAAAATACAGGTGAAGTAAAAGTTACATTAAAATATAATGGAAAAAATGGGCTTCCAGAACTTCCACTTTTTGGAATGAGATTTAAATTTAATAAAGAATATGATAAGTTTAAATATTTTGGAAGAGGGGCAGAAGAAAATTATATTGATCGTAACATGGGAGCAAGATTAGATGTTTTTGAAAAAAATGTAAAAGATAATTTAATTCCTTATCTTACTCCACAGGAATGTGGTGGAAGAACAGATGTGAGATGGGCGGAGATTAGATCAGCTGAAGATGAAGGAATAAGATTTAGAAGTGAAGGAGAAAATTTTGAATTAAGTGTGCTTCCATATAGTTTTCTTGAATTAGAACAAGCTGGACACCAGTTTGAACTTCCAGAACAAAATTATACTTATGCAACAATAATAATGAAACAAATGGGAGTTGGAGGAGACGACAGCTGGGGAGCTCCAGTTTTAGAAGAATTTTGTATCCCTTCAAATGTAGATTATGAATATTCATTTTATATAACAAAAGCAGGAGGAGAAGAGTAATGGAACAGGCAGCAGAAAGAATATCAGCCAAAGAAAGATATTCCTTTGCATTTGGTGCATTGGGAAAAGATTTGGTTTATGGAATAACAGCAACATTTGCAATGATTTATTTTACAGATGTTTTAGGAGTAAGTGCGAGTTTTATAGGTATTGTTTTCTTTGTGGCAAGATTTTGGGATGCTATAAATGATTTAATGTGCGGTGTGATTGTTGATAATACAAAAAACAAATTTGGAAAATTTAGGACATGGCTTGTTATAGGAACAGTTTCAAATGGAATAGTTCTTGCTCTCATGTTTACTGATTTTGGATTTACTGGAGCTGCTTTGTATACATATGTTGCAGTTTCTTATGTTCTTTGGGGAATGACTTATACTCTTATGGATATTCCTTATTGGGCAATGATTCCAAACTTTTCAAAGGATAAAAAAGAACGTGAAAGAATATCAGTTCTTCCAAGAATATTTGCTTCTGTTGCAAACACTCTTATAATCGGAGGATTTGGAATTCAGATTATAGATTTTTTAGGGAGAGGAAATACAGGGCTTGGATATTCAAGATTTGCTTATACAATTTCTGCTGTTTTCTTTGTGACAATAGCTGTTACAGTAGCAAATGTAAAAACTCCAGATAAAGTTGCTGCACTTTCAACAGTACAGAATGAAGAAAAATTAACTTTCAAAAAAATGAAAGATTTAATAAAGAAAAATGATCAGTTTTTAGTTACAATAGGAGTGAGTTTAACTTACAATGTTTCAATGTCTTTAATGTTTACTGTGGCTGTTTATTATTTCCTATATGCCTGCGGAAGCAAAGGAATGTTTGGGGTATTTATGTCATTTGCAAGTCTGGCGGAAGTTGCAGGGCTATTCCTGTTTCCTAAAATGGCAGCTGTTACAACAAGAAAGAAAATATACTTCTATTCAGCAGTTGTTCAGATAGTAGGTTTTGCTGTACTTCTGGTAACAGGAGTTTTCTATCCTCAAAATAGTATCATGACAGCACTTTCAGGAGCATTAATAAAATTTGGAGCAGGAGTTCTTCTTGGAATAATAACTGTTACTCTTGCAGATGTTGTTGACTATGGAGAATATAAATTAAAAAAACGTAGTGAAACAATAATATTTTCGGCTCAGACTCTGCTTACAAAATTTACAGGAGCATTGGGAGCTTTACTTGTGGGATTTGTTTTAGATTTAACAGGATATGTCCCTAATGCTGTACAGGGAGCAGAAACTATATTTGTACTTCGTTTGATAATGTGTGTAATTCCTATGATATTTATAGCTGTGAGCTATATGATATATAAAAATAAATATATTCTTACACAGGAATATATGGCTAAAATTTATTGTCACCTAAGTTAAAATGAATATACCTAAAAAAAGAACTGCATGAAGCGGTTCTTTTTTATGATTTATTTATTTTTTTTACACTTTCTTTTTCTGTGATATATGGGAAAGTAAGAATCTGTATAGGATAAGATGATTTAGTATTTGCCTGCTTTATTGCAAGTTCCACAGCAGTGTGAGCCATAAATCCGCTGTCTATACTTATACTGGAAAGAGGTGGATTTATAAAAGTTGAGAAAACAGTGTTGTTATAACTTAAAATACTTATATCCTCAGGAACTTTAATATTTTTTTCTTTTAAAGCATTTAATATTCCAACTGCAACACTTTCATTTACTGCCAGAAATACAGAGGGAAGATTTTTTATATTTTCATCTATAAAATTTTTAGTTTTTTCATAGGCACTTTCTGTTGAACGCTCGCATTCAAGAAGAAAACAAGACTCTGAAATATTTTTTTCTTTTGTATATTCTAAAAATGCAATTCTTTTTATTTCAGGTTCTAATTCCTTAAAAATATTTGGAGCTGTTTTAGGCCCTGCAAAGCATATGTTTTTATGGCCGCAGCTGTTTAAATAATCTATTCCCCGTTTTAATCCAAGCTGGAGGTCTGCAATAACACTGGAATAATTTCCGTCATGGGGAGCACAGTCAAGAAATACAATATTTTTTGTAATTTTTGTCATATCATTAATTTCCTTTAAAGAGAAATGACCTATTGTAATAATTCCGTCAACTTTTTTATTTGGAAAAAAATTATATTTTTCAGTTTTTATATCATATTGAATTTTTATAGTTTCAACTTTTTTATTGAAACATTCCTGTTCAACAAATCCTTTTAAATAAAGATAATAAGGATCTTGGATATGTTCTTGTATATTAGAGGGTTCAATAATTCCAAGACAACATCTGTGATACAGGGAAGCCTTGCTTTTTTGTTTAGTTTTTTTGCTCTGAAGAGTTTTATATCCAGAAGTTTTGGCTATTGTTTTTATTATATTTTTAGTTTCTTCGCTTGCTCTCAAAGTTTTGTCATTATTTAAAACTCTTGAAATAGTTGTTATGGAATATCCTGTTATTTCAGAGAGAGTTTTTAAAGTTACCATTTTTACCTCCTGGTTTTCAGAGAAGTTCTTTTTAAAATAATATTTCATTTACTTTTTATAGTGTAACAAAAATTAAGAGTAAATACAATGAAACTTTATTACAAAAAATAAAGAAAAGGTTTTAAAATAAAAGAATATTGATAGAAAAAACCTAGTATGGTATACTAAAATTAAAAGAAAACAGGGAGCATGGATATGAAAGATGTAGTTACATTAAAAGTAAAAAGAGACAGATTGAAGATATATCTTGATCCAGAGGCAGATTTTTTTCAAATAAAACAAAATTTATTGGATAAAATAACAGAAGTTAAAAATTTTGTTGGAAAAGTTAAGACAGCTGTTGAATTTGCTGAAAGAAATATTTCTGATGAAGAGGAAGACGAACTTTTAAATTTAATCAGAGAAAACAGCGAAATGGAAATTACTTATGTTTTTTCAAACGGAGAGACAGATCCTAAAATGAAAGCTGTGCTTAACTCATTGAAAGGTGAAGGAAAAGTAAAATTTTATAAAGGAATTTTAAGATCTGGAAGCCTTTTAGAATATGATGGAAGTATAATAATATTTGGAGATGTAAATCCTGGCGGAATAGTAAAAGCTGGCGATTCAGTAATCGTTCTCGGGCATTTAAACGGGACTGTATATGCTGGAACAGAGAGCGGAAAAGATGCTTTTATTGGTGCTTTATATATGAATCCTATACAATTGAAAATAGGAGAATATATAGCGAGAAATCCAAATCCTCAAATGGAAAATAATAAAAAATCTAAGAAAGAAAGTAAGTTTGAAATAGCTTATGTAAATGGGGAAAATATATTTATAGAAAATTATAATAAGGATATGCTGGAAGTTATGCTTGAAAATAACAGTTAGGAGGACGTGGTTATGGGGAAAGTGTTAGTGGTAACATCAGGAAAAGGCGGTGTAGGAAAAACAACAACAAGTGCTAACATAGGAACAGGACTGGCTCTTGAAGGTTACAAAGTGCTTCTTATAGATACAGATATAGGTCTTAGAAATCTTGATGTGGTTATGGGGCTTGAAAATAGAATAGTTTATGACCTTATAGATGTTATTGAGGGAAGATGTAAGATAAAACAGGCTCTTATAAGAGACAAAAGGAATAAAAAACTTTGTCTTCTTCCTGCTGCTCAGACTAGAGAAAAGACAGATATAAATGAAGAGCAGATGAAAGAACTTATTGATGTTTTGAGAAATGATTTTGATTTTATAGTGATAGACTGTCCTGCTGGAATTGAGCAGGGATTTAAAAATGCGATAGCTTCAGTTGATGAAGCAATAGTGGTAACAACTCCTGAAATTTCAGCTGTAAGAGATGCAGATAGAATAATAGGTCTTTTAGAAGCAAATGAAATAAAAAATATAAAACTTATAATAAATAGATTGAGAATAGAAATGGTTAAGCAGGGAAATATGCTGAGTGTTCAGGATATAGTTGATATTTTGGCAGTTGATGTTTTAGGTGTAATTCCTGATGATGAAAGTATTGTTATCTCAACTAATAAAGGAGAACCTCTTGTTTACAGAGGAAAGTCTCTTGCTGCTGAAGCATTTAAAAATATCGTTCAAAGAATTTTGGATAAAGATATTCCATTCCTTGAGCTTGATACTAAAAAAAGCTTCATGTTGAAACTTAAAAATATCTTTGGAAATTAAAAAAATAAAAATCAAATAAAATTTTCTTTAGGTAAAAATATCTGTTATTTATATTGCTCATTTCACTAAAAATGATAAGCTCCTCACGTTGTTCGTCAGACATATCATTTTTTAGTGTTCAATTCGCTGCATAAATTAAACAGATATTTTTAATGCAGAAAATTTTATTTTTGATTTTTTAATATATAGTGAAAGTGGCAAATTATTTTTCAATGTAGAATGCAGGGAGTATAAAAGTTTTATTTTTAAATTTTACAAAAAAGTTAAAAGATAAAAATTATAAAAGGATTGATTTTAAATATTTTTTAGTTTTTATTTTTTAGTGAAAAAGAAAAAAATAAAATTATTTAAAAAATTTTAAAAAAATGTTTGACAAGATTTTAAAGTTATGGTATTATTATATGCGTTCCTGATGCCGCTTTAGCTCATCTGGTAGAGCAACTGACTTGTAATCAGTAGGTGATTGGTTCGATTCCGATAAGCGGCACCATTTTTATGCCCCGTTCGTTCAACGGTTAGGACATCAGATTTTCACTCTGGAAACAGGGGTTCGATTCCCCTACGGGGTACCAAATAAGGTACAAATAAAATTTAATATAGATGTAGAGGGTGAGGTTCCCGAGTGGTCAAAGGGAGCAGACTGTAAATCTGCCAGCACAGCTTTCGAAGGTTCAAATCCTTCCCTCACCACCAGTTTAAGTATGGTCGCATAGCTCAGTTGGGAGAGCACCTGCCTTACAAGCAGGGGGTCATAGGTTCAAGTCCTATTGTGACCACCATTATTTTTTTAATGGGGGTGTAGCTCAGTTGGTTAGAGCGCCTGCCTGTCACGTAGGAGGTCGCGAGTTCGAATCTCGTCACTCCCGCCATTTAAAGAATCTAAGACACAGCAATGTGTCTTTTTTTTTACCTGTTAAAATGTTACATATATACTTAAATTATGATATAATTAACATAAACAAATTTTAAGGAGGATAATAAATGGAAGAAAATATAACAGAATTAGCATCTGTAATAAATAATCCTAAAACACAGATATTTTTTGACAGCCTTATAGACAGTATAGCAAAGATACTTCCCAAAATAGCAATAAGATCTCTTTGGGTTATATTTATACTAATAATTATGAAGCCGACTGTAAATATGATAGTAAAAACTTTAAGGGCTCTGCTTCATAAAAGTAAGGCGGATCCTTTATTGGAATCATTTTTGGTTTCTTTGGTTAAAACAGTTGTTTACATTGGATTTTTCTTTTTAATAATAAGCGGAATAGGTGTTCAGGCAACTTCTCTTGTAGCAATTTTAGGTACAGCAGGTTTGGCTGTTGGTCTGGCTCTTCAAGGAAGTCTGGCAAATCTTGCTGGTGGAGTTCTTATTCTTTTCTTTAAGCCGTTTTTAAAAGGTGAATTTATAACAGCGGCTGCAGGTTCTGGAACTGTAACAGCAATTCATATTCTTTATACAACTCTTACAACACCAGATAATAAAAGAATTATAATTCCAAACGGTCAGCTTGCAAATGGTGCTGTAACAAATATTTCAAGAGAGCCTGAAAGAAGAGTTGATTTAGTTATATCAACATCTTATGATACTCCAGTTGAAAAAGCCAAAGCTGTGCTAAAAAGAATAGCTGAAGAAAATGAAAAAGTTCTTCATGAAAAAGGATATACAATAAGACTTAATGCACACAGTGCAAGTTCACTTGATTATATTTTCAGAGTGTGGGCGAAGACTCCAGATTATTGGGAAGTGTATTTTGGACTTATGGAAACTGTTATTATAGAATTTAACAAAGAAGGAATTGAAATTCCTTATCAAAAAATCGATATTTATAATAAATAAAATAAAACTTAAATTTTGAGCCGGGAAATTTTTTCTCGGTTTTTTTTATTCCTAAGGAAATTATAATTTGATTTTTTTATAAAAAAATTACAAAACATATAAATTTTGTTATCAGATTAAATGAAAAAAATTAAAAATAATAAAATTCAGAAGCACAAAAAAACTGATTGTAAAATCAGCATTTTAATAATATTCTTTCCAGCAGATGGAGCCTGTGCGAATATTAAAGTAAGATATTTTTTTAACTTTCATTTTAATATTACAATTAAAACAATAAAAAGGATTTAACTTAAAAGTTTCCCAAATTTCTAACTGATAGAAAGTAGTTTTTAAATATTTAGATACATATTTTTTCATTCTTTTCATGGCATTTTTAACTTCTAATTTAACATTTCTTGAATATATGCCAAAACGTTTAATCATTTTAAAATGTTTAGGCGGTATATGAATAATTAATTTAGAAAGAAATGTTTCAGTATCTAAAGTAAGCTCAACTCTTTCTTTATCATCAGCGAGACTTTCATAATAGAATGTAACCTTATTGTCAGAAAAATCTATGATTTTGTATTCAGCGATAGGAGCACGGGATAAATATCTCCCAATATATTTAATCGCGTGAATATTATTGTTTAAATCATTTTTAGCAGTTTCAAAGAAAAATCTCTTGTCTTCTTTGTAAAGTTGATTAGCAGCAGAAAATGCTTTCCTTTTTAAATTTTCATTTTCATAGTTTCCATTTTTAACAATATCAATAACTAATTTTTTCCATTGTCCGGCAATAGAATTAACATGAAAATATTTCTTTTTAAGAAAATTATATTTTTTATTAAATCCTCCAAGAGTAACAATAGCATGAATATGTGGATTTCATTTAAGGTCACGTCCAAAAGTATGAATAACAGTAATTAGTCCATAATGGATAATATCAGAATTAGTAAAATATTTTTTAGAATACTTTCCAATTTTATGAACTCTTTCATTTTTAGATTTGATATTATGAAATTGATATTTAAAAATATCATTAACAGCATATGTAAGTTTTGTAAGAAGATTTCTATCATAGAAGAAAAATTCTCTAAGTTCTTTTGGAATAGTAAAAAGGACAGCTCTATGTTTGACATCAATGAGAGAACCAGCAGTTTTTTCAGCCCAAAGAGCAGAGTATTTTTTTCCGCATGAAGGACAAAATCTAGATTTACAAGTGACCTTGAATTTATGCGTGGAGCTACAAAGAGGACATTGATAAATGATAAAAGATTTTTCAAGAGAGCATGCAAGAAATTTTTGAATAGTTTCTTCAATATTAAGGAAATGTTCTTTTTTAAAAAAAATCTTGATTTGGTCAAGCAAGTTTGGTATATTAACGTTAGAGAGTATGTGTTTTAGTAGCATGTATTTCTCCTTTGTATAAATTGTTGTGGTGACTATATTATACAAAAAAGATAGCTGAGCAAATTAATGATTAAAAATCATCAATTTGCAACAGCCCCTTTATTATGTAAAATAAAATTTAAGCAATCTCTAATTTTATTTTTTTCTTTGAAATAAATGTAATTCTCAGCTCGCTGTTAACCTCTGCATTTTCTTGAAACCACATTTTAAGAGGTTTATTTCCTATTATTCTTGCAGCTTTTGAAACGTTAGCAGTTCTGTTTATTTTTCCAGGAATAGTATATTTTTCTTTTCCCTCAAGAATAATTTGAATTTCACTTTTATCTTCTCCTACAAGATGTGAATAAGAAGTTTTTAAGTTGAAAAATCCTCTTTCATAATAGCTTTTTCCAAGAACAAAAATATAAGATTCATATTGCTTTTTGCTTTTTTCTTTAGCTGCAGGTTTTGATGCTGCTTCTTTTACAGGCTCTGGAGTTTTTTCTGTGTCAGCAGTAGTTTCTGTTTCTTTTGTTGCTTTTTCTTCAGCTTCTTCTCTCTCTCTTTCTTTTTCTTTAAGCTGTTCTGATTTTAAAACAGCATTTCTGTCTTTTCCTACAATATTTTTCATACGGTCTTTTACATCAGAATTCCAAGAAGGTTTAATTTCTTTGATAAGATTTATGATTTCAGATTGTGAAAATCTAGTCATAAGCCCAAAGAATTTTTTATTTTTCAAAGCATATATTGCAATTTCTCCGTTATCAAGAGATTTTAAAATAGAATTTTTTATTCCTGTTTTTTCAAGGTCAATATTTGAAGGATTAACAAATGTGTTTAAAAAAGTTTCAAAATTTCCATTTGATACTGCCATATAAACAACAGTAGAATTTTGAATGAAAGCGAAAATTATATCAGCAGAGTCTTTAAATTCAGACAGTTCAAAAGAAAGAACTTTTTCATCTTTTCTCCAAATACCGACTTTTTTAAATCCAAGTTCCAATAATTTTTCCATATGTACCCCCTAAAATGAAATAATAAAATAAACATTGATAATAAACACATTGTTTATATTATAGTACCCTAATTTCTATAAAAAAGTAAAGAAAAATTTGAAAAAAGCAATAAAAATTTTATTTTTACAGAATAAAAATAAAAGAGAAAAAATTATTTCAAAAAAATAAAATAAAAAGTGAAATGTTTTGAAAAAACAGAAGTATTGATATAATATAAAAAATAGTGTAAAATTGTAGAATAAATAAAATCTGATTGGGAGGATTTCCGTGATTGTAGACAGAGAATTTGGAAAAAAATTAGTTGAAGAATTAAAAAAGCAAAATAAAACAGTTGTGTTTACAAATGGCTGTTTTGATATTCTTCATGTTGGACATTTAAGATATCTTAACGAAGCAAAAAGACAGGGAGATGTTCTTATTGTAGGTGTAAATTCAGATGATTCGGTAAAAAGACTTAAAGGTGAGTCAAGACCTATAAACAATCAATACGACAGAGCTGAAATGCTTTGCGGGCTTAAGGCTGTTGATTATACAGTGATATTTGAAGAAGATACTCCTGAATCTCTTATAGGAGAACTTAAACCGTCAATCCATGTTAAAGGAGGAGATTATACAAAAGATGATCTTCCTGAAACAAAAATTGTGGAAAGTTATGGAGGAGAAGTAAGAATACTTACTTTTATTGAAGGAAAATCTACTACAAATATAGTGAAAAAAATCCAAGGATAAGGTGAGTTATGAAAAAAATATTGAGCTTTGATGAAATAAATAAAATTGCGGAAAAACTTGCTGATTATGTAAGTGCAGGGGATATAGTTGCTCTTATTGGAGATCTTGGAACAGGAAAAACAACTTTTACTAAAAAATTTGCTGAAACTCTTGGGGTGAAAGAAAATTTAAAAAGCCCTACTTTTAACTATGTTCTTGAATATTTTTCTGGAAGAATTCCTTTATATCATTTTGATGTGTACAGACTTTCTGAGCCGGAAGAAATATATGAAGTGGGATATGAGGATTATTTAAACGGAGACGGAGTTATGCTTATTGAGTGGGCTGATATAATAAAATCAGAACTGCCGAAAGAATATATTGAAATAATTCTTGAATATGATGGAGATGAAACAAGAAAAGTTTCTCTTGAATATGTAGGAAATAAAGAAAAAGAAAAGGAGATGCTGGAGTATGTTAATTTTAGCTGTTGATACATCTACAAATGTTGGGAGTGCTGCACTGTATTCCAGTGAGACAGGACTTGTTGGAGAAGTAACTCTTAATATAAAAAGAACTCATTCTGAAAATATAATGGCTGCTGTTGATTACCTTTTAAAACTTACTGAGCATACAATAAATGATGTGGATAAATTTGCGGTGAGTATAGGTCCTGGATCTTTTACAGGAATAAGAATAGGGGTTGCTGTTGTAAAAGGGCTTGCTTATTCAACAGGAAAAACTATTGCAGGAATAAATGAACTTGATGCAATAGCCTATGGAGCAAATGAAACAGATTGTGAAATAATTCCAATAATAGATGCTAGAAAAGAAAGAGGATATTATTCAAGATACTCTTATGAAAATGGAAAACTTGTAAGACAAGATGAATATGGTGTTGGAGAAATAAGAGAGTATTTAGAAGATAAAAAAGATAAGAAGATTTTATTTTTAGGAGACGGAGCTTTAAAATATCAAGAACTTATAAAAGAAATAATGGGTAATAATGCAAAATTTGCAATAAAATCTTTAAGTCTTCCGAGAGCCTCTGTGATTGCTGAAATTTCAGAAAAACAAGAAGATAATTTATATACACTTGAACCTTTCTATTTGAGCAAGGCTCAGGCTGAAAGAGAAAAAGAGAGAAAAGCCTAGAAAGTTTTTTAAAAAATAACTATAACAGTACATAGTGTTTGAAAAGTTTGAAACTCAGAAAAATTTATCATTAAAAATAGTGAGTATTTGACAAAAAATAGTACATATGATAGATTAAAGTAAGGGTTATTTTTTAAGGAGGAAACTTAATGGCTGATATAATTAAAGTAGATATAAGCTCTTTTGAAAATGAAGTATTAAACCACCTAGGGATTGTACTGGTTGACTTTTGGGCAGAATGGTGCGGACCATGTAAAATGCAGCTGCCTATTTTGGAAAAAATTTCAGATGAAATTCCAAGTGTAAAAATTTGTAAAATCAATGTTGATGAAAATACTGATCTGGCTGTGAAGTTTGGAATAAGAAGTATACCAACGATGATGGTTTTTAAAAATGGAGAAAAAGTTGAACAATTTGTCGGATTGAAAAATAAAAAAGAATTATCCGAAAAATTAAAAGCATTATAAAATAAAATTTAAACAGTTGAGTGAAAATATTCATTCAGCTGTTTTTTTATTTTTAACTGTAAAATAAATTTGATAAAAAGCAAAAATAAATAAAATAAACTTTTGAAACCCTATAAAAATAAATAAATATATGGTATAATCAAATGAAATATTGTTGTATTAACTACATTAAAAACTGAGGGGTATTTTTTATGAAGAAAAAAATATATCTTCTTCTGGCATTGATGCTTGTGTGCATGAAAGCTTTGTCTGAAGATAAAATCATTGAAAATGAACCGAATAAAAAAGAAAATGAAACAGAGGTTGAGATAAGTCTGGATAATGAAAGTGTGACATCAACCAATGGTATAGATGTAATTTACGGAGTAAATAAATTTAAGGTTTTCAATGTAAGAAGAGATGAACCAAAAAATAGAATGTATATAGACGGCGATTTCACTCTTGATTCTTATCAGCCTATGGGGGATATAAGAATTGAAGCAAGAGACGGGGAAGCACTTCTTGACGGAACAAAAGCTATTTTTGGAAAAAGTTTTGGTTATATGGAAGTGGGAAAAGTAACGGGGGCGGAAGCTCCTAATGATAAAATATATTTTGGCGGAGAAAAAACAAAGTTTGATAACGGAGTTGTTCTTCTAAAAAATGCCTGGCTGACAACAGATCCAAAAGTAAATGAAAATAGAGATTTGTCAGGGCTTGGTTATTATCTTCAAAGTGACAAGATAAAAATAGAGCCTGATAAACAGGTAACATTAACCTATTCAGATCTTTTTATTCAGGATTTTGATGTGATGCCTTTTACATTCCCTTGGTATAGATTTAATATAAGACAAGGTTCTGAAGTTCCTTTGTTCCCAATGTGGGGAGATGAAGATGACTACGGCTGGACAATTTCAACGGGAGTTCTGTATGAAAGTAAAGATAACAAATTTAGAGGAGGTTTTGCACCTAAGTTTGGAGATCAGATGGGATTCCTTATTGGAAGAATGGAAAACTGGTATGATACAGGAATTTATGGAGAATCAAGACTTAATATAACAGATTTTCTTGTTCATAAAAAAGGAGATCAAAAAATAGATTCAGAAACAGGAAGACCTGATGCAAGTCATGACGATAGATGGAGTATAGATTATACCCATGAATATGAGGGAAATTACGGGCATTTTAATTTTGGTGTTCAAAGCATGACCTATAATATGAATGAAAATCTTAAAGATATTATAGAAGATTATGATGCACAGGGAAAATTTAATGGCTATGATAAAAAAACAGGAAAATATGATAATGATAGACCATTAGGAGAAATCCCAAATATGGGAGATTATTCAAATTTCTATACATTGGATACAGGGCTGATGGGACTTGGTTCAAGAAAAGATATTTCTCTTGATGCAAAAGTAAAACTTACTGATGATAAAAAAGCATATCAATATATAGTTACAGATCAGATTGATGATTTGGGATATGATGCTCAGGTTGATAACGATTTATTCTCTGAAGTTTCTCTGGTAAAAGACAATGAAGATTATAAATTCAGCGGATATTATAATTATCTTTATGATATGGATCCGGGATCAAGCAAAGATGATTTACAGTCAAGAGCAGAAGATTTTGGATTCGGCTTTGAAGATAAGAGAAATAAAATATCTTTCAGTTATGATGAAGCAAACGGTGATAAATACAGAAGACTTAATTCTTGGGAGAGAAATCCGGATTTAAGTAAGAAAAGACTAAATATAGATAAAAAAGGTTTATATGCTGACTATGTTCCGTGGACAGTATCACAGTATGATATTTACGACAGCCGTAAATTAAGCACAGCTTTTGGAGAATATAAGCTGACGGACAGCACAGCTTTTAAAACAGGATATGATTTCACATTTGCCGAAAAAGAATTAAATCTTGAAAACGACCCAATGAGAGAAAAAGTTTTTGGAAATTCAAGATGGAGTCAGTATAACAGATTTGAAAATATTGTCTATGAAAAAACAAGAGAAGACAGAGCTTATGCAACTCTTTATACAGGACTTGCAGATTTAACATTTGCAGGAGGACAATCTGAAGAAACTGTTATAAGCAGAGAAGGATTAAACGGAAGTGATATAAAAGATTACAGAACTTATAAAAATAATTCTGATTTCTATGAATTTGGAATTGCTGAAAATAATATAGGTTTGGGATATTTAGGAGAAGTAAGCCTTTTTGGAAACATAAGACAGGACGAATATACTTCAGGTAAATATAACGGAATGGATACAGAAAATAATGATAAATCTACAAGATATCAAGGTGGACTTACTCATAAAATAACACTTCTTGATAACTCTGATAATGTAAATAGATGGGCAGATATAGGACTTAATAACGAATTTACATTATTCTGGCAGGATTATAAATATGACAGAGATAATAAAGAGCAGGAGTATGGAAGATTTATTAACAAAGAAAATGTTTCTAAATTTGGAGATAAAGTTGCCTTTGAATTTGGAAATACTGAAACTGTTTACACGGGAGAATATACTGTAAAAGAAAGACCTGTTAATGATGAAAAAACAGGAGAGATATTTAAAAATAAAGTTGATTTCCTAATTGATGGAGATAAAGCATTCAGTGCATATTATAACAGCGATGAAAGATATGTAAGTGAATATGGTTCTAACAATTTATTTAATAATTATAAAAATGATTTAGGATATAAAGATTATGGAACAAATATCTATTTAGGAAATCATGAATTTTATTATAAAAATCAAAGTATAGATTTTAAAGATAAAAATTTCTTAGAAGGTCTTGATGAAAAAATCAGAGAAAATGTATTTGGTTATACATACAGCTTTGATGAAAACAGATTGAACTTTGAATATACAGAGGGTAAAGACAGTGCTTCTGTAGGAAACAATGATGTTCTTGATATTAATAATAAAACTTATGCAGTTTCATATTTAAACGGCGGAGAAATTGAACACTCTTACGGTGTAAAATATGAAGATTATCAGGGAAATTATAAAGAATTAAACCATAATAAAAATAAATATAGTGATAAATTTAAAACAAACTACAATTCAAATGTAATTACCTTAAGATATGGTTTCAAAGATAAGAGACTTTCTGAAGCAGAACTTTCAAAATATGCAAGAAAAGAATATGGCAAAGAAGCAGGAGAACTTACTGCTCAGGATATAAATAATATCAGAACAATTCTTGAAAATAGAAATTCTGTTGAATTTAATCTTAACAGTGTAATGGACAACAAAGTAAACTTTGGAGATTACAGAAGAAGTTTTGATGCAAGACTTACACTTGAAAGTAAAGACCAGATGAGACATGAAGAGGGATATTGGGACTCACTTTCTAAAATAGAAACTGCGGTATTCTACTCACAAAACAGAACAGGATTTGGATATACATTTACCCAAGAAGCAGATGGAACAAATAAAGATGACTGGAAAGTTACAGAGAGGGAACATGAATTTAGTTTCCATACGAAATTTGGAAGACCTAGTGAGGGGTGGAGACTTAAGACCTATATAGAATTTTATGACAATATAGATGGAACATATGGTGACGGAACAGGAAGAAGATTCTTTGACGGTGCAGGAGTTGAAATCGGAAAAGAAATGGGATATTATGAATGGTCTGTTGCTTATATGAGAGAGTATAGCATAACTACCCGTGATTATGAATGGAAAGCAGCTCTGCAATTTACACTTCTTACATTCCCAGATAAGAGATTATTTGGTCTTGGAGCTAAAG
>Escalade_p1__coassemble_454_pt1 | contig 37619 bp, 35 predicted proteins | sample Escalade_p1__metabat2_high_PE_026 | metagenome-assembled genome bin Escalade_p1 | reverse complement strand
AAACTTGCTGCTAAATGTCCTTTTATTCCTTTTAAAAATAAAACACATTGTCACTCTGTCTCCTCATTATTAAATTATAAAGAACGAAAAATTAACCCAATTTTTCTCTCGAAGCAACATAGCTACAACAAATAGAATATTATTTTTTTAAATTATATTTACAAGTTATATCTTTGATGCTTATAGTCTGCTAATTTAAGGTTTGCAGGTAGAAACTTGTCGTCCGTATTACGACTATTATATAAGCGATTATTTATTTTTCTTTATATCTTAGAATAGCACATTCTAAAAAATTTTTCAACTTTTTAATATGAAAAAATGTAAAGTTTTATAACAGTAAATTTTTCTGTTTTATTTCTATAATATTTTGTTTTTTAATAAAACATTTTTCTTATATAAGAAAAAAACTGCCGCAAGTAAATCTGCAGCAGTTAATCTCATATAAATTATTGATTTTGTAATTCTTTAATGTTTTCAGAAAGTTTATCAAATTTATCTTGATATTCTTTTTGAATTCTTCTGTCTCTTTCTAAAATGTGAGCAGGAGCTTTTGAAGTGAACTTTTCATTTGAAAGTTTAGCATTCATTTTTTCAAGTTCTACAGCAACTTTATCAAGCTGAGCCTGTAATTTTTTAACCTCTGCTTCTATATCAAGAAGTCCTTTTAAAATCATATAAACTTCTGAATTTCCTGTTACTCTGAATCCGCTTTGAGCAGGTTTTTCCATATCTTTTCCATACTCAATAGATTCTAAGTTTCCAAGTTTTGTTATAAAGAAATAGTTTTCTTTTATTGTATTAAGTTCACTTTCATCAGAAGATTTTATAACAACTTTTGCTGGTTTTGCAGGAGAAATTCCAGCTTCAGCTCTTATGTTTCTTAATGAAGAAATAAGTTCTTTAATATATTCAAAAGATTTTTCTACATCTTTATCTATTAATTTTTCATCAGCAACAGGATACTGTGCAAGCATTACAGTATCTCCATCTGCTTTTATTGTCTGCCATATTTCTTCTGTAATATAAGGCATAAATGGGTGAAGAAGTCTCATTCCTGCTTCCAGCACTGTCCATAATACATATTGTGCTGTAAGTTTTGAATCTGCATCTTCAGAGTTATATAATCTTATTTTTGCCATTTCAACATACCAGTCACAGAAATCTCCTCTTAAGAATTCGTAAACTGATTTTGCTGCTTCATCAAGAAGGAATTTATCAAGATTTTCTGCAACAGCTTCTGCTGTTTCGTTAAGTCTTGAGAATATCCATTTGTCAACAAGCTCATATTTAAGTCTTGACTTATCAACTTTTGTTACGTCAAATCCATCAAGGTTCATAATAACAAATCTTGATCCGTTCCACATTTTATTTGCAAAGTTTCTTCCCATTTCAATAAGTTTTTCAGAGAAGTGAACGTCTTGTCCCTGAGATGTATTGTACATCATTGCAAATCTTATTGCATCTGCTCCATATTTATCTATAAGGTCAAGAGGATTAGGAGAATTTCCTAAAGATTTTGACATCTTTCTTCCTATTTCGTCTCTTACAATTCCGTGGAAGAATACATTTTTAAATGGAATTTCGTCCATTTCATAAAGTCCGAACATAATCATTCTTGCTACCCAGAAGAATATAATGTCAGCACCTGTTACAAGTGTTGATGTAGGGTAGAACTTTTCAAGAGATTTTGTTTTTTCAGGCCATCCTAAAGTTGAGAAAGGCCAAAGTGCTGATGAGAACCAAGTATCAAGTACGTCCTCTTCCTGAGTAAGCTCAACTTTTTTACCATAGTGAGCTTCTGCCTGTTTCATTGCTTCTTCTTCATTTATTGCAACAAACATTTTTTGGTCAGGTCCATACCAAGCTGGTATTCTGTGTCCCCACCAAAGCTGTCTTGAGATACACCAGTCTCTTATATTTTCAAGCCAGTTGTAATAGATTTTTTCCATTCTTTTCGGCATGATTTTTATTTCGCCGTTTCTTACAACTTCTAAAGCTCTCTTTGCAAGAGGTTCCATTTTTACAAACCATTGTTTTGAAACTCTTGGCTCAATAATAGTTCCACATCTATAACAAGTTCCTACATTATGATTATGAGGTTCTATTTTTACAAGGTATCCTTCAGCTTTTAAATCTTCAACTATTCTTTCTCTAGCTTCAAATCTGTCAAGACCTGCATATTTTGGATAATCTTCAACGATTTTTCCGTCTGCTGTCATCATATTTATAATTGGAAGATTGTATTTATTTCCAATGTTAAAGTCGTTAGGATCGTGAGCAGGAGTAATTTTTAAAGCCCCTGTTCCAAATTCCATGTCAACATATTCGTCAGCTATAATTTCAATCTCTCTTCCTACTAATGGAAGTATTGCTTTTTTACCAACAAATTCTTTATATCTTTCATCATTAGGATTTACTGCAATAGCAACGTCTGCAAGCATTGTTTCTGGTCTTGTAGTCGCAATTATAAGGAATTTATCTGTATCTTTTACTGGATATTTTATATGCCAGAAGTTTCCTGGTTTTTCAACGTGGTCAACTTCGTCGTCTGCAAGAGCTGTTCCACATCTTGGACACCAGTTTACCATATATTCACCTTGATAAATTAATCCGTCATTATATAAGTCGACAAATATATGTCTTACTGCTTCTGAAAGACCTTCGTCCATTGTAAATCTTTCTCTGTCCCAGTCAAGTGAAGCCCCAAGCTTTCTAAGCTGGTTAGTGATTATTCCACCATGCTCCTCTTTCCATTCCCAAGTTCTTTTTAAAAACTCTTCTCTTCCTAAATCTTCTTTTGTAAGTCCCTCTTCAGCAAGTTTTCTTTCAACTTTATTTTGAGTTGCAATACCAGCATGGTCACAACCTGGAAGCCATAAAGTATTTTTTCCTGTCATTCTGTTATATCTTACAAGAGTATCTTGAATAGTGTTATTTAAAACATGTCCCATATGAAGTATTCCTGTTACATTTGGAGGAGGAATAACTACCGAATAGTTTTCCTTACCATCTTCTAAAGTAGCAGCAAAATATTTTGATTCTTCCCAATGTTTATACCATTTTTTTTCTATTTCATTGGGAGAATAGATTTTTTCTAATTCTTTCATTAATTTCCCTCCTGCTGAATTTTTTCTTCATTTAAAATTTCTTCAATATAATCTAAGATTTCATCTCTTCCAGTATCTTTCAATGAAGAATGGAAGAAAACATCTTCATTATGAAATTCAAGTTTTGTTCTTATAGCTTTCAAGCATTTAAACTTTTCATTGTTTGACACCTTGTCCATCTTTGTAAAAATAATTTTAAAAGGAATATCAAAGTGGTCAAGCCAGTGAAGCATATCCATATCTTCTGCTGTAGGAACTCTTCTTATATCAAGAAGAACGAAAACAAGTTTTTTCCTTTTGCTTGCAAGGTATCTTTCCATAGTCTGCCCCCATTCAGCTTTCATAGCCTTTGGAACTTTGGCAAAACCATATCCCGGAAGGTCCACAAGGAAAAATTCATTATTTATAATAAAATAGTTTATAAGCTGAGTTCTTCCCGGTGTCTTACTTATTCTAGCAAGTTTCCCTCTTCTTGTTATACTGTTTATAAGAGATGATTTTCCAACATTTGATCTTCCAACAAAGGCAAACTCTATGTTAGAAAGTTCTTCTGGATAATCTTTTTCATACACGGCAGATTTAACAAATTCTGCTTGTTTTATTATCATTTTTCTCTCCTGTTTTATTTTTTAAAAACCAATTTTTCAACTTCATCATAATTTTTTACAAAATTTATTTTCATATCTTTTGCAACTTCATGAGGAATATCCGTAATATCAGGTCTGTTGTCTTCTGGAAGAATTACTTCTCTTATTCCTGCTCTGTGAGCTCCTATAACTTTTTCTTTCACTCCTCCAATTGCAAGAACTTCACCTGTTATTGTTATTTCACCTGTCATAGCTATATCCTGTCTTATTTCTCTACCTGTAAGAACTGAAAGAATTGCAGTTGTAATAGTTATTCCAGCAGACGGTCCGTCTTTTGGAGTTGCTCCTTCTGGGAAATGAAGGTGAATATTTTTCTTTTCTAAAAATTCTTTCTCATCTATATGATATTTTTCAAAATTTGATTTAACATAAGTAAATGATACTTCAGCTGACTCTTTCATTACATTTCCAAGAGTTCCTGTTAAGTTTAAAGCTCCTTTTCCTGGAATTAAAACTCCTTGAACTTCAAGTGTAACTCCTCCAACTGATGTCCATGCAAGACCATTTACAATTCCCACTTTATAAGTTCTTTCTTTCATCTTTTCAGGTCTGAATTTTGCTTTTCCAAGATATTTTTCAAGATTGTTTGCATTAACTGTTATTTTTTCTAACTTTTCTTTTACAACTTTTCTTGCAAGTTTTCTGAAAAGACTGTTTATCTCTCTCTTAAGGCTTCTTACTCCAGCTTCTTTTGTATATTCATTTATAATTTTTAAAATAACATTATCAGATATTGTTATTTTTATATCTTTCAATCCATTTTCTTCCTGAAGCTGCTTTACTAGATACTGTTTTGCAATGTGAAGTTTTTCATATTCAGTATATGAAGAAAGAGATATAATTTCCATTCTGTCAATTAAAGGCTCAGGAATATTTCTCAAATCATTTGCTGTTGCAAGGAAAAATACCTGTGATAAATCATAAGGAACATCAATATAATGATCTTCAAAGTGAATATTCTGCTCTGGATCAAGAACTTCAAGCATTGCTGAAGCTGGATCTCCTTTAAAGTCACTTGACATTTTATCAAGCTCATCAAGAAGGATAAGAGGATTTTTTACCCCTGCAAGCTTCATTGCTTTCATAATTCTTCCAGGCATAGAACCTATATATGTTCTTCTGTGCCCTCTTATTTCAGCTTCATCTCTCACTCCTCCAAGTGAAACTCTTACAAATTTTCTTCCCATTGAATCTGCAACAGATTTTGCAAGAGATGTTTTTCCTACTCCTGGAGGTCCAACAAGACAGATTATTGTCCCTTTCATTTTTGGATTAAGTTTTTTTACTGCAAGATAATCAAGAATTCTTTCTTTAACTTCTTTTAATCCATAATGGTCTCTGTCTAAAACAGAAGAAGCTCTTTCTATATCAAGATCATCTTTTGTTGTCTTTTTCCATGGAAGTTCAAGAAGTGTTTCTATATAGTTTCTTGAAACAGACGCTTCAGCTGAGAATCCAGGCATTTTGCTCATCTTTTTAAGTTCTTCATCAACTTTTTTCTTAACTTCAGCTGGAAGTTTTGCTTTTTCTATTCTCTCTGCAAGTTCTTTATCTTCATCTTCAGGAGTGTAATCTTGAATTTCCTCTTTCATAGCATTTATTTTTTCTTTTAAATAATATGCTTTTTGAGCATCATTCATTTTGTTTCTGACTTTATCTTCAACTTTCTTTTCTATTTCATTTATTTCGATTTCTTTTGAAAGCAGATCTAAAATCATATATCCTCTCTGTTCCACATCAAGAACTTCTAATATTCTCTGCTTATCTTTTGAGTCAATAAAAAGATTATTGGCAATTAAATCAAATCCGCCGTTTATATCTTTTGTTGATTTTAAAGTTACTAAAACTTCTGGTAAAGTTTTTCCTAAAAATTTAGTGTATCTTTCGTAATATTCTATAACTTTTCTGTAGACTGCAAGAGTTTCTTTTGAATCTGAATTTTTACATTCAACTTCAACATAACCAGAGCTGTATGACCCGTCTTCTTCCTCTTTAGGATTTTCTAAAATAACTCTTTTTTCTGCTTCTACTAGAATCTTTATTGTTTTATTAGGCATTTTTATACTTTGAAGAACGTTTACAATTACTCCTGTTGTGTAAACATCTTCTGGAAGATTCGGTTCTTCCTTAAGTGTTTCTTTCTGCATTCCGAAAAGCATTTTTGAATTTTCACTGTTTTCTAATTTTTCAAGAGTCTTCATACTCTTTTCTCTTCCAACATATACAGGTGTTACTACTCCAGGGAAGATAACTAAATCTCTTGTAGGCAAAAATGGTAATCTATTTTCCATAAGCTATTATCCCTCCTTTTTAATTATCTGAACTTTTTTGTAGTCATCAAGCCCGTCAACATCAACTATAACTTTTTCAACATTTTCTTGTGACGGTACTTCATACATAAGTTCAAGCATTGTATTTTCTAAAATTGCTCTTAATCCTCTTGCTCCTATTCTTCTTGCCATTGCTCTTTTTGCAACTTCTCTTAAAGCTCCTTCTGTAATTATAAGCTCTATTCCTTCCATTTCAAAAAATTTCTGGTATTGTTTTACTATGGCATTTTTTGGCTCAACAAGAATTTTTAACAGTGCATCTTCATCTAAGCTGTCAAGAGTTGTAACAAGTGGAAGTCTTCCAACAAGTTCTGGAATTATTCCCTGTTTTATTAAATCTTCAGGAGTTACTTTTCTTAAAACTTCTCCCTCTTCCCCTCTTTTAACTCTGCTTGTATCTGCACCAAAACCTAAACTTTTCTGCTGTGTTCTTTTTGATATAACTTTTTCAAGCCCTTCAAAAGCTCCTCCAACAATGAAAAGAATATTTTTTGTATCTATTTCAATAAGTTCTTGGTTAGGATGTTTTCTTCCTCCTTGAGGCGGAACTTGTGATTTTGTTCCCTCAATTATTTTAAGAAGAGCCTGCTGAACTCCCTCTCCAGAAACATCTCTTGTTATTGACATATTTTCAGATTTTCTTGCAATCTTATCTATTTCGTCTATATAAACTATTCCTCTTTCTGCTGCTTCTACATCATAATCTGCAGACTGAAGAAGTCTTACTAAAACATTTTCTACGTCATCTCCAACATATCCTGCTTCTGTAAGAGTTGTAGCATCAGCTATTGCAAAAGGAATATTTAATATTCTTGCAAGAGTTTGTGCAAGAAGTGTTTTTCCAGAACCAGTAGGCCCTATTATAAGGACATTTGATTTCTGCACATCAACACTTTTGTCTGTTTCATCTGCAAGTTTTATTCTTTTGTAATGATTATACACTGAAACGGCTAAAACTTTTTTGCTTTCGTCCTGACCGATTACATATTCATCAAGTTTTTCTTTTATCTCTTTTGGTGTAAGAAGTTCTGTTTCTATTGGATTTTTTTTCTCTTTTACTATTTCTTCTCCAAGAGAGTAATCAAGCATTTCATAACATGCTTCTATACAGTCTTCACATATAAAAGCTCCGTTAATCCCTGAAAAAAGCTTTCCAACTTCCTCCTGTCCTCTTCCACAAAAAGAACAAACCGGTTTTTCCATATTTCTCTCCTCTCTGAATTACTATCTCTTGATAACTTTATCTATAAGACCATATTCAACAGCTTCTTCTGCTGACATAAAGTTATCCCTGTCTGTATCTCTATATACTTCTTCAACTGTTTTTCCACAATTTTCAGCTAAAATTTCACTAAGTTTTTTCTTAAGTCTTAAAATTTCTTTAGCATGAATTTCTATATCAGCTGCCTGACCTTGAGTTCCTCCAAGAGGCTGATGTATCATTATTCTTGAATTTTCAAGAGAAAATCTTTTTCCTTTTGCCCCTGCTGAAAGAAGAAAAGCTCCCATGCTTGCAGCCTGTCCCACACAGATTGTCTGTACATCTGGTTTTATATAATTCATCGTATCATATATTGCCATTCCAGCTGTAACAACTCCTCCCGGGCTGTTTATATACATTGTAATATCTTTTTCCGGATCTTCAGCTTCCAAAAATAAAAGCTGTGCAACAATAGCATTTGCTACATTATCGTTTATCTCTGTTCCCAAAAAGATTATTCTGTCTTTTAAAAGTCTTGAATATATGTCATAACTTCTTTCGCCGTAGCTTGTATTTTCTATAACTATTGGATTATACATTTTATTATCTCCTCCTTAAATAAAAAATAAAAGACTTTTTTATTTAAAAATATTTTATCTTTTATTTAAGAGGGAGAAAACTGCTGTATTATTTAAAATAACACAGCACTCTTCCCTTTTAAATTATTTTATTTTTTATTTAAAACTATTTTACGTTAGCTTCGATTAATTCTATAGCTTTGCTCATTAATAAATCAGTTTTTAAGCTGTTAATGAAGTTTTCATATCTCTTAGTTTTGTCTAATTCTTCTTTAAGAGTTTCTGGAGTCATTCCATACATTTTTGCAACTTCTTCAGCTTTTGCTTTTACTTCATCTTCAGAAACTTCTAAGTTTTCAACTTCAGCTATTTTATCTAGAATTAGATCCATTTTTACTTTACTTTCAGACATTGGAGCTAATTGATTGAATATAGAATCCATTGTCATTCCTGTCATTTTTAAGTATCCATTTAAATCCATTCCCTGCATCATAAGTTGTTGCTCAAGTTCTGCAACTTTAGCTTCAACTTCTCTTATAACTAAACTTTGAGGAACTTCAACTTTTGCTCCGTCAGTTACTTTAACAAGCATTCTTCCTCTGTTTTCGTTTTTAGCGTTTTCTTCTCCTCTTTTTGCAACTTCATCATATTTTTTAGCTCTTAAATCTTCAACAGATTCAAATCCATATGCTTTTGCAAATTCTTCATTTACTTCAGGTTTATTAAGTAATTTAACTGCATTGATTTTTACTTTAAATACAGCAGGTTTTCCTGCAAGGTTAGCTGCATGGTATTCAGCAGGGAAAGTTACGTTTACCTCTCCTTCTTGACCTTTAGTGTATCCTACTAATTGATCTTCAAAACCAGGGATAAACATATTGCTTCCTAGTTTTAATAAGTGAGAATCAGCTTTTCCACCTTCAAAAGCAACTCCGTCAACAAATCCTTCAAATGCTAGATCAACTGTGTCACCCATTTGAGCTTGGTATCCGTCTTCAGCATCTTTTAATTCTGCTTTTGCATTTCTCATTCTTTCTATTTCTTCGTTTAATTTGTCTTCTGACATTTCAAATACAGCTTTTTCTATTTCGATTCCTTTATATTCTCCTAAAGTTACTTCAGGGAAAACGTCAACAGAACAAGTTACTTCAAAAGTTTCTTCGTCCATTTTAACGTTTACATTGTACATTGGACTTATAGGTTTTAAGTTTTCAGCTGTTACAACCTCACCAAAATATTTTTTAAGAACTTTGTCTGTTAATTCCTCTTTTATTCCTTCAGCATATTTAGCTTCGATTTGATCAATTGGAGCATGTCCTTTTCTGAATCCTGGAATTTCTACAGTTTTTTGAGCATTTGCAAGTATTTCTTTTTTTAGCGGAGTAAACTCCTCTTTTGATAGAGTCATTACAATCTCTACTGCAGATTTTTCAAGTTTTTTGATTTCGTGTTTCATCTTTTCCTCCTTAAGTGTTTTTATATGCTTTATTCATAAATTTTTATTTTATGCCTTTTATTTTAATACTGTATCTATCCTTGCCTTTTATATTAACTTTTTCTGGATAATACACAATATCAAATTTTTCTTTTATATTTTTATGCTCTATTTCATTAGACAGATTAAAAGCGATAAAAGGATATTCTTTTTTATTTTTTTCAATTATCCCGTTAAAATGTCTGTCTTCCACACCAAATTTTTCAATATTTTTTATGTAAACACCTCTGTCCATAAATAAAGGCTGCTGATTTTCAAGCCCGTATGGAGAAAGCAGTTTTATATCTTCTAAAATTTCTTCATTAATTTCATCTATTGAAAGCTCTAAATCCACTTCAAGAATTTTTTCTTCTCTGGTTGTTTTCAGCTCTTCTATCTCTTTTGCAAACTCCTCTTCTATTTCTTTAAGCTTTCCTGTCTCAGCAATAAAACCTGCGGCAAGGTCATGCCCTCCGAAGCGAACAAGTTTGCCTTCCATTTTTTTAAATATGTTGAAAATATTTACTCCATTGTTGCTTCTACATGATGCTTTTCCCACTCCGTTTTTTATTGCAACCAATATCACTGGAACACCAAATTTTATACTCAGTCTTGAAGATACAACACCGATTACCCCTGGATGCCAGTTTTTTGAAGTAAGGAATATATAAGGCATATCTTTTTTTCTCTCTTCTTTTTCAAGAATTTCAATAGCCTCATCATATATTTTCTTCTCCAATTTTCTTCTTATTTTATTGGTTTTTTTCATTTCTTCTATTATATTGTAAATTTTGAAATCATCTTCTTCAATAAAAAAGTCTGCCCCTATCTTAGAAACCCCTATTCTTCCAAGGGAGTTTATAAGAGGAGATATAAAATAACTCACATCAGTAGTATTTATATTCTTATTTTGAAATTTCAAGTATCTTATAAGATATACAAGCCCCTTTACTTTTGTCTCTTTTAAAACCTGAAGACCTTTGCTTATTATAACTCTGTTTTCATCTATCATTGGAACTACATCAGCAACTGTTCCTATCATAACTATATCAAGATATTTATATAATCTTTCTTCTGATATTTTAAGTTTTCTATATATTCCTTGAGCAAGTTTTAAAGCAACCCCTGCCCCAGACAGATATTTGAATTTATAATTTTCACTCAGCTTTGGATTTATTAAAATATACTCTTCATCAAATTTTTCTTTTGTAGATTTATGATGGTCTGTAACTATAACTTCTATTCCCAGACTCTGTGCATATCTTATATCCTCTATCGAATTTGCTCCCGTATCAACGGTTATAACCATCTTCCCGTCCCGTTCATTAATGAAGTCTATGGTCTTTTTATCAAGACCATAGTTTTCCTCCATTCTGCTTGGAATATAATATCTTGTATCTATTCCTATTTCTCTCATAACAAGAACAAGAAAGGAAGCTGCAGTAATTCCATCTACATCGTAATCTCCATAGATATAAATTCTTTGCTTTTTTTCCCTCAGTTTTATAATTTTTTCAACAGCCTCTTCCATTCTTTCAAAGTCGAAAGGGTTTCTAAGCTGTTCAAGACAGGGATTTATAAATCTCTCCACATCTTTCTTTTCAACTAAATTTTTATTTAATAAGAGTCTCGTTAATATTTTGGAAGTTTTCCAAGCATCTGCTTTTTCCGCTACAATGTTTTCTGGAATATTATTGTTTTTCCATATCATAGCTTCTCTGTCCTACTCTTCCTGTTTCTTCTTAATATCATCAAGCAGCTTAGATATTCTTACTGCATATTCTATTGAGTCATCTATTTTTATTCTCATTTCAGGAACAAATCTTAAATTTAATTCTTCTGAAACTTTTTTTCTTAAGAATCCTCTTATCTCATTAAGCCCCTCTTCAACTCTTTCTTTATTTATATTTTGTCCTTCCATAGAAAGAATTGTAAAATAAAGGTCAGCAAATTTTAAATCTTCTGTTACTCTCACTTTTGTTAAAGAAACCATACCTTTTACTTTTGGATTTTTTACATCTTCCAAAAGAGCTGTTGAGATAACTCTTAAGACTTCTTTTTCAATAGCTGCTAATCTTTGTTTTCTCATTATAAATACCTCCGTTCTGCATAGAAGGCTGCACGGCTCATATTATCTAAGAGTTCTTTTTACTTCTTGAATATCAAATGCTTCTACGATATCTCCCTCTTTAATATCATTAAAGTTTTCAATACCAAGTCCGCATTCCTGACCTGCAACAACTTCTTTTGCGTCATCTTTAAATCTCTTAAGTGATGCAAGTTTTCCTTCGTAAACAACAACTCCATCTCTTACTATTCTTATGTTAGAATCTCTTTTTACTTTACCGTCTACAACAACACAACCTGCAACATTTCCAACTTTTGCCACTTTAAATACTTTCTTGATTTCAATTCTTCCAAGATACATTTCTTTAAATTCAGGCTCAAGCATTCCTGTTAAAGCTTTTTCAATATCTTCTATAATTTGGTAAATAATTGAAGATGTTCTTATTTCTATTCCTGAAGTTTCGGCTTCTTTTATAGCTTTTGTTGTTGGTCTTACGTTAAATCCTATTATGATTGCACTTGAAACTTCTGCAAGTTTAATATCACTTTCAGTGATTGCTCCAGGAGCTGACTGAATAATATTAACTGCAACTTCATTTGTAGAAAGTTTCATAAGTGATTCTTTAAGTGCCTGTGCAGAACCTTTTGAATCTGCTCTTAAAATTAAGTTAAGTTCTTTTAAGTTTTCATTGTCAAAACTTTCTGATAAAGATTCAAGAGTTATTGTTTTCTTACCTGTTTCAGCCATTTTTCTTTCTTTAGCCATCTCTTCAACTATTCTTCTTGCATGCTGTTCGTTTTGAATAACATAAATTGTATCTCCAGCTTCCGGTACACTGTTAAATCCTATAATTTCCACTGGCTGAGACATTTCTGCACTGTTTACTCTCATTCCTTTATCGTCCATTAAAGCTCTTATTTTTCCATAAGATTCTCCTGCAACGATAACGTCTCCTATTTTTACAGTTCCTTCTTGAACTAAGATATCTGCAACCGGCCCAACTTTAGGGTCAAGTTTTGATTCAAGAACAACACCTTTTCCTCTTTTCTTAGGGTTTGCTTTAAGCTCAAGAATTTCTGCTGTAATAAGGATTGTTTCAAGAAGAATGTCTAGGTTTATCTTAGCTTTTGCTGATACTTCAACAAACTCTACATCTCCACCCCATTCAACTGAAACAAGACCATGTTCCATAAGTTCTTGTTTAACTCTCATTGGATTTGCTTCTGGTTTATCAATTTTATTGATTGCAACAATAATAGGAACTCCAGCTGCTTTTGCGTGAGATATTGCCTCTATTGTCTGAGGCATTACACCGTCATCTGCTGCAACAACAAGAATTGCTATATCTGTAACCTTTGCCCCTCTGGCTCTCATATCTGTAAAAGCCTCGTGACCAGGAGTGTCTACGAAAGTTATTTTCTTTCCATTTTTAGTTACTTGGTAAGCTCCTATTTTCTGAGTGATTCCTCCAGCTTCCCCAGCAACAACTTCTGTTTTTCTTATAGCATCAAGAAGAGATGTTTTTCCGTGGTCAACGTGTCCCATGATTGTAATAACAGGAGCTCTTTCTTGTAAATCTGACTCTTTATCTTCTATTTCAAGAGCAAATTTATCTCCAAATGCAATTTCTTCTTCTTCCTCCTCCTCAACAAGAACATCATAATCTGCTGCAATTTCTTCAGCAAGTTCTATGCTAAGAGGACTGTTTATTGTAAGCATTTGTCCTTTTAAGAAAAGTTTTTTAATGATTTCAGAGCTGTTTATTTTTAATTTTTCAGCAAACTCCCCTAAAGTCATTTCTCCTCTCATTTTTATAATTTTAATTCCATCTTCTTCTACTACAGTCCCAACTTCTGTATCAGCTTTTTTTACAAAGAAATCTGTTCTTCTTCCTTTTTTCTTTTTCTTGCTTTTATCTTTCTTTGTTTCCAATACAGACTCCTTGTTTTTCTCTTTTATTTTTGACTTCTTTTTCTTTTTTCCTGGTTTTTCATCATCAGCAGATTTTTCATCTTTACTGAAGTGACTTTTTATTTTGTCAACCTGATCTTCAGAAAGTCCTGAAAGATGAGATGATACTTCTATTTCTAAATCTTTTAAAAGATTTAAGAATTCTTTATTTCCTATTTCATACTTCTTAGCTAATTCATGTACTCTAACTTTCATTAAAACTAAGCACCTCCTTAACTTACTCTATAAGTCCACGGGCTACCTTCTTATTTTTAACAGCAATCACATTTATTTCCTCTTTGTTAAAAATATCTCCAAGTTCATTTTTCTTTCCATAATGCACATAAGGAATATTTTTTTCTTTTGCTTTTGCTATAATACGTTTATCATTTCTTTCACTTATATCTTCAGCTATTATGATAAAATGAACTTTTTCTATTTCATCAAATATCATATTGATTCCAAAAACAAGCTCTTGAGAATTTTTCATTGCCCTTAAAATTTTAAGGTAATCTTTGCTGTCCTTTTTCAGTAAGTTTAACATTTTTAGTAAATCTTCTATTTCCACTTTTATTTTTTTATGTTTTGATAACCTGTTTATGCATTCATGTGTCTTACACACATATTGGCCTCTTTTTTGAATTGTCTGCTTTTCATCAAGAATAAATTTTCCTTCTTCATCTTTTTCAACTATTCTAAATAAATCGGCCTTATCTTTTTTTTCTCTGCAAATTACACACATTCTTTCGGGATTAGTCTTCATTTTCCTCTTCTGTATGCTCCTCAGCTTTTACTTCTTCTTCAACATTTTTTAAATCTTCTTTAACTTTAATGTCAACTCTCATTCCTGTAAGTTTTGCTGCAAGTCTTGCATTTTGTCCATTTTTACCAATAGCAAGAGAAAGTTGAGATGGATCAACAATAACTCTTGTTGTTGTTCCGTCTTCTAAAAGTTCAACACTGTTTACTTTTGCAGGGCTTAAAACAGCTGATACGAATTCCTCAATTGATTCTTTCCATTCAACAATATCAATTTTTTCTCCGTTTAATTCATCAACTATATTTTTTATTCTAAGACCTTTCTGTCCGATACAAGCTCCAACTGTATCTATATTTTTATCAGCAGAGTATACAGCTATTTTTGCTCTTGAACCAGCTTCTCTGGCAACTGATTTTATTTCTATTAATCCTTCTGCAATTTCAGGAATTTCAAGTTCAAATAATTTTCTTAAAAGTCCTTCATTTTTTCTTGAAATTACAATTTTAGGGAATTTGTTTGTTTTTTCAACTTCAGCAACATAAACTTTTATTCTTTCCCCTACTCTGTATGTATCAGCAGGTGATTGTTCTGCCATAGGAAGAATAGCTTCTGTTCCGTCAAATTCTATAAAGATATTTTTTCTTTCATCTATTCTTCTTATAATTCCGTTTATGATATCTTTTTCTTTAACTTTGAATTTGTCGTATATATTTTGTCTTTCAGCTTCTCTTACTTTTTGGATAACTATCTGTTTTCCATTTTGAATAGCATTTCTTCTGAATTCTTCACAGTTTACTTCAATTTTTACTTCGTCTCCGATTTTTGCTCTTTTTGAAACTTCTCTTGCATCTTCAACAGAAATTTCAAGTGCAGCATCATAAACATCATCAACAACTGTTTTTACTTCGTATACTCCAATTTCTCCTGTTTCTCTGTCAATTTCAACTTCAACTTTTTCTTCGTCACCATAATGTTTTTTATAAGCAGCAAGAAGAGCCTGTTCAACTGTTTCAAGTAAACTTTCTTTACTTATCCCTTTTTCTTTTTCAAGTTCTTCCAATGCTTCTAAAAATATTTTTGCGTCTTTACTTCTCATTCATTTTCCTCCCGATAGGCATTAAATATCCTTAAAGTCATAAACAAGGTTTGCTTTTCTAACCTCTTTAAAAGGTATTTCCAATTCTTCGTCATCTGTCATTAAAAATACTGTATCATTTTCAAATTTTGATAATATTCCTTCAAAATTTTTCTTTTCATTTATTTTATGTTTTAAACTTACTTTTATTTTAGAACCTGTAAATCTTATATAATCTTTTTCTCTTTTAAGAGGTCTTTCAACTCCGGGAGAAGAGATTTCTAAAAAGAATTTTTTATCAATCAGCTTGTCTATATCATCTTCAACTGCCATGCTTACTTTTGCACAGTCATCAAGAGATACATCTCCATCTAATTTTTCTATGTAAATTCTTACATACCAATATCCGCCTTCCTGCAGATATTCAATGTCAACCAATTCAAGTTCCATTTCTTTCAGTACAGGCAATACTATTTTTTCAATTTTTACAATGCTTTCTTCTGCTGTTTCTTTCATAACTAAATTTTTCACCTCTCTTTCATTTTCTCATTCTACAAATAAAGAGTGGGTTGCCCCACTCTTCTCGAACTAGTATGATTTATCATGTTAATTATATCATACATACTGCCAAAAAAGCAACGTTTTATATATTTTTTTAAAATTTTTTTAAATTATTGTTGACTTTTATCAACTTTAATATTATAATCTTTGAGAACCATCAAGAGAGACAGAGGGAGCGGCCCGACGAAGTCTCAGCAACCTGCTTATATAAGTGTGGTGCTAATTCCAGCAGATGGAAGGACTAATAAGTTTTTATTTTCCCTTTCATTTAAGATGAAAGGGATTTTTTATTTCTAAACTAAATTTATTTTAATTATCATTTTATTATTTATTTTTTTTATTACTTTGAGGAGGATTTTTAATGGAAAATTTAACATATTTTACTTCTGAATTCGTATCACCAGGACACCCTGATAAAGTTTCAGATCAGATTTCTGATGCTGTTCTTGATGCCTGTCTTGCAAATGACCCTGATTCAAGAGTTGCCTGTGAAGTATTCTGTACAACAGGACAAGTTATTGTTGGAGGAGAAATCACTACAAAAACTTATGTGGATATTCAAGATATTGTAAGAAAAAAAATCGATGAAATAGGATACAAACCTGGAATGGGATTTGATTCTGACTGCGGTGTTTTAAATGCTATTCATGCTCAGTCACCTGATATTGCAATGGGTGTTGATGTTGGAGGAGCTGGAGACCAGGGAATTATGTTTGGAGGAGCTGTAAAAGAAACTCCTGAACTTATGCCTCTTGCACTTGTTCTTGCAAGAGAAATCTTAGTTGAACTTACAAGACTTACTAGAAATTCTACTCTTTCTTGGGCAAGACCAGATGCTAAATCTCAAGTTACTCTTGCTTATGACAGAGATGGAAAAGTTCAGTTCGTTGACACTGTGGTTGTATCTGTTCAGCACAATCCTTTTGTCACTCAAGAACAAATTCACCACGATGTAAAAGAATATGTTATAAGACCTGTTCTTACAAGATATAAATTAAACTTTGACGACGTTAAAAAAGTTCATATCAATCCAACAGGAAGATTTGAAATTGGAGGACCTCACGGAGATACAGGGCTTACTGGAAGAAAAATAATAGTTGATACTTATGGTGGATACTTTAGACACGGTGGAGGAGCTTTCTCTGGAAAAGACCCTTCAAAAGTTGACCGTTCAGCTGCTTATGCTGCAAGATGGGTTGCAAAAAATATTGTTGCTGCCGACCTTGCTGACAAATGTGAAGTTCAGCTTTCTTATGCAATCGGAGTTGCAGAGCCTACATCTGTAAAAGTTGAAACATTTGGAACAGGAAAAGTTGATGTAATAGAACTTGAAAATGCTGTAAAATCTATTTTTGATTTAACACCAAGAGGAATTGAAAGAGATTTAAAACTAAGAAGCTGTGAATTTAAATATCAAGATCTTGCTGCATTTGGTCACATCGGAAGAACTGATATAAAACTTCCATGGGAAGAATTAAATAAAGCAGAAGAATTAAAAAGATATTTTAACAAATAATAGATAGAAAAAAAGGATTGTCAAAACGGCAATCCTTTTTTAATAAATTTTTTATTTAACAATTAGAATGTGTATACAATACCTGTTCCAACAAAATAAATAATATCGTCATCAACTATTGGAGAATTTTTTATCTCTTTTGATACTCTGTTTACTCCTGCAAATCCTATTAAAGAGAAGCTGTCTGTAATTCTGTAAGAACCTGTCAAATTAAGACCTATTGTATAAGCACTGTCACCTTCATAGCTTCTATTTATTCCAGAATTTCTTAGAGCTTCACTGTGGCTTACACCAAAATAGTAGTCGATGTAATCAGAATTAAAGTATACAAAATTTGCTGAAGGAATTAATGTAAGTTTTGAATTTACAAAATATGGTCTGTTAAGCTGGAATAAAACATTTCCTCCCTCTTTTCCGTAATCAACAGAAGCAAGCATTTCGATATCATAAATTCCTGTATAGACAGTTACTTCTGCTCCTCCCATAACTTTGTGTTCTCTGTCATCAATATTTCTATAACCGTGTTTCATATCGTCTGCATCCATTTTATATCCGCCGAATGGTTTTACATAAAGTGATAATGTATAAAAATCATCTTGATACAGATTGTATCCGAAGCTAAATCCATTTACAGTAGCTCCTTTTACAAAAAAATTCTCATATTCTAAGTCTACCATTGGAAGCACATAACCTTTTTCATCACTTTTATAAAGTTCTGTTGATGCTCCATATCCTATTCCAACGCTTCCTGCAAAAGCTGCTTGTCCTGCAAGAACTATTCCGCATAACATAAGTGCTAATCTCTTCATCTACTTTCCTCCTGCTGCTCTATGCTCTCTTTTTAATTTTATAAAATTATATTTTCCGCTTGTTTTTCTCTTAAAACTTCTAAGTCCGTTTGTAGGGAAAATTCCAATTCTTCTTATATTATATAAGTCCTCTTGGAAAGATATATCTCCGCTGTCTGTTGCAACTGCAAATTCATATCCCTCTTCCTCAACAAACTTTTTCACTCCCTCATCTCTGTCTCCATAAGGGTAAGCAAAACAATTTAATTTTTTTCCAAGTTTTTTCTCTAAAATATCTCTTGATTCAATAATTTCTTCACGGGCAGTATTTTTATCCAGCTTACTCATTTTTGAATGAGTCATTGAATGTCCCCCGAATTCAATCCCATATTCCTGCATTTCAAGAATTTCATTGTCGTCCATAAGAGGAAATTTTTTTTCTGGATTCTCAGGATTATCTACATCCCATTTGTTATATTTTAAAGTTCCCAAAAGATAAATTACACTTTTAAAACCGTATTTTTTTAATATTGGAAAAGCATGAGTATAGTTATCTTTGTATCCGTCATCAAAAGTTAAAACTATCCATTTGTTTCCTCTATCAAATCTATGTCTGTAATTTCCATTTTTTAAATCATCAAAAGTTACAGTTTTAAATCCTTTATCTTTAAGATATTTCATATGTTCTTCAAATTTTTCAACTGTAATATATGTTCCGTGAACTCCTTTATTTTCCTCTTTATCCTCCACAACTCTGTGATACATAATTACAGGCATTTCATATTTTTTCTTAAGCACATACTGTTTTGAATAAATTTTTTCTATTCTGTCCACAATTTTTTTGAAAGAAAAATTTTCTTCCACAATGTTTCTAAGTTTTAAAAGTTCTTCTTTCTCTTTTAATAAAGAATTTTCTATATCTTCATTTACAGAAGAAACATTTACCACATCATCAGAACCGATATTTCCTATGTCACCAAAATTACTTTTTAGTGCTTCATCTATATTTTTTTCTGAAACCGCTCCTATATACTGAGCCTCTCCAACTGCAATGACAGGAACACCAGAAAGAATTCCTTCAACTGCAACTCTTCCTGCCCCTATAACTACATGAGATTTTGAAATTTCTTCAGATACATTATTTATGTATCCCATAAAATTTACTCTATTTTTAAACTGCTCAAATCTTTCAGGAATATCTTTTCCCCCAATAACCTGAACAACATAATTTTCTTTTTTAGTAAGTTCTTTTAAAAGTTCAAAAGTAACATCACCTTTAGGTCCTGAAAGTCTTCCTATAATAGAAACTACAACTTTTTCATCTGCTTTTTTTCTCTCAGAAAAAGTATATTCCTCACAGTTTACAGGATTTCTTAAAACTTCAATTTTTTCTCTTTTAAAATGAAGCTCATCTGCCATCTGTTCATAAACATTTTCACACACAGCAAGGGAATAATCACCAAAACCTTTTATGATTTTTCTGCTCATATGAACAGGCTGTTTTCCATGTGTAGTTGTAATAAGAGGAATTCCTGCAATTTTACATGCTATACCCGAACTCCATGAAGATGCTCTTGAATGAGCATGAACCACATGAATATCTTTTTCTTTTATTATTCTTAAAAGTTCTTTTATATGTCCTATTCTCTGAGAAAGTTTTCTTTTATTAAATTCTATTTTAAAATACTCAGCTTCTGTTTTTTTAGTAAGAGTATCTGAAACAATATATACATTGTTTCCTCTTTTTATAAGTTCATTGGCAAGATTTACTGCATAAACCTCTGCCCCTGTCACTTCCAGCTGAGAAAGTGCCATTAGTATATTCATTTCTCCTCCGCCTCACAAAGATTAATCACTTAAATCTTCCACAAACATTAGGTATTCTTCTATTTTTTCACTATATGTTTTTACAATTATTTCATTCAAACGTTCATAATTATCATTATTTTTATAAAGCTGATTACGAAGAAAAGTAAATCTTTTTTTCAGCTTTTTTAAATCTGATTTTTTTATAGGAGATGACACAACTCTGTCAAAACATTTTACAGTTTTGTTATACTCCTCTGTAAATTCAAATTGATTATAGTTATATGATAAAGAAACACATGAAAAAAATGTTGTGCATAAAAAAATTGTTAAAATATGTTTTTTCATTTTTCCCGCCTATATAAAACTTTGACTGAACAGTCACTTTTAATGAAAGCATATCATATAACAACCGTCCAGTCAATATTTTATTTTTTTATCTGTTGATTAAAATAGCATATAAAGTTTGGAAGATCCTTTGAAATATATTCCCATGTATGAACCTCATCTTTATAAATATATCCTTTAAAATCCACACCATATTTTTTTAATCTTCCAACTATATCTATCCACTGCTGAAGCATAAGATAAGGTTTTTTATCTTCCGCCCCCACACTTATATAAAATTTCTTTCCTTTTAATCTTTCACTTTCTATAACTTTTATTATGCTGTAAGGATCCTGTTTTAAAATTCTCCAGCCCCACGAACTGAAAATTCTGATAAAAAGAGATTTGTCTAAATCATTAAATAAAAATTTTGGAATGTAAACATATTTCATAACTCTCATAACTCTTCTGTTTACACTCATTCTTATAAGGCTTACAGCTCCTGAAAAACTTCCTATTACACTATATTTTTCAGGGTGCATAAGCCCCAGCTTAAATGCCCCATATCCTCCCATAGAAAAACCTGCTATTCCTATCTTTCCTTTTGGAGAAATTTTTCTGGCTTCTTCATAAAGCTCTCCTGTGAAATAATTTTCATATTTATGATTTTTATCTTTAAAAAAGTTTGTATACCAGCTCTCTCCGTTAAAACCAGAAGCAGGAAGTATAAAAATTATATCATCTACTAAATTCATCTCTCTTAAAGTAAGATAATTTTCTAATAAGTATGCTCTGTTTATCCAGTCCTCTGGGTAATCTCTTATTCCATGAAGAAGAAAAAGACATGGTGTATCCTCTTTTATTTTTCCTTTTGGAGTGACAAGGATATATCTCATCTCCTCGTCAACATGAACACTTTTTAAAAATTTCTCTTCTATATTTAAAAGTTCTTCTATTTTATCGAAATCATATCTGTTAAAACTTTTATCCTCTTTGCTCACATAACTTACTTCTGGAAAACTTCTCACTCTTTTTAGTTTTCTCTCAAGTTTAAAATCGTAAGGATAAGTTACAATATAAAAAAGGAGAGAAAAGACTGCTAATATTATTAATATGTTCAGTATCATTTTTCATCTCCTTTTATATTAATTATTTTTTTATTTTAATTTTATTAGAATGCTGCATTTCCTGGTGTTCTTGGGAATGGTATTACGTCTCTTATATTTGTCATACCTGTAATATACATCATCATTCTTTCAAATCCAAGTCCATATCCTGAATGTGGGAAGCTACCAAATCTTCTTAAGTCAAGATAGAAGCTGTAATCTTCTTTTTTAAGTCCAACTTCGTCCATTCTTTTTTCAAGAGCTTCTAAGTTGTCTTCTCTTTGAGATCCACCTATAATTTCTCCAATTCCTGGTGCAAGAAGGTCCATTGCTCTTACAGTTTTTCCGTCTTCGTTAAGCTTCATATAGAATGCTTTTATATCTTTTGGATAGTCTGTTAAGAATACAGGTTTTCCAAAATGTTTTTCAGCTAAGAATCTTTCATGTTCACTTTGTAAGTCTATTCCCCATTTAACAGGGTAGCTGAATTTTTGTCCTGATGCAAGTAAAATATCTATTGCTTCAGTGTAAGTTACTCTTGCAAATTCATTATGAAGAACGTTATTTAATTTGTCAATAAGTCCTTTTTCTATAAATTGGTTGAAGAATGCCATCTCTTCAGGACATTCGTCCATAACATATTTTATGATATATTTTATCATTGCTTCCCCTAAATCCATATTTGCATTTAAGTCTGCAAAAGCGATTTCAGGCTCTATCATCCAGAATTCAGCAGCATGTCTTGAAGTATTAGAATTTTCTGCTCTGAATGTTGGTCCAAATGTATAGATATTTCTGAATGCTGAACAATAAGTTTCACCGTTTAATTGTCCACTTACTGTTAAGTTAGTTGATTTTCCAAAGAAATCTTTAGAGTTGTCCACTGTTCCGTCTTCTTTTTTAGGAAGATTGTTCACATCTAAAGTTGTAACTCTGAACATTTCTCCAGCTCCCTCAGCATCAGATCCTGTTATGATTGGAGTGTGAGTATATACAAATCCCTGTTTTTGGAAGAATTTGTGAATTGCATAAGCAAGAACTGATCTTACTCTGAATACTGCTGCAAATGTATTTGTTCTTGGTCTTAAGTGTGCAATCTCTCTTAAATATTCAAATGATTGTCTTTTATTTTGAAGAGGATAATCCAAAGATGCTTTTTGAATAATTTTTACATCAGTGGCTTTTATTTCTGTTGCCTGTCCTTTTCCTTCAGATTCTTTAAAAATTCCCTTTACTGTTATTGAAGATGAAATTGACAAGTGAGAAATTTCTTCAAAGTTTGCAAGAGAAGTATCATATACAACCTGCATTCCTTTGAAAAAAGAACCGTCATTAAGTTCTATAAATCCAAAATTTTTCTGATCTCTTAATTTTCTTACCCAACCTGAAACTTCTATTTCTTTTCCTAGAAACTCTTTTTCGTTTCTATATAAGTTTCTTACTGTTGTCTTACACATACTGTTATCCCCCTAGTTTAATTTTTCTTTATCTTTTATGTCGTCTACTATTTCAATATTGTCAAGCTGTGCTTTTACCTGTGCTCTGAATTTTTCAAGGTAAAGCTGTCTGTATTTATGTCTTTCTGCAGCTTCTTCCTCTGTAAGAGGTCTTGTTTTGGCAAGTTTTGAAAAGTAATTTACTTTTTCTATAATGTCTTTCATTTCCATTTTTGTTCTCCTGTCCGCTCTCAATGAGCATAAAGCATATTGCTAATTATACATTTTATTTTATTTTTTGTCAAACATACTCTTATTAATATTAAGGATTATCCCAATCCCCGCAAATATTGTAATTACAGAACTTCCTCCATAACTGAATATAGGCATAGGAATTCCAAATACAGGAAGAAGCCCTAAAGCTACAAATATATTTATAAGAAACTGGCTTATAATATACCCTCCTATTCCAAGAGCAAGATAACGTCCGAAAATATTTTTACAGCTTATTCCTGTTTCAGCTATTAAATTATACAAAGTGAAAAATAAAATAATCACAATTAAAACTCCAATAAATCCCATCTCTTCTCCAAAAAGAGCCATTATAAAATCTGTATGGATTTCTGGAAGATAATTATATTTCTGCACTCCGTTTCCATAAGAACGTCCCAAAAGCCCGCCGTTTCCAAAAGCAAGAAGAGACTGCCCCACTTGATAACCTATATCTGCATTTCCTATATATTTATCTGTAAAAAGCCCTTCTAAAAATATTTTTATTCTTTCAAGTTTATAGCCGCCGCTCAGTTTATCAGAGTATTTATATATAAAATAACCAGCTGTAAAGGCTATTGATACTCCTACAGATACCAGCCCTGTTACAACTTTTTTATCTACTTTTGTGAGAAAAAACATAAAAATATAAATTGCTCCATAGTGAATAACTGTTCCCAAGTCATTCTGCTCATTTATAAGAACAGCAAAAATTACAAAAACTATAAGAGAATTTATAAATATTGTAAGAGCAGGAAGTTTTTTTTCTTCACCTTTTGCAAGTACATTTGCAAGAAGAATTATAAAAGGAATTTTTAAAATTTCAGCAGGCTGTATAGTTGTTATTCCTAAGTTTATCCACCCTCTTGCACCATTAACACTTTTTATAATACTGCTCGGCCCAAAAATTACAAAGAGCAGAACTCCAATAGAACCTAAAAATAAAAGCAGCTTCATAAAAGGCTTTCTATACGTTTCATAATCTAAAGTCATAGGAATAAGTGCTGCAACTGTTGAGATGCACATTATTTCAAGATGTCTTTTTACACTAAATAAATCTTCTTTATAAAATCCTACACTCAATATATTAAGTATGCTCAGTACAACTAAAATTGCAACTATTAAAAGTATACTTCTGTTTCTTCTTCTCACTCTTTGATTTTCTATATTTTTTTGTATATTTTCATCTATTTCATTATGCTGGTGATAAATACTTTTATTTTCTATTTTCATTTTCCAATCATATACCCCGTTCCAAATATTTCAATCAATATTATATCATACTTCAGCAGATGTTGGTATAAATTGACATAGAACTATATAAACAAAAAACCGGGGCTGTTGCATTTTTTAAATTGTAAAAATAAAATTTTAGGAGATTGAAAATATTTTTGTGATTTATGAAGTGAGTTGAACGTTAAAAAATGACATGTTTGAACGAAGTGAGTTTGTCATTTTTAGTGAAACGAACAATATAAATAAAAAATATTTTTACGGTATAAAATTTTATTTTTACAGGTTTGCAACAACCCCAGTTTTTATATTTTATTCAAATTTCCCTGCATTGAAAAATAATTAAATTATTTTTCACCAGCAGGAAAAAATAATATTTTAATAATTTTTTAAATCTGCTTCTCCCTCAAAAGTAATTTCCGCAGACCCGATAAGTTTTACCTTTGTGTCGTCTAAGATTTCAACTTCTAAATCTCCGCCCTCAGTAACAACCTTTATTCTGTTTTTCATTCCTTTTAACTTATGGCATAAAAGAGCTGATGAGCTTGAACCTGTTCCGCAGGCAAGAGTTCTTCCAGCACCTCTTTCCCATGTAAATATTTTTATTTCGTCATCTGATATTGGAAGAACAAAATCTACATTTGTCTTCTTAGGAAAAACAGGGTGAACTTCTATCTTTCTTCCTGTTTCGTTGACATCATACTGATCTTCTTTATCTATAAATATTACAGTGTGAGGAACTCCTAAAAATACAGAAGAAAATTCTATCTCTCTTCCGTCAATATTTATTTTTTTATTAAAAGCATTCTCTCCTTTAACATCAACAACAATATCTTCCGGAGCATATTTTATATTTCCTATCTCTATCTCAATTTTTTCAACAATATCTTTAGCATTTATTTTTAAAACTGCTGTCTGAATACCTGCTAAAGTTTCAATTTTTAAAATATCTTTTTTTACTATTCCTTTTTCATATACAAATTTTGCAAAGCATCTTATTCCATTACCGCACATCTCCCCTTGTGAACCGTCGCTGTTGTAATAATACATCTTTACATCTGAAATTTCACTTGGAAGAGCAATTATTACCCCGTCTCCTCCCACACCGAATCTTCTGTCACAAAGATTTTTTATTTTTGGAACTATCTCGCAAAGATTATTTTTAAATCCATCTATCAGCAGAAAATCATTTCCCGCTCCCTGCATTTTTGTAAATTTCATCTAAGCACCTCTTAATCTTCAAAATTCATATCAGTTCTTATTAAATCTTCATATGTTTCACGTCTTACAAGAAGTTTTGACTGCCCGTCTTTTACTAAAACAACAGCTGGTTTTCTAAGTCTGTTGTAATTACTTGCCATGGAATAATTATAAGCTCCTGTTGTGGAAACTGCCAAGATATCCCCTGCCTCAGCCTCTGCCATTAAATAATCTTTTATAAGCATATCCCCAGATTCACAGCATTTTCCTGCAACTGTCACTTCATCAGAAATTTTGTCATTCATTTTATTTGCAATGCACCCTTCATATTCTGCCTGATAAAGAGCAGGTCTTATATTATCTGCCATTCCTCCGTCAACAAAAACATATTTTTTTCCGCTGTGGGTTATTTTTGTTCCCCCCACAGTATATATTGTTGTCCCTGCATTTCCAACAATACTTCTTCCCGGCTCGATTATTACTTTTTCAAGAGAAATATTATATTCTTCAAGTTTATTCTCAAGTATTTCCACCATTTTTTTCATAACTTCAGGAATATTAAGTTCCTTATCCCCAGATACATAATATATTCCAAAACCTCCCCCAAGGTTTAAATATTTTGTATGAAAACTTAATTTCTCTTTTACAGCTTCTATAAAATCCATCATAGTTTCTATTTCAGCATAAAATGCTTTTGTATCAAATATCTGCGAACCTATATGGCAGTGAAAACCAAGAAGCTCCACATATTCAGACTTTTGGAACTCTTCTATTATATCATAGATTTTATCTTCATATATAGTTTCTCCAAATTTTGATGAATCTTTTGAAGTTTTTATATATTCATGTGTGTGAGCCTCTATTCCCGGATTTACCCTTAAAAGTGCTTTTACTTTTTTATTTTTTAGTTCACAAATTTTTTCAAGCCTTTTAAGTTCAAAAAAATTATCTACAATAATTATCCCGACACCATAGTCAATGCACATTTCAAGTTCCAAATCACTTTTATTATTTCCATGCATATAAACATTTTCCATAGGAAAACCAGAATGTTTTATTGTAAAAAGTTCCCCGTCTGAAACTGCGTCCATTCCAAGCCCATATTTATTTACAAGCTGGCACATTCCCACATTTAAAAATGCCTTTGTTGCATATATAACCTGTGTTGCAAATTTATCAGAAACAAAACATTCTTTATATTTTTGTAAATTATCTTCTATTAATTTTTGATCCATCACATAAAGGGGAGTTCCATATTCTTCCCTTAATTTTTCAACAGAAATTCCTCCTATATGAAGTATTCCGTTTACGTTTTCTGCTGTACCGAATAATCTCATTCCCATCACCCATCAAATAAAAAATTTTTAATAATAAGTATTATACCACAAATAAAAACGGAGACTGCTGTATTTTTACAATCTCCGATTAATATCTGCAAATATTTTTTTATCCCCTGCATTGAAAAATTTTTTGTAATTTATGCAGTGAGTTGAACGCTGAAAAATGACACTGTCTGAACATAGTGAGTTTGTCATTTTTAGTGAAACGAACAATATAAATAGAAAAATTTTTCACCAGCAGGGCTGGTTTCTTTTGGTTCGTTTTCTTTGTCCGCCCAAAGAAAATGAACAATATTTTTATCTATTTTTTCTGCTCCAGAATACAAGTGAAATAACTATTACTGCCAGACAAATTCCAAGATACAGTATCGTCATTGGATTTTGAAGCCCTCCTATAATAATTATAAGAGAACCTATCACAGCCAGAACAGGAATCACAAGCCCGCGGATTTTACCTTCTACCTCACCTTTTAAATATAATTTAATAACACATACATATAAAATTATATAAAGAACATAGCTTGCTACAATAGGAATTTCAGAAACATCTGAATTTGGAATAAGATTATTCTTTTGAACGACATAATTTATATATTCCCACACACAAGTTATGATAAATGCTATGAAAGCAGAATATTCTGGAAGATGAGTCTTCTCATTTACTTTTTTAAATTTTTCTTCCATTGGGAACATTCCTCTTAAAGCAAGTGAATAAGGAAGACGGATAAATCCTAAAATAAATCCGTTAAGAGTTCCCAGAACAGAAATTATTACAAATATTAAAATTATTTTTGCTCCCATTTCTCCAAAAAGTTTTATCGCTGCTGCATTTACATGGCCGTCACCCATTTCAATAATATTTGCAGGTCCTATTAAAAAACTTATTCCTGTAAAATAAAAAATATAAGCTGCCAAAACAAATATAGGACCAACTATAAGAGCTATCGGAAGATTTCTTTTTGAATTTTTTATTTCATGAGCTATTGATGTTGAAACAACCCAGCCGTCATATGAGAAAGCAATCGGTCCAAGAGCTGCCAGCCAGTTTATTGAAGAGGCCATCTCATTTGAAGCTGTTTCTATAGGCATAGCTCCATAAGGATCCCCATATAAAAATCCTGCCACAGCAATTATTATAAGAGGTATCATTTTTATAATTGTTGCACAGTTTTGAAAATATCCTCCAAGATTTGCTGACAGTGCATTTATTGCAAAATAAATAATTGAGGCAAAAACTCCTATTGCAGCAGTTATTTCATATGTAGCTTCTATTCCAAAAAGCATGCAGGCATAAACTCCCACAACCCATGACACAACAACTATTACAGCTGGATAATATATAAACACTTGAAACCAGCCGAATGCACAGGCTGTTTTCTTTCCTGAATATTCATCTGCATAGGTTATAAGCCCCCCTGCTTTTGTTGTCTTAGCTGCAAGAACTCCTATTGCCAGACTTCCAAAAATAATTCCTATGGCTGCAAGAGAAAAAAGTATAACTCCATTTACAATACTTCCTTGTGTAAACACTAAAATATTGTCACTCTTAAAAAATATTCCCGAACCTATTACTGTTCCAACTATCATTGCAACAGCTGTGAACAAACTATATTCTTTTTTCTGCATAATTTCTCCTTACTCTTCCTTATTATATATGATTTTAATTTTTCCCTTACAATTTTTTGATACGATAAATTATACAACATTATTTTTATTTTGAAAATGAAAATTTTTTCAATGCAGGGAATAAAAAAGCTACCATATTAATCTAATGATAGCTTTTTAAAATATAATTTTTTAATGATTAATAGAACTTCTTTTTAAGTTCTGCTATCCAGTCCATAACTCTTTCTGGAGTTTCATCATCTTGGTTGTTTTCATCAATTGCAAGACCTACAAACTGATTGCCTATAACAGCTTCGCTTTCTTCATAGTGGTAACCTTCATTTGAAGTAAATCCTATAACTTCTCCGCCGTTTTTTACAACAACATCATATAGAACTCTCATGCCCCCTACAAAAGATTCTCCAAAAGCAAATTGGTTTCCAAGACCTGCAACTGCAACTCTCTTTCCTGTAAAATCAATTTTTTCAAACTGAGGCATAACATTTACCCAGTCTTCCTGAACTTCTCCTACCCCATAAGTTGGAGTTAAAAGAATAAGATTTTTAAAATCTTTCATTGTTTCAATTCCATCTGCTACGTTTATTACTTCGTAGTTTTCTTTTCTTAAGTTAAATTCTATTTCCTCTGCAATAGCTGCAGTTTTTCCTGTGTTTGACCCGTAAAATATTCCTATTTTTTCCATACTAATTTCCTCCTGAATTTTTTAAACCGCAAATATCTTTAATGACTTCTCCTCCAATAATAAGCCCCGCAGCTGAAGGTACAAAAGAGATGCTTCCCACGTTTTTGGATTTTTCTCTTCCCCCCTCTTCATTTACAGGTTTCATTGGAAGTTCTTTTGAATATACAACTTTTAGCTTTTTTATTCCTCTTGCTTTAAGTTCACGTCTCATAACTTTTGCTAAGGGACAGACTGAAGTTTTATTTATATCACTCACTTCAAGCATAGTGGGATTTATTTTATTTCCTGTCCCCATTGATGAGATTACAGGAATATTTTTTTCAGCAGCTGTTTCTATAAGGTTAAGTTTTGACGATACAAGGTCTATTGCATCTACAATATAATCATAACTTTTATCCTTAAAAAATATATCCTTTGTGCTTTTATCATATTTTTCTTTAAAAGCATGAATTTTTATTTCCGGATTTATTGAAACTGCTCTTTCCTTTATTACATCAACTTTGTTACGCCCGACTGTATTCTGCAAAGCTATTATCTGTCTGTTTATATTTGTTATGTCTATGGTATCGTAATCTACAACTGTAAGTTCTCCTATTCCTCCTCTTACAAGAGCTTCAACTGTAAATCCTCCAACACCCCCTACACCAAAAACAATTACATGAGAATTTTTTAATTTTTTTAAATTTTCTTTCCCAATTAAAAGTTCTTCTCTTTGAAAAATCATAAGTACCGCCTGTTTTATATTTTTTACTAAATCACTAAAGAAATTATAACCCTATATAATTTAAAAAGCAATATATTTTTATTTTTCCCAAAAATATTTTTCCAAAAAAATAATATTTTTTTGATTAAAAACCCTTGACTTATAAAGCAAAGTATAGTATCATAATAAAAGTTACGCATGATGAAGGTCATCAGCAACCTATCGTCAGCGATTAATCTTTTGGAGGTGTTAGAATGTACGCAGTTATAAAAACTGGTGGTAAACAGTACAAAGTTGCAGAAGGTGATGTTTTAAGAGTAGAAAAGCTTAATGCTGAAGTTAACCAAACTGTAGAATTAACAGAAGTTCTTTTAGTAGCTAACGGAGAAGATGTAAAAGTTGGAACTCCAGTAGTTGAAGGAGCAAAAGTTGTTGTTGAGGTATTAAGCCAAGGTAAAGGGGCTAAAGTTGTTAACTTCAAATACAAGCCAAAAACTGGAAATCACAGAAAAAAAGGTCACAGACAACTTTTCACTGAGATTAAAGTTACAGCAATCAATGCATAGTTAAATGACAGAGATTGAAATTTTAAGAAAAAACGGCAGAATTATAAGTTATAAAGCTGTCGGACATGCAGAATATGACGAATATGGGTCGGATATAGTGTGTGCAGCACTTTCCACAGCTCTGCAATTTCCTCTAGCAGGATTTCAAGATGTTTTGGAAATCTATCCCAGATTTGAAATATCATCTGAAGGTCTTTTATCAGTAGAATTAGCTGATATGGACTTGAAAGGTAAAGAAAGAGAAATAAATACTCTTTTAGAAAGCATGTTGGTAATTGTAAAACAATTATCAAAAGATTATCCTAAAAATATAAAGCTTGTAGAGAAGGAGGAAATTTAGATGTTATTTACATTAAATATACAATTATTTGCCCACAAAAAAGGACAAGGTTCTGTTAAAAACGGAAGAGACTCTAATCCTAAATACCTAGGAGTTAAGAAATACGATGGAGAAGCTGTTAAAGCTGGAAACATCATCGTAAGACAAAGAGGTAATAAATTCCATGCTGGTGTAAACATGGGAGAAGGTAAAGACCATACATTATTCGCTCTAATCGACGGATATGTAAAATTTGAAAGATTAGGAAAAGACAAAAAACAAGTTTCTGTTTACGCAGAAAAATAGTTCTTTAAACTAAGATGATTAAAAGCCCTGAAAATTCAGGGCTTTTTTACTTTTACAGATTACAAAACTACCCTAAAAACACCCTTTTTTTACGACGGTAGGTAACAAAAAGGTAACACGTAGGTAACAAATTAAAAATAGCAGGAGAGGTTATTTTATGCACCTTTCCTGCTTGTTTTTATTTATACCATATTTATAGCCTTTAATAATTCAGCCTCATCTTTATGAGTATATATTTTTTCAGTTATTTTATAGTCACTATGACCTAAAATATTTTTTATAGCTGTTGGATTTGCTCCTGCATTAGAAAGAAGAGTTGCCGTAGTATGTCTGCAATCATGAATAGTATGCTTTTCTATTTTTAATTTGTATAAAGCATTTACAAATCCTTTTCTGTATCCTGCATAGGTATAAGGTTTAAATCTGTTAGTTATTACAAGATACTCAGTTTTATTTTTCATTCTTTCCTTTATAAGAGGTAGGATTTTTTCATTTATCGGTATAAATCTATCTCTACCTGCCTCTGTCTTTGAACCAGTTATTATACCCATCTTGTCTAAATGAATATCTGATTTTTTTAAGTTCATCAATTCATTTATCCTCATGCCTGTATACAAGAGAATTAAGATTGTATCAACCAAATCTTCAGACTGATTTTCCCATAAAATTTTTATCTCTTCACTTGTAAAAATTCTTCTTTCAACTTTAGCTTCATGCTTCCCTATTTCTATCAAGTCAGCTAAATTCTTATCTGCTATTTCATTTTTTATAGCCCATGAGTAAATCATAGAAATTATACTTTTTACTCTTTTCAAAGTTCCTGTAGATATTTCCTGTTCTCTTAATTTATCAATATGTCCTTGTAAATGAAACAGCTTAATCTCTGAAAAGACTAATATATCTAAATCTTTAACATATTGATTATAAATCAATTTATATGATTTTAATGTTCCTTCTGATATATTTTTACTGTGTTCATTAAGCCATTTATCAGAAATCTCTTTAAACTTTAATTTACTAAATTCTACTGCTGTTGGGTTATATTTAAAAGACCCTAGAGCTTTTAAGGCTTCTTGCTTCGTAGCAAAATAGCCAACTGTATGTCTTATTTGTTTTCCTGTTTCAGCCCAACCAACAGTTATTTTTGCCAGATATGGTCTTCTCCTTCTCCCTGATAATTTTACAACTGTTCCAAAACCATTTGGATTTTTCATTATCATCATCTCCTTCTTTAATTTTTATTTATTAAAAACCTCAGAGATGGTATACTTTAATTGTGGATTAGAGTATTATCTCTGAGGCTTATTAGGGGTTTACTCTTTAAGAGCTTGGCTTAGATGGGGGTCTAAGCTGGCTCTTTCATCTTAAGATATTCATATAGACGAGGTGCATTAATATAATATGTCCAATGTTTTGAGTCACCTATTTTAATTGCTTCAGCAAATTCTGAAAATTTTCCATATTGAATGAATACTCTCAAAGTTTGCTCAGGAAGTCCAAGTAACTCAGCAGCTTGTTTTGTAGATAGTCTATTCTCACTCATGTTCTCCCTCCTTTTTCCTAGTATAATATATATCTTTTTTTATATATCTTTTTTTATGTATCTCCAAAAATTTATAATTTTAAATCTATCTGAATCAAAGCTAACATCACTTAAATTAATATCTTTCTCTTCTTCATAATTAAACTCTTTTTTTATTGTCATTGAGACAAGGTTTTCATAAAATTCTGGAACTCCTCTGAATTTCAGCTCTTTTTCATTAAATTTTTTACCTAGCAATGCATATCTTTCTATTTCTTGGAGAAGAAGAATATTGAACCTTTCATCTCTCTTATCTGTTTTTTCTGCATTGTGTTTTTTTATATTATCAAAATATATCCTGCTTTCAAAAGGAAACTCTCCATGTATCTCTTGTGTTAAAATCAAATAATCATCATTATGATTTAGAATAGGGGCTATTATTTCACTTTTAGTTTTACTATAAAACTCCCATTCTCTTTTATTACTTTCTATGGCAAATCCTGTAAGGGCAATCTTGTGAATCTCATTTCTATTATTAAGTTTTATCAAAATTCTGTCGTTATCAAATGTGACATAATCTATTTCCTCAGGTGAGTAACCTAGCATTTCTGAAATAAACCTTGCAGAACTTTTATTAAAAGGGTTATAGACTTTTTCCTCTATCAAAATAGAGCGATAAAATTTAAGAAATTCAAGCCACCCATAAATAAACCATCTTGGAGCTTCTTTGTTATAATAATAAAGTTTACAAATAGCAGCAATAAAAGAATTATAAATGTTAAGTTCCCTACCTGAGCTTATTCCCATATCTGAAGTAATGTATATTTTGTCATTTGGAACATTCCTTAACTCTTGGAGGATTTGTTGTAAATGTTGTACTGGAATAACTTCCGAATCACTTTCTACATATTTAACTTTTCCAAATAAAGAGCAAAAATGAGGAAGCAAAAAAGGTATCCTATCATGTAATCCTCTGTCTTGGTAGCTTTGAGGAATATCTTTTCTTATTTTTGATAATTCTTCTTTTTTGGTTATTTTCTGATAGCTATTTCCAATAAAAGCCATAGTTGTTTCGGTTTCTATGTCAATTCTTTTGCATTTTTTTAGTGTTCCACTCTCTAGGGAATTTTTGATTGTTCCGATAACAGACGAGTCATTTATACTAGCTTCGTCAACAAATTCTTCAACAGCGATAAAAGTTTTTTCTAAAAGAATGTCTGAATCTTTGATTTTATTTTCATCAGTGATGTTTGCATTTCCTATCAGTAATGCTGTTGTTAATGCTCCTGAAGTTTTGAATACAAGTTTTTTTAAAAAGTCTGTAAAAAGAGTAGATTTTCCTGTATTATGCTCTCCTATTATAAAGCAACCTCTATTTTTAACTAAATATAAAGCAATTTCTAACAGATGAGTACAATTTTTTATGACTGTATTATTATGAGAAATACCTGTTGAATTTAAAATTAACTGAGTCACAGTTGAAATCTGTTTTTCATCTTGCAAGTTTTTTACATATTCCAGAGGATTTTCTAGCTCCTCTTTTATTCCTTGAAATTCTGCAATATCTCTATTTAAAGCAATACAATCTAAGATACCTTTAGCTTGAACTTTAATCATAAAATTCATCATCTCCTTCTAAATCATTTAAGTCTCTAACAGTCTTTATTTCTGTATCTTTGTAAGTAAATATAGGTTTCTTTTTGAAAATATTACTTATACAAATCTCTACTTCTTCTGGAAGTTTATTGTAATATGGAGCTAAAATTACATACTTTTTATCTTCAACAGAATAGTAGATATCTTGTAACGATAATCTCTCATAAAAATAATGATTTATGCCTTCACCAATATCTTTAAAAAATTGGTAAAGTTCCTCTTCATCATATGGAAATTTTCTTATAAAATTTGGCCCCTCATAACATTGTATAGAAAATTTATTTGTAAGTCTTATCTCTTCAGGATACTCTGAGTAAAACAGAGAAGTATCAAAATTTTTATCATTATTTGTATATATATAGTGTCTTCCATTAAATATAAAGATAATATGGTTCTCTTCACAGATGTATGAGATATTTTCCAAATTGAGTATCCTAATAAGTTCCTCTTTCTTATCTTTCCAACTATATCTTTGAACATTTCGGTCTTCCCTATCTCTCCTGTTTCTTTGACAGGCTCGGTCGCCCATAAATCTCCCTCTATATCTTTGATTGGCTTGGCACATAAGACCACCTCCTTATAAAAATTTGAGGGCTAAAACCCACATAAAATAGTAACAGATTTTTAAAAGTTACTGATGAATAAATAGACTTGCTGAGAAAAAAATGTTACTATAATAAGTAAATATGACGACTAATGAATATACAAAATTTGCTATTAGGATTAGACGAAGTTGGTAACTGGATAGATAAGGTTTCTAATGAATATACAAAATTTGCTATTAGGGGGGGATTGAAAGTGGCTTCACCAAATTTTTATTTAAAAGATGAAAAAGGAAAGGCAGAAATAAAATTAAAAGCAGAAATTGACATATTATGTAAAGAAAGTTTAGATAACAGTGTACAATTTTTTGAGGATAAAGAACTTTTTATTCAAGAGACAGGATATATGTGTGCTATGTTTATTGAATTTTTGATTGTTTATTTTAGTGAAAAAATAAAAATTTTCAAAAGAGAAAAAAATCAGTTAAATTTTGAATTAAAGAGAGAAGTCCCTAAAAATAATATAAAAGAAATTATTCGGATTTCAAAGAATGCAAAAGTTTTGTTAGTTGAGCTAGAAAATGGCAAGTACCAGTTTTTAAAAGCAAAAAATTCACCAGTGTATTACGATGATGTACAACTTGTAGAAAGTTATGTTATTTGTAGAATTGGTAATAAGCAGTATTTGTGTGATTTGAATGGTCTAGATGTTAAAAAAGATTATGTTATTACATCCAGAAATGGTAATTATATAAAACTTGTTAAAGATTGTAATACTAAAAAAGATAAGTCCAAGATAGACCTCATATTAAAAGATAAGTCCTATTACGAAGTAGGAAGCACACAGGAATTTAAAGAACTTAATATAGTAGCACTAGAAGTAAAGAGTCCCTCAAATACGGAAAAAGGTATCTATCTCAGAGATTTTAAAGGTCGTCCTGTTGTAGACGAAAAAGTAAAAGCAACATTAAAAAGTTGCCATATTTTAAAAGGAAAATCTTATTTAGAAAATCAAGAGTTTAAATACTTATCTGTTATTGAAAAAAATGAACGAAATACTAAGAGAGAGTTTGGAGGTAATAATAAAACATTTGAAAAAAAAGAATATTTGATTATCCCAATCTTTGAAAATACAGAGCATATTTATGTAGTTTTAGAAGATTTAATTAAATTTAAAGGGAATATAAAAAAAGATGATGTAGCAAAATTTGAAAAAAAGAAAAAAGAACATATTGAATATAAAAAAGTTCTTTCTATATTAAAAGTAGAATATGTGACACTTGCTAAGATTTATGTTTTGGCTTTATATAAAGACTACAACACAAATAAGGAATTTTTAAAAGTAGCATATATTGCTATAGATAAAGAATATGATAGAATATATGAAACGTTTAACGAAATTAGAGAAAAAAATGATTTAAAAAATTTACTTTATTATAACGAAATTAGCGATGAAATAGATAATATATACAATAAATATATATAGTTAAATAATAATTATATATTATAGTATGTAAATACTTATATTTAATATCTAAAAATTTTAAACCCAGTTTATTGAAAAATAGACTGGGTTTTTATATTACCAAAAAAACAGGAGGATTGATATTTATGTTAGGACTTGGAGCTATTGGTGGAATTTTAATTGTAATAGGAACAGCTATAGGCACTATTGATGATGTAATTAATAAAAAATAAAATAAGGAGTTGGTTAGAATGGAAGGAATGAAGCTATATGAAATTAGTCAAGGAATGATTGATACTTTGGATATTTTCCTTGAAAGTGATGGAAATGACTTAGATAAAGAAAATTACAGTGAAATAATGTTATTTTTAAGAGATGAGCTGAAAAATAAAAGTTCATCTCTTTTAAAATACATTCAAGATTTACAAGCTAAAAGTAAAATTGCAAAAGAAGAGGCTGACAGGCTTTTAAAATTAAGTAAAGCAAGATTAAATAAAGCAGAAAGACTTAAAAGCTATTTAGTAAGCACTTTGCAAGCCCTTGAAATGAAAAAGATTGAAACAGATTTAGGAAGTTATGGACTTAGAAGAAGTCCTGCTGTAGATGTTTATGATATGTCTGTTCTTCCAGATGAATTTATACGAGTAACAGAAGAAAAAAAAGCTGATAAAGAAAAAATTAAAGAATACATTAAAGCTAACGGCGAACTTAAAGGAGCAAGAATAGTTGATAATTATTCTTTACAAATAAGATGATACAAGAATTAAAAAACTTAATTTATGGATATGAAAGTGATTTCAATGGAAAAATAATTTCAAAAGGAGAAGTGATTGAAAATGATAGACGAAAAAATGCTAAAACTGAAAAACGGGATTGAGGAAAAAATAGAGGACTTTTTACAAAACTCAGATGAGCTTAAAAGATTTATAGCTTTCAGAAAGAATAATTTCTATGATTACAGTATAAGAAATACAATACTTATCTATAAGCAGAATCCAAATGCAACTCTTGTTGCAGGGCTTAAGAAATGGAATGAGCTTGGGTATAAAGTAAAAAAAGGAAGCAGAGCAATTTCAATACTTGTTCCTCTTATTAGAAATATCATAAAAGACGGCAAAGAAAAAGATGAAATTTATGGTTACAAACCTGTATCTGTATTTGACAGGTCACAAGTTGAAGCAACAGAAAATGCAGTTGAGATTCCAAGCATAGATGTAGAAATGAAATCATCAAAAGATTTTATATATACACCTATGAAATTATACCGTGCAGTTAAAAAATGTATTGAGCAATATGCACCAATAGAGCTTAAAAAGACTTTCTACGATGATGAAGTTTCAGGGCAGACAGATGGAAAAACTATCTATATTAAAAAATCAAATAACCGTATTGATATGGCAGCTGTAATGGTACATGAATTTATCCATTATAACTGCCATTTTGATAATAAGGAAAAAAT